>Ga0210040_10000156_pt1 | contig 128556 bp, 98 predicted proteins | sample CryGeyCG12114_NA_FD_185462 | JGI IMG/M metagenome (GOLD analysis project Ga0210040, IMG submission 185462) | Groundwater microbial communities from aquifer - Crystal Geyser CG19_WC_8/21/14_NA (SPAdes) (version 2) | ecosystem: Environmental > Aquatic > Deep subsurface > Groundwater | place...
TTTTACCCAATGCCGGGTATTGACCTGCCCGCGCTAAAACCTCCTGATCTTTTATCAGCCCCTTGCCAACCACTGTTCTATCGGCCTGACCAATGACCAGTAAGGTGGGCACTTTAACCTGGGGAAACTCATACACTACCGGTTGCTGGTAAATCATTTCGTAAGTTTGAGCGGAGGCCTGGGCCACTTGCGGGTAATCCTGTCTTCTGGTTTGCGCCCCCGGCACCCGCACCCATTCGTCGTATTGCGGTTGCCATTTAGTAAAATAACTCTGGAAATACTGGCGGATAGATTCCTCGGAAGTTTTTAATTCATTTGCATATGCTTTATCTAAAGACTGAAACGGTACTAACGGCCGGTAATCTTCCAGTCCGATTGGATTTTCCAGGATAAGCCTTTGGGTAGTTTCGGGATAAAGTAAGGCAAACCGGGTGGCTAACATACCGCCCATGGAATGGCCCACTACATTTACTTGCTTCACACCCAAAGTATCCAGCAGTTTTTTAGTATTAGCTGCTAACTGATGAAAACTGTAATGCAAAGAAGGTTTATCGGACTTACCAAAACCTACCTGATCCGGAACAATTACCCTAAAACCTTGCTGGGTTAGAAAATTTATCGTGTTTTTCCAGTAAGCACCAAAGAAATTTTTACCGTGCAACAATACCACTACCGGCGCGTTCGCATTATTTGTGGCTGCCGACACATCCATATAAGCCATTCGGACTTTTTGGTTCTCCAGATTCAGACTTAAATACCGCACCGCATACGGATATTCATACTGGCTTAAAGTGGCATCATACGTAAGATTTTTAGGAGCTGTCTGGGCAAATAAGCTTACGTTTAATAACAATAATAAAAATATGAAACTGGTTCTAAATGTATTTTCCATCACCAAAATAGTATTACTGGTTAGGCTAAACTATACCGAGATTAAAACCTTAAGGTTCAATTAAAAAAATTTAGCTTTCAGCAAACCAAAAGTAAGACGCCCCGCTTAAAATTTTAAATAAAGCTATTTTGATGCTTTTTGCTTTAAATTAGTTATTAAAACGGGCAGCTCAAGCGGCAATATCATACAAATACTTTCCTTCGCTCAACTTATTCGCGCATATTTGCGCATTCTTATAGTTACATGCCAATTATCAACGTTATTATTCCTGCTTTTAACGAAGAAAAATCTATTGCACAAGTAATTAATGCTATTCCGAAAGGTTTGGTTAATGATATTATTGTTGTGGATAATAATTCCGGGGACAGTACTTTTGCTGTAGCCGGCCAAGCAGGCGCGACCACTTTAAAAGAGCCCCGGCAAGGCTACGGCCAGGCCTGCCTGACCGGCATTGCTTATACGTTAAATAAAAAACCTGCCGACCGCCCGGATGTATTGGTATTTGTGGATGGCGATTATTCGGATTATCCGGAGGAAATGATTAATTTAGTACAACCCATTCTGGAAGATAAAGCGGATTTAGTTATTGGTTCGCGTGCTTTGGGTAAGCGGGAAAAAGGCGCCATGTTACCGCAGCAGATATTTGGAAATTGGCTGGCTACTACCCTGCTCCGGCTTTTCTACGGCATGCGCTTTACCGATCTGGGACCATTCCGGGCCATTCGTACCGATAAGCTGGTTGCCCTGAACATGCAGGACCGAACGTACGGCTGGACCGTTGAAATGCAACTCAAAGCCGTTCAGCAAAAATTACGCTGCCTGGAAGTACCGGTAAATTACCGGAAAAGAATAGGCTTTTCGAAAATATCCGGGACGGTAAAGGGAACCTTGCTGGCGGGTTATAAAATTATACTAACAATTTTTAAGTATTTATAAATGCTTAGAGCGGCATAAAAAATCTAAACATCAAACATCAGCGATTAATACTTTAATTAGAAAAGTGTTACCATGCCTACCATCTACCTTTAATTTCCGTTTTAAATAAATAATGACGGTATTCAGTATTTTACAAATTTTGGTTTGGGTTATATATGGTTTATGCCTGGCTTTTATTTTTCTATATAGCCTAATTCAATTGCAACTTACCTGGCTTTACCTGCGAGCCAAACGTAAAACTAAAACAACACAGAAAAGCCCGGAAATTGAAAACTGGCCATCCGTAACAATACAACTTCCTATCTATAACGAAATTTATGTAGCCGAGAGGTTAATAGACGCTATTATGGCGTTTGATTACCCAACCGAAAAATTACAGGTTCAGGTATTAGACGACTCTAGGGATAGAACAAAAGAAATCACGGCGGCCCGGGTAAAATATTACCAGCATTTGGGCAAGAATATTCACTTGATTCATCGTCCAGACCGGTCTGGCTACAAAGCGGGGGCTTTAAAGGCCGCTTTGCCCGCTGCTTCGGGTACTTTCATTTGTATATTTGATGCTGATTTTCTGCCTGCACCTGATTTTTTAAAAACTGTTATACCGGCCTTTGATGCCCCCGATATTGGAGTGGTACAAACCCGGTGGGCCCACCTGAACCGAGATTACTCACTCCTGACCCGTTTGCAGGCTTTTGCCCTGGATGCGCACTTTACCATTGAACAAACCGGCCGAAATACCGGCGGCTTTTTTATAAACTTTAATGGTACCGCCGGAATTTGGCGAAAAGAGTGTATTCTGGATGCCGGCGGCTGGCAACCCGACACCCTCACCGAAGACCTGGATTTAAGTTACCGGGCCCAATTACGTAACTGGAAATTTAAATATTTAGAAACGATTGCCGCTCCTGCTGAGTTACCGGCATCCATGCCGGCTCTTAAATCGCAGCAATTTCGCTGGACCAAAGGAGCTGCCGAAACTGCCCGGAAAAATTTACGCAAAGTACTATTCTCCCATCATAGCGCCGGCACCAAAATAAACGGTTTTTTTCATTTGCTAAACAGCAGTATCTTTATCTGTGTGCTATTAACTGGTATTCTCAGCCTGCCTATTTTAATCCTGAACCACCGGGCCAATAATAGTTGGAGCACTTTTTTGCAGTTTAGAGGTATGTTCGTTATTAGCCTTATTTCATTGATACTATTTTACGGTGTTTCTTATTGGCAGGTAACTATTCCGGCTAATCGTTCTATTCTGAACTTTATAAAATACTTTTTTTTGTTTTTATGCCTGTCAATGGGGCTTTCGTTGCACAATAGTATTGCCGTAGCCGAAGGTTATATGGGTATAAAATCGCCTTTTATTCGAACGCCTAAGTTTAATATTCGGAAAGGTCAGGATACCTGGCAAAACTCGTTTTACGCCGTAAAACAAATAAACCTGCTTTCTTTTATGGAAGGTTTTCTGTGTCTTTACTTTTTAGCCGGCATTTACTTAGCTTTTACATGGCAACAATTTGGCCTCTTGCCGTTCCATACTATGTTGAGTATTGGTTTTGGCACCATTTTTTACTTTTCAGTAAAGCACAGCCGGTAAAATGCATAAAAATGAATATACAAAAGTTAGAGGAACGCTGTTTAATACTAGAAAATTTAATAATATCTACAGCAGAAATTTATAATAAAGAAACAACAACTAATGATCAAAAAGCTCTTCTCGAAACAATTATCGGTGCCGCTATTTGGTATTTACCAAGTGGACAAGAACTCTGGACAGGCAAAATATCAATAAATGCTTTAGATTATATTAAACAAGGTAAATCAAAAGGTCAGTTGACAAAAGAGCATAAATATTCAAGAAAGCAAGCTGGTAAACAGCTATTAACAACTAAATACAAAGAATTTCAATCCAGAAAAATAAAGCTTCTTGACTTATATTTACATGAGTATGGAAAATTTAATTATGTTTTAAAAGCAGAGAATAGGCAGCTTGTAAAATTTCAGAAAGATACTAGCTTTATTGACGATAAAACAGCTTATCAAGCGGCAAAAATTGAATTAGTTCAAATTACGTATCAAGAGCTTAAAATGCTTTCATGTGGAAAAGACCCTAAAAACTTCTAAATAGCAATATTAATAAGCCTTATAAAGGCTTTATTATGATCTATTTATTCCGGGGCATGTTATTTTAAGTTCATCAAGGTCATCTCAGTCGATCATTTAACATAGCCGATTACATGGATAAAAAAAATTTATTTAAGGTTTACTTTCCCACCTTTTTATCCGGTGCACTTTATATTTTATTGGCTTATTTTACTGCTCGTACGCAGTTTGTGCAGCTTTTTACCCTTATAACGGCCGGCTTTTGTTTGTATCTGTTTTTATGCCGGCAAGCATTTTCTTTTAAGACCGGGTTGGTTATGGCCCTTCTCTTACGGTTTACTTTTATCCTCGCTTTACCAAGCTTATCCGACGATTATTTTCGGTTTTATTGGGACGGAACATTAGTGCTTAGTGGCGAAAACCCTTATTTGCAGCTGCCCTCCTACTACCTGGAAAGCAATCATGCCTTGCCGGGTTTACCAGCAACCCTCTATGCTCAACTTAATTCTCCTACTTATTACTCGGTATATCCACCCGTTTGTCAGTATATTTTTGCGGGCGCCAAACTGTTAGCCCAAAACAACATTTATATTTATTGCTTAGTACTTCGGCTGTTAATTATTATTGCCGAAGCCACTACTATCCTGCTACTGCGCAGAATTTTGCTTTTCTTACACCTCCCGGAACGGCAACTGTGGCTTTATGCTTTTAACCCATTGGTTACACTGGAATTAACCGGCAACCTGCATTTTGAAGCTTTTCTGCTATTAACTTTACTTGCCAGTATTTACTTTTTACTCCAAAATAAAACGCTGGCTGCGGCGGTGGCTTTTGGTTTAGCGGTAAGCATAAAACTTTTACCCCTCTTATTTTTACCTCCCTTAATAAAATATTTTGGCTGGAAAAAATTTATGCTTTTTACCGGACTGATGACGGGCACTATTGCTATTTCCTTTATACCTTTTGTTTCGGAAGCTTTAATCAGAAACATCGCTGATAGTATCAACCTGTATTTTCAGAAATTTGAATTTAATGCCAGCATTTATTACCTCTTGCGGAGCATTGGTTATGTAATCAGTGGGTATAATTTAATTGGCGTATTGGGGCCGCTATTGGGACTAACAGTTTTAGGTAGCGTTCTTTATCTGACCAAAAAATTCAACCACAGTAATTCAGGATTGATAAAAATCTTCCTGCTATCGCTTTCGGTTTACTTTTTCTTAGCTACGGTCGTGCATCCCTGGTATCTCTGTACGGTGGTGGCGCTGGCGGCACTTGCAAATTGGAAGTATCCTTTGGTTTGGTCTTGGGTGGCGTTTTTGTCTTATAATGCTTACCGCACCACTTCTTACCAGGAGAATCTCTACCTGGTAGCCCTGGAATACAGCTTGGTTTTCGGAACTTTATATTACGAATTATTTCAACAGAATAAATTAAGTAATGCCTGGAAAGAAACAACTTAAAAACAGAAAAGGTCCCAAATCAGTCTTTGCAGTTTTGAATTATAAGAGCACCATTGCCCGAAAATAACAGTTGTCTAATCTTCTGCCGGATTAGAAATTTCTTGCATGGGATGCATGAGGAACTCAATAAAAGGCTGCCCTAATTTTATGGCTTTCAGGCACTCATCCAAAAGAGCATCGGAGGTTACAACCGCATCGGGTAAGGCATGCAGTACCATCCAGCTTTTATGGCGTAGGTAAGCAATGGCCGGGTTATCGACAGTGTATCCTTTCGGATTGGTTTTAAGTTTTTCCCCTCCGATTGCACCAAAAAATTTTTCAAAGTCCGGTGCTTTCAGAATGCTTTCAAACTGATCCAGGTTATAATCTATTTCCTGCCTAACGGCTTTAAGAGGTGCTGCTGGAGGCATCCATAAACCGGCCGCTATGAAAGACTGATCGTGCGGACAAATGTGCAGGTAGTATCCCGGGTTAATCGATTTCTTACCGCCTTCGGCGAGGTAAGCGCCAAAATGATCTTTATAAGGGTTTTTATTAGCCGAAAAACGCACGTCGCGGTAAAACCGAAAAGCCAGGTCTTTGCCGGTTTGGTTCACCGCAATCGGTTCAAAACTGGCGGCTTCCTTTAACATGCTATCCAGAAAACTGGTAAAATCAAGCCGGGCATCATCGTAAAAACTTTTGTTTTGCTGAAACCATTCGCGGTTATTGTGCTGCTGTAAAGTTGCGATAAAACGTAATGTAGTTTTTTGGATGCTTTTTTTCATAAAGGCTAACAATATTTACTTATAAAGTTAGGGCTAAAAACCGGAAGAGTAAAGAAACCTATTTTTCCAGTAAGAATAATAAGTAAGCGTACAAAAATAGTTTAATCAATCCAAACCAGTCATGCTGAAAGCATCTTGTGAGTTACTTGCAGTTAAACCAGAAGATTCTTCTGGAATTCTTCGAATTCTGCAGAATGACGGAGAGATAAGCAGGAAATAGTTAAAACTAAATTTGTCCTATTACTTAGTTCTTTTTAAGCTTCAGTTTTATCCTTTAGAAAAGCTAGAAAAGAAAACTTTTTATATTGTACCCATTACGTACATCTGGTCTAGAGTAGGTGCAATGCTGCCTCCCGCAGGTTCTAAGGTAATAGCAAAAGCCTGGGCTTGGGTTATACTTTTCATAGACTGCACCGCTAACGCTGATTCTGCCGAATTTACCATGCCGGCATCTATGGGTTTACCGTCCATGAGGGCCCATAATTGGTACTGCTGATTAGAGGGCGGTACCGGCAGGTTATCTACACTCAGAAAAACGCCTTTCGTTTCCTGGTGCCAGTAAACCGTAGCCTTAGACTCCGGCGATTTAGCTACTCCTTTAAGCAAAATCCGTTGGGTGGCCGGGTCACTGATCAGGGTTAAAGCTTTTTCGTTTTGGGATAGTTTCTGTTGTACCCGCTCTATATTTTGGGCATACTGATTCTTAGAAAGTTCCGCTAATTGCAGTCGTTCCTCGGTTTTCTTCCAGTTGTTATAGAAATAAACACTCAAAGCATTACTGATAAGCAATAAGGTAACTGAGGCGGCAATCAGCCATTTAAAGGCCGAACTCGTGGCTGCCTGGTTTATCCGACCAAAAGGAATAACTACCGGAACTGATTTCTCCTCTTCTGTTGAACCTACCGCCAGCGGCTTGCTCTGGGTTACGGCAGCTAACACTTTTGCTTTTAAATGCGCCGGCGGGGCAATAGCGTACAAAGCCGCATACTGATCTAAAGCCGCCTCAATCCGATTTAGTTCTGCTTTTACTTCCGGGTATCTTTCCGCCATGCGCAACACCTCTTTCCTTTCGGCATCAGTTAATGCCCCGACCGAAAATAAATCCAGTATACCTGACGATATGTAAGCTTCAATATCCAAGATTAACGGAATAATTTAATTAACATTTTAATGGCCGCCCGGGACCGGGTTTTTACCGTACCCAAAGGAATAGATAATTCTTCGGCTACCTCGCTTTGGGTATAGCCGTCAAAATACATCATATCAATAATTTGTTTTTGATCAGGGTTTAATTGTGCCACTACTTCTTTTAATCCTAATTGCTCGGGTTTAATGTCGTAAGACGACTCCATATTACTTACCCCACTATCTTCAATTGCCTTGGTTCTGGAACCTACGCGGTATTGCTTCGACCGGATTTTATCGATTGCAGTATTTTTGGCAATATTAATAATCCAAGTAAATAAGCGTCCTTTCTCAACATTATATTGTTCAAAAGAAGTCCAAATTTTCACGAAACTTTCCTGCATAACATCTTCCGCAACGGCTTCTGATTTTACAATACGCATAATCATCCCATATATTGCGGCAGAATAGTTATCGTATAATATAGTCATAGCCGACTCATCCTGCTGTTTTAAGCGCTGGATAAGTTCATCCTCAGAAATGTTTGTATAGCGTGGTGGTGGCAAACTTATAAGATTAAAAGCTTATATATGGAAACTTAAACATTCCTTTTACCAATATGTTTTAAGATTTTTTTTTGAATCTAAAAATAATTAATCGTTCCGGTTTTATTTAACGTTAATACATCATTGATCTAAAAATATACCATGGCCATTCAATCTATCAACCCGGCAACGCAGGAAATAATAAGAACCTTTGATGCACATACAGACAACGATTTAGAAAGCATAGTAGCCCAAGCCGACGAAACTTTTAAAAGCTGGCACCAGACTTCTTTTGCCCAGCGCCGCCAATTAATGCTGCAGGCAGCAGCTATTTTGGAGCAAGAGCAAGAACATTACGCCGAATTAATTTCTTTGGAAATGGGTAAACCAATTTCGCAGTCGTTGGGCGAAATAAAAAAATGCGCCAGTGTTTGCCGCTTTTATGCTGATAAAGCTGAAGCGTTTTTGCAGGATGAAGTAATTCAGACCGAGGCTATTAAAAGCTTTGTTTCTTACGAGCCTTTGGGAATTATTCTGGCTATTATGCCCTGGAACTTCCCCTTCTGGCAGGTATTCCGGTTTGCCGCACCAGCCCTGATGGCCGGTAATGTGGGTTTGTTAAAACATGCCTCTAACGTGCCCCAATGTGCTTTAGCCATAGAAGAAGTGTTCCGGAAAGCCGGGTTTCCCGCGGGAGCTTTTACCTCTATTCTGGTAGGTTCCGATAAAATAGAAAAGCTCTTGCAGGACGACCGCATTAAAGCAGCTACTTTAACGGGCAGTGAAGGCGCCGGCTCTAAAGTGGCCGAAGCAGCCGGTCGAGAAATAAAAAAGGTGGTTTTGGAATTAGGCGGCAGTGATGCTTTTATTGTGCTGGAAGATGCCGATTTAGACCAGGCTGTAGAAACCGCCGTAAACTCCCGCCTGATAAATACCGGGCAAAGCTGCATTGCGGCCAAACGTTTTATTGTGGCAGAATCCGTAGCCGATGCTTTCCTGCAAAAAATGAAAGTACTTTTTGAAGAAAAAATTACCGGCAACCCTTTGGATAAAGATACCGAATATGGTCCTTTAGCTCGGCGGGATTTAGCGGAAGAACTACAAAAGCAGGTAATTGAATCGGTGGCCAAAGGAGCAACTGTTTACTTGCTGGGTGGTCAGGAAGATCCCAACACAGCCTATTTTAAACCGATGATTCTGACCGATGTAAAACCCGGCATGCCGGCTTACGATGATGAATTGTTCGGGCCGGTAGCTACGGTGTTTAAAGTAGAAAACGAGCAGGAAACTATCCGGATAGCCAATGACCACCGCTACGGTTTAGCCGCTACAATATTTACCCAAGACACCGTTAAAGCCGAAAAACTTGCCCGCCAAATAGAATCTGGCAATGTATTTATTAATGCCATGGTACACTCTTCGCCGGATATGCCCTTTGGCGGCGTAAAAAAATCCGGGTTCGGGCGTGAGCTTTCTTATATCGGCATCCGAGAATTTGTAAACCAAAAAAGTATCTGGATTGGCTAGGTATTTAATTTTAAGCTTTCAGATAAAAAATACATGCGCCTTTTATTAATTTTGCAATTCGGTTTTATCTGTTTCCAAAAAGTAGGTTTTTAGATATTATAGAGAACGTCATAACTTATCGGAATTAAATATCCCCGAAAAAGGCAACTTAGTTCCCCGCCTAAGTTTAGGCGGGGTTAGGGGCGGTTGTTTTTCTTAGATTGATTTCCAACAAGTTCTGTCGATATATATATATCCGGATACATGTGTCTGAATACATATATCTGATTGAAAACTAGCAATAGCCTACAACTTTGTAAACAATAAACCCGCCTACTTCGTGGAAAAACTGGTGCCACTCTGATATCGGAGCTTCGGAGGGAATAAAAGATTCTAGCCGGAACCCGCGATCATGGGCATAAAAATCGGCTGGAAATATATCATGGCGAACGCCGGCTTTTTTAAAACACGCCGTAGCACGGCGCATGTGAAAAGCCGATGTAATTAAAATAAAACTTTTCAGCTCCGGGTGGTGATTTATTAACTTGCTGGTGAACTGCGCGTTCTCGTAAGTATTCTTACTTTTATTTTCTAGTAAAATATCCATTGCCGGCACGCCTGCTAAAAGTAATAAGTTTCTTATGTCATGCGCTTCCGAAGCGTGCGCTTTTCGCAAAGATCCTACCCCTCCCGAAACAATAATCTTGCGAACATGACCAGTTCTGTACAAGAGCAGCGTGTGCAGCATGCGGTCAGCGCCCTTGTTGGTGTAAACCCGGTCGTGCGGCGATTTCTCCTGGGAGGTAAAGCCGGATAGTAAAATAGCGGCATCGTACTGCGGCAATCTTTTCAGAGGCACAGGCTCTTTTTCCCATAACAACCAAGCCTCGTTGAGGAGGTAAGTATTAGAAAATAAAAGTAATAATCCCAGGCTTAAGTAAAGTGATATTTGGCTTTTTCGGGGATGTTTACTCCATAGCCCGTAAATAAAAAAAGCCAATATCCAGGTTATCGGCATTATAAGGTAAAAAAGAAGCTTGGAGAGCAGGAAAAACATATCTTAAAAGAACAGAAACAAAATTAATAGCACCAAGGCCATTACCAGTAGCGCGATAATGTCTTTATGTAAGTTTATTTTCAAATTACTTTTTGTATTTAAGTTGCAGTTAGGATAAACTAAAATAGCCGGCGAATTAACCAGAGAATACCACTTAAGAGCACGCTTAAAAGTAACATGCTTACAATAGGAGCATAAAAACGAAAGTTCTGACGTTCTACCCGAATATCGCCGGGTAAATTACCAAACCAGTTTAACTTGTTTCCGAATAGCCAAATCAGCACTCCTACAAAAGCAATACCTAAACCGGCTATTATTAAAAGTTTACCTATAGGCTGCATGTAGAGTGTTCTTTGTAAAAAAAAGCGTTTAATCAATCTTTATTCATCACCCTTGCTTAGCACCGGCGTCTATTTAAACGCTAATGTATTGCAGGCTAATAAACTCCGGTAAAGTATGCCGGCTCTTATTTAATCACTACTTCTGTTAAGAAGTATGTATTATTCTAAAACGCGGGATAACGAAACTGGTTGTTTTTCACCTTGCTTCAAGCTTAAAATTGAAAACCAACCTGCAGCTATCTAAACAGTTCTAATCAAACTGGAACACTACTTTACCTTCCGGACTAATTGTAAGGGCAGCTTCAAATTTATTACCTGTTTTGTGCGAAGTAAAACCTTTTAATTTACTTGTTTTGCCTTTTTGCAGCAATTGGGCAATGTTTTTATCGGTGAGCGTTTTACCGGCAATGCTAAACGGCACCAAAAACTGGCAGCCTTCGCGGTAACGACTACAACCAAAAGCAGTTTTACCTTTTAGCATCTGGCCTTGTTTACAGCGCGGACAAGTTAAAACAATATCAACTTTAGGTTTCGCTGCGGTTTTTTCTACTTCTAATTGATACTGGGCATTAAAAGTGAGTTGCCCGGTATAAGTAGCTTCCGTTTCCGCATCCTGTAAACCTTTAACAATAATCTTTTTCTTGTCTAATAAAGTGCTTACCTGTTTTTCGGTTAATGTTTTATTTTTGAAGGCAATTGGCAAGCGGAAAAGGCAACCTTCTTTCCAGCGGGCACAACCATAAGCTTGGGCGCCTTTAAGCACCGGCCCGACTTTACAAACGGGGCAAGTACCAATTTCTCCCGTTGTAGGTTTAGCGGTTTGGGCAGCAGCAATTGCTTTTTTACTTTTATCAGCTGGGGTGGCCACCGTGGGTGATGCAGTTGGTTTGGGCTGGGCTTCTATTTGCATCACCTGACGATCAGCTTTTACTTCCTGGGCCATTTCCTGTACCAGTTGTTTCAGCTCCCGTAAAAAAGCATCTGCCGAAAAAGAACCACCTTCAATCTGGCGTAGTTTTTTCTCCCATTGTCCGGTTAATTCCGGCGATTTTAGAGTAGGGTTTTGAATAACCCCGATCAGATCAATACCTATGGGCGTGGGTATTATTTTTTTTTTCTCTTTCCGGATATAAGCTCTTTTAAAAAGGGTTTCGATAATTGCGGCGCGGGTAGATGGCCGGCCAATACCGTTTTCTTTTAAAGCTTCTTTTAGTTCTTCGTCTTCAATTTGTTTGCCGGCCGTTTCCATAGCCCGCAACAAGGTAGCTTCGGTATAATCTTTCGGCGGTAGCGTCATTTTCTGGTCCAGGCGGGGCTCGTGCGGACCTTGTTCACCTTTTTCAAAAATCGGCAGAATAGCATTGTCTTCTTTATCTTCCCCCTCGGTTTCTTCTTTTGGGGCGGGCTCCCGGGTTTCTTTCTCGTAAATCACCCGCCAGCCGGGTTCTAAAATCTGGCGGCCTTTGGCCCGGAAAGTATGCTTAGCCACTTCGGCGGTTACCGTGGTATTACTCACAATACAGTCGGGGTAGAAAGCCGCGATAAAACGACGGGTAATAATATCAAACACCCGTGCTTCGGTATTGCCCAAAGAGGCCGAGCCGCCCGTAGGAATAATCGCGTGGTGATCAGTTACTTTATTATTATTAAAAACCTTCGTGGTTTTCCGGATTTTTTGCTGCAACAAAGAGTGGGTAAGCGTGCCGTACTGATTTAAATTTTGCAAAATACCCGGTATTTTGGGGTACATATCATCGGGCAGAAAAGTAGTATCTACCCGCGGATAGGTTACTACTTTTTTCTCGTAAAGGCTTTGTACAGTTTTTAGGGTTTCATCGGCCGATAACCCCATTTTGTTGTTGCATTCAACCTGCAACGAAGTAAGATCGAATAAACGGGGCGGACTCTCTACGCCTTTTTTAATTTCAATATCCGTAATGGTGAGCAGTTCACCCTGGATAGCTTCCAAAATTTGGCGGGCTTTTTCTTCGGCGTTAAATTTACCGTTGGTGCTCGAAAAAATGGCTTCACGGTAAATGGTTTTGAGTTCCCAAAAAGGTTCCGGCTTAAAGTTTTTGATTTCGTGGTACCGGTTTACGATCATGGCCAGGGTGGGCGTTTGCACCCGGCCCAAAGATAATAACTGCCGCCCCTGCGCATATTTTAAAGTGAATAAGCGGGTAGCATTCATGCCTAAGAGCCAGTCGCCGATGGCCCGGCTTTTACCGGCCTGGTACAATAAATCAAACTCCGAACCTTCACGCAAAGCCGCAAAACCCTGCCGAATGGCTTCTTCCGTCAGAGAAGAAATCCAGAGCCGCTTAAAAGGTTTGCGGTATTTGGCTTCGGTTAAAACCCAACGCTGAATTACTTCTCCCTCCTGCCCGGCATCGCCGCAATTGATTACTTCGGTAGCTTTTTGCAGTAATCCTTTTATAATTTTAAACTGTTTCTGAACACCTTTATCCTGCATCAGCTTAATACCAAACTGTTCCGGTAACATGGGCAGTTCGTGTATACTCCAGCGCTTCCATTCGGGCCTATAGTCTTCGGGCTCGCGCAACTGGCAAAAATGGCCAAATGTCCAGGTTACCTGATAGCCGTTGCCTTCGTAATACCCGTCCTGTTTACTTTTAGCCCCAATTACCTGGGCAATTTCCCGGGCTACACTCGGCTTTTCTGCAATGCAAACTTTCAATCTAGTCTTCCGGTTTAAATAAATTCCAAAGGCAAATTTAACTATTCTGGCGCTAATTTCCCGTAAATAAAAGTACACCCTTCATCCGGCATATTAAAAAACAAAAAACCACAGCCATACCGGATAAACCAGGCATGGCTGTGGTAAAAAGAAAAAAATAAAAAATTACTTAACCGAAAACTTAACTTCTTTGGTACCCACGTTCGTACGGCCATCTACGGTATCCAGGGTGAGGATATAATCACCGGCCGGCAGACTGGAAACAACTAAAGCAGTATCCACTACTACCGTATTTTTCATGGGCTGTTTGGTGTAGCCCCATACGGGTGTGTTGCTGTCGCCGGTGTTTATTTTGGTAATACGTACGTCGAGCTGATTTATCTTATCTTTGTCGGTTATTTCTGATTTTAAGCTAATAGTTTGCCCATTCATAAAAACAGCATTCTCGCCCGGTGATAAAACATTAATGTAAGGCACCGATCCGTCAGGAGAAGTTAAATCTTCTTCTAATAAATCGCAACCAGCTAAAGCTGCTAAAGAAAAAGCAAGAGCAAATATTTTAATTTTCATATTTTAAGTTGATAGATTGTGCTTTATAATGGCAGTACTTCACAAGGCCAAGTTTTAATCTGCTCTGCAATTTAAATTTTAATATATAAATATACTAATAATACAGGCTTAAAAAATTAACTTTTTAAATATACCGCTGTATCAACGTACTGCCCAGCTTCATTATTATTATATATTTATATTTAAAATATAATTAGTACATATTAGAAAAGTATAAAAAGTAATTTTATAGCTATGCTGCCCCGGATAAAACTTTCGTAGTTGAGCATTCGTAAATATTAACAGCTTAGCCTTAGGGCAGAGCCGTTTTTTTTTGTTCCACCAAAAAGATACAACTATGAGAGATTACGAGAATTCAGACACTTCTTCTTTTAATACGAACCGTTCAGGAGATGAAAATTCAAGACGGGATTTTTCTTCCAGAAATAATTTTGGCAGCCCCATGACGAATCGCCCGGGACGCGATGATGTTTCTGGTGATAATTTTAACCGCAATTCGACGTGGCCTCAGTCTAATAATAGATCGCGCTCCAATGACCAACAACAGCGGAACCAGCATAATCTGTTTCAGCCGCGCAACGACCAGAACCGCCAAGAAAATTCTAACAACTGGCAATCGCGACAACAATGGCCCCAAGATAACCAGCAATACCAAAATACTTACGGCAGCCATGCGCAGGACCGTGACTATGACCGTCACCGGGCCGGGGATGGCAATAATTTTAACCGGCCAGATAACCGCAATAACGAAACCTGGAACCGGTACAACCAAAATTACCAGAATATGCGGCATCAGAACAACCGGGAACAGAACAACCAGAACCACAATGATTGGGACCGGAACCACAACCAGTTAAATCAGCAGCACCGCTACTCCTCTGATTACGGTTACCAGAATAATAGCAACCAAAGCCGGGGCTACGACGAGAACCGGTATTTTAATCGGCGCGAGGAGTACAACAATAACCAGTTTAACCGCAATGGTCAGCATAACCCGCACGAAGAAGAAGGTTTCTTCGACCGTATGGGTAACTCCATTCGCAATGCCTGGAATAGTTTTACCCAGGAAGAAAATGAAGATCAAAACCGGGCAAACCAGTATGGCCGCGATCATGGCTATAATAGTAATGACCGGGAGCGAAATAATATAAACAACCGCAATAGTAGTAGCAATAATAACTACGGCGGACCGCCATATAATTATGGTTCTTCTTCGGAGCGTGATTATGAATGGTAAGTAATAGTAGATAAAAAAAAGCCTTCCTAATTTAGGAAGGCTTTTTTATGCAACAACAATCATATAAGTTAAGAAACTTCCAAGGCACTTTCTACATTACCGGTATTATTTTGTTCTTCGGTTTGGTTTTCACCGTTAATCCCGTATATATGTTCAAAGCGTTTAAATTCATCCATACGCCAGTTCAAATCCTTCAATAAACCTTCGCCAATATCGTAAACCAGCCCGTGTAATTGCGGCGGGTTTTCACTATGCATCGCGTTTTGGATAATAGAGGTTTTAGACAGGTTGCGTACCTGCTCAATTACGTTAAGTTCTACCAACCGGCGTAGTTTTTGATTTTGATCTTTAATGCGTAAAAACTCTAACTCGTGCAGGCGCATTACATCTTTAATATTGGTAAGCCAGTTATCAATTAAACCGTGGGGCTGATCGTCCATAGCGGCGGCAACCCCTCCGCATCCGTAATGCCCTACTACCATTATATGACGTACTTTTAAAACTTCCACTGCATACTGCAATACCGATAACATATTTATATCGGTATGTACCACCATATTGGCAATATTACGGTGTACAAACATTTCTCCCGGACCAGTACCGGTAATTTCGCTGGCCTGTATGCGGCTATCGGAACAGCCGATAAACAAAAATTCCGGCTTTTGCCCAATGGTAAGTTTCTTAAAGTAATTTGGATCTTCCGCCAGCTTTTCCTTTACCCATTTCCGATTGTTTTCAAATATTTTTTCCATGATGTTTTTTATATTTAATGGTATATCTTAATTTTTTAATGCGCAGTAGAAACGGCTGCTACTTCCGGTATATTAATTAGTTCTAACTGAATATCTTTATCTACAGCTGCTTCTTTAAAGTTATAAATAGCTTCTAAAACATCGTAATCGATAAAAGCAGATTGAGTACCATCTATTATTACTTTACTGCCGTGCGGCAATTGATCCAGGGTTACAATAATGTTGGCTTTATTCAGAAAAGAAACGTTTTCGCTTAACTGAATGCGAATGGCATCGTCGCCGGCTTTCTTTTCTTTGTGAAAGGAAAACGGACTTTTATAGTTAGCTTTTAAAATATAAAAGACCCCGATAGCTAATCCTATACAGATACCCTTCAGCAAATCAGAAAATAAAATGGCAATTATGGTCACGATAAATGGAATAAACTGCTCGCTACCTAATCTGAACTGCGCTTTGTATAAAGCCGGTTTAGTAAGCTTAAAACCTACCATTAGCAACACCGCAGCTAAGGCCGAAAGCGGCACCTGGTTAAAAAATTTAGCTAATAAAATTACGCTGATAAATAATAGCACACCGTGAATAAAGCTGGACATCTTGGTTTGGGCACCCGACGCCACATTGGCCGAACCCCGCACAATTACGGCAGTCATGGGCAAACCGCCAATTAAGGTACTTAACATATTGCCCACGCCTTGGGCTTGCAATTCCCGGTTGGGAGGGGTAACCCGCTTGTGCGGATCTAATTTATCGATGGCCTCCACACTCAGTAAAGTTTCCAGGCTGGCAATAATGGCAATGGTAATAGCTGTTACGTAGATGGCCGGGTTGCTTAATTGGGTAAAATCCGGGAAGCGCAATTCGCCAAGCAACTCACCCGGCGTGTTAATAACAGGTAAATTTACCAGGTGCGTTTTAGCTACAATCCACTCGGGACGGAAAAAGCTAAATAAATAGTTTATTAAAACGGATAAAAGAACTACAATCAAGGCTCCGGGTACGAATTTAAAAAAGGTAAACTTCTTTAAAGCAGCATTATCCCAAAAAATCAAAATCAATAGCGAGACAAAACCAATTAATAGAGCCCCAAATTCTATATTTTGAAAAGCAAAACCTAGTTCTGAAAAAGTATTTCTACCGTCGAACTGAAAAAATTCCATCTCACCGAAAAAGTCTTGATCAGCACCTAGAAAATGAGGGATTTGTTTTAGAATTAAAATTAAACCAATAGCCGCCAGCATTCCCCGGATAACGGAGGAAGGAAAATAAAGCCCAATAATACCCGCCTTTAACGTACCCAGAATGATCTGCAAAGCCCCGGCTATAAAACCCGCCAGCAAAAATGCTTCGAAACTGCCTAAATCTTTAATTCCATTCAGCACAATTACGCTAAGACCGGCTGCCGGTCCGCTTACACTTAAAGCAGATCCGCTTAGCAAGGAAACCACTACCCCCCCAATTATACCCGTAATAATGCCGGAAAATAAGGGCGCACCGGAAGCTAGCGATATGCCTAAGCACAGCGGAAGTGCTACTAAAAATATGACCAGACCGGAAGGTAAATCTTTTTTAAGATATGCTAAATTATAACCCATAGTTGTTTTCTTCTTTCCTAATACCTTTGCACTACCTGCAATTAGGGAATATGACAAACCTACAACCAGTTTATTAAGATTGCATTAAAAGCAGATTAAAATGAGATTAAAAATTAACTTAAGGCCGACATAGTTATAATAACCTCAGTACCAACGTCCAATTGAGAATAAACCTGGATATTACCTTTGTGTAGCCGCACTATTTTTTCAGCCAGCGGCAATCCAATACCGTGGCCCGAAATATCCCGTACGTTATCGGCCCGCCAAAACGGAACAAATATTTTTTTAAGATCCGATTCGGTCATGCCTCGCCCCTTATCTTTCACCTGCAATTTAATTTGGCGTTTATGGGCCGTAATCAGGCCCAGTACCATTTGGTCGCCGGCAGAAAATTTGCAGGCGTTTTCGAAAATATTAAGTAAAGCAATTAATAACAAAGATTCATTACCATAGCACATCAACTTGCTTTCATCTTCGGGCAAATCTAAAAAAGATATTTCTATGTGGGCGTTGGGTTGTCGTTTTTTGGCTTCGTCGCTGGCCTGAAAAACTATTTCGTCGAACCGGACGGGAGAAAGCTTAATTTTGGATATATCGAAACTGGCGTGCGCAATCTGCAGCATACCATTAGACAGGCGCGCTAATAGCCGGGCTTCGTCCAGAATAGAGTGCAGTACCCTTCTATATTCGGCGGCATCGCGGGCTTTCATCAGGGCTACTTCCAATTCCCCAATAATAGAGGTTAAAGGGGTACGGAGTTCATGCGAGGCGTTGGAAATAAAAGTATTTTGCATATCAAAAGCTTTCTCCAGGCGGTCCAGCATTTTGTTGAAGGTATGCGCCAAGTGTGATACTTCATCTCTTCCGTCGGCCTGGCTTAAGCGTAAGTGTAAGTCAGAAGCACTTATTTTCTCCACTTCTTCCACTACTTTCAATATCGGGCGCAATGCTTGTTTAGAAAAAGCCCAACCACTCATTACTACAATTAATAAAGATCCTAAAAAACCGGCTATCAGAATCAAACGCAGATCTTCGAGTTTTTCCAGGGTAGTTACATCAACCGACGAGGCTATAACCAGGTAATCTCCCCGAACATCGTGGTACATAATGCCGGTAAACTGGCGTTTGCCCGTTTGCCAAGCCAGATTTTTATCGTTTCTGATTTTATTCAGAATAGTTGGGCGTACCTGTATGTTACCTGCTCCTTCCCGAAAAACCACCTGATTTTGCCGGTTATAAACCTGTACCACTTCCTGGGGCAAAGTTTGAGAATATTTTTGCAGCATACGCCGGTAATTAGCGGCGCTAACTTTGTTGGCATCTAAAAAAACGTGCGCTACTATATTGGCCCGGTTTTCCAGGCTTTCATAAAAAGAATGCAAGCGGGTTAAAGAAGTGTAGAAGTAAACGGTAAAAGAAAAAAGAATAAGAATAATAGCAAAAATAGAGGTAAACTGTAAGGTTAGACGCGTGCGGATATTCATAAGGGCTCTTTAGGCTTCTTTTAAAACGTAGCCCATACCTACCAGCGTATGAATTAACTTGGGAGAAAAATCTTTATCAATTTTTTTCCGCAGAAAATTAATATACACGTCAATAACATTACTGCCGGTATCAAAAGAAGTTTCCCATACCTGCTCAATTATATCTACCCGCGATACGACCCGTTCTTTGTTGCGCAAAAAGTAATGCAGTAAAGCAAATTCGCGGGCGGTTAAGCTAATAGGAATACCTGAACGGGTGACCGTTTTTTTGGTAAGATTTAATTCCAGGTCGGCAATGCGCAGAATTTCGTTGGCCGGCGTTTCGTACGAGCGGCGGGTTAAGGCCCGAATGCGGGCCATTAGTTCCTGAAAAACAAAAGGTTTTACCAGGTAATCATCGGCCCCCGAATCCAGCCCCAATATTTTATCGTCGGTACTGCCTAAGGCCGTTAGCATTAAGATAGCTACGCCTGGCTTTACCTTCCTAATCTCTTTGCAAACCTCCAGCCCACTTTTTTGCGGCAGAATTACATCCAGAATTATTAAATCATAATCGTTGGCCAAAGCCAGTTTTTTACCAAAGAAACCATCGTAAGCCTGGTCTACTTCGTAAGCCTGCTCTTCTAATCCTTTTTTAATAAAGGCAGCTACTTTGGGTTCGTCTTCAACCAATAATACGCGCATACAAGTTTATATTTAAAGCAAAGTAGTAAGAAACCCTAGTATCAAGCTGTTAAGTAAACGAACATGAGTATTAAGGCTGTATTATAATAATAAATTCATTTAAAGAAGATTAACATAACTCGTTAGTTGGCTAATAAGTAAATCTGAATTTGCTTACTTAGTATTAAGATTACGTTTATTTTCTGTTTTTTGATGAACAGTTACTTAACTGTAGCTTCCGACAAGTTGATATATAAATTTGATTCTACCTTTTTGCTTATTTAATTATAGTTCAAAAGAAAATCCTCTGGCTTTTAGTTTCTCATAAATATTCTTATTGAAGCTGTACAACCGGGCGGCCCGGTGCGCCACATTCTTCTGACTCTCATCCAGGGGCAACAGTAAATTCATTTTCAGCAGCTTTTTCCGGAAGTTACGGGTATCAAAGGTAGTGCCCAGAACCGCTTCATACAAACCTTGCAACTGGGTCAAGGTAAATTTGGGCGGCAATAATTCAAAACCAATCGGTTCGGTCCGCACCCGCGACCGCAAGAAAGCCAACGTGGTATCCAGAATATAGCGGTGGTCGAAAACCAACTCCGGCACCTCATTTATTTCAAACCAATGTACATCGGTAGAATCCGGTCCGGGCCTTAAATTCTCGAGCGTATAATTTATCAAAGCGTAATACGCGACTGTAATTACCCGGCGCGATGGGAAACGCCCCACCTGTCCAAAGCTGTGGACTTGTTCCATGTACACGTTGTTCATGCCCGATATTTCTTCCAGTGTACGTCTGGCGGCCGTTTCCAGATCTTCATTTTTCAAAACAAAACCACCCAGCAAAGCCCATCCGCCTTTTTTGGGGGCAATGGCCCGTCGCGTTAAAAGTACTTTTAACTTTCCTTGATCTAAACCAAAAATAACACAATCGGTAGAAATGGTAGGAAGAATATCTTCCGGGTTATAGTGCATAATTGTAAACGTAATGCTTGCAAAAGTAAGGTAATATTAACTTTTAATAATGTAATCGGGAAATTTCTTTCCATCCCTACCGCTAAAAGCTATCTTTTACAACCTGATTAGGCAGGAAATCAAAACTAAATTGCAGTTAATCTGCATAGAATTAAGTCATTAAAATAACCCCTATAACTTAACCAATATAAGTAACGCCCGTTGATATTAAATAAAAAAACTGGAAAATTTTGGAGTTAAATAGAATTTAAAATATTATTGTAAAATTTACAATAAGAATACATACATGTATTTAATCGGATATGATATTGGTAGTTCTTCGGTGAAAACTACCTTGCTGGAAGCTGCTACCGGCAAAGTGCTGGCATCGGCCTTTGCACCGGGTTCCGAAATGGGAATGCTGGTTTTAAAAGAAGGATGGGCGGAGCAAGATCCGGAAAAATGGTGGCAGTATGTGGTAGAAACTACCCAGCAAGTACTGCAAAAAGCCCAGGTTTCCAGTGCCGACATCAAATCTATTGGCATAGCGTACCAGATGCACGGGCTGGTGGTAGTAGACAAGAACCAACAGCCTTTGCGCCCATCTATTATCTGGTGCGATAGCCGGGCCGTGGAAATTGGCGATAGAGCTTTTGCAGCCTTAGGAAACGAAACCTGTTTACGTAATTTTTTAAATTCACCGGGAAATTTTACGGCCTCCAAACTGAAATGGGTAAAGGATAATGAACCCGAAATTTATGACCGGATAGATAAATTTATGCTGCCCGGCGATTACATTGCCATGAAATTATCGGGTAAAGCGCAAACTACGGCTTCCGGCTTATCGGAGGGTATTTTGTGGAATTTCAAGGAAGGCCGGCCAGCTTATGAGCTTTTAGAGTATTATGGCATTGATGCCGCCTTAGTGCCCGAAATTGTACCTACCTTTGGGGCGCAGGCCGAGGTAAGTACCAGTGCTGCGACTGAATTAGGTTTATCTCCCGGCACCATTATCGGGTACCGGGCCGGCGATAACCCCAACATTGCTTATTCCTTAAACGTGCTCAACCCGGGTGAAGTAGTAGCTACGGCCGGTACGTCGGGCGTTATATACGGTATTAACGACCAATTTAACTTTGATCCCAACTCACGGGTAAATACTTTTTTACACGTAAATAATACGGCCGCCAAACCCATTACCGGCACCTTGCTTTGTGTAAACGGCACCGGTATTTTAAATTCCTGGCTGCGCAAAAACTTGTTTAGCTCCCAAAAATACAGTTATCAGTATTCTTATTCCGAAATAAACGAGTTAGCTGCTACGGTACCGCCGGGAGCCGAAGGCTTAACCATTTTGCCTTTTGGTAACGGCGCCGAACGTATTCTACAAAACAAACAAATCGGAGCCTCTATCTCAGGCATATCTTTAACTACCCACACCAAAGGGCATTTGGCCCGGGCTGCCCAGGAAGGAATTATTTTTGCTTTACGCTACGGCTTTGATATTATGCAGGGCTTAGGTATTCAGGCTAAAACGGTAAAAGCCGGCGACGCCAATATGTTTTTAAGTCCTTTATTTGCCCAAACCTTTGCTACTGTTACTAATACCGAAGTGGAGTTATTCAACACCGATGGTTCACAGGGAGCGGCCCGCGCCGGTGGCGTTGGTGCCGGTATTTATCCGGATTATGCTTCTTCTTTCACCGGTTTATCCTGTACGCGCACCATTATCCCGGATAACACTTTAATACCGGTCTATGATGAAATCTATCAAAACTGGCTACAAGTCTTAAATAATCAATTAAATGCCAGAAGTTAAGTTTTTAATAAACAAGATAACTGAAATAGAAATTAATAAAAATTAGCTTTAACAATCACCAATAAATAATTAAAACCTCTAGAGAATAAAATATATGGCTATCAATGTAACTATCGGAAATAAGGAATATTTTCCTAACATCCAGAAAATTAATTTCGAAGGACGTGAGTCTACCAATCCATTTGCTTTTAAGTTCTACGATGAAAACCGGGTAGTAGCGGGTAAAACCATGAAAGAGCACTTTCGGTTTGCTATTGCTTACTGGCACTCATTTAATAACACCGGGGAAGACCCGTTTGGACCCGGAACCCGCAATTTTCCTTGGGTAAGTTCTGCTTCCGATGTATTAGGCAACGCCAAAGCTAAAATGGACGCGGCTTTTGAATTTATTTCCAAACTGGGCGTAAATTATTACTGTTTCCACGATGTAGACGTTATTGATGAAGGCAGCTCTATTCAGGAATCTGAAAAAAACATGCAGGCCATCGTGGAATATGCCAAGCAACTACAGGAAGCTTCGGGCATTCAACTATTATGGGGCACGGCCAACTTGTTTTCGCACCCGCGTTATATGAACGGTGCGGCCACTAATCCCGATTTTAATGTAATTGCCTACGGTGCCACCCAGGTTAAAAACGCTTTGGATGCCACGATTGCTTTAGGCGGACAAAATTACGTGTTCTGGGGCGGCCGCGAAGGTTATATGTCGTTACTGAACACCAACATGAAACGGGAAGTAGAGCACATGGCCCGGTTCCTGGAAATGGCCCGCGACTATGGCCGGAAGCAAGGTTTTACCGGTACGTTCCTGATCGAGCCCAAACCAATGGAGCCTACCAAACACCAGTACGATTTTGATGCCGCTACCGTAATTGGTTTCCTAAACAAATTTGGTTTACAAGACGATTTTAAATTAAACCTGGAAACAAATCACGCTACGTTGGCTAACCATACTTTTGCCCACGAATTACAGGTGGCTGTTGATGCCGGTATGTTAGGCTCGATTGATGCAAACCGGGGCGATTACCAAAATGGTTGGGATACTGACCAATTCCCGGTTGATTTATACGAACTGACCGAAGCCATGCTGGTAATTTTAGAAGGCGGCGGATTTACCACCGGGGGCGTAAATTTTGATGCCAAACTGCGCCGTAACTCAACCGACCTGGACGATTTATTTTTAGCTCATATTGGTGGGATGGATGTATTTGCCCGGGGCTTGCTAATTGCCAATGATGTGCTGGAAAAATCTGATTACAAGAAAACTCGTCAGAACCGTTATGCCTCCTTCGACAGCGGCGATGGCCAAGCATTTGAACAAGGTAAACTTTCTTTTGAAGACCTAAGGGAAATAGCCTTGAAAAATGGTGAACCAGCCCAGATTAGTGGCAAACAAGAGTTACTGGAAAATATCATTAACCAGTACATCTAATTGAATTGAAGCTTTTTTTATAAAAATTTGAATAATTTTTACTGCAGCCTTGCCATTAAATAGCAAGGCTGCTATATTTAGAGCTTCTAACTAATCCACCATGGGACTACAAACACTCGATTACATTGTTTTTCTAATCTACTTTATTATTGTTTCGGGCTACGGCTACTGGATTTACAAAAGAAAGCAAACTGCCCAAACCGATTCTAAAGACTTCTTCCTTGCCGAAGGTTCTCTTACCTGGTGGGCCATCGGGGCGTCCTTAATTGCTTCTAATATTTCGGCGGAGCAATTTATTGGTATGGCCGGCTCCGGTTTTGCCATGGGTTTAGCTATTTCTACTTACGAGTGGATGGCGGCCGTAACCTTAATAGTGGTAGCGGTTTTCTTCATTCCTATTTACCTCAAGAATAAAGTTTATACCATGCCGCAATTTTTGTCGCAACGGTATAATGCCACTGTAAGTACCATTATGGCTATTTTCTGGCTCCTGGTTTATGTTTTTGTAAACCTTTCTTCTATTCTGTATTTAGGAGCGCTGGCCATTGAAACCATAACCGGCATCGATTTCTTCTACTGCATGTACGGTATGGCTATTTTTGCAATATTTATTACCCTGGGGGGTATGAAAGTAATTGGTTATACCGATGTAATACAAGTGTTTGTATTAGTTTTAGGCGGATTGGCCACTACGTACTTAGCCTTAGAATTGGTAGCTAATAACACGGGTGGCAGTGGTGTTTGGGATGGATTAGGCATGTTGCGCAAAGAAGCGGCCGATCACTTTAGTATGATTTTATCGGAAGGCGAAATTATGATACCCAACGGCGAAGGCGGTACCCGCGATGCCTATATGGATTTACCCGGTTTATCGGTATTGATTGGTGGTATGTGGATTGTGAACCTGAACTATTGGGGTTGTAACCAATATATCACGCAACGAGCTTTAGGTGCCGACTTAAAAACTGCCCGTAGCGGTTTGTTATTTGCAGCTTTCCTGAAATTGTTAATGCCCATTATTGTGGTATTGCCCGGTATTGCCGCCTACGTTCTTTATACAAATGGCCAGTTTCAGCAGGAAATGACCAACGAATTAGGGCACGTAAAACCCGACCATGCCTACCCCGTTTTATTAAACCTCTTGCCTACCGGCTTAAAAGGATTATCTTTTGCCGCTTTAACCGCCGCCATTGTGGCTTCGTTAGCTGGTAAAGCCAATAGTATTTCCACTATTTTTACGCTCGATATTTACCATAAATTCTTCAATAAAAATGCTTCGGAAAAACGCCTGGTGGGTTTTGGTAGAATTGTAGTAGTAGTATCGTTTATTATTGCCTTATTTGTTGCCCCGGCTTTACGTAATCTAGACCAGGCCTTCCAATACATTCAGGAGTATACCGGTTTTATTTCGCCGGGTGTATTTGCCATTTTTGCCTTAGGATTTTTCTGGAAACGGACTACCGCTTCGGCGGCATTGGTGGCGGCTCTATTAACCATTCCTCTTTCTACATTCCTGAAATTTCAGTATGCCGAAATACCCTTCCTGGACCGGATGGGAATTGTATTCCTGATTTTAGTAGCGCTCATGGTAATTATTACTTTAATGGACCCTAAGAGCCGGAATAATCCGAAAGGTTTAGAAATAGATGCTTCTATGTTTAAACCTAACGGTGCGTTTGCCGTTGGTGCCGTTCTGATTTTTGGTATTGTAGCGGCGCTCTATATTATTTTCTGGTAATAACTTTATAAATCAAAATATGAAAGCCAGGTTGATGTTATCAGCCTGGCTTTTTTGTATTAAACCGCGAAGCGCCGTTTACATCCGGGAATGAATAGCACTTCAAATTACTTATTCTGACAGAAAAACGGTTGCGAGTTCAGGCAGTTAGTGTCAATTCTTGAAGAGCAAAACTGATATTTTAATAAAGTAACCTAACATATACTCGTGCTAAGCTAAGTGTTTCGCACGCATCTGTTTATAGTAGTAAAATTGGTATCGATCAAACTTGCTGCATGTGGAAAGTAGGTTGTATTAAAGAAGATTTGCTTCAGTCCTATCAACTTTACTATCGAAATTTATAAAAAAAGCGGCTTCTAATTTCTTAGAAGCCGCTTTTAACCAGCACACAAGAGAAGATTAAACTAAAATTTTTGTTAGATTCCTGTAGCTGGTAGTAATGCTGTCCATGGGGTTACCGGGGGTAACATCCTGTTCTACAAAAAAGTATTTCATGCCGGATAACTTAGCTTGGGCAAAAATAGGTTTGAAATCAATAGAACCGTTACCTACTTCGGTGAAGAATTTCTTTTCGGTTTTATCCATATCTTTTACGTGCCACATCGCCACCCGGCCCGGGTGTTTCCGGAAGAATTCAACCGGATCGTTACCTGATTTCACGGCCCAATATAAATCCAACTCCATTTTCATTAAATCGCTGCTTACGCCCGATAGCAGTACATCCATGGGTACCTGGCCGTCAATTTCCTGAAATTCGAAATCGTGGTTATGGTAAGCAAACTGTAACCCGGCTTTCTTGCAGGCTTCCCCGGCTTTATTAAATAAATCTACGTACCGCTTGTAATCATCCAGCGAAGTACGTTCATTCGGCATTAAATACGCGCAGGTCAAGAACTTCTGCCCTGACTCGGCTGCCATATCTACTAACTTCTGGGTGTCATCCTGTAAGGTTTCGAAAGGCATTTTGTTGCCATTAGCGCCTACCATTACGTGCGAAGAACGCAATTGCATGCCCATATCGCCGAGCATTTTCTTAAATGCAGCCGGCTTCATTCCATAATAATGCCCCTTAGAACCAGCCGCTGATTCCATATTTTTGTACCCGATATTGGCAATTTTCTGTAAGGTGCCTTTTAAGTCTTTTTCTAACAACTCGCGCACAGTGTATAGTTGTAAGCCTACTTCATTTTTAGCCTTGGCTTGTAGAACTTCCGGTAAAAGCAAGGCGCCGGTTGCCAAAGTAGCAGCTTGCCATAAAAAGTTTCTTCTGGTTACTTTCATGATTATTTTAGGTGGAAAATATAAAAGCAAATCTTGCCTATATAAATATTTATATTTAATTCCTGCATATTACAGATAATTTGCGAATTTTCAAAAGGTAATCATGCCTTTGCCCAAATAATATAGCTTTGAATATATATTATCGTTCTCGAATACCGGTTTGAACCAATTATTAGTACCTGCCTAAATTGTTAGGATATGGCAGTTTCTTAACTGGCGGACAGCAAACGGATACCCTAAATTCATCATAAATCTATTATAGCAGCTATTTAGAGAATAGGTATACAGAGATTGATAATGATTAACACATTTGTCTTTATTTATATCTTTTAATTTATAGTTATATATTCGGTCTTCCGATAAACTTAAAATTCTAAAATTTGCAATTTACTTCCACCCCGCAGGTTCCGAAATGGATTTTACCCATTATAGTGATTTCGCAGTTTGCGGGCACCTCGTTGTGGTTTGCCGGTAATGCCATTCTGCCCTCCCTTCAAGCGCAATTAGGTGCTAGTTCCGAAATGATTGGGCATATTACCAGTGCAGTGCAATTGGGATTTATTATAGGAACTTTGCTGTTTGCAATTTTTAGTCTAGCAGATCGGTTTAGTCCTCGAAAATTATTTTTTTCCTGTTCGCTGTTGGGTGCCAGTGCTAATTTAGTCATTGTATTCTTTCCTTTAAATGTGGCTACCCTCCTGCTTTGCCGATTTATGACAGGCTTTTTTTTAGCGGGCATTTATCCAGTCGGAATGAAAATCGCCGCCGATTGGCACGAAAAAGGTTTAGGAAAAGCCTTGGGTTACTTGGTTGGCGCCTTGGTGCTGGGTACTGCTTTCCCGCATTTGTTAAAAGCCCTAACACCAACTTTTCCCTGGACTTATATTTTGTACGGCACCTCCGTATTTGCCGTAATAGGCGGTTTTTCTTTGTGGCTTTTGGTACCGGATGGCCCTTATCGGAAAAAAAATCAGGCGCCGAATTTTAAAGCTGCTTTTGGTTTGTTTAGAAACAGAAATTTCCGGCAAGCCGCTATTGGCTACTTCGGGCACATGTGGGAGCTTTATACTTTTTGGGCATTTGTACCGATAATATTAGCCACGTACCAGAACCAGCCGGCAAGTACGGTTAATCCGGAATCGTGGTATGCATTCTGGGTCATAGCACCAGGCAGCCTGGCTTGTATAATGGGTGGCTATCTGGCGGTACGGTTTGGCAGTAAGTTTATAGCGGCGGGAGCTTTAGCTTTATCATTGGCCTGCGGATTAGTTTCGCCCTGGATGTATGAACTACCATTTCCGTTTTTTATATTTTTCCTGCTTTTCTGGGGAATGGCAGTTATTGCCGATTCGCCCCAATTTTCGGCCTTAGTAGCCCAGGCAGCACCCAAAGAGCTTACCGGCACCGGGCTGACTTTGGTGAACTGCCTGGGCTTTTCTATAACTATAATCAGCTTACAGGTACTAAATGCACTTAATAGCCATTTAGGCGATAAATACCTTTACCTGTTTCTGGCTCTAGGACCAGCTGTAGGCTTAGGAGCCTTATTAAGAAAATAATTAGATTTTAAAATTATGATGCAGAAGTGGCCGTACGCACTTTATAAAATTTATAACCAAATAAAAATATCACGAAGTAGCAGATAATAGGCAAATAATAAGCGGTGGCCACATTTTGATCGGCTACGGCACCCATTAAAAACGGGAATAATGCCCCTCCTACTACGCCCATGGCAATAAAAGAGGAGGCCTGCTGGGTATGGTGCCCCAGGTTTTTTATACCTAAGCTAAAGATAGTTGGAAACATAATGCTGAAGAAGAAATTAACCATCAGCAAAGCAATAAAGGAAGGCCAACCCCAGGCTTGGGCCACCACCACGCACATAATTATATTAGCTAGAGCAAATGTAGCTAATAAACGGGCTGGAGCAATTACCCGCATTAAAAATGTTCCGACAAAACGGCCAATTAGCAACATGCCCATAAACAATACCATATAATTGCCAGCCGTAGCTTCACTGAAATTCATAATTTCGTGGCCATAGTTTATAAAAAAGGCCCAGGAACCGCTTTGGGCGGCCACATTAAAAAACTGAGCTACCACTGCCCATTTAAAATGCCGGTGCTCAAACAAACCTTTTCCCGGTACATTATCCACATTAATGGCATCAGGGTCTGTAGCGGCCGGGTTCGCGTGTGGGTCTACGGTTGGTGGTACTGTAATAAAAGAAAAGGAAACGGCAATTAGAGCAATAACTCCCCCAATAACCATATATAAAGTTTTAACCGAGGTTAAGTCTACATTGCCGGGGGTATTATGCCGCAGTAAAAAATAAGAACCAATTGCAGGCCCTAAAATAGCCCCTAAAGCATTAAAAGCCTGGGCAAAGTTTATCCGCTGATCGCTGGTGCGTTGGTCGCCGAGGGAGGCCACAAAAGGATGTGCTACGGTTTCGAGCGTAGCCAAGCCACAGCCCAGTATGAACAAGGCAATGCCAAAAAAAGGAAAAGAAGCCGTATTAGCCGCCGGAATAAACAAAAAAGCGCCGGTGGCAAACAAGGATAAACCCATCAAAACGCCAATTTTATAACCAAAGCGCTTCATTATTAAACCCGCCGGGATACTCATGATGAAGTAGGCCCCAAAAATAGCAAATTGTACAAAGGCCGATTCCGTTTTAGAAAGGTTAAGCACCGTTTGGAAGTGCTTATTTAAGACATCGCCCATGGTAATGGCAATGCCCCAGAGCATAAACAAAGAAGTAACAAATACTAAAGTGGTGAGAAATTTCTTCTCGGTAAAGGAAGCAGCGGTCTGACTCATGAAAATTTTAGGTTAGCAAATTATACAGGTGATGGGTGGTGATTTTAAAGCCAATTAGCTGCTAATATTACTATAAAATTTTTATTCTCAAACAGCTTAATATAGGCAAACCTATAAATTTAGCGCTCAAGTAAAGTTGCGTTTTAAAATCCGGGGAAATCAGGAGAGAACTATTTAAAAAGAGTTATTTACAAAAGAAAGGTTAATGCGAAGGTAAAATCAGGTAATTCATAAACATTAATATTAATCCCAAAGCAATTTAGCGCCGCCGAAAATAATAAAAAGCCAGATTAAACCTTTAATCAGGAAAAACAGAAAGCCCGCCAGCCCCATTTTCTTTAAATAAACTATCAGCTTTTTTCTTTCCATTGTTTGTAAAATTAATCATAAACTAAAATCCGGACAAATTTTAAATATTCATGCTGTATCGGGAACGCAAATTTTAATTTTAGATTTTAGTCACGGCCACGTATGTTTTAAATATATCTTACGGTTCTTAACGGCTCTAAGACTTATTAAATTTAGTTCATGCCGGCTAAACAGAAGCAGTGTTTTGGCCTGTCCATAGAGCTTGTTTTAAAATAAAATTCGCAGTAAAAAATAATACTACTAATTTTAGGCTCGTTAAGTATAAAATACATTAAAATGAAAAAACAAGTTTTTTTACTGGGCTTAAGTTTATGTTTAGGTAGTGTTGGTTTTGTGGGCTGTAAAGAGAAAACCCCAACCGAAACCAGTAATGCCGCTAATACAACCACCCCGGTAGCTGCCAATGAAGCTACAACCGCACCCGAAGCTATTACAAAAGCCGATACCACAACTGCTCAGCCTTTAGCAGTTCCGGAAACACCTGCCAATACCAACAAAGGTCAGAAATTTGGCTATATCAATTCGGCCGAGCTTTTAAAGATTATGCCGGAAGCCAAAAAAGCGGATGCCAGCCTGAATACTTACGTGCGGGGTTTAGAAAACCAGTTTGGCTCTTTACAAAAAGATTATCAGCAACAAATAACCGACTATCAGGCCCAGGAAAAAACCATGGTGGATGCGGTAAGACAAACCAAAATAAAAGCCATTACGGATCTGGAGCAGAAAATGCAACAATCGCAAGTAACGGCACAACAGCAAATTGCCCAAAAGCGGGAAACCTTGTTTAAACCGATTTTGGATAAAGCCGAAAGAGCCATAAAAACAGTAGGTAAAGAAAACAACTACGATTATATATTTGATACCAGTTCCGGCTCATTTATATACGCCAACGAAGGCCACAACGTAATGCCTTTGGTAAAAGCAAAGCTCAATATAAAATAATATGACTTATATTACTTAAGAAAGCACCGGCTAAAACTGGTGCTTTTTTGTTTTGCCACTCTTAATTATGTAAGCGAAAACTTGTAATACGGACCAATAAAAGTGTTAAAATATTAGTCCGGTACGGTTGAGCGATATTATATAATAGAGTCTTAGAATTAAATAGTTGTAAATTGAGGCAGAACATTAGACAAAAGTTAAAATTGCCGCAATTACAGGTATATATGTTTGTAGCAGTTCGTATTAGATCACCCAAATTTATATTCCTGCGTAAATTTCCTTTATATATTTTCTTTGATTGGTCGCTTCTAATAAAGTATTGTCTGGATCACCCTTAGGTTTAAAAGTACTACCTTGCTTCAGTTTTCGGTATGTTCTTTGTTTTTTAAATATATCAAATAGTCCTTATTCCTTTTTTCAACATTTTTCCGAACGCTTTGCAGATACCCAAAGGTGGCGATTTAGAAGCATTTCACTGTCAATTAAGCAGAAACTTTGATAGAAGCACAAAGCTTGATTTAACAACTGAACCGCCACTGTTAGGTAGGTGCTGTTATGCAACGTTTATTTTTCGTCTTCTTCTAAAATTTTCTTCTTTTCTTTTTCGTATTCTTCCTGGTTAATTACCTTTTCATCAAGTAATTGTTTTAACTCTCGTAGTCTGTCAGCCTTTGATTTAGTCTGATTTTGCTTCGGTTGTGTATGAATTGCAGGTAATTCATTATCTGAACTTGGTGTTAACTCATAAGTATGGGTAGGCTTGTATTTCATTGTCCATAGAAATGGAACTAAAACAAAAACACCCCCGATAATAGCACCAACATCAACTTCTTCATCTCTTGAAAAAGATGTATTTAAAGGGCCATAACCTTCTTTTTCCAATTTAACTGTTGTCGTGCTGCCGACTATCTTTGTGTCTCGATGGGTATATGGTGTTGTCCCTACAGGCTCACCGTTTAGATAAACTTTTGCACCACTTGGGTTTGATTGAACCATTGTCGTGCTTGCACAACTTGCCAGTAAAACTGAACTCGCTAATAAAAGCGAAATCGTTTTTGTTGTCGTTGTTTGCTTTTTCATAATTGCTTTTTTTAAATGTTGGCTAACTAATAGCTAAACGTAACAACATACAGTTATCTGCATTATGGCAAAGGTGAAAGCGTCTGCTTTTGCTACATCTTTGTCTTATTGCTAATTGCATTTGTTATTTCATTATATTTATCTATGCTAATATAACTAAAATATTTTAATCTCCCTTCTTAATTCCATAAAGAGATTATTCCTTTTTTCCGGCGAATAAAATATAACTGCTTAACCAAAATGAGGCTTATCTTTGCTTATCCAAATTTTACTTATATTTAAATGCTGGTAACTTCCGAAGTACAATTAGAAACCATTATTTTACATAAAGTAGGCAATAAATCGCGCGACGAAGATATCCGGTTTTCCAAATCCGAATTAAAGCTGGATGGCTTTGTAAAAGAATTGCTTTTAAAATATTTCTTATCGCCTTTTAAAACTGAAGCGTATTTTAACTTACACCACGAATCGGATATAAACCTGAACGAAGTATATAGTTTTGTTTCCCGGATTTTCGACAACCCGGAAGAAATATACGAGCAATCCATAAATCTGGCCAAACACCTCTACGAACAAAGCACGCACCCCAAAATAAAAGAAGGTGAATTTTACGTAACTTACCTCAAAGATTGCGTGCTGGACGGTGAAGCCATGGATGCCGTGGGTTTGTTTAAATCCGAATCGCGGGAAACTTACCTGAAAGTATACCCCAACGGCGATACCTTTGATATTGACAGTGAAGACGGCATTAACATCAACAAACTGGATAAAGGCTGTCTTATTTTTAACACCGATCAGGATAAAGGTTACCTGGTAGCTACTATCGATAACCTGAACAAAAGCAACGAAGCCCAATACTGGAAAGACGATTTCTTAAAAGTAAAGTCGCGGCAGGATAATTACTTTCATACCCAGCACCTCATGAGTATGTGCAAGACCTTTGTGGAAGAACGCCTGCCCGAAGAGTTTGAGGTAAACCGCGTAGAACAAGCTGATATGTTAAATAAATCGGTTGCCTTTCTGAAAGAAAAAGACTTTTTTGATTTACAAGAATTCCAGAACGAAGTAATCCGCCAGCCCGAATTAATCGAAAGCTTTCAGAATTATAAAAGTACTTACGAAACCGAGCGGGACATTGCCATTCTGCCGGAATTTGATATTCACGACGCGGCCGTGAAAAAGCAAACGCGTTTTATGAAAAGCGTAATTAAACTGGATAAAAATTTTCATATTTATGTCCATGGCCGTTCCGACAACATTGAGAAAGGTTACGACGAAGAACGAGGCATGCATTTTTACCAATTATTCTTTAAAGAAGAAGAATAATAGCTAGAACAGCTTTATGGTTAAAAAATTAATCCGGCCGCATAAAGTAATAAATAGTAAACTTTTTCGTAATTTATAGTGTCTATAAGCCAATATAGCTACTTTTCTATTATTTATCAGCCGGCACCATTACGCATGAAAAAACTCTTTAGTACTTTATCTTTACTTTTTACCGGAATTACTTTATTTGCGCAAAGCCTGGCCCAACCCTATGCCGATGCCGGAAATCAGCACTACGATGCCGGCCGCTACAAAGAAGCCATCGCGGAATATTCCAAAGCCGTGTACGTAGAGCCTAAATATGCCCAGGCCTGGAACAACCGGGGTTTAGCCAAACTCGAAATAAATGACTACACTGGCGCCTTAGCCGATTTCAACAAAGTCATTACCCTGGACCCTAAAAATGCGGAAGCTTACCGCAACCGGGCCACTTTAAAAATACGGCAGGAAAATTATGCCGGGGCGCTGGCCGATTACAACAAAGCCATTGCTTTAAGTCCTGATGATCCGGATATGTATTATAACCGGGGTTTGGCTTATGTGGCCCAAAATAAAAAGAAAGAAGCTTTGGCCGATTTCAACAAAAGCATCTTGTTAAAACCTGATGTTGCCGATTCTTACCTGGAGCGGGCCCAGATAAAACTGGATATGAATGATAATGATGGGGCTTTGAAAGATTATGCCGAAGTAATTAAACGTTCGCCTAACTCCTACGATGCGTATTTAAACCGCGCCCTGGTTTATGAAAAATTACAGAAAAGAGCCGAAGCATTAGCCGATTACAACCAAGTACTTATTCTTTCGCCTAATAACCTGACCGCTTACTTTAACCGCAGCTTACTAAAAATACGGCAAACCGATTACCAGGGCGCTATCCAGGATTTAGATAAAGTAATTGCCCGCAGCCCGAAAATGGCAGCAGCTTATGCTAACCGAGGACTGGCCAAAGAAAAAACCAGCAAAGACAAAGAAGCTTTAGCCGATTATAACAAAGCTATTTCTTTAAAACCAAAAGATGCGGGTAATCTGATAGAGCGGGGCGGACTAAAAATGAAATTGCAGGATTTTAATGGTGCCGTAACCGACTTTACCCAAGCCATAGCTTTAAAACCCAACGCTGCCGATGCCTTTTACGGCCGGGGTTACAGCCGCATACAACTAAAACAAAATGCAACCGCTTGCCCTGATTTACAAAAAGCAAAACAGTTGGGTTCTAAAAAAGCCGATGATCTCTTGCTGAAAAACTGCAAATAATAGTAGTCAACTATTGCAAACTAAACCATTTCTGAAAAGCAACCACTTATACCTCGCGGCCTTTGGTTATTTAAGTAAAAAAGAGGTTACACCGGTTAGCTAACCTTAAAAGAGAGATAAAGGTAAAAATAAGTGCTGTAGTAAAGATTGTTTTTTATATTTAGGCCTTGATTTAATAATTCCACTACATTTATGCTACACCTTAGTTTAAGTAAAAAATTAGCGGCCCCGTTACTGGTAGCCGGATTAGTTTCATGTTTTACCGCCCAAGCCCAAAATGTACCAACTCCACCTAAAATGGTACCGGAAATGACCGAGTTTTGGGAACCGGAAGTTAAAGTTGTTACTCCTGGCACCAATATGGCCCCGCCCTCCGATGCTATTATTTTATTTAGTGGCAAAGATTTAAGCCAATGGGTATCCAACGGCGATCCGTCTAAACCAGCCCAATGGACAGTTGCCAACGGAGCTTTTACGGTAAAAAAAGGCACCGGTAATATCGAAACCAAACAAGCTTTTCAGGATTACCAACTGCATATGGAATGGCAAATTCCCGCTAAAATTACCGGCAAGAGCCAGGGACGCGGGAACAGCGGTTTATTTTTAGCTTCGGTCGGCAAAGGTGACTCCGGTTACGAAGTACAAATCCTGGATTCTTATAATAACCGTACGTATGCCAACGGACAGGCCGGCAGTATTTATAAACAAAGCCCGCCTTTGGTAAACGCCATGCGCAAACCCGGCGAATGGAACGTGTACGATGTTATTTTCACGGCTCCCCGCTTTAAAGAAGATGGCTCCGTGTTTTCGCCCGCCCGGGTTACAGTACTGCACAATGGCGTTCTGGTACAAAACGATACGGAGATAAGAGGTATTACCGAATATATTGGTTTACCAAATTACAAGGCCCACGGCAAAGCCCCCATTAAATTACAAGATCACGGCGATCCGAGTGAACCGATCAGTTACCGCAATATGTGGATTCGGGAATTGTAAATTACTGTAAGAAATAGAAAAGGCTGCCCTAAATGGTAGCCTTTTTTTATATAAAGCATCTAATTAAATTTACCATGATTTTGAGGTTGGGGAAATATAGGAAAAAGCTGGATGGCAGACTGCTAATTTGTTTTATTTGCTTAAGCTGTATTTTTAATACGGTATCAAGCCAAAACCAAGTCTCAACACCAGTAAAGCCGTTAGCAGCAAAAGCTAGTTCCCAACCCGATCGTATTTTGCTCACCTGGCAATCCAATCCGGCTACCACGCAAACGGTAACCTGGCGCACTGATAATACCGTTAAAGCACCCCAGGCCGAAATAGCCGAAGCGGATGCGTCTCCTTTATTTACCCAATATGCCACCAGCCATCCGGCAAAAACCGAAAATTTGCGCATCAATGACGGGAACAGTGTCCGGTATCATGCCGTTGAATTTACCCAGCTAAAACCAGCTACCTTATATGCTTACCGCGTGGGCGATGGCTCGGTTTGGAGCGAATGGTTCCAGTTTCGGACGGCCAATACTAAACCCGAACCTTTCTCTTTTATATATCTTGGCGACAGCCAAACGCAGCTCCATTCCTTATGGTCGCGCTGCATCCGGGCAGCTTATGCCGCCGCACCGCAAGCCCGTTTTATGCTGCATGCCGGCGACCTGGTAAACAGTCCGGAAGCCGATGCGGAATGGCAGGAATGGTTTGCCGCCGGGTCTTTTATTTATGCTACTATTCCGAGCCTTTTTACAGCTGGCAATCACGAATATGCAAAGACGGCCGGCTTGCCCCACTTAACTAAATTTTGGCGTCCGCAGATAAATATGCCTGACAATGGTCCCGGCCCCAATAAAGAAGATTTGGTGTATTACACCGATTACCAGGATGTACGCATTATTTCTCTTAATTCTTATTGGGGAGCAGCCAGCCAGGTGAAGTGGTTAGAAAAAGCTTTACAGACGAATACCCAAAAATGGACGGTGATTTTATACCATTACCCTATGTATTCGGACGCCCGGGGGCAATTTAGTGTTCCGCTGCTGAAGCACTGGAAACCCCTGTTCGACAAGTACCACGTTGATTTAGTATTACAAGGGCACGACCACGTTTATAGCCGGGTCAGAGGTTTATCGGATAACAAAGAAAAGAAATATAAAGCTAACGGGCCGGTTTACGTGGTTTCTATTAGCGGACCTAAAATGTACCAATTTGGTGAAGGAACCTGGATGGACCGGGCAGCTGAAAACAGCCAGCTTTTCCAAATTATTTCCGTGGATCAGGAGAAACTTACTTTTAAATCCCACTTGGTTACCGGAGAGGTATACGATGCTTTTGAACTGCATAAAAAACCCGACGGCACCTCAGATTTAATTGAAATAACCCCCGACATAAAAGAAGAAAGGCGCTTTCATAATACCTTAGCTCCCGGTAATAAGTAGAATAAAGTTTTACAGCAATCTTTTTTAAATTGGAGAACCAGCAAGTTCCTTAATCTTATAATACCGCAGGTAAAATATTTAAAAATAGCTGATGTTGGATGTTAGAAATGACATTTAACCGCCTCTTTTAAATTTTGGTTGTGGAGAAATGGCCTGAGTTTATTCATTAATATACAAATATTATTGAATTAGTGGTTTATCCAGTCACTACCAAGAAGCAATGGATTTTAGCCAGTGTTAGCTGCTGTTTTATTTTTCCTCGATCCTAGAGCTGCTACTTTTACATTTTCAGTAAAATTTTCAGTCATAATATTATCACGATAATAATTTCCTGCAGCAATAGTATCAACAATTTTTGCAGCTTGTATAAAAACTTCTTTCGCCTCTTTTTCGTCCCAAAGAACATCCATCATTTTTGTGCAAGATCTTCCCATATCATGAGAATTTGCTCGAGGTAAACTGTCTCCAACAACTAGAATCCGGAAAGCATATAACATTACATATCGGGCTTGTTTTAAATTTGTGTTTAACTCGTTTGAAGTGAAAAGTTGGTCTAGTTTGAAGTTTGCAAATGCTGCAACATAATACATTTCTAACTTATGATTTTGGTCAAAAATGCTAGTTCCAACAGATTTAATCAACGCTTTGTAATTCCGGGTTGTTCTATGAGGAAGACTTAAAAATGTTGACGCGAAAGCCCGTACCAACATAGTCATATTGATTACTCTGCCTTTTTCTACGGTTTCATCAGCATTATATTGTCGCGATCGTCTTTCATAGTAAAGTTTCTTACTTCCCTCAAATGTTGGAAAATAAGTTTCTAATCGCTTTGGGAAATCCGATAATGCGAATAATTGTTCTTCTGTAACCTCAGTTTGTCTATTAGTAGCTTTAATTATAGAGTTTCGTATTTCAGAGTCGGCTGTAGAAATTATACGTACAGGTATTAAAACGTTTGGATTTAAATGCTCTCTGCATTCAGATAAGACAAAGCTAGTTTGGCAGCCATTAACAATTTGATAATCTTCTAAAGTAAATTTATTGGCGGTGCTATGAATTTTTCTTGCAATAATAGTTACTCCATTATTTAAAATTGGAAAGTAAACATTTTGGACAGAATTTTCTAAGGTTTCTTTCATTTCCTTATTTACCTTGTTCCACTCTTGGAAATGCCTTACATTATCATAGAAAATTGAAGTAATAATTTCTTCACTGTTATTTTCAATTAATTTTAAATATTCAGTAGAACTTAAATAGCCAATGTATGCCTGTTCAATTCCAGGAAGTTCAGGAAGTACAGTTTTATTCGGAAAATTTATCTCTGTAGAAATTGCATTTTTTGTCTGCCGAAAAAGTTTTTGAATCTTTTCTGCATCAACACATTCTACTTCTACCTTGCGAAAAATATTTAAACTATGTAAATCCTCTGACACAGCATTTCGCCTAGCTTCTAAATTTAAATCTCCAACCCATTTTCCTGTTGTGGTATAATATAAAAAGCATTGTGGGTTACCTCTTTTAAATTTACTACTCCGCTTAAAAACTTCATTTATTATTTTGGCCTTAAGTTTAATCCCATCGTTTTGCGGCAATTTTGGACTTTCACTTAAAAAATCTTTTACACCAAATCCAAAATTGCCCAACTTCTGTGCATCAAATGAACTAGAGCGTTCTGCCTGATTAAAAATAAAGGTTGCGTCTATATATCCATTTGTATTTTCTAAATCTTCAATTTCGTCCGGATCAACAATTAAACAGCCATTTACAATTATTGAAATATTGTCAATTCCACAATCAGCGCCTGCGCCGACATGAATGTCTTCAGAGGAAAATGTTTCTGTAAAGTGTTGGGATGTTACTAAATATCCAGTGAACCTTTCAAAAGCTGTTTCTTCTGCTACTTTTTCTAAACCATTGTTTGAAACAAAGTCATCCAATAGTGATTTAGTAATTCTATCCATCCTCAATTAAAGTTTAATTACAATAAGATTATTACAAGTTGATAATAAAAGCCAGTAAAATGGCAGCAAACAACCAGATAAACGTTACAGCATACGGTTATCTGCATTATAGCAATATCGCTGATTTTTAAATTCCTGTTCTTACAACAAATCCGCTATTTGTTTACCAAACTAAACTTACCCCCAAAAAAATCACCTTTGTTCCAGGCTGGCCTTTTAACATCGTTGGCTACCAAATAACCAATCAGGAAGTTGGTTTTAACGTGCATCGCTGCCGCATTAAAATCAAAAGGCTGGTCCATTTCGTCGTCTACTTTGTGGTAAATGGTTTTGCGCCAGTCCGCAATTAATTGAGCGCCATCCTTGGTTGGATCACCCGAAATAATTCCGCCTTTTATAAACAAGGCCGGAATGCCTTTTTTAATAAAAGAGTAATGGTCGCTGCGGGTAAATACAACTTCTTCCGGCGCCGGGTCGGGGGTAATTTTTATATTTAAATAATCTGCCGTAGCCTCTACCGGCCCGCGCAAACTGGAATGTTGAATGCCGTGCGGAATAATATCGTTTAAAGGATAAAAGAAAAAAGGCATATCTAAAGCTAAATTAGCCACCAGGCTGTTTTCCGGTACCGGGGGGTTATTCGCAAAATAATCCGAACCAATCAAACCCATTTCTTCACCGGTGCACGATAAGAAAATGACGGAACGCTTGGGCGCTTTCGGTAAGTTTTTAAAGGCCCGGGCAGTTTCGAGTAAAATCGCCGAACCGGAAGCATTATCGTGGGCGCCGTTGTTAATCGAATCGCCATTTACCGGGGCAGTAATGCCCAAATGGTCGATATGGGCCGCGTATACCACGTATTCGTTTTTTAAAACCGGATCGCTGCCGGGCAAAATGCCTACAATATTGTTGGTTTTTAAAGTGGTGTACTCGCTGCTAACCTGCATATCCAGGGTAACCGGTAAAGAAAGGGAAGCGGGCTTACCGGACCGCAACGTATTATAGGCATCAATAAGCGTCGTATTGGTTCCTGCAAAAAACTGCTGAGCCAATTCCTGATTCACGCTGCCGGTTACCTTTAACTGCGGAAAATAGTTAGCTACTTTACCAGCAGGGTTTATCCAGCGGTTAATGCCGCCCCGGTTGCGCCGCAAGGCACCATTCCAGGCCACTTGCCTGGCATCGGCGGCTATTATGGTAATTACCCCTACGGCTCCTTTCGCCGCCGCGGTACTTTGTTTAGCTAACTCCGAAGTAAAATAGGCGCGCTCGTTATTAGGAAAACCAGTAGGTGCTCCCGCCAGGTACATTACAATTTTACCCGCCACATTTACTTGGGCATAATCATCGTAGTTTAATTCGGGCGCCGAAACCCCGTACCCTACAAATACCACGGGTGCATTTACCTGGCTTTGCGGTTGCACAAGGTTGGGCTGTAGAAAATATTCCTGGCCGAAAGTTAAGGTCTGGGTCTGGCCATTACGCGTAACTTTTAAAGAAGTGGTTTCTTCCTGCACTTTTGCTTTCCGGATCAAAACTTCCTGTAAGTACGATCGGCCGTTTACACCCGGTTCTAAGCCTAAGGTCTGAAACTGCTTCGCCATATAGTCGGAGGCCATCACAAAACCAGGAGTGCCCGGTTTACGGCCTTGCAGCCGGTCGTCAGCTAAATAACTCATGTGGGCTTTAATGGCCGCCGGATCTATTTTTGCTAAGGTTTGTTTTAGTTCTTTTGCGCCCAGCTCTTTTTTATACTGCGCCTGACCCAGTATTGGCATTAACCCTGCCCAGAGCAGCCATAAAAATTTTAATTTACCCGGTTTGCCGGAAGGCAAATAAGCAGCACTGTTTTGAAAAAAAGTAAATAACATGCGAATAGAATAAGTGTTTTCGGTAAGGAACTGTTTTACGTTGTACTTAGGCCAATCAAGACTGTAAAGTTAAAATTAGTTTATCCGAACTACGAAAACAATTTTCTTATAATAAAGAGGGAGTGATTTTCCGGTAATTATAACCAGTAATATTATCATTTAAATCAGCTTCCTACGGGCTAGTGGCACAATTATGGCTCTGTTGTTTTGTCTTTAACTTTGAATTTTTATTGTTTTTATACCCATAATAATTTACAATTCTGGCATCATAACTTTTAACATTTTGTTACCTCAAGAGTTAAAGGCATAGCTACCGTAATAAGTATATAAGTAGTTGTTAGTTACAAGCCAAAAACTTTCTCGATTGAAAACCCTAATTAAATTTGATTTAATTATTTAACATGAATAAACATATTTCGCTAAATATAAATATAAAATTGCTGCTGATTGTTTTAAGTATCGGCTTTACTAATTGCGTGGGCAAGCAAGGTGTTAATACTATTTTTCAGAAAAGAACCCCATACGAAGCTTACGAAAACTCTCTCCGGCAAGCCAAACTGCACCAAAGCCAGTTAGGCCAAGCTTGGTTAATGGCCGGGCAAAAAGCCTTACAAGATTCTTTACTGGTTACGTTACCTTTCCAGGAAACCGGTTATTTTAAAGCAGACCAACCTATGGCGGCTGGCTATTCTTTTCGCGCCCGTTTGGGCGAGGTGATTGACGTACAGGTAACTACCCGCACGAAACAGGATATAAAGCTTTTCCTGGATTTGTTTGAGATAAATAATGAGCGCTCCCGGGAAGCAAAACACATAATGGCCGCCGACACTACAGCTTTGAACTTAACTTATAAGGTAGAAGACAACTTGGTTTACCTGGTGCGGTTACAGCCCGAGTTATTGCGCAGCGGCAGCTATTCCATTACTATTTCCAGTCGGCCATCCTTATCTTTTCCGGTACAAGGGAAAGATAGCCGGGCCATTCAGAGCTTGTGGGGTATGGAACGCGACGGTGGTGCCCGCCGGCACGAAGGCGTAGATATTTTTGCAAAAAAAGGAACGCCGGTTATTGCCGCTTCTCAGGGTACGGTTACCCGGGTAAACGAAACGCCGCTGGGAGGAAGAGTAGTTTGGGTATCGGATCTGGGCAGCCAGCGTAGTTTATATTACGCGCATTTAGACAAGCAATTGGTGCAACCCGGCCAGCAGGTACAAATTGGCGATACGTTAGGTTTAGTGGGCAACACGGGTAATGCCCGCACTACGCCGGCTCATTTACACTTTGGTATCTATGGTTTTGGCCGGGGAGCTGTAGATCCGTATCCGTTTTTGTACGAAAACAACAAAAAACCGGCTCCGCTCCGGGTAAGCGAAAACCAGATTGGCCAGTGGGGCCGTATTGCTAAAAACAATGTAAATGTACGTTTATCGCCCAATACCAAAGGTGGTACCGTAGCCGTAGTACCCCGTAATACGCCCGTACAGGTATTTGGCGGCACCGACGATTGGTTCCGGGTAGTGTTGCCGGATGGCCGGCAAGGATTTTTACACGAAGCTACCCTGGAAGGAATTACCAAAGCAGTCCGGAACCAAACTTTAAAAGCCGATACCGAAGTAATGGAACAACCCCGGCCCGAAGCCGCCCCTATAGCCTTAGCAAAAAAAGATGCGGCCGTAGCCGTGGTAGGAGTTTACCAGATGTACCAGTTAGTCCGGTTAACCAATGGCACCCTGGGCTGGTTAACGAACATATAAATGCTTCTATTGCGGCTTAATTTCTCCGGAGATTAAAACTGCAAACCTAGGAATATGGAAGCTGATCTGTTATTTTTGTAACTGATCAGCTCTTTTTTTATGTCCGCCGACCCTAAACGGTTAAAAATAAAAGATTATACCTATCTCTTACCCGACGACCGGATTGCTAAATATCCTTTACCCGACCGTTCTGGCTCCAAGCTATTATTTTATCAGCAAGGTAAAATCCGGGATTATGCTTTTACGTCTTTACCGGATTTGCTGCCTCCTGATTCACTCTTAGTGTTTAATAATACCAAAGTAGTACAGGCCCGGCTTTTCTTCCGGCGGCCCAGCGGCAGTATAATCGAGGTATTTTGCCTGGAGCCCCTACAGCCCGTAACCGAAATGCAGTTGGCCATGCAACAAACCCACTCTTGTACCTGGAACTGCCTCATTGGCAATGCCAAACGCTGGAAAGAGTCATTTTTAACCTTAACTTTTCCGCTGGAGAATGGCCAATCGGGTACTTTAAAAGTAGAAAAAAAAGAAAAGATAGCGGATAGCTATGGCGTACATTTTTCCTGGGAGCCCGCGCATTTGACTTTTGCCGAAATCCTGGAAAAGGCCGGTAACCTACCCCTTCCCCCCTACTTAAACCGTTCGGCAACGCTATCAGACCAACAAAGCTACCAAACAGTTTACGCGCAGCAAGCAGGAGCAGTGGCAGCGCCAACCGCCGGCTTACACTTTACCGAAGCCCTGTTTAAAGCTTTGGAGGCAAAAAATATCTGCACGCAGGAAGTTACCCTGCACGTGGGAGCCGGTACATTTAAGCCCGTAAAAACCCAGAAAATGGAAAATCATGCCATGCACCGCGAAGAAATATACGTTTCGAGGGCTTGCATTCAGAAGTTGCTGAGCCAAATACCCCGACCTATTATACCAGTTGGCACTACTTCATTACGGACTTTAGAAAGTATTTATTGGTTAGGCGTTTCTTTACTCTTGAAGCCCAGCATCAATCCAACGGAACTAATGGTTACCCAGTGGCTACCGTACGAAGAAAAAGAAAATATAACCGTAGCTCAGGCCTTGCAAGCGGTATTAAATTACTTGCACCAAAACAGTTTAGATTACTTGCGGGCTAATACACAATTGCTGATTGCGCCGGGATATACGTTTAAATTAGTTACCGGCTTAATTACCAATTTTCATCAACCCGAAAGTACTTTATTATTACTGGTATCGGCTTTAATCGGAGAAGATTGGCGCCGGGTATACGAACATGCTTTAGCGCATAATTACCGGTTTCTCAGCTTTGGCGACTCTTCTCTGCTGCTCCCGTAAGTATAGGCCAGGGGCAAAGATTCTTTTATATCAAAATCAATCTGCATCATTAACCGGCCATCATCTTCGGCAATATAACTCAGGATAGAACCATCGCTGCTCAAAGCCAAAGACCAGTTTCGCCGATCGGTACCTAACAATCGCCGGGTATATACATCGGGCGTGAAGTAAAGCATAAAGGGCGAAGAGATTTCATCGGTATGCCCGCCGTATAAAGATATTTCGGCGTGGGTACCATCAGCCTTTCTATTTTCGTGTTTTAACCAATAACCATCTTCATCCTGGCCCAATACCAAGGTGCGGTAAACTTTATGGCCGGTATAAACCGGCAACTGAATTTCATTTTTATTTTTGGTATTTACCTCCAGCCAGATTGGTAAACCCTGAAAAGGTGCTTCTTGTCCGGCCGGGTAAATAATGGTTCCGGTTAGTTTTCGACCAGATGCCTTTCTTAAATTCTGGTAAAAATATTCTTCTACCGGCAATTCAGCTTGCCTAGGTTTAGTACAACTAAACGAACCCAACATAATTAGTAGGTATAGCTGGATAAATACGTAAAGCTTAATTACCTGGTGCGTAAACATTAGTTAGAATATTAATACAATTTTAGTCTATTGTCAAAAGAGGAATTATCTAATACCAACCTCTTCCATAAACCACAGTATTTGTTTATTCAAAATTAATAAGAATTCCTAAATATCAATAATATAAGTTTTTGTATTTTAACTTACAAAATATAATTCTATTTAAAAGATAATTATATATCAAAATAATAAAGTACCAGCAACTCAAACACATCGTCCTAAAGAGTAGCAGATACGCTTTCTTAAACTTACTTTCATTCAACTTTAGCCCCGAAACGCCTCTAACTAGCAGCTATATTTATTATGGTAAATGAATAGGATATAATAATTAAACTGGCCGATTCTTAAACCAAGTTTATTTATTCTTTAGATCTTTTTTATCTATTCTCAACTACAACTTTTTTCTATAAACTTTTAATTTGACCAACCTATTCTTCTTAATTTTTCTAAAAGAATAAACCATTCTTAAAAATTTCACAAGATGTTAGTTGGAAATTAAAATATTACTCTCTATACTTGCCGAATCAAATAAGAACATGAAAGGAATTCAGAACGCAGTTTTTTATTACTACTACTTTTTTAGTACCTCACCAGGGTGTTAAGGAATAGTATTGCGTTTAGAAACAAAATATAAACTTAAAGCCCCGAACTTCGGGGCTTTTTTTTATAATATGAATACACCATTAAAAATAGCTATACAGGGCGGCCCTGCTTCTTTCCACGATGTGGTTACCCAACAATATTTTGTCGGGCAACAAATAGCTATTGTACCCTGTATGACTTTCCCGCGGGTGTTTAACAGCGTAAATTCCGGCGAAGCCAACTATGGAGTTATTGCTATTGAAAACTCGCTGGCCGGCAGCATTCTGGGTAACTATTCGCTGCTGCACGACCATCCGGTGTCGATTATTGGAGAAGCTTATTTACCTATTCACCAAAATTTGCTGGCTTTACCGGGTCAGCAGTTGGCAGATATCCGGGTGGTACGATCCCACCCGATGGCCTTGCTGCAATGCACCGGGTTTCTGGAAGCGCACCCGCACATGCAAGCTTTAGAAGCCGCCGATACCGCTGAAAGTGCCCGGGAAATACGGGAACATAACTTATCGGGGATTGCAGCCATCGCGAGTCAGGCAGCCGCGGAGCGTTACGATTTAGAAGTAATTGCTCCCTGCATCGAAGATTTTAAAGATAATTATACGCGATTCCTGGTTATCTCCCCAGAAACAAACCAAAAAGAAGCCCGCGGAAATAAAGCTTCCGTAAATTTCCGGCTGCACCACCGGGCCGGCGAATTGACTAAAATATTGGATGTATTCCGGGATATGCAAATGAATTTATCACTGATCCAGTCTATTCCGATTCTGAGCAAAAGAACCGAATTCACTATTCTGCTGGACCTGGAATTCACCGATGAAACTGCTTTTCACGCGGCTATCGCCCAGGTAGAACCCATGACCGTGGAAATTAAAATTTTAGGCATTTACAAGAGAGGAGTTAAATAAGATGATTATCCCAAAGGCAAACCGTTTAAACCAGGTACAGGAATATTACTTTGCCCGCAAACTGGCCGAAGTACGGGCTTTAATGGCGCAAGGTCATGAGGTAATAAATTTAGGCATTGGCGACCCCGACTTACCCGCTTCCGAAGAAACTGTAGCCGCTTTAAACCAATCGGCGGCAAACCCTAAAAATCACGGATACCAGGCTTACCGGTCTATTCCGGCATTGCGCCAAGCCATGGCCAACTGGTACCAACAGGTGTATGAGGTGGCCTTAGATCCGGAAACCGAAGTTTTACCTTTGTTGGGTTCTAAAGAAGGTATCTTTCATATTGCGCTGGCTTTCTTAAATCCGGGCGACCAGGTGTTGGTGCCTAATCCGGGTTATCCTGCCTATGCCGCCGTTACTAAATTGGTAAATGCCGAACCTGTTTTCTTTGACCTGACCGAAGAAAATAACTGGCTGCCCGATCTGGAAGCTTTGCGCCAGCTGGATACTTCTGGTATTAAACTCATGTGGCTGAACTATCCGAATATGCCTACCGGCGCTTTGGCCACCGAAGCCGATTTTGCCGCCATCATCCAGTTTGCCCGCGAACGCGAAATTTTAATTGTACATGATAACCCGTACAGCTTGGTTTTGAACGAAAAACCACCCATAAGCATTTTACATGCGCCGTACGCGAAAGATTGCTGTTTGGAACTGAATTCCTTAAGTAAATCTTTTAACATGGCCGGATGGCGGGTAGGCATGGTAGCTGGGCAAAAAGAATATATTGATGCCATCATCGCGGTTAAAAGCAATATGGACTCGGGCATGTTTTTGCCGGTACAACACGCGGCCATTGCCGCTTTGGCTAATCCGGAAAGCTGGCACGAGGAACGCAACGCTGTTTACCGTGCCCGCCGGGAACTGATTTACGAACTGCTGGACGTATTAAACTGCCATTACTCCCAAGAAGCTACCGGCATGTTTGTGTGGGGCCGGGTTCCCGATAATGTAGCCGATGTAGAAGCTTTTTTAAACCAGATCTTGTACGAAGCCCACGTTTTCCTGACGCCCGGTAAAATATTCGGCAGCAACGGCGAACGCTACGTCCGTATTTCGGTTTGCGCTACTGAAAGCCAGATTCAAAAAGCTATTAATAATATTAAGTCGCTACTGGCCAGAAACAAAGCTTTAAACATTACTGCGCAATCTTAAATAAAAGAATACCTTAAACTTTTAATTATAGGTTATAAATAACTAATTTTGAAACCCTTAACTATTAAATAAACAGTCATGAGTAAACCAAATATCGACCTGCTCCCTCAGTCTGCCCTTCAGCACGAAGACGGCACTCCCCTGATCATTGCCGGGCCCTGCAGCGCCGAATCGGAAGAACAGGTAATGCAAACCGCTCTCCAAATAAAAGAGGTACCCGGCGTTTCCGTTTACCGGGCCGGCATCTGGAAACCCCGCACCCGCCCTAACAGTTTTGAAGGCGTAGGCGTACCTGGTTTAAAGTGGCTGAAACGCGTAAAACAGGAAACCGGCTTAAAAGTAGCTTGCGAAGTAGCCAATGCCATGCACGTGTACGAATCTTTAAAACACGGCATTGATATTTTATGGATTGGTGCGCGCACTACCGTTAATCCGTTTACGGTACAGGAAATTGCCGATGCCTTGCGCGGCGTAGATATCCCGGTATTAGTAAAAAACCCCGTAAATCCGGATTTGCAATTATGGATTGGGGCCATCGAACGCTTAAACCAGGCGGGTATTAAACAATTAGGCGGTATTCACCGGGGTTTCTCTACTTTTGATAACACCCCTTACCGTAACATGCCGAAATGGAACAGCGCCATTGAATTTAAGCGGCTGGTGCCCGAGTTACCTTTAATTTGCGATCCGAGCCATATTGCCGGTAAACGCGAGTTGCTGCAACCTATTGCTCAAAAAGCTATGGATTTGGCAATGGATGGTTTAATGATTGAAACCCACATTGACCCTTCGGTTGCCCTAAGCGATGCGGCGCAGCAAGTAACTCCTACCGATCTGCAAAAGCTTTTAAGTTCCATCCGCTTTGGAAAAGTAGAAGCCGATTCGCCGGAAGATCACGAACAGCTGGAAGAAATGCGGCGCGAAATAGACCAGTTAGACAACGAACTAATGGAAGTTTTTGCCCGCCGGGCGCGTATGTCCCGCAAGATTGGTCAGTACAAGAAAGAACACAATATGACCATTCTGCAGGTAAAACGCTGGGACCAAATCCTGGAAGATATCCTGGACAAAGCCAAAAAAGATGGTTTAGATGAGAAATTTGTGCGCTCCATATTCCAAACCGTTCACCACCATTCCATTAATATTCAAACCGAAATTTTAAACGGAAAAGCCGAAGAATAATAACTTAGCTTACCCCCTTATTAAACGCCTCCTTACCGCTCTAAGCTATATTATATCTTTGGGCAGTAAGAAGGCGTTTGTTTTTCATTGCCTCACCAAACTCCTTCTACAGACAAATAATGGCGTACAGCTTAAATTAAGCTTGGGATTACGCACCATTATCAACTGCTTTCTGGTCATACTGCTGCCCAAAGCAACCTTTTCTGCTTAGCAGTTTATAGCTTTATTATCCGTCTGGGTTAATTATATATTATGAGCGAAAGCACCACCCAGCCCCTTGCGATTAGCAAATTGATTATATATTAATTTTTTATATTCCAGGCATTAACAAGCTTAAAACTTCTTTACCTCCTTAGCATTTTAGCCACCGAAAAGACTAGCTTTTAAAAGTCTAGAAATGCGTTTATCTGCCGTCTATTTACTGCTCCCATACAACTCTTCCAGATAACCTGTGATCCCCAAATTTTATTAGTCAGTTCCAATTTGCCTTATACCTTCTGGTTATAAGTAAGCTTTAATTCCATACCTCTTCCTATCCTCATTAGTACATTACAAATAATTACCATATTAATTATTTTCCATAATACTTCTGCGCTTTTCCAAGACACAAATGCATAATATTACAATATATATACTTGCACATATTTTAATTATGCAGATATAATCACAATAACACATAAATTGTATTCAGAATAATTAATATAAATAAAATCATATTACCTAATAAATCACAAATAGCATTTTAACAAATAGTTAAATTATATACCTGTCTCATATTGCATATCATTATGTTTTAGTACATTTGATTAATATTAATGCTATTAAAGAATAAAGATTAAAAAATTACACTTATTTAAATACAATAAATTTAGTTCGCCATTATAGTTAATGTATGAGTAAATTTTTACACTATTTTACTTTATTAGCTTTATTTGCCTTCCTAGCTATCGCGGCTAAAGCTCAAATAAAATTAGACAATACTAATAAAGCTAAGCTCACCAAACTAGCAGCATCAGAAGAATTAAAATATAAAGCATCTTATAACAAAGCCCTTTTACTAGCCAAAAAGCATAAGTGGCTTATTGATGAACATCGACCTGATGGCTCCACCATTTCTTTACAAGGTTTAAACGAGGCGGGCAAACCTATTTTTTACACTACTTACAATAATACTTCCGCCGTTACCACCAGTACCGATAAACTTTGGTATGGTGGCTCAGCAGGACTTAATTTATCCGGTTCATCTTCTTACATAAGCGGTAAGATTGGGATATGGGATGGCGGTACCATCCGGAAAACGCACCAGGAGCTGGCAGGCCGCATTGTACACCGGGACAGCTACACGAAAATGGATGGTCATGCTACCCACGTTGCGGGTACTATGATTGCGCGGGGCCTCAACCCTGCTGCCAAGGGTATGGCATTTGGGACACCTAATCTGCAAGCGTGGCAATTTAACAACGATGTATCCGAAATAGCCGGTGCGGCCAGAAGTCTGTTACTTTCTAATCATTCGTACGGGCAGCAAGCCGGCTGGATGTTATCCGGCGGCAATTGGATTTGGCTGGGCAACCCAACCGTAAGCGATAAAGAAGACGTTTATTTTGGCTACTACGATTATACTGCCCAGGTTTGGGACGATATTGCTTTTAATGCACCTTATTATCTTATGGTAAAAGCAGTTGGGAACAGTAACAATCTGGCACAACCGGCTTTGGGTACTCCATTTTACCGTTTCAATGACCAGAATCAAATGGAATACATTGCGGCCGGCCGCACCGCCGATATGCGGGAATATAGTGGCTACGATGTAATACCAGACCACAGTGTGGCGAAGAATATACTTTCGGTGGGGGCGGTATATGGCTTACCTAATGGCTATAGCAAACCCGAAGATGTAGCTATTGCTTCTTTTAGTAGCTGGGGCCCCACCGATGATGGCCGGATAAAACCTGATTTGGTAGGAAACGGCATGGGGGTACTATCAACCGGCGCATCCAGGGACGATTATTACGAGGCTGGCAATGGTACTTCTATGGCGGCTCCTAATGTTACCGGCTCCCTGGTATTGCTGCAAGAGCTTTATGCCCGGCTTCACAACGGTAGTTTTATGCAGGCGGCCACCCTAAAAGGATTGGCCATCCATACGGCCCAGGAAAGCGGCGTTTACCCGGGCCCGGATTATATTTACGGCTGGGGTTTGTTAAATACCGAAGGAGCGGCCAAAATTATATCTAATTCGGGTAAAGAAAACCTGGTAAGCGAAAACACCCTGGTTCAAAATCAGGTATATACCCAAACCATAACGGCAGCCGGTTCCAAACCCCTGCGGATTTCCATAGCCTGGACCGATCCGGCCGGACCCGTTATGCCGCTAACGGTGGGGCCAGCGGTACTCAATAACCGTACGCCCCGCCTCGTAAATGATCTGGATATCCGGGTAAGTGATGGCTCCACAACGTTTTACCCTTGGGTGCTGGACCCGGCCAATCCCGCGGCGGCCGCTACTACCGGCGACAATATCCGCGACAACATTGAACAAGTAGTAATTGCTAATCCCCAGCCCGGCCATACTTATACCGTTACGGTAACGCACAAAGGATACCTGAAAAATAATCTGCAAGGTTATTCTATGATAATTAGTGGCCTGCAAGGCAACGTTTATCCGGTTAATTCCTTTAGCGCCAATAACAGTGCCCGGATTGATAAGGTAATTATTGGCAGCATTGACAACAGCAGTTCCGATTGCCAGGCCTACTCCGATTTCACGGGTTTGGTAACCACCGCTGAAATAGGTCAATTGCTGCCTTTTTCCGTAAAGTTAAGTTCTTGTGGAGCCGATGCCGCTAAAACCGTAGCCGTATTGGTAGACTGGAACGAAGATGGTGATTTTGAAGATGAAGCGGAACTCGCAGCAACCAGCCCGCTTATTTATGGCAACGAAGTTTTTACGGGTGCCATTCGGGTTCCGCAGAGGGTGCAAATTGGCAACACTACCCGGCTAAGAATATCGGTTCTGGCGAATACGTCCACGGCCTCGGCGCTAAGTACAGAAAACAATTATAGTAACGGTGAAGTGGAAGATTATAGTCTTCATCTTGCCCCCGCTAGTCAGGATGTAGGTCTGGGCAACATTATTAATCCTACCCCAAATTCTTTCTACGCCAATCCATTTCAATCCATCACGGTTTTATTACGCAATTACGGATCGGCACCCCAATCGAACATACCCGTAAAAATAACGGTTGCTGATGCGAACGGTATTGTAAGCACCTTAACGGGCACTTACGCCGGCCCCTTAGGCGCTTACGCCGAAACCAATTATGTTTTACCCAGTAGTTTCTCCGCCCAGGCAGGCACCACGTATACATTTACGGCCACTACTGCTTTACCCAACGATCAGGATACCAGCAACAATACAGTCAGTTTTACTGTTAGTACGGCTGCCCCCAATAATATACCATCACCAGCAATTGCTACCAGTTGTGCCGAAAGTACAACTGTTACTTTAAAAGCATCTGGCACCGGAACGGTTTACTGGTACGATGCTCCGGAAGGCGGCAATTTGCTGGCGGTCGGCAACAGCACCAGTACCAACCTTAAAACAGCTGATAAAACTTATTACGCTGCGCTCAATAGCTTTCATGGTACTACGGCACAACTCCTCGATAACCCAGCCGGAACTTATAACGCCAATAAAGAATCTGTTTACTTTAATGCCGGCGCCCCGTTTATACTAGACCAAGTTACCCTGGATGCGGAAACCGCCGGCGTGATAACATTGCAATTAGTCAATCCTGCCCGCACTACTATCAACACAACACAATTACAAATAATACCCGGCATCCACACCTATTCCTTAAATCTGATTATTCCGGCCGCCGGAAATCAGTACGAACTGGCACTTTCGGCCTTATCCGGTGGGGTAACTTTAAACCGGCATGATGCGCCAGGCACGGTTCTTTATCCTTACACCATTGCCAACTTGCTTTCTGTTACGGGTTCTTCATCCGGCCCCAATTCTTTGTATCTATATAACTGGCAGATATTGGCGCAGGGTAATCCTGGTCCCCGCCTTGCGGTGCGGGAAAACGGAACTTTAATAAGTAATGTAGCCGAAGTTTGTGCGGCTGCTAATACCGGAACAGTTTCAATAGAAAATTACGGCGGGAAGATTATCCGGTGGGAAGAATCGCGGGATAGCAAAACCTGGGTGGCCTTGGCCGATACGGCAGCTCAATATACCTTTAACAATATTACTGATACGACATACTTCCGGGTGGTATTACAAGACGTCGCTTGCGCAGAAGCTTTTTCGGATTTGGTACAAATTAATACGCAGCCCCTACCGGAAGCAAAAATTAGTTCCGGCACGGATTCTTTGTGCTCCGGTTCGTGTTTAATCCTGACCGCCAGTGTTGGAGTTCATTATTTATGGTCTACCGGCGACACGACCCGTAGTATACGGGTGCAGGAGATTGATACTTACTCCGTAACCGTAACAGGTACCAACGGCTGTTCGGCTACGTCTGCTCCTTTCCGGATTACCAGCAGCCTTACTACCTGGACCGGTGCTATTGATACGGATTGGTTTAACCCGGGTAACTGGACCAATAAAGTACCAAGTACTACTTCGGATGTAATTATACCAACAGGCTTAATAAATTATCCCGCTATTGTTACGGGGCAAGCGGAGGCCCGCAATATTAAAATTGAAGGTAGCTTAACTTTTACCAGTGGTATACTAGCGGTAAACGGAAATTTTATGAATATCGGCCGCTTTAAGCAAACGGCCGGCACCCTGGAACTAACCGGATCAGAGGACATGGAAATTGCTGGTGGGCCCTTTTTAAACCTTACGGTTAATGGTACCGGCACTTTTAAGCTTACATCTGATATAGCTGTACTTGGAAATTTAAGTCTGATAAACGGTGGTATAGCCACGGGTAATTACAAAATAACGCTGGGACCGGAAGCTGTTCTTTCGGAAACGGATGCGCACTATATTTCGGGCCACGTGGAAACCACCCGGCATTTCAGCCAAGACCAAATTACGCACGATTTCGCGCAAATGGGTATTAAACTTACTACTCTTGCTGCTCCCGGCGATATTAAGGTTACCCGGACCACCGGTATGGCTAATCTTCGCCTGCCAGATGCTGTATTACGGCAATTTGATGTGCAAGTACTATCGGGAAATGACGCTGGCTTAGATGCCACCATGGAATTTTCTTATTTCCCTCACGAGTTAACGCATCAGGATAAAAACACCTTGTCTTTATTCCGTTCTGCGGACAATGGCACCACTTGGGATAGGCAAGTAAATTCGGAAGCTGATCTAACTACTGGTATTTACAAAATCACCCAGTCCGGCATTGATGCCTTTTCGGTTTGGACTGCTGCTCCGGGCAATAATGTGACCATCTTACCCGTAAGTTTAATTTCTTTCACGGCAACCAAAAAAGATAACCAAGTCTGGGTTAACTGGGAAACGGCTTCCGAAAATAATGCCTCGGGTATGGCCATAGAAGTTTCCCCCGACGCTAAAGTATACCGGGAATTAGCTTTTATCTCGGCAAAAGGAAATAACCTGAATGCGCGCCAAACTTACTCCTACCTCGATAAAGAAGTAAATAAAACGGGTACCCGCTACTACCGTTTAAAACAAATTGATTTGGATGGACGCTTTGTTTATTACGGCCCGCAAGCGGTTGAATTTAAAACGCTGTTTGCTTTAGCCTCTTTACAAGCTTATCCTAATCCGACCACCGGTAGTTTTACTTTAGTTTGCCCGGCTGAAAAACCCGATATGATGAACCTGGAAATAAAAAATACTTCCGGGCAAGTAGTATATACCACCCGGAAGTATTTAAACAAGGGTTCTAATCAGATTGATATAGAGCTACCAGTAAATCTCACTACCGGCATTTACATATTAACCGCCCAGTACAACAACCAAGTGCAACAAGTTAAACTGGTCCGGAAATAATTATAAACCGTATTTATCCAGCAGATACACCAAAGCCGCCATCGAAGCCCCGCCTAATTCCAGTTCCCGGCGGTTTACTTTATCGAAGGTATCGTTAGCCGCGTGGTGGTGGACAAAATAACGCTGCGAGTCGGACTTAAAACCAATTAAAGCAATATCGTCGCTGCGCAAGGGGCCAATGTCCGTGCCACCGTGGCCCGCGCCAATTTCGGATAAACCGTAAGGCGCGAGTAAATCCTGCCATTTTTTTACTTTTTGTATTTTGTCCGGCGTAGCTTCCAGGGCAAAGCCGCGCGGCGTAAAACCACCATTATCCGATTCAATGGCGGCCAGGTGTTTTTCGTTACCCGACTTAGCCAATTCGGCATATTTACGTCCGCCGCAATTACCATTTTCTTCGTTCATAAACATGACGGCCCGGATGGTGCGTTTTGGTTTAATATTTAAAGCTTTCATCAGGCGCAATACTTCAATGGCCTGCATACAACCCGATCCGTCGTCGTGGGCTCCTTGGGCCAGGTCCCAGGAATCTAAATGGCCGCCCACCACAATAATCTCATCCGGAAACTCCGTGCCTTTTATTTCGCCTATTACATTATGCGAAGGTACATCGGGTAAGGTTTGCGGGTTCATGGTAAATTCAAACTGCAATCCCGGATCTTCTTTTAACAAACGGCTCAGGGTTTCGGCGCCCTGCGTACTTATTGCCGCTGAAGGTATTTTGGTGCCATTTTCTTCGTAGCGCATGCCGCCGGTATGCGGGTAATCGTCGATGGCCAGGTTCATGGAGCGGACAATGGCGCCCACGGCTCCTAATTTAGCCGCTTCCAAAGCGCCGCTGCCGCGCTGGTTTACGGCATCGCTGTAGGCATCAAAAGCATCAATATATTTCTGGTTCATCGGGCGGTTGTAAAACACAATTTTGCCTTGCACCTTCTCGCGCCCTAAGCTTTTTAGTTCTTCAAAAGATTTAACTTCTACTACCTGGGCTTTTATCCCTTTTTTGCCGGTTCCGACGGAGCCACCCAAAGCACAGATAGGCACCTGCTGGTTACCTTTTTTAGATATTATCTTTGCTTTTTCCTTTTCACCGCGTACCCAATGGGGCACCATTACCTCCTGCAGGTATACCCGGTCGAAGCCCATGCCTTCCATTAATTGTTTTGTCCAGTCCACCGCTTTGGCGGCTCCTTCCGAACCGCTGAGCCGCGGACCAATTTGGGTGCAGAGGTACTTTAAATTATCGTAGCTTTTGCCGTTAGCTAAAGCCTCATCATAAATCTTGCGGATAGCAATGGAGTCTATTCGGGAAGTTTGGGCCTGCCCGGTTAAAGAGATGAAACCCAAGGCAAGGGCTAGTTTCAGCTTTTTCGAATTTAGCATGCGAATTAATGTATGTTAAAATTAAAAAGTAAGAAGGCAAATGAAAGAAATATTTTAATAAATCTATTTAAATTTTTAAGATTTAATATTTATGAACCTCATAATAAATATAACTAAACTTTTAGTTAGAAAACTAAGTATTTAGTTTTATCATTACATCATCACAATTATCTAAACATGAAAGAATTAACCAAAGCAGAAGAACAGGTAATGCAGGTTTTATGGGATTTAGGCAAAGGCTTTGTAAAAGACATCCTGGAGCAAATGCCAGAACCTAAGCCGGCTTATAATACCGTATCCACGCTTATCCGCATCCTGGAAAAAAAAGGATTTGTGGGGTACCAGGCCTACGGAAAAACCCATGAATATTTTCCCCTGGTACAAAAAGAGAAATATACCCGCCAGTTCCTGAAAAACTTTGTGGGCAACTACTTCGGTGGCTCTTACCAACAACTGGTTTCTTTTTTTGCGAAAGAAGAAAACATGGATTTAAAAGAATTAGACGAAATGATGCAGCATGTAAAACAAAATTTAAACGAACAAAAAGATGAATAGGATAATTACTTACCTGGCGGAATCAGGAGTTTGTTTGTTAGTTTTTTTTATGTTCTATCTCGGGGTTTTAAAAAGAGAAACCTGCTTTCAGTATATACGCTTTTATTTATTAACCGCTATTTTTTTCTCTTTCCTGCTGCCCCTCATAGATTTTCCCTTCCCGACAAACCAAACCGCTTTACCAACTTTCATTTACCCAAAAGAGCCTGTTTATATAAATAATACACCCACCAAAATTGCCGACGGTAAAGCTACAGGCTCAGCTTCCTTTAAGTGGCAATATTTCTTCTTTTTTGTTTATGGGTTAGGTGTTTGGGCCTTTGCTTTTCGCCTGCTAAAATTATTGTATAAACTGCACCAATTTATTCGTAATCATCCCCCCACCGCCGGTTACGCAGATGCAGGTGTTAAAATTATTGAGACGCAGGGCCAAATGCCTACTTTTTCTTTTCTGCATTATATTTTCTGGGATAATCATCAGCATTTAAATGCGCTGGAAAAACAGCAGATATTACAGCACGAAATGGTGCATGTGCAACAGAAGCATAGTTATGATGTGTTGTTGCTGGAAGTTCTGAGAATTGTTTTCTGGTTTAACCCTTTACTTTACTTCTATAAAAAAGCCCTTACTACTACCCACGAATATCTGGCCGATGCCCGGGTCCTTCAATCTGTAAACCAAAGAGAGTATGCTGCCCTACTGGTTAAACAGGTTTTTAACAAAATAGATTTTCCTATCGGTAATTTCTTCAATAAATCTCTCACTTCTAAACGCCTGCAAATGATCATGAAAAAAGATTATCGTTCCAGTAAAATTAAAACGTTCTTGGCAGTACCAGTTCTGGGTTTAGTTACTTACTTCCTTGCTTACTGCAACGTTCCGGTTAATAAGGTTATTCCCAACCGGGTAAATTTAGCGGCTACATCGGAGTTCAATCAAACAACACAACCGACAACCGATACCGGCTTAGTTGCCCCTCAGTTTCCGGGCGGTGAAAAAGCCATGTACAATTATTTTCTAAGCGAACTGAAATTTAAACCAGTCTATTTAAAAAACAATAAAGTTATTGGTACGGCTATGATTATTAAACTGGATGCAGCAGGAAATTTTGAAAAACAAGCCACGCATTCTCAAGATTCCGAATTTCAACAAGAAATAAATCGGGTAATAAATAAAATGCCGCAATGGCGACCTGCCCAGAAAAACGGCCAAAGTATTCCTGCTACGTATGCTCTAAGCCTTGCTTATATAGATGATTCATCTCCTTCCCGCATAAATCCCGACCCATCAAAGCAGAAAACAACTTTTGATCCCCAAGGTAATCCTGTTTTCAGTTCCGATTTCATTATGATTAGCACTCAAAGGCCCCGTACACCAGAAGATTCAGTAGTGGTGAATGTTAAAAAATCCGATAAAGATTTAAAAACCAAAATAAAATCTGATTCTAATATCGTATTTACATTTGTGGAACATCCAGCTACCTTTCCGGATGGAGAAGCTGCTTTACAGCGTTTTATTAAAGAAAACCTAAAGTACCCTCCCGCAGCTAAAACAAATAATATTTCCGGGTTAGTTATTTTACAATTTGTGGTAGATACAGAAGGCAAGCTTAAAAACTTCGAAGTGCTGAAAAAGTTAGGTTACGGCACCGAGGAAGAAGCCTTGCGGGTGGCAAAGTTATTTCCCGCTTTTACGCCGGCTAAACAGAATGAAATACTGGTAAATTATAAATATACGCTGCCGGTTCGTTTCGATTTATAATGTTTACTGAAATCAAATAACCAAAAAGCCAGATTCGCTAAATCTGGCTTTTTGGTTATTTGAGAGACAATTAATTTTACTTTTTCAATTCCCACTCATTATTAATCTTCGCTATAGCAAAGGCGGGAGTCATTTCAAACTTGCACAGCACAATAGAAACGTAGTTGTGCGCTTAGGCCTATCAGTCGGTAACTTATTGTATGCAAGTAGTATATAGTAAATAATGGTAAAAGCAAACAGGGTTAAAAGAACATTATATCCTGCTACGGCATAAAACAAACCGGGGAAGAATGAAGAATCCCAAGCCATTAACTATAAAATTATTGTTGTTATGCTCCTTAAAAAGAAGCTTAAGAATTTCTTCCGGAAAAAAGTAGCTGCCATGTAAAATAATAAGAAGCTATTTCAATCCTATAATATCAACACAAGTAAGAAATGAGGAATACCAGTTGGTTTACTATAATTTGGTTATTCGTCAACTAATTCAATCCACACAGGAGCATGATCACTTGTTTTTTCCCATCCTCGTACGGTGCGGTCAACTCCTGCCGAAAGAAGGCGGCTGTCGAGGTGGGAACTAAGCAGGAAATGATCAATCCGTAAACCGGCATTGCGGTCGTACGCCTGACGGAAATAATCCCAATAGGTATAAATATTTTCTTCCGGATGAAGTTTTCGGATGGCGTCTGTCCACCCCTGCTCCGTAAGGGTTTGAAATGCCGAACGAACTTCCGGCCGGAAAAGTGCGTCATCCCGCCAGCGCTCGGGCCGGTAAACATCCCGTTCCGTTGGTATTACGTTAAAGTCTCCTGTTAATATTACCGGTATCTCTAAAGCTAGGAGCTCGGCGGCGTGGGCAGTCAGCCGTTCAAACCAGCGCAGCTTGTAGTCAAATTTGGGGCCGGGAGCAGGGTTACCATTTGGTAGGTAGAGGCAGCAAATGAGAATGCCGTTAACCATTGCCTCCAGATAGCGGCTTTGGGTATCTTCAGGATCACCGGGAAGCGTACGCCCAATCTCTTTGATTTCTTGATCACGGGCCAGGATTGCCACGCCGTTCCAACTTTTTTGTCCTTGCCAAAGGGCATTATAACCTACATCAGTAATAGCCTTCTCGGGAAATTTTTCCTGGGGAGCTTTCAGCTCTTGCAAACAAACTACATCCGGGGCCGTAGACTCCAGCCAGCGGAGCAGGACGGGTAGCCTGGCGTTTATTCCATTAACATTATAGGTGGCTATTTTCATATTAAAATATGTAATACAGGTCTTAGGCGACGCTGCTATAAAATCGTATTTTGTCAGCCTATGGCGGAACAAAACATTTCAGGTATTTCGTACTTATTTGTAAGTATACCGTATTTCTACTTTATAGATACTTATAAAAAAGGAATTAATACGGATTTATCCACCGGCCAAGAACTTGGCTACCTTGTTATAGGTACATAACGGCAGAAACCCGCTATTACAAGCTTGGTGAGCACACGCTTTTCCTAGTAGGCTTGGGCGAAGAATTTGCCGCTGAAGAACGACTGCATTTAACCCGGCTAGGATTCGAGTACGGCCTGCCGGTGGCCAGGCACTGGGAAGCAGGCGGACAGATTACCTATGATCTCAAGTGGCAGGGCTATAATACCTGGGCAATTGGTATTGTGATTAATAAAATAATACCAATTGATAAAAAGTAACCAATATTACTGTTATTGCTTTTTGCGACGAAAATTTGCCATAATGAAGCCAGATGCAACATAGATGCACTATTTTTAATAAAAACTAAAACTTAATTTTTATGAACGAAGGAAAACCAAACCCCATTGAATTGCAAAAATACCTCAAAGGTATGAACTATCCGGCTAAAAAGCAGGACCTTGTAAAGCACGCCCAAGAGAACGGGGCCGATGAGAACGTCCAAAAGCTGTTGGAACAACTTAAAGAGGAGGAGTTCAATTCCCCCGCCGATGTGTCCAAAGCCGTTGGTGAATTATAGTTAAAACCTGACCAAGAAGCATTGAGCCAAGGCATTTTGTAAACACCAAAAAAGTATTTATACCATCATTATTCTTTTTAATACAGAAGAAGTCTCTTCGCTTAGTTCTGGCACCGAGTTAAACGGGCCGTTATCGACCTGGTTCAATGGTTGATATTGATGATAAAACGCCCGAATAAATTAATTATTACGTGAATGGCAATTTGGTTACAAGCAGCACTTTGGGGTTTACTCGCCGGGTCGGCCCTTTTAATTGGAGCAGGTTTAGGCTACTTTATGCGTATCCCGGATCGGGTTGTGGCAGGCATTATGGCCTTTGGCAGCGGGGTATTAATTTCGGCCTTGTCCTTTGAGCTTGTAGAAGAAGCTTACAATCAAGGAGGATTTAGTGCTACCGCTATTGGTTTTGTGGCCGGAGCAGTTATTTATTCCGGAGCCAACTGGATTTTGACTCATAAAGGCGCCAAACACCGCAAACGCTCCAATGGTACCCAACCTTCCGAGCAGGAAGATGCCGGCAGCGGCCTGGCCTTAGCTATTGGAGCTTTAATTGATGGTATTCCCGAATCAATCGTGATCGGCTTAGGCCTGATTGGCGGCGCTAATGTGAGCATGGTAACGGTAATTGCTATTTTTCTATCCAATATTCCCGAAGGCCTTTCCAGTGCAGTAGGCATGAAAAAGGCCAACCGTTCTTTGCGTTACGTTTTTTTGCTATGGGGAAGTATAGCTATTGCTTCCGGTATAGCCTCCTGGCTGGGGTATAGTTTTCTTAGCGGATACTCTCCGGAAGTTTTAGCCGGCATAACCGCTATAGCAGCCGGAGCTATTTTATCTATGCTCGCCGATACCATGATTCCGGAAGCTTTTGAAAAAGTACACAATTTTACCGGGCTCATTATGGTAGCGGGTTTTTTAACGGCTTACTTATTAAGCAAAATGGAAAGTGGCGGTGACGATTCACAAACAGTAGCTTTCTGGTCCGAAATAGTTATAAGCTACCTTTAATAATGAAGCTTTCTGCAACTTCGGATTATTAAAAACCCGAATATTCACCTGAGTTAAACAAGATCGAGATGCTCGGGAAGAAAATTAAGCACGCCTGGCTTGACTTTAATGCTTACCGCTCTTTCTTAAACCTGAAATTTGAGCAACGGGCAAACTTACTCCTCCGACAAGTTTTATAGCTTTTTAACCATACGTTTTTTAAACATTCATTTAGCTGCTTTTTCGGCAGCAATATCAATCTTATTTATATTTAATCTAAATAATATTTTTTACTGACTTTTTATCTTCTATATTTGGCCCAATTTATAATCAATCTAAATAGAAGAAGAACTTTGCATCAATATTTTAAAACGTTTGTAGGTCTTTTGGTATTTATTTGTGCCATTAATCCTGTTTGGAGCCAGGCTTTTAATCAGGCGACCATATCGGGCACGGTGCGATCATCAACAGGAGAAGTTTTAATGAGCGTTACTGTTATTCTTAAAGGTACCAATATTGGTACTACAACTGATACAGAAGGACGATTTAAAATTTCGAGCATTCCGCCTGGCGATTATGTGCTGCAAACCAGCTTTGTAGGTTTCGAAACGCAAGAGAAAGCAATAAAGCTGGCAGCATCGCAACATTTAGAAGTGGACCTACATCTTCGTGATAAAACATTGGAAATGCAAGGTGTAGAGATTATAGGTAAGTCTGTTACCCGGGAAATAAACGAACAGGCGTATGCTGTTACCGCAATTTCCACCAAAGAATTGCTAAACAGCACTTCTGACGCAAAAGAAGTACTGAATCGTATTTCAGGAGTAAGGGTGTTGGAAGAAGGCGGCCTCGGTTCTAATTTAAACTTTAGCTTAAATGGCTTTTCGGGTGACCAGGTAAAGTTCTTTCTGGATGGAATTCCGATGGATAATTTCGGTTCCTCGCTCAGCATGAGTGATATACCCGTTAACACGATTGATAGAATTGAGGTTTATAAAGGTGTCGTGCCGGTTTGGTTAGGTACAGATGCCCTAGGGGGAGCGGTTAACATTGTCACAAACAAAAAAAATAACTTTCTGGACGCCTCTTATTCAATTGGCTCCTTTAATACCCATCGCCTGTCATTTAACGGAGCTTATACCAACCCCCAAAATGGTTTTACTTTTCGTGGTAATATTAACTACAACTACTCCGACAACAACTATAAAGTATGGGTGCCCATTAAGGAAGGAAACAACGTAGTTGATTCGGCTGAGGTGGAAAGGTTTCACGACCGCTACCGTTCCGGCAACATAAAACTGGAATCCGGTTGGGTAAACCGAAAGTTCGCTGACAACCTTCTTCTCGGCATTATTGCGTCTGGTAACGACAAGCAGGTGCAAACGGGAGCCACCATGAATAGTGTTTATGGTGGTATTACCCGAAACAGTCAGTCTGTTGTACCTACGCTAAAATACAGCAAAGACAATCTCTTAGTAGCGGGATTGAACGTTAGTCTTTATAGTGCTTTTAATAATACTAAAAGTGATGTAATTGATACGCTACGGGGGATTACTTATAACTGGTTGGGAGAGGCCACTTATACACCTAATTCTGATGATGGGGAGCTTTCCCGAACTTTTACTACTCTAAATGATACCGAATTCAACAGCCAGTTTAATGCAGGCTATGTTTTCAGCCCAAAGCATTCGCTAAGCTTTAATTACGCCTTATCCTATTTCAATCGGGAAACTTTCGATACTGAGAACCCCGATAAAATAGAAAATTTATTTCCGAAATCGCTGAATAAGCAGGTGCTGGGCCTTGCTTATAAATTCGACCCGAGTGAAAAGTGGAATGCCACTGTTTTTGGCAAAGGGTATTTTCTGAAAGCGAAAACCAGCAAACAGTATGATTTTGCCCAGGAGACACAGCGGGTTGCGGCATCAGAGTCAATCAAAAACAATTTCGGCTATGGTCTGACCACTTCATATTTCCTGCTGCCCAGGCTTCAGCTGAAAGCGTCATACGAGCACACGTACCGCATGCCCTGGGCCACCGAGATTTTCGGCGATGGCTTGTTTACTCAACCAAACCCAGACTTGGGCCCGGAGCAGAGTGATAACATGAATATAGGTGGAGCTTATAGCTTTAAACCTCATCGCGACCACTATTTTACTTTGGAAAGTACCTTTATTTACCGGGAGGCAAAAGACCTTATTTATCAGGTTGTACAGGTTTCCAGCCCGGAAACTTACTACGACAACCTCAGCGAAACACGTACATTGGGTGTAGAAGGGAACATCAAGTATCTTTGGAAGGAAACTTTGCGCTTGGGAGGAAACATGACATTTCAGCATATTACTGATCAAGCCGATTTTGTCTATAATGAGTCTTATACCAACACTGGCTATCAAAGGAATTATCAAAAAGGTTTTCGCTTACCTAACACGCCTTATCTGTTCGGTAACGCCAATGCCAGCTTTATCTTCAAAAATGTACTTGCCCAGGAATCGGTTTGGAACTTTAATTATTTCTTCAATTTTGCAGAACAATATTTCCTGAGTTGGGCAGAACTAGGCTCCAAAGACACCAAAAAAATTATTCCCCGGCAATCTTCGCATAACCTGGAACTCTCCTGTAGCTTAAATCAAGGGAAATATAACATCTCTGCAGAATGCCGCAACTTAACTGATGCGCGGCTTTACGATAAGTATTATTTACAAAAACCGGGACGTGCCTTTTACTTAAAATTAAGATACGTCCTATAACCTTCTATTACAATCTATTTAAAACTCCAGCAAAACTATGTTTTCGTTTAAACGCGCCAGAAAATTGGCATTACCAGTTATAAGCCTTTGTGCAACCATTTTGTTTACGTCCTGTGACAGCGATAGTGGAAATGATAACCCGAATCCAATTGATGAGAACCCCTACGTGTTATCACTGGCTATTCAGGGCAGCGACGGTGGTTTTACGTACTATACCGTTCCGTTTAGCGATGTAATGAGCGGTTACCTTTCGGCCGCTGGGCAAGGTATAGAGCAGCCTGGCTACTACGATTTTACGCAAATAGACAACACCATTTACAGCATCGGCGGACTGGATGACGTGGATGTAGTGGGAATATCGCAGGGCGAAAATGGGAAACTCAATCAGATTGGGAATGTCTCCTTTGCCAATAGCCTGGCCGATCTTGTAAAAGTAGATGACAATACCTTGTTAGCCTTGGAACTTGCTTCCACATCCGACATCCTGAAGTTTCATACTATCGATGTTAATACGGTAAAGGTTACAAGCACCAAGCAGCACCCGGTTTCTGATATCACCAACCTTAAAGCTCCGGCTTATTCTGGCATGCGTATTAGTGGCAACCACCTGTTTCTGAGCTATTACATCAGCGATCCGACCACGTATGCAACACCTTATACAAATGAGGCAAAGATAGCGGTTTACTCTTATCCTGAACTGGAGTTCCAGAAGGTGATCGAAGATACCCGCACCGGCCCTATTGGTGGGTTCAACGTAAAAACGGGCCTCATTAAAGACGAGAAAGGTGATATTTATGCCCTCTCCAATTCCAACCCGGCAAATGGTTATAGCCAGACCACCAAAAAAGGCGGCGTCCTACGCATCACGAGTGGTAAGACTGGGTTCGACCAAAACTATTTTTTTGATGTCGAGGCCATTACCGGCGGCAAGAACATTGCGCATTTAAAATATTTAGGCAACGGAAAAGCTTTTGCGGAAATAAATACGGCTAATAATGATGCGCAAGAAAGATGGTCTGATGGCCCTTTGCAATCAGCGGTGATCGACTTGTACAACAAAACAGTTACCTATATAAACGGCGTACCTGAGCACGCCGGAAGTGGCCGCCGGTTATCAGCGTTGTATGATGAAAACTTTGTATATATGTGCATCCCGGAGTCCAATGGAATTTATGTGTACAAAATAGATGTAGCGAACTATACGGCAACGAAAGGTGCTGAAGTGCAGGCCAACTTTGTGGCAGGCTTCTTCAAACTATAGCACTCACTTGAGACAAGTATTACTAGCTTCAATTTTCCTGGTTGAAGCTGGTCTTTTTCTAATATAATTTCCTTATCAGGTTTACGATGAAAAGCAAAATAAAAAGCAGCAAGAGTGCCTTTAGAAAAGTCAATGACTGGCTACACCTTTGGCTGGGCCTTGTTTCTGGTATTGTAGTGTTCATTGTCAGCATAACGGGATGTTTTTACGCTTTTCAGCAGGAAATTAAAGATGTTTTGGAGCCCTGGCGGTTTGTAGAGGCGCAGGATAAAGCCTTTGTGCCGCCCAGCCAACTCCTGGACACCGCCATGGCGTACCTGCCCGGTAAAAAGCCCACCGGACTTACCTACAGCAACAAGCAAGGCGCTGCCGCCGTGGGGTTTAGCAGTTTCGAAAACGGCAAACGGCATTTTACCGCGGTATTCCTGAATCCTTATACCGGTGAGTTCTTACAGAAACAGCAAGCCCTCGGCGATGGCGAGTTCGATTTTTTCCGTTTTATTATAAACGGGCATCGCGCCCTTTGGCTGCCTTACGAGATTGGCCGGCCCATTGTAGGTGTTTGTACGCTTATTTTTTTAGGCTTGTTAGTTACCGGGCTCGTGATGTGGTGGCCCAAGAAGTGGAACAAAACAAATATAGATAAAAGCTTTAAGGTTAAATGGAACGGCAGCTTTAAGCGGATAAACTATGACCTGCATAATGTTATCGGTTTTTACAGCTTGCTTTTAGCCTTCGTGCTAGGGGTTACGGGTTTGGTGTGGAGTTTTAAATGGTTTGAAGACTCTTTGTACTACGTAACTTCCGGTGGACAAACAAAGTCAAACCACCACCATCCGCTTTCTGATGTTAGCAAAGCCGGCTTGCTGGCTAATGACACAATCTCAGCCCTGGACCGGGCCTGGTACAAAACCCTGGCGCAGGAGCCGAAGGTGCAAGGCATGTATATGACGCCAATCTTAGAAGACAAAGATGATGCAATTGAAATTATAGCGTATCAAGATTATGACTCCTGGTACAACAGGAATGAATATTATTACGATCAATATACGCTTAAACCCTTCCGGGTACAAGGAGATAAATTTTCGGAGGCAAACTTTGCCGACCAAGTGTCAATGCTTAATTACGACATTCATATTGGATCAGCCTGGGGTTTACCAGGCAAACTGCTGGCTTTCTTTATCAGTCTTATTTGTGCCAGCCTGCCTATTACTGGTTTTTTGGTCTGGTGGAACAAAAAGAAGAAACTAAAGAAAAAAACTACCCCTGCCGGAGGTCACCTAAAGAAAAGAACAACAGAAATTGGAACGGCAACAGTTTGAAACATACTTGCAGGATGCAAAGTTTTAGTATTTTAGCCTTTCTATGTACTGGCAAGAGATAAAGTAAATCAGACCGGAATGTATGCTCTACTCCTATTTATATTATTTAGGGAAGCGGGTACCCGATATAGTTTATTTTACATAAATTAGTAGAAGGATAAGGGGTAAAGATATTTTATTGGCGGTGGTTACTATTCCTTTCTTTTCGCCTTTGATGCATTCTTTTAGATAAAATCAGCTAAAAGATCTAAAAATCGGTTCTGAAATAGTATGTACCATACCAGTTAGTACTTCAAAATTAGCGCCGTGAATATTGGCACCCCAATCTCTTGCTGCATCCGCCGCTACTAATGTGTCTTCTGTTCCTTAAATTACTACCGCAAGCACTTTTAAGGTTTTTAATCTATCTTTGCCCGCGTAAAAGGCTGCCATGAACGCTGCCCTTCGCTGGAAATAACCCCTGAGATAGTAAGAATGCTAAATATTAAGTTAAGATTTTTCCCCTTCTTCAGCAGTCCTGTTTTTAGGAAAGTTTACAGTACACTAAAACTTTGTTTATTTTGCCGTACATTTTTCCAAAGTTTAATTTAACTACTTACGTTAAGTTTCCATTATGATGACTAAGATTCGCTACGCTCGGGTATCAACCCGGGTACAAAACTTAAACTTATAACGTGAAGATTTGAAGCGAAAGCTGAATAAAAACTCTAACTGTTCCTTATCCCATACCCATGAACTAATTAAAACTCAAAGATGGAGAAGCACCTTTTAATTGCTTTCCCTTTTCAAAATAAGGCTAAAACAATTTTGTTTAAATCAACATTATAGCTCCTAATGATAATAAATCCGGTTCAAACTCTCCACTCGACAAGCTTAACCGATGCTAAAAATGCTAAGCGCATTGAAATAATTGATGCGTTGCGTGGTTTCTCTTTATTTGGCATAATTCTCATTCACTCCACTCAATTCTTTGAACAAACATTGTTAGAACCCATACCAGAGAGTTTTAATATAAATTATTTAACTAAGAGAACTGTACAACTCTTTGCCCAAAATAAATTTTATTCTATATTTTCCTTTCTCTTCGGATTGAGTTTTGCTATTCAAATAAAAAATGCCTCAGCTAAGGAGCAGGCTTTCTTTGGCCGGTTCATTTGGAGAATGTTTATACTTTTAGTTATTGGCTACTTTCATAGTCTTCTTTATCCAGATGAGATACTTCAGGGTTATGCGCTATTAGGGCTCGTTTTGTTAGTATTTGCTAAATCAAATAATAGAATATTATTATTCCTAAGTTTAATTTTCTTTGTAACGAGCATAGCTATGGAACTGTACCGGTATGATAAGGAGGTATTTGGAGCCATAGATAGCTTTACTATTGCGGCTGAAAATTCAACTTTTAGTAGATTTATGGGATTACACCGCCTTAGTTATTCGTTATTAACTGGTCGCTTGTTTGTTACTATGGCTTTATTCTTTTTAGGAGTATATGCCGGACGTAAAAATGTATTTATTGATACGAGCAATAATCAACTTTTATTTAAAAAACTACTCATAAGCAGCACGATAGTGGCCATCCTTTGTTTTGCCATTAAGTTAATTATAGATAATTATTCTAACACTAATAAAGTGCTTTTTGGCCAAAGTTTAGACTTAACGTACGTTAGCACAATTGCAACCTCCTTAAGAAGAATTGCTATGTCTTTCTTTTATGTAGCTGTTCTGGTAAAGCTTAACCGAGCCAGATTGTTTAAACCAATATTACAATGGTTAGTACCAGTGGGGAAAATGGGCTTATCAATTTACATTATGCAATCGGTTATTCTAACCACTTTCTTTAGCTTGGAGCCTGCAATTATCTCATCATTAGGTATGACCGTGATAGTTGGTATCACCATCATTTTATTCTTTGTACAAGTACTGTTTGCTTATTGTTGGATGCTTTACTTCCGATTTGGTCCGGTAGAGTGGTTGTGGCGAATTCTAGTGAATAGAAAGGGCGAACCTATTCTCAAGCACAAACACCTTGTAAAAGAGGTAAGGTGATAGTTAGCGTGATTGCAGGCTTTATTTTTACTTGTAAAAGCACCATTCTGCATTGATTTTTCCTTTAAAGTAGCGCTCGGGCTAATCCAGATGTTTTAGCCCCTGCCAACGCCAGGTACCCATGCTCTTTTGCCTTTTGTTAACAAAAAAAGTCTGAAACTAAATATTATTTAACATAATAAATAAAATACATGAAAATCATTCTTATTAGCTGGTGGTGGTACCTGATATCTCTCTAATATTAAACAATCTTATTAGTATTGCTAAATGTTTATGCTTAATAGAAGTCTTTACCTGCCATATATTACCTTTACTACTCGGGTAGAGCTCCCCTATGCCCCAAGACTACTTGCAATATGAAAAGGAGAAAATTTATCCGCCGGATATCTCTTGGTGCCGTTTCTGTGGCGGTACCCACTACCACCTACTCTATTCATAAATCCGAACACTACATGCCGGTTCAAACTACCTATACCCGCAACCCAACCTTTGCTTCGGTGCCCGGCACTGAAAATTATCCCGGCACTCCCCTCGACCAGAAAGGCTTATATATGAACGAAGAGCATGTATTCTGGCCCAAGCTGCGTGATGTACTCAAGTGGCAAACCTCCGCTAATCCTTACAAAGCCGAAAAGAAAAATGACACTCGCCGCCTACCAGTAATTACGCGCCACTCCCTGGATGAACTACCAGATAATGCTATTACCTGGCTGGGACATGCCTCCTTCCTGATTCACCTGAGCGGTATTCGCCTTCTCATCGATCCGGTGTTGACCTCGAGTTTGTTTCTGAAAAGACAGGCTGCATTGCCGTTTACCCCCCAGGCCTTCCGGGATATCGATTATATACTTATATCGCATAACCACCGCGATCATTGTGACAAAGAAAGTATCCAAATGTTAGCGAAACAAAATCCAAAAGCTACCTGGCTTTGCGGACTAGGGCTAGATACGCTTTTGCTAAACGAGTGGACCGGATCTAAGAGAGTTCAAGCGGCCGGGTGGTATCATCAATACCCGTTAAATAATTCTCTTCTGCAAATAGCTTATCTTCCCACTCGGCACTGGTCACGCCGGGGTCTCGGCGACACAAATGCCAGTCTGTGGGGCGCTTTTTTGATTCAAAGCCAGGGTAAGAAAATATATTTTGGCGGCGATAGTGGCTATGGCAGCCATATAAAAAAGGTGCCCGAACTTTTTGGTATCGTCGACTATTACCTGGCAGGTATTGGCGCGTTTGCTCCCCGCTGGTTTATGTCTCCGTCCCATATGCACCCCGAAGAAGTGGCCACATCCAGTAACGAACTACAGCCCATTAATTTGTTACCGATGCATTACGGTACCTTCGACTTATCCGATGAACCGCTGCTCGAACCCGCTCGCCTGATTCAGCAGCTTAAAACAGAAAATGCTTTTTCTGCCAATCTGGTCCTTCCCGCCATAGGAGAAATTATTAACTTATAAGCAATAAAAAAAAACCAGGTAAGCCTTAAGCTAACCGAAGAGGCCGCGGAGAAATATCCTAATCAAGCTGTATTGTCGCACTATAGGCTGATATGAACTATATTACGAAAGTCCTAAAAGTTAAAAAAATATAGGTTACGGCACCGATAAAGAAATTCTGCGGATTGCCAAATTGTACCCCGAGTTTACCCCGGCCACACAAAACGGTAAGTTCATAGTTTTGAAAATACTTTACCGATCAAAACAAATCGTTAAAGTATTTTCAAAAAATATGTAACCTAAAAGCCAGATTATTCTATGCTGGCTTTTAGGTTTATGTAAGACATAAAATTTTACTTCTGCAATTCCCACTCATTATTAATCTGGGCCATGGCAAAGGCGGCGGTCATATCGAACTGGCACGGCACAATAGAAACGTAGTTGTGCGCTAAAGCCCATTCGTCAGTATCTTCGCCCTGGTCTGGGTTTACAAAACTGCCGGTCATCCAGAAATATCGGCGTTTATTGGGGTCCAGGCGTTCTTCAAATTCTTCTTCCCATTTGGCCCGGGCCTGCCGGCAAACTTTTATACCCGCAATTGGCGTATCCGATTTCTTAGGAAAGTTTACATTTAAAGCCGTACCTACCGGAATACCGTGCGCCAAAGCCTGGCGCGCAATAAGCTCTACAAATTCTTCGGTATGCGTGAAATCGGCATCGTGGCCAAAGTCGCACAACGAAAAACCAATAGCCGGTAAGCCTTCTATGGCCGCTTCGATGGCTGCCGACATGGTGCCGGAATATAAAACACTAATGCTGGAATTAGAACCATGATTAATGCCGCTTACTACCAAATCCGGTCTGCGGTCTTTCAGTACATAATGCTTGCCTAATTTTACACAATCGGCGGGCGTGCCGGAACATTCCCAGGCTTCTACATCATCAAAAGCCAAAGATTTATCCAGGCGCAAGGTGTTGGCTACCGTTATGGCGTGGCCCATCCCCGATTGCGGGCTGTCGGGTGCCACTACTACCACCTCTCCTATTTTTTTCATCACGTTTACCAGCGTCCGGATACCGGGCGAGGTAATACCATCATCATTGGATACTAATATTAAGGGCTTACTCATATTTTCCGTTCTAAATCAGGGCCAAATTAAGGCACTTATGCCAGATAGCCAAACAACCAGCTTATTTACGCTCGATAACGCTACCTGTATTGTGTAATTTTAAGGAAAGAACATTGATCAAATTTCTTTAAGTTAATCAAAACAGCTTATTTTTTCTTTATCATCTGTTCCATAACTACCAAATTACCCTATTTTATTGATTGGGAACACCCGGTTTCTGTTTCCGTAAGAATAATCTATTATAAAGATAAAATTTAAAGGAATGAAATTATTTAAGAACGACTATCCCAAATTGCATCTAGGTCTGCTGCTGATGCGCATTGGCTTGGGTATTATGTTTGTACTGCACGGCTGGCCCAAAATATCCGGCGGTCCAGAACGCTGGGCTGGGGTGGGCGGTGCCATGGTAAATTGGGGAATAGATTTTGCGCCCACCTTTTGGGGATTTATGGCCAGTATTTCCGAATTTGGGGGTGGTATTCTCTTATTAACCGGGCTTTTTTTCCGGCCAACTTGCGTACTCCTGTTTATAACCATGCTGGTTGCTACTACTATGCACCTGAAAAATGGCGATCCGTTTACCGACTATTCGCACGCTCTGGAATTAGCCATTGTATTTTTTAGTTTATGTTTTACCGGGCCGGGCCGGTTCAGCCTCAATTATAACTTTGGTAGATATCCCAACGAAAAATCACCCATGCGCACTTAGTTACCCCGGCTGGTTATTTCGGGTAAAATCAAAAGCAAATAAATTCAAGCAGTTACCTGAATATATTAGGTACAAAACTTACATGATAAAGAACTTATCCAAAGAAAGTGCGTGCAACTGGGACTGGGTAGATGTAACAGATCCTTCGGCGGAGGATTTACAGAAAGTAGCTCAGCAATATAATTTGCACCCGGCCCTGGTACAAGATTCCTTGCAACCCGATCATCTACCTAAATATGAGTTGATTCAGGATACCGTATTTGCGATTATTCGGGTCTTCAATAAAGAAGTTGGGGTTTCCGGTGATACTGTTCAGGATTTAACCAATAAAATTGCAATATTTTATAATAGTTCTTTTCTGATTACGATTCATCGTACCCCTTATTCTTTCCTGGATGAAATAGAAAAAAGTGCCATTGCAAAAGGTGAATGCGCAGCGCCTTTTAATTTATTTATCCTGATAATAAAAGAAGCTTTAACTTCTTTTGAACAACCCGGCATTAAACTGGCCGCCGACCTGGACTATTTCGAATCAAAAGTATTTCTGCGCCGAACGCAGCATTATCCGCTCACCAATGGTATGTACTGGCTAAAACGCAAAGCCGAAGTATCGAAACGGGTCCTGAATCTTTCGAAAATAGTGCTGGATAACCTGAGCCGGGAAAACCAAAACGATCCATATATCCAGGACATCCAGGACATGTATTTGCGGCTGCAAACCATGTACGAAGAAATAGACAACAGCACCAATAACTTACTTAATATTCACATCGGGCTGGCTTCGCAGCGCACCAACGAGGTAATGCGGGTACTCACCATTTTCTCCGTTTTTTTCTTGCCGCTTACTTTTATTGTAGGCATTTACGGCATGAATTTCCGGTATATGCCCGAGTTAGAATCGCATTACGGCTACCCGATGGCCATGCTGGTTATGTTAATTATCACTTTAGGCATTTACTTTTGGTTTAAGAAAAAAGAATGGCTTTAACGCTTTCTAAATTGCTGTATAAATAACTAAAAATCAGCTCTTTCCTTTTCCGGAGCATACGCCTTTGTTCTAGGATTTTATATACAAGCAGTAATTTGTATTACTATTAATAAAAGCTTTTCGTCAGTAAAGAGGTATTTAAGCCCCGGCAGGGTTAAGTTTAACATTTTAGTTTTCCGGTCATATTTTTAACATTACATTTTTAATCATTCCCGTTTATGCTGGTTTATTTATTATTCTGCCTCAATTTATTTTTACAACCGCCTGCTAACTGGCAAACGCCTTACGAAAAAAGCAAAGGCACCCAAACCACCACTTACCCCGAATGTATTGATTATTACCAGCGGCTGGATACCGCTTACGAAGAAATAAAAATGGTGCCCTACGGCACTACCGATGTAGGTAAGCCCCTGCACCTGGTTATTTTATCTTTAGATAAAGATTTCGATCCAGTTTCAATCCGGCAAAAAGATAAGCGAATATTATTGATTCAGAACGGCATTCATCCAGGCGAACCGGAAGGCATTGATGCCAGTATGATGCTGACCCGTGATTTTATGCAGAATAAAGATTTACGGTCCCAACTCCAAAATGTAGTAGTTTTATTTATCCCGATTTATAACATTGATGGCGCTCTGAACCGGAACACCAGCACCCGCGCCAACCAGAATGGACCGGAGAGCTATGGTTTCCGGGGCAATGCGCGCAACCTGGATTTAAACCGCGATTATATCAAAGCTGATTCGCGCAATGCCCGCACCTTTACCCAAATATTTCAGGAATGGCAGCCCGATGTTTTTGTTGATACGCATACTTCCAACGGGGCCGATTACCAGCATGTTTTAACCTTACTGCCCACTCAAAAAGATAAGCTGCAGCTGCAGTTAAGCCAATATCTTACCCAACAAATGCTGCCGGCTCTGCAAACCGCCATGACCAAGCGCCATTATCCGCTTACCCCCTACGTGGATACCAAAGCAGAAACACCTGACAGCGGCTTGATCGGTTTTATGGATGCGCCCCGCTATTCTACCGGCTACACCACCTTGTTCAACACCATTGGTTTTATGACGGAAACCCACATGCTGAAGCCTTTTGCAGAGCGGGTAAAAGCTACTTATGCTTTTCTGGATATAATGGTACGTACCGTAAACCAGGATCGTGCAGTTATTGCCAATGCCCGCCAGCAAGCTAAAGCCGCTACCCTAACGCAAACCCAATATACTTTAAACTGGACTTTAGACACCACCGTAGTAGATAAAACGCTTTTCCGGGGTTATGCTGCCCGCCATAAACCCAGTGCCGTAAGCGGACACCAGCGTTTATATTATGACCGCCAGGCGCCCTGGGTTAAAAACATAAACTACTATCAAACCTATAAACCTACAGTACAAGTAAATAAACCCAAAGCTTACCTGGTACCCCAGGCCTGGGCAGAAGTAATTGAACGCTTAAAACTAAACGGGGTACAAATGCGCCCCCTACAGCAAGACACCAGTTTATCGGCCGAAGTATATTTTATTGCCGATTATAAAACCAATCCCCGGCCCTACGAAGGCCATTATCTCCATAATCAGATAAGCCTGCAAACGGAGAAACAAACAACCCGTTTTCTGAAAGGGGATTACATCATTTATTTAAATCAGGCGGCTAACCGGTACTTAGTGGAAACGCTGGAACCGCAAGGAGTGGATTCTTTTTTTAACTGGGGCTTTTTCGATGCTATTTTACAGCAAAAAGAACATTTTTCGGATTACGTATTCGAAGACTTAGCGGCCAACCTCTTACAAAAAGACGCTAACCTGCGTCGGCAGTACGAACAATGGACAAAGCAAAATCCGGAGCAAATTAAATCGGCTCACGCCCACCTGCAATTTATTTACTCGCATTCAGCTTATTACGAAAAAACGCATCTGCGCTATCCGGTAGTCCGGTTAACGGATTAAGCTAGCCTTTTCGTTTTATTAAGATTGATTTTATCCAGAATGATGAAAAAATTAACTTCAACCATCATTAGAATACAATATTATGCATTGTGTAAAAAGAGTTTTTTGTTTTGAAAAAACAAAGATGTTTTAATGCTTAAATTCTAGCGCTTAACTTCTATCTTACCGCTCATCACTTTTAACTCTTAACTTTTTTGAACAACATACTGGAAATACATAACCTGTCGAAGCGGTACCCGGGGGTGCAAGCCCTGGACAAATTAAATTTAGCCGTAGAAGCCGGCAGTACCTTTGGTTTGCTGGGCCCCAACGGCAGCGGCAAAACTACTACGCTGGGCATTGTGCTGGATGTATTAAAAGCTTCGGAAGGTAGTTTTTCCTGGTTTGGCCAACCTTTATCCAGGAATACAAAACGCCGGATCGGGGCTATTCTGGAAACTCCTAACTTTTATCCTTACCTGAGCGCCGCCCAAAACCTAAAGATTGTGGCTGATATTAAAGGCGTAGATCATGCCGGCATTGATCCGGTGCTGGAAACAGTTGGTCTGCGGGCCCGTCGCCAATCTTTGTTTAAAGAGTTTTCGCTGGGCATGAAACAACGGCTGGCATTAGGGTCGGCTTTGCTCGGCAATCCGGAAGTATTGGTGTTAGATGAACCTACTAACGGCCTGGACCCCGAAGGAATTGCCGAAGTAAGGGAACTGATCAGGAAAGTAGCCGGGCAGGGTAAAACTATTATTATGGCCAGTCATTTATTAGATGAAGTCCAAAAAGTTTGTACCCACATGGCGGTTTTGCAAAAAGGCAAGTTAAAGGTGAGTGGCCGCGTCGATACCATTCTAAACCAGCACGATCAGGTAATCATCAGCACCGGTTCGCTGGAAAAAGCTTTTGTATATTTACAACAAATACCGCAGGTAAAACAAATCCGAAAAGAAAACAATGAACTGGTGCTTTCTTTAGCTGATGGATTTTCTTCGGCAGATGTAAACCAAGTTCTATTCTCCCAAGGCATTGTGTTATCTCAACTAACAGTACGTAAAAAAAGCCTGGAATCGCAGTTCCTGGATATTATTCGCGACCAAACTACTCCTACTGTATGATTCAACATTTCGCTACTGAATTACGCAAACTACTACCTTACCGCACATTCTGGTTATTCCTGCTGCTTTACATGGGCTTGCTGCTCTTGATAATATTCAGCGCCAGTCACGTGCAAATTAACAACCAGGCCGTAGGCGCTAACCTCTATGTATTTCCGGATATCTGGGCCACTTTAACGTATATAGCCAGTAATTTTAACCTGCTGCTGGGTATTTTATTTATATCCCTGATTACCGATGAATATGCTTTCCGGACCATCCGGCAGCAGGTAATTGATGGCTTATTCCGCGCGGATATTATCATGAACAAATTCTGGGTAGTGCTTTTTATCGGGGCATTGTGTTCGCTTTACGTTTTTAGTTTAGGTTTGAGCTTTGGCCTCCAGCATACGCCCACCGTAACGCTGGCTAAAGTGCTGTCGGGTTCTATGCACGTGGTATATTATTTGGTGCAGGCCTTAGGGTACATGAGTATTGCGGTATTTTTTGCTTTTCTGATCCGTCGGAATGGTTTGGCTATAATTGCCTACCTGGTTTACACCAAAATTATAGAACCGCTCATTCACTGGCAGGTACCGGATGAACTGGATAAATATTTCCCGATGAAGGTATTCTCCAGCCTGACGCCCATGCCGGGGAGAGAAGTTTTTGAAGCTATTACGGGGCCATCGGTGCAGCTTTCGCCCCAGCAGGCGGTAGTGCCGGCACTGGCTTATATTATTCTTTTCTATTTACTTTCTTATCTACTCTTAAAAATGCGGGATTTGTAGAAAAAAATGCTATTAAAATGCTGAAATTCTCCTTAAAGATGAAAGGTTAGCATTCCAGTTTTCCAGCTCACTCATTATTGTAAAGCTTATTTAGAGGAAAAAGCTACTGCTTACAGCAGTAGCTCGTCTATTTCTTTTTCTAGTGCTGGCAAGTCTTTAATTACAATAGCCCAGATAATAGCTTCGGAAACGGTATCATAGCCGTGAATGATTCTATTTCTGGTGTTGACAATCCTTCGGGCGTTCGTGATATGAATATCAGGGTTTATTCTTAATATTCTATTTATTGCTTCTCCTATTATTTCCAGATTACGTTCGATAGCTTTTCTGGTCTTTAAGTCTTTCTAAAAGATCTGAAAACCTTTCTCGTCGGGCATGAATTCATATATTTCCGCAATAGACCTTTTAATATCAGTCAACCATAATTTGATATCACTTTCCATAAACAAGTATCTTTGTCCGGTCAATCTCTTGTTTCAGATAAGGATTTCTAATTCCTTTTTGTTCTAACAAATCAATTTCTCTTTGTAGTATTTGCTCTAATTGAAACTTTAGCTCAAAGTAATGATCCGTATATTCCAATGGGTCCTGCGCATCGATATCTACAACTAAATCAATATCACTATCGGCTTTAAATCGATCGGTAGTAACAGAACCAAAGGCAAAAAGACTCTTAACCGGGTGTTGATTACAGAGATTGCTGATTTGTGTAATATGATCGCTTAATACCTTCATTACGGTTGCAAGCTAGGGTTATTCTTGACTATAAATTTATTGCGCGTTAGGTTCTATATTGGGTTTTAAAATAGTATGGCCCATTTTATCGCGTTTAGTAGTCAGGTAATTCTGGTTGTGTTTATTAGGAGCTATTTCAATCGGAATATTATCTACTACTTCCAGGCCATAACCATTGAGGCCGGTGCGTTTTTTTGGATTGTTAGAAATCAGACGCATTTTGGTAACGCCTAAATCGCGTAAAATCTGGGCACCTACCCCATAATCCCGCTGATCGGTGCTAAAACCTAATTCCAGGTTGGCTTCTACGGTATCGCGGCCTTGTTCCTGGAGCTTATAAGCTTTTAGCTTATTGATCAATCCAATGCCGCGACCTTCCTGGTTCATGTACACGATTACGCCTTTGCCTTCCTGGTTAATCATTTCCATGGCTTTGTGCAGTTGCGGACCGCAGTCGCAGCGGCACGAACCAAAAATATCGCCGGTAACGCAGGAAGAATGCACGCGCACCATGATAGCTTCGTTTTCGTCCCAACTGCCTTTTACCAATGCCAGGTGTTTAGCGCCATTGCTGCGTTGGGTAAAAGCATATAATTCAAAATCACCGTGTTCGGTAGGCAATTCAACGGCTATTTCGCGCGTAATCAGGCTTTCGGCTTGTAAGCGGTATTTAATTAAATCTTTAATAGTGATCAGTTTCAGACTGAAACGCTTGGCAACTTCTACTAAATCGGGCAAACGGGCCATGCTGCCATCTTCGTTCATGATTTCTACTAATACGCCAGCCGGTTCAAAACCAGCCAAACGGGCCAGGTCAATAGTGGCTTCGGTATGCCCTGCCCTTCGCAAAACCCCTTCTTTCTGCGCTTTTAACGGAAATATATGGCCGGGTCTGCCCAACGATTCCGGATCAGTGGCCGGATCGGCCAAAGCCCGTATGGTTTTGGCCCGGTCGCTGGCCGAAATACCAGTGGTGCAGCCATGCCCGAGTAAATCGACAGAAACCGTAAACGGAGTAGCGTGCAAAGCGGTATTTTTACCCACCATTAAATCCAAGCCCAGTTCTTCACAACGTTCACCAACTAAAGGGCAGCAAATAAGGCCCCGCCCGTGGGTAGCCATAAAATTTACAATTTCCGGAGTAATGGTGCGGGCGGCACAAATAAAATCGCCTTCGTTTTCCCGATCTTCATCATCTACCACTATTACCACTTTACCGGCTTTTATATCGGCCAGGGCATCTTCTATTGAATCAAACATGGTTTTTGTTATCTTAAAAAACTTCCGGATAAAATTTATCCGCCGCAAAGGTAAGCAATTATCTATTCTGGATTATCTTACAAAAGCTCACCTCAGATTAAATGAGTTATATCCTTTCTTTTAAATCTAAGGAAATGTTTATTCAAGGAAGCTCAACCTTAGCTTTGCCGGTAAAGCTCACTAAAATGGAGGAGTTGATCGTCGGTTCCCAAAACCAGTATGGCATCACCGGCGCGTAGTTTAGTACCCCCACCGGGACTAACGACAAACTGATTATCCAGCATTCGCAAACCAATAACGGTGACACCGGTTTTATGCGAAATGCTTAAATCCCGCAGGTTTTTGCCCTGCAGTTCGGAGCGGAGGTGCTGGTATTCTAATTCTTCCAGCCGAAGTTTCTGCGGCCCCAGACCGTTCATCATTTCCAGGAAATGAATCACATCGGGCCGAGTAACCAGGTTTGCCATGTGGCTGCCGCCAATTTCGTCGGGCATAACCACACTGTTGGCACCTGCCCGTAATAATTTAGGTTCGGTACTTTTATCGGAGGCGCGGGCAATAATCCGGATATTCTTGTTGAGCTCCCGGGCCGTTAAAGTCACAAATACATTATCGGCATCTTTGGGTAAAGCGGTAATAATGGCTTTGGCCCGGTCAATACCCGCTTTTTTTAAAATATCGTCCTGGGTGGCATCTCCCAAAATCATGTTTGCCTTTATTCCGGCCGCTGCTTTGGCATTAATTAAATTTTCATCGGCTTCAATCACAATAACGGATTCCTGGCAAGCCACTAGTTCCTGATAAGCTTTACTCCCGTTACGCCCAAAACCACAAACAATTACGTGATCTTTTAATTTTTTCAGGTCATGATCGCTCATATAAGTCATAAAAATAGTACGTAGTTCTCCTTCAAACACATAAGTACTAATAACAGAAATAAGGTAAGCAATGGTACCCAGGTTATAGAGAATATAAAAAGAAGTAAAAACCTGTCCGGCCGGTGATAAGTCACGTACTTCCCGAAAGCCTACCGTAGATACGGTGATCATGGTCATATAGAAAGCTTCGCTCAAAGAATATTTCTCCAGCAACATATATCCCGAAATACCTGCTATAAAGCTTATCAGCGCTAAAGCGATCGCATAAATTAATTTCCGGATCGAGGGCTTTCGCATCATTTATTTACCTGGATACCACAATACCCAACTGGGCACCAATCTCAATTTCGTATTGCTGCAGGGTTTTTAGAATGGTGAGTTGCTTGGTTACTACTTCCACACTTTTTTCCGATTTCAGGGCTTCCATGTTTTCCCGGATCATTTGCTGCACGTTGCGCCATTTTAAACGCAGCACGGCCGTGTCGGCGGCAAACTGTAGCATATCGGTTTCGCTGGGCACAATAATCTGGTGAGTTTCCCAGTTAGGGCTTAATTCAAATTTTTCGGTGAGTAACTGCACGGCTTCTTCCCGGATTTCTTTTTCGGGATGATTGATAAAAAAATCCGGTGATACGAAGGGCGAAGTTTGGATTGCTTCCCGGAAAAAATCTATCATCCGGGTAAACACCGGCATTTTAAATTCTACGTCTTCTAACTGTTCCAGTAAATAAGGCACAAAGGGCTCTCCATCCGGCAATCGGTTAGTTGAATAATTAAGCAGCAAACGAATTACTTCTTTTTCGTGGTGTACCAGCACCGCATCGTCGGCCGCTACCTGGTCTTCCGGATCGGCAATGGCTGGGGCAACCTGTTCATCAGGAAACGGTAAAGTTGCCGGTGCGGGTTTGGGCCGCTCCTGACGCACTACTTTGTTGTACTCCGTTATAAGTACTTGCTCTTCAATACCAAACAAAGTGCTGCAACGCTGCAGAAAAACCGCCCGCTTAATAGAATCCGGAATTTTGGCAATGCTGGAAATGACTTCTTTTATGGCTTCCGCTTTTTTTACCGGGTTATGCTGGGCTTCTTCCGCAAATAATTCGGTTTTAAAAGAGATAAAATCTTTGGCGTTTTTTTCGATATAGGCTTTAAAGGCGGTATCTCCTACCTTCCGGATGTAAGAATCGGGATCTTCTTTATCCGGGAACAGCACCACGCTTACGTTCAGGCCGCCTTCCAAAATTAAATCAATGCCGCGCACCGAAGCTTTTATCCCGGCCGCATCGCCATCGTACAGCACCGTAATATTTTGGGTAAATCGGCCAATGGCTTTTATCTGGTTTTCGGTGAGCGACGTACCGGAAGAAGCCACCACATTTTTAATACCGCCTTGCGCCAGCGACAAAACATCCAGGTAACCTTCCACCAAAAAACAATTATCCTGGCTTCGGACGGCTTGCTTGGCCTGGTATAAACCGTACAGAATGTCGCTTTTGTGGTATATTTCCGATTCCGGTGAATTAACGTACTTGGGCGTTTTATCGTTAGATTTAAGCGTGCGCCCTCCAAAACCAACTACCCGGCCCGATAAATTATGAATCGGGAACATGACGCGGGCCCGGAAACGGTCGTACTGCTTTTCGTCTTTAAAAATAGTGAGGCCGGTGCTTTCCAAGTATTGCTTCTGAAAACCCTGGCTCAGGGCCGCATTGGTCAGGCCGTCCCAGGCTTCCAGGCTGTAACCCAGCTCAAATTCCTTGATGGTCGCCGCTGACAAGGCCCGTTCCTGTAAATAAGGCAAGCCAATGCTTTTGCCTTGCTCATGGTTCAGCAATATATCGTGGAAATAATCTTTGGCGAAGTTAGAGAGAATGTACTGGCTTTCGCGGTCGTTTTGCGCCTGGTTTACCTCCGGACTAACTTCTTCTTCCGGTATATCGATGGCGTATTTATGGGCCAGGTATTTAAGGGCATCCACAAAGGTGATGTTCTCCACATCCATGATAAACTGCACGGAATTACCAGCTTTGCCGCAACCAAAACACTTGTAAATACCTTTGGCCGGCGAAACCGAAAAAGAAGGTGATTTTTCGTTGTGGAACGGGCAGGGCGCCCACATATTCTGCCCTTTTTTCTTCAGGGTCACAAAATCACCGACCACCTCTACAATATCGGCCTGCTGAATTATCTGGTCAACAATTTCTTTGGGAATGCGGGACATGGGAATAAATTACGCTATATACAAAGGTACAGGATATTAAAATATCTATTAGACATCATTATAGGGCAGCTTTATTTTTCTTTTTAAAAGTGTACTGCAAGCCAAGACCTGCATTTAGTTGACTAAACGGAATAATTCTATACTCATTAGTAAACCTTTGCAAATAACAATAACTTACAGTTGCATTAACTCTGAATTTCCCTCCTACTGCTGCATAAAAAGTAGGCTCTATTAAAAGACTACGATCTTGTTTTTCATCATTATTCCTGATGGTATAATTGATGCCACTATGTAAAAAAGTGTTAAAATAACCAGTTTTAAGGCCACCACCTATATCCATATACCTTCTATTTATAGGTAAATTCTTCTGCCCGATATTAAATTGAGTAAAATAAAGCTTATAATCGCCTTCCGTAAAGCCACCTCTATAATCCTCATGACCATAACCGTATCCTTCACCTACACCAAAGTAATTTTCAAAAATTAGTTTCTTTTTATTTTGCCAAAAAAGCCCTAAAGCTCCTTGGTAATAATAATCTCCATCGCTGTACTTAATGCCATATGCCTGTACACCAATATTTTTAGTTGGCGCAAAAGCAACAGAACCACTTGTACCCGTAATCAAACTACGCCCCAATGCTAACTGTAATTCATTTTTCTGAGAAAATAAAGGAAGAGGTATTTGATGAGGTTGATATACGATGCAACCTGAAGATAAAAAGATACTAATGAAAAAAAATTGTGCGATTAGTTTACCTATCATAATAAACTATGGGGGGCAGATTTTAATGTATTTAAAGCTTTTAAGTACAGTAATTTTGCTCTTTCTATAACTTTTGGTTGTTTTATTTGCTGTTATAAAATTTATAAGTTAATCTTTTCAGCATATTGGTAAGTTAGGGTGTTCATATTTACTTACAAAATTTAAGTTGGTGGAATATGACTTTAAATTTACTTCTTCTTTAAACTCTCTTAAATTTGATTGGAAAATTGACTGAGTTGTAGAAAGACTAAATTAAAAACATAAAAAAAGGTACTCTTTTTGAAATAGAGCACCTTTTTTTATGTTTTAGAAGCTGTACTTCAGTACGTATCAGGCCTTATGGTATGATGCGCGCATCTTTCAGGCTTTGAAAAGTTTTGAGCATCTGATCGATGCTATCTATATGCATTTCGTGGAAGCCAAACCGGCGGGCTTTATTTACATCAAAAAAGGCATCGTACTCGGTATTAAAAATAAAATCGCCAAAAGGCCATTGCACCAGCTTCTCAATACTGTTGTTTTGCAGGTTGTATTTACGGATTATCTCATCCCAGAGCGGCTTTTTATCGGCCATGTATTCGGTAAGCGAAAAGGTCTGGGGCTCGGCATATTCTACGCCGAAGAACTCGGCAATTTTAGGCCAGGCCTGGCTCCACCGGAAAATATCGCCGTTGGTAATGTTAAATATTTCGTTTTTACATTGCTCATTGGTAGCGGCCCACTCCATACTTTGGGATAAAACATCTACCCCGGTAACATTTACCAGTACCTGGTAGGCTTTGGGGGTTCCGGGATAACGGAAAGCCACATTCAGTTCCTTACACAAACTGGCATAAACAGCTATCAAGTTAGAGAGGTTCATGGGGTTACCAATGGCAAAACCCATTACAATATCCGGGCGAAGGGCCGTCCAGCTCCATTTTTTGCCTTGTGATTTTTCCCGGAGGTAATCTTCCTGGCTATAATAAAAATTTGGCGGCATGTGCCGCAGATCGGTTTCTTTGGCCGGGGTTTTATAAAGGCCCAGATGGGCGCCGTAAGCTTTACCACCCTGAATAAAAGTAACGTGTTCCAGGTTAGGCGCTACGGTTTCCAATCCGTCGATTAAATTTTTTAAGAGCGCCAGGTTGTAACTGGTTTGTTCGGAGAGTATTTTTCGCTCCATGTAGGCGGCAAAAAAAACGTGGGTTACTTCTTTTAATGCCTCCGCCTGCTTACTTACTGCTTGCTCATCCAGCAAATTCAGGCTTATATAAGTTGCTTTGGTTTCAAAGGCCAGCGGCGATTGGGAAGTAACAATAACTTTCCAGTTGCCGGTAGTAGTAGTAGTAGTAGTATCTAAGTAATTGGTTAAGTTGCGGCCAATAATACCGTTTCCGCCTACCACCAAAGCCGTTCTTTCTTTATGCTGTTCGTCCATTATGCTTGTGTTAAGAGTTAAACTTTGGTTAGTGTACTTCTACCCTTTGCCCAAGGTTAATATGATTGAAGCATTATCTGCTTAAGCCTTGCGGTTATTTTGCTGGACTTGATGTAATAAATCAGGAGAACTACTGTTCGGGTAAATGCAAATAAGTTTACTGCTTACAGGATTGCAAGCACTTAGCGCTAAATAAAAAAGCCAGGTACTATACAAGCAACCGGCTTTTTAACTTTAAAAACAAATATTATCAGATATTACTTTTTTTGCTGTTAACCCCAAATATGAGGGTAGCCCGGCCTGGCTTACCATCATCCGAAATACCTTCGGCAATGGCCCGGTAGTTGGTGCTGCGGTTGGCAGTGTAGAATGTTACCGTTGCTTTACCCTGGGCATCTGTTTTTACGCTGGGGTTCCAGTAAATGGTGGTACGCAAGTCGGGTTCGTCGCTGGCCGGGGTTGGGCCATCGTATTGCGGACTGTAAAACTCCCGCACTTTGCTGTAGCCTTTCGCCTGGTGAATAATAATATACTTACCCGGTTCTACTTCTACCGGCTCTTCGCCATTACGATTGGTATACAAAGCAATAACACCGCCGGCAGCCCGACCACCATAGATAGCCGCATTGGCCGCATTTTTCAGAATTTCAATCCGGCTGATATCGAATTGATTAATGCTGGAGAGCGTACCTTCCGAAACCGGCATCCCGTCTATCAGGTATAGCGGGGATGTTTGCTGGCCGCGAATGCTGGCCCGGAATTGGTTCGGACCGACCCGGTATACCTGCAGACCGGCTACCCGCCCTTGTAAGCTTTCGATAATATTACCGGAAGGCGCAATAGATAACTCTTTACCGCTAATAACCACATCCGGCGTGGTGTGTAACTTAAACGGAACCACCATATCTTGCTCTCCTTTTACCACTACGAGTAGAAAGTAGAATACTACGTAAGGAGAAATTGTCGTTACTTTGGCCTACCGAAGTTAGTTGCTGATCTCTTGCCAGCAGAAAATTTTTGTTTGTACTAGCCTGGAGGTTATCAGCCCAGGCTGGAACCTTAAAGGCTGGTGCCTGGGGCAGGAAGTTTTTCTCCTCCATTTTTACCAGCAGGTTATTACGTCTGCCACGGGCATCTGTTCCCTGCACTACGGCATCTATCGAACCGGTAAAATCAAAGCCACTAAAGGCGAATTCTCCTTGTTTGTTGGTTTCGGTGGTTATAAAAGCCTGGTGCTGGCCTTGCAGGTACAACAAAGCCTCCCCACCGGCAATGGCTTTGCCTTTGTTAGTTTCTAATTTTCCGCGAATAGACAAATCCGATTCATTCACATACTTGATAGCCGGAAAAGTACCGGCTGCAGTTTCTCTCCAGCCAAAACGTCGCCAGCCCTGTGTCAGCAATAAATAATCCAGGGCTTCTTTTCTACTTTCGTCATTATTTTGGAAGTAATAACCCGGTCTTTCTACATACCCCCGGAGGTCGGATGCCAGGAGCAGATGAGCCTTGAGGTTTAAACCAGTTTCATTTTGCTTCACCAATTCATCGTCGGTTACGGCCAGGGCAAAATCAGAAGTTACCGGGTTGCCCTGGGTATCTCTGGCAACAACTTGCATGGTTACCTGTTCTCTGTCGCCATAAGTTTTTTTAACGGTGGTTAGCGTTAGGTTCAGGTCATCACTTTGATTGGCATAAACCAGACGCTCGGCCAGGGGTTCCCCGTTGGCTCGGGCCAGGTTAAAGCGCGCAATACCCGTCGGAAATTTAGCTTTAGCTATATTGAGGCGATATAGCTGCCCCGCCGGCAAGTTAATATTTCCGAAAAACTGTAAAGCATCCCGGCTGATGGCGGTAAGCACCAACGGCTCTAGGTTCGTTCCATTAGTGGCAACAGTAACCTGCCAGCTATTTCCGTCAGCGGTTTCGTCTATATTCATTACATAACCACTGGACTTAGCTGCGGGCAAAGCGTATTCGGTCAGTTTACCATCTTTGGTTTTTACTTTGGCTACATATTGGCGACCGGCTTGCGGCTGCAGGATAAAGGCGCCCATACCCAAATGCGCATCCGCAAAGTCTACCAGCTTACTACCTTGATCGTCATAAACCGAACCTGTTACTCCTACTCCGTTGCCCGCCGGGCTGGTGGCTTTAAAAGCTACGCGGCCGCTTATTCCGGTTACCAAATCACCCCCTTCGGGGAAAAACTGGAAATCTATATTCTGAGCTACTGCCGGTGTTTCTTCATCGACTCCATTAGTACCCAGCAAAGTTAGTTTTCTGGTAAAAAAAGCATCTTCACTAAAATTACGCATCCATTGGGTGTAGGCTACTAACCGGTACTTACCTGCGGGCAAGTCAGTTGGCAAGGCGATATCGCCATGGGCTTTTCCGTTTTCCGCTTTCAGGGTAAGACGCTCCACCGGCTGGTTGTTTGCGTTTAACAGGTCTACATACAGCACCCCACTTTTTTCAGATGGGCGTAGGCTGGCGGCATCCAGCACATAACCTTTCAGCCAGATTGCCTGACCCGGTGCGTAATAAGGCTTATCTAAAGTCAGGTATACTTTCTCTGCACCATATTGGCCCCGTAAAGTTTCCAGGTTTGCTTTAAGTTGCTTTAGCACATCAGCCGGAGGGCTAACAAACGCCACTAGCGCTAAAAACAGCACCGGCAAAATGTATTTTAAATTATTATATTTTCTATTATTCATATCCTTCTATATTTATAAGCTTCAGGCCTATAAACCTCTATACACAAAGCATTATACGTGCAATAATCATTCCTAAGCACAATTTTATATACTTTTAATTAAGTTAAATTTTGATTAGGAAATTTGTACTCAAGATTAGAAACTAATAGAAAATTGGAAGGACGGAGTAGGTCTGTACATTTAAAAAAGATCCATAAAAGCCACTCTTGATTTCCGGTTGGGAAACTTAAGAGTGGCTATAAATATATTTTTAAAAATAGTGATTGCTTTGTATAGAAGCCTGTTTAGGCAAGAAATAACAATAAAATCAGCTTAAACTTGGGAGAAGGCAGTAGGAATTAAAAAGGTTCTGGTAATATTGGACACAATTTTATCATTGGCATACTCCGGCATACTACTTATTTTTTTCCATTCCGGGTCATTGCCAAATACTTTCCAGTTGCGGTCATGTTCTTCCATGTCGTCGAAAGTAAGCATATAGGTCAGGTTCGGGCGCATTTCCCCAATAATGGTTTCGCCAAAAAATACCGGCGTAAGACCTACCCGTTTAAAAATAGCAATTTCACCCGCATCGTTAAACATTTCAATTTTCTTTTTACCGGCCATTTCACTGTGGCTTTCGTAACGTCGCAATTCGAACATCCGGGATTTTTTTCCCGGCAACTCTATCCGAGGCATATTGGCAAAGGCTTTCATAAAAGAGCTTTCTATCCGGTCGTAGGCCGGTTCAGTAGCGGAAGCATTTAAATAAGCCGCCCCGGCTTTTAAGTAAGCGGCATCCTGCGCCAATTTATCGGTAACTTTTATAAAATCATCTACGGAATTAAAAGGGATTATAGCATACAGCTTTGTTTGTCCTTCGGGTTGTTGCTCGGTAAAAACGCCGATATTTTTACTACCTAATTTATTCAGAGCTGGTATGGCGGCAGTGCGGAAATAATCTTCTACTATTTTCTGTTGCAATGCGTTTTTAAGGGTATACACCCGAAGCTCATAGAACTCCGGAGTAGCTTTTTTTTGCCAGGATAAATTGGGGGCAGCCATACTTACCTGCGGTATAATACCGGCTAAAGTACCAGTAAGAAGGGATGTTTTTACAAAATTCCGTCTTTTCATCAGAAAAATTTATGGTGAACTTTTAAATATTTGTTGCCTAACCTGGATCAGGGGACTTGGTTTTATCCTTAAGATAGACCTCGTACCATTCATTCCGGATTGCTGCACAAAGTAGAAAAAGCCTTGTAACCATCCAAATTCTACTTATTATTAATTATCTGTAGTGAATACTTTAAAACTGCTACACAAATATTTTGCTCTATTGATGCCAACATACTAAATTTTTACGTTTTGGCTTTAAATACCCTGTGATTCTTTGTCCAAACCAGTGATAGTTTAGTCGGGGCTGCTCCTGCAAATACAGGTAGGTTTACTACCCTCTCAAGTCTTTACCCGTAAATAAACTAATACATGCATCAGTTACTGGCATTATCAAGGACTAAGTATTTATTGCTGCGGGTATATGCCAAGCATTAAGCCCATAGAATTACTTATTTAATAAAACTTGTGAGAAATTATAACTTGAACCGATTGCTTCTTACTTAAATTTTTGTAATGTTATAAACCATCTTTAATAATAATATTAAAAGCAGAATAACCTAATTCATGAAAGACCACCATAAACGAAACCTTAACTTTTGCGTTTCACTTTTTACGTTTAGTTTTATTTTATTTGTATCTCCAATTTCAGCTTTGTATTCCCAAGTCAATATGCTGGGAGAGAATATATCAAGCATCGATAAAAGAAAGGCTACTGGCATGCAGGCAGAAAATTTAAAACAACAGAATAGTAATTTAATTGCACCCGGAGCAAAACTGGAGTTGGTTTCTAATCAATTTAGTTTCACCGAAGGCCCGACCACCGATAAAAAAGGAAACGTATTTTTTACCGACCAGCCCAACGATAAAATTTGGAAATACAGCACCGATGGGCAACTCTCCGTTTTTATGGAAAAATCTGGCCGGGCCAACGGCCTGTACTTCGATAAAAAAGGAAATTTACTCGCTTGTGCGGACGAGCAGAATCAGTTATGGTCGATTAGCCCGCAAGGTAAAGTTACCGTGCTGTTGAAAGATTTTAAAGGCAAACGGCTAAACGGGCCGAACGATTTATGGCAACACCCCAAAACTGGTGCTATTTACTTTACGGACCCTTACTACCAACGTGATTATTGGGAGCGGAAAGAACCTGAAATAACAGGTGAAAAGGTTTATTTTCTGGCTAAAGGAAAAACCGAACCGATAGTATTAGATGAGACCCTGAAACAACCCAACGGTATTATTGGCACGCCCGACGGCAAAACTTTATATGTGGCCGACATTAAAGATAATAAAACTTATAAATACGAGATTAATGCCGATGGCAAATTAACCAACCGCCAGTTATTTGTACCCCAAGGCTCCGACGGCATGACCATTGATAACCAAGGCAATATATACCTGACCGGTAAAGGAGTTACTGTTTATAGTCCGGCCGGCGAAAAGATAGAACATATTCCGGTACCGGCAAACTGGACCGGCAATGTTACCTTTGGGGGTAAGGACCGCAATATCCTATTTATTACGGCATCCGAATTTGTTTATACCTTAGCTATGCAGGTAAAAGGTGGGCAGTAAAGATTGGCAAATACATCCGGTAAACAAATTTAATTACGCGGCTCATAAACAAACTTTTTAAGGAGCGCTATTCAATTAACAAAAAAAATTATACACTAAAAATAAGCGACAAGAATAAATTGGGCTAAGCATATATTTAAACGGGCTAACTTAATGCTTCCTACAATTACTTATAGAACTTAACTGTGCTTTTCCTGAGAAAGACTTAAACAGCTAGTTAATTACCTACCTTCGTGTCAAACATTTAAAGAATCAAATTTAAAAAGATATTTGCTCATGGAAGTAAAAGACAGTAACGGCATAACTTTAATTGATGGAGATACCGTAACGCTTATTAAAGATCTAAAAGTAAAAGGTTCTTCTATTACGCTTAAAAGAGGTACTGTTGTGAAAAAAATACGCCTTACGGATGATGAATCAGAAGTAGACTGCCGGGTGAATGGTACTAATATTGTGCTCAAAACCATTTTTTTGAAAAAAGTTTAATTCTAAGCAGGCTGAGCGTAATCGCTCCGTTACCCATGAATTTATAATTGCTTACGATCCGCTTTTTCAAATCTTATCTTTTAGTTTATCCGTACAATTTATAAACCGGATTAATTTCGGCAACTAAAACTTAAATGATTTTACAAAAGAGAAGGAGAAAAAACGATGAAGAACTCAGCTGAAAATATTGCAGAAGAACATAATGATTTTGGCAAAAAAGGAGGTGTAAGCGGACAACAACCAGGTCCGGACGAAGGACCGGTAGCCGGTGGAGCCGATAATACCCGCGGCGAAAATGTACCAAGTCGGGAAGGTAGCAGTGGTGGTGCCAAAAAAGGTAAGTCCCGGCCCGATTCTGATTATCCACAAGGCACACACGCCAACCCTTCCACCACAACCCGCGGAGCCGATAGTTCAGATAAAGAGTTTCGGAATAATCAGCAACAAGCCGGTTAGGTTTAAATGAAATGAAACTACCGCCAAATTGCTTCGGACAGATTTGATTAGTTAATAAACTATAAAGCTTGGCTATTCCGGGCTTTATAGTTTATTAAATTTAACAGCTTTATAGGTGAGGCTTGGCAAACCAAATGTCACTATTATTTACCCTTATTTAAGCGGCTAGAATTTTTCTAGCGGTAGATTAATCCTTTTATTATTTCTTATTTACATAATAAGGAAAAAAGGAGATTACATTCAAAAACATATAACTTACTATAAAACTCTTAATCTCGTAAAGAGCTTCTTATTAATAAATTATTTATCTCCTAGCCTCTAAATTTTTAAAATTCCTGATTGTTTTCACCTATGGAGATGTTTACGGCTATGCTTCAGATTAAATCTTTACCTAAACTGGTTTGATACTTTAAATAAGCGAAAATCGTCCGACATTTATCCCGATTTAATACCTAAATGATATTTAGAAGTAGTTATTTCATATACAAATTGGCATAGAGCAATATAGCAATAATGTTATAAAATTTATTTTAATTGTTAAATTTATAAAATGTTAAGGCAATATTAAACCATTATTAAATTTTTTAAATACAAAAATCATTTCATTATGAATTTATTAATGTTTTATTAATTAAATTAAAATAACTTTACTTTTGTTAATAATTTCCCTAATTTTATTTAAACTTATTTCTTTATAAGAAGTAAAAGTTAATTTATAAGTTCTGGCTTAAAATAATATTAATATTAATAAATATATTAAATTTTATATTTAATTTATTTATCCAGAATAAAATAAAACTTGAAAACCTAATTTTCAGCTTTTTATGCATTTAGGATGTTAAAATATTATAATATACCAAATTTTTAAAAAAAAATTAATAATTTTGGCTTATAAATTAAATCATTTTAACTTTATCTTGTTATATTGGAATAGCTGGAATCATTATTGAGAAGAAAATAAAAACACCTTCCAAGTGAAGCCTAATAGATTTACCACTTCTCTGTTAGACATGAATAATTTTACTTTAAAATTTATTTCTAACTTCTGAAATCTGTCAACGAGAATTGTTTCGTGTTATGAAAAAATTGTTAACTAATATAAATCCTCCTTCTAGTTCATTGGTTGCTGCAGCAGATCAACTCATGAAATGGTTTAAGATAATTTTAGAATTACCTTCTTCCAAAGGAGCAGTTTTTAATCAGAAACCTGTTCAGAAAAACATTTTTCATATTAAAGAAGATGGCCTGGCCAAATTAAATATTGACGGAAATTTGATGTTAAATACAGGCCCTCATGGTTCTTTTAATAACGATTATCAATTAGAAGCGCTCACCAAACATATATCCAGCCCCATGGGCTTAATAGAAACTAAAAAAAGGTTTTTAAACCGGCTCTCGCAAGCTACCGCCTTACAAGCAAATGGCGCGGCCAAGCTTTTTGCAGAAACTGAATATATGCTTAAGGTTAGCAGCCTGGAGTATGATGTTGCCACGCACCATTTTTTCTGCACCCAAAATACGTTTAGCCTGTTAAGAATACCGCAGGATAAGAGCGTTACTAGTTTCTTATCTTTTCTGCCTTTAATTATTGCGGATGACCGGGACACTTTGAAAAATAACTGGAACCAGGCTTTAAATTTTGGTTTTGAGTTTGATCAGATTACCCGTTTGGCTAACACCACTAAAAATGTCTGGCTTAAATTTAAAGTTAAACCAGTTTGTGATGACACCAGGGTTATCAAAATAATAGGTACTATTCAGGATGTATCAGAATACGTAGAAAACGAAACCCAACTGCAGGCCGATAAAATAAAAGCAGAAAAGGCGCTTCAGGTAAAATCAGAATTTATTTCTCTCATGAGTCACGAAATTCGGACGCCTTTAAACGCTATTATGGGCTTAACTTATCTGCTTCTTCAAGAAGAAGAAGTGGCAGCAGCTCATAGAGAGCACCTGCAGTCCATTAACTTTTCTTCCCAAAACCTGTTATCGCTGGTTAATAAAACGCTAGACTTTTCGCGTATTGAAGCCGGTAAGATTGAGTTAGAGAAAGTTAATTTCCCGCTTAAAGATTTATTAAAGGATATTCACCGTTCGCTTTACCTACGGGCCTCCGAAAAACAATTAGCGCTGGAGTTAGCCATTGATCCTAATACACCGGAAGAAGTAGCCGGCGATCCGTCGAGGTTAACGCAAATTCTGAATAACTTAATCAGTAACGCTATTAAGTTTACCGAAAGCGGCAGCGTAAAACTATCGGTTAATGTAGTTTATTTTTCCAACCAGGATTGGGTAATGGAGTTTGCAGTTGCTGATACGGGTATTGGTATACCGGCCGAACAGCAGCAGCTTATTTTTGAGAGCTTTGTGCAGGCTAATATTTCAACCCATCGGCAATACGGCGGTACGGGGCTGGGTCTGGCTATTACCAAAAAAATAGTAGAACTACACAAGGGCAGCATTCATATTGAAAGCGAACCCGGGAAAGGCTCAGTATTTACAATACGTCTGCGTTACGTTAAACCCCAACCTACGCTTATTACCCTGCAAAAGACCGACGCCATTAAAATAAAAGACTCTAAACTACGCGACGTTAAAGTACTCGTAATTGATGATAACATCTTTAATAAGATGGTGGCTAGTAAACTTCTGGCAAGCTGGCAAGCCGAAGTGGATACCGCAGAAGATGGCTTTACGGCGCTGGAAAAAATTAAGTCCGCTCCGTACGATATTATTCTGATGGATTTACACATGCCGGGCATGAATGGTTTTGAAGCAATTACTGCCATTAGAAATCTTGGTTTACAGGTTCCTATTATTGCTTTAACGGCTAACAACAGCGAAGAGGAGAAAAACCGGATTTTAGCCCTGGGTGGTAATGACTACCTGACTAAACCTTTTATTCCGGGAGAACTCTATAATAAATTGACACACCACCTGCATTTTGCAGAAATAATATAAATTTTCTTTTTAGGTAACTCTTGCCTTAGCAAATATAATTTAAATATAAAGCACGGCTTTAAAAAATTAATTTTATTTCTTTGGCAAGAGTTACTTAGTTATAACCGTACTTAAGGTAAAGACGTTTTTAACTGGTTGCTCTATAGCTATCGTTATAATTATGTCTGATCTACTGCATAAGTTGCGCACCCGGATTTTTATATTAGAAGATGATCTTTGGTATTCCCAGTTTCTGTCTTATCATCTTTCGCTCAACCCTGATCATGATGTTCAGGTTTTTAATACCGCAGACGATTTTTTAAATCATTTGCACGAAAAGCCTAATATAATCACCCTGGATTATTATTTACCGGGTTCGTCCGGAGAAATAATATTAAACAAAATAATAGAAAAAAGTCCGGATGCTTATATCCTCATTGTGTCGGGACAAGAAGATATTAGCAAGGCCGTAGATCTGATAAAACAAGGTGCCTATGATTATATAGCCAAAAATAGCGAGACCAAAGAGCGGCTCTGGAGTATTGTAGAGAAAATAAAGCAGCATATTTCTTTAAAGCAGGAAATAGAAGCGCTACGGAAAGAAGTACAGCAAAAATACACGTTAGGCAAAGAATTGGTGGGTAGCTCCGCCCCTATTCAGAAAGTATTTACGCTAGTTGAAAAAGCAGCGGGCAGCAATATAAACGTAACCATTACCGGCGAAACCGGCACGGGAAAAGAACTGATTGCTAAGGCTATTCATCAACATTCGGCCCGCTCTAAAAAGCCATTTGTGGCCGTAAACATGACGGCAATACCGCACGAATTGCTGGAAAGTGAGCTATTTGGCCACGAAAAAGGTGCTTTTACCGGCGCTGTAAACCAACATACCGGCAAATTTGAAGAAGCAAACGGCGGCACCTTATTTTTAGATGAAATAGGTGAAATGAATATAAATCTGCAGTCCAAATTATTGCGGGTACTGCAAGAAAGGGAAGTTACCCGTATTGGGGCTAATGGTGCCACGCCAATAGATGTGCGCATTTTAACGGCAACCCACCAAAACTTATTAGAGCAGGTGCGGAAAGGTAACTTTCGGGAAGACCTTTATTACCGTTTATTAGGATTTCAGATTCACTTGCCGCCCTTACGCGAGCGCGGGCACGATATTTTACTTATTGCAAACAAAATTTTGCAGGACTTTTGTCAGCAGAATAACTTTGAAATTAAAAATTTTTCGCCGGAAGCGCAGAAAAAACTGTTACAACATGCTTATCCAGGCAATGTAAGAGAACTAAAAGCGGTAGTGGAATTGGCAGCGGTTTTAGCCGAAAAAGAAGTTATTGGTCCGGACGATATTCAGTTACCGGAAAATGTAATTTCCCAACCACGAATAGAAGAAAAAACGCTGGATGAACACATAGCCGAAATCGTGCAGCTTTACTTAGATAAATATAATTATAATGTTTTGTATGTAGCAGATAAATTAAAAGTAGGTAAGTCTACTATTTACCGCATGATACAGAAAAACGAAGTAATTATACGAAAAACCAATGTTATGATTTAGATTTGCCGGTAAGTAGAAGAGAAAAACAAAGCTAAAGCAATTTAGTGTTTGTAGAAATATTTTGTTATAGCAAACAGTTGGAACTGGCCAATGCCTATGGCTTTAAATCTGTATGTTGCCCTAAGTTTACGCAAATAAGAGTTTCAAAAGCGCAGTACCATAATAAAAATATCTTTTTAGGATTAAAAATTAAGCATAAAGCAAGTACCAAACCGCAAGCATGGAAATTTTAAGGCAGGCCGTAGAAGCTAACCCCAATCCTATATACGTTAAAGACCAACAGGGCAAGTTTATACTTACCAACGAGGCCTACGCCAGTCTGCACGGCACATCGGTAGCAACTTTACTCGAACAAGGGGTAATAGATTCTGATTACTCCTACGATAGAGACCTGGAAATTTTCGAAAAGGATGAAGCTACCAATTACGAAGAATTTTACAAGTTAAAAACCGGTACCGAGCTTTGGTTTACTACATCAAAAAAGATAATTGCTACCGCTGATGGTAATCGTTATTTATTGTCTGTATCTTCAGATATAACTATTTTAAAAAGAGCCTTACAACTAGCCGAAGACGCCAATAAAGCCGATGTAGCAGAACGGATAAATTTAAATAATAAAATAGCTACTTCTCTTGATGCCTTACTGGGCGTAGCCAAGCTGATACAGAAGGGTATTTCGAACCAGGAAGGCAACGGCGAATATATTAAAACTGTTATTTCTATTGCCGAGGGCTTACTTGCTACCATCCCGCCCGCTGGTCAAAACAATAATACCCAGAAAGAAGAACAACCCAAGGTTTTAAATCAGCTGGAAAAATACTCCGTTTTGCTAGTTGAAGACGACTCATCGAATCAGTTGCTGGCTTTATCTCACTTAGAATCGTGGAAAATTAAAGTTGATCTGGCTATGAATGGAGAAGAAGCCCTGGCTAAAGCCGAGAAGAAAAAGTACGATTTGATCCTGATGGATATTCAAATGCCCGGTATAGACGGTATTGAGGCAACAAAACAAATTCGACAAAAAACTAATGTAAACCAAAACAGTCCGATTATTGCTTTTACGGCTAACCTATTAAACCTGGAACCTGAGGACTACAAGAAATTTGGCTTTACGGATCACTTGTTTAAACCTTACCATGTATCCGGTTTATACCAAGTTGTTTCCCGCAATGCTGGCCGCAGTATAGGTCCATTAAACACCAGCCACCAACCCAATACTGACTCACAAACCCCTTTAGTCGATTTTTCCGGTTTAGGTAATCTGGCTGAAGATGCTTTATTTATTCAGAAAATGCAGAAATTGTTTATAGATATGGTACCTAAGCAATTAGAGCAACTTTCACAATCGGTACGGCAAAATGAGTGGGAAGAAGTGGCTAACTTAGCGCACCGCTTAAAATCTACTTACGGAAATATAAAGATAAATGGCGCGGCTGAAGCCATGAAAAAAATTGAGCAAATTGCCCGGGAAAAGAAAAACTTTGATCAGATTACTAATTTATTGCGGCAAGCTAATGAAACTACCGTTAAAGTGGTTTCCTATTTTAAACAAACCAGCCCATCTTAATTAATAACATCCTGCAACTGCCTTTAAATATTTTCTTAAATTTCAAGATAAATATCTGCTGGAAATTAGTACTGCTTTTTGCAAACTGGAGAGCAGTATAACCGCATGTTTAGTTGCTTGTCTAAATAAAGTTATACTTATAGCTGTTCACTAATGCTAATATTTCTCATTTAGATTTCCCAATATGGGACAAATCAATTCATTTTGGGAATCAATAGCTTCTAAATTTATCTGTCTTTACCGTTTAAATATCTGAAAATCCCCTCTGTGTGGCATTTAATAGCTGTATGTATAAAACATGTAATCCCTGTTTAGCATTTGGCATGATTTTCATTAATTCAGGATTATATATTCATAAATAAACATTCTTTAATCTTTACAGACTTTTCTATTAAATATTAACATTCTTAAATATATTTTCTTTAATTTTAAATATTATGAAAAAAAACCTACTAATTGTTGATGATGAGCCTTCCATAGGACTTATTCTGGAGCACTTCTTTTCGAAGGAATACGAAGTAGTAGTTAAGCTAAATGGTTTGGAAGCGATGAAATGGCTGCAGGAAGGCAATCACACGGACGGCATTGTAGCTGACTTTGACATGCCGTATATGAATGGCTTAGATTTTATCAAGCAACTTCGGGCAAGTTCGTTATTTAAAGATATTCCATTAGTAATGCTGTCGGGCAAAGACGAAACTTCTAATAAAATTACTTGCCTTAAAAGCGGTGCCGACGATTATATGATTAAACCTTTTAACCCGGAAGAATTAGATATCCGGATTAAAAATGTACTGCGAAGAATTAAAATTTAGTATAGCTTAAAAATGACAAAGAAAGTAGTCTTTCTTACTCCCAATACCCAGGAAGCCGCAGAATTTAAAAACAAATTCCCGGAGTTAGATGTGCAGCATTTTGCTAATCCTACCCATTTCTTAACCTGGATGGCCAAAAGAGAAAAGGTAGATGCTATCTTTAATGCTGCCAGTCCTACCTCCTCGCTCGGACTCAACCTGATTAAAACGGTAAAAAAAGAGTTACAAGTAGAGGCTCCGGTATTTTGGATAACTGACGGCTCTTTTTCTATTCCCCTCCAACATTTATTGTCTGAAGTAGGGGTTGCCGATTTTTTTGATGCTAAAGTAGAAAGAGAAAAGGTTTTAACCCGCTTACATTATTTATCTGGCCAAAAACCGGTTTCTTCAGTTCAGCCCTCAAGCATTTTATACTCTTACAAGGTACCGGTAGGAAAAAGGATTTTTGATATCTTGGTTTCGGCCGGGGCTTTATTCTTTTTATCTCCTTTGTTTTTGGTGGTGGCTTTAATTGTTAAACTCGAATCGAAAGGGCCGGCGTTTTATTATTCGTACCGGGTAGGAACCGGCTATAAAATTTTTAAATTCTGGAAATTTCGGTCGATGCGGCAAAATGCCGATAAAATGCTAAGTTCCATGAAAGATTTAAACCAGTACCAATCCGGTTCAAATACCGAAACAGTGCAGGAGTTTGCTTTGTGCGCCACTTGCGCGGCTGACGGGGGCGAATGTCAAAAGAAATTAATTGATGGTAAAGGTAAAATTATCTGTGAGAAACAACATAATGAAGCCAAAAAACAACAGAGTGGCCCGGCCTTTATAAAAATAGTAAACGACCCCCGTATCACTAAATTCGGGAATTTTATTCGCAATACCAGTATTGATGAGCTGCCGCAACTTTATAATGTTTTACGGGGCGATATGTCTATTATAGGTAACCGGCCTTTACCTCTTTATGAAGCCGAAAAAATTACGACCGATCAGTTTGCGGCCCGGTTTATTGCGCCGGCCGGCATTACCGGATTGTGGCAGGTGAGCAAGCGTGGGAAAGGAAATATGTCGGAAGAAGAACGCAAAGCTTTAGATATAGAATATGCCACCAATTATTCTTTAAAGAAAGATTTACAAATTATTTTAAAAACCATTCCAGCTTTATTTCAAAAAGAAAACGTTTAATGAAAAAACTCGTATTTTCCCTATTACTAGTTCTTAACGGACTGGTGGTCTTTGGACAAACTAGAACCAGTCCGGTCAATAATTGGCAGGATAAGTTTTTCAAATCACCCGAAATAGCCCTTCCACTCCTGATTAACGCTGCTTTAAAAAATTCTTACGAATTGGTAAGAGTAGAACAACAAAGCCAATTGGCCAAAGAGCAGTTAAAATTAACTAAGAAACAGATTTATAGCAATGTATATTTGGGTACCGGCGTTGGTTACGGCACCCGTCTTAATAGTTTCACAGATGCTTTTACCGGCGTAAATGTTCCCGCATACGCTAATTATAACGTTGGTATAAACGCTGGCATTTCTTTAATGAACCTTATTGGCCGTAAGAACCAGATAAGAATGGGAAAGCTATCAATCGATCAAATAGAAGAAGATAGAAAGATCGGCGAAAGAACCATCCGGCAAAATATAATTTCGGCCTATCAGAATCTTTCATTAGCTAAAGTAATACTAGACAACAGCCAGGAAGCTTTACAAACGGCATTGGTAAGTAAGAATATTGCAACGAAGCAGTTCCGGGAAGGTGATATACAAGTTATTGATCAGATGTCGGTGAACCAGATGTATAACGCTGCTGTTGTACAGCAAAAACAAGCCCTTAATAGTTTCCAGACTTCGGTACTTTTACTGGAAGAAATGATCGGAATGAAATTAGACAATTTAATGAATTAAAAATGACTTTAAGAGAACTAAAACAGTTAATACGGAGAAACTGGCGGCTATTATTAATTATACCTATCGTAACTGCGGTATCTATTTATTACTTTGCCAGTAATCAAGATCAAACCTATACCTCCAACACTACCATCTATACAGGTATAAATTCCGGAGTTATGCTTAAAGGCGGCAATGCCGATAATTATGGCTCGGCCGAAACCATTTACGATAACATGCTTAATATCTTAAATGGCCGGGAAACCCGCGAAGAAGTCGCCCTCCGGTTGTTATCAAAGCACTTAATGGCTAAAAGGTACGATACTTTGCTAATGCAAAAGAAAACCTTTATAGAGCTGAACGAAACCTTTCCGATTGCCCTCCGCAGCAAATTAGTAGGTAACAACTTAGAAGAAACCTATCAAAAGGTGAAAGCTTATTATGAAAGTAATAATACTAATGAGATATACGAATTAGTACATTCAGATCATCCACTTTATTCTGCCGAAGCACTTACCAATGTAACGGTCACTAAAGTAGGCGCCAGTGACCTGGTACAATTAGAATATTCGTCTATCGACCCTTTTGTTACCCGTCAGGCGCTGGATATTTTAGCAAATGTTTTTATCCGGAAAACTTACGAATACTTTTCCGGACAAACCCAATCAGTAGTGGGCTACTTCGAAAAATCAACAAAAGAAGCTTACGACCGGCTGCAGGCAGCAGAACAAAAACTTTTGGAATTTCATCAAACCAACAACATTGTTAATTATGAACAACAAATTGGCATAGTTTCATCAGAAAAAACAGCCGCCCAGCAAGCGTCTTATGGTTTAGAACTGGAATACACCACCGCTTTAGCCACCCTTAAATCCATCGAAAGAAATTTAAAAAACCGTGGTGCCTCCGTGCAGAACAACCAAAAAATATTAAAACTTAGAGACCAATTACCAGCTATTAACAGACAAATTACGGAACTAGAATTAATTGGCAACAGAACAGGTGCTAATAATTCGGCCAAACTAGCCCAATTAAGGCAACAAGCCGATAATATTGAAAAACAAATGAATGGCACCATCAATGAAGAATACGACAACACGCATTCGGTAAAAGGTGCCGATACCAAAGGCTTGCTGGATGAATACGTACGTAATGTAATTCTCGTAGATCAATTAAAAAGTAAACGCGATTTATTACGCAAGCAAAACACTGAGTTTAACTCCGAGTATAGCAAATTGGTACCTTTAGGAGCAGAAATTCGGAAATTAAACCGAGATGTAACCTTAGCCGAGGCAGAATACCTAGCATTAGTACAAGGTTTGAAACAAAGCCAGCTTTCGCAACAAAACCTGGATATTGTACCGGTTAAAGTAACGGAGCCGGCTACGGAGCCAATTGGTCAAAATTTCGTACCGCTCTTGGTAGCATTGGGCCTGGTGGTTACTTTTATTATCACCCTGATTGGTTTAATTGCCTCCTATTTACTGAGTAATAAATTAAACAAACCCGCTTATGCGTCCAAGGTAACAACGTTCCCGGTTATAGGTGTGCTGCCGCAAATTGTACCGGGTAGCAAAACCCAGCTTTTAGATATAGATAGAGCCGAAAACCAATTAACCCGTCAGTTATTATTAAGATTTCAGCAGAAAAAAGAAGCTCCTTATGTAATAGGCGTTATGAGTAGCTTAAGTGGAGAAGGAAAAAGCACCGTAAGTAACACGCTGGCCAACAAACTAAACAACTTAGGCATTGAAACGCTGAGTTTGTTTCCGGAAGATCATTCTACCGAAAACAGTTCTTATCTTAAAACAAACTACTACTCTCCCCTGCAGGGCGTAACCCCGGGCAGTAACTTGGATTATTTGGCAGGCAGCGGTCATACCGATTATGCCGTCGTAATTGTGGAATTCCCGGCATTACTGGAATCTGCTTACCCGGTATCCTTGTTGCAGCACCTGGATTTGATCCTGGTAACGGTAAACGCTAATCGTACCTGGGAACAAGCGGATATTAATATTTTTGATAACATCCGGAAAGCCACCGATGCTCCCATTGAATTAGTTTTAAATGGGGTACCTACTGATCAGGTGAAGGACTTTGTTGGTAACCAGATTGGTAAAACCAAATACAGCGAAGAAAGAAAGCTAATTACTTCCCGGTCAACCTATCATAATCCGGAAGAAAAAGAAGCTGTAGTTAAATTATAATATACCACCTCCTTTACCTGAGTAAATCAGGTAAAGGGGTTTTTTACTTGCCGAGCCATTTGCTTAGATAGTTTTTTAATGAGGTTTTTAATTTTGTTTTTATTTTGTTTACTGGTTTTTACTTCTGGTTTTTCCCAAAAACAAATTGCCTTAACTTTTGATGATTTACCAATGGCTTCGCCTCGCATTTCTTTACAGCATACCATCAATATTAATCAGAAACTGCTTTCTACTTTAAAAAAAGAGCATGTTCCGGCTATTGGCTTTGTAAATGAAAGCATGGTAGAAATGAACGATGAAACCGCCGAAAGAGTAGATATTTTAAGGCTTTGGGTAAATCAGGGTTTTGAACTAGGCAATCACACGTATAGTCATGTCGATTATAATACTATACCCTTTAACGCTTTTGTAGAAGAGTTTAAAAAAGGTGAATTATACACCAAAAAAGTACTGCAGGAGAAAAACAAAAAAATAAAGTACTTCCGGCCGGCTTTTCTTTCGACCGGATCGACACTGGAGAAAAAGCAGAAACTGGAAAATTTTCTGCAGGACAACGGTTATATCATGGCCCTATCCACCATCGAAAGTTCTGACTTTACCTTTAACCTGGTTTATTTACAAGCAAAATTCGGACAGGATTCATCTAAAATGAAAAAGGTAGTAAAAGATTACCTGGATTTTACCGAAAAACGCCTAGTGTATTTTGAATCGGTTACGGAGGAAGTAGTAGGCACTGCTATTCCGCAAATTTTACTTGTGCATGTTAACGATATAAATGCTGATAATCTGGATAAACTATTACAACTACTAAAAGCACATCATTACGAATTTATTTCTTTAGGAGAAGCTTTAGAAGATCCTGTATACCGCCAAAAAGATACGTATATCAACAAAAGAGGAATATCCTGGCTCCACCGGTGGAATGTTAAAAACCGCAAAGCCCTCATGAAACAGGAACCAGGTATACCAGCAGAAATAAAGGCGCAAAATCAAGTAGCCCGGCGCAACCAATTCTTTTTTTTATTGAAAAGCCGGATTCTGGGTTATCATTATACTGCTTTTCATATAACCCTTTTCATATTTGCAGCTTTACTACTAACCGGCATTATTTACCTGCTTGCAGTAAGGCGAAAAAGAAAAAATTATCAGTACCAATAATTGCTGGTATTTAAAATAACTAAAAAGCTGCCAATACTAAGCTTTTAACTAATAAAAAATAAAACCGCTTAAGTTTATATTAAGCAAAGAAATAAGATGGAAGAAATTACTTTCTCTACTGGACCTAAAAAAAAGAATAAGCTACTTATTGTTGGGGTGATACTGGCAATATTAGCCGGGTGGATTACCTCCTTCATGGGTTTTGCTTTTCCTGCCATTCTTTTGGCAGTTGCCTTTTTAATTTCTTTTCTCCTTATATTATTTAATAAACCCCGGATTGGCATTATAACCTTTATATTATATTGCTTTACCATGTGGTTTTTATACCGGGAAGTAGGAGGATTGCCTTTCAGTTACGCTGTAGAAATATTACTACTACTTACCTGGATGGCGGTTGTTTTTCATAATTCGGCTAAGTTCGATTGGTCATTTATGAAAAATGAAATAACATTTCTTGGATTAGCCTGGTGTCTGCTTACGGTATTAGAATTCTTTAATCCTGCTACTTTTGGTAACGTAGGTTCCTGGATTGGTGACGCCCGGTATCCCTTCTTATGGATATTCATTGTACCCTTATCGATGACCTTATTCAATAAGAATAAAGACTTAAACATCTTTTTAATTATTATCCTGATTTTTTCTTTAATAGCCGCCTTTAACGGTGTGCGGCAAGCACAGGTTGGCCTTACCGCAGGAGAAAAAGCTTTTATTGTATCATCGCCCACACACGTAATTTTTGGAAAGCTGCGGGTATTTTCTTTTTACAGCGATGCCGGTCAGTTTGGCGCTTCCATGGCGCAAATGTGTGTAATTGCCATGGTACTGGTTTTGGGGCCGTTCAGCCTCTGGAAAAGAGCAGTCTGTGCCGTTGCAGCCGTAATCTTTCTGTACGCCATGTCTATATCCGGTACCCGCGGAGCTATGTTTTGTTTGTTCGGCGGTATTCTGGTGGTTCTAATAGCCAGCAAAAATATTAAAATGGTAGCTTTTGCGGCCATGTTAGCTCTCGTGGGTTTTGTCTTTTTAAAATATACTTTTATCGGCCATAACATAGCCGAGGTTAGAAGAATGCGCTCTGCCCTTAACCCCAATGACCCGTCTCTTAATCTCCGTTTCTATAACCAGAAAAGGCTTGGTACGTACCTGAAACATTATCCTTTTGGGGGTGGCATCGGCTCTATTGGTTATGCCTCCCGGGGAGCCGCAAAAAAAACACCCTTTGCCAATATAGAACCGGATAGTTATTGGGTTAAGATCTGGGCCAATTACGGCATTGTGGGTTTAACCATTTGGTTTAGCATGATGATGTATATTGTGGGAAAATGTTCGGGCATAATCTGGAACATTAAAAATCAGCGGCTCAAATTTAAACTTACGGCGCTCACGGCGGGCGCAACCGGTATATTTTTGTGTAGTTACGGAAACGAAGTAATGAATAATGTGCCTTCTTCTATAGTTTTGTATATATCCTGGGCTTTTATTTTCCTGGGGCCAAAACTAGACCGCGAAGCCCAAATTGCAGAAGCCAATGTATAATCCTTTAGTCAGTATTATTTCGGTAAATTACAACCAGGCCCAGGTTACTTGTGAGATGATTGCCTCTTTACAGAGAGTAACCTATCCGGCTATAGAAATAATTATTGTTGATAATGCCTCTCCTACCGATGATCCCAGTATTATAAAGCAGAAATATCCGCAGGTTAACCTTATCCGGTCAGCAGCCAATTTAGGGTTTGCGGGTGGCAATAACTTAGGTATTGCCCAAGCTAAAGGCGAGTACCTGCTTTTTTTGAACAACGATACGGAGGTAGACCCTGGCTTTATTCAGCCTTTGGTGCGCTTGTTTCAAAGTAATGCGCAGGCCGGCATTGCTTCGCCTAAAATTATTTATTACGGCACCGATAATATTATACAATACGCAGGTTCAAAAGGCATTAACCCCTGGACGGGCCGGAGTATAACGTTAGGCAGTTTAGAAAAAGACCTGGGCCAGCATAACCAGTCGGCCCGTACCGAACTGGCCGATGGCGCTGCCATGATGGTACCCCGCCGGGTAATTGAGCAGGTGGGCGTAATGCCGGAAATATTCTTTCTTTACTACGAAGAGCTGGATTGGTGCGAAATGATAAAGCGCGCCGGCTTTACTTGTCATTACGTGGCAGAGTCTACCATTTACCATAAAGAATCTATTTCGGTGGGGAAAGCTTCGGTTTTAAAAACTTACTACATGAACCGGAACCGCCTCTTGTTTATAAAGCGGAATACCAATGGTTTGGCTTTCTTAACGAGCTCCTTTATTTTTTTAACGGCAGCGCTACCCAAGAAAACTTTAAATTTTGCTTTACATAAAGAATGGAATCACCTCCGGGCTTTATACCGGGGTTTATGGTGGAACTTTCAGCAGATTGGCGCTAAAAACAACGGTAATGCCGGAGGCAACCAAGCCAAAATCAAACAGAAGACGGCTTCCAAAGAAAATGCTCTTTTAAAGTAATAACTGGTTTCAGAGTTGGATATACCAAATTAATGCACAGTTGGAATATTTAGTTTGGTTTATATTAAAATAGTTTATGAATATTATTGAAGCTTTTTTTCATTACCTGTTATACTTCTTAGGCATATTCTTATTGCTGAACTGCCTTTACCTGCTGTTTTTTGCCTTGGCCGGTCTAAAAAAGGTTAAACCTATTGCCCACCAGCCTCGCACTTTCCGCAAATTTTGTGTTTTAATTCCGGCTTATCGCGAAAACGTGGTTATTCTGGAATCTAGTCAGGCGGCTTTACAACACGCATATAGTGGTAATTTTGAGGTGGTGGTAATCGCCGACGGACTAAAACCCGAAACCATCCAAACCATCCGGCAGCAAGGAGCCCAGGTAATAGAAGTAAGTTTTGCGAAAAGCACCAAAGGTAAAGCTTTGGCCGTGGCTCTGGATCAATTACAGGGTCAGGGTTATGAGGTTGCGGCTGTACTGGACGTAGATAATATCATGGGCAAAGGATTCCTGGAGGAAGTTAACCGGGCTTTTGATGCTGGATATAGCGTGGTGCAGGCTCACCGGACCGCCAAAAACATGGATACGTCTTTTGCTTTGCTGGATACCTGTAACGAAGAAATCAATAACCATATTTACCGGAAAGGTCATTTTGCGGTAGGCTTGTCGTCGGCTTTAATTGGCTCTGGAATGGCTTTTGAGTTTAATTACCTTAAAAAGCTGTTAGTAGGTATTGGTGATACGGTTGGTGAAGACAAAGAAATTGATTTTAGAATTGCGAAAGACCAGGTAAAAATCTGCTACCTGGATAAAGTATACGTATACGACGAAAAAATCGAAAATGCCCAGGTCTTTACCCAACAAAGAACCCGTTGGATTTCGGCGCAATTAGAATTTCTAAAGAAATATACCGGAGAAGGGTTCCGGCAACTTTTTAAAAACGGCAACTTCGAATTTTTTAATAAAGTAATGCAGGCTTACCTAGTGCCCCGCATGCTCTTAATTGGCTTATTAGGATTGTTATTTCTGGCCTCTCTGGTAATTCCGGTTGGCCCTCCAATTATTTTCTGGTTCGTATTACTGGTAATGCTGGCCGCCGCGCTTTTAATTTCTTTACCGCAACGCTTGTATAACAAAAACTTGTGGAATGCTATTATCCGGTTACCTTATGCCATATTCTGTATGGTAATAGCTTTGTTTGGGATTAATAAAACCAAAACCTCTTTTCTGGCTACTCCTCATAAATCCCAAACTGTTTCTTCTAAATTAGAAAATTAGTAAAATAATATTTTAAGTAGATATGGAATTACATATAAGTTATATAAACCGGAAAAATAAAACTAATTACTAATTACTAATAACTGACCAATATGCCTTTCGAAATAATTATAGTACCGGGTTTATTCTTTCTGTTTTACGGTTTCTTTAAAGGCCGCAAAGCCGATCAGGAATTTTAATTTTTTATAGATTACGCTTTATGAAATTTATTCAATTTAGTTTTTGGTTTGCTTTTGCCGTAGTTTTTTATACTTACTTCGGCTACGGTATAGTGGTGTGGGTGTGGGCTAAACTAAAATCGACATTGCAACCCGCCCAATTGCTGAAGCCGTTTACACCCGAAGTAACCCTGGTAATACCGGCTTACAACGAGGCATACATATTGGAAAGTAAAATTCAAAATTCTTATGCTTTAAAATATCCGGCGGGCAAACTCAAGATTATGTTTATTACCGATGGCTCTACCGATAACTCCGCCGAAATATTAGCCAAGTATCCTGACATCACGCATTTACACAGTCCCGCTAGAGGCGGCAAATCATTAGCGGAAAACCGGGCGATGGAATTTGTAAAAACGCCTTATGTTATATTTACAGATTGTAATTCTTTCTTAAATCCGGAGGCGGTGGAACAATTGGTGCAGCATTACCAAGACCCGCAGGTAGGTGCCGTTTCCGGCGAGAAAAAGATTATTGAAACTACGGCCGATGCCGGATCGGGAGAAGGCTTATACTGGAAATATGAATCTTTTTTGAAGCGCTGCGATTCTCAGATTCATTCTTTAATGGGAGCCGCCGGCGAATTGGTTTCTTTTCGCTCCGCATTATTTCTCCCCTTAGAAAAAGACACCATCCTGGATGATTTTATACAATCTCTACGCATCGTGGAGCAAGGTTATAAAGTTGTTTACGAACCCAAAGCCTACGCCAGCGAAACGCCTTCGGCTTCTATGGCGGAAGAAATGAAGCGTAAAATAAGAATCTGTGCTGGTGGCTGGCAATCAATGGCCCGGTTAAAATCTTTGCTTAACCCTTTAAGGCAGCCGGTGGTAACCTTTTTGTATGTTTCGCACCGGGTTTTGCGCTGGAGCCTGACGCCGGTTTTATTGGCTTTACTGTTGCCTTTAAGTTTAGTTTTGGCTTGGTTTTACGGCGGATTTTATACGCTGTTCTTCGCTGGTCAGGTCTTTTTCTATCTTTGTGCCTGGTTGGGTTGGAACGCTGATGCAAAAGGTAAAAAGATTAAAGCTTTCCTGGTACCTTTATATTTCACGATGATGAATGTAGCGGTATTTGCCGGTTTTATACGATATATGCGCGATGCCCAGCCTGCCGCCTGGGAAAAAGCAGATCGGGCGGTGCTTTCTTCTAACCCCAGTTAAAATTTATTTTTGACTTTTTACCAGTTATAAGAAATATATTAGCAAGAAACATTCATTTTTTTGATACTAAAGAAATATTACCTTGAGCATTGTTCAAAAAATTAAAGCTGATCCCCGACTTAAAGCCTTAACGCTTTACATGTTAATGCCTAAAAATCAGCCCCGGCCGCGGTGGTGGGTTCGTAACTTTATGAACCCTTTCTACCATAAAAAAGGCGAGAATGCCATTTACCGGACCAATGCCCGCTTAGATGTGCTGCCTTTTAATTCTTTCTCGGTAGGGGAAAATTCAGTTATCGAAGACTACGCCGTCATAAACAATGGGATGGGCCATGTGCATATTGGCGATAACACCTTTGTGGGGCTTTACGATGTGGTCATCGGGCCTATTACTATCGGCAATAACGTTATAATTGCCCAGCACGTGGTACTTTCGGGTTTAAACCATGGCTACGAAAACGTAAGCATGCCCATAAAAGATCAGCCCTGTATCACTGCCGAGATTATAATTGAAGATGAATGTTGGATTGGCGCCAACGCCGTGGTAACCGCCGGCGTAAAAATTGGCAAGCACGCGGTGGTAGCGGCTGGTAGCATTGTAACCAAAGATGTCCCCCCCTACTCTATTGTGGGCGGAAATCCGGCTAAATTGTTAAAGCAATATAATTTCGAAAGTGCGACCTGGGAAAGAGTAGTTTCTTCAAAAATATGAGACTAAGCTTTTGAATATGATAATTAAATTACCCAAATCGCAATACTAGCATATAGCTCTTACTAAAGATACGAACCTTACAATATAAATTATTCACATGTATAATTTTCGGGATGTTACTTTATTGATAACGCATTATAATAGAAGCAGTTCTTTAGAACGGTTGTTAAAAACGTTCAAAGACTATAACTGCACTTTCGATGATATTGTGGTATCGGACGATGGAAGTAAACCGGAACATTTACAAGCTCTGCAGGAGCTTAAAGCAACTTATAATTTCCGGTTAATCACTACGCCTAAAAATAAGGGCTTGGGTAATAATATTAACAAAGGGCAGGAAGCCGTTACCACGCCGTATACTTTATACGTGCAGGAAGATTTTGTACCTACTTCTCTTTTCCCGGACAAATTTGTAAAGGCGCTGGCTATTATGAACCGCGAAAGCAAATGGGATATTATCCGGTTTTATGCGTATGGTGCTTATAGCTATATGCGGCCCTACGATGAAGATTATTCGGAAATGTACATTAAACCTTGGTTTACCAAAACCGCCAAAATTTATGTTTACAGCGACCATCCGCATTTAAGAAGAAGTAACTTTCTAACCAAATTCGGCCGTTATGCCGAAGGCATAAAAGGGGACAGAACCGAATACCGGATGTGTATTTCGTTTATTCAGAAACACGGACAAGGTTTATTTTATAATAATTATAAAGAGCTGTTTCTGCAGAAAAACTCCGAAGATGAGCCCACCACCATGTCCCGCAGTTCCTTGTCTAGAACTAAAAACCCAATAATTTCTATCGTCAGACAAGTTTACCGGCAGGTGCGTTATAACTACGACATTCATTTCCAAAAATAGTCAGCTTTATACAACCGCTTCACCTTTATATATTTTATTCAATTTCGTAACACCGCTTTAAAATGAATTTTGTATTTGTCAGTCTACAGCGTATCAACACCGATAGAGATTCCACGTCTACCAGCCTGGCAAAAGAACTCGCTAAAAACCACCAGGTTTTATACGTAAATTCTCCGATAGATAGAAAAACCCTTCATTCTTCCGATACCGACCAATATACCAAAGACCATATTGCCGCTATAAAATCTAAAGCTGAACCCCTGACGCAAACAAGTAAAAATTTGTGGGTATTAAATCCGGTTCATATGCTGGAATCGATCAACTGGATTCCTTTCACGCCTATATTTTCCGTTTTTAATAAAATGAATAATGCCCGTTTTGCGAAAGATATCCAAGCCGCCATTAAAAAATTAAAGTTCGATAAGTTTATCCTCGTCAACGATAAAGATATATTCCGGAGCTTTTATTTAAAAGAAATGCTGAAACCGGAAAAATACGTGTACCTGGACCGGGATTATACCATTGGTACCGATTACTGGCGCCGGCACGGTGTAAAGTTGGAACCTTTATTAATGCAGAAATCGGATGTAGTGGTCTGTAATTCCCATGATTTTACCAGGCGGGCAAAACAGTATAATCCGCATAGTTACTATATTGGCAATGGCTTTAATGTGGCGCAGTATCTTAAGAAAGAAGGCAGCCCGGAACCCGCTGATTTGGCACATATACCTGGCCCCCGTATTGGTTACGTGGGGGCATTAATAACCTTAAGGCTCGATTTGCAGTTGCTTATAGATTTAGCTAAATCGCGGCCAGGCTGGAGTTTTGTTTTTATTGGCTGGGAAGACGAAGATTTTGCCCAAAGCGAGTTACATAATATGCCTAACGTGTTCTTTCTCGGCAGAAAACATACCCAGGAAGTTCCGGCCTACATAGAACATTTCAATGTTTGTTTAAATCCGCAGATTGTAAACGAAATAACCATTGGCAATTTCCCTTTAAAAGTGGTAGAGTATCTGGCTTTGGGCAAACCGGTTGTAGCTACCGCTACCAATACCATGAAAGAGGTTTTTAGTGAGGATACTTACCTGGCCGAAGACAAAAACACGTATTTAACCCAAATAGAAAAAGCACTAACCGAAAATAATCCGGCACGGCAACAGGAAAGAATAACCTTTGCCAAAAGCTTTACCTGGGAAAAAGTAACTTCCGTATTATTAGATTGTATCAAGGCTTCGTAATAAGCCTACATGTTTGTTAAAGTAATTATATGAATATCATTCATAATCCGGCTTGGATAAAAAAGTTTAATTTTGACTTTAAAAGCTTTGCTGATATACCGGCCGAGACTTTTAAAAATATAAACCAGAATTTAGACCGGGTACAAAGCAAAGAACCGCTGGTAAGCATTGTGATAGCCGCCTGGAATGAAGAAGTTAATATCTTACGCAGCATCGCCAGTCTTTCTAAACTGGAGGCCAGTTATCCGTTTGAAATAATTGTAGTCAATAATAACTCTACCGACCGCACCCAGGATACCCTGAATAACCTGCACGTAAAATCATATTTTCAGGAAATTCAGGGTGCAGGCCCGGCCCGCCAACTAGGCCAGGAGAAAGCTTTAGGCAAATATATTTTAACGGCCGATGCTGATTGCTTATATCCCTCTTGCTGGTTAAACGAAATGATTGCGGTTTTAAAGCAGCCAGGAGTAGTATGTGTTTACGGCCGGTATTCTTTTATTAGCGAACCCGGCTTACCCCGCTGGAAATTTGCGGTTCTGGAATCTATGAAAGACGTTATTGCCGAAGTTCGCCACCTGAACCGGCCGTATTTTAATACTTACGGCATTAGCATGGGCTACGTAAAAGAATACGGTTTAAAAATTGGTTTTATAAAAATAAACCGCCGCGGCGAAGACGGCCAGCTTTGCCTCGATTTAATGAAATACGGTAAGGTAAAACAAGTAAGATCTAATAAAGCCCGGGTATGGACCGGCCCCCGGACCTTACAAAGGAGTGGTAACTTTTCCCAGGTTATAAAAGAACGGGTAGTGAAAGAATTAAAAAGATTCCGGAAAAACTTTGATCCAAATTTCCCACCAGAATCCAAAGACCCTAAATTTTCGAAACCAGAATAATTGCTGAATTACAATAAATCAGGCACCAATATTAACCTGTACTGCTATGTCAAAGCTTACTTTATTAATTAATAAATTTATACCGCAAAGTTTAGAAAGAAAAATCAGGACGTTTAGAGATAAGAACTTTCGCAAGTATAACATCGAAAAGCTGCCGGCGGAGATATATACTCCCAAAAAGTTTTATACTATATCTTTGTGCATCACTTGTATGAATCGGCTCTTCCATTTAAAAGAGACGATAGAACAAAACATCCAGGACAATGCCTCCTACCCCAATATAGAATTTGTACTGATTGATTATAACTCCCAGGATGGCTTAGAGGAATATGTTAAAGCTAACCTGATGTCTTATATTGATAAAGGGATTTTAAACTACTACAAAACCACTGAACCAAAGAAGTTTCATGCTTCTTACGCCAAAAATCTGTCGCATGCCCTTGCTCAAGGCGAAATAGTTTGCAATGTGGATGGTGACAATTATACCGGTAAAGATTTCGCATTTTACCTGAACTACCTTTTTAACCAAAAAGGCGAAAACAACATTTACCAATTCTTTAAGCGGCCTTATTGGGGTACTGTGGGCCGTTTATCTTTTTACAAACCAAACTTTTTTAAACTGGGCGGTTACGATGAAGATCTCTTACCCATTGGCCATGAAGATTTAGATTTGGTAAACCGGGCCAGAAAAATGGGCATCAATTTAGATCAAACCCAAATTGAAAATTTCCTGAAGTATTTAAGTAATACCACCAAAGAAAAAGCCGAAAATTGCACCGATACGAATGAGGATTATTATAGTTTGTTGAATGCCAATATAGATACTTCTAACGAAAATATCCGGAATGGTAAATTAGTAGCCAACCCAGCTGGTATGAAGAATTTTGTAGTATATAAAAACTTTCAAAAGCAACCTTATAATTCTCAGGAATTAATTAACCAATACAAAAACAAAGTTGCTGTTTAATAATATATTTGCTTACACATTAAATTTAAGATTGTACATCGTTGTATCCCGGTTCAAGCCCGGGATACACATAATATCAATATTAGACTAATTTTAAAGCTTAACTAAATTAGTTAACTTACCCAGGTAAACAGGTAGCCACCAGTATCTGAAGGCTGATAAAAACAAAAATGTTTTATATTGAGCTGTTTTAGCCTAGTTTAGCAATCCGGTAAAATTTATTTGCCGGCTCCTGTAAAAGAAAACATACAACCACCTCTTTTAAAAACAAGATTACCTGAATAGTTTTATCCTTATATGTTACGCTGTAGTTCGATTGTATTCTTCCTATTTATTTAAAATCGGAAATACGAAACCAATATAGTTAGAAAGTAAAAGGACAATACGCTACCGTTGGGTTTAACCAATACTTACCATGAATACCGAAATTGAAGAATATACCACTAAAGAAAAGAACAGGGAGGCAAAGTGGTTTAAAACCGAACATTTAACCGGTGACTTGAAAAACCGTTCGGTTAAAAGCGGATTGAACACATTGAGCGTGCAAGCGATTTCTTTCTTGATGACTACCGGCCAAACCGCCATTATGGGCCGGTTACTTACTCCGGAAGATTATGGTTTGGTAGCCATGACCGCTGTAGTAACCGGCCTGATTACTACATTAGGTAATATCAATTTATCGGTAGCAGTTATTCAAAAAGACCACATTAAGCAAAGCGAAGTTAGTTCGGCTTTTTGGATAAATTTACTTATTCTGCTGGGCGTTGCTTTATTAATTGCAATTCTGGCGCCCGTGTTAGGCTATGTTTATAACGAACCCCGGGTGGTAAATATAACCCTGGTATCGGCTTTGGGTATATTTTTAGGCAGCCTTGCTATTCAACACGATGCTTTGCTGAAAAGGCAGATGCAATTTAAAAAAATCGCTTTCATCCAATTAGGCAGTTCATTAGGTTCAATTATATCCGGTATTTTGTTAGCTTACCTGGGTTTTGGTTACTGGGCTATTGTTATGATGGGTATAGTTTACCCCTCTTTGTTTTCTATGGCTGTTTGGTTTGCTTGCGATTGGCGCCCAACTTTTAAGATGAGTTTTGAGGAGGCTTCACCATTTCTGAAGTTTGGCGCCCGGGTTACCGGTTTCGATTTTTTTAATTACTTTGCCCGGAACATGGACAATTTCTTTATCGGAAAATATGTTGGTTCTGCCGGGTTGGGTATTTACTCCAAGGCTTACCAATTACTCATGCTTCCGATTTCGCAATTGCGCAACCCCTTAAATTCCGTAGCACTTCCGGCCTTGAGTACTTTACAGGACGATCAGGTAAAGTATATGAAATTTTACAAACAGTACTTGTTTCTCCTGGCTTTTATAACCATGCCCACGGTAGTTTACCTGGCTGTTTTTTCGGAAGAATTAATTTTAATTGTTTTGGGTGATCAATGGCAAGCGGCAGGATATATATTCAGAATATTAGCGATCAGTGCATTTATTCATCCGGTGCTTGGTACTACCGGGTTAATATTAGTTACTTCCGGGCAAGTAAAAAAACATTTCCGGATTGGTTGGATTAATGCTTTGTTCATGGTACTGGGCTTTGCAATTGGGGTACAATGGGGCATTGCTGGGGTAGCTATCTCGCAGGTGGTGGTGTTGTACTTATCTTTGCTTCCAATTTTAGTTTATACCTTTCAGGGCACCTCTTTATCGGTGGTGGCTTTTTTCAAAGAAATAGCTTTTCCCATTTCCTTCTCGCTTATCAGCGGAATGGCGATGTATATTTTAAAAACTAATTTCAGCCAATTTCCGGCGGTGCTGCTTTGCGGCTTTGGTTTATTTTTAGGAGGAATCTTATATATTTTACTTTGGTACATCAGCCCGGCCAGTCGCCAAAGGTTTAACCAAATTCTAGATATGAAAAGCACTTTCTTAAAAAAGAAATAAAGAGTTCTGTAGCTATTTTTTAAAACTTAAGAAGGATAATATACAGAACCTACTACCAGCTAAACTTATTTATTTAAGCAGGCCATTGCTTCTTAACCAATTCTCACACCGATCGAACCATTTATCGGCAGTAGTGGGGTTATTGAGGCCAAAGCCATGGCCGCCCTTCTGGTAAATATGTAACTCGGCGGGTATTTTATTTCTGAGTAGGGCCTGATAAAAAACAATGCTGTTTTCTGATTTAACCACCTCATCGTCGGAGGCATGCACCAGGAAAGTAGGCGGCGTTTGAGCAGATACCTGCTGCTCATTAGAATATTCCTGCACTTTGGCCGCATTGGCCTGTTTACCAATTAAATTATCAAAAGATCCCTGGTGGGCTATTTCGGAATTACCCGATATAACCGGGTAAATCAAAATCATAAAATCCGGGCGCACATTTGCAGCCGCTGCGTTTGGCAGAACTGATTTCTGAAAGTGCGTACCGGCCGTGGAAGCCAGATGACCGCCGGCGGAGAAGCCCATAATACCAATACGTGCAGGATTTATATTCCATTCGGCAGCCCGTTTCTTCACCATTAATAAAGCTTGTTGCGCATCTTGTAAAGGAGCTATTTCGGGCTTGGAAGAAACTTTAGCTTCGGGCAGGCGGTATTTTAAAACAAAAGCACTTATACCTAATTCGTTAAACTTACGGGCTACTTCATACCCTTCGTGCCCCGCCGCTACTATAGAATACCCTCCTCCCGGACAAATGATAACCGCCGTACCGTTAGCTTTGTCTTTGGGCGCAAGAAAAACGGTTAAGGTAGATTTCCTGACTTTACTAATGACCAAAATGTTAGCGTTCCGGTTCTCCGATTTTTCTTCGTCCGGACCGGCCACTTCATTCGGAATTTTATCTTCGTACAAGGGAATCTCCATTCTATTTTGCTGGCTAAAAGTTTTCGAAAATGTAAAACAGAATATAAAGATTAAAAGAATATGCTTTAAGGTCATAATGCAGATGATAATGATGGTGGTGGCCCAGAATAAATTTATTTTCTATTAATTCTGAAGTTATGCTTTAAAATTCTAAAATCCAGGTATCTGCCGGAGAAACTTGTACGGGTATACCGGTAGTTATATTGTTTATTGTAAAAGCTTCTCCACTCAGAATGTTATGAAATGTTATTGGTTCTTTTTCCGTTAAGGCCAGCTGTGCTCTTACATCTTCCGGTAATTGCAAAGTAGTTTCTAAAGATTTTTCGCGATCAAAATTGGCTATTACTATAACCCGATCCTGATCCGTAAAGCGTAAATAGGCATATTGTTTCTGGTTGAAGCCCAGTTGATTCTGAAGCTCGTAAAATTTACCGGCCCGGACGGCTTTGCTCAAGGCACAGAAATTTAACAAAGTTTGGTAAAATAAGCGCAGCCTTTTCTGGTCTTCACTTAGATTGGCACCATCGTACTGACCTTGGTTTAACCATTTTTGGTGCTCCGGTACGCCCCAGTAATCAAAAATGGTGGTACGGTTATTTTCACTGGCAAAGCCGGCATTACCCAAGCCGGGCTCTCCTACTTCCTGTCCAAAATAAATCATAACGGGCCCGGAAGAAAGCGTTGCCGATACTACCATCGCAGCTTTGGCAAACCATGGATTCTGAGCAAAACCCGGCGAAGCAATTCTTTCTTCATCGTGGTTTTCCAGAAAGCGCACCATGCGGGAAGAAAAGCCCCGGCTTTCCTGTTGCCAGACATAGGTTATATCGTTTACACTACCGTGTGGCTCATCCCGGATCAGGCGCCGCAAACCATCGTATAAACCAACTTTATCGTACAAAAAATCGAATTTCCCGGTAGTAAAATACCGGGCGTATTCGTTGGGGTTATAAGCTTCGGCCATGAAAATAATAGCGGGATTTATTTTCTTTACTTCCGGAATTACCCAGTGCCAGAATTCTACCGGCACCATTTCAGCCATATCGCAACGGAAACCATCTACTTTTTTATTAACCCAAAAAATTAATATATCCCGCATTTTAAACCACACCGAGGGTATAGGTTCAAAAAAAGATTGCTGGTTATTCTGGTAATCAACCCCATAATTGAGCTTTACCGTTTCGTACCAATCGTCAATGCTGGGCGTAGCCGAAAATACGTTATTGCCGGTAGCTTTTGCCGGATATTCGGGGAAATCATAGTCTTTTAAAGGGTGCTGCCAATCCGACCCGCCCGCATTGGTACCATACGGCACCTTGAAAGCGCTGTCGGGAATGTAGTAAAAATCATTCTGGGGGTCAAAGGCTTTTGCTATATCATCGTCTTCCCCAAAATCTCTTACACCGGCTGGTTTCGCATCGGAAATATAGGTACGCGCGACATGGTTCGGCACAAAATCAATGATTACCTGTAATCCGTTTTGGTGCGTACGGAGCACCAAAGCTTCAAACTCGGCCATGCGGTCAGGAACATGTACGGCTAAGTCCGGATCTACATCGTAATAATCTTTAACGGCATAAGGCGATCCCGCCCGTCCTTTCACAATATCCGGATCGTCCATCGTAATGCCGTAGGCCGTGTAGTCGGTCATGGTGGCGTGTTCGAGTACGCCGGTATACCAAATATGCGAGGCCCCTAATTTTTTTAGTTCCTGTAAGGCTTTATCGGTAATGTCGTTAAATTTACCTACGCCGTTTTCTTCTATAGTACCATGGGTTTTATTCGTGGTATTCTGGTTCCCAAACAAGCGTACCATCATTTGATAGATGATAATTTTATGATCGATAACTTCCTCGTTTGTGGTATTGGCGCTATTTAACATATTTTAGTTGGCAGATGTAATGATGTTGGTATTTCTTTAAGAAGTTCAACTCTTCGGCTGATACTTATTATGAATGGTTGATACGGGTAAACGGATAAGGATACACTTGGTTGATTTGTCTATATTTAATAAACTAATATCTGTTTTCGGCACCCCGAGTCGTAAAAAGTTTTCTCCCCATAGCTACTTAAATCTTTATCAGATTGGTTTTAAACGTACTTGCCTGCATAATCCCACTTCTACCAGACCTTTATTCAAGAAAGCTTTAGAAAAAATAATCTTCCCCAGCTGCATACATCTTCCCCGTCCGGGATTTAGACCTCCGCACGGCATCTGCTTGTATTATTAATGTTTTCTACTCTTCCCTAAAATCATAACCAACTCTATAACGATTGCAATTAGATATTCTGGCTTTTCTTTTTATTATATCTCTTTACTAATTTTTTACCCTTTAACTCCGGAATATATCTATTATTTTTAATATAAAATCAACGCACGTGCTTTAAAATCTCATTTATTAAATAAATTAGCTCTCTGAAACGTAATTTGCGTATACCTATTTGAAATTTACTGTTTAGAACCAGTCAACGCGCATGAAAGAGATAAAAGAGCAGTACGAACCGATTGTACCGGAATTAAGAAATGAATTGGAAATGTTTATGCAACAACGCAAGTTCGTCCGCATCCACTATTTTAACGAATACCACGAATATATATCCAAAGCAGCCATTATAAAAGAAATTACGAACGAGCCGGAAGGTGAATTTTTGCTTTTGAATACCGGCGAAAAAGTGCGGTTGGATAAAATAGTACGCTTCGATGAAAAACCGGTACCGGGTTATACTTCCGGCGATTTCACCTGCGATTGTTGATCATTCCTGCCTACGATAAAAGGCCCTTACGTTATCAATAGAGACATTTTGCTTAGTATTTTAATAGTGTATTGCTGCGGGCAAAGTAATTTTTACTTAATATTGCCTCCAAATTAAGTTCTAATTGTATGAGTTACCTGGATCTTGCCTTTATTCCAGAAAAAGAAATCTTTCCGGGCTTTACGGCCCGCATTATTAATACGCAAAACCTAACGCTGGTTTACGTGCGGGTAAAAGCTGGCACGCTGCTCCCCGAACATGCCCATCCGCAGGAACAAGTTACTAATTTACTGCAAGGCCAGCTGGAATTAACCGTGGGCGAAGAAACTTTCGTATTGGAGCCAGGTAAAACCGGAATTATTCCGCCTAATATGCCGCACCGGGGAAAAGCCCTTACGGATTGTTATATTTTAGATGTTTTTCACCCGCACCGTTCTTACAATTAAGATTAGATTTTATTTAATCAACTACTATAATCAATCTTTCTTAAAAATTATTTAAGATTTTTCTTCTTTTATTAGATAATCTCATTGTACCTTTGCGACCCGAATGAACGTTCATTTGGCATGGAGAATACAGGCGCGTGGATACGATAACCGAAAAGAAAAAGGCGATTTTTGAAAGTACGTTGGTTTTAGTAAAAGAAAACGGCTTTCACGGTACGCCCATGAGCCAAATCGCCAAAAAAGCAGGCGTAGCTGCCGGTACCATTTACCACCACTTCGACAGCAAGGATACGCTTATAATGGAGTTATATACTTACATCTGCGACAAAATGTTAAAATCGATGTTGCAGGATGACCACGAAGAAATGAGTTACAAAGAACGGTTCTTCAACTTCTGGATAAGTCATTGCCTATTTTACATGCAGAACCCGAATGCCTTATTTTTTATGGAGCAGTTTGTGAATTCTCCTTACAGTACGCGCAACCCCTTGCAGGAAAGTGAACGCTTTGGCCCTACCTTCCGGGATCTGGTAAAAACCGGGGTAGCAAACGGACAATTAAAACAAATTAATTATTTGATTTTGAGTGCCCTGATTCATGGCTCTGTCGTAAACGCTTCTAAAATACATTTATGCCGAAAAATTAACATTGGGGAAACTGAATTAAAACAGATAGCTCAAGTGATATGGGATGGCATGAGCACCGATCCAAAAAACTAACCTATCCGCCTACCTCCTTTTATAACTTAGCCAATTGGTCTGAATTATAATTTAAGATAATTCCAAAAATAAATTTCTCAATATTTTATATGAAACAGATTAGTATACTGCTGTCTCTGCTAGTGGGGTGTTTTTTAAACCTGCTGTCGGCAGCGGCCCAGGTAAACCCTGATAATCCTACCGGAGGACTTACTTTAGACCAATGCGTAGCATTTGCCCTCCAAAACCGGCCGGTGGTACAGCAAGCGCGCCTGGACGAGGAAATAAGTGAACGGGAAATTCGGGCTAACTTATCGGCCTGGCTGCCCCAGGTTGCGGCGCAATATAACATCCAGCACTACCTTAAAATGCCGGTTACCTTGCTGTCGCTCGATGGCGGCCCTCCCGCTCCCAGAAACTTGGGTGTGGCTAATACTTCCGGTTTAAACTTACAGGCCAACCAAACTATTTTTAACACCGATGTGCTACTGGCCTCGCGGGCGGCCCGGTTTATTCGGTTACAAAGCGGCCAGTTTACCGTTAATAGCCGAATAAACACCGTAATAGAGGTAAGCAAAGCTTTTTATGATGTTTTGTTAACCCAGGAACAGCTACGTATCTTGGGCGAAGCCATTGTGCGGCAGGAAAAACAACTGAGCGATACCCGGGCACAATTCGAGCAAGGCCTGGTAGATAAAACGGATTATCAACGCTCCAGCATTACCCTTAGTAATACCCGCAGCGAACGTAAACGCTCCCAGGAATCAATTAAGTATAAAATTACTTACCTGAAACAATTAATGGGCTTTACGCCGGAAAACAACCTGCAACTGGCTTTCGACCGCCCGCAAATGGAACAGGATATACTAATCGATACCACCCAGGGAGTAACTTATGGCAACCGTATTGAATACCAGCAGTTGCAAACGCAAAAGCAATTACAAAGCTTAAACATTAATTATTACCGCTACGGCTTCCTGCCCTCCGTTTCGGCTTTTGCCAATTACAACCTGGCCTACCAGAACAATCAATTTACGGAATTATATAGTCAGTCTTTCCCTAATTCGCTGGTTGGTTTAAGTGTAGCCGTTCCTATTTTCCAGGGCACCCGCCGCATTCAGAACTTTCGCCGGGCTCAGTTATTAGATCGCCGCCTCGATTTAGATATAATCGATACCCGTAATCAAATCAGTACCGAATACGACCAGGCGCTGGCCAGCTACAAAAGCGATTTAAATGAATGGAATACCACCAAAAGCAATGTGGTTTTGGCCGAAGATGTTTACCGCATTATCCGGTTGCAGTACAACGAAGGTATTAAATCTTACCTCGATTTGATTACGGCTGAATACGACCTGCAAGTGACCCAACTAAATTATTACAATGCGCTTTACCGGGTACTCGCCAGCAAACTGGATATGCAACGCGCCCGCGGAACTGTAAATATAGATTAACCTACATCGACTTATACACAAAAGATATGAAAAGCAATTTATTAACGTTGGCGGCCTTGCTTACTGGTTCTATACTGGTAACTTCCTGCGGCGGCGACAAAGCTACTCCGGCCCAAAACCCCATGAATGCGGCAGTGCCGGTAACTGCCTATACCGTTTCGCAAGAGCAGGTAGTAGGCACCGATACTTATCCCGGCACTGTAGTACCGCTAATCGAGGTGGAACTAAGGCCCCAGGTAAGCGGCTATATTACCAATAGTTATGTGCAGGACGGCCAAATAGTGACCAAAGGTCAGAAATTATACGAAATAGACCAGACCCAATACCAGGCCACTTACAACCAGGCCCAAGCCAGTTTACGGACCGCCCGGGCCAACCTGGAGCGGGTTCGGCAGGATTTGGAACGTTATGAAAACCTGGCCCGGCAAGACGCTATTGCCCGCCAACGCGTAGATTATGCCCGCGCCGATTATGCCACTGCGCAGGCGCAGGTAGCAGCGGCGCAGGCGGGTGTTTCCGGCGCTTCTACCAACTTGCGTTATTCGGTAATTACGGCTCCGATGGGCGGGCGGATCGGCATTGCGCAGGTAAAAATAGGTAGCCAGGTATCGCCGGGCCAAACGCTTATTAACACCATATCCAACGACAACCCCATTGCGGTTGATTTTGTGGTGCCATCTGATGAGATTCCGCGGTTTACCCGCTTGCAACAAAATACTGCTGCTGACTCTACCTTTACCATTCAATTTGCTGATGGCTCTGTTTATCCTTTGCCAGGAAAAATTGCAACGCTCGACCGGGCAGTTGATCCGCAAACCGGAACGTTAACGGTACGCATTAGCTTTCCGAACCCTGACCGCCAGTTAGTGCCGGGTATGAGCGTGGTATTGCGCGTTCGGAACGCAGACATAGGACGGCAATTGGTTATTCCGAATATCGCCATTACTGAGCAAATGGGCGAGTACTACGCTTATGTGATACAAGGCGATTCGGTGGTACAAAACCGGTTAGCGCTGGGCTCCAAAATAGCCGATAAAATTGTGGTGCGGGAAGGCCTCCAAGCCGGTGATAAAATAGTAGTAGAAGGTACCCAGAAATTGCGGCAAGGCGCCAAAGTGGTACTGGGAGCTCCCCAAGCAACTGCAAGAGGGCCGGCCGGCCGGTAAAAGTCAGCACTTTGCTTTAACTGATTTTTAGATGAACTATGATTTTCTTTGTAAAATCGAGAGATGAAAAGAGTCAGCAAAAATATCAGGTGTAAAAATCAATCAACTAATCAACAATTAACAACTTTAACCATGGATTATCGACCATGGATTATTTACTAAATAAAACAAGAATTCCCAGGGCCTATTGCCCATGGACTAGGGACTAAAAACATGATCTCAGAAGTATTTATAAGAAGACCGGTTACGGCCATTGTTATCTCCCTGGTAATTATGCTGGTGGGAACATTGTCCATCCTGAACCTGCCAGTCAGCCAGTATCCCAACATTACACCGCCGGTAGTTTCGATTAACGGTAATTTTACCGGTGCCGATGCCCAGACCGTGGAGCAAACGGTAGCTACCCCCGTAGAAACCCAGATTAACGGTACGCCCGGCATGACTTATTTATCATCCAACAGCACCAGCACCGGGCAGATGTCGATGAACGTAAACTTTGAAGTAGGCACAGATGTAGATATTGCCACTTTAGATGTGCAGAACCGGGTAAGTATTGCGGAACCGCGATTGCCTGAAGAAGTACGCCGGTTGGGTTTGACCGTGCGGAAGCGGAATCCTACCATTATGATGGTTGTAACCTTCTATTCACCCAAAGGCACGCATGATATAAAATTCCTGGACAACTACACCAATATTTACATTCGCGACGCGATTTTGCGGGTACCCGGCGTTGGTGATATCAATACCGTAGGCGAAGAATTTAGTATGCGGGTTTGGTTACGGCCTGATAAGCTTTCGCAACTGGGTATTACGCCCACCGAGGTTGCAGCGGCCCTGCGGGAGCAAAACGTGCAGGTAGCAGCTGGTTCGGTAGGTGGTGCCCCGCAGTATTCTTCCCAAGCTTTTGAGTACCCGCTTACCGTAAACGGTAAAATAACCGGTACCGAACAGTTCGAGAATGTTATTGTCCGGACCCGGCCCGAAGATGGCTCTATTGTTTACCTGCGCGATGTAGCCCGTTTGGAATTAGGTAGTTTTGGGTATACCCGCCAGGCCTTTGTAAATGGTCAGCCCGCTACTTTTCTTTTAGTTTACCAATCACCGGGTAGTAACGCCTTGGCTACTGCCGAAGGTGTTTATGCTGCCCTGGCTAACTTAAAAAGAACTTTCCCCGCTGATATGGATTACAAAGTATCATTCGAATCAGTATCAGTGGTACAGGTATCTATTGAAGAAGTAATTCATACCCTCATAGAAGCTCTTGTTCTAGTAATATTGGTGGTTTTCTTATTCCTGCAAAACTGGCGGGCAACCCTCGTACCAATTCTGGCCATTCCGGTTTCTATTGTGGGTACGTTTATTTTCTTTATTCCGCTGGGTTTTACCATCAATACGCTTACCTTATTCGGATTTGTACTGGCTATTGGTATTGTGGTGGATGATGCCATTGTGGTGGTAGAAGCCGTTCAGCATTATATCGACCACGAAGGTCTTTCGGCCAAAGAAGCTACCCGCAAAGCTATGCGGGATATTACTGGTCCGGTTATAGCCATAGCTTTAATCTTAGCGGCGGTATTTATTCCGGTAGGTTTTATTCCGGGTATTGTGGGCCGGTTATACCAGCAGTTTGCCATTACTATTGCTATATCAGTGCTTATTTCGGCTTTCGTGGCTCTTACGCTTACGCCGGCCCTTTGCTCTTTAATGCTGCGCCCCATGAAACTCGATGAAAGCTCTCGTGGTTTAAATAAATTCTTTTACAAGTTTAACCAATGGTTTGGCCGCGTTACTAATAAATACTCTAATGGGGTGCGCCGCAGCATTAAAGCCTCGCCGCTGGTATTAATCCTGCTGGTTTGTATTTATGCCGGTACCGTTGGGTTGTTCCAGGTAAAGCCTACCGGTTTTATCCCGACGGAAGACGAAGGCCGTTTGTTTGTAACCTTCGAATTACCGCAGGCTGCTTCCAGTAACCGGACCATTGCGGTTTTAAAACAAGTTTCGGAAGCGCTGCGCACCACGCCGGGGGTAAATAATTATTCGGCCATTGCAGGGCTTAACGTATTAAACTTCTCTATTAAGTCTAACAGCGGTACGGTATTCGTGCAGTTAAAACCTTGGGAAGAACGGACCGAAGCGTCGCAGCAGTTATTTGGTATTATTGGCCAGCTGCAACAAAAGTTTGCCAGTATTAAAGATGCTAATATTGTGGTGGTACCGCCGCCCGCTATTCCGGGCTTGGGCCAAACCGGTGGTTTCTCGTTTATGCTGCAGCAACGCGAAAGTACCGACGACATTAAAGCTTTTGAAGGCGTAGTGAATAACTTCCTGGCCGAAATACGGAAACGCCCCGAAATTACCGGCGCCTTTACTTTCTTTACCGCCCGTACGCCTGGTTACCAATTACAAGTAGACCGGGATAAAGCCAAAAAACTGGGAGTTTCGCTCACAGATGTTTTCTCAACGATGAGTACGTATATGGGTAGCCAGTACGTAAATGATTTTACCATGTATGGCCGTAACTTCCGGGTAGTAACCCAAGCCGATACGGCGTTCCGCGACGATATCCAGGATTTACAACAGTATTATGTGCAGAACCGGCAAGGTGAGTCGGTGCCGCTGAGCACGTTGGTTTCTTCTACCGTTACGGAAAGTGCCCCGGTTGTTTCGCATTACAACTTATTCCGGTCTACCGAAATAAACGGCAACGCAGCACCGGGTTACAGTTCGGGCCAGGCCATTGCGGCTTTGGAAGAAGTAGCAGCCCGGGTGCTGCCGGCGGGTTATGGTTACGAGTTTTCGGGCTTAAGCCGCGAAGAGCTATCGTCGGGTAACAGCACCATCTATATTTTTGCTTTATCTATCACGCTGGTGTTCCTGTTGCTGGCTGCCTTGTACGAAAGCTGGTCGGTACCTTTTTCGGTATTGCTGGCGGTGCCCTTAGGTGCCTTCGGTGCTATTGTTGCCCTGATATTTTTACCCAAGCTCTCCAATAATATTTACGCGCAAATCGGTCTGATTACCTTAATTGGTTTGGCCGCTAAGAATGCTATTCTGATTGTGGAATTCGCGAAAGAACGCGTAGACCACGGCGTAGAAATTCTGGCGGCAACCATTGAAGCGGTTAAGTTACGTTTACGCCCGATTATCATGACTTCTCTGGCCTTTATTCTGGGCGTATTGCCGCTGGCTTTCTCCTCGGGAGCCGGTGCAGTAGCCCGCCAAACCATTGGCTGGACGGTGGTAGGCGGTATGCTTTCGGCTACGTTCCTGGCGCTCTTCGTGGTACCGGTATTGTTCCTGGTAATTACCCGTTTTGCCTATGGTAAACAGAAACTACAGGAATTACAGCTCATGTATCCGAAAGTAGATTACGACCACGACGCGGAAGGTTTAACGCATTAATATTTGATTAATTTCAATAAGAAACGCCTGACAATTAAAAGTCAGGCGTTTTTTTGTTTATAGATTTAAAGATCTTTCCTTTAATCTGGTGAAAGACAAGTTGTTTTATTTAAGCTGCAACTTCGGCAGGAATTAATTATATTTTTCATACGGAGATATTGTTAGTTTCCCTCCTAACAGTGTTAAATTGCATACATTTTATAATAAATAGTTATTTTTATTTTAAAACAGTTCTGATTTTAAGAGGAAACATTGAATATTATTCTGTTTCCCTACCTTCTTGTATAAATTACCGGTCTATCATAATTAAGTATGTTTAAAAAAATAATTTTCTCTGCTCTCTTACTCGGCGGATCATTTTTCTCACTACAAGCCCAGAATACACCTTCCTGGCTGCGTTACCCCGCTATTTCGCCGGATGCCAAAACCGTTGTTTTTACTTATAAAGGTGATATATATAAAGTAGAGGCCCAGGGCGGAACCGCCGTGCCACTTACTTTACACGAAGCCCATGATTTTATGCCGGTCTGGAGCCACGATGGCAAATGGCTGGTGTTTGCCAGTGACCGTTACGGCAATTTCGACTTATTCCGGATGCCGGCCGCGGGTGGAGAAGCCCAAAGACTTACATTCCACTCGGCCCCGGAATACCCTTATGAATTTAGTCCCGACGACAAAACTATTTATTTTGGCTCGGCCCGTTTAGATGCGGCCACAAATCGCCAATTCCCAACCGCATCGCAACCAGAATTATACCAGGTAGCTGTTACGGGAGGCCGGGTAAAGCAAGTACTTACTACGCCCGCCGAAGATGTTAAAGTCAGCAAAGACGGGCAACTAATGCTATACCACGATAAAAAAGGCGGCGAAAATACCTGGCGGAAACATCATGTATCTTCGGTGGCCCGCGATTTGTGGTCGTACAATATTAAAACCGGAAAACACAACCAGCTTACTTCCTACGCCGGCGAAGACCGCAACCCGGTATTTGCAGACGGCGATAAAACCATTTACTATCTGAGCGAAAAGAGCGGCACGTTCAATGTCCATAAAACCGCGCTTGATAATCCGGGCGCTAACACCCAGGTTACTAATTTCACCACTCATCCGGTCCGGTTTTTAACAGCGGCGAATAATGGTACCCTGTGCTTTAGCTACGACGGACAAATTTATACCAAACAGGCCAATGCGGAGGCGCAAAAAATTAAAGTAACAATTGCCACCGATGTTAAAACCAACAACGAACGCATTGTATCGGTAACCACCGGGGTGCGGGATTTGGCCGTATCCCCGACCGGTAAAGAAGTAGCTTTTATTTATCGCGGCGAAGTATTTGTTACGGCCGTGGAAGGCAGCGTTACCAAACGCATCACCAATACACCGGAGCAGGAACGGAATGTTTCTTTCTCGCCGGATGGCAAAGCTTTATTGTACGCCAGCGAACGCGGCAAAGGCTGGAAGATATTTCAGACCGAAATAGAGCGGAAAGAAGAGCCTTACTTTTATGCCGCTACTTTGCTCAAAGAAACCCCGATCATCAACAACGACAAGGAAAACTACGAACCGGAATTCTCGCCCGACGGAAAAGAAATTGCCTTTGTAGAAGACCGCATGATCTTAAAGGTATATAACCGGAAGAGCAAACAAGTCCGCACCCTGCTCAGTACCAACGAGCTGTTCTCGATGAGCGAAAACGACCAGTATTTTACCTGGAGCCCCGATAGCAAGTATATTTTGTTTGAGTTTACCGAACCCGGTTTTGCGAACGGAGAAATAGGCATCATCGCCGCCGATGGGAAAAGCAAAAAAATAAACCTGACCGAAAGCGGCTACCAGGACTTTGCCCCAAAATGGATGATGGACGGCAAAATGCTGATCTGGAACAGTACCCGCGAAGGCATGCGGGCGCAAGCCAATAGCGGTGGCGCCCAATCAGATATATTTGCCATGTTTTTAACTCAGGATGCCTACGATAAATTCCGGTTGAGCAAAGAAGATTTTGCCTTGATAAAAGAACAGGAAGACAAAGCCTTAAAAGAAAAAGAAAAGAAGAACGAGAAAGCCAAGGAACAAAAAAAGCTACCCAAAGTAGATCCTTTAGAAATTGATTGGGAAGGCCTTAAATACCGGCGCGCCCGCCTGACTCTGCATTCTTCCAGCTTATCCGATGCTTTGGTCTCGAAAGACGGCGAAACCTTGTATTACCTGGCTCGGTTTGAAAAAGGTTATAATCTATGGTCGACGAACCTACGTACAAAAGAAACCAAGATGCAGGTTACGCTTAATGCCCAAAATGCCCGCATGAACTGGGATAAAGATCAGAAATTTTTATTCCTGCTCACTGACGGTAAAATTGTTAAAATTGATCCGGCTACGAGCAAACAGGAAAGTGTTGCCATTAATGGCGAAATGAACCTGAACGTAGCTGCCGAACGCGAATTCATGTTCGACCACGTGTGGCGTCGCACAAACAAAACCTTCTATACGGCCGGTTTTCACGGGGCCAAATGGAACGAGTTAAAAACTGCTTACGAAAAATACATACCGCATATTGGTAACAGTTACGAGTTTTCGGAAATGCTAAGTGAGTTATTGGGCGAGTTAAACGTTTCTCATTCGGGCTCCAGCTATAATGTAAGCTCTCCTAATAATGATGCTACCGCTTCTTTGGGCATCTTCTACGATCAGAACTATGATGGCCCGGGTATCAAAATTACCGAAGTCATCCACGAAGGACCTTTATACAAAGCCGGATTGAATATTGAACCCGGTATGATCATCCGGAAAATAGACGGAGAAGATATTACCTTGCATAAAGATTATGCGGAGTATTTAAACCGCAAAGCTGGTAAAACTACTTTGCTTACTATTACCAATGCGGCTAACCGGAAGCAACAGGAAATTACCGTTAAACCGGTAACCTTAGCCGAAGAAAATGCTTTGCTCTATAAACGCTGGATTCGGAGGAACGCCGCCGAAGTAGATAAGTTGAGCAACGGAACCTTAGGTTACGTACACATCCCCGGCATGAACGACCCCAGTTACCGCACGGTATACGAAGAAGTTATGGGTAGATATGCCAACCGGAAAGGTATGGTGGTAGATACCCGCAACAACGGCGGCGGCGATTTAGTAGCCGATTTGGCCATGTTCCTGAGTGGTAAAAGATTCCTCACCTACACCACTGATACGCGTTCGGCCGGCTTTGAACCTTCTTTCCGCTGGACCAAACCCAGCATTGCTTTAGCCAACGAAGCCAACTACAGCGACGGCCATTGTTTTGCCTTCAGCTACGTGGACCTGAAATTAGGCAAACTGGTGGGCATGCCGGTTCCGGGCACCTGTACTTTTGCCGGTTGGGAAAGCCTGCAAGATAACAGCATTCGCTGGGGCGTACCGCCGCTGGGCGTAAAAGACGTGCAAGGCCACTACCTGGAAAACCTGCAAACCGAACCTACTATTAAAGTAATGAACGCGTACGAACAGGTAAGCAC
>Ga0210040_10000157_pt1 | contig 128548 bp, 105 predicted proteins | sample CryGeyCG12114_NA_FD_185462 | JGI IMG/M metagenome (GOLD analysis project Ga0210040, IMG submission 185462) | Groundwater microbial communities from aquifer - Crystal Geyser CG19_WC_8/21/14_NA (SPAdes) (version 2) | ecosystem: Environmental > Aquatic > Deep subsurface > Groundwater | place...
CGGGTCGGGTGGCGGTGCACGCCACCCGGCCCGCCGTTTTCCGTGTGTACCGTCTGCGCGTCGGACGGCGTCCGGCCCGCTCGCGGCCGGAGGACGTCCCGTTCCCGTCATCCGCGCCCACCCCCGGTCCCGCGGGCACCCCGGCACCCTGGAGAACCTGTTGAACACCTCGGCACCGCTGGCGGTCGAGCTGCGCGGCATCACCAAGCGCTTCCCCGGCGTGGTGGCCAACTCCGACATCGAGCTGCGGGTGGCCCGCGGCGAGGTGCACGCCATCGTCGGGGAGAACGGCGCCGGCAAGTCGACGCTGATGAAGACCCTCTACGGGATGCACCGCCCCGACGAGGGCGAGATCCTCATCGACGGCCGCCCGGTCACCTTCCGCAGCCCGGCCGACGCGATCGCCGCCGGGATCGGCATGGTGCACCAGCACTTCATGCTGGCCGACAACTTCACCGTGCTGGAGAACGTCGTGCTCGGCAGCGAGCCGACGAAGGGCGGGCGGCTGGACCGGGCCGAGGGCCGCCGCCGCATCCGCGACATCTCCGACCGGTACTCCCTGGGGCTGGACCCCGACACCCTGGTGGAGGACCTCGGCGTCGGTGACCGCCAGCGCGTGGAGATCGCCAAGGTGCTCTACCGCGGGGCGACCACGCTGATCCTCGACGAGCCGACCGCCGTCCTGGTCCCGCAGGAGGTCGACGAGCTCTTCGGCAACCTCGCCGAGCTCAAGCGCGAGGGCCTCACCGTCATCTTCATCTCGCACAAGCTGGACGAGGTGCGCAAGGTCGCCGACTCCATCACCGTCATCCGCCGCGGCACCACCGTCGGCACCGCCGACCCGCGGACGACGTCGGCCAAGCAGCTCGCCGAGCTCATGGTCGGCGCCGAGCTGCCCACCCCGCAGAAGCGCACCGCCACCGTGCGCGAGCGCCCGGTGCTGCAGCTGCGCGGGGTGACCGTGTCCGCCCCCGGCGGCCGGGCACTGGTGGACGACGTCTCCCTCACCGTCCGCGAGGGCGAGGTCGTCGGCATCGCCGGCGTCGAGGGCAACGGCCAGGCCGAGCTGGTCGACGCGGTCATGGGCCTGCGCCCGCTCGCCGCCGGCAGCATCGTGCTCGGCGAGGACGACATCGCCGCCTGGTCGACCCGCCGCCGCCGCGAGGAGGGCCTCGGCTTCATCCCCGAGGACCGGCACCGCCAGGGCATGCTGCTGGACGCGCCGCTGTGGGAGAACCGCATCCTCGGCCACCAGACCCGCCCGCCGGCGGTGAAGGGCGTGTTCATCGACCGCAAGGGCGCCCGGGCCGACACCGCGCGGATCATGCGCGAGTACGACGTCCGGGCCCCCGGCCCCGACACCGCGGCCGTGGCGCTGTCCGGCGGCAACCAGCAGAAGCTGATCGTCGGGCGGGAGATGAGCGCCTCGTCGCGGCTGCTCATCGCCGCGCACCCGACCCGCGGCGTCGACGTCGGCGCCCAGTCGGTCATCTGGGAACTGCTCAAGGACGCCCGCGCGGAGGGGATGGGGATCGTGCTGGTCTCGGCGGACCTCGACGAGCTGATCGGCCTGTCGGACACGCTGCACGTCATGCTCCGGGGGGCGCTGGTCGCCACCCTGGACCCGGCGTCGCTGACGCCGGAGGAGCTCGGCTCGCACATGACCGGCGCCGGCTCGACGGCGGGTGCGGCATGACCGTCCTGCGCCGGGCCGGCCTGTCGCTGTTCGCGCCGGTGCTGGCCATCGTCGTCGCCCTGGTCATCTCCGGGGTCGTCATCGCCCTGATCGGGGAGAACCCGTTCGACGCCGTCCGGGTGATGTTCGACTTCGGTGACACCCCGAGCCAGCAGACGCAGGGGATCGTGGTGGTCCTCAACCGGGCCGTGCCGCTGTTCCTCGCCGGCCTCGCGGTGTCGGTGGCGTTCCGGATGGGCCTGTTCAACATCGGTGTCGAGGGCCAGTACCGGCTCGCCACGATCCTGGCCGCCGCGGCGGGCGCCGCTGTCGCGCTGCCCGGCCCGCTGCACCTGCTGCTGATCGTCGTCGTCGCCATGGTCGTGGGGGCCTTGTGGGCCGGCATCGTCGCGGTGCTGAAGGTGACCCGCGGCGTGAGCGAGGTGATCAGCTCGATCATGCTGAACTTCATCGCGCTGGGCATCGCGTCGTTCCTGCTCACCGGCCCGCTGCGGGGCAGCCCCGAGGGCGCGCAGATCATCACCACCACCCCGATCCCGGAGTCGGGCTGGTTCCCCGGCCTCAACGGGCTGCTGGGCGCCCTGGGCCTGGCCCAGCCCCGCACCGAGCTGTACGGCTTCCTGCTGGTCGCGGTGGTGGCCGGCGTCGTGGTGTCGGTGCTGGTCAAGCGCACCCGGTTCGGTTTCGACCTGCGGGCCAGCGGCCTGTCGCCCTCGGCGGCCACCGCCAGCGGTGTCGACGCCCGCGGCATGGTGGTCAAGACGATGCTCATCTCCGGGGCGATCGCCGGGCTGATCGGCCTGCCCGACCTGCTGGGCGACCAGCACAGCTACGGCACCGAGTTCACCGCCGGCCTGGGCTTCCTGGGCATCGCGGTCGCGCTGCTGGGCCGCAACTCACCCGTGGGGATCGCGCTGGGCGCGCTGCTGTTCGGCTTCCTCGACCGGGCGGCGATCCCGCTGCAGTTCGCCGACATCCCGGCCTCGGTGGTCACGATCATCCAGGGCACGATCGTGCTGTCGGTCGTGGTCGCCAACGAGGTCTCCCGCCGGCTCACCCGCCGCTCGGCCGAGCGCGGCAACGCAGTCGCCCCGCCGACCGCCGGCGACGGCAGCACCGGTGGCGGCCAGGGCCCCGACGGCGGCCCCCCACCGGACGACGGCCCGGGCTCGGGCACCGGACCGGGCCTGCGCACCGCCACCGGCGAGGGCGGCCGCAGCGACCAGCGTGAGGGAGCAGGAGCATGAGCACCTCGATGACGACGCCGACGGCCCGCAGCCGCGGAACGCTGACCGACCGGGTGTTCGGCGGGTCCCGCTCGCGCAAGCTGGCCTACCTGCTGGTCGGCCTGGTCGTGCTGGTCTCCGCCGTCCGGGTCGTCTCCGGGGAGCAGGCGCTGACGTCGTCCTCGACGTTCTCCGCGGCACTGCTGCTCGCCGTCCCCCTGGTGCTGGTGGCGCTGGGCGGGCTGTTCTCCGAGCGCGCGGGCGTGGTCAACATCGGCCTCGAGGGCATGATGGTGCTGGGCACCTGGGGCGCCGGCTACGCCGGTTACCAGTGGGGCTGGGGCGGCGCGCTGATCGGCGGGGCCGTGTTCGGTGCCGCCGGCGGGCTGCTGCACGCGATGGCCACGGTGACCTTCGGGGTCGACCACGTGGTCTCCGGCGTGGCGATCAACATCCTCGCCGACGGCGTCGTCCGCTTCCTCTCCGAGCTCGTCTACACCGGCAACCCCGCCGGCGGTGGCGTGACCCAGTCCCCGTCGCTGTCGTCCTCGCCACCGAGCTTCTCGTTGCCGGTGCTGTCGTCGGGACCTGACCTGCTGGGTGACCTGGAGAACCGGCACTGGTTCCTGCTGTCCGACCTCGCCGGGCTGCTGCGCGGTTTCACCAGCGGCGTCGGGGTGCTCACGGTGCTCGCCGTGGCGCTCGTGCCGGCGGTCTACCTGCTGCTGTGGCGCACGGCCTTCGGGCTGCGGCTGCGCTCGTGCGGTGAGAACCCGGCCGCCGCGGACTCCCTCGGCGTGCCCGTCTACCGGCTGAAGTACATCGCCGTGATCATCTCCGGCGCGCTGGCCGGTCTGGGTGGGGTCTTCCTGGTCTTCATCGCCACGATCTACCGCGAGGGCCAGACCGGTGGCCGCGGGTTCATCGGCCTCGCCGCGCTGATCTTCGGCAACTGGCGGCCGGGCGGGCTGGCCGCGGGTGCGGGGCTGTTCGGGTTCTCCGACGCCCTGCAGCTGCGCAGCCGCACCGCGGTCGTCGCGCTGTTCCTGCTCATCGCCGTCCTGCTGGTGGGCGTGGCGATCTGGCAGGCCACCCGGCGCAAGCTCACCCAGGCCGTGGTCGCCGGGGCGTTCGCCGCGGCTGCGCTGGTCGGCTACCTGACCATCGACGAGCTGCCCGAGGGCCTGGTGTCCTTCACCCCGCACCTGATCACGTTGCTGGTGCTGTCCCTGGCCTCCCAGCGGCTGCGGATGCCGAAGGCCGACGGGCTGGTCTACCGACGAGGAGAGCACTAGTGGCCGACATCGACTGGGACGCGCTGCGCAGCGCCGCCCGCGAGGCGATGGCGCACGCCTACGCCCCCTACTCGCAGTTCCCGGTCGGGGTGGCCGGGCTGGTCGACGACGGCCGGGTGGTCACCGGCTGCAACGTCGAGAACGCCTCCTACGGGCTGGGGCTGTGCGCCGAGTGCGGCATGGTCTCCGACCTGGCCCGCACCGGCGGCGGCCGGCTGGTGGCCGTGGCCTGCGTCGGGGGCGACCGCCGGCCGCTGATGCCCTGCGGGCGGTGCCGGCAGCTGCTGTGGGAGCACGGCGGGCGGGACCTGCTGATCGAGACGGTGTCGCTGGGCATCGTGCCGATGAGCCAGGTGCTGCCCGACGCGTTCGGCCCCGAGGACCTGGTCGCTGCCGCGGAGCGGGGGCAGGGCTCGTGACCGCCCCCTTCGACGCCATCGACGTCATCCGGGCCAAGCGGGACGGCGCGGGGATGAGCGCCGAGCAGATCCGCTGGGTCATCGGCGCCTACACCGCTGGCCAGGTGCCCGACGAACAGATGAGCGCGCTGCTGATGGCGGTGTTCTTCCGCGGCATGTCGCCGGGCGAGCTGGCCGTGTGGACCCAGGCGATGATCGACTCCGGCGTCCGCAAGGACCTCACCCCGCTGGGCCGCCCCACCGCCGACAAGCACTCCACCGGCGGCGTCGGCGACAAGATCACCCTGCCGCTGGCCCCGTTGGTCGCTGCTTGCGGGGTGGCCGTGCCGCAGCTGTCCGGCCGCGGGCTGGGTCACACCGGCGGCACGCTGGACAAGCTCGAGGCGATCCGCGGCTGGCGGGCCGACGTGCACGAGGAGGCCTACCTGGCCCAGCTGCGCGACGTCGGTGCGGTCATCTGCGCCGCCGGCAACGACCTCGCCCCGGCCGACAAGCTGCTCTACGCGCTGCGCGACGTCACCGGCACCGTCGAGTCGATCCCGCTGATCGCCAGCTCGATCATGAGCAAGAAGATCGCCGAGGGCGCCGACGCGCTGGTCCTGGACGTCAAGACCGGCTCCGGTGCCTTCATGCGCGACCCGGACGACGCCCGCACGCTGGCCCGCACCATGGTCGGGCTCGGCGAGGCGGCCGGGGTGCGCACCGTCGCCCTGGTCACCGCGATGGACCGCCCGCTGGGCCGCAGCGCCGGCAACGCCGTCGAGGTGGCCGAGTCGCTGGAGGTGCTGGCCGGCGGCGGCCCCGCGGACGTCGTCGAGCTCACCCTGGCCCTCGCCCGGGAGATGCTGGCCGGCGTCGGGCGCACCGACGTCGACCCCGCCGACGCCCTGGCCGACGGCCGCGCGATGGACGTGTGGCGCGCGATGATCAGCGCGCAGGGCGGCGACCCCGACGCCCCGATGCCGCAGCCGGCCGAGCGGCACGTGGTCACCGCCCCGGCGACCGGCACGCTCACCCGGCTGGACGCCTACGCCCTCGGCGTGGCCGCCTGGCGGCTGGGCGCGGGCCGGGCGCGCAAGGAGGACCCGGTCTCGGCCGCGGCCGGTGTCGTGTGGACCGCCGGGGTGGGGGAGCAGGTGACCGCCGGCCAGCCGCTGCTGGAGCTGCAGACCGACGACCCGGCCCGCATCCCGCGTGCCCTGGAGGCGCTCGAGGGCGCGATCGGCGTCGACACCGACGACGTCCCGCTGCCCCTCGTCCTGGACCGCCTCACCGCGTGATGGTCGAAGGACCCCCTCGCCCCCCACCCCTCGCAGGCTCGGGGCGGGACCCTGCGAGGGGGCCACAGGAGCGGGGAGGACACTGTCGCCCCGTGACCCGAACGCCCGCTGCGACCGTTCCCGGCGCGGTGCACCCGACCACGCCGCTGGACCCGGACGCCGCGATCTCGGTGCGCGGCCTGGTCAAGCGCTACGGCGACCGCAACGCCGTCGACGGCGTGGACCTGGACATCCGGCGCGGCGAGATCTTCGCGCTGCTGGGGCCCAACGGGGCGGGCAAGACCACCACCGTGGAGGTCCTGGAGGGCCACCGCCAGCGGGACGGCGGCGAGGTGCGGGTGCTGGGCGTCGACCCGGCCACCGGCGGGCGGCGGTGGAAGTCCGACATCGGGATCGTGCTGCAGTCCGGCGCCGGCGACAGCCAGCTGAGCTGCCTCGAGCTGCTGCGCGCGCAGGCCGCCTACTTCCCCGACCCGCGGGATCCCGCCGAGGTCCTGGACCTGGTCGGGCTGACCGAGAAGGCCGGCTCCCGGGGCCGCACCCTCTCCGGTGGCCAGCGCCGCCGGCTCGACGTGGCGCTGGGCATCGTCGGCCGCCCCCGGTTGCTGTTCCTGGACGAGCCGACCACCGGCTTCGACCCCGAGGCGCGCCGGCAGTTCTGGTCGCTGATCCGCTCCCTGCGCGAGCTCGGCACGACCATGCTGCTGACCACCCACTACCTGGACGAGGCCGAGGAGCTGGCCGACCGGGTCGGGGTCATCGCCCGCGGCCGGCTGGTCGAGGTCGCCGTCCCGGCCGAGCTGGGCGGGCGGGGTTCCGCCCCGGCGGTCGTGCACTGGACCGAGGACGGCGCCCGGCGGTCGGCGGAGACCGCGACCCCGACGGCGTTCGTCGCCGGGCTGGCCGCCCGGTTCCCCGGCGAGGTGCCCGATCTCGCGGTGGCCCGCCCGAGCCTGGAGGACGTCTACCTGCGGATGATCGGCGAACCGGCATGACCAGCACCGAGCACCGTCCGCTGCCGTCCCTGGCGAGCGTCTGCCGCACCCGCGCCGGGGTGGAGCTCAAGGAGTTCTTCCGGCAGCGCGAGTCCGTCGTCTTCACGCTGTTCTTCCCGGTGATCCTGCTGCTGGCCCTCGGCGCGATCCTCGACTACGACCTGGGGTCCGGGGTCGACTTCCCGCAGTACTTCATGGCCGGGATCATCGCCGTCGGCATCTTCGGCGCCAGCCTGCAGAACATGGCGATCCACATCGCCGGGGAGCGCTCCGACGGCACGCTGAAGAGCCTGTCCGGCACCCCGATGCCCAAGAGCGCCTACTTCATCGGCAAGGTCGTCCAGGTGCTCGCGGTCGCCGTCGCGACCATCGTCATCCTGCTGCTCATCGGGGTGTTCGTGTACGGCATCGACCTGCCCACCGGCACCGACTGGCTGACCTTCGCCTGGGTCGCGGTGCTGGGGGCCGCGGCCTGCACGCTGCTGGGCATCACCGTCTCCACGCTGGCCCGCAACAGCCGCTCGGCCTCGGCGACGGTGACGCCCATCGCGCTGGTGCTGGAGTTCATCTCCGGTGTCTTCCTGCCCTTCGACCAGGTGCCCACCTGGCTGCAGACGATCGCCTCGCTGTTCCCGCTCAAGTGGATGGCCCAGGGGCTGCGCTCGGTCTTCCTGCCCGACGAGCTCGCCCTCCGCGAGCCGGCCGGCTCCTTCGAGCTCGGCCGGGTCGCCCTGGTGCTGGGCATCTGGTGCGTCGTGGGCCTGGTGCTGTGCGTGCGCACCTTCCGCTGGCAGGACCGCGGCGAGGACTGACCGCCCGTGGTCGCGCCCGCACCAGCGGTCGCTACGGTTCCGGCATGGCACTCCCGCTGACCGCAGAGAACCTCGCCCGCGCGCCCAAGGTGCTCCTGCACGACCACCTGGACGGCGGGCTGCGGCCGCAGACGGTCATCGAGCTGGCCGACGAGGCCGGCTACCGGGAGCTGCCCGCCGACTCACCCGAGGCGCTGGGCCGCTGGTTCCGCGAGTCCGCCGACTCCGGGTCGCTGCCCCGCTACCTGGAGACCTTCGCGCACACCGTCGCGGTGATGCAGCGGCCCGAGGCCGTCCAGCGGGTGGCCCGGGAGTGCGCGCTCGACCTCGCCGCCGACGGGGTGGTCTACGCCGAGGTGCGGATGGCGCCGGAGCTGCTCACCGCCGGTGGGATGTCGCTGGACGAGGTCGTGGAGGCCATGCTCGACGGCTACGCGCAGGGCAGCCGGGAGGCCGCCGGGGCCGGGCGCCCGATCGTCGTCGGCACGCTGCTGTGCGCCATGCGGCAGGCCGACCGCTGGGTCTCCGTCGCCGAGCAGGTCGTGCGGCACCGCGGCGACGGCGTGGTCGGCTTCGACCTGGCCGGGCCCGAGGACGGCTTCCCGCCGGACCGCATCCCCGAGGCGATCGCCGTGCTCGACCGGGCCGATGCGCACCGCACCATCCACGCCGGGGAGGCCGCGGGCACCGGCTCGATCGTCGCCGCCCTGGACGGCGCCCGGGCCGAGCGGCTGGGCCACGGCGTCCGGATCGCCGACCAGGTGCCGCTCGACGGGCCGCTGGGCCCGGTGGCCGAGCGGGTGCGCGAGGAGCAGATCACCCTGGAGGTCGCCCCGTCGTCCAACGTGCAGACCGGCGCCTACCCCTCGCTGGCCGAGCACCCGGTCGACCGGCTGCACCGGGCCGGCTTCACCGTCACGGTGAACACCGACAACCGGCTGATGAGCGGGGTCTCGCTGACCAGCGAGCTCACCGACGTCGCCGGCACCTTCGGCTGGGGCTGGGACGACGTGCAGACCGTGGCCGAGCGGGCGCTGCGGGCCGGGTTCGCCGACGACGCGGTGCGGGCCCGGATCGCCACCGAGGTGCTGCGGCCCGGGTTCGACGCGCTGCGCGCCTGAGATCGGCGCCGCTCGAGCCCGCGCGGAGGGGCTCCGTGCCCCGGGCGAGCAGTCGAAGGACCTCCTTGCCCCCCACCACTCGCAGGCTCGCGGCGGGCCCCTGCAGAGAAGCCCGAGGCTCGGGAATCTTCTGGGCTGCTGCGCTGCTAACCTGATCGTGCCGGCGCGTGCCGGTCATCCTCCCGGACGGTCCTGTCCGGGCACAGCGCATCCGTGCAGATCAACGCGTCGACGACGACGGCCGCGATCACCAGTGTGGACGCCGGGTTCCCCGGCGATCAGCATCACCACGGGACGCGCACCGATCTGTATCGGAGTTCCCGCTTGTCCTCGTTCGACTCTGTCGACACCCAGCACACCCCCCAGAACGACCCGACCGCCCCCGAGGCCGTCGTCGGGACCCAGGTGACCGAGACCCTGGTGACCGAGATCGAGGCCCCCGAGGCCGAGGTCACCCCCGAGCCCACCGGTCCGACCTTCGCCCAGCTGGGCCTGCCCCAGCCGCTGGTCACCGCGCTCGAGCGCAAGGGCATCCGCCACCCGTTCGCCATCCAGACCTCCGCCCTGCCGGACGCCCTCGCCGGGCGCGACGTGCTCGGCAAGGCCGCCACCGGTTCGGGCAAGACGCTGGCCTTCGGCCTGCCGCTGCTGGCCCGCCTGGGTGCCGAGCCGGGTCAGGGTCGCCGGGCACCGCGCGGGCTGATCCTGGTCCCGACCCGTGAGCTGGCCCAGCAGGTGCACGACAACCTGGCCCCCCTCGGCCAGTCGATCGGCGTGCAGCTGGCCGCGGTCTACGGCGGTGCCTCGATGTACCGCCAGATCCAGCAGCTGCGCCGCGGCGTGGACGTGCTCATCGCCACCCCCGGCCGCCTGCAGGACCTGATCAACCAGGGCGAGACCACCCTGTCCGAGGTCGTCGTCTCGGTCATCGACGAGGCCGACTTCATGTCCGACCTCGGCTTCCTGCCGGTGGTCAAGGAGCTGCTCGACCAGACCCGCACCGACGGTCAGCGGCTGCTGTTCTCGGCCACGCTGGACGGCGAGGTCGACACCCTGGTCCGCCGCTACCTCAAGGACCCGGCGCGCCACGAGGTCGTCAAGGTCGAGGACGACGGCCCCAAGGCCGAGCACCTGGCCTACAGCGTGTCCTTCCCGGACAAGCTGAAGGTCACCGAGGCGATGGCCGCCCGCCCGGGCCGGATCATCATCTTCGTGCGCACCCAGCACGGCGCCGACCGGCTGGCGGAGAACCTGCAGCACGTCGGCATCAACGCCGAGCCCATCCACGGTGGCCTGCCGCAGGCAGCCCGTCGCCGGGCGCTGGAGGCCTTCACCGACGCCCGCAGCCCGGTGCTGGTCGCCACCGACGTCGCCGCCCGCGGCATCCACGTCGACGACGTGTCGCTGGTCCTGCACTACGACCCGCCGGCAGACCACAAGACCTACCTGCACCGCTCCGGCCGCACCGCGCGCGCCGGTGCTGCGGGTGTCGTGGTCTCCCTGCTGCTGCCCGACCAGGTGGGCCAGGCCAAGCGCCGGTTCCGCCAGGCCAAGCTCGACCCGCCGGTGTCGCGGATCCGCCCGGGCGACGCCCCGATCGCGGAGCTCGTCGCCGGCGGCACGTTCGTCGAGCCGGTCGTCCGCCCGGCCCGGTCGTCGAGCCGTCCGGCCGGTGCCTCCGGTGGGCGTCGTCCCTCCGGTGACCGTCCGGGTGGGTACCGCTCCGGCGGTGGCCCCCGTCGTCCCTCCGGCGACCGCGATCGCTCGTACGGAGACCGCCCCTCGGGCGAGCGCTCCTACGGCGACCGGGATCGCTCGGCCGGTGCCCCCTCGGGGGACCGTCCCTCCGGCGACCGCGATCGTTCGTACGGAGGCCGCCCCTCGGGTGAGCGCTCCTACGGCGACCGGGATCGTCCGGTGGGTGGCGACCGCCGTCCCGGTGGCTACCGCGGCTCGGCCGAGGGGCAGCGCTCCTCCGGTCGGCCCGCCCGCCCGGCGCGCTCCTTCTGACGAGGGGCCTCCGTCCCCACCCCTGGTACGCCCGGGGTTGGGGGACGGGGGTCTGACCGTCCCGCTCACGCGGGACGGGGCAGCACGGCAACGGCCGGCTCCCGCGATGCGGGGGCCGGCCGTTGCCGTGCTGCGGCCCCCGCTGCGTGGCAGCGGGGGCGTTGCGCTCAGCGCTGCACGTCGCTGCGGAAGACCAGCGCGGTGGCGACGTCGGCGACCACGTCGTCCCAGGCGGCCGCCAGGGCCGGCGACTCGTCCGCGGACAGCGGGGCGGTCGGCTCGGACTCGCCCCGGGCCGCGGCGCGGCCCAGCGGCGAGCGGCCGCCGAGCAGCTGCTGGACCCGGGGGAGGTCGGCGTACTCGGCGAGGTCCAAGGCGCCCTCGGCCGGCTGCACCAGCGTGGCGTGCGTGACCAGACCGCCGGCACCGGCGGCGACCTCGGCGAGCACCTCGGTCAGCTCGGTGAGGTCGTAGCGGTCCTCGTCGGCGGGCAGCGGCATGACGTCGGTGTCGGCGACCTCGGGCCAGGAGGCGATCTCGCTGAGGTCGTGCCGCTCGTCCCCGGCGCAGAAGCGGGCGAGGTCGACGGGGGAGGGGAAGACGAAGACCTGACCGTCGCGGCCGAGGAACCGGGCGCGGTCCTCGACGTAGCAGCGCAGGGTCACGCCGCTGCCGGCCGCGGTGACCAGCTCGACGGGCAGGATGCCGACGGCCTCCCAGAACTCCTGGGCCGCGGCGACGGCGGCCGGGCTGGCGGTGAGCCCGCTGCCGCTGCGGATCGTGCGGATGCCGGCGGTGGCCGCATCCGCCGGGGCGGCCGCGGTGGAGCCGGCGGCCGGGCGGGCGGCGGGCGCGACGTCGTCCCGGTCGTCGTCCCGGTCGTCGTCGAGGTCGGCCGGCTCCGCGGTGCGGGACTCGGCCTCCTCGGCCGCGGACGGGTAGTCGTCGACCGGGACGGTGCCCGCGCCGGACCAGTCGAGGTGGTCGTCGAGGTCCTCCAGGACGTCCTCCCAGAGCTCGTCGATCGCGGTGCCCAGCCGGCTCCAGCTCTCCTCGCCGTCGCGGCCGACGAACGCGTCGACGCCCAGGCCCAGGGCGGCGGCCTCGGGGCGGGAGACGAGCTCGGCGACGGCCTCGAAACCGGTCTCGTCGTCGTCGTCGTCGTCGTCGTCCTCGTCGTCGGTGGCGGCCGCATCGCAGCACTCGGCCAGCCGGCCGACCACGTCCAGCACCGCGGCCAGCTCGTCGACGGCCCAGCGGTCGGGGTTCTCGGCGACGATGTCGTAGACGCCGTCGAGGTCGTAGCGGTGGTCCTCGTCCGGGGTGAGGTCCGCGGCGCCCAGCGTGGAGACGACCAGCCAGACCGGGTGGTCGGCCAGGTCGTGGTCGGTGCTGGTGCGGCAGAACGCGGCCAGCGCAGCCGGGGAGGGGAACAGGTGCACCACCGCGGTCGGCACGGCGTCGGGGTCGTCGTCCGGCCCGGCGTCGACGGTGCTGCCGAGGAACGCCTGCCACTCCTCGCCGTCCTCCTCCCACGGCGGAGCCCACAGGGTGTAGCCCGTGCGGTCGTCGAGAGTCAGGGCGATGGGGACGATGCTGGGCCTGGCCACCCGCCCATCCTGCCGGGTGACCCTGTGCAGTGCCCAGGCGGACCCTCGGCCTCGGTGCAGGGTCCCGCCGCGAGCTTGCGAGGGGTGGGGGGCACCGAGGTCCTCACACCATCGGGTGCCAGACGCTCTTGGTCTCCAGGAACGGCCGCAGCCGGGACAGGCCGGGGTCGCTGCCCCAGTCCGGCTCCTCGGCCGGGGCGCGCAGCACCCGCTTGACCGTGCCGGCGGCGGAGCGCTCCAGCTCCATGGCCAGCGGGCCGGAGGTGCCGGCCAGGTCGATCGCGTCGACGTCGGCGTGCTCGGCCAGCCACGGGCCGATCTCCGCGGCGTTCCCGGTCAGCAGGTTGACCACGCCACCGGGGACGTCGGAGGTGGCCAGCACCTCGCCGAGGGTGATCGCCGGCAGCGGCCGGGCGTGCGAGCTGACCACGACGGCGGTGCTGCCGCCGGCCAGCACGGGGGCGAGCACGCTGACCAGGCCGAGCAGGCTCGACCGCTGGGGCGCCAGAACCGCGACGACCCCCGTGGGCTCGGGCATCGAGAAGCCGAAGTACGGGCCGGCGACCGGGTTGCTGCTGCCCAGCACGGCGGCCAGCTTGTCGGTCCAGCCGGCGTACCAGACCCAGCGGTCGATGGCGGCGTCGACCTCGGCGCGGGCCTTCGACCCCGAGAGCCCCTCACCGGCGGCGACCTCCTCGGCGAACTGCGCGGCGCGGCCCTCCATCACCTCGGCGACCCGGTACAGCACCTGGCCGCGGTTGTAGGCGGTGGCGGCCGACCACGTGGCGAACGCGCCGCGGGCGGCGACGACGGCGTCCCGGGCGTCCTTGCGGGAGGCCCAGGCGGCGTTGGCCAGGAAGTGCCCCTTGGTGTCGTGCACCTCGTAGGTGCGGCCGGACTCCGAACGGGGGAACGCCCCGCCCAGGTACAGCTTGTACGTCTTGCGCACGGTCAGCCGGTCGCTCATCGAGTCGTGCCCCGCTCCGCTCGGTCGTTCGTTCCGCTCCTCGCTCGCTGGCGCTCGCTGCGATGCTCGCTCACTGGTGGTCTCCCTGCAGGTAGGCCGCGAGCCCCTGGCGGCCGCCCTCGCGGCCGTACCCGGACTGCTTGTAGCCGCCGAACGGCGAGGTCGGGTCGAACTCGTTGAAGGTGTTGGCCCACACCACCCCGGCGCGCAGCTTGGAGGTGATCGACAGGATCCGCGAGCCCTTCTCCGACCAGACGCCGGCCGAGAGCCCGTAGGTGCTGTTGTTCGCCTTCGCGACGGCCTCGTCGGGGGTGCGGAAGGTGAGCACGCTCAGCACCGGCCCGAACACCTCGTCGCGGGCGATCCGGTGGGCGGGGGAGACGTCGGTGAAGACGGTGGGCTTGAACCAGTAGCCGCGGGTGGGCAGGTCGCCCTCGGGCTGCCAGCGGTGCGCGCCCTCGGCGTCGCCGGCGGCCACCAGCTCACGGATCCGGTCCAGCTGCGGCGCGGAGTTGATCGCGCCGAGGTCGGTGTTCTTGTCCAGCGGGTCGCCCACGCGCAGGGTGCCGATCCGGCGTTGCAGCGCGGCGACCACCTCGTCGTGCACCGACTCCTGCACCAGCAGCCGGGAGCCGGCGCAGCACACGTGGCCCTGGTTGAAGAAGATGCCGCGCACGATGCCCTCGACGGCCTGATCGACCGGGGCGTCGTCGAAGACGATGTTGGCGGCCTTGCCGCCCAGCTCCAGGGTCAGCCGCTTGTGCGTGCCGGCGACCGTGCGGGCGATCGAGCGGCCCACCTCGGTCGAGCCGGTGAAGGCGACCTTGTCCACGTCGGGGTGGCTGATCACCGCCCGCCCGGTGTCGCCGGCGCCGGTCACGATGTTGACCACGCCCGGGGGCAGGTCGGCCTGCTGGCACACCTCGGCGAACAGCAGCGCGGTCAGCGGCGTCGTCTCGGCCGGCTTGAGGACGACGGTGTTGCCGGTGGCCAGCGCCGGGGCGACCTTCCAGGCCAGCATCATCAGCGGGAAGTTCCACGGGATGACCTGACCGGCCACGCCGAGCGGCCGCGGGGCCGGCCCGAGGCCCGCGTGCTCGAGCTTGTCGGCCCACCCTGCGTGGTAGAAGAAGTGCGCCGCGGCCAGCGGGACGTCGACGTCCCGGCTCTCCCGGATCGGCTTGCCGTTGTCCAGGGTCTCCAGGACGGCGAACTCCCGCGCCCGCTCCTGCAGCAGCCGGGCGATGCGGAACAGGTACTTGCCGCGGTCGGCCGGGCGCATCGGGCCCCAGGTCTTGACGAACGCCCGGCGGGCGGCGCGGACGGCGCGGTCGACGTCGGCGTCGGAGGCCGTGGCGACCTCGCTGAGCACCTCCTCGGTGGCCGGGTTCAGCGTCGTCAGCGGGGTGCCGGTGCCCTCGGTGAACTCGCCGTCGACGAACAGCCCGTAGCTGGGCCGCAGGTCGACGATGGAGCGGGACTCCAGGGCCGGGGCGTAGGAGAACAGGCTGGTCATGTCAGTCCACGCTCACGTGGTCGGGGCCGGAGTAGTGGCCGGTGCGGAGCTTCTGGCGCTGCAGGAGCAGGTCGTTGAGCAGGCTGGAGGCGCCCAGCCGGAACCAGTCGGGGGACAGCCAGTCCGACCCGACGGTCTCGTTGACCAGCACCAGGTGCTTGACGGCGTCCTTGGTGGTCTTGATCCCGCCGGCGGGCTTGACCCCGACCTGGCGGCCGGTGGCGGCGCGGAAGTCGCGCACGGCCTCGAGCATCACCAGGCAGACCGGCAGCGTGGCGGCGGGGGAGATCTTGCCGGTGGAGGTCTTGATGAAGTCGCCGCCGGCGAGCATCGCCAGCCAGGAGGCGCGGCGGGCGTTGTCCAGGGTGACCAGCTCGCCGGTCTCCAGGATGACCTTCAGGTGCGCCGGCCCGCAGGCCTCCTTGACCGCCACGATCTCCTCGAACACGTCGAGGTAGCGGCCGGCGAGGAAGGCGCCGCGGTCGATGACCATGTCGATCTCGTCGGCGCCACCTGCGACGGCGTCCCGGACGTCGGCGAGCTTGACCGCGCGGCTGGCCCGCCCGCTGGGGAAGGCGGTGGCGACGGCGGCGACCTTGATGCCGGTGCCGGCCAGCGCCTCCTTCGCGACGCCGGCCAGGTCGCCGTAGACGCAGACCGCGGCGACCGCCGGGCAGGTCGGGTCCTCCGGGTCGGGGCGGCGGGCCTTGGCGGCCAGGCTGCGCACCTTGCCCGGGGTGTCCGAACCCTCCAGCGTGGTCAGGTCGACCATCGAGATGGCGGTGTCGATCGCCCACGCCTTGGCCGTGGTCTTGATCGACCGGGTGCCCAGCACGGCGGTGCGCTGCTGCGCGCCGACGGCGTCGACGCCGGGCAGGCCGTGCAGGAAGGTGCGGAAGGCGGCGTCGGAGCGGGTGACGTCGGCGAAGGGGTCCGGCGGCGTGCCGGCCGGGCCGCCGACCGCGGGCTCACCACCGGCCAGCGCGTTCGGGTCCAGCACGTGGGTCATGCCCCGCATTCTCCACCGCGCCGCCGAGCGGGCGGGCACCTCACCCACCGCGGGGCGCCCGCGGCGACGGCGTCCCGCTCGTGCCGACGTCCCGCGGTCGGGCAGAACGGGTGCGTGCAGACCCCCCACCCAGGTCAGCGTCGATCCCTGACGGCGCGAGCGGAGCCGGTGGACCCGATGGTGAGCCGTGCCACGGCGCGGCTCACCATCGGGCGGCGCAGCTCAGCCCGGTGCAGGGCCGCGCGACGGCGGGGCCGGGTGAGCGGACAGGAGGTCGGGGCGCCCGGCCGTTACCGTGTGCGCGTGCAGCTGACCGTCGTCGACCACCCGCTCGCCCGTGCCCGCCTGTCCAAGATGCGGGACGAGCGCAGCGACAACGCCACCTTCCGCGCCGCGCTGCGGGACCTGACGACGTACCTGGTCTACGAGGCCACCCGCGACCTGGCGGCGGCCGAGGACCAGATCACCACCCCGGTCACCACGACCACCGGCTACCGGCTGGCCAGCCCGCCGCTGATCGTCCCGGTGCTGCGCGCGGGCCTGGGCATGGCCGAGACCGCGCACAGCATGCTGCCGGAGTCGCAGATGGGCTTCGTCGGGCTGGCGCGCAACGAGGTCACTCATCAGCCCGAGCCCTACATGGCCTCGCTGCCGGCGTCGCTGGTCGACCGGCACGTGTTCGTCCTGGACCCGATGCTGGCCACCGGCGGCTCGCTGGTGAACTGCTGCACGCTGCTGACCGACCGCGGCGCCACCGACATCACCGTGCTGTGCGCGCTGGCCGCGCCCGAGGGCCTGCAGCGGCTGGAGGGCTCCGGTCTGCCGCTGCGCGTCTTCACCGCCAGCGTCGACGAGCGGCTCAACGAGCACGCCTACATCGTCCCGGGCCTCGGCGACGCCGGTGACCGCCAGTTCGGCGCGGTCTGACCGTGCGCTTCGCCGTCCTGGGCACCGGGTTCTGGGCCCGCACCGTGCACGCGGCCTCGCTGGCCGGGCACCCGGGCGCCGAGCTCGCCGGCATCTGGGGCCGCGACCTGACCAAGGCGCAGGAGGCCGGCGCGGAGTTCGACGTCCCCGGCACCGACGACCTCGACGCGCTGCTGGCCGACGTCGACGCGGTCAGCATCTCGCTGCCGCCCGACGTGCAGGCCCCGCTCGCCGAGCGGGCCGCCGCGGCCGGCAAGCACCTGCTGCTGGAGAAGCCGGTCGCGCTGTCCGTCGAGGCCGCCGACCGGGTGGTCGCCGCCGCCGGGACGGCCGGCGTCGCCTCCGTCGTCTTCTTCACCAACCGCTTCCGGACCGCGACCTCCACCTGGCTCGAGCAGGCCGCCCGGACGACGCTGACCGGGGGCTCGGTCACCTGGCTGGGCTCGCTGGCCGGCACCCCGTTCGACAACTCGCCGTGGCGGCACGAGCACGGCGCCCTGTGGGACGTCGGCCCGCACGCGCTCTCCCTGCTCGTGCCCGCGCTCGGTCCGGTCACCGCCGTCCAGGCCGGCGCCGGGCTGGGCGACCTCGTGCACCTGGTGCTCACCCACACCGAGGGCCGCACGAGCACGGTCACCCTCAGCTCCACCGCCGCCCCGCTGTCGGCCGGCATCGAGTCGTGGGTGCACGGGGACGCCGGCCGGCTGGTCCTGCTGCCGGAGCCGGGCACCGCCACCGACGCCCACCGGGTCGCCGTCGACGAGCTGCAGGCCGCGGCGCTCACCGGGGGCGCGCACCCCTGCGACGCGGCCTTCGGCCGGGACGTCGTCCGGGTGCTCGAGGCCGCGCAGCGGTCGCTGGGCACCGGCTGCCGGGAGACCGTCGGCGGGTGACCGGCCAGGTCGCCTGCCCGCCCTGGACCCCGGACGCGGGGACACTGGGCGCGTGAGCATCTGGGAGTGGTACGTGCGCCGGGGGCGGATCGACCGGCGCACCTGGTGGCTGCAGTACGCCCTGCCGGTCGCGGTCCTCAGCGTGCTGGCCCTGTTCGCCGACCTCGCGCTGGGCAGCACCGACCTGCAGCAGATGCTGGCCACGGGGGTGCCGGACTACGGGCCGTTCGTCGAGGGTGTCGGGCTGCTGACCCTCCCGGCCTCGATCTCCGGCGCCGTCACCCGGCTGCACGACCGCGGGCTCCCGGCCTGGCTGATGCTCATCGTGTTCGTGCCGCTCATCGGCCAGCTGGCCCTGCTCGTGCTCACCGGCTTCGTCCGCGGGGACGCCCGCCCCAACCGCTACGGCCCCCCGCCCGGCTCGCCCTCGGTCGGAGGAGGACTGCTCTACGTCCCGCCGGCCTGGAGCTGACGCCCCGGCCGGGGGATCCGCTACAGCCCGAGCGCGGTCGACATCTCCGTGCGCAACCGGTCCAGCTCCGCCGCGCCCCGGCTGCGTGCGGCGGGCACCCCGGCCGGGTCCCGCACCGGGACGACCGTCTCCAGGTAGGCCTTGAGCTTGGGCTCGGTACCGCTGGGGCGCACGATCACCCGCACCCCGTCCCCGCGCAGCCGGACGGCGTCCACCGGCGGGTCGGCCTCGGCGAGGTCGGCCACCTCGACGTCCCGGCCGAGGAGCTGCGCCGGGGGAGCGGCCCGCAGCCGCGCCATCGCGTCGGAGATGAGCGTCAGGTCCTCGACCCGCACCGACAGCTGGCCGGTGGCGTGCAGCCCGTGCTCGACGGCCAGCTCGTCGAGCCGGTCGGGGAGCGTCCGCCCGTCGGCGGCGAGCTCGGCGGCCAGCAGCGCGACGGCCAGCGCTGCGGAGACGCCGTCCTTGTCGTGCGCCACCGAGGGGGTGACCGCGTAGCCCAGCGCCTCCTCGTAGCCGAACGCCAGCGGCGCCTCGGGCGAGCCGGCCCGGATGATCCACTTGAAGCCGGTCGGGGTCTCCTCGGCCGGTACGCCGTGCGCGCGGGCCAGCTCACCCAGCAGCGAGCCGCTGACCAGCGACCGCGCGTAGGTGCCCCGCACCCCCCGGCGCAGCAGCCAGTCGGCCAGCAGCACCCCCACCTCGTCGCCGGTCAGCTGCCGGCCGTCGCAGACCACCGAGCACCGGTCGGCGTCGGGGTCCTCGGCGATCGCCACGGAGGCGCCCACCTCGACGGCCAGGTCGACCAGCAGGTCGACCGCGCCGGGCTCCTCCGGGTTGGGGAAGGCGACGGTCGGGAACGCCGGGTCGGGCCGGTCCTGCTGGGCGACCACGTGCAGCGGGGCGAACCCGGCGGCGTCGAACACCCGGCGGGTGGTCGCCGAGCCGACGCCGTGCATCGCCGTGTAGGCCACGCGCAGCCGCTGCCGGTCGGCCAGCGGCACCCGGCCGGGCTGCAGCGCGTCGACCACGGCCGCGATGTAGCCGCCCTCGACGTCGTCGCCGAGGGTGCGCCAGTCGTCGGACAGCGGCACCTCGCGGGCCGGGCCGACCGCGGCGATCGCCGCCTCGATCGCACGGTCGGCCGGCGGCACCAGCTGGGCGCCGTCGCCGAGGTAGACCTTGTAGCCGTTGTCCTGCGGCGGGTTGTGGCTGGCGGTCACCACCACCCCGGCGACCGCGCCCAGGTGCCGGACGGCGAAGGACAGCACCGGCGTGGGCAGTGGCCGGGGCAGCACGGAGACGGCGAACCCGGCGCCGCTGAGCACCGCGGCCGAGGTGCGCGCGAACTCCTCCGAGCGGTGCCGGGCGTCGTACCCGATGACCACGCCGGCGCCGGCGTGCCCGGTGTCGGCGAGGTGCCGGGCCAGGCCGGCCGCGGCGCGGGTGACCACGGCGGCGTTCATCCCGGCCGGCCCGGCGCGCAGCGGGCCGCGCAGCCCGGCGGTGCCGAAGGTGAGCGGGCCGGTGAACCGGCGGGCCAGCTCGGCCGTGTCGCCGGCGGCGACCAGCGCCTCGACCTCGGCGCGGTCACCGGCGTGCGGGTCGTCGGCGGCCCAGGCGCGCGCCCGGCCGAGGACGTCGTCCGGCCCGGTCACGGCAGCCGGCTGATCAGCTGGACGAGGAACTGCCCCAGCCGGCCCGCGGCCTCGCGGCCGGCGGCCAGCACCTCGGTGTGGTCCAGCGCCTCGCCGGTGATGCCGGCCGCGGCGTTGGTGACCATCGACAGGCCGAGCACCTCCACCCCGGCGGCGCGGGCCGCGATCGCCTCCAGCGCGGTGGACATGCCGACCAGGTCCGCGCCCATCGTGCGCAGCATCCGGATCTCGGCCGGGGTCTCGAAGTGCGGGCCCGGCAGAGCGGCGTAGACGCCCTCGGCCAGGCCCGGGTCGATCTCCCGGGCCAGCGCGCGCAGCCGGGCCGAGTACAGGTCGGTGAGGTCGACGAACGTGGCCCCGACCAGCGGGGACGTCGCGGTCAGGTTCAGGTGGTCGCTGATCAGCACGGCCTGGCCGACCCGGTGGTCCGGCGACAGACCGCCGGCGGCGTTGGTCAGCAGCACGGTGCGCACCCCGGCCGCGGCCGCCGTCCGGATGCCGTGCACGACCGGTGCGACACCGCGCCCCTCGTAGAGGTGGGTGCGGCCCAGGAACAGCAGCACCTTGCGGCCCCCGACGGAGACCGAGCGGATCTCGCCGCCGTGCCCGCTGACGGTGGGGGCGGCGAAGCCGGGCAGCTGCCCGATCTCCACCCTGGCCAGCGTCTCGCCGAAGGCGTCGGCCGCGGGCGCCCAGCCCGAGCCCATGACGACCGCGACGTCGTGCGTGCCACCGAGCGCGGCGGTGAGGTCCTCGGCGGCGCGGGTGGCCAGGACGGCAGGATCGGGGCGGGAGGTGTCAGGCGAGCTCACGGGGGGACGCTAGCCCAGTCCGGGGCGGGCGCGCGCCGTCCCGGCAGGTGATCACTCGGGCGGTGACCCGGGACTGCGCTGCCTAGACTCCTCGCGTGCAGATCCCCTTCCACTCGTCCGAGCGCTCGAGCCTGGGGGTGGAGTGGGAGCTCCAGCTGATCGACCGGGACACCCGCGCGCTGACCTCGGGCGCGACCGAGATCCTCGCCGAGCTCACGCCCGCCGGCCTCGAGGAGCACCCCAAGGCCAAGCACGAGCTGCTGCAGTCGACCGTGGAGATCATCACCGGCATCTGCGGCACGGTCGCCGAGGCCAAGGCCGACCTGGCCGGCACGCTGGCCGAGGTCGTCGCTGCCGCCGACCGCCGCGGCCTGGGGGTGATGTGCGCCGGCAGCCACCCGTTCACGCCCTGGGAGAGCCAGCAGATCTCGCCCAAGGAGCGCTACGCGCAGCTGGTCGAGCGGATGCAGTGGGTCGTGCGGCGGATGCAGATCTTCGGGGTGCACGTGCACGTCGGCGTCCGGGCGCAGGACAAGATCGTCCCGATCGTCAACGCGCTCACCGCCTACGTGCCGCACTTCCTCGCCCTGTCGGCGTCCTCGCCCTACTGGGCCGGGCTCGACACCGGGCTGGCGTCGTCCCGCGCGCTGGTGTTCGAGGGCATGCCGACCGCGGGCCTGCCCCACCAGCTCGCCGACTGGTCGGAGTTCGAGCAGTACATGGCCACGCTGATCGCCAGCGGTTCGGTGCAGAGCGTCCGCGAGGTGTGGTGGGACATCCGCCCGCACCCGGACTTCGGCACCGTCGAGCTGCGCATCTGCGACGGCCTGACCAACCTCGACGAGATCGGCGCGGTCGCCGCGCTGGCGCAGTGCCTGGTCGAGCGGTTCGACCGGGCGCTCGACCGCGGCGAGACCCTGCCCGTGCCGGCCGGCTGGGTGGCGCGGGAGAACAAGTGGCGTGCGTCCCGGTACGGCCTGGACGCCTCGATCGTCGTCGACGACGCCGGCACCGTCCGAGGAGTCCGCGAGGCCCTCGACGAGCTGGTCGAGGACCTGCTGCCGATCGCCGGGGAGCTGGGCTGCGCGGCCGAGCTGGCCGACGTCCGCCGCATCATCGCCACCGGTGGCTCCGCCGCGCGGCAGCGCACCGTCGCCGCGGCGCACGGCGGCGCCCTGGAGCCGGTCGTGGACAGCCTGCTGGCCGAGATGCGCGATGGGCTGCCGCAGCGCGATGGGCTGCCGCAGCGCGATGGCCGCCCGCAGCGCGATGGCCTGCCGCGGGTGACGGCGGAGTGAGCGGGGACGACGTGCGGACGGCGGGCGCCGGCCGCGCGGGCGAGGACGCCCGGAGCACGGCGGTCGACGGCTGGTCGCGGGCGCACCAGGCCGAACTGGTCGCCGTCCGGCGGCACCTGCACGCCCATCCCGAGCTGGGGTTCGTCGAGCACGAGACCACCGCGTTCCTGGAGTCGCGGCTGACCCGGGCCGGGCTGCAGCCGCGCCGGCTCAAGGGCGGCACCGGGCTGGTCTGCGACGTCGGCGGTGATCCGGGCCGGGACGGGGTGCCAGCGGGCCCCGTGGTGGTGCTGCGCGCCGACATCGACGCGCTACCGCTGACCGACCTCAAGGACGTCCCGTACGCCTCCACCCGGCACGGGCTCGCGCACGCCTGCGGCCACGACGTGCACACCACGGTGCTGCTCGGCGTCGCCCTGGCGCTGGCCTCGCTGGACGAGCTGCCCGGCACGGTGCGAGCAGTGTTCCAGCCGGCCGAGGAGCAGGTGCCCGGCGGCGGGCTGCAGGTCCTCGAGGAGGGCGTGCTGGCCGGGGCGACCCGCGCGTTCGCGCTGCACTGCGACCCCTCGCTGGAGGTCGGGCGGGTGGGCCTGCGCACCGGCGCGATCACCGCCGCGTGCGACCGGGTCGAGGTCACCCTCACCGGGCCGGGCGGGCACACCGCGCGCCCGCAGCTGACCGTCGACCTGGTGCACGCCATGGGCCGGGTGGTCACCGAGGTGCCGGGGCTGCTGTCCCGGCTGGTCGACCCGCGCTCGGCGCTGTCCCTGGTCTGGGGCGCGGTCAGCGCCGGCGTCGCGGCCAACACGATCCCCGAGACCGGCCAGCTGCGCGGCACGCTGCGGGTGCTGGACCGCTCGGTGTGGAGCTCGGCCGAGGAGCTGGTGCGCCGGCTGGTCACCGAGGTCGCCGAGGCCTCCGGCGCCGGGGTGCAGATCGAGTACGTGCGCGGGGTGCCGCCGGTGGTCAACGATCCGCGCAGCGTCGCGCTGCTGCGCTCGGCGGCCCTGGAGACGGTGGGCGGCGAGGGCGTGGCGCTGTCGCCGCAGAGCATGGGCGGGGAGGACTTCGGCTGGTTCGCCGAGGTGCTGCCGATCGCGCTGGCCCGGCTGGGCACCCACGGCGGCGGCCAGCCCCTGGACCTGCACCGCGGCACCTTCGACGTCGACGAGCGGGCGATCGGGGTCGGGGTGCGGCTGATGGCCCGCACGGCGCTGCACGCGCTGTCCGCCGACGCCGCCGTGGTCGCTGCCGACCCCCGGTAGCGTCTGCCCCCTCGCGACCGGAGAGGCAGCACCCACTCGATGAGCACCCCCGACCGGCCGGCCCCCGACTCCGGTGAGGTCGCCGCCCCCGCCGGCCTCGCCGCGGAGGAAGCGACCAGGGTGCCGGCCCAGCCGGCGCCGCCCGAGGAGCTCGTGCTGGCCGGGGACTTCCCGGCCGCCACCCGCGCGCAGTGGCGTGACCTGGTGGCCGGGGTGCTGCGGAAGGCCGGCCGCGACGTCGGCCCGGACGCCGTCGAGGACGCGCTGCGGCACCCGGTCGCCACCGGGGTGACCGTCGGACCGCTCTACACCGCCGAGGACGCCGGTGACCTGCCTGCGCTGGCCGGGGTGCCCGGGCTGCCGCCGTTCGTCCGCGGCTCGCGGGCCGGCGGCGCCGACGCCGACGTGCCCGCCGGCTGGGACGTCCGCCAGCGGCACGCCGACCCCGACGTCGCCCGCACCACCGAGGCGGTGCTCGCCGACCTGGAGAACGGCGTCTCCTCGCTGTGGCTGGTGCTGGGCGAGGGCGCGGTGCCGGTGGAGGCGCTCGGCCGGGTGCTCGGCGGGGTGTACCTGGACCTGGCGCCGGTGACCGTGCAGGGCGGTGTCGCCGCGGCCGAGGCGTTCCTCGACCTGGTCGACGGGCGCACCGACCTGGCCCCGGGCAGCTGCCTGGGCCTGGACCCCCTCGGCGGGCAGGCCGCGACCGGGCGGCCGCAGCAGCTCACCGGGCTGGCCGACCTCGCCCGGCGGGCGCAGGCGCACCCGGGCATGCGTGCCGTCATCGTCGACGGGACGGTGTTCGCCGGGGCGGGCGGCTCGGTGGTGGAGGAGCTCGGGTGCGCGACCGCGGCCGGCGTCGGCTACCTGCGCGCGCTCACCGCGGGCGGGCTGGGCGTCGACGAGGCGTTCGGGCAGCTGGAGTTCCGGCTGTCGGCGAGCGCCGACCAGTTCACCACCATCGCCGCGCTGCGCGCCGCGCGCCGGCTGTGGAACCGGGTCGGCGAGGTCAGCGGGGCGTCCCCGGCGGCCCGGGCGCAGCGCCAGCACGCGGTCACCTCCGACGTGATGGTCACCCGGCACGACCCGTGGGTGAACCTGCTGCGCACGACGGTCGCCTGCTTCGCCGCCGGGGTGGGCGGCGCCGACGTCGTCACCGTGCAGCCCTTCGACGCAGCCCTCGGCCTGCCCGACGCCTTCGCCCGGCGGATCGCCCGCAACACCCAGAGCCTGCTGGTGGAGGAGGGGTCGCTGGCCCGCGTGCTCGACCCGGCCGGCGGCTCCTGGTACGTCGAGTCGCTGACCGCCGCGCTGGCCGAAGCGGCCTGGGCGTGGTTCACCGAGATCGAGCGCGCCGGCGGGCTGGCCGCGGCGCTGACCGGCGGCCTGGTGGCCGACCGGCTGGCCACCGCCTGGGCGCAGCGGGCCGACCGGGTCGCGCACCGCACCGACCCGATCACCGGGGTCAGCGAGTTCCCCGACCCCGCCGAGGTGCTGCCCGTGCGCCGTCCCGCCCCCGCCCCGCCGTCCGGGGGGCTGCCCCGGGTGCGCGCCGCGGCCGCGTTCGAGGAGCTGCGCGACCGGGTCGAGGCCGTCGCGCCCCGCCCGGCCGTGTACCTGGCCACGATCGGCCCGGTCGCCCGGCACACCGCCCGCGCGGGCTTCGCCGCCAACCTGTTCGCCGCCGGTGGCCTGGCGACCCCGACCGGTGACGGCGCGAGCGGGCTGGAGGGTGCGACGGTGGCCTGCATCTGCGGCACCGACCGCGACTACGCCGAGCGGGCCGCGGAGCTGGCCGCCGAGCTGCGGGCCGCCGGCGCCACCCAGGTGTGGCTGGCCGGCCCGCCGTCCCCGGCCGTCGACGGCGTCGACGGCCACCTGCACACCGGCTGCGACGCCCTGCAGGTCCTGACGACCGTGGTCGACCACCTCGGGACGGCGAAAGTGGCCACTTCCGCCCCTGCGGGCAGCGTGGAGGAGCGATGAGCAGCATCCCCGACTTCGGCGGTCTGGAGCTGGGCACCCCGACGGCCGGCTCCGCGGACTGGGCGGCTGCGTACGAGCGGGTGACCGGGCACCGGGTGGCCGAGGCCACCTGGCAGACGCCGGAGGGGATCGCCGTCCCGCCGCTGGCGACCGCGGCCGACCTGGCCGGCGCGGACTTCCTGGACACCCTGCCGGGCATCCCGCCGTTCCTGCGCGGGCCCTACCCGACGATGTACACCACCCAGCCGTGGACGGTGCGGCAGTACGCCGGGTTCTCCACCGCGGCGGCGTCCAACGCCTTCTACCGGCGCAACCTCGCCGCCGGGCAGAAGGGGCTGAGCGTCGCCTTCGACCTGCCCACCCACCGCGGCTACGACTCCGACCACCCGCGCGTGGTCGGCGACGTCGGCATGGCCGGGGTGGCGATCGACTCGATCCTGGACATGCGGCAGCTCTTCGACGGCATCCCGCTGGAGAAGATGAGCGTGTCGATGACCATGAACGGCGCGGTGCTGCCGGTGCTGGCGCTCTACGTCGTGGCGGCGGAGGAGCAGGGGGTGAGCCCGGACCAGCTCACGGGGACGATCCAGAACGACATCCTCAAGGAGTTCATGGTCCGCAACACCTACATCTACCCGCCGGGGCCCTCGATGCAGGTCATCAGCGACATCTTCGCGTTCACCTCGGCCCGGATGCCCCGGTACAACTCGATCTCCATCTCCGGGTACCACATCCAGGAGGCCGGGGCGACGGCCGACCTGGAGCTGGCCTACACCCTCGCCGACGGCGTCGAGTACCTGGCCGCCGGCCGGGGCGCCGGGCTGGACGTCGACGCGTTCGCCCCGCGGCTGAGCTTCTTCTTCGGCATCGGCATGGACTTCTTCATGGAGGTCGCGAAGCTCCGGGCCGGGCGGCTGCTGTGGGCCCGGCTCGTGCGGGAGGCCGGCGGCACCACCGCGAAGTCGATGTCGCTGCGCACCCACTGCCAGACCTCGGGCTGGTCGCTGACCGCGCAGGACGTCTACAACAACGTCGTCCGCACCTGCCTGGAGGCGATGGCCGCGACCCAGGGCGGCACCCAGTCGCTGCACACCAACGCCCTGGACGAGGCGCTCGCGCTGCCCACCGACGCCTCCGCCCGGATCGCCCGCAACACCCAGCTGCTGCTGGCCCACGAGTCCGGGACGACGCGGGTCATCGACCCGTGGGGCGGCTCGGCGCACGTGGAGCGGCTCACCCGCGACCTGGCCCGGCGCGCCTGGGGGCACATCGAGGAGGTCGCCGCCCACGGCGGCATGGCCCGGGCGATCGACGATGGCATCCCGAAGCTGCGCATCGAGGAGGCCGCCGCCCGCACCCAGGCGCGGATCGACTCCGGTCGCCAGCCGGTGATCGGGGTCAACCGGTACCGGGTCGGCACCGACGAGCCGGTCGAGGTGCTGCGGGTCGACAACGCCGACGTGCTGGCCCAGCAGCGGGCCCGGCTGGCCGAGCTGCGGGCCACCCGCGACCCCCGCGCGGTCGCCGACACGTTGCACCGGCTCACCGACGCCGCCCGCGCCGCCGCCGAGGGCCGCCGCGGGCCCGGGCTGGCGCAGAACCTGCTCGCGCTCGCCGTCGACGCGGCCCGGGCGAAGGCGACGGTGGGGGAGATCTCCGACGCGCTGGAGGTCGTGCACGGGCGGCACGCCGGCCAGGTGCGCACCATCTCCGGTGTGTACCGCGACGAGGCCGGGGGTTCTGCCGCCGTGGAGGAGACCCGGGCCCGGGCGGCCGCGTTCGCCGAGGCCGAGGGCCGCCGGCCGCGGATCCTGGTGGCCAAGATGGGCCAGGACGGCCACGACCGCGGGCAGAAGGTCATCGCCACCGCCTTCGCCGACCTCGGCTTCGACGTCGACGTCGGCCCGCTGTTCCAGACGCCGGAGGAGGTCGCCCGGCAGGCCGTCGAGGCCGATGTGCACGTCGTCGGGGTCTCCTCGCTGGCCGCGGGGCACCTGACGCTGGTCCCGGCGCTGCGCACCGCGCTGGCCGAGCTCGGCGCCGACGACGTCCTGGTCGTGGTCGGCGGCGTCATCCCACCGGACGACGTCCCGACGCTGCGCGAGATGGGCGCGGCCGCGGTCTTCCCGCCCGGCACCGTCATCGCCGACGCCGCCCAGGAGCTGCTGACCACCCTGTCCTCCCGACTCGGCCACTGAGGGGCGAAAGTGGCCACTTTCGCCCCTGGTGGGGCACCGGTGGACGTCGCCGGGCTCGTGGACGGCGTGCTCGCCGGGGACCGGCGGGCGACGGCGCGGGCGATCACGCTGGTCGAGTCCACCCGCGGCGACCACCGCGACGCGGCGCAGGAGCTGCTCGGCGCGCTGCTGCCGCACGCCGGGCGAGCGCGGCGGGTGGGCATCAGCGGTGTCCCCGGCGTGGGCAAGTCCACCTTCATCGACACCCTCGGGACGACGCTGACCGCGGCCGGCTCCCGGGTGGCGGTGCTCGCCGTCGACCCGTCCTCGACCCGGTCGGGCGGCTCGATCCTGGGCGACAAGACCCGGATGTCGCGGCTGGCCGTCGACCCGCGGGCCTTCATCCGGCCCGCGCCCACCGCCGGCACGCTCGGCGGGGTCGCGCAGGCCACGCGGGAGTCGATGGTGGTCGTCGAGGCCGCCGGCCACGACGTCGTCCTGGTCGAGACCGTCGGGGTCGGGCAGTCGGAGGTGACCGTCGCGGAGATGGTCGACACCTTCCTGTTCCTCACCCTGGCCCGCACCGGCGACCAGCTGCAGGGCATCAAGCGCGGCATCCTCGAGATCGCCGACGTCATCGCGGTGAACAAGGCCGACGGGCCGGGGGAGGCCGACGCCCGCCGGGCCGCCCGGGAGCTGGCCGGCGCGGTGCGGATGCTGCGCGGGGCCACCGACGTCGTGCCGGTGCTCACCTGCGCCGGGCTCACCGGCGTGGGCGTGCCCGAGGTCTGGGCGGCGCTGGGAGCCCACTCCGACCGGCTGCGCGGCTCCGGTGAGCTGGACCGGCGGCGCCGGGCCCAGCAGGTGCGCTGGATGTGGCACCTCGTGCGCGACGGGCTGGACCACCGACTGCGCACCCACCCGGCGGTGGCGGCGCTGGTCCCGGAGCTGGAGGCTGCGGTCCTGGCCGGCGGGCTGCCGCCGGCCCGGGCCGCCGAGCGGCTGGTGGCGGCCTTCACCACGGGTCTGTCCGGGGAGCGGCACCGGGCTCCGTAAGGTCGCTGCGACGAGGAGCACCGAGCTCCTGCGCTCAGGAGTGGAGATCAACAGCGTGCGTGTCCTGGTCGTGTCCCCGACGTACGACGAGATCGAGAACATCGGGGACCACGTCACCGCCGTCCTCGCCCGGCCGTCGGCGCCGGACGTGCTGGTCGTCGACGACGGGTCACCCGACGGCACCGGCGCCCGGGTCCGGGAGCTGGCCGCCGCCCACCCCGGCCGGGTGCACCTCATCGAGCGGTCCGGGAAGCTCGGGCTGGGCTCGGCCTACGTCGCCGGCTTCGGCTGGGCGCTGGCCGAGGGCCGCTGGGACGTCGTCGTGCAGATGGACGTCGACGGCTCGCACGACCCGGCCTCGGTCGACGACCTGCTCGCCCGCACCACCGACGCCGACCTGGTGCTGGGCTCGCGCTACGTGCCCGGCGGGGCGGTGGCCGACTGGCCGTGGCACCGGCGGGCGCTGTCGTCCTCCGGCAACCGCTACGCCCGCACCGTGCTCGGTCTGCCCGTCCAGGACCTCACCGGCGGGTTCAAGGCGTGGCGGACGTCCCTGCTCGCCGAGCTGGACCTCGACGTCGCCACCTCGGAGGGCTACGCCTTCCAGATCGAGACGACGTTCCGTGCCGTGCAGCTGGGGGCCACCGTGGTGGAGGTGCCGATCGTCTTCCGCGACCGGCAGTTCGGGGAGTCGAAGATGGCGCCGGCGATCGCCGTCGAGGCGGTCACCGCGGTCTGGCAGATCCGCCGGCGGCGCGCCCGGGTCTGAGCCCGGGCTCAGTCGGCGACGGACCGGCAGTCGCGGTGGCGCAGGTCGGTCAGGTAGTCGTCCGGGGCGCCGGCGGCCTCGGCGGCGTCGGCGATCGCGCCCAGGTAGCGCGCCGAGGGCAGCCCGCCCTCGAAGGCGTCCAGCGCGTAGGCCTGGGCCACGACGTCGCCGGCCAGGGTGTGCACCCGCAGCCGCACCGTGCGGTACAGGCCGTGGTCGGCGCCCTCCCAGGCGTCCAGCGAGGCCTCGTCGGCGGCGGTGAGGTCGTAGAGCGCCACGAAGACGCCGGCGGAGCCCCTCGCCGTCCCGTCCGGGACCAGCGTCGCGAGCGCACCCTCCCAGCCGACGTCCTCCGCACCGAAGGTCAGCCGCCAGCCGGGGATCCAGCCGGTGCCGGAGAACGGTGAGGAGGGGCAGCGCTGCAGCATCTGCGCGGGGTCCATGTTCGACCCGTACGCGGCGTAGAGGCCCATCCCGGCAGCCTAGCCAGCACCGGCCCGCCCGCCCCGCGTCGGTGGCCGGCATGGGCGCGCGGACGGGGGACAATGGGTCGGCAACCGTCGTCCCCGCTCGGAGAAGGAACCATGACCCGCATCGTGATCATCGGCGGTGGCCCGGCCGGCTACGAGGCCGCGCTCGTCGCCGCCTCCCTGGGTGCGGACGTCACCGTGGTCGAACGCGACGGCATCGGCGGGGCCAGCGTGCTCACCGACTGCGTGCCGTCGAAGACCTTCATCGCCTCCGCCGGCGCGATGACCTCGGTGCGCGACTCCGCCGTCCTGGGGCTGCGCGGCACCGACCTGCACACCGTCGGCCTCGACCTGGCCGCGGTCAACCAGCGGATCAAGGGCCTGGCCATGGCCCAGTCCGCCGACATCCACGCCCGGCTGGAGGCCGAGGGCGTGCGGGTGGTCGCCGGGCAGGCCCGGCTGGCCGACCAGGAGCCGGGGCTGGCCGCCCACCGGGTCCAGGTGCTCGGCCGCGACGGCGAGGTCGCCGAGGAGATCGCCGGCGACGTGGTCCTGCTGGCCACCGGCGCCGACCCGCGCGTGCTGCCCGGCGCCGAGCCCGACGGCGAGCGCATCCTGTCCTGGCGCGACGTCTACGACCTCGACGAGATGCCCGAGCACCTGGTCGTCGTGGGCTCCGGCGTCACCGGTGCGGAGTTCGCCTCCGGCTACCTGGAGGCCGGGGTCCCGGTCACCCTGGTCTCCTCCCGCGACCAGGTGCTGCCCGGCGAGGACGCCGACGCCGCCGCGGTCGTCGAGCGGGTGTTCCAGTCCCGCGGCGGGCGGATCGCCGAGCGGGGCCGCGCGGAGAAGGTCGAGCGCACCGAGAAGGGCGTGCGGGTCGAGCTGACCGACGGCCGGGTCGTCGAGGGTTCGCACGCGCTGATGACCGTGGGCACCGTGCCCAACACCGAGGGGCTGGACCTGGAGGCCGCCGGCGTCGCGGTGACCCGCTCCGGGCACGTCGTCGTCGACCGGGTCTCCCGCACCAGCGTGCCGGGCATCTACGCCGCCGGCGACGTCACCGGGGTGTTCCAGCTGGCCTCGGTCGCGGCCATGCAGGGGCGGATCGCCATGTGGCACGCCCTCGGTGAGGCGGTCTCGCCGATCCGGCTGAAGACGGTCGCGGCCAACGTGTTCACCCACCCCGAGATCGCCACCGTCGGCGTGCAGGAGGAGTCGCTCACCGAGGGCGCCGACGTCGAGGTGATCCGGCTGCCGCTGGCCACCAACGCCCGGGCCAAGATGGGCGACCTGCACGACGGGTTCATCAAGCTCTACGCCCGCCGCTCCACCGACGTCGTCATCGGCGGCGTCGTGGTGTCCCCGGGCGCCTCGGAGCTGATCCTGCCGATCGCGCTGGCGGTCACCAAGGGGCTCACCGCCGGTGACCTGGCGCAGACCTTCGCCATCTACCCGTCGCTGTCGGGCTCCATCACCGAGGCCGGCCGCCGGCTGATGGGGATCGAGGACGAGCACAGCTGACCCCGGGGTCCCGGTGGCGCGGTGCCACCGGGGCCGATGTGCCCGGGACGCTCCAGTTCCGCAGGGCGGCTGCCGATGCAGAGGACGGTCCCCTCTGCCCAGGAGTCGTCGTGCGCACTGTCCTCCGCCCGTGGTCCCGACGGGTCGCCCTGCCGGGTGCCGCCGTCCTGCTCGCCGCGGCCCTGCCGCTCACCGTCGCCCTGCCGGCCACTGCCCAGGAGGGGCTGGCCGCAGCGGGCAGCACCGTCGTGGGGGAGCTGGTCCAGGGGTACGCCGACCCGGGTCCGGAGGAGCACCACGAGGCGGCCGGGGACGACGCGCACGGCGGGCTGCTGAGCTGGGTGCAGACCGGTGCCACCGAGGCCGTGCGGGTGCCCACCGACGACGTGACCGGGCTCGAGGCCGGCGCCACGGTGCGGGTCACCCTGGGCGGGCAGGTGCGCGACGAGGGGGTCACCGAGGCCGGCCTCGCGCCGGCGCAGGAGGTGCTGTCCGCCGCGGTGGTCGCGCCGGCGGACGCCGGCACCGCGGCACCGGCGTCCCTCCAGCAGCAGGTGACGGTGGTGATGCTGCAGCCCAGCGGGAGCAGCAGCCAGCGTGCCGCTGACCCCACGACGGTCGCCGACGTGGTGGCCGCGGTGAACGGGCCGGTCAGCGACTTCTGGGCCCGGCAGAGCGGCGGGGCGGTGCGCTTCACCGTCACCGCCAGCCGTGACTGGACGACGACCGACGCCAGCTGCAGCACGCCCTTCTCCCTGTGGGACGCAGCCGCCCAGGTGGCCGGCTGGACCCCCGGGCCGGGCCGGCACCTGCTGGTCTACGTCCCGGCCGGCGCCCCGGGCTGCTCCTACGGCCTGGGCACCGTGGGCGGCTCGCTGGACGGCGGCGGTCTGGCCTACGTGCAGGGGACCGGCACCTCGGTGATCGCCCACGAGTTCGGCCACAACCTGGGGCTGGGGCACTCCTCGGCGGTCCAGTGCGACGGCACCGTCGACTCCGGTGAGTGCCTGGTCGCCGGCTACGGCGACTACTACGACGTCATGGGCGTCTCCTGGGGGCCGGTGGGCACCCTGAACCGGGTCCAGGCGGCGCTGCTGGGTTTCCTCGCCGGCTCCGACGTCCAGGAGGTCCGCGCCGGGACCGAGGTGACCCTGGCGCCGGTCTCCGCGGGATCGGGTGTCCGGGCGGCCCGCTACGCGGACCCGGTGAGCGGGGACGTCTACTGGTTGGAGTACCGGACGGCGAGCGGCCAGGACGCCTGGCTCGGCGACGCCGCGGTCAACCGGCTACGGCTGCAGACCGGGGTGACCGCCCGGATCGAGAGCAGCGGGGACGACACGTCGCTGCTGCTGGACGGCACCCCCTCGCCCCGGTCGGGCTGGTCGGCCGACCGCGCCGAGGCCTTCCCCGTGGGCGTGCCGGTGGCGGTCGGGGGAGAGGGCCTGCAGGTGACCGTCCTCCGGGAGACCGCCGAGGCCGCCGTCATCCGGGTGGCCGCCGAGGTGTCGCCGGTCGAGCAGGCGTACCGCGCCACCGGCGGGGCAGCGGGTCCGCTGGGGGCGGCGACCGCGGCCGAGCTGTGCGGGCTGCGCGACGGCGGCTGCCTCCGGACCTACCAGCGCGGCAGCATCTACTGGTCACCCGCGACCGGTGCCCGGGTCGTGCTGGCCGGGGCGGTCGCGGACCGGTGGGCGCAGGCCGGCTGGGAGAACGGGCCGCTGGGCTGGCCCTTGGGCGACACCACCTGCGGCATCACGGACAACGGCTGCTACCAGCACTTCCAGGGCGGCACGATCATGTACAGCCCGGCGACCGGGGCCTGGGCGCTCACCGGCGTGCTGCGTGAGGGCTGGTTCCGCACCGGCTCGGAGGGCGGCGTGCTGGGCTACCCGACTGCGGCGGCTGTGTGCGGCCTCCGCTCCGCCGGCTGCTTCCAGTCCTTCGCCCGGGGTTCGCTCTACTGGTCCCCGGCGACCGGTGCGCGGGCGGTGACCTGGCCGGCGGGGGACGCCTGGGCGCGACAGGGCTGGGAGAACGGCGCCCTGGGCTACCCGGTGACCGACACGACCTGCGGTCTGTCCTCGAGCGGCTGCTACCAGCACTTCCAGGGCGGCACGGTCATGTACAGCCCGGGGAGCGGTTCCTGGCCGCTGTCCGGGGTGCTGCGGGACGGGTGGTTCCGCGCCGGGTCGGAGCGCGGGACGCTCGGCTACCCGACGTCGGCCCCGATCTGCGGGCTGCGCGACGGCGGCTGCTTCCAGCGGTTCACGGGCGGCGCGCTGTACTGGTCGCCGGCCACCTCGGCCCGCGTGGTCAGCGGCGCGGTGGCCGTGGGCTGGGCCCGGCAGGGGTGGGAGGGTGGGCCGCTCGGCTACCCCGTCTCCGACGCCGGTTGCGGGCTGGTCGGCGGTGGCTGCTACCAGCACTTCCAGGGGGGCACGGTGATGTCCAGCCCGGCGGGCGGTGCCTGGGCGCTGTCCGGCGTCCTGCGGCAGGGGTGGTTCCAGACGGGGTCCGAGGCCGGTGTGCTGAGCTACCCGACGTCCGCGGCGAGCTGCGGCCTGCGGGACGGCGGCTGTCTCCAGCGGTTCCTCGGCGGCGTCCTGTACTGGTCACCGGCCACCGGTGCGCAGCCGGTCGTGCCCGGGGCGATCGCCGACCGGTGGGCGGCGCTGGGCTGGGAGGCGGGTCTGGGCTACCCGGTGGACGCCGAGCGCGTCGTCACCGGCGGTCGCGCCCAGCGCTTCCAGCGCGGCACGCTCACCTGGGTGCGGGCGACGGGTGAGGTGCGCCGCTCGTGACCACGGGTTCCTGACCGCCGGGCGGCAGCCCGACCGGCGGTCAGGAACCGGCCTCAGGCGTCGGCGATGGTGCAGAGCACGGCACCGCTGGTGACGGCCGCGCCGACCTCGGCGGTGAGCCCGGTGATGGTACCCGCCTTGTGGGCGGTGATGGGCTGCTCCATCTTCATCGCCTCGAGCACCACGACCAGGTCACCGGCGGCCACGGTGGCGCCGTCGGCCACCGCCACCTTCACGATCGTGCCCTGCATCGGCGCGGTCAGGGAGGCGCCGGAGGCCGTCTGGCCACCCGGGCCGCCGGACCGCTTGCGCGGCTTCGGCCCGGCCGCGGCGGGGGCGCCGGCGGCCAGCCCGGCCGGCAGCGACACCTCGAGCCGGCGCCCCCCGACCTCGACGACGACGGTCTGCCGCGGCTCGGCCTCGTCGGCCGCGGCGGGCGCGGCGCTGTACGGCGGCACCTGGTTGTCCCACCCGGTCTCGATCCAGCGGGTGTGCACGGTGAACGGCTCGCTGGTGAAGGCCGGGTCGGTGACGACGGCGCGGTGGAAGGGGATGACGGTGGGCATGCCCTCGACCACCAGCTCGTCCAGCGCCCGGGCCGCCCGCTGCAGCGCCTCGGCCCGGGTGGCGCCGGTGACGATGAGCTTGGCCAGCATGGAGTCGAACGCGCCGGCCACCTCGCCGCCGGCCTCGACGCCGGAGTCCCAGCGCACACCGGGGCCCTGCGGGACGACGAGCCGGGTGACCGGGCCGGGGGCGGGCATGAAGTTCCGGCCGGCGTCCTCGGCGTTGATCCGGAACTCGATGCTGTGCCCGCGGGGCGCCGGGTCCTCGGTGAGCTCCAGGGGCAGGCCCTCGGCGATGCGGAACTGCTGGCGCACCAGGTCGATGCCGGCGGTCTCCTCGCTCACCGGGTGCTCGACCTGCAGCCGGGTGTTGACCTCCAGGAAGGAGATCGACCCGTCGGTGCCCACCAGGTACTCGACGGTGCCCGCGCCCACGTAGCCCGCGGCGGCGCAGATGGCCTTGGCCGAGGAGTGGATGCGCTCGCGCTGGGCGTCGGTCAGGAACGGTGCGGGGGCCTCCTCGACCAGCTTCTGGTTGCGCCGCTGCAGCGAGCAGTCCCGGGTGCCGACCACGATCACGTTCCCGTGGGTGTCGGCGAGCACCTGGGCCTCGACGTGCCGCGGCTCGTCCAGGAACCGCTCGACGAAGCACTCGCCGCGCCCGAAGGCCGAGACGGCCTCCCGGACGGCGGAGTCGAACAGCTCGGGGATCTCCTCCAGCGTGCGGGCGACCTTCAGGCCGCGCCCGCCGCCGCCGAACGCGGCCTTGATGGCCACCGGCAGCCCGTGCAGCTGCGCGAAGGCCACGACCTCGCCGGCGTCGGCGACCGGGTCCTTCGTGCCGGGCACCAGCGGCGCGCCGGCGCGCATGGCGATGTGCCGGGCGGCGACCTTGTCGCCGAGGTCGGTGATGGCCTGCGGGGACGGGCCGATCCAGGTCAGCCCGGCGTCGATGACGGCCCGGGCGAAGTCGGCGTTCTCCGACAGGAACCCGTACCCGGGGTGGACGGCGTCCGCGCCCGAGCGCCGGGCGGCGTCCAGGAGCTTGTCGACGACCAGGTAGGAGTCGCCCGGCGTGGTGCCACCGAGGGCGAAGGCCTCGTCGGCGGTGCGCACGTGCAGGGCGTCGCGGTCGGGCTCGGCGTACACCGCGACGCTGGTCAGCCCGGCGTCCCGGCATGCGCGCGCCACCCGCACCGCGATCTCGCCGCGGTTGGCGATCAGGACCTTCTGCACGTTCGCTCTCCCTCGACGACGACCATCGGACTGTAGTCAGCGGCGGCAGCGGCTCGGTGCGGTGGGCGGCCCCGCCCCCCGGCACGGCCGACGCCGGTTCCCGGGCCGCGCGTCCGCAGCGCGTCCTGCGCCGGTTCCTGGCCTAGGTTCTGCCCATGGTCGTCGACGGGGAGATGCTGGCCGAGCGCGGGGAACACGGGCCGGGGCGCGCCCTGAACGGCAGCTTCGACGACGACCCCGAGCAGTACGACGACCTGCGGGCGGCCGGGCACATGGCGCGGCGGCGGGCCGCCTTCTTCGGCATGGCCGTCCGCCGCACCCCCGGACCGGTGGTCGAGCTCGGCTGCGGCACCGGCACGCTGCTGCGCCAGCTGGCGGCCGCCCACCCCGACCGGTCGTTCCTCGGGGTCGAACCGCTGGCCAACTACGTCGACTTCGCCCGGCGCGAGGCGGCCGCCCTCGGGCTGACCAACGTCCGGTTCGAGGCGGCGACCGGGGAGGCGCTGGGCTCGGTCGTCCCGCCCGGGTCGGCCGGCCTGGTGATCAGCGTCGACGCCCTGCACCACGTCCAGGACCTCGACCGCGTCATCGACGAGGTCTTCACCGCCACGCGGCACGACGGCCGGTGGGTGGCGATGGAGCCCGACCGGCTGCACCCCTACGTGCTGGCCTACCACGTGCTGACGGCGGGCGAGCGCACGTTCCCGGCCCGCGACTTCCTGCGCCGCGCCCGGTCCCGGGGGTGGGCGCTCGTCCGCCGGCGGCGGCTCTTCATCTACCCCAGCGGCGTGGCCCGGGTCCCCGGCTGGGCCGAGCGCCTGGAACAGCGCCTGGAGCTCCGGCCGGTCGTCGCCGGGGCGATCGTGCACGACCTCGTGCGTCCCTGAGCTGCTCCCGCAGCGTGGCAGGGCCCGAGGACGCCGCGCGGGTCGGCCCCGGCCGGGCAGGCGCACCGGGCGCGAGCCCGTTCCCGATGGGGGAGCCGTGCACCAGGTGGCCCGGCGTCGACGTCGCACCGGCGGCGCGGAGGCGATCCGGCCGCTGCGGTCGGCGGTCAGGACCCCGCTGACGGGTCCACCAGCGAGGGTCCCGGTGGCGGTCAGCGCTGTCGGGCGACCCCGGGGGACGGCGCGGGTGGGGGAGGTGGGACGGGTGGGTCGACGACGTGCCGACACGCAGCGGATGGTCGATCCGCTCGGCGCGGACCTCCCTACGGTCGGGTCGACCGGGTGATGACGCGCGCTTGCAGCGCGGGGATCACGCCACCGTTCCCGTCCAGATGGTGAGGCCCTCCCGCGGTGATCGTCTACCTGCACATCGGCACGCCCAAGTCGGGCACCAGCTACATCCAGGACATCTGCAGCGCCAACCGCGAGCGGCTGGCCGCCGACGGGGTGCTCTGGCCCGGTGCGGAGTGGGGCGACCAGGTGCACGCCGTGCGCGACGTCCTGGCGCTGCACCCCGGTGGTGAGGTGACCGACCAGGCCACCGGTGCGTGGGGCCGCTTCGTGGCCGAGGTGGCCGCCTGGTCCGGACGGGCGGTCGTGCTGTCGATGGAGTGGCTGGTGCACGCCACCCCCGAGCAGGTGCGCTACATCGTCGACAGCCTGCACCCGCACGAGGTCCGCGTGGTCGTGACGGCCCGCGACCTGTCCCGGTGCGTGCCGGCGCAGTGGCAGGAGCAGATGCAGAACTGGGCCACCTGGACGTGGCCGGAGTACCTGGCCGCCGTCACCGCGGACGATCCGTGGGAGCAGGAGGCCGGCCGCCAGTTCTGGCGGGACCACGACCTCGGTCTGATCGTCGGCACCTGGTCGTCGGTGGTGTCCGGGGAGCGGGTCACCCTGGTGACCGTCCCGGGGGCCGGAGCCGCACCGGAGCTGCTCTGGGAGCGGTTCGCCGAGGTGGTCGGGCTCGACCCGACCGGCTTCGACCTGGACGTGCCGCCCGCCAACAGCTCGCTCGGCGCCGCCTCCGCCGAGCTGATGCGCCGGGTCAACCTGGCGGGTCGGGAGCACGGGCTGACCTGGCAGGCGGGCGACCCGCTCCTCAAGTGGGTCCTCGCCAAGCTCGTCCTGACGGCCCGGCGGGGGCAGGAGGAGCGCGTGGCGCTCCCCGCGGTCCACCACGACTGGGTCGTGCGGGAGTCCGAGCGGCTGGTCGCCGAGGTCGAGGCCGTCGGTGTCGCGGTGGTCGGGTCGTTCGAGGAGCTGAGGCCGGTGCTGTCGGGGGACGGTTCCGAGGCGGCGACCACCGAGCAGCTCCTGGCGGCGGCGGTCGACGGGATCGCCGGGATGGCCGTGGCCCTGACGAAGATGTCGGAGATCAGCGTGGCCGAGGCGGTCCGCCTGCACTTCGAGACGGCCGAGGAGACCAAGCGGGCCGCGGAGTCCGAGCGGGCCCTGGCCGCGGAGGCCGAGCGGGCCGAGCAGCTCGCCCGGTCGGTCGAGGTGAGCGTGCCGCACCCCCGACGCCCGGGGGTCGACGCGCTGACCGCCGGGCGGTGGGCGGTGACCCGCGCGCGCCGCGCGAGGGCCCGGCTGCGCGGGCACGACCGCACGGCGCTGGCCGCCACCGATGCCTGACCGTCGCGGCGCCCTCGCTCCTCCGGGTGCCCGGCGCCCCGCTCCCGGGAACGGGGTCAGCGGCTCCAGAGGTCGGTGATCGGCACGCCGAGCCGGGCCAGCTGCGTGCGCAGCAGCGGCAGCGACAGGCCGACCACGCCCGAGGGGTCGCCCTCGACCCGGCGGACGAACGGCGCGCCCAGCCCGTCGAGGGTGAACGCCCCGGCGACGTGCAGCGGCTCGCCGGAGCCCAGGTAGGCCTCCAGCTCCTCCGGCGTCGGGGTGGCGAAGTGGACCACGGTGGAGGAGACCGCGACGTCCCGGGTGGAGATGCGCCCGTCGCGGACGTCCAGGACGGCCTGACCGGTGTGCAGCGTGCCGGAGCGGCCGCCCATCCGCAGCCAGCGCAGCCGCGCCTCGGCGGCGTCGGCCGGCTTGCCCAGCGGCTCGCCGCGGAACTCCAGCAGCGAGTCCGCACCGATGACCAGCGCGTCGTCGGTCTGCTCGGCGACGGCGCGGGCCTTGGCGGTGGCCAGCAGCGCCACCAGCTCGGGCACCCGCGGGGCGGTGACCGCCGACTCGTCGACGCCGCTGACCACGACCTCGGGCGCCAGCCCGGCCTGGCGCAGCAGGGCCAGCCGGGCCGGTGACCGGGAGGCCAGCACCAGGCGCCGGGTCATGCCGGCCCCCCGGCCGCGCGCCAGCCGCCGGGGCCGGCCTGCAGCGGACGGCGCAGCCCGCCGGCGCGCGCCGACCAGCTCCCGACCGGCAGCGGACGGCGGCGCGCGGGACGGCGCCGGGACAGCGCGGCGACGACGACGGTGAGCGCGGCCAGCTCCTCGGCCGACGGCTCGCCCGTGACGACGCTGATCATCGGGAGCCCGCTCACAGGGGGATGTTCCCGTGCTTCTTCGGCGGCAGCGTCTGGCGCTTGTTGGCCAGCAGCCGCAGCGCGCGGACGACGTGGATGCGGGTGTGCGAGGGCGGGATCACCGCGTCGACGTACCCGCGGTCGGCGGCGACCCACGGGTTGGCCAGGGTGTCCTGGTACTCGGTGACCAGCCCGGCGCGCAGCGCCTCGGGGTCCTCGGCCGCGGCCAGCTCGCGGCGGTGCAGCAGCCCGACCGCGCCCTGGGCGCCCATGACGGCGATCTGGGCGGTCGGCCAGGCCAGGTTCACGTCGGCGCCCAGGTGCTTGGAGCCCATCACGTCGTAGGCGCCGCCGTAGGCCTTGCGGGTGATGACGGTGATCAGCGGGACGGTCGCCTCGGCGTAGGCGTAGAGCAGCTTGGCCCCGCGCCGGATGATGCCGTTCCACTCCTGCGACGTCCCGGGCAGGAAGCCGGGGACGTCGACGAAGGTGAGCACCGGGATGTTGAAGGCGTCGCAGGTGCGCACGAAGCGCGCGGCCTTCTCGCTGGCGTCGATGTCCAGCGTGCCGGCCAGCTGGGTGGGCTGGTTGGCCACCACGCCCACCGGGCGGCCCTCGACCCGGCCGAAGCCGATGAGGATGTTGGGCGCCCACAGCGCCTGCACCTCGAGGAACTCCTCGTCGTCGAGCACGTGGGTGAGCACGGTGTGCATGTCGTAGGGGGTGTTGGGGGAGTCCGGGATGAAGGTGTCCAGCTCCCGGTCGGCGTCGGTGAGGGCCTCGGGCAGCGCGACGTCGACCGGGGTGACCTCGATCGCCGGCAGCGGGTCGAGGTTGTTGCTGGGCAGGTGGGCCAGCAGCGCCTTGACGTAGTCCAGCGCGTCGGCCTCGTCCTGGGCCAGGTAGTGCGCGACGCCGGAACGGGTGTTGTGGGTGCGCGCCCCGCCCAGCTCCTCCAGCGTGACGTCCTCGCCGGTGACGGTCTTCACCACGTCGGGGCCGGTGATGAACATCTGGCTGGTCCCGTCGACCATGACGATGAAGTCGGTCAGCGCCGGGGAGTAGACGTGCCCGCCGGCCGCGGCGCCCATCACCAGGGAGATCTGCGGGACGACGCCGGAGGCGTGCACGTTGCGCCGGAAGATCTCCGCGTAGAGGCCGAGGCTGACCACGCCCTCCTGGATGCGCGCGCCGCCGCCCTCGTTGATGCCGATGACCGGGCAGCCGGTGCGCACGGCCAGGTCGAGCACCTTGACGATCTTCTCGCCGTAGACCTCGCCGAGGCTGCCGCCGAAGACGGTGACGTCCTGGGAGAACACGCACACCTGGCGGCCGTCGATCGTGCCGTAGCCGGCGACCACGCCGTCCCCGTACGGGCGGCGGGCCGCCATGCCGAAGTTGGTGGAGCGGTGCCGGGCGAACTCGTCGAGCTCGGTGAACGTGCCCGGGTCCAGCAGCGCGTCGATCCGCTCGCGGGCGGTCATCTTGCCCGCGGCGTGCTGCTTGGCCACCGCGCGCTCGGACCCGGCGTGCGTGGCCGCCTCCACCCGCCGCTCGTACTCGGCCAGCTTGCCGGCGGTGGTGTGCGGGTCGGGACCGGGCTGTCCCGTGTTCTCCGGTTCGGCGGCACTCACAGCGCCGTAGCGTAGGTGACGTGTCCGACGCCGCCTCCTCCGCAGCTCCCCACCCCGACCGGCCGGCGATGGACGCCGCCGGGCTGACCGCCGCGCTGACCGGGTCGAGCGGGTTGTGGCGGGCCGTGGAGGTGGTCGAGGAGCTCGGCTCCACCAACGCGGAGCTGACCGCCCGGGCCGCCGCCGGTGCGGCGGAGGGGTTGGTGCTGGTCGCCGAGCACCAGGTCACCGGCCGCGGCCGGCTCGACCGCACCTGGACCTCCCCGCCCCGGGCCGGGCTCACCGTCTCGGTGCTGGTGCGCCCGGACGTCCCGGCGGCCCGGCGGGCGTGGCTGTCGCTGCTCACCGGGGTCGCGCTGGCCGAGGCGGTGGCCGGGGTGACCGGCGTCCGCGCGTCGCTGAAGTGGCCCAACGACCTGCTCGCCGCCGACGGCGCCAAGCTGGCCGGCATCCTCGCCGAGAGCTCCGGGCAGGCGGTCGTGATCGGCGCCGGCGTCAACGTCTCCACCCGGGCCGACGAGCTGCCCGGCACCGGCACGTCGCTGGAGCTGGTCGCCGGCGCCCCGGTCGACCGGGCCGCCCTGCTGCTGGCCTGGCTGCGGGCGTTCGAGACCCGGTACACCCGCTGGACCGAGGTGCTCGGCGACCCGGTGAGCTCCGGCCTGGCCCGCGACTACCTGGCCTGGTGCGCCACCGTGGGCACGACGGTCACCGTGACCCTGCCCGACGGCTCGAGCCTCGACGGCGTCGCCGAGGCCGTCGACTGGGACGGCCGGCTGGTGGTGCGCACCGACGGCGGCGTCGTGGAGCTGGCGTCGGGCGACGTGCGACACGTCCGGCCGGCCGGCCGGGAGGGATGACGTCGCCCGCCGGGTCGGTCATCCTCGTCGGGTGCCCTATCCCGACAAGGTCCTCGGCGAGGACGAAGAGGTCGTCCGCCACCTGCACCCGCACTGGCTGACCGTCCTGCGGCCCGTCGTGCTGTTCCTCCTGCTGGTCGGGGCGACGTCCTTCGGTGCCGCGCTGGTGCCGGCGGGGGAGCAGCAGGCGACGTGGCGGCTGGTCCTGGTCGCGGCGGCCCTCGTCGTCGGTGCGGTGTTCGTCGCCGTCCCGCTGCTGCGCTGGCGGACGACGCACTACGTCCTCACCACCCACCGGCTGCTGCACCGGACCGGGGTCCTGGCCCGGCAGGGCCGGGACATCGGGTTGTCCCGGATCACCGACGTCTCCTTCCGGCAGAGCCTGGGGGACCGGGTGGTGAACTCGGGCACCGTCTCGATCGAGACCGCTGGGGAGGGCGGGGCGACGGTGTTCTCCGCGATCCCCGACAGCGAGGGGGTGCAGCAGCTGCTCAACCAGCTGGTCGAGGAGGACGCCGACCGGCGGGCCGCCCGCGGCGGGCTCCAGTACGACCAGTACGACCAGTACGACCAGTACGGCGGGCAGCACCCCACCGAGCGGTTCTGAGCCCGGCCCCGGTGCCGGTCGGCGGGCCGCGTCCGGTCCTGTCGGAGGGGCGACCTACGGTGCGGGGCATGCGGTTGCTGCACACCTCCGACTGGCACGTCGGCCGTTCCCTGCACGGCACCGACCTGCTGGCCGAGCAGGAGGCGGTGCTCGGGGCGCTGGCCGACGTGGTGGCCGCCGAGTCCGTCGACGTGGTGCTGGTCGCCGGTGACGTCTACGACCGCGCGGTGCCCTCGGCCGACGCGACCGGGGTGTTCAGCCGGGTCGTCAACCGCCTCCTCCGGGCCGGCGCCCAGGTCGTGCTGACCCCGGGCAACCACGACTCCGCGCGCCGGCTCGGTACGCTGGCGGAGGTCCTCGCCGCCGGCGGTCTGCACGTCCGCGCCGACACCCCGCGGCTCGACGAGCCGGTGCTGTTCGCCGACGGGCACGGGGAGGTGGCCGTGTACGGGCTGCCGTACCTGGAGCCGGAGATCGCCCGGCACGAGCTGGGCCTGCCCGCGGCCCGCAGCCACGAGGCGGTGCTCGCCGCGGCGATGGAGCGGGTCCGGGCCGACCTCGCCCTGCGGCCCGGCGTGCGGTCGGTCGTGCTGGCGCACGCCTTCGTCGGGGGCGGCCAGCCCAGCGAGAGCGAGCGCGACATCGCCGTCGGCGGGGTCGACCTGGTGCCGGCCGGGGTCTTCGACGGCGTCGACTACGTCGCCCTGGGCCACCTGCACCGGCCGCAGTCGCTCAGCGACCGGGTGCGCTACAGCGGCTCGCCGCTGCCCTACTCCTTCGGCGAGGCCGGGCAGCAGAAGCAGGCCTGGCTCGTCGACCTGGACGCCGGCGGCCTGGCCGGCGTCCGCACGGTGCCGCTACCGACCCCGCGCGCGCTCACCGTCCTGCGCGGCGAGCTGCCCGAGCTGCTGGCCGACCCGGCCCTCGTGGCGGTCGAGGAGCACTTCGTCTCCGTGCAGCTCACCGACCCGGTCCGCCCGGTCGACCCGATGCGCCAGCTGCAGGGCCGGTTCCCGCACTGCGTGCACCTGGAGTGGACCGGCTCGGGTCCGGGCACCGACACCCGCTCCTACACCGAGCGGCTGTCCGGCCGCAGCGACCTCGAGGTCGCCGGGGAGTTCGTCAGCCACGTCCGCGGCGGCGTCGGGGCCAACGCCGCCGAGCGCGAGCTGCTGGGCCGCGCGCTCGCCGCCGCCGCGCGCGCCGAGGCGGCGCTGTGAGGGTGCACCGGCTGGAGCTGACCGCCTTCGGCCCGTTCGCCGACACGGTCACCGTCGACCTCGACGAGGTCGGCCGCGACGGGCTGTTCCTGCTCTGGGGCCCCACCGGCGCGGGCAAGACCACCCTGCTCGACGCGGTCGTCTACGCCCTCTACGGCACCGTGCCCGGCGCGCGCGGGCAGGAACGCCGGCTGCGCAGCGACCACGCCGGCCCCGGCGTGCGCACCGAGGTGCAGTGCGAGGTCACCCTGGGTGCGGAACGGCTGCTGGTCGTCCGCCGCCCCGAGCAGCAGCGGCCCAAGCTCAAGGGCACCGGCGTCACCAAGGAGCAGGCGAAGCTCACCGTCCAGCGGTGGACCGGTGGGGCGTGGGAGCCGGTGAGCACCCGCATCGACGAGGGCTCCGAGCACCTGCGCACCCGGCTCGGGCTGTCGGCCGAGCAGTTCTGCCAGGTCGTCCTGCTGCCGCAGGGCGACTTCGCCCGGTTCCTGCGGGCCGAGCCCGAGGAGCGCGGCAAGCTGCTCCAGACGCTGTTCGACGTGAGCCGGTTCGGCCAGGTCGAGGGGTGGCTGGACGAGCAGCGCCGCACGGCCGAGGGTGAGCTGAGGGCGGTTGCGGGGCAGGCCGGGACGCTGCTGGCCCGGGTCGCCCAGGTCGCCGACGTCGAGGTGCCCGAGGAGCTGGCGCCCGACCTCGTGGGCGCCCCCTCGTCGGCGGGAGCGGGCGCCTGGGTGCACCAGGTGCGGGCCGGGGCCGCCGAGCACCTGCAGCACCAGGAGCAGGCCGCAGCCGAGGCGGCCGCCGAGGTGGTGCGGGCCGACGCGGCGCTGGCCGCGGCCCGGGTCGAGGTCGACCGGCACGCCCGCCGCGACCGCGCGCGGACCGAGCTGGCCCGGTTGGCCGGCGAGGCCGGCGAGCTCACGCCGCTGCGCGACCTGCTCGAGGCCGGCACCCGGGCCGAGCCGGTCCGCGACGTGCTGGCGGCCGCCGGGCGCGCGGCACTGGACGCCGAGCACGCCGCCGGGCAGCTGACCGGGGCGCGGCGGTCCTGGTCCGCCGTCGCGGCCGGCCGCGACGCCGACACCGTGCTGGCCCGCGCGCTGCGCGACGAGGCCGCGTCGCTGCGGGCTCTGCTGCCGGAGGTCGACCGGGCCGCCGAGCTCACCGCCGCGGTCGACCGCGGCGTCCGCCGGGTCGAGGGCCTGGCGCGCCGCAGCACCGCCGACGACGCCGCGGCCGGGGCGTGGCCGGCCCGGGTGTCCGCGCAGGAGCAGGCGGTCGAGGGCGCCGCCGGTGCCGCCGCGCGGCTGCCGGGGCTGACCGCGGCCCTGGAGCGCGGCCGGGCCGCGGTGCAGGCGGCCGCTGCGGTGCGCACGCTCACCGCGCGGGGGCAGGAGCAGCACGACCGGGCCCGGGCCGCCCGGGAGACCTGGCTGGACGCCCGCGAGCACTGGACCGACCTGCGGGCCCAGCGGCTGGAGGGCATGGCGGCCGAGCTGGCCGCCGGCCTCGCCGACGGCGCCGACTGCCCGGTCTGCGGCGCCCTCGAGCACCCCCGGCTGGCCGGGCACCCCGGCCCCGTCGTCACCCAGGCCGACGAGGACGCCGCCCGCGCCGCCACCGACCGGCTCGAGGCCGCGCACCGCACCGCGCAGCAGCAGGCCGAGCAGACCGAGCGCGAGCTGGCCGCGCTGCGCGCCCAGGCCGGCGGTGCACCGCTCGCCGACCAGGAGGCGGCGCTGGCCGCGGCGACCGAGGAGGAGCGGGCGGTCCGCGACCGGGCCGGTGCGCTGGACGGCGCCCGCCGGGAGCTCGCCGCGCTCGTCGCCGACCGGGACGCCGCGGTCGCCGCCCGGGCCGCCACCCGCGAGGAGCTCGCCCTGGCCCGCGCCGAGCTCGCCACCACCCGGGAGCAGCTCGCCGACGTCGAGCAGCGGCTCACCGCCGCCCGGGGCGGGGACGCCGGCATCGCGCCCCGGGTCCAGCGGCTGACCGGTGAGGCGGAGTGCTGCGAGGCGCTCGTCGATGCCGAGGGCGCCGAGCTGCGGTCCCGCGCCGCGGCCGACGCCGCGCAGCGGCTGGCGCATGAGCGGGTGGTCGCGGCCGGCTTCCCCGACCTGCCGGCCGCCGCCGGCGCCCTGCTCGACCGCGGCCGCGCCGCCACGCTCGGCGCCCGGGTGGCCGAGCACGACCAGCAGTGGCAGGTGGTCACCGCCGCCCTGGCCGAGCCCGAGCTGGCCGACCTCGCCCCGCGGCCCGACGTCGAGGCGATCACCGCCACCTGCCGCACCGCGACCACCGTCCGCGAGGACGCCGTCGCCGCGCTGGCCCAGGCCCGGGCGTGCACCACCGCGCTCGACGGGCTGGCCGCCGACCTGACCGCCGTGGAGGTCGAGCTCGACGAGCGGCGGGCCGCCGCCGAGCAGGTGACCGCGCTGGCCGACCTGGTCAACGGGCGGGGGGCCAACGTGCCGAGGATGCGGCTGCAGTCCTTCGTGCTCGCCGCCCGGCTGGAGCAGATCGCCGAGGTGGCCAGCCGGCGGCTGCGCGAGATGTCGGGCGGGCGCTACACGTTCCGGCACAGCGACGCCCAGGGCCGGCACGGTGCCCGCGGCGGGCTCGGCCTGGACGTGCTCGACGAGTACACCGGTGTGCGCCGGCCCACCAAGACGCTGTCCGGCGGCGAGAGCTTCATGGCCTCGCTCGCCCTCGCGCTCGGGCTCGCCGACGTGGTCACCGCCGAGAGCGGCGGCGTGCAGATCGACACCCTCTTCGTCGACGAGGGCTTCGGCACCCTGGACCCGCAGTCGCTGGACGCGGTGATGACCGTGCTCGACGAGCTCCGCCGCGGCGGGCGCACCGTCGGGGTGATCAGCCACGTCGAGGAGCTGCGCACCCGGATCACCAGCCGGCTGGAGGTCGTCAGCGGCCGGGAGGGCTCCCGGCTGGCGAGCTGACGGCCGCTCCCGGGCCGGCTGCTCCGGCCGGGCCGGGGTCCAGCGTCCTCGCCCAGTGGTCCACGCCGTGGTCCGCCGCCGACGCGGCGTCGTCCCGGAGGTACCCGGCCCGCCGGAAGAGCGCCCCCGACGCGGCGTTGTCGACCTTGACCCGGGCCGTCACCCGGCAGCCGGCCCCCAGCTCGGCGGCGAGGAACTCCTCGCCGCAGGCCAGCACCGTGGCCGACCGGCCCCGGCCGCGCTGCTGCGGGGCGAGGGTGATGGAGACCTCCCGGTCGGTCCCGGCGTCCCGGTCGAACCGCACGGTGCCCACCGGGGTTCCGCCGTGCCGCACCAGCAGCAGCTCGCGATCGGGGTCGGCGAGCACCCGGTCGAACCAGGCCCCGTGCTCGGCGGGCGGGACCTCCGCCGGGCTCAGCGACCGCCGCCGCGTCTCCGGGTCGTTCCGCCAGGACAGCAGCAGGTCGCTGTCGGGGGCCGTCGCGCGCGCCACCTCCCAGCCGCGCTGCTCCGGCGCGCTCAGCCCCGCGGCCACCGCGCGCCACGCGGCCACCAGCCGGGCGGCGCCGGCCCCGTCGACCTGGCGGGCGGCGGCGGCGGTCAGCGCGGCCAGCCGGTCCGGGTCGGCCAGCAGCTCCCGCAGCTCCCGGGCCGCCCGGCCGCCGTCCCCGGTCAGCTCCTCGGCGGGCCCCAGGCCCAGCGCCGCGCCTGCGGCGACCAGCCGGTCGTGGGTCTCGGCCTGGTTGGGCACGACCTGCACCACGGCCATCGGCACGCCGAGCACGGCCAGCTCGGAGGTGGTCGTGCCGCTGGCGGTCATCACGAGCAGCGCGTCGGCGGCCAGCTCGACCAGGTCGGCCCCCGGGCGCCGGTGCACCAGCCGCCCCCCGGTGGACGGCTGCTCCCCGGCAGCGGGGTCGAGGGCCAGGACCTCGACCGGGGCGCCCCCGGCCAGCAGCCCGTCGGTGGCCGCGAGCACCAGTGCCGCCAGCCGCGGGACCACCCCGGTGGCGTCGGTGCCGCCGGCCACGACCAGCACCCGGGCCGCGGGCGCCCGCCCGCGGCGGTCCCGTGCGGCGGCACGCACCTGCTCGCGCACCAGCGCCTGGCGGGGCCCGGTCAGCCGCACCCGCGCCGACGGCAGCACCGCGGCGGTCACGTCGCCGGTCGACGAGGCGTCGAGCACGACGTGGGCGTCCCGCCGTCCGTACCGGCCGTCCTGCACGGCGCTGACCAGCAGCTCGGCCGGGTCCCCGACGGCACAGCCGAGCTGGTCGTAGGAGTCGACGTGCACCACCGCCGCCCCCCGCTGCCGGGCGAGCGCGTCGAGCGGCCCCGGCCCGGCCGGGCGCACCGGGACGTCCGCGCGCGCGACCATCTCCCGGGCCAGCGGCGCGGTCACCTCGCCCACCAGCTCGCACCGCCAGCCGGCCGCCCGGGCCGCCTCGGCCACCGCCAGGCACCGCACCAGGTGGCCGATCCCGCCGGCGGGCACCGCGTCGCACCGCAGCAGCACCAGCGGCGCCGTGGTCGTGGTCGGCACGGTCAGCCCTCCTCCAGCGCCTTCTGCTGGACCGCGGCGTTGAGCGCGACGAGCTCCGGGCGGGAGTGCAGCAGCGCCACCAGCTCGCGCCACGCCGGCGCCCGGTCGCCCAGCTCGGCGACCACGGCGTCGAGCAGCGCGGCGTCCTCGGCGGTGTCCAGGGTGACCCGCAGGTCCGCAGCGGCCGGGGCGACCACCAGCCCGAGCACCCGGAAGTCGGCCGGGTGGCCCCACACGTAGGAGGTGACGTGCGACCGGTCGTGGTCGCGCGCCAGGCGCCCGGCCTCCCGCAGCGCGGCGGCGGTGACCAGCTCGACGTCCAGCCCGCGGGGGAGGGTGCGCTGCAGCGTGGTGGCGACGTAGTCGTGCTCGGCCGGCGCGGCCCGCCAGGCACCGACGACCGACCGCAGCAGCGCCGGGTCGAGCAGCGGGCAGTCGGCGGTCAGCCGCAGCACGGCGTCGGCGGGGTGCGCGTCGAGGGCCAGCAGGAAGCGGTCGAGCACGTCGTCGACCGGGCCGCGCACCACGGCCACGCCCTCGGCCGCGGCCAGCTCGGCCACCGCGTCGTCCTCGGGGAGGGTGCTCGTGGCCACGACCACGTCGTCGGCGCACCGGCTCTCGGCGACCGCGCGGAGCACCCAGGAGAGCACCGGGCGGCCGGCCAGCGGCCGCAGCACCTTCCCCGGCATCCGGGTGGAGCCCATCCGGGCCTGGACGACAGCTGCGACCCGCACCCGCTCATCCTGCCCCACGGCCGGCGACCGCGGCGGGCCCGCCGGAGCACGCTGTGACACGATCCGGGCACGGGGTCACGGAACGCGGCAGGGGGAGCACCTGGTGGAGCTGAGCGGTCGGAGTTCTCTCGAAGGGGCCTCGGTCTTCGTCACCGGCGGCACCGGCTCGTTCGGCAAGGCCTTCGTCCGCCGGGCGCTGGACGAGGGCGCCCGCCGCGTCGTCGTCTTCAGCCGCGACGAGCTCAAGCAGCACGACATGCGCGGCGACTTCCCCGGCGAGGAGCGGCTGCGCTGGTTCATCGGTGACATCCGCGACCGGGACCGGCTGCGGCGGGCCATGCACGGGGTCGACATCGTCGTCCACGCGGCGGCGCTCAAGCAGGTCGACACCGCCGAGTACAACCCGGTCGAGTACATCCGCACCAACGTCAACGGCTCGGAGAACGTGGTCGAGGCCGCCATCGACTGCGGGGTGCAGAAGGTCGTCGCGCTGTCCACGGACAAGGCGTCCAGCCCGATCAACCTCTACGGGGCGACGAAGCTGTCGGCCGACCGGCTGTTCATCTCCGCCAACCACTACGCCGCCCACCAGCCGACCCGGTTCAGCGTGGTCCGCTACGGCAACGTGCTGGGCAGCCGGGGGAGCGTCATCCCCTTCTTCCGCCGGCTGGCCGCCGAGGGCCGGCCGCTGCCGATCACCGACCGCCGGATGACCCGGTTCTGGATCACCCTGCCCCAGGCCGTGGACTTCGTCGTGGAGTCACTGGACCTCATGGTGGGCGGCGAGCTCTACGTCCCGCGCATCCCCAGCAGCCGGCTCATCGACCTGGCCGAGGCCGTCGCGCCCGGCGCGCCGACGGTCGACGTCGGCATCCGGCCGGGGGAGAAGCTGCACGAGGAGATGATCGCCGCCGACGACGCCCGCCGGACCCTGCTCACCGGCGACCGCTACGTCATCACCCCCTACCTGGCCGGCTGGGGCTACCAGCCCCCGGCCGGGGAGCAGGTCCCCGCGGACACCGCCTACCGGTCGGACACCAACGACCTCCTGCTCGACGTGGCCGGCGTCCGCCGGCTCGTCGAGTCCCTGGACTGAGCCGCGTGCTGCCCTACGCCCGGCAGGAGATCGACGCCTCCGACGTCGAGGTCGTCTCCCGCGCGCTCACCGATCCGTTCCTGACCACCGGTCCGGCGGTCGCGCAGTTCGAGTCCGACCTGACCGCGTGGACCGGCGGGCACCCTGCGGTCGTCGTCACCTCCGGCACCGCGGCCCTGCACACCGCCTACGCCGCGGCCGGCGTCGGCCCGGGGCAGCAGGTCGTCGTCCCGCCGCTGACGTTCGTGGCCACCGCCGCGGCCGCGGCCCTGCTGGGTGCCGAGGTCGTCTTCGCCGACGTCGACGAGGCGACCGGCTGCCTGGACCCGGCGGCCGCCGAGGCCGCGCTCACCGAGCGCACGTCCGTGGTGGCCAGCGTCGACTACGCCGGGGCGCCGGCCGACATGGACGCCCTGCGCGCGGTGGCCGACCGGGCCGGTGCGCTGCTGCTCGAGGACGCCGCGCACTCCATCGGCACCACCTGGCGCGGGCGCCCGGTCGGCTCGCTCGCCGACCTGACCACGCTCAGCTTCTTCGCCACCAAGAACCTCACCACCGCCGAGGGCGGCGCGGTGGTCAGCACCTCGCCGGACCTGCACCGCGCGGCCGCCCGGTTCCGCAACCACGGGCTGGTGCGCGACCCGGCCGAGCAGCGGTGGCCCGACGAGGGGCCGTGGCACCAGGAGGTGCACGCCCTCGGGCTGAACTACCGGCTGCCCGACGTGCTCTGCGCGCTCGGCTCCAACCAGCTCCGGCGGCTGACCGGCTTCGTCACTCGGCGGGCCGAGATCAGCGCCCGGTACGACGCGGCGCTGGCCGGGGTCGCCGAGGTGCGGATCCCGGCCCGGCCGGCCGACGCCGAGGTCGCCTGGCACCTGTACCCGGCCCGGGTCCCCGAGGACGCCCGGCGGCCGCTGTTCGAGCACCTGCGGGCCGCCGGCATCGGCGTCCAGGTCAACTACGTGCCCGCCTACTGGCACCCGGTCTTCGCCGACCTGGGGTACCAGCGCGGGCAGTGCCCGGTCGCCGAGCGCTGGTACCGCCAGGAGATCTCGCTGCCGCTGTTCGTCGGCCTCACCGATGACGACGTCGACCGGGTGTGCGAGCTGGTCGCGGGGTTTTTCAGGAGCTGACGGGGGCGTCCAGCAGGTCCCAGCCCAGCGGCGTGCCCCGCCGCACCGCCCGGGCGAAGGGCCGCCCGGCCACCTGCTCCCAGGTGCCCGGCACCAGCCCGCCGGCCGGGCGGAGCGCCCGCACCGTGTCCGGGCCGACGACCTCGCCGGCGGCGACGTCGCGGGTGACCCACAGCGAGCGCCGGAACCGCGCGGTCTCCTCCTCGCCCGGGCGCACCCCGAACGCCGGGCCCGGGGACACGGCGGCCCGGGCGGCAGCGCACTCGCGCACCAGCGCGGCCAGCTCGGCCGGCTCCAGGGAGAAGGCGGAGTCGACCCCGCCGCCGTCCCGGCTGAGCGTGATGTGCTTCTCCACGGCCACCGCGCCGAGCGCCACGGCCGCGACCGGCACGCCAATGCCGGGGGTGTGGTCCGAGAGCCCCACCGGGACACCGAACGCGTCGCGGAGGACGGCGATGTTCGCCAGGTGGCTCTGCGCCGGATCGGCCGGGTAGGCAGCCGTGCAGCTGAGCAGCACCACCTGGCCGGACCCGGCGCCGCGGGCCGCGGACAGCGCGGCGTCGATTTCCCCGAGGGTGGCCATGCCGGTGGAGATGACCAGCGGCTTGCCGGTGGAGGCGGCCAGCCGGATCAGCGGCAGGTCCAGCAGCTCTGCCGAGGCGATCTTGTAGACGGCGCAGTCGACGCTCTCCAGCAGCTCGACCGCGGAGGCGTCGAACGGGCTGGAGAACGGGGTCAGCCCGCGCTCGCGGGCGTGGGAGAACAGCTGCTCGTGCCACTCGTAGGGCGTGCCGGCCTCGCGGTAGAGGTCGTAGAGCCCGCGGCCGCCCCACAACCCGTGGCCGTCGGTGACCCGGAAGGCCGGCTCGGTGGAGTCCAGCGTCATCGAGTCGGCCGTGTAGGTCTGGAACTTGACCGTCTGCGCACCGGTCGCCGCGATCGCGTCGATCGTGGCCAGCGCCCGCTCGAGGCTGCCGTCGTGGTTGGCCGACAGCTCGGCGATCACCCAGGGGCGGGAGGTCTCGGCGTCGGCGAGCAGCTGCGCGACGAGGGCGCCGGGGTCGGCGGTCACCGGGACGCCTGCGCGAGGGCCTGCTGCTCGAGCCGGCGCAGCCGCTCCTCGTAGGCCGACACCAGCGACAGCCGGGCGCGGACGCGGGCGTGCTCCTCCCGGACGACGTCGACCAGCAGCCGGGCCTCGGGCAGGTCGGCCAGCTCGCCGGTGTAGACCTGCGGCCGGGCCTGCTGCTCCAGCCGGGTCTCGAAGGCCGCGACCTGCGGCGCGATCCGGGCCAGCTCGTTGGCCGACCAGGACGACTCGCGCGCGACGCGGTCGAGCCGCTCGCCGAGGTGGGAGCCGTGCCCGCCGAGCTCGTCCAGCCGCCCCTCGATCCGCTCGATGCGCCCGCGGAGCTCGCCGAGCTGGGCGTGCACGTCGTCGAACCGGCGGTCGACCCGCCAGGCGATCATGCGGTCGATCCGCTCCCTGAGGGTGGCCCGCAGTGTCATCTCAGTCCCTCCTGGGGGTGTTCGGGTGTCGGCCTCACGGCCAGATGGTCGTCCGGCCGTCGAGCACCCAGCTGCGGAACAGCGCCGACTCGAGGGCGATGCGGTGCTCCGGGCCGACGATGCAGTCGTCGCCGGACGCGTGCCGCCACCGGGTCTGGTCCGGCTCGGTGACGAAGGAGTAGCCGGCCACGTGCAGGGTGGCGTCGGGGAAGGTGCTGCGCGCCCACCAGGCGGCCATCGTGCCGGTGGTGGCCCACAGGCCCTCGGCGGTGGAGTCCAGCCCCAGGTCCCGCGACAGCGGGATGGTCAGGTCGTCGTTGTCGACGTGCACCTGACCGAGGTCCTGCGGCCACCAGGCCGGGATCGAGTCCGGCTCCCAGTGCAGCCGCCCGGGCTCCACCAGCAGGTGCAGCCGGTCGCGGTAGCCGGCGAAGAACCACGGCGTGGCCCGCAGCGCCCGGTTGAAGAACACGACGTCGGCGCGGCGGCCGTAGGTGGGCGCGTCGCCCTCGTCGTCGAGCCGGAAGCCGTTGACCCGGACGACGAGGTCGCAGTCGTCGACAGCGCGGGCCCGCTCGGGCGAGGGGTCCAGCGGCTTGTTGCCGACGACGGCGACGGAGCGGACGTCGGGGCCGCGGCCGTAGCTGGCAGCCAGCTCGCGGAGCTGGGCCCGCCGCCTCTCGGCCACCTGGAACACGCCGACGAGGCTACCCAGGGCACCGCCGTCGGCGTTCCCGCCGTGCGGAGCCCGCGACCCGTGGGCCGGAGGGGGCGGGTGGGGCGGGACGGTCAGACCCGGTCGGGGTCGGGGGACCGCGGGGCCACCGGCGGCGCGGCCACCGGTGCGACCGGCGTATCGGGCGCGGTGAACACCCAGCGGCGGTAGCCCAGGTAGCGGATCACCGTACCCAGCACGATCGACCCGATGTTGGCGATCTGCAGCACCAGCGCGCTGTCCTGGCCCAGGGGGTACCGGACGAGCGCGACGATGCCCAGACCCAGCAGGAGCGTCACGCCGTTGATCGCGGCGAACAGCACGTACTCCCGGCGGACGCTGGACCGGGTCCGGTGCGAGAACGACCAGTAGCGGTGGCCGACGTAGGCAACCGTCATCGACACCACGGTGGCGATCAGGTTGGACGTCACCGCCCCGACGCCCAGGTGGGCGTACAGGAGCTGGAAGCAGCCGATCTGGAGGACGAAGCAGACGGCCCCGACGACGCCGAAGGCGCCGAGCTCCCTGAGGAGCAGCCGGGAGGTGCTGCGGAGACGGTTGGTCAACGCATCCACTCCAGCCACGCACCGACTGTACGGCGTGCCCGGGGGCCGCGCCGTCAGCTCGCGGGGGTCGCCGGTGTGACGTCGGACGGTGGCGGGCCGACCGGACGCCGCCGGCCGACCGCTAACCTCTCGTCGATGCCCGGAGCCCTGGACCCCCGCACCGGCCTGCCCGTCGTCGCCATGGTGGGCGGGGGGCAGCTGTCCCGCATGACGCACCAGGCGGCGATCGCCCTCGGCCAGTCGCTGCGCGTGCTGGCCACCGACCCCGCCGAGTCCGCCGCCCTGGTGGCCGCCGACGTCCGGCTCGGCGACCACCGGGAACTCGCCGACCTGCTGCGGCTGGCCGAGGGCGCCACGGTGGTGACCTTCGACCACGAGCACGTGCCGACCGAGCACCTGCAGGCGCTCGTCGACGCCGGCCACCGCGTCGCCCCGGGGCCGCAGGCCCTGGTGCACGCCCAGGACAAGCTGGTGCTGCGCCGGGAGCTGGCGGCGGCGGGCGAGCCGCAGCCGGCCTGGGCGGAGGCGCGCACCGTGCACGACGTCGCGGAGTTCGGCGCCGAGGTCGGCTGGCCGGTGATCGCCAAGACCCCGCGCGGGGGCTACGACGGCCGGGGCGTGTTCGTCGTCGCCGGCCCCGACGAGGCCGCCGGGCTCCTGGAGCGGCACGGCACCCTGCTGGTCGAGGAGCGGGTGCCGATGGTGCGCGAGCTCGCCGCGCAGGTGGCCCGGTCGCCCTTCGGGCAGGTCGCGGTCTGGCCGGTGGTCGAGACGATCCAGCGGGACGGCGTCTGCAACGAGGTGCTCGCGCCCGCACCGGGGCTGTCCGAGGAGCTGGCCACCGCTGCCCAGGAGCTCGCCGTGCGGATCGCCGACCGGCTGGGCGTGGTCGGGATGCTGGCCGTGGAGCTGTTCGAGACCGCCGACGGGATCCTGGTCAACGAACTGGCCATGCGGCCGCACAACTCCGGGCACTGGACGATCGAGGGTGCCCGCACCAGCCAGTTCGAGCAGCACCTGCGCGCCGTCCTGGACTACCCGCTGGGCTCCACGGCGATGACCGCACCGGCCGTGGTGATGGCCAACGTCCTGGGTGGGGCGGCCGCCGACGAGGACTGGGCCGGGCCGGCGCTGGACGAGCGGGTGCACCACCTCATGGCGCACTGGCCCGACGTGCAGCTGCACTGGTACGGCAAGACCCAGCGGCGCGGCCGCAAGCTCGGCCACGTCACCGCGCTGGGCGCGGACCTCGCCGAGGTCCGCGCCCGGGCCGGAGCCGCGGCCCGCTACCTGGCCGACGGGGTCGTCGACCCGGCCTTCGCCTTCGACGAGGAGCACTGACCCCATGAGCAGCACCCGGGAGCCGGTCGTCGGCATCGTGATGGGCAGCGACTCCGACTGGCCGATGCTGGAGCCCGCCGCGGCGGCGCTCGCGGAGTTCGACGTCCCGTGGGAGGCGCACGTCGTCTCCGCCCACCGCACCCCGCGGCGGATGCTCGAGTACGGCGAGACCGCCGCCGACCGCGGGCTGCGGGTCGTCATCGCCGGTGCCGGGGGAGCGGCCCACCTGCCGGGGATGATCGCGGCGGTCACCCCGCTGCCGGTCATCGGCGTCCCGCGGCCGCTGGACCGGCTCGACGGCCTGGACAGCCTGCTGTCGATCGTGCAGATGCCGGCCGGCGTGCCGGTGGCCACGGTCTCCATCGGCGGCGGCCGCAACGCCGGGCTGCTGGCCGTGCGGGTGCTCGCCGCCGGCGACGACCGGCTGCGCGCCGCGGTCGCCCGGTTCCAGGCCGACCTGGCCGACTCGGTGCTGGCCCGCGACGCCGCGCTGCAGGACCGCCTCGGCTCCGACTGAGCCGGGCCCAGTGCGGCGCGTCCCTCGGGCAGGATCATGTCTGGCGACGAGGCCTACCGGAATCGCTGACAGCGTCCTTCATCATGGGTGTGGGCGATGTTTTGTTCGGGCAGCGCCCGCGGGATCTCTGGGTGAGCGACACCGTGCTGCAGCCCTAGGATCTAGGCATGTCCGGGGGTGTGGGTGGGGATGAGGAGCTGGCGCGTACCCAGCTGGAGTTGAGTCAGAGCCGGGTCGATCTGGCCGAGAGCCGTTCGGACCTGGCGCACAGCCGTGCGGACCTGGAGCGCAGCCGCGGTGATCTGGCGCAGAGCCGCAGCGATCTGGCGCAGAGCCGCGGTGATCTGGCGCAGAGCCAGGTGGACCTGGCGGTGGCCAACGAGCTCGCGGTGAACCTGCAGGAGGCGCTGCAGGCCAGCCGGGAGATCGGGATGGCGATGGGCATCGTGATGGAGCGTCACAAGCTGACGTCCGAGCAGGCCTTCGATCAGCTGCGCGGGGCCAGCAGCCGGCGGAACGTGAAGTTGCGCGACGTCGCCGGGGAGATCCTCTTCACCGGAGAGCTACCCGTGGCACGGGGTGCGGGCCGGAGCAGCTAGGGAGTCGGCTTCCTCGGCCGTTGGTTCGACCGGGGAAGCCTGGCCGCCGCGATCTCCCCGGGGCGATGCGCGTGACCTGTCTCGAGTGTCCTGCCGGTGGGGGTGGTGGGGCCACCTGATGCACCACCGGGTTGGGCACCCGGCTTCTCTCGCGCGCACGGCCGGAGCTCCGCTGACCGAGCGGTGGCCCACCCGCGTTCCGCGGCCCAGGGGTGCGGTGACCCGGGCCGCGGTCAGCGGCTGCGGTGGGGGTGCAGGGCCAGCTCCTGTGCGGGCACCTGACCGGTGAGCACCTGCTGGACGAGGTGGTCGAGGGTGGTGTCCTGGGTGTAGGCGCGGGCGCGCAGCAGTAGGAGCGCGTCGGGGGCGGGGATGTCCAGGGCGGCGTGCAGGAACCCCACGGCCTGCCAGACGGTGCCCCGCCTGGTCGCGGCGGGGGCGTCCAGCCAGGCCGGTCCGTCGCCGTCCCGGCTCTGCCCCTGGTCCTCGAGGTGCAGGCGCCGGGTGACCTCGGTGGCCACGGTCAGGGTGTCCCACATGCTCAGCGAGTCGGCGATGCGGGGGTCGGTGAGGTGCAGGTCCAGGACGCCGACGCCGCCGGAAGCGCCGGGGAGGGGCAGGGAGATGGTGCTGCGGAGGGGGGGTGTGCCTGGCCAGCGTCTCGGCGTAGGCCGGCCAGGTGCTCGACAGCGTCGCCTCCTCGGCCAGGACGGGGCGGCCACGGGTGTGGGCGGTCGGGCCGGGTCCTTCGCCGAGGGTGAACTGCAGGTTCTCGGCGAGTGCGGCCTCCGGCCCGCTGGCTCCCAGGGGCAGGTGCCGGTCGAGGAAGAAGAGGGTGATGGCGGCGCCGTCGACCGGCAGCACCTGCGTGCACGCCCACGCGAGACGGTCGGGCAGCAGCTGCGGCCCGGGGAGGTCGGCCGCGCGGGCGGTCAGCGCGGCCTGGGAGTCCTGGAGGAGAGACACGTGGTTCCTGTGGTCTGACAGCGCTGGCGTTCAGGCCCGGCGGCACCAGCCGGCTGGGCTCACCGGCCCGGTCCCGCTATCCGCAACGGTGGCCGCAGAAACACCGGGGTGGGCCAGCGACCGGGCCGTGGTTGTCGCCTCCGCCGACGCGGGGGGACGGTCGGGGGATGTTGCGGCTGCTCGATCGGGCAGGGCGAACAGGCCTCGGGCCGGTGCGCTGCCGGCCGGGACGTTCGGCGGCGCGACATGGGGGCCGGCCTGGACTGGGTGGGGTCGGTCTTGCCGGTGCAGTCGGGTGGTGACGAGGGCGATGACGTCGCCGAGGTGTCAGCTGGGCGGCCGTCGGGCAGATCTGTCCGGTGCGTCAGTGGGCGTGCAGCTGTGTCTGGAGGTCATCGCGTGTCCCGAGAGCAGGCCGCCCGGCCGTGGGTGGAGTCCCGACCGCCCCGTGGTTCGGACTGCACGTCGTGGTCTCCCCAGCACCTGGGGAACCTCCCGATGGTCCGTCGGGAGTTCCGGGCCTGGATCACCGCGGCGGCCGGGGATTCGCCTGGCTTGCGGGAGAACCGCGTCGAGGAGTCCGTGCTCGCCCTGGACGAGCTCATGTCGAATGCACTGCGGCACGGTCGAGCCCCGATCGAGGTCGAGGTGTGCGCCAGTGAAGGCGGTGTCCTGCTGGCAGTCGCTGATCGGGCGGCGGAGGACCCGCCGCAGCCGACGTCCACGCGTGACCCGAGCGAGGGTGGGATGGGGCTGGGCATGGTCGCCGATTTCGCCCTGGACTGCGGGTGGTTCGCCCCCGGCGACCAGAAGGTGGTGTGGGCGGTCATGCCCTCCTGGCAGGCGTGACCGCCCTGCTGTGTGTCGCTGACCGTGCTCCGGGTCGTCCACGGCCTGCACCTCGGCCGGCCGACCGGCCGACCGGCCGACGGAAGGGTGACTCCGCAGCACCGCCCCCAGATCATCCGGAGCGGCCCAGGATCGTCGATCAGATCGGTGATCTGGGCCGTTGACGGCGCGTCACACGCTGACCGCTGCCCCCGGCCTTCGCTCAGCTGCGCGGGGCCAGCAGGGGGCGGAACGTGGGACCGCGCCCGAGGAGATGCGGAGGTGGGCCGGTGGCCCCGCAGGGGCCGTGGCCTCTGCCGGCACGGGGGTACCGGCGGAGGCTGCCGACAGCCTAGAAGTTCTGGCCCGGCGGTCGTTGAGGTGCGCCGGGGGAGTGGCGGTCAGGCCAGGTCGTGGACCGAGAGGCGCCCGTCGACCAGGTCGCTGGCGATCTCGTCGACGAGGCGGCCGGTGCTGTAGGCCCGGGCACGCAGGACCGCCAGGGTGTCGGCCTGCGGGGTGGCGAGGACCTGGTGGAGGAGGGTGACGGCCTGCCAGGTGATCGCCCGCACCCGGGCACCGGGGGTGTCGATCCAGTGCTGCACTCCCGGCTGATGGCGGGTGGCCCAGGTCGGCGAAGCGGTCAGCTCAGCGGACACGAGGCTGACGACGGTGTGGGCGTCGAAGCTGTCGAAGTCCAGCGGCCCGGCGGGGCTCTCCAGGTAGACGACCACCGCCCCGACCCCGCTCAGCCCCTCGTTCATCGGGAGGGCCACGACGCTGCGGTAGGGGGTCCGGGCGCGCAGCAGGTCGTGGTGGAGCGGCCACCGCTGCTGCAGGTAGGACTCGACGCCGTACAGCGGGAACTGGGTGTCCACCGCGACCAGGCAGGGGCCGGTGCCGGTGCCGACGGTGAACTGCAACTGCTCGGCCACGGCCGCCCACTCCCCCCTGGCACCCAGCAGCGCAGGCTGCTCCGCGGCCAGGGACGACCCGACCCCGTCGACGGCGAGCGCGCGGGCAGCAGCGGTGGCCAGCTGGTCGGGCAGGTCGGTCGCGCCGGTGGCCTGCACCCGGGTGAGTGCGGCGGTGAAGCGGCTGGTGGTGTCCACGTACGACCTCGGATCGGCTGATCGCCGAGTCGGCAGATCAGTGCCTGGGCAGGCCGCGCTGCGGAACCCCGCGACGGTCCCGGTGGACCGTCGCGTTCACCTCGATCATGCACGTGCGGTCAGGTGGCCCGGCGTTCAGGCCAGAGGCTGGAGGCCAGGGGTGCGCAATCGCCTGGTGAGCCGAGGGTCGGGACGCCGTCGGGTGACCGGTCACACGTCGGAGTAGGCCTGCGGCAGTGCCGTGATGTGCTCGTCGACGAGGCATGCGCACGACCGCGCGAGCGCGACGACGACGTCCCGGCTACCGGCGACGCGGGCGTACTGCTCTTCCAGCCCGGTGGTCGGGTGAACGCAGACCGGGCAGGCGGGAGTGTTCCCCACCGCCACCGCGGTTGCCGTCCTCCCGCCTCGCGGAGCGCGAGTCGGCAGGGCTCAGCGCCGCGGGGCCGCCTCGACCAGCCGCTCGTAGGCGTCGATGACCGTGCCGACGGCGAACCGGGCCCTGGCTCGCTCCGCGCCGGCCGCCCGGTCCAGCCCGGCCGCCGCCAGCTCGCGCAGCCCGGCGGTGAGGCCGGCGACGTCCCGCGGGGCGGCGATCCGGCCGAAACCGGTCTCCTGCACCGGCGTGCGCACCCCCGGCAGGTCGCTGGCCAGCGCGGGCACCCCGGCCATCATCGCCTCGACCTGGACGATCCCGAACGCCTCGAACGCGTTGACCGAGGGCAGCGCGAACACGTCCAGCGAGGCGTGGAGGTCGGCGATGTCGGCGTCGGGCAGGAAGCCCAGCAGCCGGATCCGCGGGTCGCCGTCGACCAGGGCGCGCACCTCCTCGACGACCGACCCGCCCGCCACCGTGGCGAAGTCGCCGCCGATGAGCAGCCGGGCGTCGGGGTCGCCGAGGGCCTGGAAGGCGCGCACCAGGTGCTGCAGCCCCTTCTCCGCCACGATCCGGCCGAGGAAGCCGACGTGCAGCCCGTCGCCGTCGCGGAACCGCGGCTGCCCGGCCGGGCGCTCGTGGCACGGCGGCGGGATCACCAGCGTGCGGCCCCGCAGCGACGGCTCCAGCCGGCTGTGCTGCGCGTAGTCGTCGCTGGTGACCACCACGGTCTGCGCCGCGCGCATCGCCCGCCGGCTGGAGGCGTCCACCGCCGTGCGCTGGACGGCGTTGAGCACGCCCGGGGGCAGGCTGACGTCGCAGTGGTAGGTCAGCGCCACCGGTGCGGCGCAGCGGCCGGCGATCAGCCCGGCCTCCAGCATCGGCAGGTGCAGGTTGGTCAGCCGGGCCCGTCGGCTGGCCGCGACGGTGCGGGAGACCAGGGTCGGGCTGATGACGCCCTTGCCGAACCGGGCGACCACCGGGGCGCGCTCGACCGCCACGCCCTCGACGGTCTCGAACTCCGGCAGGGCCGGGTCGTGCCGGGTGGTGACCACCTTCACCCGGTGGCCCCGCTCGACCAGGCCCACGGCCACGTCGCGGGCGACGTTGGTCAGGCCGCTGACGTAGGGGGCGTAGTAGTTCAGCCCGATCAGCAGGTCGTGGTCGGCGCTCATGCCGGTGATCCTCCCCGAGCGGCTGCGGCGCCGACGGGGGTGGTGCCCGGGGCGGCCGGGAGCCGGGCGGCGAGCAGCACGGCCGCGGCGACCAGCAGCGCCACCGCGGAGCCGGCGGTGAACGCCAGCCCCGAGCGCAGCACCAGGCCGGGCACCAGGGTGAACAGCACGGCCGCGGCGGCCAGGCCGGCCAGCCAGACCACGGCGACGGCGCGGTGCCGCGCGGTGGCGACCAGCGTCTGGCTGGCCACCAGCAGCCCCAGGTGCACGACGCTGCCCACGGCCAGCAGCGCGATCTGGCTCCCCGGCAGCGCGTACCCGTCGCCGAACACCAGCCCGACCACCGGCGGGCCGAGCCACAACCCCACGCCCAGCGCCAGCACCCCCGCGCCGGCGAGGGCGGCCAGGCCGCGCACCACCGCACCACGCAGCCGGGCGCCGTCGCCCTCGGTCTGCATCCGGGTGAGCACCGGGAGCAGCGCGCTCTGCAGCGGCACCGCGACGAAGAGCGGGAGCCGCACCAGCGTGTACGAGGCCACGAACTGGGCCGCCAGCACGGCCTCGCCGGCGTCGGCCGCCCCGGTGACGAGCACGGGCGCGGCGTTGAGCAGCACCTGGGCGCACAGCGTGCCGATGAGCAGGTGCCCGACCGCGCCCAGGAACGGTCGCGGCCCCGACGGCCCGGGGACGGGCGGTGCGGTCGCGCGCCGGCGGCGCAGCAGCACCCACCCCAGCAGCGGCAGGTGGGCCAGGGCCGTCGCGGCGACCAGCGTCCAGGCGTAGCCGGCCGCGCCGGCGCCGGGCACCAGCCAGGTCAGCCCGGCGGCGAGCACCACCCGCAGGCCGGAGTCGACGAGCAGCACCGTGCCGTGCAGGCCCAGCCGGCCGGTGCCCAGCAGCAGCCCGCGCAGCAGGAACTGCCCGGCGGAGACGGCGCAGACGCACAGCAGGGCGACCAGGAAGCCGGCCTGGCCGCCCAGGGAGGGCACCAGCGCGGGAGCGGCCAGGAGCAGCGCGGCCGCGCTGACCAGCGCCAGCCCGGTCAGCGCGGCCGGCGCGCCGGCCGGCACCCGCGCCCCGGGCGGACGCAGCTGCACCAGCCGGGCGAGCTCCAGCTCGACGGGGAGGAAGGCGCCGAACCCGATGACCAGGGCCAGCGACCAGTAGGAGCCGAACCAGCCGTAGTCGGCGACGGGGAGCGCCCGGGCCACCAGGGCGAGATAGGCGTAGGTGAAGCCGCCGGAGAGGATGATGCAGACGGCCACCCAGCCCACCGAGCCGGCACCGACGCGTCGCGGGGCGGGGGGTGTGCCGTCGGCTCCGGCCGTCCTCTCCGCGCGCACCCCGGGAACGGTAGCGGCACGGCGCGGTGGTCGTCAGCGACCGCACGGCGGGTCCCCGCGGCCGGCCGGGGGTCGGGCAGGGTTCACTGCCGGGGCAGGTGCGGGCGAGGCGAGGAGTGGGTGTGTCGCGAGGCGTTGTGGTGGACGGTCCCGTCGAGGGGCCGACCGGACCCGACCGCGGGGCCACCCGGGTGGCTGCCGCCGACCGCCGGCGCTGGCTCTCCCCGCTCGCCCTCGTGGCCGGGCTGGTCGCGGTGCTGAGCACGTTGCTGCTCCCGGTGGCACCGGTCTCGATGGCCGCACCGGTCGTCTCGTGGCCGCAGTCGGCGACGGCGCCGGCCTCGACGATGCTCCAGCTCACCGCCCAGACGCCGCTGTCGCTCGACGTCCGGTTCAGCTGCGCCGCGGTGCGGGCCGCGGCCGGCACCGCGGACGGCGTGGTGCTCTCCACCGTCCGCCCCGGGCAGCCGACCGCGGCGGCCCAGGGCCTGCTCGTCCGGTCGCTGGCCGGTGGGCTCACCGTCGAGGCGCTCGGCCGCACCCTGGCCCGCGACGTCGCGGTGGCCGGCGACTGCTCGTTCGCGGTCACCGGCGACGCCGCGGGGCTGGTCCTGAGCCGGGACGGCGACCGGCTCGCCCGCGGCCCGGCCGGCCAGCTGCCGCGGATCGACGTCCTGGCCACCTCGCTGACCTCGCTGTCCCCGGCGGCCGGGGAGGAGCTGTCGGCGGAGATCGCCGTCGACGACCAGTTCTCCACCACGCCCTCGCCGCTGAAGTGGGTGCTGATCGCGCTGGTGCTCCTCGGCGCCGCCGGGTGCGTGGTCTTCCTCCTCCTCGAGCAGCGCGGCGACCGGCCGGCCGCGGTGCCCGGGCGGCGCCGGTTCGGCGTCCTGGACGTCGTCGTCCCGCTGGTGATGGTCGCCTGGCTGTTCCTGGCGCCGATGTCCGACGACGACGGCTACTACGCCGCGATGGCGCGCAACGCCGCCGACCAGGGCGCGGTCGGGAACTTCTACCAGCTGCTCAACCAGAACTTCACCCCGTTCACCTGGTCCTACCGCCTGCTGGGCGGGTGGCAGCAGCTCGGTGACAGCCCCGCCGTGCTGCGCATGCCGGCGCTGGTCACCGGCCTGCTCACCTGGTTCGTGCTGCGCCGGTTCACCACCCAGCCCGGCGCGCTGCCGGCGGTGCTGCAGTCCTCCCGCCGGGGCCGGGGGAGCGTGGTGCTGGTCCTGGCGTTCGCCTACCTGGCCTGGTGGCTGCCCTACGGCATGGGCGTGCGGCCCGAGGCCATCGTCGGGTTCCTCGCCGTGCTGACGCTGCTGGCGGTCGCATCGGGGCTGCGCCGGCGCAGCCTGCCGCTGCTCGGGCTGGCCGTGGTCGCCGCGGCGCTGAGCGCGGTCTGCCACCCGACCGGGTTCGTGGCCCTGGCCCCGCTGCTGGCCGGGCTGCCGCGGATCGTCGGCGTGCTGCGGGACGGGGTCCCGACCGGGCGCGCCTGGCTGCGGGGCCTGGCCGTGATCGCCCCGGGCGCGGTCGCCGGGGTCGCCGCGTTCGGCGACGGCTCGCTCAACGACTTCCTTCGGGGCCAGGAGATCTTCCTGTCGATCCAGGCGCAGAACAACTGGTTCGACGAGTACCAGCGCTACGAGTTCCTGTTCCGCCCGATCCCGATGGGCGCCTACGCGAAGCGGATCGCGGTCGTGCTGGGCATCGCCGCGCTCCTGTGGTTCGCCGTCGTCGCGGCGGCGTCCCGGCGCTGGGGCGTGCTCAGCCCCCAGCTCCTGCTGGCCGGGCAGAGCCTGGCGCTGGCGTTCCTGCTGCTGTGGATCACCCCGAGCAAGTGGACGCACCACTTCGGCGCCCTCGACGGCATCGGGCCGGCGTTCCTGGCGCTGTTCCTGGTCGCCGTGCCGGTGCTGGTGCGCACCCTGCCCGGCGGCCTGCGCAACGGGCCGCTGGTCGGGGCGGTGGCCGCGGGCACCGCGGCACTCGTCGTCGCGCTGTCCTTCCACGGGCCCAACGACTGGGCCTACTCGTGGCTGCAGGGCCTCCCGCGGCCGGGCCGGCGGCCGGCCCTGGGCGGCGTCGCGTTCGACAACGTGCTGCTGTGGGTGCTGCTCACCGGGGTGCTGACCCTGGTCGTGCGGCTGCTGCACCGCCGCCTCCGGGTGCCCCGCCGCCGGCCCTGGGCCACCGCGGTCCCGGTCGCGGTCACCGTCGCCCTCGCCCTGTCCACGGTCTACCTGGTCGGTGGCTTCGCGGTCGCCGCCGCCCGCACGGTGGACACGTACTCGCCGTGGGCCGACGCGGTGGCCGACCCCACCGGGAGCACCTGCGGACCGGCCAAGGCGATCGTCGCGGCCGACCTGGACGCCGCCCGGCCGCTCCCCCCGGTGCCCGGCGCGTCCCCGGCGGAAGCCGCTCCCGGCGACGCGTTCGCCGCCGGGAGCGGCTTCCTCCCGGCGAGCCCGCCGCCCACCGCACCGGGCAGCGGCCCGGCGACCGAGGTCTGGGGCAGCCTGCGCGGGGACGCCGACGGCAGCGCGGTCGGGCAGTTCACGACGCCCTGGTTCCAGCTGCCGGCCGATCTGGCCGAGGGCGAGCAGGTCGCCGTCCTGGTCAGCGGCGACCTGACCGTGGGTGGCAACCAGCTGACCGTCGAGTACGGGCGGAGCGGCGGGACGGGGGTCCGGGCACTGGGCTCCGCGGTCGTCGAGGACGACGTCCTGTCGCCGGCCTGGCGGACCCGGGTGCTCCCGGCGCCGGCCGGGCCCTCGGCCGGCGCCGACGCGGTACGGCTGGTCGGCGCCGACGCCACCACCGGCACCTCCGGCTGGCTGGCCTCCACCGGCCCGTCGGTGGTGCCGGCGGTGCCGCTCAGCGAGCTGCTCCCCGGCGACGCGGCGGTGGCCGTGGCCTGGCAGCTGGCCTTCCTCTTCCCCTGCCAGCGGCAGCCGGACCTCTCCGACGGCATCACCGAGCCGGTGGAGTACGCCGTGCTCTGGGGCGACGAGGGGATCAACGGGATCGAGGACGCCACCTGGCAGCTGCCGCGCGGCGGCCTGTTCGCGCCCACCCGCGCCGACTCGTCGGTGACCTTCCTCGGCGGGACGTTCCCCGACTTCCCCGAGATCGACTCGGTCCAGGTGTTCGGGACGGTGGCCGCCTACCCCGCGCGGGCCTACGACGTGCGCCGGTCGTCGGTCACCCGCTGGGGCTGGCAGGGTCCGGAGGAGGCCGCCTGGCCCTACGTCCCCGGGGAGCCCTGAGGCCGGCTCAGCCGAGCAGCCGGGAGACCCCCGACAGCCGGGCGTCACCGGCCATCGACGCCAGCCAGGCCGACCAGCCCGGCCGGGCGCGCATCGCCTCCAGGGCGCTGCGCGCCGCGGCCCGGTCACCGCGCCGGGAGGCGGCGAGCGCCGCGTAGAGGTCACGGGCCCCCTCGGGGGCGAACACCGCCAGCGTCTCGTAGTCGCGCTCGTCGTAGGCGCGCTGCAGGTTCCGCAGCATGCGCAGCTGGGCGACCGGGTCCCCGGAGTCGTCGACCCGCAGGTCCAGCAGCACGCCGTCGTCGTCGTCCGTGGCGGGGGAGCCGCTGACCACCTGCAGCGCCGCCGACTGCCGCCCGCGCAGGTCGCCGCCGGCGTCCTGGCCGGCGGTCAGCGCGGCCAGCAGCCGGTCGGCGAGCGTGCCGCCGGTGGCGGTGAAGGCCTGCGACATCGCCGGCAGCACGTCGGCGGAGGCGAGCATGTTGCCCTGGACGCTGAACCCCTCGCCCAGCAGGTGCCCGCTGACCGGGAGCGAGCCGCGGCCGGTGTCGGCGGCCACCTGGCCGGTGGTGTCGAGGACGGCGATCTGCCGGTCGACGTCCTCGGCGGCGTGCGCGGCCCGGCGCACCAGGTCCGACGGCGGGGTGCGCTCGGCCAGCCCGGCCAGCAGCGACCCGCCCAGCGCCCGCCGGCTGCGCGCCTGGACGGCGACGACGCCGACCCCGGGCCGGACGCTCGGGACGACGCGCCCGACGGCCAGGATGCACGAGGAGACGGCGATGCCGAGGTCGCCGGTGGTGGCGTCCCGCCCGATCACCGAGAAGGTCATCCCACCACCGGGCCCGCACCGCAGGCTGCCGTGCCCGTCATCGCGACCTCCCCGCCGGCTCCGTCGGGGAGGTCCACCGCCGCCCGGGCACCCATCCTGCCGGGACCGGCCCGACCCGGTCCCGGCAGCGCGCCGTCCGCTCCCGGCTCAGGCCGGGCGCCCGAGCTCGCGGACGCCCTCGAGCGCCAGCCCCAGGGTCGCGGTCACCCGCTCGGTGGCGGCGCGGTGCGGCAGCGCCGACGGAGCCGCCGACCGGCACAGCACCAGCGAGGCGCCGGCGGCCAGCGGGGCGAGCAGCCAGGCCACCGGACCGGCTTCGGTGGCCGCCCGCTCGTCGACCATCACCCGGTCCCCGGCGACGATGCCCAGCCGGCCGGCGAGCTCGGTGGCGGTGTCGACCAGGCCGGCCAGGGTGAGCGACCCCCCGCCGAGCACCAGCCCGACCCCCGCGGGGTCGACCGGCTGCCACGGGGAGAAGACGTCGCCCTGCCCGCGCACCTCGAGCGCGAAGTCGCGGGCGGGGCCGGTGTAGCCGGTCATCCCCATGCCCATCGGGTGCAGGGACAGCCCGAGCAGCTCGTCGAGCCCCAGCTCCTCCAGCGGCGGCAGCCGGTCGGCGGCGGCCAGGACGACGTCGGCCGCGGTGAGCCGGTCGTCGTCCTCCGCGGCCGTCTCCAGCACCGCGGCGCCGCAGCTCCACGCGCCGAGCAGGACGGCGACGGTCTGCCAGTGCACCGGCAGCGCGACCGCGACGGTGCGGCCCGGGCCGGTGTCGAACTCCTCCTGGAGCAGGTTGGCCGTCTTGGCCACCCAGTTGGCGAGGGTCGTCGCCGAGAGCTCGGTGCGCTCGCCGGAGACGTCGTCGTAGAAGGTGACCAGCGGTGCGGCGGCGTCCCGGCGGAGCGCGGCGGCGAGGAGGTCCGGGGGCGTGGTGGCAGGCACGGGTCCACCCTGGCACGTCCCGCGGACGGGCCGGCGAGGACCGTGCCGCGCTGCCCGCGCGGCTAGAGTCGTCCCTCGATGACCACGATGTCCGGCAGCGCGCTGACCGCACTCGACGCCGCGCTGCTGCGCCGCACCCGCCGGGCGCTGGGGGGCACGCCGGCCGTGCCGGTGGCCCGCGGCCTGTCGTACCTGGGCGAGCACGCCCTGGGCTGGCTCGCCCTGGGTGCCGCCGGCTGGGCCGGTGGCCGCCGCCGGCCGGAGTGGGTGGCCGGCACCGCCGGTGTGGTCGCCGCCCATGCGGCGGGCGTCGTCCTCAAGCGCGTGGTCCGCCGCCAGCGGCCGGCCCTGCCCGACGTCCCGCCGCTGGTGGGCACGCCCAGCAGGCTGTCCTTCCCCAGCGCGCACAGCTGCTCGACCGCCGCGGCCGCCGTGGGCTTCGGCCCGATGGTCGGGCGACCGGTCATGGCGGCGGTCACCGGGGCGATGCTCCTGTCCCGGGTGCTGCTGGGGGTGCACCACCCCAGCGACGTGCTCGCCGGTGCGGTCCTGGGCGCCGGGGTGGCGGCCGGGGTCCGGCGGGAACTGCTCGCCCCCCCGGGTCTGCGGGCCCGGCGGTGACCGACCGCGCCGCGCCGGTGGGCTCCGCCGGGATGCGGCCGGACCGGGGCCCGGTCGTGGGGCTGCCGCCCCGGACCCCGGGGTTCCGCGGCTCACGGGCCTGGGGCGTCGTCCGGGCGCTGCGGCCGCGCCAGTGGGTGAAGAACCTGCTGGTGCTCGCCGCCCCGCTCGCCGCGGGGTCGGTCCTCGACCCCGGCGTGGCCCGGCCCACCGCGGTCGCCCTGGTGCTCTTCTGCCTGGCCTCCTCCGGGGTCTACCTGGTCAACGACGCGATCGACGTCGAGGAGGACCGGCGCCACCCCCGCAAGCGGATGCGGCCGATCGCGGCCGGTCTCGTGCCCCGCTCGCTGGCCGTGGCGCTGGCGGGTGCGCTGTTCGCCCTCACGCTGGTGACCGCAGCGGTGCTCACCCGGCCGGCGCTGGCCTGGGTGCTGGCCAGCTACGTCGTCATCCAGCTCGCCTACTGCACGTTCCTGAAGAACGAGCCGGTCATCGACCTGGCGGTGGTCGCCTCGGGCTTCCTGCTCCGCGGCATCGCCGGGGGCGTGGCCGCCGGGCTGCCGCTGTCGCAGTGGTTCCTCCTGGTGGCCGCCTTCGGCTCGCTGTTCATGGTGGCCGGCAAGCGGTACTCCGAGCTGGTCGACGTCGGCGATGCGGCCGCCACCAGGAAGACGCTGCGGGAGTACTCCGTCAGCTACCTGCGCTTCGTGTGGAGCCTGTCGGCCGGGGTCGCGGTGACCGCCTACTGCCTGTGGGCCTTCGACATGGCCGCCGGCCAGGACGGCGTCCCGTGGGAGACGATCTCCATCGCACCCTTCGTGCTGGGGATCCTGCGCTACGCCGTGGACGTCGACCGGGGGAGCGCCGGGGCGCCGGAGGAGATCGTGCTCGGTGACCGGGTGCTGCTCCTGCTGGGCCTGGGCTGGGCCGTGGTGGTCGGGCTGGGCGTCTTCAGCCGCTGAGCCCCGTCGGCCGGGCGGTCCCGGCGGGTCCCGGCACCGGGCGGTGCGTCCGGTGGTCCACTGGGCCACGTCCGCGCCCACCCGGCCACCCGTCCGGCCGGCGCCCTCACCGCTGGGAGACCGTGTGCTGCGTCGTGGCGGAGGAGAGCGGCCCGGTGCCGTGGGTGCGGAGCCGCGGCTGACGGCGGTCGTCCTCGCGGTGGGGGTGCTCGTCCTGTCCAGCGGGTGCGGCAGCGGCTCCGGTGACCAGCCGCCCCGAGCGGCACCGGCACCGGCCGCGGCCCCGTCGGCACCCGGGTCCGCCGTGGTCGTGCTCGGCGACTCCTTCACCGTCGGCGTCGGTTCCTCGACCGGGCGCGGCTACCTGGACCACCTGGCCGAGGACATGGCCTGGTCGGTGACCGCCGCGGCCGAGTCCGGCACCGGCTACGTCAGCCCCAGCGTCGTGCCCGGGTACCAGCCGTACGGCGGCCGGGTCGCCGAGCTGGCGTCCCTGCGTCCCAGCCTGGTCGTCGTCCAGGGCAGCACCAACGACGTGGGCCGGTCGGCCGCCGACGTCGGCCGTGCGGCCGATGCGCTGTACGCCGACCTGCGCACCCAGCTGCCGGGCACCCCCGTCGTCGTGGTCGGTCCGCTGGACGCCCCGGCGGTGGACCCCGCCGGCGTGCGCGCGGTGCGGGACGCGCTGGCCGAGGCGGCGGAGGAGGCCGGGCTGCCGTTCATCGACCCGATCGAGGGTGGGTGGCTGCAGCCCCCCGACGGGCTCTACGCCGACGGCCTGCACCCCGACGACCAGGGGTACGCGGAGTTCGCCGACGAGCTCGCCGCGGCACTGCAGGACCAGGGGCGCTGAGCCACCGGGCAGCGGCGCAGGGCCTCGGCGTCCTCCGCCGGCTCCCTGCGCGGGACCGCCGCGGCATGGGGCCGGTGGGACGGGAGGTGGTCACGGGCCCAGGGTGGCGGCCGCCCGGCGGGGTACGCCCGGCGCGCCGGGGTCGCGGCTAGAGTCGGCTCGCGACAGCCCCGCCAGGGCCGGTCGGCCCCTGTCCCGGGACAGCTGGCCCAGCCGGTCGCGGGGAGATGGCGGCCCGCCGTCCCGCCCCCCTACGAGAAGGCCCAGACACGATGACGACCGAGACCGGCTCCCACGCCGCGCTCCTGGAAGGCGAGCCCCGCGGTGCAGCGGCCGGCGGCGCCTCCCTGGTCCGCGAGCGCTCCGACCGGCTCCGCCGCTGGGGTCCGGCCCTCGTCGCCTACCTCCTGGTCCAGGGCGTCCAGCTGCTCCTGGTCCGCCACCTGGCGCCCCGCTTCTTCTGGTTCGACGACTCGCAGGGCCAGTTCGGCCCGATGGCCTGGTGGCTGGGGCAGAACCAGCAGGGTGGGCGCCCGCCGCTGATGAACCCCGACCTGGGGATGGGCGGCAACGTGGTCGCCGACCCGCAGTACGGCGTCCTCGACCCCCTGCACTGGGTCCTGCAGGCCCTGGTCGGCCGGAGCACCGACTTCCTGGCCATCAGCTGGGCCTACGGCGCCACGATGCTGCTCGTGCTCGGCGTCGGTTCGCTGTTCCTGCTGCTCCAGCACCGGGTCCAGCCCGCGCTGGCCGTGGCCGGCGCGGTGGGGATCGCCTCGAGCGGGTTCCTCACCTGGTACGGCAGCTCGTGGTGGCCGCTGCTGTGGTCGACGGCCTGCCTGCCGTGGCTGTGGCTGGGCCTGCGCAGCCGGGGTGCCGTGGGCGTGCTGGTCACCGGCCTGGCCTCCTGGGCGCTGCTCACCTCCGGCAACCCGTACGCCTTCCCGTTCGCCGGGCTGATCATCGTCGGCCAGCTGGTGGAGTACCGGCGCGAGTACGGCTCCTGGCGGCGGGTCGTCGACGTCCGGGCGGTGTCCCGCGTCGTGGCCTGCGCCGGGGGACTGGTCGTGGCCCTCCCCGGTTTCCTCGCCACCCTGCAGATCTCCTCGGTGATGGGCCGTCAGGGCGCCGATCCGCTGGTCGGCAACACCGGGTTCGCCGTGGCCAACCTGGGCGACGTCGTGCTGGGTGGGGCGACCCTGCTCGGGGAGACCAACGCCTGGACCGGCGGCATCGGCCTGGTCCCGGCCATGGCCACCATGCTGGTGGCGCTGCCGATGGCGGCGCTGGTCGACTGGCGGCGCGCCTGGAACAGCCCGGGCGTCCTGACCGCGGGCCTGGTGTGGCTCGCCGGCGTGGTCGCCACCCAGCTGCCCACCACGGTGCTGGTCTTCCGCTACCCGGTGCGCTACCTGGTCTACGCCGAGTTCGCGCTGCCGCTGCTCGTGCTCATCGCGGTCACCGTCGCGCCGCGGCTGACCCGGGGTCGGCTGGTCGGCGCCGCGGCGGTGGTCTTCGCCCAGGCGTTGATCGCGATGTTCCGCGCACCGGTGTTCGTGCGGTGGCACCTGCTGGCGCTGGTCCTCGGCCTCGTGGCCCTGGCCGCGGCCGTCGTCGTGCTGCGCTCGCGCGCCGCCGTCCGGAACCCCGACCGGGTCGCCGACCGGTCCCCGGACGACACGGCCGCCGTCCCGGGGCCCGACCGCGGTGACCGGACCCCGGCGCGTTCCTCCCGCACCCGGCCCGGCGGCGCCCTGGTCGCGGTCGGCGCGGTCGTGCTGGTGCTGTTCGTGAGCGCGGGCTTCCCGCTCGGGGAGCAGATGATGGTCTCGCTGCAGGAGCGGGACAACGTCCTCAAGCCGGGCGGCACCCCGACCGGGGACTCCCCGCTGCGGGCGCTGGACCCCGGCCGGGAGCTGGGGACGACGGTGGCGGACTACCGCGCCGCGTCCTACGCCCCCGACCAGGAGATGACCGTCATCACCTGGCAGTTCGACCCCGACCGCGGCTGGGCCGACGGTGTCGTGAACGGCAGCGGCAACGTCGTCGCCGGCCTGGAGCCGGGCTTCGCCTCGCTGGCCGTCTGGCAGGCAGCCCTCAACGAGCGCTGGTGCCGCGGCGTGTGGGGCGCCACCTGCTCCAGCCCGGAGTCCCTGCTCGCCCCCGCCGGCGACACCGGCAGCTCCTGGCTGGACCTGATGTCCGCGGACACGGTGCTGCTGTCGACCGGCGCGCCGCAGGAGGTCCGGGACCACTTCGCCCAGACCTGGACCGAGGTCTCGGCCGACGACACCTGGCTGCGCTACGAGCGGGAGGACGGGCTGCCGGGCCGGATCACCGCCGCGACCGGGGTGACCGTCTCCGCCGACGGCTGGACCTCCGGGCTGGCGCGGCTGGACACCCCGATGGACAGCTACGTCGTCTCCACCGGGGACACCGACGGGACGCTGGCGCTCCGCGTCCCCTACTACCCGGGGATGCGGGCCACCCTCGACGGTGCCGACCTGCCGGTGACCACCGTGGAGGACGCTGCGCTCGCCGTCCGCGTCCCGGCGGGCGTGACCTCGGGCCGGCTCGCCGTCTACTACGACCCGGCCGGCGCCTCCCTGGTGGTCCCGGCCACCGTGGTCGGCGGGCTGCTCATCGTGCTGGCGTCGGCGTCCGCCCTGGTCGCGCGCCGGCGGAGGGCCGCGTGAGCGCCGCCCAGCGCAGCCTGGTGCACCAGGTCACCCGCTTCCTGCTGGGCGCCTGCCTGGGTCTGGCGGTCGACCTGCTGGGGTTCGCCCTGATGGTCCACCTGGGTGCGGCACCCGGGGTGGCCAACGTCGTCAGCGCGGCCAGCTCGGTGCTCGTCGTCTACCTGTTCGTCACCAAGTACGCCTTCGCCGGGCGGCGGACGCGCACCTCGTTCGTGCTGTTCGTGACCTGGTACGTCGTCTCCATCGGGATCTTCTCGGTGCTGATCGAGCTGCTGCACGAGGCCACGGGCTGGGCGCCCTTCGTCTGCAAGTTGGTGTCCCTGGCCCCGTCGTTCGCGGCGAACTTCCTGGCGAGCAAGCTGCTGTTCGGCGGCGACCGGCCGGGACGGCCGGTCGGGGCGGACGACCTGGGTGTGCCGCCGGCACGCGACGTGCCCTCCTGATGCCCGCGGGCAGGAACGGCGGGACGGGGCGCGCGCAGCACCCCGTGGACCGGGTGGGCACCGTGGTGCCGGGTCAGGGGGAGTGGGCATGCAGGACGGACGGTCACACGAGGGGAACGGCGACATGAACGGGACACCCGGCAGCGTGCAGGCGCTGCTCTTCGACCTCGACGGCACGCTCGTGGACACCCGCGAGGCGAACTACCGGGCCTACCGGGACGCCTTCGCCGAGTCCGGGCACGAGCTGGGGGAGGAATCGTTCGCCGGCACCTGGGGGCGTGACTCCCGGGACTTCATCCCGGACCTGCTGCCGGGCATCTCGCCGGCGGAGGTGGACACCATCCGGGCTGCCAAGAGCCGGCTGTACGCCGGCCTGCTCGACCGGACCGTGGCCAACGACGCCCTCATCGCCTTCCTGCGCCTGGTCGCACCGACGCACCGCACCGCCCTGGTCAGCACGGCCAAGTCGGGCAACGGGCGCCAGATCCTGGAGACCCACGGGCTGACGCAGCTGTTCGACGTGCAGGTGTGGGGGGACGACGTGCAGCGGAGCAAGCCCGACCCGGAGGGCTACCTCAAGGCCCTGTCGATGCTCGACGTCGCGGCCGCCGACGCCCTGGCGTTCGAGGACTCCGCGGCCGGCCGCCAGGCGGCGGTCGCGGCGGGCCTCGCCGTCCTCGAGGTGCCGCACTTCTGATGTCGCACCCCTACTCGCGCGGCCGTGTCGCGCTCATCGTCGTCGCGCTGCTCTCGCTGGCCGGCTTCCTGCTGCTCAACCGCGGCTCCCTGGCGGACCTGTGGGACCGGCTGTCGACCTCCCTGGACGGCGGCGACTGGGCCGTCATCGGTGCCGCCGCGGCGGTGCAGCTGCTCGGGCACGTGCTGCGCGCCGCGCGCACCAAGGTGCCGCTGGACAACGTCCGCCGCGGCAGCCTGGCCGGTCAGTTCCGGCACCTCACCATCGGCTACCTGTTCAACGTCGTCTGGCCGCTGCGCATCGGCGAGGTGGTCCGCTCCTGGCTGATCGCCAAGACGGTGCGGATCAGCTTCCTGTACACGCTGCTGGCCGTGCTGCTCGAGCGGCTCATCGACGTCGTCTTCGTCTCGGTGACCCTCCTGGTGTTCGTCGCCGTCGTCGGGGTGCCCGAGGGCGGGGTCGTGCCGATCACCGCCATCGTCGCCCTGGTGGTGGCCGTGGCGCTGATCGTCGCCTTCGTCGCCTTCGTGCGGGAGAACCCGTTCATGCTGCGGGTCGCCTGGCGCGCCTCCAGCTGGCTGAACAACGACCTGGAGAACCGGCTGCGGTTCAAGCTCTGGTCGGTGATCTTCGGCTTCCAGCGGTTCTTCCGGCAGCGCCGGCAGCTCGTCCGCTACGGCGCGCTCGCCCTGGCCGCCTGGGTCTGCTACCTCGCCGCGGCCGCGGCCGTCGCGGTGACCGTGCTGCCCGCCCTGACCGGCCGGCAGGCCTTCGTGGCCACCGCCGCCCCCTCGGCGGTGGTCGGCCCGGCCCTGGGCAACGGCGCGCCGGGAGGCTTCGTCGACGGCGTGGTCGAGTTCGTCGAGCGCAGCGGCGGCCTGGGCGGCCGCGAGCTCCTCGTCTTCGCCGGCGCCTCGTGGGTGGTCGCCAACGTCCCGGTGCTGCTGATCGGCGTCGTGGCGCTGTTCGTCAACTGGGCCCGGCGCACCAGCGACCCGCTGGCGGGCGCGCCGGTGGCGCCGCAGGACCGCTACGTCAACAAGCTCGCCCGCGAGCAGGACGTCTCCGGGCGGATGACCCACTTCCTGGACTCCTACTTCCGCGGCCAGCACCTCAGCCAGGTCATGCACCGCCTGGAGGTCAACGGCAACGTCAGCCTGGTGCAGTTCTTCAAGGGCGGGTCCAACGCGGTCACGCTGCTGGCCACCGCGAACGGCGAGCTGTTCGTGAAGAAGATGGTGCCGACCGAGCACGCGCACCGGCTGAAGAACCAGTACGACTGGCTCGCCGAGCGCGCCGACCACCCGCTGCTGGTGACCGTGCTGCGCGAGGAGCACGCCGACGACCACTACGCCATCGACCTCGAGTACCGGCCCAGCAGCGTGCCGCTGTTCGAGTACGTGCACGAGAACCCGCTGGCGGAGTCGGCGGCCAAGCTGGCCCAGGTCTGGGACTACATGTACGGCCGGGTCTACGAGCTCGGTGAGCTCGAGGAGCGCCCGGACGTCCGCGACGACTACGTCAGCGAGCGCTTCGTCAGCCGGGTCCGGGCCGCCGCCGAGACCCACCCGGCGCTGGCCGAGGCGATGAAGGGCGACCGGATCCTGGTCAACGGCCAGGAGCTGGACAACTTCGCCAGGATCCTGGACCGGATCACCGCCAACGAGACCGCCTGGCGCGACCTGGCCACCTTCCGCACCTCCGCGCACATCCACGGCGACCTCACGGTGGACAACATCCTGGTCGACCTGCCCACCCGCGACGTCCTGGTGATCGACCCCTCCGACGACAACCAGGTGCGCGGGCCGATCATCGACTTCGCCCGGCACATGCAGTCGCTGCTCTACGGCTACGAGTTCCTCAACGAGGACGAGTCGCCGGTGGTGCTCGGATCCCGCGACGGCGTCCCGGAGATCACCTACCGCGACGACCGGTCGGCCCGGTACGCCGAGCTGGCCGACTTCGTCAGCACCGAGGTCATCCCGCGCCACCTCAGCGTGGCCGAGCAGCGGTCGGTGCTGTTCCACGTCGGGCTCTTCTACGGGCGGATGCTCACCCACCGGGTGGTCATCAACTCCGGCACCGTGCTCAAGTACTACGGGGTCTGCCTCCAGGCGCTCAACCGCTTCCTGGACCAGTACGACCTGCCGCGCCGGGACGACCGGGGCGACGACCTCTTCGGCATCGACAGCAGATCGGACCAGGTGCTCAGCAAGTGAACGTGGTGATCGCGATCCCGGCGTACAACTGCGCCGCCCAGATCGGCCGTGTCCTCGACGAGATCACCGACGAGGTGGCCGCCCGGGTCGCCGAGATCTGGGTGATCGACAACCGGAGCACCGACGACACCCTCGCCCGGGCGCTGGAGCACCGCGGCGGCCGGCTGGGGAACCTGCGGGTGTTCCGGACCCGGCAGAACAACAGCCTCGGCGGCACCCACAAGGTGGCCTTCGAGCACGCCCGGGCCGCCGGGCACACCCACGTGGTGATCCTGCACGGCGACAACCAGGCCAGGAGCGACGAGGTCGCGCTGCTGCTCGACCACGCCCAGGCGCACCCCGGGACGCAGACCGTGCTGGGCTCCCGGTTCAGCCGGAGCTCGCGGCTGCACGGGTACGACGCCAAGCGGGTCTGGGGCAACCGGGTGCTCAACGCCGTCTACAGCGCCGTCGCGCTGCGCCGGCTGGAGGACCTCGGGTCGGGGCTGAACCTGTTCGCGCTGCGCGACCTGGATCCCTCGACCTACCTGCGCTTCGCCGACAAGCTGACGTTCAACTACGAGCTGATCCTCGACCTGGTCGCCCGCAAGGTGCCCTTCGCCTTCGTCCCGATCACGTGGCGGGAGGAGGACCAGGTGTCGAACGCGCGCAACTGGAACATCTTCCGGACGGCGCTGCGCAACCTGGCGCTGTGGCGGCTGGGCCGGCAGACGACCGCGCCGGTCGCCGACCGGGACTACGAGTGGGACGAGGTGCTCTGATGACCACCCTGCAGGTGCTCATGCCGATGGGCGGGCTGGGGACGCGCTTCCGCAAGGTCGGCGTGACCACGCCCAAGCCGCTGATCGAGGTCGGTGGCGTCCCGATGTTCCAGCGGGCGCTGGCCTCCCTCGACGCCTGGCCGGGGGAGAAGACCGTCACCGTCGTCGTCCGGGAGGACAACGACCGCGAGTTCGACCTCGCCCGGAGGGTCGTGGCCGCCGAGCCCGCGGCGCGGATCGTGCTGCTCGACCACGACACCCGCGGGGCGGTCGAGACGTGCCTGGTGGCCCGCGACCAGCTCGACCCCGACCAGCCGCTGGTCATCATGGACTGCGACATCGCCTTCGTCAGCCCGGCCTACGTCCCGGCGGTGCAGCAGGCGGCCCAGCGGCAGGACGTCGACGGCCTGCTGCTGTCCTTCCGGTCCACCGAGCCGCGCTACAGCTTCGCCGAGGTCGACGCCGAGGGGCTGGTGGTCCGCACCGCCGAGAAGAACGCCATCTCCTCCGACGCGCTGATGGGCGTCTACTCGTTCACCTCCGCGCGGGTGTTCCTCGAGGCCGCCGACCGGCTGATGGCCCGCCAGATCGACGCGGCCATGCCGGAGTACTACGTCTCGCTGGTGTTCAACGAGCTCATCGACTCCGGCCGCCGGGTCGGCCTGGTGCGCGGCGACTTCTACTGCTTCGGGACCCCGGAGGAGCTGGCCGCCTTCGAGGCGACGGGCGCGCCCGTCTGACCTCCGCCCGCACGCAGCGAGCCCCCGCGCCGATCGGCGCGGGGGCTCGCTGCGTCAGCAGCCGCCTCCTGGCGGCTCCGGCCGCCCTCGCGGACGGCCGGAACGTCAGAGCCTGGCCGCGATGAACTGTCCCAGCGTCCGGGAGAACGTGGCGGAGAGGTGGCTGCCGTCGAAGTAGACGACCACCCCGCCGATCAGCGTGTGGCACTCCGTGGCGTCGCAGAAGGCGTCGGTCAGGTCGATCACCCGGATGCGGTCGTCCTGCATCGCGAGAGCCGCCTCGGCGATCCGGTCCGGGGTCAGCGCGACGTCGCGGGGACTGGCGCACGGGTCGTCGACGTCGCCGGCGCCGGCGATGCAGTCCGGTGCGCTGACCTCCAGGTTGACCTGCTCCGGCCCCAGGTGCACCCCGCCGGTGGTCGGCACCGCCCGGATCACGTCCACCTGCTTGCCGGCGTCCGCCAGCGCCTGCAGCGGCGCCTGCACCACCGCGGCCGGGATGTCGTCCTGGTACCCGCCGTCGTCGCCGACGTACTTGTAGATGTCGGACCGGTAGCTGGTGAAGACCCGCGTGATGTCCTCGTCGGCGGCGATCTGCTGGAGGGCGTCCTGCCCCCACACCGCGCAGGCCGGCAGCTCGTCCTGGGGCTGGTTCGCGCCGTGGAACCGGTCCGAGCCCAGCGCCGGGCAGCCCGCCTTGAGGTAGGTGACCACCGCCCAGTCGCGGTCCTCGGCGACCTGCTGCATCGCCTCGTAGAGGCTGGCCGTGTGCGAGTCACCCAGCAGGGCCACGGTCTCGACCGGGTCGCTGCTGCCGAACCGGCAGGTCAACACCTCGGTGTTGGCCTTGCTCGAGAGGCACGGGAAGCCCGCGGGGACGTCGGACTTGGCGAAGGTGGTGTCGACGGTGTCCGGGTGGGCGAACGGGTCGCTGCAGGCACGGGCGGGGTCCATGGCCCCGGCGCCGAAGCAGGGGTCGCCGCCGGCGGCGAAGGCGGCCGCCGACGCGCGCGCCTCCGCGACCTGGTGCCGGACGAACAGCCAGCCGCCCGCGGCCACGCCGACGACGAGCGCGGTGGCCACCGCGGTGGCCAGGAAGGTGGCGCCCAGCCCGCGGCGGGCCAGCGGGGTGCCGGTGCGCACCGGGTCCTCGACCCACACCTTCGTGGCCCAGGCCAGCGCGACGGTGGCCACCAGGACGCCGACCTTGGCGACGGTGCCCATCTCGTGGCCGAGGGCGAACGGGACGATGACGACCAGCGGCCAGTGCCACAGGTACGCCGAGTAGGAGACGTCACCCAGGAAGCGCACCGGACCGAAGTCGGCCACGGCGGTGGGGCTCCAGTCGTCGCGGGGCGCGCCGGCCCAGATCACGGCCACGGTGCCCAGGACCGGCAGCAGCGCCGCCGTCCCGGGGAACGGCGTGGCTGCGGTGAAGGCGAAGGCGCTGACCGCGATGGCGCCGAACCCGAGCCAGGACACGACCGCCCGGAACCGGTGCGCACCGGCCAGCGGGGTGGCGGCCAGCAGGGCCAGCAGCCCACCGAGGCCGAACTCCCAGGCGCGGGCCGGGGTGGTGAAGTAGGCCTGCGGCGGGCTGGTCCGCGTCGTCCAGAGCGAGTAGCCGAACGAGGCGACGGTGAGCGCACCCAGCAGGGCCAGGACGACGGTGCGACGGTGCAGGCGGATCCGGGCGGCCAGCCAGACGGAGCCCACGATCAGCAGCGGCCAGAGGACGTAGAACTGCTCCTCGGTCGACAGCGACCAGTAGTGCTGCGCGGGGGAGGCGGCATTGGTGTGCGCCAGGTAGTCGACGGCGTCCCCGGAGAGGACCCAGTTCTCCACGTAGAGCGCGGAGGCGCCGACCTCGCGGAGGAAGGGCTGCCAGTAGGTCTGCGGCACCCACACGAAGACGGCGAGGGCGGTGGTGACGAGCACCAGCAGCGCGGCGGGCAGGAGCCGGCGCGCACGGCGGGCCCAGAAGGTGCCCAGCCGCACGCCGCCGGTGCGCTCGACCTCGCGCACCAGGTGACCGGTGATGAGGAAGCCGGAGACCACGAAGAAGACGTCGACGCCGATGTAGCCGCCGGGCAGCCGCAGCGGGACGACGTGGTAGAGCACGACCAGCGAGCAGGCCAGCGCGCGCAGCGCCTGGATCTCGACCCGGACGCCGCTCCTCGCCGGCGCCGGGGTCGCGGTCGCCGCGGGGGCCGGGGGCGTGGGCACCGGGGGGCGCGGTCGCCGGAGGGCGGCGCCGACGGCCGGCATCCGCGTGGTCTCTGCCGACGTCGCCCGAGCGGTGGCCCCGACCTCGCCGGTCCCGATCACGGTGTGCTGACCCGCCACGTGTTCCTCTCTCGCGTCCGGTGCGCGGGGCTCGAGCAGCCCTGCGTCCGTACGTCTCATCGGCGACGGTGTACCCGCGCCGCTCTCCGCCCCGGTGTCCGGGGTGCGCCCTCGGGCCCGGCACCCGCCTGCTCCGGAGGAGCCGTGCCGGTGTGCTGGACCACGGCGCCGGGAGGCCTGCCGTGCAGTTCGGATCGTAACCGCCCGACCACGTGCCGGACCGGTCCGGCACAGCCGGCCGGCGCCCTCCCGACCCCTGCTGCCCGTCCGCCACACGAGCCCCAGCGGCAGTTCCGGGACGACGGTCCGGGGTGGTCGGCCGGGCCGTGCAACGGCCCGGCCGGGCGCGGCCGGGCGGGCCGGAGCGGGCTCAGTTGATGCAGCTGGTGTCCGCGGCGGTGCGGACCTCCTCGACGGGCGCGGCAGCGGCCGTCGTCGCGGCCGGTTGCGCCGTCAGCGGCTGGCCGATCTCCTCGAAGTCCGACCCGAGCACGAGCTGCACCGTCCCGGACGTGCCATCCGGGTCCGGGGTGCTGGTCGCACCCGGGACGACGGTGGCCAGCGTGGCGGCCAGCGCCTCGTCGCCGGGGGCGAACCGGATCTCCGTCACCTGGTGGTCGGAGGAGTCGGCGTTGCCGGTGCCGGCCACGCCGAACCCGGCTCCGGTCAGCTGCCCGGCGGCCTCGGCGGCCAGCCCCTTGGTGCCCGAGCCGTTGAGGACCTGCACCTCGACCGCGGCCGGGGCGACGGTCTCGGGGACCGGGGGAGCGGCCGGGGTGGACGCCGCGGGGGCGGCCACCGGTTCCGCCGACAGGTCGGCGAAGAAGGCGTGCAGGGCGTCGGTGTCGGCCAGCTCGACGATGGACGCGCCGTCCGCGCTGGTCGCGGGGCCCGCGTTGGGGACGGTCTGGAAGTCGATGTTCCCGGGCTGGACGCCCTGCATCTGCCCGGCGAGCTCCATCAGCTCCAGGTCGTCGTCGAGGGTCAGCGACCCCGCGGCGGCCTGCACCAGCTCCTGCTGCTTGGCCGGGTTGAGCAGCACCTCGTCGCTGAGCATCTTGCGCAGCACGCCGGCGAGGAAGACCTGCTGACGCCTGATCCGGTCGAAGTCGGTGCTCGTCTTCCCGATGTTGTGCCGCTGGCGGACGAACTTGACCGCGTCGGCGCCGCTGATGGTCTGCACGCCGGCCGGGAACACCGCTCCCGACCACTGGCTGTCGTCGACGGCCTGGCACAGGTTGACCTCGACGCCACCGACCACGCTGGTGAGGTTGAAGAAGCCCAGGAGGTCGACCTCGGCGTAGTGGTCGATCTGCAGGCCGGTCAGCTGGCTGATCGTCTGCACCAGGAGCCGGGCGCCGGCGCTCCGCTGCTGCTCCTCGGTGGCCCCGGTGGCGGCGTCCTGCATCCCGTAGGCGTACGCGGCGTTGAGCTTGGCCTCGCCGTACCCGGGGATGTCGACCCACGAGTCCCGGGGGAACGACACGAAGGAGGCGTTCGAGCCGTCGGCCGGCACGTGCACCAGCATCATCGTGTCGGTGTTCGTGCCGGAGTCGGTGCCGGCGTTGAGCTCCGCGAGCTGTTCCTCGGTGAGGTCGTCGCGGCTGTCGATGCCCACGATGAGCAGGTTCATCGCCGAGCCGGTGCGCAGCGTCTCCTCGTTGCCCGAGGTCGGGATCGCATCGGTGCGCGAGACCGAGGCCTCGGCGACCTGGTTGAGGTACCAGCCCCAGCCACCGGCGCACAGGAGCGCCAGCGACAGGACGGCGGCGATGCTGCGAGCGGCCCAGGTCACCGAGGCGCCCGCCCGGGACCGGGGGGCGCTGCCGGCGCGGGGGTCCAGCCGGGGCGGGAGGGGCCGCGCCGGCTCCCGCTGGTCGTCTGCGCTCATGGGGGGTTCCTCACGTCGGGCTGCCGACGTCGGTGAGGTGCCCGGTTGGCCCGTCGTCAGGCGGCGTGTCCCCGGCACCGTACGACGGTGCACCCGCACCGACGGCCCGTTCGCAGGGGTGCGGCGGCCCGTGTCCGCGAACGCCCGGCACACCGGTCACAGCCGTCCCACCCGCCGCCGCCACCCCGTGCGTGCACGCGCGCCGACCCCGGCGGCTCAAGGTCTGGCGCAGATGGACGAAGAGAGGAGGAGGTGGTCGGCAGCACCGAGCCGGTCGCAACCCACCGAAGGAGTTCTCACCCGTGCGTCGCATCCTGGCCGCCGTCCTCGCCGCGCTGGGCCTGACGGCCGTGTTCCTGGCCGTCCCGGTCCTCACCGCCCCCCGTGCCGAGCCGGAGCCGGTCACCACCGCCACCCACGTCGTCACCATGGGCTCGGTGGTGGCGCCGGCTCCGGAGGCCTCCGTCCAGCCGGGCCCGACGACCGGTGGCACGACCGAGATCCCCACCCTGGCCGTCACCCGGACCGGCGTGGCCCCGTTCTCCCTGGTCGGGGTCACCTGGCGCTACGACCCGCAGGTCACCGGCACCGTCGTGCAGATCCGCGTCCAGGACGGCGCCGGGGCCTGGGGGAGCTGGACCGCCGTGACCCCGGAGACGCCCGACCAGGGCACCGGGACGGCGACCGGCGCCCAGCTGCGCAGCGGCAGCAGCCCGCTGTGGACCGGTCCGAGCACGGGCGTGCAGGTCGAGCTCACCACCACTGCGGGAGCCCAGCCGGTCGACGTCCAGGTCGACCTGGTCGACCCCGGGCAGAGCGACGCGGACGCCTCGCTCGGTGCCCCGTCGGCCCAGGCGACCGCGCACGCCGACAGCGCGATGCCGCCGGTGTACTCGCGCGCCCAGTGGGGAGCCGACGAGTCGATCCGCACCTGGGCCCCGGAGTACGCCCCGACCATCAAGGCGGCCACGCTGCACCACAGCGCCGACTCCAACGGCTACACCGCCGCCGACGTGCCCGCGATCATGCGGTCGATCTACCGCTACCACACCGTCAGCCTCGGCTGGGGCGACCTGGGCTACAACGTCATCGTCGACAAGTTCGGCCGGCTGTGGGAGGGCCGCTACGGCGGCCTGAGCAGCACCGTGGTCGGGGCGCACGCCGGTGGCTTCAACACCGGCACGTTCGGTGTCTCGATGCTGGGCAACTACGACATCGCACCGACCACGCCGGTCATGATCGACGCGGTCGCGGCGATCATCGCCTGGAAGTTCTCCCTCTACGGCGTCAACCCGGCCGGGACGACGACGTTGACCTCGGGCGGCAGCGGCACGGCGAAGTACGCCAAGGGGGAGAAGGTCACGCTGCCGACGATCTTCGCGCACCGCGACGTCGGCTCCACGGTGTGCCCGGGGCAGTACGGGTACGCCCAGCTGCCCACGATCCGGGGCAAGGTCGCCGCCCTGATGGGCTCGGCCGCCCCGCTGGTGCAGGCCCGGTACGACTCCGACGCCGCCGCCCGAGCGCTGCTCGGTGCGGTGACGACGCCGCCGACGTCCACCCCCGACGGGCGGGGGGCCTTCGCCCACTTCGCGAACGGGTCGCTCTACGCGACGCAGGCGACCGGGGCCCGGGTGGTCCGCGGCCCGATCCGGGACCGCTGGGCCGCCCTCGGCTGGGAGAACAGCCCGCTGGGCTACCCGACGGGTGACACGGTGTGCGACCTCGTCGGGGGAGGTTGTTTCCAGGACTTCCAGAAGGGCTCGATCTACTACACGCCCGCGACGGGTGCGCACGTCGTCGCCGGTGAGGTGCGGGAGCGGTGGGGGACCACGGGCTGGGAGGGTGGCTACCTCGGCTACCCGGTCAGCGACCAGGCGACGACGCCGGACGGTCGGGCGCAGTACGTGCACTTCACCGGGGGGTCGATCTACTGGTCGCAGGCCACCGGTGCCCGGGTGATGGGCGGGCCGGTGTACGCCCGGTGGGCGGCGGCGGGCTGGGAGAACAGCGCGCTGGGGCTGCCGGTCACCGACCTGGCCGTGCTGCCCGACCGGGTGGGGCTGTTCCAGCAGTTCGAGAAGGGCTCGATCTACTACACGCCCGCGACGGGTGCGCACGTCGTCGCCGGTGAGGTGCGGGAGCGGTGGGGGACCACGGGCTGGGAGGGTGGCTACCTCGGCTACCCGGTCAGCGACCAGGCGACGACGCCGGACGGTCGGGCGCAGTACGTGCACTTCACCGGGGGGTCGATCTACTGGTCGCAGGCCACCGGTGCCCGGGTGATGGGCGGGCCGGTGTACGCCCGGTGGGCGGCGGCGGGCTGGGAGAACAGCGCGCTGGGGCTGCCGGTCACCGACCTGGCCGTGCTGCCCGACCGGGTGGGGCTGTTCCAGCAGTTCGAGAAGGGCTCGATCTACTACACGCCTGCGACCGGTGCGCGCATCCTGCTGGGCACGGTCCACGACGCCTGGGCCGCCGCCGGCGGGGAGCGGGGCACGCTGGGCTACCCGGTCAGCGACGTCACCACCACGCCGGACGGGCGGGCGGTGTACGCCCACTTCCAACGCGGCTCGGTCTACGCGTCCTCGTCGACGGGTGCCCACGCGGTCAGCGGTGCCGTCTACGAGCCCTGGGCGGGCACCGGCTGGGAGAACGGCCGGCTGGGCCTGCCGGTGGGCGACGCGGGCACCACGCCCGACGGGAAGGCGACCTACCAGCACTTCGCCGGTGGTTCGGTCTACTCGGTCACCGGTCAGGGCACGCACGTGCTGCTGAGCGCGGTCCGCGACGCCTGGGCCGTCTCGGGCTGGGAGCGGGGACCGCTGGGCTACCCGACCGGGGACGCCGCCGCGGTCACCGCCGGCGGCACGTCGCCGGCCGCGGTCGCCGGTGCCGCCCAGCCGTTCGAGGGTGGCACCGTCTACTCCGGCCCGGCCGGCACGTTCGCGGTGACCACGGCCTTCCAGACCGTGGTCGAGGCTGCCTCGCCGGTCGTCGTCCTCGGCCTGCCGACCGGCGCCGCCGGCCGGACGCCGGACGGGGTGGCGACCTACCAGCACTTCACCGGCGGCTCGGTGTACTCCACTGCAGCCCAGGGGACGCACGCGGTGCCGGCGGTGATCCGCGACGCCTGGGCCGCGGCCGGCTGGGAGCGCGGGGTGCTCGGGTACCCGACGCAGGACCCGGCACTGGTCGGCTCGGCACTGACGATGCGCTTCCAGGGCGGCGTCGCCGCGTGGAGCAGGGCGACCGGGGCGCACGTCCTGACCGGTCCGGTGCTGGCCGCCTGGACGGCGGCCGGCGCGGAGAGCGGGGTCCTGGGGCTCCCGATGACCGACGTGACGGTCACGCCGGACCGGCTGGGCGCCTACGCGTCCTTCCAGGGCGGCGCCGTGTACTGGAGCCCGGCCGGTGGTGCGCACGTGGTGCGTGGGGCGCTCCTCGACGCCTGGGCCAGGACGGGCTGGGAGCGGGGCGCCCTGGGCTATCCGGTCGCCGACGCCGTGACCAGCGCAGATGCCGTGCGGATGGAGTTCCAGCGCGGTTCGATCAGCGTGTCGACCACGACGAGTCAGGCCACCGTGACCGTACGGTGACCTCCGGCGTGGAACGGTTCCGCCCGGTCCGCCGCCCCTCCGGCGGAGGACCGCGATCGAAGGGCTCCGACGTGAACTCCCAGACGACCCTGCGCCGGCCGGCGCGGTTCCTGACCCTGCTGACCGTGGCCGTCCTCGCCGGCTGCGGGACCGGCGAGGTGTCCGCGCAGGGCGACGGCGGCCCTGCCCCGGCCGGTGCCACCGGTTCGGCCGGTGCCACCGGATCGGCCGCGGCCACCGGATCGGCTGCGGCCACCGGGGGCGCGGTCGCCTCGACCACCGCCGCGGGGGCCACGTCGGGCGGGACGTCCGCGTCGCCGTCGGGGACCCAGCCGATGGCGACCGACCCGGCACCGCCCACGGGCACCCAGGTCGTGCTGTCCTACGCCTCGTGGGATGCCGACGAGGCCGCGGTCATCGCCGGCGGGTACATCAGCCCGGTCGTCGAGGACGGCGGCACCTGCACCCTGGAGCTCTCCCGGGACGGCGACACCGTGCAGGCCACCGCCGAGGGCAGGGCGGGTGCCTCGACCACCGACTGCGGCGGGCTGAGCGTGCCGCGCGACCAGCTGACCCCGGGCTCGTGGACGGCGGTGCTGACCTACGGGTCGGCCACGGCCGAGGGGCGCAGCGACGAGCTGACGGTCGAGGTGGCCGGGTGACCCGGCCGGTGCAGGCCGTGCGGCGCGCGCTGCTCGGCGCGCTGGTGCTCGCCGGGTTGCTGACCCTGGCCCTGGTCGGGGTGCCGGGTCAGCCGCCCTCGACCCGCGCGGTCGACGTCGTCCCGGCGGCCGACACCACCCAGTTCCGGGCCGGCAACATCATCAGCGACCAGCTGTTCTTCGACGGCAACGCGATGACCGCCGAGCAGGTGCAGACCTTCCTGAACGCCCAGGCCCCGAACTGCAAGCCGGGCTCGGACGGCACGTGGTGCCTGAAGAACTACCTGGTAGCCACGCCGAGCATGCCCGCCACCGCCACCTGCCCGGGTGGGTACGTGGCCTCTCCGTCGGAGACCGCGGCCACGGTCATCGCCAGGGTCGGGCAGGCCTGCGGCATCAGCCAGAAGGTGCTGCTGGTCATCCTGCAGAAGGAGCAGGGTCTGGTCACCGCCAGCGGGAGCAGCCTCTACGCCACCCGGTACATCGCCGCGATGGGCTACGCCTGCCCGGACACCTCCGCCTGCAACCCCAAGTACGCGGGGCTGTTCAACCAGCTCTACTGGGCGGCCAACCAGTACAAGGCGTACGCGGCCAACCCCAGGAACTACGGCACCCTGCCCGGCGTCGTGAACCAGATCCGGTGGTCTCCCAACGCCGCCTGCGGCAGCTCGCCGGTGCTCGTGGAGAACCAGGCGACCGCAGGGTTGTACGACTACACCCCCTACCAGCCGAACGCCGCCGCGCTGGCGGCCGGGACCGGCACCGGCGACGGGTGCTCGGCCTACGGCAACCGCAACTTCTGGATCAAGTTCACCGACTGGTTCGGCTCCACCCAGGTGCCCGGCGCCGGAGAGGTGACCGGGCGGTACGCGCAGCTGGGCGGCGCGACCGGCTCGCTGGGCGCCTTCACCTCCAGCGTCGTCTGCGGCCTGCCAGGAGGCGGGTGCTACCAGCCGTACAAGAACGGCGCGATCTACTGGTCCCCGACCACCGGGGCGCGGGTGGTGCTCAACGGGCCCGTGCGCGACAAGTGGGGCGCGCTGGGCTGGGAGGCGGGCGGGCTCGGCTACCCGACCAGCGACACGGTCTGCGGCCTGGCCGGCGGGGGCTGCTACGGCGGTTTCCAGGGCGGCTCGGTCTACTGGACCGCGGCGACGCAGGCCCACGTCGTCTCCGGCGCCGTGCGGGACGAGTGGGCCACGACCGGGCTGGAGGGTGGCTACCTCGGCTACCCGACCACCGACCTGACGACCACCCCGGACGGGCGAGCGCAGTACACCCACTTCACCGGCGGGTCGATCTACTGGTCGGCCGCCACCGGCGCCCACGTCATGGGCGGTCCCGTCTACACCCGGTGGGCCGCGACCGGCTGGGAGAACAGCCCGCTCGGGCTGCCGACCACCGACCTGGCCGTCCTGCCCGACCGGGTCGGTCTGTTCCAGCACTTCCAGCAGGGCTCGATCTACTACACCCCCACCACCGGTGCACGCGTCGTGCTCACGCCGCTCCGGAGCGCCTGGGCCGCCACCGGGTGGGAGAGGGGCCCCCTCGGCTACCCGGTCAGCGACCAGGCGGCCTCCCCGGGTGGCACGGGCCAGACCGTGGTCTTCCAGGGCGGTTCGGTCCAGTGGTCGCAGGCCACCGGGGCGCGGGTGCTCAGCGGTGCCGTGCAGACCGCCTGGACGGCGGCCGGCTCCGATGCCGGTCTCCTCGGCCTGCCGGTCAGCAGCGTGGCCACCACGCCCGACGGCACGGCGCAGTACGCCCACTTCCAGGGTGGGTCGGTCTACTCGACGGCGTCCTTCGGGACCCGGGTGCTGCCCACGGCGATCCGGAACGGCTGGGCGGCGTCGGGCTGGGAGAACGGGCCGCTGGGGTACCCGACCGGTGACCTGGTGACCAGCAGCGACGGCACGGTGCAGTCGATGGTGTTCCAGGGCGGCACGGTCGTCGCCTCGGCGGCCACCGGCGGGCACGCGGTGCCCGCGGTCCTGCTCGGTGCCTGGCAGGCGGCCGGCGGGGTGGGCGGGACGCTGGGTCTGCCGGTGTCCGACGCCGGCACCACCCCGGACGGCAAGGCCCGCTACCAGCACTTCCAGGGCGGGTCGATCTACTCGACGGCGTCCTTCGGGACCCGGGTGCTGCCCACGGCGATCCGGAACGGCTGGGCGGCGTCGGGCTGGGAGAACGGGCCGCTGGGGTACCCGACCGGTGACCTGGTGACCAGCAGCGACGGCACGGTGCAGTCGATGGTGTTCCAGGGCGGCACGGTCGTCGCCTCGGCGGCCACCGGCGGGCACGCGGTGCCCGCGGTCCTGCTCGGTGCCTGGCAGGCGGCCGGCGGGGTGGGCGGGACGCTGGGTCTGCCGGTGTCCGACGCCGGCACCACCCCGGACGGCAAGGCCCGCTACCAGCACTTCCAGGGCGGGTCGATCTACTCGACGGCGTCCTTCGGGACCCGGGTGCTGCCCACGGCCGTCCGCAACGGCTGGGCGGCGTCGGGCTGGGAGAACGGCCCGCTGGGGTACCCGACCGGTGACCTGGTGACCAGCAGCGACGGGCGCACGCAGACGATGGCCTTCCAGGGCGGGGTGGTGGTGCTCGTCGACGGGACCGCCCGTGCGGTACCGGAACCGCTGGCCTCGGCCTGGACGAAGGCCGGCGGGCTCACCGGGACGCTCGGTGCACCGGTCTCCGGCGCCGGCCGGACCCCCGACGGCACGGGCACCTACCAGCACTTCGAGGGTGGGTCGATCTACTCCACGGCGCAGTACGGCACACGGGTGCTCCCCACGGCCCTCCGTGAACCGTGGGCGCGCTCGGGCTGGGAAGGTGGACCGCTGGGCTACCCGGTCTCCGACGTCCGCAGCACGCCGGACGGGATGGGCAGCTACGTCCTGTTCCAGCGCGGCTCGGTGTACTGGACCCGTGCGACGGGGGGCCACGCGCTGTGGGGGCCGGTGCTCGACGCCTGGGCCGCCACCGGCTGGGAGAAGGGGCCGCTCGGTTACCCGACCGTGGACGTGACGGCGACCCCGGACGGCCAGGGCGTGTACGCCTCGTTCCAACGCGGGGCGGTGTACTCCACGGCGCGCACGGGTGCCCACGTCCTGTCCGGGGACGTGCTGGCCGCCTGGGCCGACAGCGGCTGGGAGAGCGGCCCGCTCGGGTACCCCGTCTCCGACCAGGCGACCACGCCGGACGGCAAGGGCCGGTACGCGCACTTCGAGCACGGATCGGTCTACGCCACCACGGCGACCGGGGCGCACGTCCTCCCGCTCGCCGTGCGGGACGCCTGGGCCCGCACCGGCTGGGAGAACGGCCCGCTGGGCTACCCGACGTCGGATGCGCGGCCCACCCCGGACGGGGGCACCGTGCAGGACTTCCAGCGCGGCACGATCACCGTCTCCGGTGCCGGTGTGGTCTCTGTGCAGGCTGGTTCGTGACCGCGCCCGCAGTCGTGCCCGTCGGCGCGGAGCAGCAGGTGGGCCCGGGTAGCGTGGGATGCGTGGCAACTGCACAGCTGGCCGGGTCGACCTTCAGCGCGGCCGTGTCCGACCTCCGCCGGGGGTGGGAGCAGCGCTCGCTGTGGGGGCACCTCGGCTGGCAGGACATCCGCCAGCGGTACCGGCGCTCGTTCCTCGGGCCGATCTGGATCTCCATCACCATGGCGGTCACCGCCATCGCGCTGGGCACGCTGTACGCCGGGTTGTTCGACAACGACCTGGCCGTCCAGATGCCGCACATCCTCGTCGGGTTCATCGTCTGGGGCTTCATCTCCGGGTGCATCAACGAGGGCGCGGAGGTCTTCACCTCCAACGTCGGCCTGATCACCCACCTGCCGGCCCCGCTGAGCGTCCACCTGTACCGGCTGATCTGGCGGCAGACGCTGTTCTTCCTGCACAACCTCGTCGTGTACGTGGTCATGCTGTTCGTCTTCCCGCAGGACCTGCACTGGACCGGCCTGGCCGTCATCCCGGCCTTCGGGCTGCTCGCGCTCAACGGCGCCTGGGCGGCCCTGCTGCTGGGCATCGTCGCCACCCGGTTCCGCGACCTCGTCCCGATCGCGCAGTCGGTGGTCCAGCTGGCCTTCTTCCTGACGCCCATCGTCTGGATCTACGACGAGCTGGCCAACAGCCCCAACCCGGCGATCGCCGAGCGCGCCAAGCTCGCCGAGTTCAACCCGTTCCTGCACTTCCTGGAGATCGTCCGCGCACCGATGCTCGGGCAGAACCAGCAACTGCACCACTGGATCGTGGTCCTGGCCATCACCGTCGTGGGCTGGGCGCTCACGATGGTCGTGCTGCGCCGGTACCGCGCCCGCGTCTCCTATTGGGTGTGAGCATGTCCCAGGCAATGCAGCAGGTCAGCATCGACACCACCGGCGCCTGCGTCGACTTCCCGATCTTCGACGCCCGCAGCCGGTCGCTGAAGAAGACGGTGATGGGCCTGGTCGGGGGCAACATCGCCAGCAACAGCAAGGTCCCGATCATCGAGGCCCTGCGCGACATCGACGTGCACCTCGAGCACGGGGCCCGGGTGGGCCTGGTCGGGCACAACGGGGCGGGCAAGTCGACGCTGCTGCGGCTGCTGTCGGGCATCTACGAGCCCACCCGCGGCCGCGCCGTGATCAACGGGCGGGTCGCGCCGGTGTTCGACCTCGGCGTCGGCATGGACCCCGAGGTGTCGGGCCTGGAGAACATCATCGTGCGCGGGCTGTTCCTCGGCATGACGCGCAAGGAGATGGAGGCCCGGGTCGACGACATCGCCGACTTCACCGAGCTCGGCGACTTCCTCCGGATGCCGCTGCGCACCTACTCCACCGGCATGCGCGTGCGGTTGGCCCTCGGGGTGGTCACCAGCATCGACCCGGAGATCCTGCTGCTGGACGAGGGGATCGGCGCGGTCGACTCCGCCTTCCTGGACAAGTCCAAGAAGCGGCTCAAGGAGCTGGTCGAGCGGTCCGGTCTGCTGGTGTTCGCATCGCACTCCGACGCCTTCCTCCGCGACCTCTGCGACACCGCGATCTGGATGGAGCACGGCCAGATCAAGGCCCACGGCGACCTGGAGGACGTGCTGAAGGCCTACAAGGGCGACGACTACCGCACGCCCGAGAAGACCAGCCGCGAGCGCGGGAGCGCCGAGGCGTGAGCCCGGTGGACGGCGGCCGGGTGGTCGCCGTGATCGTCACCCGGCACCGCCGGGAGCTGCTCACCGCCAGCCTGGCCGCGATCGCCGGCCAGACCCGCCGGCCCGACCACGTGGTCGTCGTCGACAACGGCCCCGACCAGTCCGCCGAGGACGTCGTGGCCGCCAGCGGGCTGCCGGTCACCTACCTGCCCAGCGAGCGGAACCTGGGCGGGGCGGGCGGCTTCGCCCTGGGCATGCTGCACGCCCTGGCCCTGGGCGCGGACTGGGTGTGGTGCGCCGACGACGACGGCCGCCCCGCCGACGACCAGGTGCTGCAGACCCTGCTCGACTGCGCGCAGCGCCACGGGCTGGCCGAGGTCTCGCCGCTGGTCACCGACCAGGACGACCCCGAGAAGCTGGCGTTCCCGCTCCGCCGCGGGCTGCGCTGGCGGCGCCGGCGCAGCGACTTCGCCTCCGTCGAGCTGCTGCCCGGCTACGCCTCGCTGTTCAACGGCGCGCTGTTCCGGTCCGAGGCCCTCGACGTCGTCGGCGTACCCGACTACCGGCTGTTCTTCCGGGGCGACGAGACCGAGATCCACCGGCGGCTGCTGCGCGCCGGGCTGCCCTTCGGCACGTGCACCACCACCGCCTACCTGCACCCCGAGGGGACGACGGAGTTCGAGCCGATCCTCGGCGGCCGGCTGTCGGCCCAGTACCCGGGCAACGACGTCAAGCGCTTCTTCACCTACCGCAACCGCGGCTACCTGATGGCCCAGCCCGGCATGCGGTGGCTGCTGCCGCTGGAGTTCGTCCGGTTCGGCTGGTTCTTCCTGGTCACCCGGCGCGACCGCACCGGCTTCGGTGAGTGGCTGCGGCTGACCCGGTCCGGGCGGCGCGAGCGGTTCGGCCGCCCCGGCGCCTGAGGAAGGACCTCTCCGCCCCCCACCGCTCGCGGGCTCGCGGCGGGCCCTGCAGAAGAGGCCGTACCGCGCTGACGCGGGTGGACCAGCACCGGCCCTGCGCCTGGTCCGGGACGAGGAGGGCCCCCGACCGTGTGGGTCGGGGGCCCTCGTCGTCCGGGTCGGGCTACACGCGCTCGTAGCCCCACTCGTCGAACGCCTGCGTCCAGCGGTCCATGGAGGTGAGCTCGCCGGCCGCGGCCCGGTACTGCTCGCACAGCTCGGGGAAGTCGGTCGACATCCGGCGGAGCAGCTGGAGCGAGGTGGCGGCCAGCCGGCGGAAGGTCGCCGGGTCACGGCGCCGGAAGGTCACCCCACGGCCGTCGGCGGTACCGACGGTCGCGCTGTCGAGCCGGGACAGCAGGAACCACTGGGCGTCCTGGAACGCCAGGTTCAGCTGCGGGGTCTCGACGTTGTCCGGGGCGACCGGCCGGGTGTTGTGGGCCAGCGCCTTGACCAGCGTGGAGCCGATCTGCTTGGCACCCACCGGGATCCGGCGGAACCGCAGCGCCTTCGCGGTGGTCATCGAGGGCAGCGGCAGGTCCGCGGAGGACTCCAGCACCTGCCCGTCGGCGTGCGTGGTGCGCACCTTGCGGGCCTGCACCACCGAGGTGGGCATGTCGGCGAACAGCTTCTCCGGGCCGGCCAGGAAGTCGCGGTAGGCCTTGTGGTGCAGCTCCACCGTGGAGTACTGGAGGTTGATCAGGAACCGCATGTCGGCCTTGACCATCTCCCGGAACATCTTCCCGCCGTGGCGGTAGGGGGAGTGCAGCGCCGCGGCGATGAGCCGGTTGCGGATGTGGAAGTAGGCCTGCCAGTCGCTGGCGTCGTCCTTGTCGCCCCAGGACAGGTGCCAGATGGCGGTGCCCGGCAGCGACACGGTCGGGAAGCCGCCGGCGAAGGCGCGCAGGCCGTACTCGGCGTCGTCCCACTTGATGAAGACCGGCAGCGGCATGCCGACCTTCTCCACCACGGCGCGGGGGATCAGGCACATCCACCAGCCGTTGTAGTCGACGTCGATGCGGCGGTGCAGGTCGCGGGACTCCCGCAGGGTCCGGCTGCCGAAGTCGTGGTGGTAGTAGGTGTTCGGGGCGTTGGTCCAGAAGAAGTCCGACCGGTCGACGATCTCGCCCATGCTGTGCAGCACCGAGCGGTTCTGCAGGGCCAGCATCTGCCCGCCGACCAGCGTCGGGCTCTTGGTGTAGGCGGCGAACGCGCGCGCCCGCAGGATGCTGTCCGGCTCGATCATGATGTCGTCGTCGAGCAGGATCACGTGGGTCGCGTCGCTGGTGCTGAACGCCTCGTGGATGGTGCGGGCGAACCCGCCGCTGCCGCCCAGGTTGGGCTGCTCGACCACGTGCAGCCGGTCGCCCAGCGCCGTCTTCACCTCGGCGTAGCCGGCGGCGTCCTTGACGTGGCTGTTGCCCTGGTCGGCGATGGTGACCAGCGCCAGCCGCTCGAGCACCGCGTCGTCCTCGACCAGCGCCCTGGCCGCGGCCAGCGCGTCGACCGGGCGGTTGTAGGTGCAGATGCCGATGGCCAGCCGCGGCTCCTCCACCGGGGCCTGCGGGGCGTACCAGCCGGACTCGCGGACCACGACGTCGGTCTCGGCGGTGACGTCGAACCAGTACCAGCCACCGTCGATGAACGGGGCGAGGTCGAGCTCGAACTCCAGGGTCCGCTCACCGCCGGAGTGCGCGACACCGGTGACGTGCATGGACTCGCCGTCGGCCTTGGACCGGTAGACGTCGATGCGGCAGGTGCCGTCGACGGTCACCTGCAGCACGACCGAGCGCAGCACGCTCCACCGGCGCCAGTAGCTGGCCGGGAAGGCGTTGAAGTAGGTGGCGAAGGAGACCTCGGAGCCGGCCGTGATGGTGGCGGCGTACCGGCCGTCCTGGCGGACCCGCTCGGCGGCGTTCTCCTCGTCGAGGTAGAGGCTGCGCACCTTCAGCTGGTCGGCCGGGCGCGGCATGAGCACCCGCTGCAGGAGGTGGACCGCCTTGTCCGGGGCCAGGTCGGCGGCCGCGGGCTCGCTGACCGCCTCGGGGGAGACAGGGGCGGCCTCGGTGGCCGCGGTCGCCGGCTGTGCGGCGTCGGTGGTCGTCATGGGGGTCAGTCCTCCAGGCGGCCGTCGAGCGAGCCGCCCTCGTCGAAGAAGGGGCGGATCCGGTTGTCGAACATCGTCAGGGCGGAGCCGATCGCCATGTGCATGTCCAGGTACTTGTAGGTGCCCAGCCGGCCGCCGAAGAGCACGCGCTTCTCGGCCGCCTCCGTGGCGGCGAGCTCGCGGTAGGTCTCGAGCTTCGCGCGGTCCTCGGGGGTGTTGATCGGGTAGTAGGGCTCGTCGCCGGGCTCGGCGGAGCGGGAGAACTCGCGGACGACGACGGTCTTGTCGGTCGGGTAGTCGCGCTCGGGGTGGAAGTGCCGGAACTCGTGCACCCGGGTGTAGGGCACGTCCTCGTCGGCGTAGTTCATGACCGAGGTGCCCTGGAAGTCACCGATCGGCAGGACCTCGGTCTCGAAGTCCAGCGTGCGCCAGCCGAGCTCGCCGGCGGCGTAGTCGAAGTACTTGTCGATCGGGCCGGTGAAGATCGTCGGGACGTCGGTGGGGAGCTGGTCGCGGACGTCGAAGAAGTCGGTGGACAGCCGCACCTCGATGTTCGGGTGGTCGGCCATCCTCGTCAGCCACGCGGTGTACCCGTTCACCGGCAGACCCTCGTAGGTGTCGTTGAAGTACCGGTTGTCGAAGGTGTAGCGGACCGGGAGCCGGGCGATGACCGCCGCGGGGAGGTCCGTGGGGTCGGTCTGCCACTGCTTCTTGGTGTAGGCGCGGATGAACGCCTCGTAGAGCGGGCGGCCGATCAGCGAGATCGCCTTCTCCTCGAGGTTGGCCGCCGACGCGGTGTCGACCTCACCGGCCTGCTCGGCCACCAGGGCCCGGGCCTCGGCGGGGGAGAAGCTCTTGCCGAAGTACTGGCAGATCGTGGCCAGGTTGATCGGCAGCGAATAGGTCTGGCCGTCGTAGATCGAGTACACCTTGTGCTGGTACCCGGTGAACTCGGTGAACTGGTTGACGTACTCCCAGACCCGCTCGTTCGAGGTGTGGAAGAGGTGAGCGCCGTACCGGTGGATCTCGATGCCGGTCTCGGGCTCGGGCTCGGAGTAGGCGTTGCCGCCGATGTGGTCGCGCCGATCGATCACCAGCACCCGCTTGCCCAGCTGGCTGGCGACACGTTCGGCGACGGTCAGGCCGAAGAATCCGGAGCCGACGACGACGAGGTCAGGGCTGCTCATGGTCACGTTGGCCGACGATACCGGCGCCGCCTCCGAGTCCGGCCCCAGATGCCGAGTTCGCGGTGTTCGAGACGCGTTGCGAAACGCTGGTCACAGGAGTCACAGCCGATGGCGTGTGATCGGGAGTTCCCGGGATCACGGACACCGCGGTGCCTATCGTTGCCGCCGCCTCGCCTCGACGTCCGGAACCGACCGGACCAGCGGCGACGATCTGCGTCCCCGCCCCCCGGTCGGCCGGAGGGGCGACCGCCCGACCGGCAGGAGCGCCCCAGCGATGGACCCGACCGACCCCCCGCGCCCGCCGGCCTGCCGGGATGACGCCGACGGGGCGTGGTCTCCGTGAGCACCGTCGTGCAGCAGCGCGACGACCAGGTCCAGGTGACCGCCGAGGACGGACCGCATCCGGCCCGACCGGTGCCGTCGTGGTCGTGGTCGTGGTCGCGCGCGTTCCCCTACCTGGGCTACTCGGTCCTCCAGGTGGCCCAGCTCGCCGTCCTCCACCGGCTCGCTCCGCGGTTCTTCTGGCTCGACGACTCGCAGGCGCAGTTCGCGCCCATGGTCTGGTGGATGGGGCGGAACGCCCAGCACGGCGTTCCTCCGCTCGGCGACCCCGACTGGGGGGTCGCAGGTGCGGTCACCACCGACATGCAGTACGGGTCGTTCGACCCGCTGCACTGGGCGGTGGCGGCCGTCCTCGGTCGCAACGAGAACCTGGTGCGGATGACCTGGGAGTACGGCGCGACCTGCGTGCTGATCCTCGGACTCGGGGTGCTGACGCTGCTCCGCCAGCACCGGGTGCCCGGGGCGTTGGCCGTGGCCGGCGCCGTCGGTGTCGCGTCGAGCGGGTTCTTCCTCTGGTACGGCAGCTTCTGGTGGCCGCTGATGTGGGGGACGGCCTGGTTGCCCTGGCTGTGGGTCGGGCTGGCCGGTCGCCGGCCGGTCGGCGTCCTGCTGGCTGGCCTGGGCACCTGGGCCGTCCTGGCCAGCGGCAACCCCTACTCGATCCCCTTCGCCGCGGTCATCGTCGCCGGGCAGCTGTGGGAGCGCCGCCGAGCGGCCGGGTCATGGCGTGCGACGGGGCGCAGCCGGTTGTTCCGGTGCCAGGTGCTGTCCTGCGTGGGCGGCGCAGTCATCGCGAGCCCGACTCTGGTGAACGCGGTCCAGGCCACGGGGTACACCACCCGGCAGAGCGCGGAGGCCGTGCTGGGCAACACCGGTCTCGCCGTGCCCAACCTGCTGGACACCCTGCTCGGTGGCCCGACCCTGCTCGGGGAGACCAACTCGTTCAACGGTGCGATCAGCCTGTCCCCGTCCCTGGCGACCTTCCTGCTCGCCGTGCCGGTGCTGGTGCTGGTGCGGTGGCGCTCGGCCTGGTGGAGCCCCGGGCTCCCGACGGCGGTCCTCCTGGTCGCCGCGGCTGTGCTGGCCACCCAGCTGCCCACCGTCGTCGGTCCCTTCCGCTTCCCGTTCCGTCACCTCGTCGTCGTGCAGGTGGCCGTTCCGGTGCTGGCCCTGATCGGGATGGCAGCGGCGCCCGCGTCGACCCCCCTGCGCCGCCGGCTGGCGGCGGCCCTGCTGGGCCTGCAGTTCCTCATCGCCGCCTTCCGGGCGCCCCTGCTCTGGCCGTGGCACGTCGCTGCTCTGGTGGTGACCGGAGCAGCGCTGGTGTGCCTGCTGATCAGCCTCGGCGAGCGGGCAGTGCGGGTCCGCGTGACCGCCGGGGCGCTCGTCGCGGTCCTGTCCGCGGGGGTGCTCTTCCTGGGTGAGCAGATGATGGTGGAGGTGCAGGACCGGCAGAACGCGACCCGCGGGTTCACCGGTGCCGCCGGACAGCCGTACCGGGACATCGGTGTGCCGGGCCAGTCAGGCGCCGACGCACTGGGCAGCACCATCGCCGACCTCCGCGCCCGCTCGATCCTCACCGACCAGTCAGCGACCGTCTACGCCTGGGGGGGCTTCCCCGCGGTGTTCGGTGCCGACCGCGGTTGGTCGCAGGGGCTGTTCCCCGGGAATGCGAACGTCCTCGCCGGAGCAGCGGTCGGGTTCGGGTACCTGGCCTCGCCCCACGAGTACCTGAACCCGGTCCTGTGCCTGAGCTACGTCGGTTCCCTGGGCTGCGCCGATCCCGGGCGCGCGCTGGCCGACGTGCCGGGGACGACGCGGCCCTGGTTGGACGTCCTGGCCAGCGACTCGGTCCTGCTCCGCGTGACCGCGCCGGCGCAGGTGAGGGCGTGGTTCGACGAGAACTGGGACGCCGGCCCCGGGGATGCGAACTGGCTGCGCTACACCCGTCCCGCCGGTGACCGGCTGCCCGGGCGGATGGCCCAGCTGGACGGTGTCGACGTCGACGAGCAGGACTGGACGACCGGGCTCGCCCGGCTGGGCGAGCCCCAGGAGACCTACCGGGTGAGCACGTCCGCGGACTCGCCGGGCACCGTTCTCCTCCGCCTGCCCTACTGGCCCGGGTACCGGGCGACCGTCGACGACGAGCCCGTGCAGGTATCGGCGCGGGCCGGCGCGCTGGTGCAGGTCGTCGTCCCCGCGGGGGTGTCCGATGGTCGGCTGGACGTCTTCTTCGACCCGGTCGGAGCCCGGCTGCTCGTCCCGTCGTTGCTCGGCGGCGCGATCGTGCTGCTCGCGGCATGGCTGGCTGCCGTGCGCCTGACCGGGCGGGAACGCCGCGCCGGCGACCGGCTGCCCCACCCCGGAGCTGCCGGGGCGGCTGCCGTTCCGGGTGGCGGTCGGCCGGTTCCGGCGGCGAGCGGCGGGCAGCCGGGCACCGGGAGCGCCGCGGGCGAGCCGGCTGGCCCGGCGACCAGCCCCATCCCCTCGGTGAGTGCGCGCCCGGGCTCACCCCCTCCTCCGCCTCTTCCTCCGCGGGGGCGGGTCGGTCGGACGCTCGGACGGGCGCCGCTCTAGGGTCGCGACGTGGCAGAACCGGCATCCCGGACGGCGCTGCGCGTCGTCGCCGTCACCTACTCACCCGGCACCGCCCTGGACGGGTTCGTCGAGTCCCTGGCCGAGGCCACCAGCGGGCACACCGAGGTGGTGCTGGCCGACAACGGCTCCACCGACGGCGCTCCCGAGCGGGTGAGCGCCGAGCAGGCGAACGTCCGGCTGCTGCGCACCGGGGGGAACATCGGCTACGGCGCCGCGGTGAACGCCGGGCTGGCCGACGTGACCGAGGGGTGGGCGCTGGTGTCCAACCCCGACGTCCGCTTCGAGCCCGGCTCGGTCGACGAGCTGCTGGCCGCCGCGGCCCGCTGGCCGCGGGCGGCGACCCTCGGCCCGGCGATCCTCACCCCCGAGGGCGACCTCTACCCCTCCGCCCGCGACCTGCCGCGGCTGTCCACCGGCATCGGGCACGCCCTGGTCGGCTGGGCGTGGCCGGGCAACCCGTGGACGGCGCGGTACCGCCGTGAGCGGGAGGCCCCGCGCGAGCGCCCGGCCGGGTGGCTGTCGGGTTCCTGCTTCCTGGTCGACCTGGCCGCCTTCCACTCCGTCGGCGGCTTCGACCCCGGCTACTTCATGTACTTCGAGGACGTCGACCTCGCCGCCCGGCTGGGCCGCCGCGGGTACCTCAACGTCTACGTGCCGTCGGCGGTCGTGGTGCACGAGGGCGGGCACGCCACCCGGCGCGCGCCGCACCGGATGCAGCGGGCGCACCACACCAGCGCGTTGCGCTACCTGTCCGCCGAGCACCCGGGCGCGGTGAACGCGCCCCTCCGGGCGGTGCTCCGTGCCGGTCTGGGGCTGCGCATGTCGGTCTCCCACGTCAGCGGCCGGGTGGCCGCCGGTGCCCGCTCCCGGCGCGGCGCCGACGAGCCGGGCTGACGGAGGCACGGCTGTGCGGCACGCGGTGATCATGGCGGGCGGTTCGGGGACCAGGCTCTGGCCGCTGTCCCGGCAGGCGCGACCCAAGCAGCTCCTGGACGTCGTCTCCGGCGAGGGCCCCGGCGGTGAGCAGAGTGCGCACAGCCTGCTCGCCGAGGCGTTCACCCGGCTGGAGGCGGTGCTCCCGGCCGAGCAGATCTGGGTCTGCACCGCGGCGCGCTACGCCGACGCCGTCCGGGCCGCGCTGCCCCGGCTGCGCCCCGACCGGCTGGTGCTCGAGCCCGTGGCGCGGGACACCGCCAACGCCGTGGGGCTGGCCGCCGCACTGGTGGCCGACACCGACCCCGACGCCGAGCTCGCCGTGGTCAGCGCCGACCACGTCATCCGCCCGGTGGCCGAGTTCGCCGCCGCGCTGGGCACCGCCTACGACGTCCTCGCCGTCCGGCCCCGGGCGCTGGTCACCCTCGGGGTGACCCCGACCTCGCCGGCCACCGGCTTCGGCTACGTGCAGAAGGGCGCGCCGACCGGGGTGCCGGGCGCGGCCGAGGCGGCGTCGTTCCGGGAGAAGCCGGACCGGGCCACCGCCGAGGGCTACCTGGCCGGCGGCGGGTACCTGTGGAACTCCGGCATGTTCGTCTGGCGGGCGCAGACGGTGCTCGACGCCCTCGCCGAGCACCTGCCGGCCGCCGCCGCCGGGCTGGACCGGATCGTCGCCGCCCCGGCCGGCCCGCAGCGGGACGCCGTGCTGGCCGAGGTCTTCCCGACGCTGCCGGAGATCAGCGTCGACTACGCGGTCCTCGAGCCGGCCGCCACCGAGCCCGGCCGGGTCGTCGTCGTCGACCTCGACGTCGACTGGCTGGACGTCGGGTCGTGGCCGGCGCTGGCGCACACGCTGGCTCCCGACGAGGCCGGCAACGCCACCCGCGGCCTGACCGTGCTGCTGGACAGCTCGGGCAACGTGGTGCTCTCCGACGACCCCGACCACCTGATCGCGCTGGTGGGCGTGCGGGACAGCGTCGTGGTGCACACCGCCGACGTGACGATGGTCTGCCCGGTCGGCGACGCCGAGCGGGTCAAGGCGCTCCTGGCGCAGGTCGAGGCGGGGTTCGGGAGGCGCTTCTCCTGAGGAAGGTCGAAGGACCCCCTGCCCCCACCACTCGCGGGCTCACGGCGGGCCCTGCAGGGGGCCTGTCCCCACCCCTCGCGAGCTCGGGCGGGCCCCTGGAAGGGGGCCGTCGCGCGGGGTTACCTTGGCCGGCATGAAGGACCTCGCTGTCGCCGCTGTCGTCACCGGTGGGGCCTCCGGGCTCGGCGCCGCCACCACCCGCGCGCTCACCGCCGCCGGGGTGGCGGTCACGATCCTGGACCTGCAGGAGGAGCTGGGCACCGCGCTGGCCGCCGAGCTCGGCGGGGGCACCACGTTCGTCCGCACCGACGTCACCGACGAGGCGTCGGTGCAGGCGGCGGTCGAGGAGGCCACGGAGAAGGGCCGGCCGCTGCGGATCGCGGTGAACTGCGCCGGCATCGCCTGGGTCGGGCGCACGCTCACCCGCGACGGGGCCCCGCACGAGCTGCCCGACTTCACCCGCACCGTGCTGGTCAACCTGGTGGGCACCTTCAACGTGCTGCGGCTGGCGGCAGCGGCGATGGCCCGCACCGAGCCCGCCGCCGACGGCTCCCGCGGCATCGTCGTCAACACCGCCTCGGTGGCCGCCTACGAGGGGCAGATCGGCCAGGTCGCCTACGCCGCCAGCAAGGGCGGCGTCGTGGGGCTCACCCTCCCCGCCGCCCGCGACCTGTCCTCGGTCGGCGTCCGGGTCTGCACCATCGCCCCCGGCCTGGTCGACACCCCGATGGTCGCCGGGCTGCCGGAGGCCGCGCAGCAGAGCCTGGCGGCCGGCATCCCGTTCCCGAAGCGGCTGGCCCGCCCCGAGGACTACGCCGAGCTGGCGCTGGACGTCATCCGGCACGACTACCTCAACGGCGAGGTCATCCGGATGGACGGCGCCCTGCGGATGGCCCCGCGGTGAGGAAGGACCACCCTTCCCCCCGCGCTTCGCAGGCTCAGCGCGGGCCCCTGGAGGGTGGCCAACTGCTGGACGAGGGCCACGACGCGGTGTTCACGCCGGACTGGCCGATCGACGTGCGCCGCATCCTCGTCCGGGACCGGCGCGGCACCGGCGACCCGACGCTGCGCCTGGCCGAGGACGGCGTCTGGCGGACGACGAGCACCCCCGACGGCCCGGCCACCGTGCGGCTGTCCGGCGGCTCCGCCGCGGTGCGGGTGCAGGCGTGGGGGCCCGGAGCCGACTGGGCCGGGGCGACCGCGGCGCGCTGGCTGGGCGCCGACGATCGCATCGACGGCTTCGACGCCGCCGCCCACCCGCTGGTGGAGCGGTTGCACCGCAGCACTCCCTGGCTCCGGCTGGGCAGCACCGGGCGGGTGTGGGACGCAGCGCTGCCCGCTGTCCTGGAGCAGAAGGTCACCGGCATCGAGGCGCACCGCACCTGGCGGGAGCTGCTCCGGCTGGCCGGTGAGCCGGCGCCCGGGCCTGCGCCGGAGGGGATGCGGGTGCTGCCGACGCCCGAGCGGGTGCTGGGGGTCACCGACTGGCAGTGGCACGCCTGCGGGCTGGACGGCGCCCGCCGCCGCGCGCTGCGGGCGGTGGCCTCGGTGGCCTCCCGGCTGGAGGTGACCGAGTTCGGCGACCACGAGGACGACTGCGCGCTGCTGCGCCGCCGGCTGCAGTCGGTGCCCGGCATCGGGGTGTGGACCGCCGCCGAGGTCGTGCAGCGCGCGCTGGGCTGCCCCGACGAGGTCAGCGTCGGCGACTACCACCTGAAGAACCTCGTCGGCTGGTCGCTGGCCGGCCGCAAGACCGACGACGCCGGGATGCTGGAGCTGCTCGAGCCCTGGCGCGGCCACCGCCAGCGTGTCGTCCGGCTGCTGGGCATCGGCGGCAGCATGCCGCCCAAGCGCGGCCCCCGGATGGCACCGACGGACTACCGGAGGTTCTAGGCGCCCCTGCAGGGGGTCCTTTCGTCAGTCGTGAGGCCGCGGGCCGCCCACCCGGGGCGTGGCTGGTCAGCGATGAGTGGATGCCCTGCTGCACCAGCTGCTGGGCTCGGACTCCCACGGCCTGGCCCAGGGGGCGGTCCCGGCGCTGACCGCCGACATCGAGGCCGGCCCGGAGCTGGCGCTCACGACCGACGTCGTCCCGGCGTGACCGAGCCGCGGGGACGGCGGTCGCCGTCCCCCCGGCTCAACCGGCGAGCAGGCCGAGCAGGTAGGCGCCGTAGCCGCTCTTGGCCAGCGGCTCGGCGGCGGCGCGCAGGCCGTCGTCGTCCAGCCAGCCGTTGCGCCAGGCGACCTCCTCGATGCAGCCGATCTTCAGCCCCTGCCGCTCCTCGACGACCGAGACGAACTCGGTGGCCTGGCGCAGCGAGGTGAAGGTGCCGGTGTCCAGCCAGGCGGTGCCGCGGTCCAGGACGGTGACGGTGAGCCTGTCCTGCCGCAGGTAGTGGTCGTTGATCGCGGTGATCTCCAGCTCGCCCCGGGCGCTGGGGCTGATGCCGCGGGCCACCTCGACGACGTCGGGGCCGAAGAAGTACAGGCCCGGGACGGCGTAGGAGCTCTTCGGCGCGGCCGGCTTCTCCTCGATCGAGAGCACCCGGCCGCCGGCGTCGAACTCCACGACGCCGTAGGCCTCGGGATTGGCCACGTGGTAGGCGAAGACGTGCCCGCCGTCGGGCTCGGGCAGCCGGGAGAGCGCCGTGCCCAGGCCCGCGCCGTAGAAGATGTTGTCCCCGAGCACCAGGGCGGCGGCCTGCCCGCCGAGGAAGTCCGCGCCGATCAGGAACGCCTGCGCCAGGCCCTCGGGCCGCGGCTGCACCGCGTACTCGATCCGCATCCCGAGCCGGCTGCCGTCGCCCAGCAGCCGGGCGAAGGCGTCCCGGTCCTCCGGGGTGGTGATGACCAGCACCTCGCGGATCCCCGCCATCATCAGCGTGGACAGCGGGTAGTAGATCATCGGCTTGTCGTACACCGGCATGAGCTGCTTGCTGACGCCGAGGGTGATCGGCCACAGTCGACTACCGGTTCCCCCGGCCAAGATGATCCCGCGCATGGTTCGAACCTAGGGGCCAGTCCCGGGCGCGGGCAGTCGTCCTCACCCCGGCGGATGACGGGTCCCGCGTCGTCCCCTGGCCGGAGGGGGTTCCTCGCCTACGGTTCCGGTCATGCGAGTTCTCGTCACCGGCGGTGCCGGCTTCATCGGATCCCACTACGTCCGGACCATGCTGTCCGGTGGCTACCCGGGCTTCGAGGACGCCGAGGTGACGGTGTTCGACAAGCTGACCTACGCCGGCAACCTGGCCAACCTCGCCCCGGTCGCGGACAACCCGCGGTACCGCTTCGTGCAGGGCGACATCTGCGTGGCCGCGGACCTGGACGCCGCGCTGCCCGGGCACGACGTGGTGGTCAACTTCGCCGCCGAGTCCCACGTCGACCGCTCCATCACCGGCGCGGCCGGGTTCGTGCTGACCAACGTGCTCGGCGCCCAGCAGGTGTTCGAGGCCGCGCTGCGCGCCGGCGTCCGCCGGGTCGTGCACGTCTCCACCGACGAGGTCTACGGCTCGATCGACAGCGGGTCCTGGACCGAGGACCACCTCCTGGAGCCCAACTCGCCGTACTCGGCGGCCAAGGCCGGCAGCGACCTGATCGCCCGCGCCTACGCGAAGACCTACGGGCTGGACATCTCCATCACCCGGTGCAGCAACAACTACGGGCCCTACCACTTCCCGGAGAAGGTCATCCCGCTGTTCGTCACCAACCTGCTCGACGGGGAGAAGGTGCCGCTGTACGGCGAGGGCGCCAACGTGCGCGACTGGCTGTTCGTCGACGACCACTGCCGCGGCATCCAGCTGGTGCTGGAGCAGGGCGCGGCCGGGGAGTTCTACAACATCGGCGGTGGCCAGGAGCTGTCCAACCGCGAGCTGACCGAGCAGCTGCTGGCGGCCACCGACCGCGACTGGAGCTACGTGGAGAACATCGTCGACCCCCGCGGCGGCGGCCACGACCTGCGCTACTCGGTGGACTTCTCCACGACCGCCGCGCTGGGCTACGCCCCGCGGATGGGCTTCGAGGAGGGGCTGGCGCTGACCGTGCAGTGGTACCGGGACAACCGGGCCTGGTGGGAGCCGCTCAAGGCCGCCGCCGCCACCGCCCGGGCATGAGCACCCCCACGGCCTGGCTGGTCACCGGCGCGACCGGTCAGCTGGGCACCGACCTGCAGGCCCTGCTCGCCGGCGCCGACCTCACCGCGCTCGGCCGCCGCGAGCTCGACCTCACCGACGAGGCGCAGGTCCGCGCCGTGGTCGGCCGGTGGCGGGACGAGGCCCTGGCCCGCGGCGCCCGCCCGGTGGTGCTCAACGCCGCCGCCTACACCGCGGTCGACGCCGCCGAGGCCGACGAGCCGACCGCCGAGCTGGTCAACGGCCGCGCGCCGGGCTGGCTCGCGCAGGAGCTGGCCGGCCGCGGCCGGCTGGTGCACGTCTCCACCGACTACGTCTTCGACGGCGAGGCGACCCGGCCCTACCGGACCGACGACGAGCCGGCCCCGCGGACGGCGTACGGGCGCACCAAGCTCGCCGGCGAGCGCGCCGTCGCAGCTGTCGACGACGACGCCGTGGTCGTGCGCACCGCCTGGGTCTACGCCGCGCACGGCAAGAACTTCGTGCGCACCATGCTCCGGCTGGAGGCCGAGCGCGACCAGGTCCCGGTGGTCGCCGACCAGACCGGCAGCCCGACGTGGGCCGCCGACCTCGCCCGCGCGCTGGTCGAGCTGGCGCAGTCCCCGGCCCGCGGCGTCCTGCACGCCACCAACGCCGGCGCCACCACCTGGCATGGCCTGGCCCAGCAGGTCTTCGCCGGCGCCGGGGCCGACCCCGCGCGGGTGCTGCCCATCGCGACCAGCGCCTACCCGACGCCGGCGCACCGGCCGGCGTACTCGGTGCTGGACGGGGCGGCCTGGGCCGCGGCCGGCCTCACCCCGCTCCCGGCGTGGGAGCCCTCGCTCCGCACCTGCCTCACCGCCCTCGGCGTCTCCCGCGCCTGACGCCCCTCAGGGCGGGAGTGGCCACTTCTGCCCCTGAGGGGCGGGCGTCCGGCCCCACCGAGAGGTCAGCCGCGGGCGCGGAGCTCCGTGTAGCGGGCGGTGCACTGCTCCATCGTGGGCAGCAGCCCCTGCTCGCGGGCCTGCTCCAGCGTCGGGGCGGCGAGGTCCTTGGCGGACAGCTCGAACTCGACGTCGGCCGGCCAGGGCAGGTCCAGCGCCGGGTCCAGCGGGTGGACGCCGAACTCCCGGCCGGGGGAGTAGCCGCTGGAGACCAGGTAGGTCACCGAGCTGGCGTCGGCCAGCGAGACGAACGCGTGGCCCAGCCCCTCGGACAGGTAGACCGCCCGCGGCGTCCCGCTGTCGAGCACCACCGCGTCGTGCACGCCGAAGGTGGGTGACCCGACCCGGACGTCGACGACGATGTCGAGCACCTTCCCCGCCGGGCAGTACACGTACTTGGCCTGCCCCGGCGGCACGAGCGCGAAGTGCACCCCGCGCAGCACGCCGCGGGCGGAGACGCTGTGGTTGGCCTGCGCCAGGGGGAGGCCGTGGCCGGTCGCCCCGGCGAGCACGTCGGCGCGGTACCACTCGGTGAACCTGCCCCGGGCGTCACCGTGCGGCACCAGGTCCAGGACGTAGCTGTCGGGCACGGCGAGTTCGCGGATCTCCACACCGCGACGCTAATGAGCCGATGGCTCCCGGCACAGTGCGACCCACCCCTCAGGGAGGAGGTGCGCCGATCCCGAGCCGGCCGACCAGCGAGCTGCCGCCCAGGGGCGCTGCCGGTTGCCAGCGGGTCGCCCAGCCCTCGGCCTGCAGCTGGACCAGCGCCGCCCCGACGACCGCACCGAGCGACAGGGCCGCGCCCGGCGTGACCGGCTCGGCCAGGTGGACGTCGACCACGTCGCCGTCGGCACCGTCGTCGGCCAGGCCGCAGCGGAAGACGACGTTGAACTCCGGCAGCGCGGCGACGGCGACCCGGAACGCCTCGGCCACCGCGTCCCCGGCGCCCGGGCGGCGGGTGAGCGCCGGCGCCGGGCTGCGGCTGCCGACGAGGTCGCGGGTGCCGGTGGCGAACAGGTCGCCGGGGCCCAGCCGGACCAGCGGCCGGGTGCCGGTGTCCGGCGTGGGCGGGGCGGGGTGCAGACCGCGGACGACGGCGACCGGGACGCCGTCCAGCTTCCCCTTGACCAGGTCGGCGGCGGCGGCGAGCTCGTCGACCACGGCCACCTGGGTGGTCTCCAGCCGGTTGCCGTGGGAGTCGACGCGGCCGCGGTGGTCGACCAGCGCCGGCAGCCCGGCCGCACCGATGGCCACGTCGCTGACGCCGTCCCGCCACGGGCGGCCGAAGGTGTCGCTGACGACCACGGCCACGGTCACGCCCAGCAGCTCGGCGAGCCGGTCGCGCAGCCGGCGGGCGGAGGCGTCGGCATCGGCGGGCAGCAGCACCAGGGTGTCGGCGGCGACGTTGGAGGCGTCGATGCCGGCGGCCGCGACGACCCAGCCGTGCCGGGTCTCCACGATCCGCAGCGGGCCGCGGCGGGCCACCACCCGCACGGTCTCGGCGGTGATCGCCCGCTGCCGGGTGGTCTCCCGGTCGGTGCCCGGCGCGACGTGCACCAGGTTGCCCTCGACCTTGGCCACGACCTTGGAGGTCACCACCAGGACGTCGTCGTCGGCCAGCCACGGGGCGGCGGCGGCGAGCGCACCGGCGAGGTCGTCACCGGGGGAGAACTCCGGCAGCCCCGGTACCGGGTGCACGGAGATGCCGGCCGTCGGCTCAGCCACGGGTGGCCGCGTCCAGGGCCGCCTGGGCCAGTGCCCGGGTGGCGTCGGGGTCGGTCATCAGCAGCGGCACCGAGCGCACGTCGACACCGGGCACGGCGGCGGTGTCGCCGGTGTGCACCAGCCAGGCGTCGAGGACCCCGCCGGCGGAGCGGGCGCCGTAGTGCCGGCCCACCCCTTCGGCGCTGACCTCGACCCCCAGCACCGGCAGGCACCGGTCGGCCATGCCGCGCAGCGCCGCGCCGGACACGATGGGGGACACCCCGACCACCCGCCCGGCGGCGGCCCGGACGGCATCGCGGACCCCCGGCACCCCCAGCACGGTGCCGATGGACACCACCGGGTTCGACGGGGCGAAGAGGACCGCGTCGGCGGTGGTCAGCGCCTCGACCACGCCGGGGCCGGGCCGGGCGTCGTCCACGCCGACCTGGACGAAGCGCCGGGCCTCGAGCGCGGCGCGGTGCCGCACCCACCACTCCTGGAAGTGCAGGGTGCGCTCGCCGCCGGTCTCCGGGTCGGTGACCACGACGTGGGTCTCCACCCGCTGGTCGCTCATCGGCAGCAGCCGGACGCCGGGCTGCCAGCGCTGCGCCAGGGTCGCGGTGACCTCCGACAGCGGGTGGCCCGCAGCCAGCATCCGGGTGCGCACCAGGTGCGTGGCGAGATCGCGGTCGCCGAGGCCGAACCAGGTCGGCTCGGCACCGTAGGCGGCCAGCTGCTCCTTGACCGTCCAGGTCTCCCCGCGCTGGCCCCAGCCGCGCTCCTCGTCGATCCCGTCGCCGAGGGTGTACATCACGGTGTCCAGGTCGGGGCAGATGCGCAGGCCGTGCATCGTCACGTCGTCGCCGGTGTTGACCACCGCGGTGATCTCGGCGTCGGGTGCGGCGTCGGCCAGGCCGCGGAGGAAGCGGGCGCCACCGACGCCACCGGCCAGTACGACGATGTGCACCCGGCCATGGTGCCTGATCGTCAGAAGTGCACCGAGCCCCCGGTCGACGCCCCGGCGAACTGCACGAAACGGATCGGTCCGGATGTCAGATGGTGTCCAGGCGGGCGGCGTGTCGAGGTGGCTGGTGACCACCACCGGACGGTGTGGGGTGGGTGTGACCTGTGAGTCCGGGCAATACACCGGTCCGACTTGACCCCGACTCAACGACACGCGTGTAATTCCGATGTTGTCATCAGGCGCTGGCAGCTCGGGAACCGCCCGGGGACGCACGCCGTGACGGAGCGAGAGGGGACGCAACGTGATGGCCGAGGTCTCTTGGTTGAGCGAGCACCAGTCCACGACGACGCCCGCGCCGGCTGCCGACGCACGCGGTGCGGCCGGCGTCCTCGACTCCGGGTCCGGGCTGCTGGACGGCGACGAGCAGGGCTGGCAGGACCGCGCCCTGTGCGCCGAGACCGACCCGGAGGCCTTCTTCCCGGAGAAGGGCGGCTCCACCCGCGAGGCGAAGAAGATCTGCACCGGCTGCGAGGTCCGGGCCGAGTGCCTGGAGTACGCGCTGGGCAACGACGAGCGCTTCGGCATCTGGGGCGGCCTGTCCGAGCGTGAGCGCCGCCGGCTGCGCCGCCGCGCCTGAGGAAGGACCCTCCTGCGCCCCACCCGCTCGCAAGCTCCCGGGCGGGCTCCTGCAGGAGGACCTGCACGGCACCGCTGACCGTTGATCGGCCCGATCCCCCTCGGGTGTGGTCGACTGGGGGGTGTGCTGATCCGCGGAGCTGACGGTCGCGCCCCGGTGGTGCGTGAGATCCGCGCCGCCGCGCCGCTGATGGCCGACCTCGCCGCCCCGGTGCCCGCCCGCGGGCCGTGGCTGACCGCGGCCCTCAACGTGCAGCCGACCCGGCCGCTGGCCCGGGTCCGCCCCCGCGCGCTCGTCGTCGAGCGCGGTCCGGGCGGCGCCCCCGACGGCGCGGCCCTGCTCGCCCTCCGGCGCCGCGGCGCCACCACCGCGGTCACCCTGCTCGGCGCCGAGCCCGGCCCGCTGCCCGAGGGGCGGCCACCCGCCCGGCTGCTCGCCCGCGACGCGGAGGTCGCCGCGCACCTGGCCGAGGGCCTGGTCGGCCTGCTCGAGGGCCTGCGCGGACCCTGGACGCTGCGGCTGGCCGGCCTGCCCCTGGGCGATCCGACGCTGGCCCGCCTGGCCGCGGTGCTGCCCGGCTCCCAGCTGTCCAACAGCCGCAGCCGCCGGCTCGTCGACGAGCTCGACACCGTCGCCGACGTCCGCCGCACCACCGACCCGGCCGAGCTGGAACGGGAGCTGCCGGCGGTGCTGGCCCGGGTCCCCGCCCCGCAGCAGGTGTTCGTCCGGGCCGTGTCGCGGCTGCACGCCGCGATCGGCCAGCTCGAGCTGGCCGTCGTCCCGGGTCGGTCGCCCGACCAGCCGGCCGCCGTCCTGCTGACGCTGCTGGACCGCGGCCCGGCCGGGACCGACCGCTGGCCGTGGTGGGGGAGCAGCGACGTCGGTGGGCTCCGCCGGGAGCTGGGCTCGCCGTCGGTGACGCTGACCGCTGCTGCCGGGCTGGTGCGGCTGGGTCGGCGCGCCCCGGTCAGGGGTGCTGCAGCCGGTTGACCCCCGGCGCGGCGACGCTCGGAGCGCTGTCCAGACCGATCCGGACAACGCCTGCCGCCGGGGCCACGCCGTCGTCCACCGGACCGTCGGCGGTGATTGCGGCGGTGAGCTGGTAGACCCGTCCTGTGTAGACCGGCGGGCTGCCGTTGGGCCGGGTGTAGGTGGCGAACCGGCCGGTCAGCTCCACCCGGTCGCCGTTCCGGGAGACCTGCAGCTGCGGATCGGCGAGGTCGGCGTACTCGGTCGGGGTGGCCACGCAGTTGGCCTGCGTCGGGTCGGCCGGCGGCTCGGCGGTGAGGCAGTTCCAGGTCGGCAGCCGCACGTGGGCCAGGGCGCGCCGGCCGTCGGTGGTGACGCTGACGCCGGGGTAGGTGACCGTCAGCCCCACCGCCCGCTGCTCGAGGACCAGGCCCTGGAAAGCCGCCGTCGCCGCGACGCCGGAGCCGGCCAGCGGTACCGAGGTCAGCGCGAGGGCCCCCGCGGCGACGTCCTCGCCCTCCGCCGGCGCCCCGGGTGCGGCCGTGGTGGGCGGCGCGGTGGTGGGGGGCGCGGTGGTGAGGGGGGCGGTGGCGGGAGGCGCAGTGGTGGGAGGTGCGGGGGTGGGGGTCGCGGCTCCGGTGGGCGGGAGCGCGCCGGTCACGCTGGCGTCCGCGGCGGGGGAGGTGACCGAGGAGCCGCCGGCGAAGGCGACGACCACCGCGGCGACCAGCAGCACGGCCGAGGCGGTGAGCCCGAGCGTTCCGCCGCGGCCGGGTGACCCGTCGTCGTGCGGGGGTGCGGGGGAGGCCGCCGCCGCGGTCGAGCCGGTGCGCGGGGCGTCGTCCACCGCGGGTGCGACCCGCTCCGCCCGAGCGGCCGCGGGCAGCGCGCCCCGTCCGGCGTCCCAGCCCGGGGGCTGGTCGAGGAAGCCCGGGAGGTCGTCGACGGCGAACCCGGCCACCGGCGCCGGCGGGGACGCCGGCTCGACCGCCGGGGCGGGGACGGCGGCCCCTCGCGCCCGGACCGCGCGCCGGGCGCGCAGCACCCCGCTCACGAGGACGCCGACGAGCAGGGCCAGCGCCAGCCCGACCAGGACGCCGACGGCGATCCAGGTGCCCGGTTGCGCGTCTGCTGCAGTGCTCATGTCACCGTCCAGCATGTCAGCGGGGCCGGTCCCGCTCCACCACCTCCGCCCGGGCGGCCGCTCCGCAGGGCCCCGCCGCGAGCCTGCGGGTGGTGGGGGCGGCGGGGTCCTCCGTCAGCCCGTGGGGTCGATCTCCTCGGGATCGCGGCCCAGCAGCACCGCGACCTGGTCGACGACGACGTCGCGCACCAGGTCGGCGAGGTCGTCGCGGTCGGCGGCCCGGATCTCCAGCGGACGCCGGTAGACCACGATCCGCGCCGGGTGCTCCTGCCCGCCCTCGCGGTGCGCGGGCAGCACCCGGGCGAGCGGGACGCTGCTGTCGTCGAGCACGTCGGAGTCCAGCACCACGTCGTCCGGGCTGCTGTGGTCGACCCAGGGGACGTCCTCGACGGCGAACTCCACGCCGGCCAGCTCCCGCTCCCAGCGCCGCTCCAGGTCCTCCACCGCATCGAGGACCAGGTCGTCGAACTGCTCCGCGCGGCTGCGGGACAGCGGCACGGTCGGGGGGACGAGGCGGCCGCGCAGGCCGCGGCCGTGGCGGTCGCGCCGGGCGCGTGCAGGGGGACGGTCCATCGCGCTGGGCAGCCTACGTCGCCGGCGGGCCGTCCGGCGCCGACCGCGCCCCGGACGGCGTCCACGGGGCCGGCGGGGCGGGATGCGCCTGCCGGGACCAGCGGTGTCCCTGGTGCCCACCCCGGTGTCGGTGCTGACCGGACCGGGCCGGCGGGATTACTGTGCTGGACGTGAGGAACCGGTGGTGAGGCAGTCACGGCGCTGCTCGCGTAGCGGCTGCGCGCAACCGGCAGCGGCGACCCTGACGTACGTGTACGCGGAGTCCACGGCCGTGGTCGGCCCGCTGGCGACGTACTCGGAGCCGCACAGCTACGACCTGTGCGAGTTCCACGCCGAACGGCTCACCGTGCCGCGCGGCTGGGAGGTCGTCCGGCACGAGATCGACGCCGAGGACGCCGGCCCCACCGGTGACGACCTGCTCGCCCTGGCCGACGCCGTCCGCGAGGCGGCCCGCCCCGAGCCCCCGCGCGACCCCGCCGACGACGGCAGCGGCACCCGCCGCGGGCACCTGCGCATCCTCCCCAAGCTCCCCTGACCACAGGCGTCGACCCGTTCGACGCGCTCATCCAGCTCCCGCGCCGATAGGGTCGGACGCCGCCGGTCGCCGGACCGCGGGTTCCCGAGTGCGAGGGTGAGCTGTTGTCCGACCTGTCGTCGATCATCAAGGCCTACGACGTCCGGGGCCTGGTCCCGGAGCAGTGGGACGAGGGCGTGGCCCGGGCCATCGGGGTCGCGTTCGCCGAGTTCGTGCACGCCGAGACCGGCGCGACCACCGTCGTCACCGCCCACGACATGCGCGAGTCGTCGGTGCCGCTGTCGCGGGCCTTCGCCGAGGGCGTGCTGTCCCGCGGCGTCGACGTCGTCGAGGCCGGGCTGGGCTCCACCGACATGCTGTACTTCGCGGCCGGCTCGCTGGACGTGCCCGGTGCGATGTTCACCGCCAGCCACAACCCGGCGCAGTACAACGGCATCAAGCTCTGCCGGGCCGGTGCGGCGCCGATCGGTCAAGACTCCGGGCTGGTGCAGATCCGCGAGCGGGCCGAGCAGCTGGTCGACGGCGCGGCGGTCTTCGACCGCGAGGTGACCCGGCCGGGCAGCGCCACCAGCCGCGACCTGGTCGCCGGGTACGCCGCCCACCTGCGCGGCCTGGTCGACCTCGCCGGCATCCGCCCGCTCAAGGTCGTCGTCGACGCCGGCAACGGCATGGGCGGGTTCACCGTGCCGGTGGTGCTCGACGGGCTGCCGCTGGACGTCGTGCCGATGTACTTCGAGCTCGACGGCTCCTTCCCCAACCACGAGGCCAACCCGCTCGACCCGGCCAACCTCCTCGACCTGCAGGCCGCCGTGGTCGAGCACGGCGCCGACATCGGGCTCGCCTTCGACGGCGACGCCGACCGCTGCTTCATCGTCGACGAGCGCGGCGAGCCGGTCAGCCCCTCGGCCATCACCGCCCTGGTCGCCGTCCGCGAGCTGGCCAAGGGCACCGGGACGACGATCATCCACAACCTGATCACCTCCCGGGCCGTGCCGGAGATCGTCCGCGAGCACGGCGGCGATCCGGTGCGCACCCGGGTCGGCCACTCGTTCATCAAGGCCGAGATGGCCCGCACCGACGCCGTCTTCGGCGGCGAGCACTCGGCGCACTACTACTTCCGCGACTTCTGGCGCGCCGACACCGGCATGCTCGCCGCGATGCACGTGCTGGCCGCACTGGGGGAGCAGCCGCGGACGCTGTCGGAGATCAGCGCCCGGTACGAGCGCTACGCCGCCTCCGGCGAGATCAACTCCACCGTCGCCGACGCCGCCGGCCGGGTGGCCGCGGTGCGGCAGACCTTCGGCGAGCGGGACGGCACCACCGTCGACGAGCTCGACGGCCTGACCGTGTCCCTGCCCGGCGGCTCCTGGTTCAACCTGCGGGCCAGCAACACCGAACCGCTGCTGCGGCTCAACGTCGAGGCACCCGACGCCGCGGCGATGGCCGGGCTGCGCGACGAGGTCCTCGGGCTGGTGCGGGCGTGACCGCCGCCGGCGAGGGCACGCTGGGCATCGACCCGGCGCTGCTGGAGATCCTGGCCTGCCCCGACACCCACCACAGCCCGCTGACCGTGGACGTCGCAGCGGCCGAGCTGGTCTGCCCCACCTGCCGGCGCGCCTTCCCGGTGCGCGACGGCATCCCGGTGCTGCTGCTCGACGAGGCGCGGCAGCGGCCGGCATGACCTCGCCCGAGCTGGCCGAGGAGGTCCTCGACGACCTGGCGCTGCTGCGCGCCCGGGACCCCCGGGGGCTGCTCCCGGCCGTCGCCGGCGCCGGGGCGCAGGTGCGCGAGACCACCCGGCTGACCCAGGAGGCCGACCTGCCCCGGGTCACCGCCGCCGGCCGCCCGCGCGGCCTGGTCGTCGTCGGCCGCCGCGAGGGCGCGGTGGCCGGTGCGCTGCTGCGCGCCCTGCTCGGCCCGGCCAGCCCGGTCACCGTCGACGTGGTGCCCGGCCCGGACCTGCCGGTGTGGATGGGGCCGTCGGACATCGCGGTCATCGCCACCCGCACCGGCGCCGGCCGCTACGCCGTCGCCCCGGCCTACGAGGCGGCCCGCCGCGGGGTGGCCGTGGTCGGCATCGGTGCCGAGGACGCGCCGCTGCACGCCGCCTGCGCCAGCTCCCGCGCGCCCTACGTCGCGCTGCCGCCGACCCGGGTCCGGCACGCCACGCTGTGGTCGCTGCTGACGCCGATGCTGCTGCTGGCCGCCGAGCTGGGCCTGGTCGGGGCCGACGTGGCCGACACCGAGCAGGTCGCCGCGGCCCTGGACGAGGTGGCCACCGACTGCGGTCCAGCCCGGGAGTCGTTCGTGAACCCGGCCAAGACCCTGGCCCTGGAGCTGCTCGACGCACTGCCGGTGATCGCCGCGGAGGGCCCGCTCGCCGGTGCCGCGGCCGGCCGGGTCGCCGACCAGCTGGCCACCCTCGCCGGGCTGCCGGTCGCGGGCTTCCGGCTACCCGACCAGCGGGTGGCGCTGCGCACCGTGCTCGCCGGCCCGCTGGCCCCGGCCGGCGGCCAGGACGACTTCTTCCGCGACCGCACCGACGACGTCGGCCGCCGGCTCCGGCTGATCACCGTCCGCGACGAGCACGCCGCCGAGCACGACGGCGACGAGCGCGAGCCGCGCTCGGCCGGTGCGGCGATGGGCGAGGCGCTGCGGATCGCCGAGGCGCACAACGTCCCGGTCAGCGCCCTGGCCCACCCCGGGTCCGGCCAGCACCCCCGGCTCGCCCGGCTCGCCCGGCAGCTCGCCGTCGCCGACTTCGGCGCGGTCTACCTCGCACTCGCGCTCGACCACGAGAGGGCCCTCCAGCCATGACCGACAGCACCACGGCCGGCGCCTCCGGCGCCCATCCCGCCCCGGCCGGGAACCGCCCCGGCGCATCCGGGCACGCCGCCGGCGGTGGCGAGCACGGCAGTGGCGAGCACGGCGGTGGCGGGCACGGCGGTGGCGGGCACGGCGGCGGGACGACGGCGATCATCGCCGCCCTCGGCGCCAACCTGGGCATCGCGGTCGCGAAGTTCATCGCCTTCCTGATCACCGGCGCCTCGTCGATGCTGGCCGAGGCGATCCACTCGGTGGCCGACTCGGGCAACCAGGTGCTGCTGCTGGTGGGTGGCAAGCGCTCCAAGCGGGCGGCCACCCCCGAGCACCCCTTCGGCTTCGGCCGCGACCGCTACATCTACAGCTTCATCGTCGCGATCGTGCTGTTCAGCGTCGGTGGTCTCTTCGCGATCTACGAGGGCGTGCACAAGGTCCGCGAGGAGGGCGAGGTCGAGTCGCAGACGGTGGCGATCATCGTGCTGCTCGTGGCGATCGGGCTGGAGGGCTTCTCGCTGCGCACCGCGGTCAAGGAGACCAACGCCGTCCGCAAGCCGGGGGAGAGCTACTGGGGCTTCATCCGGCACGCCCGGGCCCCGGAGCTGCCCGTCGTCCTGCTCGAGGACAGCGCGGCCATCACCGGCCTGGTGCTGGCGCTGGTCGGCGTCAGCCTGTCCGCCCTCACCGGCAACAGCCTCTACGACGGGCTGGGCACCATCGCCATCGGCCTGCTGCTGGTGGCCGTGGCCGCCGTCCTGGCGATCGAGACCAAGAGCCTGCTGATCGGGGAGTCGGCGACGCCGGACGCGCAGCGGCAGATCCTGGCCGCGCTCGTCGACGGGGAGTCCGTGCAGTCGGTGATCCACATGCGCACCCAGCACCTCGGCCCCGAGGAGCTGCTGGTGGCCGCCAAGATCGCCGTCCGGCACGACGACACCGCCGAGGCGGTGGCCCACGCCATCGACGCGGCCGAGGGCCGGGTGCGGGCAGCGGTGCCGATCGCCCGGGTGATCTACCTCGAGCCGGACATCCGGTGGTCGGCGGCCGCCACCGACCGGTGAGGCGTGCGCCCGGTCGGGCGCACCCCGGTCGATCGCGGCGATCACGGAGGGTGCGCGCCGGTATCGTCGCGGCCGATGTGGCAGATGACGAACGCGGTCCGGCACTACCCGTGGGGCTCCCGCACGGTCATCCCCGAGCTGCTCGGCGAGCCGTCGCCGGCTGACCAGCCGTACGCGGAGCTGTGGATGGGGGCGCACCCCGGGCAGCCCAGCGTGCTCTCCGACGGCCGGCCGCTGGACGCCGCGATCGCCGCCGACCCCGAGCTGATGCTGGGTGAGTCCGTGCGGCACCGCTTCGGCGACCGGCTGCCCTTCCTGATGAAGGTGCTCGCCGCCGACCTGCCGCTGTCGCTGCAGGCGCACCCGACCACCGCCCAGGCCCAGGTCGGCTTCGCCGCCGAGGAGGCCGCCGGCATCCCGCTGGGCGACCCCACGCGCACCTTCAAGGACCCGTTCCACAAGCCGGAGATCCTGCTGGCGATCACGCCGGTCGAGGCGCTGTGCGGCTTCCGCCCGATCGCGGAGTCGCTGCACTGCCTGGCCAAGCTGCAGCTGGCCGAGCTGATGCCCACCATCGCCGCGCTGGCCAACGGCGGGCTGCGGGCCGCGATCCCGCAGCTGCTGGCGCTGTCCGAGCGCCGGCGCGCCTCCCTGGTCACCGCGGTCGCGGCCAAGGCGGCCGGCTTCGTGGCCGCGCACGACCCGGAGTTCCTCAACACCTACCGGTGGGCTGCCTCGCTGGCCGAGATCTACCCCGGTGACCCCGGCGTCGTCATCTCGCTGATGTGCAACCACCTGACCCTCGACCCGGGCGAGGCGGTGTTCCTGCCCGCCGGCAACCTGCACGCCTACCTCAGCGGGGCCGGGGTGGAGGTGATGGCCAGCTCGGACAACGTGCTCCGCGGCGGCCTCACCAGCAAGCACGTCGACCTCGCGGCGCTGATCGAGGTGCTGGACTTCGCCGACGGCCGGGTCCCGGTCATCCACCCGGTGCTCGGTCCCGGCGGGCTGCGCTACCCCGCACCGGTCCGCGACTTCGACCTCACCCGGGTCCAGGTCGACGTCGAGCCGGGGGTGCTGACCACGGCCGGGCCGCAGGTCCTGCTGTGCACCGAGGGCACCGCCCTCCTCGAGGGGCCCGGCGGCGAGGTCGTGCTGCAGCAGGGCGAGTCGGCCTTCGTGCCCGCCGGGCAGCTGGTGACCGCCTGCGGTCCCGCGATCCTCTACCGGGCGACCACCGCCACCACCTGGACGCCGGCCCAGCGCGACCAGCCGGCCTGAACGAGGGCCCTCCTGCCCTCCACCACGAGCCCGCTCGCGGCGGGCCCCTGCAGGAGGGCCGAAGGCGGTCGCGGGGGCGCCTCGCCCGGTCGGATGAGGCCGGCCCGCGCCGGGCAGCGGGTAGCCTGGGGACGGCTCGAGCCCCGCCGAAGCCTCGGCATGCTCGCTGATCAGTAACCGACTGCGCCCGCCCACCCGGGGCCGGGCCGGACACTGGAGCGACATGACCGCCAGCACTGGCACCCGCGTACTCACCTCCGACGACTTCAAGGTCGCCGACCTCTCCCTCGCCGGCTTCGGCCGCAAGGAGATCGCCCTCGCCGAGCACGAGATGCCCGGCCTGATGGCGCTGCGTGCGGAGTACGGCGACGCCCAGCCGCTCGCCGGCGCCCGCATCGCCGGCTCGCTGCACATGACCATCCAGACCGCCGTGCTCATCGAGACGCTGACCGCGCTCGGTGCCGACGTGCGCTGGGTGAGCTGCAACATCTTCTCCACCCAGGACCACGCCGCCGCGGCCATCGTCGTCGGCGAGGGCACCGCCGAGGAGCCCACCGGCGTCCCGGTCTTCGCCTGGAAGGGCGAGACGCTCACCGAGTACTGGTGGTGCACCCAGCGGATGTTCGAGTTCCGCGACGCCGGCGGTGACGTCGTCGGCCCCAACATGCTCCTCGACGACGGCGGCGACGCCACCCTGCTGGTGCACCTGGGCACCCGCTTCGAGTCCGAGGCCGCCGTCCCCGACACCACCGACGCCGACTCCGAGGAGTACGGCGTGATCCTCGACGTGCTGCGCGGCACCCTCGCCGGGGACGACTCGTACTGGACCCGCATCGGCCAGGGCATCAAGGGCGTCACCGAGGAGACCACCACCGGCGTCATGCGGCTCTACGAGCTCGCCCGCGACGGCCGGCTGCTCTTCCCGGCGATCAACGTCAACGACTCGGTCACCAAGAGCAAGTTCGACAACCTCTACGGCGTCCGGCACTCCCTCATCGACGGGATCAACCGCGGCACCGACGTGATGATCGGCGGCAAGGTCGCCGTCGTCTGCGGCTACGGCGACGTGGGCAAGGGCTCCGCGGAGTCGCTGCGCGGCCAGGGCGCCCGGGTCATCGTCACCGAGATCGACCCGATCAACGCCCTGCAGGCCGCGATGCACGGCTACGAGGTCACCACGCTGGACGAGGTGATCGGCAAGGCCGACATCATCATCACCACGACCGGCAACAAGGACATCATCACCGCCGAGCAGCTGGGTGCGACCAAGCACCAGGCGATCATCGGCAACATCGGCCACTTCGACAACGAGATCGACATGGCCGGCCTGGCCCGCACGCCGGGGATCGTGAAGACCAACATCAAGCCGCAGGTCGACGAGTGGCGGTTCGCCGACGGCCACACGATCATCGTGCTGAGCGAGGGGCGGCTGCTGAACCTGGGCAATGCGACCGGCCACCCCAGCTTCGTGATGAGCGCGTCGTTCTCCAACCAGACGCTGGCCCAGATCGAGCTGTGGACCAACCGGGCGGCCTACGAGGGCCAGACCCCCGGCGTCACCGTGCTGCCCAAGAAGCTCGACGAGCACGTGGCCCGGCTGCACCTCGACGCGCTCGGCGTGAAGCTCACCGAGCTGACCAAGGTGCAGGCCGACTACATCGGCGTCCCGGTCGAGGGGCCCTACAAGTCCGACCACTACCGCTACTGAGGAAGGACCCCCCCCGCCCGGAGGGCGACAGCTCCGGGCGTTCCGTCTCCCTCGGGGGGTTGGCCCTGTTGGAGCAGGGTTGAGCCGCGTGCGCGCGCGGTTCAACCCTGCCCGGACCGGGTCAAGCTGCTCGGGAACCGTGGGACGGCACCGGGTCCACCGGCCGGCGCCCCGGCCGGGCCCGGTCCGGTGACATCGGGCAGCACGTCAACGCCCCGTCCGGAGAAGTCTGCCGGGCGGGGCGGGGCGTTTCCCGGCGTGCGTCACGCAGAATGGGGACGTGCCCCCCTCCGCTCCCGCGTCCGGCACCAGCCGCGGCCGTGTCCTCGTCGTCGACGACGACGCCGCCCTCGCCGAGATGCTCGGCATCGTGCTGCGCCGGGAGGGCTACGACCCCGCCTTCGTCTCCGACGGTGCCCGGGCCGTGGCCACCTTCCAGCAGCTGCGCCCCGACCTCGTGCTGCTGGACCTGATGCTGCCCGGCCGCAACGGCCTGCAGATCTGCGCCGACATCCGCACCCAGTCCTCCGTGCCGATCGTGATGCTGACGGCGAAGACCGACACGATCGACGTCGTCCAGGGGCTGGAGGCCGGCGCCGACGACTACGTCACCAAGCCGTTCAAGCCCGTCGAGCTGGTGGCCCGGGTGCGCGCCCAGCTGCGCCGCGGCGACACGGGCCAGGCCGAGAGCCTGTCCATCGGCGACGTGCAGATCGACGTCCCGGCCCACCAGGTCACCCGCGACGGCGCCCCCATCGCGCTGACCCCGCTGGAGTTCGACCTGCTGGTCGCCCTGGCCCGCAAGCCGCGGCAGGTGTTCACCCGCGAGCTGCTGCTCGAGCAGGTGTGGGGCTACCGGCACGCCGCCGACACCCGGCTGGTCAACGTGCACGTGCAGCGGCTGCGCGCCAAGGTCGAGCGCGACCCGGAGAAGCCCGAGGTCGTCCTCACCGTGCGCGGCGTCGGCTACAAGGCCGGCCCGCCGTGAACGGACCGGGGTGCGCCGTGAGCGGCGCTCGTCGCGGGGCCTCCGCGGTCCGGTGAGCACCACGATCGGGCCACCGGTCGTCGACCGGGGACCCCAGCCGGACGACGGCAGCAGCCCGCCGCCGTCCCGCCGCCGGCCCGTGCAGCTGGGCCGCGGGGTCCGTCGCCGCGTGCGCCGGGCCCGCCGCCGGGCCCTGGTGCGCACCGGCCGGGGCGCCCGCCGGGTCGTGCACGCCTGGCGTGCCTCGCTGCAGCTGCGGGTCGGGGCGATCACGATGCTGGTCGCCGCCGTCGTCGTGGTGATCGTGAGCATGGTGCTGTTCACCCAGATCCGCGGCCAGCTGCTCGACGTCAAGCAGCAGGCGGCCGTCGACCAGTCGCTGGCCGGGGTCGTGTACGCCCAGACCGAGGTCAGCGGCATCGCCACCGGCGACTCGGCGAGCGTGCGCTCCACGCTCTCGCGCACCGTCGAGGGGCTGCAGCGCCTGGGCGGCGCGGCCGGGGACTTCGACGTGGTGATGGTCTACCGGTCCGGCGAGGACGAGCGGCCGGCGGTCAGCCGTCGCGGCGTCGAGCCCGCGCTGCCGGCCGACCTGCGGGCCCAGGTGACCGGCGGGGCCCAGGCCTACCGCTACGCCCGGGTGCCGGACCTGCGCGGTGAGCCGGTGCCCTCCCTCATCGTCGGTGCGCCGGTGCCCACCGACCCCGGGGGCGGCGACAGCGTCGAGGTCTACTTCGCCTTCCCGCTGGACCAGGAGCAGGCGAACCTGGCCGGCATCCGCAGCACGGTGGCCATCACCAGCGCCGTCCTCGTGCTCTTCGTCGCCGGCATCGGCGTGCTGGTGACCCGGCTCGTCGTCGACCCGGTCCGCCGCGCCGCCGGCAGCGCCCAGCGGCTGGCCGAGGGGCACCTCGAGGAGCGGCTGGCGGTGCGCGGGGAGGACGACCTGGCCCGGCTGGCCACCAGCTTCAACGCCATGGCCGAGGGGCTGCAGCAGCAGATCACCCAGCTGGAAGCGCTGTCCCGGCTGCAGCAGCGGTTCACCTCCGACGTCTCCCACGAGCTGCGCACCCCGCTGACCACCGTGCAGATGGCCGCGGCGGTGCTGCACGACGCCCGCGGGGAGTTCGACCCGGCGGTCGCCCGGTCCGCGGAGCTGCTGCAGGCCGAGCTCAACCGCTTCGAGGCCCTGCTGACCGACCTGCTGGAGATCAGCCGGTACGACGCCGGGGCTGCGACCCTGGAGCCCGAGCCGCAGGAGCTGAGCCCGCTGGTGCAGCGGGTCGTGACCGGGATGGCGTCGCTGGCCGAGCGGCACGGCTGCGCGCTCCTGGTGAGCCTGCCGCCGCGGTCGGTCATCGCCGAGGTCGACGGGCGCCGGGTCGAGCGCGTGCTGCGCAACCTGGTCGGCAACGCCATCGAGCACGGCCGCGGTGAGCCGGTGGAGATCACCCTGGCCGCCTCGCGGTCGGCGGCGGCGATCACCGTCCGCGACCACGGTGTCGGGCTGACCTCCGAGGACGCCCAGCACGTCTTCGACCGGTTCTGGCGCGCCGACCCCTCACGGGTGCGCACCGTGGGCGGCAGCGGTCTGGGCCTGTCGATCAGCCTCGAGGACGCCCGGCTGCACGGCGGCTGGCTGCAGGTGTGGGGCCTGCCCGGGGAGGGCGCGCAGTTCCGGCTCACCCTGCCGCTGGTCGCCGGCAGCGAGCTCACCAGCTCGCCGCTGCCGCTGCGCCCGCCGATGCTGAGCCGGGGGCAGGCGTGACCGGCCGCGGCGTGCGGGCGGCGCTGGCCGGGCTGGCCGCCGTCCTCCTGGCCGGCTGCAGCACCGTGCCCAGCAGCTCGCCGGTCACCCGGATCACCCAGATCGCCCAGCCACCGGCCGACGCCGTCGGCATCGAGCCGCAGGCGCCCGAGCCCGGGGCGACCCCCGAGGAGATCGTGCGGGGATTCATCGACGCCAACGCCAGCACCGTGCGCAACCACCCGGTCGCCCGCCAGTACCTCGGCGAGGCGGCCGCGGCGAGCTGGTCCGACAGCGACGGGGTGACCGTGATCAGCGGCGACTACGCCCCGGTCCAGGCGCAGGCGGGCACGGTGCAGGTCACGGCCGAGGAGATCGGCGCGGTCGACGAGCGGGGCATCTTCGCCGTCGGCTCCGCGGGGGTCTACGCCCGCACCTTCACCCTGACCGACGAGTCGGGGGAGTGGCGGATCACCGACCCGCCGGACGGGCTGCTGCTGCTGCTGCCGGACTTCACCCGCACCTACGAGCAGATCGACGTCTACTTCCTCGACCCCACCGGCAGCCGGGTCGTCCCCGACCCGCGCTACCTGGTGGACGGCGAGGCGCAGCCTAACGCGGTGGTCGAGCGGCTGCTGTCCGGCCCGTCACCGGCGGTGGGGGCGGGGGTGCTGAACCCGCTCGGCGGCGCCGGGCTGCGCAGCACGGTGGCGGTCACCGGGCAGACCGCGACCGTCGACCTGAGCTTCCCGGCCGGCACCGGTGACGAGGTCGTGTCCGCCGCCGCCGGGCAGCTGGTGTGGTCGCTGCAGCAGGAGCAGCTGGGGCTGCAGACGGTGGAGGTGCTCCGCGACGGCCAGCCGCTGGGCCTGCCCGACGTCCCCGACCGGCAGTCCGTGTCCGACTGGCCGGCGCTGGACCCCGACGCCGCCCCGCCGAACGCGGTCGGGCACTACCTCGCCGACGGCGGTCTGCGCCGGGCTCCCGACGGCACCCCGGCCCCCGGGCCGGTGGGCACCGGGGTGTACGGGCTGTCGTCGGCGGCGGTGTCGGTCGACCCCCGGACCGGCCAGCTCGGGCTGACCGCGGGGGTGTCGACCACCAACTCGCCCACCGGGGCGCCGGCGGCGCTGTTCGCCGGCCCCTACGACGGCGACCTCGCCTGGGTGCTCGACGGCGCCAGCTTCACCGAGCCGACCACGCCGGGCACGCGCTCGGAGGTCTGGACGGTGCGCGACGGCACCGACGTCGTGCGCCTGCCGGCCGGGGGCTCGCCGCAGGCGGTGAGCGCCCCGACGCTGGCAGGGCTGGGCCGGGCGACGACGTTCCAGCTGTCCCCGGACGGCGTCCGGGCCGCGGTGGTGATCGAGGGCTCCGACGGCGGGCGGCTCTACGTCGGCACGGTGGTCCGGACCGCCGACGCGGTCAGCGTGCGCGACCTGCGCTCGATCGCCCCGTCGGTGCGGCAGGTCGTCGACGTGGCGTGGCGCAACGCCGGCCTGCTGATGGTGCTGGCCGGGGACAGCGGTGCCCAGCGCACGGTGCCCTACACGGTGGGCGTCGACGGCTTCGGCCTCACCCCGGTGATCACCAACGGGCTGCCCGAGCAGGCCACCGCCCTGGCGGCGGCACCCGGCCGGCAGCCGTTGGCGGTCGCCAAGGGCACGGTGTGGCAGCTCGCCGGCGGCACCTGGGCCACCCTGGTCCGCGGTGCGCCGCCGCTGGCCGGTCAGGCGCCCTTCTACCCGATGTGAGCCCGCGGGGCCGGCCGCCGTCCCCAGCGGCGGGCCCGGTCCCCGGACCGGCCGGCGGACGGGGCGCCGCGCCGGTCCCCGGGCAGGGTGGACGGCGTGCCACCGGCCGGGACGACGCAGGACGGCGCCGCGCGCCGGGCCGGGGTGCCGTGGGCCGGGGTGCTGCAGGCCGGCGGGCGGGCGCTGGCCGATCTGGTGCTGCCCCGTGTCTGCGCCGGCTGCTCGCTGCCCGGGGCGGTGCTGTGCGCGCCGTGCCGCAGCTGGCTGACCCGGCCCCGGCTGGCCGAGCCGCGCCGCCACCCGCCCGGCTTCCCGCCGACGGTGGCCGCCGGGGCCTACGCCGGGCCGGTGCGCCCGGCGGTGCTGGCGTTCAAGGAGCACGGCCGCGCCGAGCTGGCCGTGCCGCTGGGCACCGCGCTGGCCCTGGCGGTCGCCGCGGTCCTCCCCGGCCTGCCGTCGCCCGCCGGGCCGGTGGTGCTGGTGCCGATGCCCAGCGCACCGGCCGCCGTGCGGCGGCGCGGGCGGGACCACGTGCAGGAGCTGGCCGCCTCCGCCGTCACCGAGCTGGCTGCCGCGGGGCTGCGCGCGACCTCGGTGCCGCTGCTGGGCCGCGCCGGGCGCACCCGCGACTCCGCCGGCCTGGACGCCGCCGCCCGGCGGGCCAACCTCACCGGCCGGTTCCGCCGGCTGCCGGTGCCGCTGCCGCCGGGCTGCCGGCTGGTGCTGGTGGACGACGTGGCCACCAGCGGCGCCACGCTCACCGAGGCGGCCCGGGCGCTGACCGCCGGGGCGCCCGACGGCGGTGGGGAGCCGGTGCTGGCCGCGGTCGTGGCCGCGACGCTGCGGCGGGTCCCGCGGCCGGACCCACCGCGCTCAGCGGTGACCCTCACCCTCCGGAGGTGAACCGGGGAGTCCGGTCGCTGCTCCCGGTGTCGGTCTCCGGGGAGTGCGGCTAGCGTGGGTTCGATCACACCCGCCCGATCGGGAGGTCTCATGGAGATCGTGGTCCGAGGTCGCAACGTCGAGGTGCCCGAGCACTTCCGCCAGAAGGTGGAGGACAAGGTCGGCCAGCTCGAACGATTCGACAGCAAGGTCATCCGCATCGACGTCGAGTTGCTGCACGAGAAGAACCCGCGCCAGGCGGCGAACTGCCAGCGCGTGGAGATCACCCTCCGGGGCAAGGGACCGGTGGCCCGCGCCGAGGCGTGCGCGCCGGACTTCTACGCCGCCCTGGAGCTGGCCGCCGGCAAGCTGGAGAACCGGATGCGGCGGGCCAACGACCGCCGCCGGGTCCACCACGGCCGGCATACCCCGCCCAGCGTGCGGGTCGGCGGAGCCCCCGTCGACGTCGTCGCGGTGGGCGCCGCGGGCACCACCGCCCCGATCGGCGACCTCGCCGGCGCGTCCGGGGCGGCCGAGCCGTCCGCGGACATCGAGGCCGCCCTGGTCGACGGGCCCCTGGTGACCGATCTCGACGAGCACCTGCCCGGGCAGGTCGTCCGGGAGAAGGTCCACCAGGCCAGGCCCATGCACGTGGACCAGGCGCTCTACGAGATGGAGCTCGTCGGGCACGACTTCTTCCTGTTCCTGTGCGCCGACACCGGCCAGCCCTCGGTCGTCTACCGGCGGCACGCCTTCGACTACGGGCTCATCCGGCTCGGCGCCTCCGTCGCGTCGCCCGACGGCGCCGCGGAGCCCACCGCGGCCGAGCGGGAACCCGCGCACGCCTGACCGACCCAGCCCACCCGGCGAGCCGCCCTCCGCACCCGCGGAGGGCGGCTCGCCGCACGTCCGGGCCCTGCTCCGCCGGTCGCACGACGCGAGGTCTGCGTTCTCGTGGCCCCCCGGGCCAGGATGCCCCGAGTTCGCAGAACTCGTGACTTCACCGCGTCCCGCGCAGTCCGACTCGGCGGACGTCGGCGCCCCGGCGGGGCTGCTTCGCGCTGCGAGATCTGCGTTCTCGGGGCCTCCCGGGCCGGGATGGCCCGAGAACGCAGAATTCGTGCGGCCGCCGCTTGGTGGCGGCGTCAGTCGCCGGGCAGCCGGGAGAACAGCGCGGCGTCGGTGCGGCGGCCGTCGCGGTAGTGGAGGTAGGAGCGCAGCACGCCCTCCTGGTGGAACCCGGCCCGGACGGCGACGGTCTGCGATCCGGTGTTGGCCACGTCGGCGACCAGGTAGACCCGGGGCGCGCCGAGCCCGATCGCCCACTCGGCCAGGGCGTGCGCGGCCTCGGCGGCGTAACCGCGCCCGCGGGCCTGCGGGGCGATCCAGTAGCCGACCTCCGGGCCCATGGGGTGCTGCCCGATCCGCTGGACGCCGCTGGAGCCCACGAGCTCGCCGTCGGCCTCGATGGCCACGGTCAGGCCGGTGCCCGCCCGCCGCTGGCCCGGGGCCTCGCCGGTGACGAACGCGGCGGCGTCCTCCCAGGTGTAGGGCACGCCCACGGCGGCGATCCAGCGGGGGATCTCGGGGTCCTGGCAGGCGGCGAGCACCGCGTCCACGTCGTCCGGGCGGAACGGGCGCAGCACCAGCCGCGGGGTGCGGATCGTCTCGGTGGTCAGGTCGATGCCGGACAGGTCCATACCGCCCAGGTCCGTGCCGCCGGGGAGCTGGCCGTCGGGGTGCTGGCCGGTCACGCGCGCGCCTCGTCGGCGGCGGGGTCCCGGTGGCGCTCGGCGTTGCCCAGCACCCGGTCCACGGTGATCTCCAGGACCACCCGGGCCGGGTTCTCCCGGGGCTGCCGGTACCGGCGGGCGTAGCGGGCCTCGGCGTCGGCGACCGCGGCGGCGTCCTCGCGCACCACCGCCGTCCCCTCCAGCGTCGTCCAGCAGGCGCCGTCGACCTGGCAGACCGCCACCCGGGCCTGCCCGTCGCGGACGTGCCTGGCCTTGGCCGAGGCGCCCGAGGTGATCACCCGGGCGGTGCCCGTCCCGGGGTCGAGGGTGACCCCGACCGGGACGACGTGCGGGGTGCCGTCGGCGCGCAGCGTGGTGAGCGTGGCCAGCTGCCGTTCGGTGAAGAAGGCCACCAGCCCGGGCCCGAGGAGCGGGGCGGTGCGGGAGTCTGGGTCAGGGGACACGCCTGCCGACGGTACGGGCGAGGCGCGCCCGGGTAGGCAGATCCGTCACGCAGGGACCAGTCCACGGGTTCGCCGCCTACGCTGGTGCCGTGGTGTTCAACAAGATCCTGCGTGCCGGTGAGGGCAAGATCCTCCGACGGCTGTCCAAGATCGCCGTCGCGGTCGACGCCCACGAGGCCGGCATCGCCGGCCTGACCGACGCCGAGCTGCGCGCCAAGACCGACGAGTTCAAGGCGCGGTACGCCGACGGGGAGAGCCTCGACCTGCTGCTGCCGGAGGCGTTCTCCGTCGTCCGCGAGGCGGCCGGCCGCACCCTGGGCCAGCGGCACTACCCCGTGCAGATGATGGGCGGCGCCGCGCTGCACCTGGGCAACATCGCCGAGATGAAGACCGGTGAGGGCAAGACGCTCACCGGTGTGCTGGCCGCCTACCTCAACGCCCTGCCCGGCGAGGGCGTGCACATCGTCACCACCAACGACTACCTGGCCGCCCGTGACGCGGAGAACATGGGCCGCATCCACCGGTTCCTCGGCCTGACCGTCGGCACGATCGTGTCCGGCCAGCAGCCGGACGAGCGCCGCGCGCAGTACGCCTGCGACATCACGCACGGCACGAACAACGAGTTCGGCTTCGACTACCTGCGCGACAACATGGCCTGGGCCAAGACCGACCTGGTGCAGCGCGGCCACGCCTACGCGATCGTCGACGAGGTCGACTCGATCCTCATCGACGAGGCCCGCACCCCGCTGATCATCAGCGGCCCGGCCGAGACCAGCGCCAAGTGGTACGGCGAGTTCGCCCGCATCGCCCCGCTGATGAAGCGCGACCGGCACTACGAGGTCGAGGAGGCCAAGCGCACGGTCGCCGTCACCGAGGAGGGCGTGGAGTTCGTCGAGGACCAGCTGGGCATCGACAACCTCTACGAGGCGGTCAACACCCCGCTGATCGGCTACCTGAACAACGCCCTGAAGGCCAAGGAGCTGTTCAAGAAGGACCAGCAGTACATCGTCACGAACGGCGAGGTCCTCATCGTCGACGAGTTCACCGGGCGCGTGCTGTCCGGGCGCCGTTACAACGAGGGCATGCACCAGGCCATCGAGGCCAAGGAGCGCGTCCAGATCAAGGACGAGAACCAGACCCTCGCCACGATCACGCTGCAGAACTACTTCCGGCTCTACGACAAGCTCGCCGGGATGACCGGCACGGCGCAGACCGAGGCCGCCGAGCTCAACCAGACCTACAAGCTGGGCGTCGTGCCGATCCCGACGAACCGGCCGATGGTCCGCGAGGACCGCGCCGACGTCATCTACAAGACGGAGAAGGCGAAGTTCACCGCCGTCGTCGACGACATCACCGAGCGCCACGAGGCCGGCCAGCCGGTCCTGGTCGGCACCGCGAGCGTCGAGAAGTCCGAGGAGCTGGCCAAGTACCTGCTCAAGCGGGGCATCCCGCACGAGGTCCTCAACGCCAAGAACCACGCCCGCGAGGCCTCGATCATCGCCATGGCCGGCCGGCTGGGCGCGGTCACCGTGGCCACCAACATGGCCGGTCGCGGTACCGACATCCAGCTCGGCGGCAACGCCGAGTTCATCGCCGACGAGCAGCTGCGGGCCACGGGCCTGTCCCCGGCGGAGACGCCGGAGGAGTACGAGGCCGCCTGGGACGACGCCCTCGCGGCGGCCAAGGCGCAGGTCGCGGCCGAGCACGACCAGGTGACCGAGGCCGGTGGCCTGTACGTGCTGGGCACCGAGCGGCACGAGAGCCGGCGCATCGACAACCAGCTGCGCGGCCGCTCCGGCCGTCAGGGCGACCCGGGTGAGTCCCGGTTCTACCTGTCGCTGGGCGATGACCTGATGCGGCGTTTCAACGGCCCGATGCTCGAGTCGATGATGAACACCCTCCGCGTGCCGGAGGACCAGCCGATCGAGTCCAAGATGGTCAGCCGGGCGATCCGGTCGGCCCAGACCCAGGTCGAGCAGCAGAACTACGAGGTCCGCAAGGACGTCCTGAAGTACGACGAGGTGCTCAACCGCCAGCGCACCGTCATCTACGACGAGCGCCGCAAGGTCCTCGACGGCGAGGACCTGCACGTCCAGGTCAAGACCATGGTCGACGACGTCGTCGCCGCCTACGTCAACGGCGCGACCGAGACCGGCTACGCCGAGGACTGGGACCTCGACCAGCTGTGGACCGGCCTGAAGGCGCTCTACCCGGTGGGCCTGGACACCCAGGAGATGCTCGACCGGATCGCCGACGGCGACCAGTCCGCGCTGTCGGCCGGCGACCTCAGGACCGAGCTGCTCGCCGACGTCCAGCGGGCGTACACCGAGCGCGAGGATGCGCTGGGCTCGGAGGTCATGCGCGAGCTGGAGCGGCGGGTGCTGCTGAGCGTGCTCGACCGCAAGTGGCGCGAGCACCTCTACGAGATGGACTACCTGCGGGCCGGCATCCACCTGCGCGCGATGGCCAACCGCGACCCGGTCGTGGAGTACCAGCGCGAGGGCTTCGACATGTTCA
>Ga0210040_10000158_pt1 | contig 128197 bp, 126 predicted proteins | sample CryGeyCG12114_NA_FD_185462 | JGI IMG/M metagenome (GOLD analysis project Ga0210040, IMG submission 185462) | Groundwater microbial communities from aquifer - Crystal Geyser CG19_WC_8/21/14_NA (SPAdes) (version 2) | ecosystem: Environmental > Aquatic > Deep subsurface > Groundwater | place...
GCTGCCGCGACTCCCGCTTCAAGCTCGGCCACCCTGGCCTCGATCAGCGCGAGGCCACGCCGCGTCACCAGGTTGCGACCGGAGGGAATCGGCAGCTCGAACCGCGGCTCCTTGTGTTCCTCGTCGCTCTCGCGCCGGAATGCCACGCTCATGACGGGTTCCCTTGCCCGCGTTCAGCGCGGCTGGTGCTCGTGGCCCGGCGTCTCGGCGGCGAACTCGGCTGCCGTGAACACATGGCCGGGCGTCCAGATCGCCACCGCATCGCGCTGCGCGGGCGTCAGCTCGGTGACAAACCGCCGCGCCTCGTCCAGCGAACCTTCGAACAGCGCCTCGCCTTGGTCGATCGGTTGGCCCAGCGGGATCACGCGTGCCTCAGGGGGCGGCATCAGGTCCATGGCGCGCTCCGGCGAAAAAATGGTGGAAGGGGCTGGATTCGAACCAGCGTACGCTTGCACGGGCAGATTTACAGTCTGCTGCCTTTAACCACTCGGCCACCCTTCCAGATCGGCCGCTCGAAAGCGAGGCGGCTCCATGGCGACAACTGCGGCTCCTGTCAACGCGAAGCGGCGCAACGCGTCAACGCGACCCCCCTTCCCCGATCTTGCACGGGCGGGTCGGTTGCGCCAAGCACGCCCCATGCCTGTTCGTTACCCCTCCCTCGCGTCCCCTTCTCTCGCCGTCGGAGCCCGCCGATGAAGCGTCGCGGCCATCGCCCCAGCCAGGGGATCGGCAACCGGCCGCGCTTCTGGGGCCGCCACGCGGTGACGGCGGCGCTCGCGAATCCCGAACGCACGGTGCGCAAGGTGTGGGGCACGCGCGAGGCGCTGGCGAGCCTCGACCTGCCGCCGGTGATCCCGGTCACCTTCGCCGACGTCGCCGATCTCGGCCGGCTGGTCCCCGCCGACGCGCCGCACCAGGGGCTGGTGGCGGAGGTCGATCCGCTGGAGGAGATCTGGCTCGGCGACCTTCTCGCGCAGGGCGACGCCGATGGCGGCGACGGGCAGCGCCCGCTGGTGGTGCTCGACCAAGTCACCGATCCGCACAACGTCGGCGCGATTCTGCGCTCGGCGGCGGCGTTCGACGCACTCGGCATCGTCACGCCGGACCGGCATGCGCCGCCCGAATCGGGCACGGTCGCGCGCGCCGCGTCGGGGGCACTGGAGACGGTGCCATGGGTGCGCGTGGTCAACCTCGCCCGCGCATTGGAGGAGATCGCCGAAGCGGATTATTGGCGGATCGGTCTCACCGGCCATGCCGACCAGACGCTGGCCCAGTCGCTCGGCAACGGCCGCCGCTTTGCGATCGTGCTCGGCGCGGAAGGCGAAGGCATGCGCCAGAACACCGAAGCGCATTGCGACGAGCTGGCCCGGCTGCCCATTTCGGCCAAGGTCGAAAGCCTCAACGTCTCCAACGCCGCCGCGATCGCCTTGTACGCCGTCACGACGCACGGCTGAGCGTGTCGGCCAGCGGCGCAGGCTAGGCGCCCTCCGGCCGGTCGAGCGGATCGTGCCACCGGATGTCCAGGCGATCGGCCAGCGCGCAGACGTGCGGGGCATAGCGCTGGCGCAACGACTGGAAATCGTCTCTGCGCTCGCCATCACGCTCGGCCAGCACGCCTGCCAGATGCGGCTCGCTCCAGTGCGGCGGCGACGGGCGCTCCCGGTCGGTCTGCAAGTCCAGAAGCCGCTCGAACTCGTGCAGCGCCCGCTCGGCAGTGCCGATCAGGAAGCGCGCGGGGCGTGCCGCGCCGCCACCATCGGGCCCAAGCCGCACGATCGTCAGCGCCGCCGCGTCCAGCACGGTGGCGAGGCCGACGAGCCATTCGCTGTCCTCGTCCTGCGAGCGGAACCGGCAGAGGATCGGATACGCCAGGTGGCTCTGCGCCACGTCCGCGGTCCACGCCTCCCATTGGCCGAAGAAGTCGCCCAGCACGCGGTCGTCCTCGCCGAGCGCCGCGAGCAGCGCCGTCGCCACCGGCGGCCGGCCGGCACGCGTTTCGAGCTGCATCACCAGCATCTCGCGCCGATGCAGCGCCGCCTGGATCGAAATCAGGAACGTGACCACCAGCGTCAGCACGGCAAAGCCCGTCAGGCCGGCGATCGCCACCACCGCTCGCGCGATGCCGTCCACATCCGTGCCCAACACGCCCAGCGTCGACAGCGCCATCGCCGCCTGGAAGACGCTCTCGGTAAGGCTCGGGTCGGCCGTGTGCACGTCGCTGGGTTGCCCGTGCAGGATCAGGCCGAAGCCGAGCGACAGACCGAGCAGCCAAGCCACCAGCGATGCCACCAGCAGCACGGGCGCGAACGTGCCCCGCACGTCCTGCCGCAGCCGTGGCGAGCGGATGCGCGCCGCCGCTGCCTGCCATCCCGGCGCGACCAGCCGCGCCAACAGCGGTGCCAGCCGCACCTTGCGATGGGTCGGGCGGGGCACGATCACTGTCGAGAACACGTCCAGCACCACGGCGATCACCAGGATCGTGCCGCCTGCCACCTGCAGCCATTGGTTCATGGGGCGTCCAACGCACGCGCCGCCCTCATGGGTGCCGGCGGTGAGGCCAGTCAGTTACCCGCGCCGCCTACTCGTCGGCGCCGATCGTCACGCGCATGCCGTCCAGCGCCGGGCCGAAGGGGATCTGGCAGGACAATCGCGAATACTGGTCGCGATCGTCGACCGAATCGAGCAGGTCGTTTTCGTCTTCGCTCATCGGCGGCAGCTTGGCGACGAAGTCGGGATCGACATGGACGTGGCACGTTGCGCAGGAACAGTTGCCGCCGCACAGCGCCAGGATGTCGTCGATGCCCCCGTCGCGGATCACTTCCATCACCGACAGGCCGGTTTCGCCATCGAGCTCGCGTTCTTCCCCTTGGCGGGTGACAACGGTAAGCAGCGGCATGGGTTCTTCTCCAACAGGTTGCGCCGCCCTTGCCCCTCCGGCGGCGTTCGATCAAGCCGCCGCCGCGTGGGACTGAGCGCCGAGCAGCTGCGCCACGCCCTCGACGCGCTGGCCGGGATCGAGCCCGCCTTTGCCGCCGCGCTGGCCCGCGTCGGCTATCCGGCCCCGCGCATCAGGGAGCGCGGCTACGTCACCTTGCTGCGCACCATCGTCGGCCAGCAGGTCAGCGTCCAGGCGGCCGACGCGGTGTGGCGCAAGCTCGGCGAGGTGGCGGGCGACCAGGCGTCCCCGGCCACGATCCTCGACGCCAGCGACGAAACGCTGCGCACCGCCGGCCTGTCGCGGCAAAAGGCCGGCTATGCCCGCAGCCTCGCCGACGAAGTGGCAAGCGGCCGGCTCGACCTCGACCGGCTGTCGCCAGATGACGAGGAAGCGATCGCGCAGCTGGTGCGGATCAAGGGCATCGGCCGCTGGTCGGCGGAAATCTACCTCTTGTTCGCCGAAGGCCGCGCCGACATCTGGCCCGCCGGCGACCTCGCCGTGCAGATCGAGATCGGCCGCATGCTTGGCCACGACAGCCGCCCAAGCGAGAAGCTGGTGCGCGAGCTCGCCGAACGCTGGCGCCCGCACCGCGGCGCGCTGGCGATCATGGCCTGGCACCATTACGGGGCTGGAAGTGGTTTGCCATAAGCCTTTGGATTGGTTAGGCTTTATTTTGCACGTGATCTCGGCTAGGCGGCGATCTTGCAGTGATGATCAATGAAGCCCTTATTGCCGCTGTAGAAAACCGGCAAATTGCGCGTGACGCTTCAGCGTAGTCTGAATTTGCGCCGCGATTGTTGAAGGCATCGTGTTTTCCGGACTGAACGCCTTCATCTCAAGGATAACGTTTGCTGGTGCGACTGGTGATCTATCTACAAGAATATCTGCCCTGACCTTTCCGTGAATGGACGAAATCGTTTCTTCGTAGCTTGCCGATAGTCCCAATTTTCGAAAACACAGGGCGATCCGCCGCCCTAGTTGGGTTGGTTTGGACGTAACGGTGCTATACCAGTCCTTTGCCTCCGTGCCACGTTTCGAGTCGCGCTCTCGAAGTGGAGCATACGTTTCAGAAGACCAGCTTCCTGAAACGATAGAGTAGAGGTGGGTTGACTTTAGCTGGGTGAGGTAGCTTTTCCCTAGCTCAATTTCTTCCTTGTCAATGTCCTTACAAAGCTGATGCAGATCGGCTGCCGCTATTGGCACCAGTCTAACATCAAAGTAGAGCCTCGCTCTGTTGAACTCCCTCAAGGGAAGCTGCCCCTGATCGTCCTTGTTGAGCTGCCTGTACCAGGCGTCCCAATTCAACTTGTAACCTGATCTTGGGTCAGTAAACTGTTGGATACGGGAAATGCGCAATCCGTCAGTGACTGGCCACAACATCACTACCTGGTACGTTGAAAGGTCATGAAGCGTGGTGGCATATTTCGCGAGCTTATTGCCAGTTAACTCGATCGCGTCCCCGAGAGTATCTTCCTCGTCTGCGATCGCTTTCAGATCAGCACCGATTATCTCATAGTCTGAAAGCATTTTTTCCTGATTGTGGAATCGGAAGGTGTCCTCGATAATATCTGGCCAATTATCCTTAGATATTCCTTCTACCTCAAAACCGCTCTCAGCCAGTATTCGCCGGTTGCGCGACGTCGCGGACTCTAATGAGAACTGAAAGTCCTTATCCGTTGTAAGCCAGATGAACAATGTCGGGCTCGGCTTCGAAGACGCCCGATCCAGGATGCTCAAAGACTCGACAAATGCTGACGGTACATTAGTGCGCTGCGCTGCCACTTCCTCATACTGATCGATTACGGCGACTAGTTTCTTTCCCTTAGCGCGTTTCCACATACCCTCTAAGGCTGTTCCTAACGCTTGTGGGTTCTCGACCGCATCACGGGGAATCTGCTCAACATGCAGACCGGGCAGATGTGTGCCGATCTCCAGCGTAGCGGAAGACTTGCCGCTCCCACTTCTGCCAAAAACTGGCAGAAACCGGATTCCGCCATTGATTTCCATAGCCGCGAATGCGGCCTTGACCGCCGCAAGGAGCGGCTGATTCGGCTTCAAGCGCCCACGGAACGCCGTGTCGAGATCTTCGTAGCGTGAGGGCAAGCTAATGGTCATAGGCCATCATCCCGATCCTACTTAGAAATGCAACGTCTCGGCCGCTGCCCGGCCAGACCAAACGACGCGTATGCCTCGTGCGTTACACAACGTCATGGCAGTGGCACCATTACGGCGCCGGCGCGGACGCGGCGCCGGTCTAGAGCGGATCTCGATCCCCTTGATCCGTTCGCCCTGAGCCTGTCGAAGGGCGTGCTTGCGGACGCACGTGCTTCGACAAGCTCGGCACGAACGGCTGGGTGGGTCTGACTGATTGGCAGTCGCTCCAGCCGCGCCGCACGGTTTGGCTACGCCGCCTTGTCCGCCCGCACGCGATCTGCAAGGGCTCGACCCCATGCCTTCCGCCGCCCCGTCGCCCCGCCGATCATTCGCCGAAGGATTCCGCTCGGTTGCCGTGCCCAAGGGCGGCCCCTGGTGGCGGCGGTTCGCGGCCTTTGCCGGGCCGGGCTATCTGGTCGCGGTCGGCTACATGGACCCGGGCAACTGGGCGACCGACATCGCCGGCGGCTCCGCCTTCGGCTATACGCTGCTGTCGGTGGTGCTGCTGTCCAGCCTGATGGCGATCGTCCTGCAGGGGCTTGCAGCAAGGCTCGGCATCGCCGCCGGGCTCGACCTCGCGCAGGCGTGCCGCGCCCATTATCCGCAGCCCGTGACGGCGGTGTTGTGGCTGCTCTGCGAACTCGCGATCATCGCCTGCGACCTTGCCGAAGTGCTGGGCACCGCGATCGCGCTGCAGCTGCTGTTCGGCCTGCCGCTGGTGGGGGGCGTTGCGATCACCGCGCTCGACGTGTTCGTGATCCTCGCCCTTCAGCGCTTTGGCTTTCGCAAGATAGAGGCGGTGATCGTCGCCTTGCTGCTCGTGATCGCCTCGTGCTTTTTGTTCGAGCTGATAGTCGCCGGCCCGAACCTCGGCGACGCGGCGCGCGGGCTGGTGCCCTCGCCGTCGATCCTCACCGATCCCGCCAGGCTCTACCTCGCCATCGGCATCCTCGGTGCGACGGTGATGCCGCACAACCTCTACCTCCATTCCTCCATCGTCCAAACACGCGCCTTTGCTGAGCATCAGGGCGGCAAGGCGGAGGCGATCAAGCTCGCCACGCTGGACAGCAGCATCGCGCTCGGCTTCGCATTCTTCATCAACGCGGCGATCCTCGTGCTGGCGGCGGCGACCTTTCACGTGGCCGGCCGCACCGACGTCGCGGACATCGGCGAAGCGCACCGACTGCTGTCGCCGATGCTGGGCGTCGGCGCGGCGAGCGCGGTATTCGCGATCGCGCTGCTCGCGTCGGGACAGAATTCCACCGTCACCGGCACGCTGGCCGGGCAGATCGTCATGGAAGGGTTCCTGGACCTCAGGATGCCCGTGTGGCTGCGGCGCATGGTGACGCGATTGCTGGCGCTGGTGCCGGCGCTGGTGGTGGTCGCCATTGCCGGCGACCGCGGCGCAACGCAGCTCCTGGTATTCAGCCAGGTGGTGTTGAGCTTGCAACTCCCCTTCGCGGTGGTGCCGCTGGTGCGCTTCACCGGCAGCGCCGAGGTGATGAACGGATTTGCCAGCCCCGCCTGGCTGCGGATCGTCGCCTGGGCGATCACCGCCGTGATCATCGCCCTTAACCTCACGTTGTTGTGGAGCATGCTGTAGGGCCGGCGCGTTGTCCCAGCCATGGCCACTCCCCCCGGCGAAGGGTAATCGACTCCGCGGTGTCCGCCGCTAGAACCGTTCACTCATTGTGGAAGATCATGTGACCACGCCAGCCGCTCCTTTCCCTGCGCCTTCGGACGCGAACCTGCTCGCCAACGACATCCTCGAAACACTGGTGCACCGCATCGGCAAGGATGCCCAGGCCGCACGCCCGCACGACTGGCTGGCCGCTACCATCCTCACCGTGCGCAACGAGATCGTCGAGCGGTGGATGGCCTCCACCAAGCAGGCGCACGCCGCCGGCGCCAAGCGGGTCTATTACCTCAGCCTCGAATTCCTGATCGGCCGGCTGCTGCGCGATGCGCTGTCCAACCTCGGCCGGGACGGCCAAGTGGCAGACGCGCTCGCGACCCTCGGCGTCGACCTTGCCGCGATCGAGGAGATCGAGCCGGACGCCGCGCTCGGCAACGGCGGCCTCGGCCGGTTGGCGGCGTGCTTCATGGAAAGCCTGGCGAGCCTGGACCTGCCCGCCTACGGCTATGGCATCCGTTATGTGAACGGCATGTTTCGCCAGCGGATCGACGACGGCTGGCAGGTGGAGCTGCCCGAAGCCTGGCTACGCTACGGCAACCCGTGGGAGTTCGAGCGGCGCGAAAGCGCGTATTTCATCGGCTTCGGCGGCTCGGTCGAGAACCACGACGACGGCACCGCGCACTGGAGCCCCGCCGAGGCGGTGGAGGCGATCGCGGTGGACACGCCGGTGGTCGGCTGGCGCGGCAAGCGCGTCAACACGCTGCGGCTATGGACCGCGCGCGCCTTCGACCCGATCCGGCTGGACCGTTTCAACGCCGGCGATCATACCGGCGCACTCGCCGGGCAGGTGCAGGCCGAAACGCTGGTGCGCGTCCTCTACCCGGCCGACTCCACCGCGGCCGGCCAGGAGCTGCGGCTGCGGCAGGAGTTCTTTTTCTCCTCAGCGTCGATCCAGGACATCGTGCGCCGCCACGTGCAGTATTTCGGCGACATCCGTACCCTGCCGGACAAGGCCGCGATCCAGCTCAACGACACCCATCCGGCGGTGTCGGTGGCGGAGCTGATGCGGCTGCTGCTCGATTTCCACGGCCTCAACTTCGATGAAGCGTGGGACATCGCGCGAGCCACCTTCGGCTACACCAACCACACGCTGCTGCCCGAAGCGCTGGAAAGCTGGCCGCTGCCCTTGTTCGAACGGCTGCTGCCGCGCCACATGCAGCTGGTCTATGCGATCAACGCCAAGCTGCTGCGCGAAGCACGCGGGCACGGGTGCGACGATCGCGCGATCGCGGCGATCAGCCTGATCGACGAAGGGGGCGAGCGGCGGGTGCGGATGGCGAACCTCGCCTTTGCCGGCGCGCACAGCGTCAACGGCGTCGCAGGGCTGCACACCGATCTGATGAAGACCACCGTCTTCGCCGACCTCCACACGCTCTATCCCCAGCGGATCAACAACAAGACCAACGGCATCACGCCGCGCCGCTGGCTGCTGGAGGCAAACCCCGGCCTCACCACGCTGATTCGCGAGACGATCGGCGACCGCTTCGAAGACGATTTCGAGGCGCTTGCCGCGCTTGCCCCCTTTGCCGACGACGCTGCCTTTCGCGACAGGTTCGCGGCCGTGAAGCGCGCCAACAAGGTCGCGCTCGCCGGCTTCATCATGGAAGAAATGAAGCTGTCGGTCAGCCCCGACGCGATGTTCGACGTCCAGATCAAGCGCATCCACGAATACAAGCGCCAGCTGCTCAACATCATCGAGACGGTGGCGCTCTATGATCAGATCCGCAGCCACCCGGAGCGGGACTGGGTGCCGCGCGTCAAGCTGTTCGCCGGAAAGGCGGCATCAAGCTACGATAATGCCAAGCTGATCATCAAGCTCGCCAACGACGTCGCCCGCCGCGTCAATGCCGATCCCGCCGTCGGCGACCTGCTCAAGGTCGCGTTCCTGCCCAATTACAACGTCAGCCTGGCGGAGAAGATCATCCCCGCCGCCGACCTTTCCGAACAGATCTCCACCGCCGGCATGGAGGCGTCGGGCACCGGCAACATGAAGCTCGCGCTCAACGGCGCGCTGACCATCGGCACGCTGGACGGCGCCAACATCGAAATCCGCGACCGGGTCGGCGCGAACAACATCGTGATCTTCGGCATGACCGCCGAGGAGGTCGAGGCGCGGCGCCCCGGCTATAAGCCGCGCGAAACGATCGAAGGCTCGCGCGAGCTGGCGCAGGCGGTCAACGCCATCGCCTCCGGCGTGTTCTCGCCCGACGATCCCGATCGCTACAAGGGGTTGATGCAGGGCCTTTATGACCGCGACTCGTTCATGGTCGCCGCCGATTTCGACAGCTATGCCGCCGCCCAGCGTGCCGTGGACGAGCGCTGGCGCGACCGTGCCGGCTGGAACGCCGCGGCGATCCGCAATGTCGCCAGCATGGGCTGGTTCTCCTCCGACCGCACCATCGGCGAATATGCCGCCGACATCTGGGGCGTGAGGTGAAGCCGCCGCGTGGCGCCCTGACGGACCTCTTGGCCGGGCGCCACGACGATCCCTTTTCGCTGCTCGGTGTCCATGCCGGCCCCGCGGGTACGTTCGCGCGCGCGTGGCTGCCCGGCGCGGAACGGGCGGAGGCGCATAGCCTCACGGGCGAGTCCCTGGGCACGCTCAGCCGCATTGACGACGAGGGCCTGTTCGAAGGCTCGATCACGGGCGAGCCGCAGCCGCTGAAGTACAAGGCCGGCGCGCTTGGCTCGGACTGGTGGGTCACCGACCCCTATAGCTTCGGCCCCGTGCTGGGTCCGATCGACGACCTGCTGATGGCTGAGGGCAGGCACCTCCGCCTGTACGACAAGCTCGGCGCCCACGTGATCGAGCATCAGGGCGCGAGCGGCGTCCACTTTGCCGTCTGGGCGCCCAACGCCCGGCGCGTCTCCGTTGTGGGCGACTTCAACGAGTGGGACGGCCGCCGCCACGTCATGCGCCGCCGCGGCGACGTCGGCGTGTGGGAGATCTTCGTGCCCGACATCGGCGCCGGGCGCGCCTACAAGTTCGAGATCATCGGAGCGGACGGTGCCACGCAGCCGCTGAAGGCCGATCCCTTCGCCTTTGCCGCCGAGCTGCGCCCCGCCTCCGCCTCGATCACCACCGGCCCGCCGCATCACATATGGGGCGATGCCGACCACCTCGCCTCCTGGGCGAAGACCGATCCCCGCCGCTGTCCGATGAGCATCTACGAGGTGCATGCCGGATCGTGGCGGCGCGACGGCAACGACTGGTTCCTGCCATGGGACGCGCTCGCCGACCAGCTGATCCCCTATGTGGTCGAGATGGGTTTCACCCATATCGAGTTCCTGCCGATCAGCGAACACCCCTATGATCCGAGCTGGGGATATCAGACCACCGGCCTCTACGCGCCGTCGGCGCGGTTCGGCGACCACCAGGGGTTCGCGCGCTTCGTCGACGGCGCGCACCGGGCGGGCATCGGCGTGCTGCTCGACTGGGTGCCGGCGCATTTTCCCACCGACGCGTTCGGCCTCGCCCGCTTCGACGGCACCGCGCTCTACGAGCATGAGGACCCGCGGCTCGGCTATCATCCCGACTGGAACACCGCGATCTACAATTTCGGCCGGCGCGAGGTGGCGGCGTTCCTCGTCAACAACGCGCTGTTCTGGCCAGATCGCTATCATGTCGACGGCCTGCGCGTCGATGCCGTCGCCTCCATGCTCTACCGCGACTATTCACGGCAGGCGGGCGAATGGATTCCCAACCGCGATGGCGGGCGCGAGAATTGGGAAGCGGTGGAGTTCCTGCGCGCCGTCAACAAGGCGGTCTATGCGACCCATAGCGCCTCGGGCGGCGCCTTCACCGTGGCCGAGGAATCCACCGCCTGGCCGGGCGTGACGCTGCCCGCGCATGAGGGCGGGTTGGGCTTCGGTTTCAAGTGGAACATGGGCTTCATGCACGACACGCTCCAGTACATGGGGCGCGAGGCGGTGCACCGGCGCTATCACCACGGCGACATCACCTTTGGCCTGACCTACGCCTTCAACGAGAACTTCGTGCTGCCCTTGAGCCACGATGAGGTGGTGCACGGCAAGGGCTCGCTGCTGGCCAAGATGGCAGGCGACGATTGGCAGCAATTCGCCAACCTGCGCGCCTTTTACGCGTTCATGTGGGGCTACCCCGGCAAGAAGCTCTTGTTCATGGGGCAGGAATTTGCCCAGCGCCGCGAATGGAGCGAGGCGCGCCAACTCGATTGGGACCTGTGCGACAGTCAGGCGCACGAAGGCGTGCGGCGGCTGGTCCGCGACCTCAACAGGCTTTACCGGGACAAGGCCGCGCTGCACGCCCGTGATTGCGAACCCGAGGGGTTCGAGTGGCTGGTCGCCGACGATGCCGCCAATTCCGTGTTCGCCTGGGTCCGCAAGGCGCCTGGCGCCCGGCCGATCGCGGTGATCGCCAACATGACGCCGATCGCCCGCGCGCCCTATCGCGTGCCGCTGCCCGCGAGCGGCCGCTGGCGGGAGATCTTCAACAGCGATTCCGCCTGTTACTGGGGCACCAATCTCGGCAATCTGGGCGGCGTGGAGGCAAGGGACGGCCATGCGTGGGTGACGCTGCCGCCGCTGGCGACAATCATGCTGGAGCACGAGGGATGACACCCTCGGCCAACAGGTAGGAGAGAGACGAATGGACAGGCGCGGACAACCGCTGGCGCGTGACGCAATGGCCTATGTGCTGGCGGGCGGGCGCGGCAGCCGATTGATGGAGCTGACCGACACGCGCGCGAAGCCGGCGGTGTATTTCGGCGGCAAGTCGCGGATCATCGATTTCGCGCTGTCGAACGCGATCAATTCCGGCATCCGCCGCATCGGCGTCGCGACCCAATACAAGGCGCATTCGCTGATCCGGCACCTTCAGCGCGGCTGGAACTTCCTGCGCCCCGAGCGCAACGAAAGTTTCGACATCCTGCCCGCCAGCCAGCGGATCAGCGAATCGCAATGGTATGAAGGCACGGCGGACGCAGTGTTCCAGAACATCGACATCATCGAAAGCTATGCGCCCGAATTCATGGTCATCCTGGCCGGCGATCACATCTACAAGATGGATTACGAGCTGATCCTTCAACAGCATGTCGACAGCGGTGCCGACGTGACGGTCGCCTGCTTGGAAGTGCCGCGCGCGGAGGCAAGCGGCTTCGGCATCATCGCGGTGGACGATGCGGGCCTGATCACCGACTTCATCGAGAAGCCCGCCGACCCGCCGGCGATGCCGGGCAATCCCGACATGGCGCTGGCCTCCATGGGCATCTACGTCTTCCGCACCGCCCTGCTGTTCGACGAGCTGCGCCGCGACGCCGCCACGCCCGGATCGAGCCGCGATTTCGGCAAGGACATCATCCCCTACCTCGTGGCGCACGGAAAGGCGGTTGCCCACCGCTTTTCCGACAGCTGCGTGCGCTCGGAGCATGAGAGCCAGGCCTATTGGCGCGACGTTGGCACGGTGGACGCCTATTGGTCGGCCAACATCGACCTCACCGACGTTGTGCCGCAGCTCGACCTCTACGACCACAGCTGGCCGCTGTGGACCTATTCCGAAGTCACGCCGCCGGCCAAGTTCGTCCACGACATCGACGGCCGCCGCGGCGAAGCGGTGTCTTCGCTGGTTTCGGGCGACTGCATCATCTCCGGCTCGTGCATCCACAACAGCCTGGTCTTCACCGGCGTGCGCGCGCACAGCTATTCGGCGCTCGAAGAGGCCGTGATCCTGCCGCGCTGTGAGATCGGCCGCGGCGCGCGGCTGACCAAAGTGGTGGTGGATGCCGGCGTTCAGATTCCCCCGGGCCTGGTGGTCGGCGAAGATGCCGAGGCGGATGCGCGGCGCTTTCGCCGCACGGACAGCGGCATATGCCTGATCACCAAAACCATGATCGATCAGCTCGCCCGATGACGCCGCTACGATGACCCTGTCGGTTCTGTCTGTCGCATCGGAGGCCTACCCGCTGGTCAAGACCGGCGGGCTGGCGGACGTGGTCGGCGCGCTGCCCGGTGCGCTGGCGCCGCACGGCGTGGAGGTCACCACCATGCTGCCCGGCTACCCGGCCGTCCTCGCCCATGTCGCAGGCGGAAAGGTGGTGTGCCGCTGGCCCGACCTGCTCGGCGTCGAAGCGCAACTGGTGGCGGGACGCATCGGCGATGGCCGGCTGCTGGTGCTCGACGCGCCTGTGCTGTTCGACCGTGAGGGCGCGCTGTACGACCACGGCGACGACTGGCGCCGCTTTGCCGCGCTGGGCCGTGCGGCCGCCGACCTCGCGTCGGGCGCAGTGCCGAGGCTGCGCGTCGACCTTCTCCACGCACACGACTGGCAGGCGGCGATGGCACCCGCCTATCTCCGCCTGGCCCCCGAGCCGGGCCCTGCCGCCAATAGCATCCTCACCGTCCACAACATCGCGTTCCAGGGGCGTTTCGGGGCGGACATCTTTCCCGATCTCGGTCTCCCCCCGGAAGCGTTCGGGATCGGCGGCGTCGAATATTACGGCGGCGTCGGCTTCCTGAAGGCCGGGCTCCAGGCCGCCGACGCGATCACCACCGTCAGCCCGACCTATGCCGCCGAGATCCGCGATGCCCGTTTCGGCATGGGGCTGGAGGGGCTGATCGAGGCGCGGCGCGACCGCGTGTCGGGGATCATCAACGGCATCGACCCGGCGGTGTGGAACGCCCGGACCGATCCTGCCCTCCGCGCGCGTTACACCGCCGACGACATCGCCCGCCGCCGCGACAACAAGCGCGCGGTGGAACAGCGGTTCGGCCTCCACGAGGACGGCGGCCCGCTGTTCACCGTGGTCAGCCGCCTGACCTGGCAAAAGGGCATGGACGTGCTCGCCGCCTGCCTCGACGATCTCGTCGCGCAAGGCGGCCGCCTGGCGCTGCTCGGCTCCGGCGATCCCGCGCTCGAAACTGCCTTTACCGCCGCCGCCGAGCGGCACCCCGGCCGGATCGGCGTCACCATCGGCTATGACGAGCCCTTGTCGCACCTCCTGCAAGGTGGCGCGGACGCGATCCTGATACCTTCGCGGTTCGAACCGTGCGGCCTCACCCAGCTCTACGGCCTCGCCTATGGCTGCGTGCCGATCGTTTCGCGCACCGGCGGCCTCGCCGACACGGTGATCGACGCCAACCTCGCCGCGCTGACGGCAGAGGTCGGCACCGGCTTCCAGTTCGGTGAAGTGAGCTTGCCCTCCTTGAGCGCCGCCATCGCCCGCGCCATTCACACCTTTGCCGACGCCGAGCGTTGGCGCACTATCCAGCGCAACGGCATGCGCGCCGACTTTTCATGGCAGGAAAGCGGCCGCCGATACGCCCAGCTCTATGCCAGCCTTCTGGAGCCCGCATGATCCGCACTGTCGACACCACGCCGTTTCTCGATCAGAAGCCCGGCACCTCCGGCCTGCGCAAGAAGGTGCGCGTGTTCCAGCAGCCGCATTATGCTGCCAACTTCATCCAGTCGGTGTTCGACGTGGTGCCGGGGCTTGCCGGCGCCAGCCTGGTGATCGGCGGCGACGGCCGCTTCTACAACCGCGAGGTGATCCAGCTCGCCATCCGCATGGCGGCGGCGAACGGCGTCGGTCGGGTGATCGTCGGCCAGGGCGGCATCCTGTCGACGCCCGCCGCCAGCAACCTCATCCGCCAGCGCGGCGCGACCGGCGGCCTGATCCTGTCGGCCAGCCACAATCCCGGCGGGCCGGACGAGGATTTCGGGATCAAGTACAACATCAGCAACGGCGGCCCCGCGCCCGAGGGCGTGACGGAGGCGATGTTCGCGCGGACCAAGACGATCGACCGCTACCGCACCACCGACGATGCCGACATCGACCTCGACCGGCTGGGGGAGAGCACGGTCGGCGACATGGCAGTCGAGATCGTCGACCCCGTCACGGACTATGCCGCGCTGATGGAAACGCTGTTCGACTTTCCCGCGATCCGCCGCGCGGTGGAGGGCGGGCTGGCCATGGCGTTCGACGCGATGAGCGCCGTCACCGGGCCGTACGCGACCGAGATCCTCGAACGCCGTCTAGGGTTCCCCGCAGGAACAGTGCGCAACGGCACGCCGCTGCCTGACTTCGGCGGCCACCATCCCGACCCCAATCTGGTCCACGCGCGCGAGCTGTACGACCTGATGATGAGCCCCAATGCGCCCGACTTCGGCGCAGCGTCCGACGGCGATGGGGACCGCAACCTCATCATCGGCCGCAACCGCTTCGTTACGCCGTCGGATAGCCTGGCGATGCTCGCCGCCAACGCGCATCTTGCGCCGGGCTATGCGCGCGGGCTGAAGGGAATTGCCCGCTCCATGCCGACCAGCGCCGCCGCCGACCGCGTCGCCGCCAGCCTCGGCATACCCGCGTTCGAGACGCCCACCGGCTGGAAGTTCTTCGGCAACCTGCTCGACGCCGGCATGGCCACCATCTGCGGCGAGGAAAGCGCCGGCACCGGCTCCGACCATGTCCGCGAAAAGGACGGGCTGTGGGCGGTGCTCCTGTGGCTTAACATCCTCGCCGCGACCGCCAAGAGCGTCGACACCATCGCCCGCGAGCATTGGGCGCGCTTCGGCCGCAACTACTATGCTCGCCACGATTATGAAGGCGTCGACAGCGCGCGCGCCGACGCGCTGATGGCCGAGCTGCGCGGAAGCCTCGACACGCTGCGGGGCACGCGGCTCGGCGAGCTGACCGTCGAGGCAGCCGACGACTTCGCCTACACCGATCCGACCGACGGCTTGGTGAGCGCGCACCAGGGCGTCCGCATCCTGTTCTCCGGCGGCAGCCGCGTGGTGTTCCGCCTGTCGGGCACCGGCACCAGCGGCGCGACCCTGCGCGTTTATCTGGAGCGCTTCGAGCCGGCGGACGGCGACCTCGACTGCGACACCGGCGCCATGCTCGCGCCGATCATCGCCGCCGCCGAGCAGGTCGCCGGCATCGTCGGCCACACCGGCCGCTTCGAGCCCGACGTGGTGACGTGAACCGGCGGCTCGGCGCGCACGTCACGGCGAACGGCGTCCAATTCGCGATCCGGTCGGCCCATGCAAGCGCGGTGTGGCTGTGCATCTGCGAGGAGGACGAGGAGACGCGCGTCGCGATGACGCGTGACGGCGACATCTGGCATGCCGAGGTGCCCGGCGGTGAGGCGGGGCTGCGCTACGGCTATCGCGCCGAAGGGCCGGCCGGACTTCACTTCGATCCGAGCAAGCTGCTCGTCGACCCCCATGCGGTCGAACTCGACCGTCCCTTCCTCCATGACGACCGCCTCGTCACTTTCGGGGAGGACACGGCGGCGCTGGTACCGCGCGCGATCGTGGCCGCCCCGCTCGACCTCCCCGACCCACCGCCGCCGCTGTTCCGGGCGGGCGGGCTGATCTATGAACTCTCGGTGCGCAGCTTCACCCTGCGCCACCCCGACGTCCCCGACCATCTGCGCGGCACGATCGCCGCGCTCGCCCATCCGGCGGTGATCGCGCATTTCACCAAGCTGCGGGTGTCGGCGATCGAGCTGATGCCGATCGTCGCCTGGATCGACGAGCGCCACCTGCCGCCGCTCGGGCTCCGCAACGCCTGGGGCTACAACCCGGTGGTGCCGATGGCCCTCGACCCGCGGCTCGCGCCTGGCGGCGTCGCCGAACTGCGTGATACCGTCGCCACGCTGCGCGCGGCCGGCATCGGCGTGATCCTCGACCTCGTCTTCAATCACAGCGGCGAGAGCGACCGGCAGGGGCCGACGCTGTCGATGCGCGGCTTCGATGAGGAACTCTACTACGCCCATGCGCCGGATGGCTCGCTGATCAACGACGCCGGCACCGGCAACACGCTGGATTGCGGCGAGCCGGCGGTGCGGGCGCTGGTGCTCGATGCGTTGCGCCATTTCGCTCGCCTGGGCGTCGACGGGTTCCGCTTCGATCTCGCGCCGGTGCTGGCGCGCAGCCCCTGCTTCGATCCCGCCGCGCCGATCTTTGCGGAGATTGCCGCCGATCCGCTGCTCGCCAGCCGGGTGATGATCGCCGAACCGTGGGACGTCGGTCCCGGCGGTTATCAGCTTGGCCGCTTTCCGCCGAACTGGCTGGAATGGAACGACCGCTTCCGCGACGACGTGCGCCGCTTCTGGCGCGGCGATGGGGATGCCGGCGTGCTGGCGACGCGGCTCGCCGGCTCGTCCGATATCTTTCACGGCGGCGCTACCCGCACCGTCAACTTCGTCGCCGCGCACGACGGCTTCACGCTCGCCGACACCGTTGCCTACCAAGAGCGGCACAACGACGCCAACGGCGAACACAATCGCGACGGCACGGCGGACAACTTCTCTTGGAACGGCGGGGTCGAGGGCGCCACCGACGATCCCGCCATGCTCGCCCGCCGCGCCGCCGACGTGCGCGCGCTGCTGGCAACGTTGTTCGCGTCCAAGGGTACCATCATGCTTACCGCCGGCGACGAGTTCGGCCGCACGCAAGGCGGCAACAACAACGCCTATGCGCAGGACAACGCCGTCACCTGGCTCGACTGGGATGCCCGCGACCGGGGGCTGGAGAACGAGGTCGCCGCGCTCGCCGCTGCGCGGGCGGCGTGGCCGCTGGCCGACCCTGCGTTCATCACCGATGGCGATTGGCGCGATCTGTCCGGCGATCCGATGACCGCCGCCGCGTGGGCCGGTGCCGATGGCTTCGAACTGCGGCTCCCTGGCGAGGCGGGCGTCGGATTACGCATCGATCGTGCCGCCCGCCGGGTAACGCTCGCCCCCCTTGGTCCACTGGAGAATCGGCCATGATCCCGCCCGTTACCGCCAGTGCCCGCCCGGCGCGCTGGTGGAGCCACCTCTACCTGCAGGTGCTGGTCGCGATCGCGCTCGGCGCGGTGATCGGCAGCCTGTGGCCGGATACCGGCCGCGCGCTGAAGCCGCTCGGCGACGGCTTCATCAAGCTGGTCAAGATGATCATTGCGCCGGTGATCTTCCTGACGCTGTCGGGCGGCATCGCGGGGATGCGCGAGCTTGCCACCGTTGGCCGAGTCGCCGCCAAGGCGCTCGGCTATTTCCTAGCCGTCTCCACCCTTGCCCTGATCATCGGCCTCGCCGTCGCCAACGTCGTGCAGCCGGGCGCGGGGATGAACGTCGATCCCGCGACGCTCAACGTCGGCGCCGTGTCCAGCTACGCCGCGCAGGCGCATGAAACCAGCGTCACGGGGTTCCTGATAGGGATCATCCCCAACACCATGGTGTCGGCGCTGACGGAGGGCTCTATCCTCCAGACGCTGTTCGTCGCCATCCTTTTCGGCGTCGCGCTCAGCCTGATCGGCGAGCCTGCCGCGCCGGTGGTGGACCTGCTGGAGCGGCTGACTTTGGTGGTGTTCCGGATCACCGGCATGTTGATGCGGCTGGCGCCGGTGGGGGCGTTCGGGGCGATCGCCTTTACCGTCGGCGAATATGGCGCGGCCTCGCTGGTCAGGCTTGGCGGGCTGGTCGCGACCTTCTACCTCACCTCGATCCTGTTCGTGCTGGTGGTGCTCGGCACCATCGCCCGCCTGCACGGCTTCTCGATCCTGAAACTCCTTTCTTATCTTAAGGCGGAACTGCTGCTGGTGCTCGGCACCTCGTCGTCAGAGGCCGCGTTGCCCAATCTGATGGCGAAACTGGAACACGCCGGCTGCGACCGCGGCGTCGTCGGCCTTGTCGTCCCCACCGGTTACTCCTTCAACCTCGACGGCACCAACATCTACATGACGCTCGCCTCCCTGTTCATCGCGCAGGCGTGCGGAGTCCACCTGTCGCTTGGCGAGCAATTGCTGCTGGTCGGCGTCGCGATGCTGAGTTCCAAGGGCGCCGCTGGCGTCACCGGGGCGGGGTTCATCACGCTGGCGGCGACGCTGTCCATCGTGCCGTCGGTGCCAGTCGCGGGCATGGCGCTGATCCTCGGCGTCGATCGCTTCATGAGCGAGTGCCGTAGCCTGACCAACTTCACCGGCAATGCCGTTGCGACCATCGTGGTGGCGCGCTGGGAGGGCAAGCTCGACCGTGCTCGCCTCGCCGCGACGCTTGGCTGAAGTTTTCGCCGGGGGAAAAACGACGCACCGAGTGCACGCCAAGGATCGCTGCGTGGGCCCGGCCGTTAGAACGCCAGGAGATCAGCCATGCCCGATAGAGAAGCCATCAGCACCGGCACCAACGCCCGCGCGGTCAACGACACCATCGCCGGCACGGGCCCCGGCATCCCCGACGATGCGCTGGTGCCCGGCGAGCAGGGCTTGCCGAGCGCCCCCACGGACGAGGAGGTCGCCGCCGCGGCCAAGGCCCTGGGCGCGCCGGTCCCGAAGCGCGACTAGCGCAGAGTCGGAGCAATTGGACCGGGACAACCGTTCGTGCTGAGCTTGCCGAAGCACATGCGTCCGGAAACTCGCCCCGCGACGAGCTCAGGACGAACGGTGCAGGGCGATTAGACGCGCTGAAGCGAACCCCTCTGCCAATCCGCCGCCTCAGGCGTGGATCGGCTTGCCCTGCACCGCCATGGCCGCTTCCTTGATCGCCTCGGAATGCGTCGGGTGGGCATGGCAGGTGTAGGCGATGTCCTCGCTGGTCGCGCCGAATTCCATCGCCTGTGCCACCTGCGCGATCATCGTGCCGGCAAGGCTGGAGATGATCCAGGCGCCGAGCACCCGGTCGGTCCCCGCATCGGCGATCACCTTGACGAAGCCATCGGTGTCGCCGTTGGTCTTCGCACGGCTGTTGGCCATCATCGGGAACTTGCCGACCTTCACCGCGCCGCCCGTTTTCTCGACATGGGCCCGTGCGGCTTCCTCGGTGAGCCCGACGCCGGCGATTTCAGGCATGGTGTAGACCACTGACGGGATCACGTCGTGATTGACGATGCCCGTCTGCCCGGCGATGTTCTCCGCCACCGCGATGCCCTCGTCCTCGGCCTTGTGGGCGAGCATCAGGCCGGGAATGACGTCGCCGATCGCCCAAACGCCGTCGACACCCGTGCGGAACTCGTGGTCGGTTTCGATCTGCCCGCGCTTGTTGAGCTGCAGCCCGATCGCCTCCAGATTGAGGCCCTCCACGTTCGGACGTCGCCCGGTGGCGACCAGCACCGCGTCCGCCTGCAACGTCTCTCCCTCACCGCCGGCCACCGGCTCGACATGCACCGATGCGCGGTCTCCCTGCACGGTGACGCCGGTCACCTTGGTCGAGGTGCGCAGGTCGAATCCCTGCTTCTTGAACAGCTTGGCGGACTCCTTGCGGACCTCGCCATCGAAGCCGGGCAGGATCTGGTCGACATATTCGACCACCGTCACCTTGGCTCCCAGCCGGCGCCAGACGCTGCCGAGCTCCAGCCCGATGACGCCGCCGCCGATGACCACCAGATGCTCCGGTACCTTGGGGAGCGCCAGCGCGCCCGTGGAGTCGACCACCACCGTCTGATCGACCTCGACGCCCGGCAGCGGCGTCACGGACGAGCCGGTGGCGATAACGATGTTCTTTGCCGTCACCTTCTGCCCGGCCACGTCCACCGTGTGCGCATCCTGGAACGCGGCGCGGCCCTTCAGCCAGGTCACCTTGTTCTTCTTGAACAGGAACTCGACGCCCGCCGTGAGGCCCTTGACCGCCTTGGCCTTGTCGGCATGCATCTGGTCGAGGTTGAGCGTCGCGCCCTGGATCTCGATGCCCATTCTGGCGAGATGACCACCGGCGGCTTCCTCGAACAACTCGGAGGCATGCAGCAGCGCCTTCGACGGGATGCAACCGACGTTGAGACAGGTGCCGCCAAGCGTTTCGCGCGACTCGGCACATGCGGTGCGAAGCCCGAGCTGCGCAGCCCGGATCGCGGCCACATAGCCGCCGGGACCGGCACCGATCACGAGGACGTCATAGTCGTAGGTCTGGTCTGTCATGGCTTCTTCTCACTTCCCCGGCGGAGGCCGGGGCCCAGTTGGGGAACATATGGGAAGAGCGTGGCGCGTCGTCACCGCCCCCTTCCCAACTGGACCCCGGCCTCCGCCGGGGTGGTGTCAGGTCAGAGATCGATCAAAATCCGCGTCGGGTCCTCAATCGCGTTCTTGAGCGCCACCAGGAAGGTCACCGCCTCGCGGCCGTCGATCAGGCGGTGGTCATAGGAGAGCGCCAGGTACATCATCGGCCGGGCGACGATCTGCCCGCCGCGCACCACCGGCCGCTCCTCGATACGGTGGAGCCCCAGCACCGCCGACTGCGGCGGGTTGATGATCGGCGTCGACATCAGCGAGCCGAACACACCGCCGTTTGAGATGGTGAAGGTGCCGCCGCGCATTTCGTCCATCTTGAGCGTGCCGTCCTTGGCACGGCGGCCGAAATCGCCGATCGTCTTCTCGATGCCCGCCACCGACAGCTGGTCGGCATCGCGGATCACCGGCACGACTAGCCCGTTGGGGGCGGACACCGCGACCGAAATGTCGGCATAGTCGTGATAAACAATGTCGTCGCCGTCGATCGAGGCGTTGACGCTCGGCACGTCCTTCAGCGCCATGCACGCGGCCTTCACGAAGAAGCCCATGAAGCCGAGGCGGACGCCGTGCTTCTTCTCGAACAGGTCCTTGTACTTGACGCGTGCTTCCATGACTGCGGTCATGTCGACGTCGTTGAACGTCGTCAGCATCGCGGCGGTGTTCTGCGCTTCCTTGAGGCGCTTGGCGATGGTCTGGCGCAGGCGGGTCATGCGCACGCGCTCTTCGCCACGGCCGGACGAGGCGGGCTGCGCTGCGGGCGCGGGAGCGGCCTGAGCCGCTGGCGCGGGCTTTGCCTGTGCCGCCGCGGTGACGTCCTCCTTGGTGATGCGACCGTCGCGGCCCGTTCCACGCACGGTGGAGGGATCGACGCCATGTTCGAGCACCGCACGCCGTACCGACGGAGACAGCGCGGCCGGCGTGTCGCCGGATGCGGCAGGTGCCTCCTGCGCCACCGCCGCAGGAGCGCTGGCGGGCGTCGTCGTTACCGCTGGTTGCGGCGCCGCGGCCTGCGCGGGCGCGCCGCCGCCCGCTTCCACGGTGGCGAGCATCGCGCCCACCTGAACCGTGTCGCCCACCGCGACGGCATGCTGGCCCATCACGCCGGCAACCGGGCTGGGCACCTCGACCGACACCTTGTCCGTTTCCAGGCTGGCGATCGGCTCGTCGGCCTTGACCGGATCGCCAGGCTGCTTGAGCCATTCGCCGAGCGTGGCTTCGGTGATCGATTCGCCAAGGGTGGGCACGAGAACTTCGGTAGCCATGAGCGCTTCCTGTCAGTGTCCCTTCGAAAGGGAGAATGGTTGGCCCCGACCAGGCGAGGCCCGTGTTGTTACGAGGCGGCCTTGCCCGCCTTGCGGTCGCTTTCCCGGCTGCGCCGGATTTCCTGCCGCACGCTGTGACCCAGCGCATCGGCGACCAGCGCGCCCTGCTCCGTCTGGTGGCGCTTCATCAGGCCGGTGGCAGGAGACGCCGCCGCAGCCCGGCCCGCATAGCGCGCCCGCCCGATCCGGCACTGTGCCTGCGCCAGCGCTTCCTCGATGCACGGCTCGACAAAGGTCCAATAGCCCTGGTTCTTCGGCTCTTCTTGGGCCCAGACCACGTCCTCGAGGTTGGGCATGCGCGCCACGCGGGCGGCGAGTGCGTCACCGGGGAACGGATAAAGCTGCTCGATCCGGACGATCTGCGTGGCCTGGTCGCCATTGGCATCGCGCGCCTCGATCAGGTCGTAAGCGACCTTGCCGGTGCACAGCACCAGCCGCCTGGTCTCCGCATCGGGTGCGCCGTTGGTGTCGGAAAGGATGCGCTTGAAGTGCATCTCGCCAAGGAAGTCCTCGCTCCGCGACACTGCCAGCTTGTGGCGCAGCAGCGACTTGGGCGTGAACACGATCAGCGGCTTGCGGAAGTTGCGATGCATCTGCCGGCGCAACAAGTGGAAGTAGTTGGCCGGCGTGGTGCAATTGGCGACCTGCATGTTGTCGCCCGCGCACAGTTGCAGGTAACGCTCCGGCCGGGCCGACGAATGCTCCGGCCCCTGCCCCTCATAGCCGTGCGGGAGCAGCATCACCAGGCCGTTGGCGCGCAGCCACTTGGCCTCGCCCGCGGCGATATACTGGTCGATCATGATCTGCGCGCCATTGGCGAAGTCGCCGAACTGCGCTTCCCACAGCACCAGGGTCTTGGGATCGGCGAGCGCATAGCCATATTCGAAGCCGAGCACGCCATATTCGGAGAGCGGGCTGTCGAGCACCTCGAAGCGGCCATGTTCCACCGTCGAGAGCGGCACGTATTTGTGCTCGTCCGTCTGGTCGACCCAGACGGCGTGGCGCTGCGAAAACGTGCCGCGGCCCGAGTCCTGGCCGGACAGACGCACACCGTAGCCCTCGGCAAGCAGCGAGCCGAACGCGAGCGCCTCCCCGGTCGCCCAGTCGAAATTGGCGCCGCTGGTGAACATCTCGCGCTTGGCGTCGAGCACGCGGGTCAGCGTCTTGTGCGGCCGGAGGCTGTCGGGAACGCCCGTCAGCGTGCGGCCGAGGCTGTCGAACAGCTTGCGATCGAGCCCGGTTTCGGCCGGGCGACGCGAGTTCTCGCCTTCCGACGGCGCGGACAGGCCCGACCAGCGGCCGGCGAACCAGTCGGCCTTGTTCGGCTTGTACGACGCGCCCGCCTCGAACTCGCCTTCCAGACGCGTCACGAATTGGGCGATGTTGTCATCCACCCACGCCTGATCGACCACGCCCTGCGCGACAAGACGCTTGGCGTAGACGTCGCTGACCGGCGGATGACCCTTGATCGCCTGGTACATGAGGGGCTGCGTGAAGCTCGGCTCGTCGCCCTCGTTGTGGCCGAAGCGACGATAGCACCACATGTCGATGACGATGTCGCGGTGGAACCTCTGGCGGAACTCCATCGCCATCTTGGTGGCAAAGGTCACCGCCTCCGGATCGTCGCCGTTGACGTGAAAGATCGGCGCCTGAACCCCCTTCGCCACGTCTGACGGATAAGGCGAGGAGCGCGCGAACTGCGGGCTGGTGGTGAAGCCGATCTGGTTGTTGATGATGAAATGAACGCAACCGCCGGTGTTGTAGCCGCGGATGCCGGAGAAGCCGAGGCATTCCCAAACGATCCCCTGCCCGGCAAAGGCGGCGTCGCCATGGATCAGCACAGGCAGCGATGCGGTGTGTTCGCCGAGGTCGCCGGCGAGCGTCTGGATCGCCCGCGTCTTGCCCAGCACCACCGGGTCCACCGTTTCGAGGTGTGACGGATTGGCGACCAGGCTCATGTGCACCTTGATGCCGTCGAATTCGCGGTCGGTGCTGGTGCCGAGGTGGTATTTGACGTCGCCCGAGCCCTGGATATCCTCAGGATTGGCGCTACCGCCCGCGAACTCGTGGAAGATGACGCGCAGCGGCTTGGCCATCACGTTGGCGAGGACATTCAGGCGGCCGCGATGCGCCATGCCGAACACGATCTCGCGCACGCCCATCTGGCCGCCGTACTTGATCACCGATTCAAGCGCGGGGATCATGCTCTCGCCGCCATCAAGGCCGAAGCGCTTGGTGCCGACATACTTGCGACCGAGGAACTTCTCCCACTGCTCGGCCTCGATCACCTTGTTGAGGATCGCCTTCTTGCCGTCGGTGGTGAACTGGATCGCCTTGTCCTTGCCCTCCATCCGGTCCTGCAGGAAGCGTCGCTCCTCGACATCGACGATGTGCATGTATTCAAGGCCGACATTGCCGCAGTAATTAGCGCGCAACGTGTCGACGAGTTCGCGGATCGTCGCCCATTCGAAGCCGAGCTGGCCGGCGAGGTACACCGGCCGGTCGATGTCGGCGTCCGAAAAGCCATGATATTCGGTCTTGAGGTCCTCCGGCAGCTCGCGCGGGCTGAGGCCGAGCGGATCGAGGTTGGCCGCCAGATGTCCCCGCACGCGATAGGTGCGTATCAGCAGCATCGCGCGGATCGAATCGCCCGCCGCCTTGGTAATCGCGTCCTGCGATGGCGCGGGGGCCGCGGCGGGTGCGGGCTTGGCGCCGCCCTTGGCGGGCTTTGGCGCCGGCTCCATCTGGGTCGGATCGAGCGCGGCGGTCAGGTCGTCGGTGGTCGCCGGCGGCCAGGCAGGATTGCCCCAGCTCGGCCCCTGCGCGGAGCCTTCCAGCCCCTCGAAAAAGCCGCGCCAGCCCGGCTCGATGCTGTCGGGCGACGCCTTGAAGCGCTGGTAAAGCGTTTCCACGAAAGCCGGGCTGACGCCGGCGGCGATGTCGCTGAAATCCTGGCCTTCGTAGCCCATCTTCATGTCCTCGGGCATCCTGGGGAGAGAATGCCATTGGTCCCGCGGACGGCGCCCGCGGGACGCGGTTACCCCTTCAACACACTCACCAGCGTTTCACCCAGCAGCGAGGGCGAATCCGCCACCTTGATCCCGGCCGATTCCATGGCGGCGATCTTGTCCTCGGCGCCGCCCTGACCGCCCGACACGATCGCGCCGGCATGGCCCATGCGGCGGCCAGGAGGCGCCGTGCGGCCGGCGATGAAGCCCGCCATCGGCTTCTTGCTGCCGCGCTTGGCCTCGTCCTTCAGGAACTGCGCCGCCTCTTCCTCCGCCGAGCCGCCGATCTCGCCGATCATGATGATCGATTCGGTCGCGTCGTCGGCCAGGAACAGCTCCAGCACGTCGATGAAGTTGGTGCCGTTGACCGGATCGCCGCCGATGCCGACCGCGGTGGTCTGGCCGAGCCCGGCGTTCGACGTCTGGAACACCGCCTCATAGGTCAGCGTACCCGAACGCGAGACGACGCCCACCGAACCCTTCTTGAAGATGGAGCCCGGCATGATGCCGATCTTGCACTCGCCCGGCGTCAGCACGCCCGGGCAGTTCGGGCCGATCAGCCGCGACTTGGAGCCGCTGAGCGCACGCTTGACCTTGACCATGTCGAGCACCGGAATGCCCTCGGTGATCGTGACGATCAGCGGCACCTCGGCGTCGATCGCCTCCAGGATAGAGTCGGCTGCAAAGGGGGGCGGAACATAGATCACGCTAGCGGTGGCGCCGGTCTTGGCGACCGCTTCGGCAACCGTGTTGTACACCGGCAGGTCGAGGTGGGTGGTACCGCCCTTGCCCGGCGTGACGCCGGCGACCATCTGCGTACCGTAATCCAGCGCCGCCTTGGTATGGAAGCTGCCGGTTTCGCCGGTCATGCCCTGGGTGATGACCTTGGTGTTCTTGTCGACGAGGATGCTCATTCGCTGTTCGTCCTTACCACCCCGGCGGATGCCGGGGTCCAGTGGGGAAGCGGCTCAGGGTAGCGCGATGCGATCGTACAGGTCATCCCAATCCGGGTTAAGCCCCCTCGATCTCTCGAACCTTCCAGGCGCGTTTCCATTCCTTCATCTGCAGCTCGCGCTGCCGTGCGGCTTCCCAGCTGCCGGCCGACTCGTACCACACGAGACGCTTGCAACCGTATCGTTTCGCGAACCCGTCGATGACACCGTTACGGTGTTCCCACACGCGCTTCGGCAGGTTCACTGTCGAGCCGAGGTACAGCGTACCGTTCCTGCCACTCGCCATGATGTAGACGCAGGCCTGTTCGCTCAACGCAGGCGCTCCGCTACTGGAACCCGGCCTTCGCCGGGCGGTACTCACTTCAACGTTTCATCGATGCCCTTGCACGCTTCCAGCAGCTCCTTGACCGCGTCCACGCTCACCTGAAGGTTCTGCTTGGCCTCGTCCTCGAGCTTGATCTCGACGATCTGCTCGACGCCGCCGGCCCCGATCACCACCGGCACGCCGACATAAAGGTCGTTCACACCATACTGGCCGTCGACATACGCCGCCGCCGGCAGCACGCGCTTCTGGTCGTAGAGGTAGGCCTCCGCCATCGCGATGCCGCTGGTCGCGGGTGCGTAATAGGCCGAACCGGTCTTGAGCAGCGCGACGATCTCGCCGCCGCCGCCGCGGGTGCGCTTGATGATCGCGTCGATCTTTTCCTGGCTGGACTTGCCCATGGCAATCAGGTCGGGAACCGGGATGCCCGACACCGTCGAATAGCTGATCACCGGCACCATGGTGTCGCCATGGCCGCCGAGCACGAAGCTGGTGACGTCCTTCACCGAGACGTCGAATTCCTCGGCGAGGAAGTGGCTGAACCGTGCCGAGTCGAGCACGCCGGCCATGCCCACCACCATGTTGTGCGGCAGCCCGGAGAATTCGCGCAGCGCCCACACCATCGCATCGAGCGGGTTGGTGATGCAGATCACGAAGGCGTCGGGGGCATTGGCCTTGATGCCCTCGCCGACCGCCTTCATCACCTTGAGGTTGATGCCGAGCAGGTCGTCGCGGCTCATGCCGGGCTTGCGGGCAACGCCGGCCGTGACGATGATCACGTCCGCGCCGGCGATGTCGCCGTAATCGTTGGAGCCGGTGATCTTGGCGTCAAAGCCCTCCACCGGGCCGCACTGGCTGAGGTCCAGTGCCTTACCCTGCGGCACCCCTTCGACCACGTCGAACAGGACGATGTCGCCGAGGCCCTTGAGTGCCGCGAGGTGCGCGAGCGTGCCGCCGATGTTGCCGGCGCCGATCAGCGCGATCTTCTTGCGAGCCATCCAGTCCTTCTCCATCCGGCGCGGTCGGGCGCGATTGGTGCTGCGCATAGGCCCATCCGCCCGTCGGCACAACCGCTAAAGGACAGGCGTTAACATCCTTATTGCAATTGGTTCGCAATTGCATCAGTGCCATGCCCTTTGCACAGATAGTCGTCTGACCGCATTTCCTCCAGTCGGCTGACCGTGCGCTGAAACTCGAAATGCCCGTCCCCGGCGGGGTAGAGCTGATCCGGTTGGGCATCGGCCGCGGCCAGAAGCTTGACCTTGTGCTCGTATAGGGCGTCGATCAGCGCCACGAACCTGGCCGCCTCATTGCGGTTGTCCGGCCCCAGCACCGGAATGCCGACCAGGATCACCGTATGATAGCGTCGCGCGATCGCCAGGTAATCGGCCGCTCCCCGCGCCTCCCCGCACAGCCGCTTGAACGAGAACACCGCAACGCCCTTCAGCGTTCGGGGCACGTGCAAGGTGCGCCCTTGGACGGTGAGATCCTCGCTCGGCACGTGCGCCGCATCCTCGACCGGATAGTCGGTGAGCCGAAAGAATGCGGCGGAGAGCTCGGCCGTTGCGGCGGGGCCATTGGGCACCAGCCACGTATCCTGCGTCCCCAGCCGGTCGCGGCGATAGTCGGTCGGGCCGTTGAGCGCCAACACATCCATGCGCGTTTCGATCAGAGCGATGAACGGCAGGAAATGCTCGCGGTTGAGGCCGTTCTTGTAGAGCTCGGCAGGCGCGCGGTTGGACGTGGTGACCACCGTCACCCCCGCCTCGATCAGGGCGGTGAACAGCCGCGACAGGATCATCGCGTCGGGGCTGTTGGTCACCATCATCTCGTCAAACGCGAGACAGCGCGCCTCCCGCGCCAGCGCCGCGGCCACCGGAACGATCGGATCGCCCGCCTCCTTCGCCCGCTCCGCGGCGATGCGCGCGTGGACCTCCAGCATGAACTCCGAGAAATGGACGCGTCGCCGCTGCGGAATGTCGAGGTTTGCGAAGAACAGGTCCATCAGCATCGACTTACCGCGCCCGACGCCCCCCCATAGGTAAACGCCCCGCGCGGGCACCAGCCGACGGCGCAGCAAGCCGATATGGCGAGGATGCTCAAGCTCCACTGCCAGCGCTTCCAACCGCTCGGCCGCGGCCGCCTGCTCGGGATCGGCGCGCAGTTCGCCCGCATCGACCAGCGCTCGATAGCGCGCGAGAACGCCGCTCATCGCGAGGCGGGCGGCGGCGGCGTCGACTTGCGCAGCGTGCCGGTGAAGCTCGCGATCGTCGGCTCGCCTTCCTGGACGATCAACCCGCGCAGGAACAGCATCCGCCCGGTTTCGCGCAACAGCTCGATTCGGGCCTCGAGCGGGGTGCCGATGCGGCCGCCGCCGATGAACTGCGCCGAAAGATCCAGCGTCACCGCACCACCCGCCGACAGCACGCCGAAGCCGCGACTGGCCGCGAACAGCGCCACATCCATGAAGCCCAGCAAGGCGCCGCCATGAACCTGGTCGCGCATGTTCGAATGCTCACGCCGCGGCACCATGCGCACGCGCGCGATCCCGTCCTCGACCTTGACCAGCAACGGCTCAAGGAACGCATTGTAGCGCGTTGCATCGCGAAACTGCCAACGCTTCCAGCCAGGCTGGCCCGGCTCGTCCTCATAGCTGAAGACGGGAGACGGCGTGTCGCTCACCGCCGGCCTACAGGACGCGCTCGGCCTCCATCTTCTTGACCTCGGCGATCGCCTTGGCCGGGTTGAGGCCCTTGGGACAGGTGTTCGCGCAATTCATGATGGTGTGGCAGCGGTACAGCCGGAACGGGTCCTCAAGCTGATCCAGCCGCTCGCCGGTGAATTCGTCGCGGCTGTCGGCGAGCCAACGATACGCCTGCAACAGGATGGCCGGGCCAAGGAACTTGTCGGAGTTCCACCAATAACTGGGGCACGAGGTCGAGCAGCAGGCGCAGAGGATGCACTCATAAAGACCGTCGAGCTTGGCGCGGTCCTCCTCCGTCTGCAGCCGCTCCTTGCCCGACGGCGGCGGGCTGACCGTCTTCAGCCAGGGCTGGATGGAGCTGTATTGCGCATAGAAGTGCGTGAAGTCGGGAACCAGGTCCTTGATCACCTCCATGTGCGGAAGCGGCGTGATCTTGACCTCGCCCTTCACGTCCTCGATCGCGGTGGTGCAGGCAAGACCGTTGCGCCCGTCGATGTTCATGGAACACGACCCGCAGATGCCCTCGCGGCACGACCGCCGGAACGTGAGGGAGGAGTCCTGCTCCGCCTTCACCTTGATGAGCGCGTCAAGCACCATCGGCCCGCAGGTGTCGAGGTCCACCTCGAACGTGTCGTAGCGCGGGTTCTCGCCCTTATCGGGATCATAGCGGTAGATCTGGAATTTCTTGACGCGCCCGCTGCCGTTGGGAGCGGGATGCGCCTTGCCCTTCTTGACGACGCTGTTCTTGGGCAGGCGAAATTCGGCCATCTGACAAGTCCTTTGCTGCGCCTGCGGCTATGCCTTTCGCCGTCGCGGTGCAACCCCTGCCCTCGCCCTGCAAGCGCCAGGCTGCCCGATCAGATGACGTCCAGCACCAGCCCCAGGTCGCGCGCTTCCGCCGCCTCGATGTACCAGTTCGACGTCGCCCGCTCCTTGAGCTCGTCGATTCCCACCTTTGAGCCGGCGACGACGTCACGAAAGCCTTCTTCCTGGATCATGATCGAATGCTCGATCTCGTGCAATTTGGCCTTGAGGATCGCCGGCAGGGTGGACAGCGGCCCCGACAGGCTGATCGTGCTGTTCATCGACCGCTCGTGCAGCATCAGCCGCGTGTTGCGGGTCAGGAAGCGCTTGTCGACGGGAAACGCCGACATGAACGTGGCACCGGCCGAATAGACCGCGACCTTGCCGAGGAACAGCGTCTCGCGGCCGGTATAATCGCGCAACAGGCGGATGTCGTCGCCCATCGCGCGCCCCATTTCCGGATCGCCGCCAAGCGTGGTGATCGACACCACCACCGGCCCGTTCTCCGGTGCAGCAGCCAGCTGGTTCTTGAAGCTGGTGTACATCTGGTCGTCGACGGTGCCGTGCAGCTGGACGTGCGGATGGGCCAGCAGCGGGTATTTGGAAGCGTTGCTTTCGGTCATGCGCGGGCAAAGCCTGTGAATGGCCAATGTTCCGCAGGTGCTCGCTTATTGTGCGATGCAGCGCCGCTGGAACCGTCACATCGCTGGTTCGCTTGGTTGGCCGAAACACGAGGTAGCCCATGACCATCAAGCTGAAGCCGCTCAACGAACAGGTGATCGTGATCACCGGTGCCAGTTCCGGCATCGGCCTGGTGACGGCCCGCACGGCCGCGGCCAAGGGCGCCAGGGTGATGCTGGTCGCCCGCAGTGACGATGAACTCGGCACGATCGTGCGGGAGATCAACAATGCGGGCGGCACGGCCGACTTCATCGTCGCCGACGTCGTCGATGCCGAAGCGATGGTGCGCGTGGCCAGCGAGACGCAGGCGCGGTTCGGCCGGATCGACACCTGGATCAACGATGCAGGCGTGGCAATCTATGCCAAGCTCCTCCAAACGCCGGAGGACGAACACCAGAAGCTGCTCCAAACCAATTACTTCGGCGCGGTGCACGGGTGTCTGGCGGCGGTGCCGGCGCTCAAGGCGGAGGGTGGCGCCCTGATCACCGTCGGCTCCATCGCCTCCGACATCGGCAGCCCCGTCATGGGGGCCTATTCGGCGTCCAAGCACGCGATCAAGGCGTATGTGCAGGCGCTTCGGATCGAGCTCAAGGACATGGCGCCGAACGTGTCGGTGACGCTGGTGAAGCCCGCCGGCATCGACACGCCGATCGCGCAGCACGCCGCCAACCACGAGGGAGGCGAGGCGCAGATCCCGCCGCCGGTGTACGATCCGCAGATCGTCGCCGACGCGATCCTCGACTGTGCGGTTCATCCCCGGCGCGAGATCACCGTCGGCGGCGCCGGTCGCGCGCAGGTGCTGTTTGCCGAGCATTTTCCTGCCCTGTTCGAGTGGCTCGCCCCCTCGTCGGGCAAGGCGCTGACCGACAAGAGCAAGTCTCAGCCGCGGCCCAGCAACCTGTTCGAAGGCGTTCGCGCCGGCGAGGAACGTTCCGGGGAACAGCACCCCAGGACGTTCAGCGTCTATACCAGCGCCGCCAAGCATCCGCGTGCGACGGCCGCCGTGCTGCTCGGCAGCGGCCTGCTGGCGGCGACCGCGATGCTGTTCGCCAACGGCAGAAAGAAGTAGCCGCCGCGGTGTCAGTCGGCGGACGGTGAAACGCGCGGCACGCCCGCCACACGCTTTCCGGCAAGAACGTGCGCGAGCCCGTTGCGAACCGCAGGCTCGGCCCGCATGATCAGCCAAGCGGTCGCCAACGACGCAGCAACGGCAGCGAGCAGCGCGAAGCCCGGCGCCGCTCCCACGGACACGGCAACCGCTACTACTACCGCTCCCAACTGCTGATGAACGAGGTATAGCGGATAGGTCATCCGCCCCAGCGTGCGCGCGGCCGCCGGCCGGATCCAGCGTGTCAGCGCCGGCTGTATCCGATCGGCTAGGATCAACACCGCGACCGCGGCGGTGAAGATGACCATCGATTTACCGGGTGCGGCGGGAAGGCCATTGACGCCGGGGTGCTGGTTTGCCCGCACCGTCACTTCCAGCTCACAGACCGCGAGCAGCGCCGCCAGTCCGAGCGTCCGCCCGAATGTCCCCCCGTCCGCCTGCCAGAGGGCGATCACGATGCCTAGCGCAAAGCAGCAGCCAAACGGCAGCAGCAACAGTTGCAAGATGCGGTCGTTCGGCAACGCGCCAGCCGCAGGCCCGATCGCGAAACAGCCGACCCAGAACAACCCGCTCGCAAGGCCAATGCCGGCCCCTGTCCGCTCGATGCGCTGCGCGCTGCCGGCGGCTCCGAGAAAGGCCGCTATTACCAAGTAGAACGCAAGTTCGATGCCCAGGGTCCAGTAGGATGGATCGATCTGCGGTCCGATCGGCCAAAACGTGATCGACCGCGCCCAATCCGCCAGCAGGTCGTCGCTGATCCCAACTGCCGCCACCAGCGCGACCAGCGTGGTCGTTGCGCTGACCCACGCCGCCGGCGCGAGCCGCAGCACACGCCGCCTGATGAAACCACGCGCGTCGCTACCGGCCGCCGAGCGCGCGATCATCAGGCCGGAGATAACGAAGAAGATCTCGACGCCGAGCCAGCCGAACTGAAACACGCTCTCGCCCGGCGCGCGGTAGAAAATACCGTCGAGCAACGCCGCCTGCCGCGGTTCCCGAACTCGCCAGAAACCGTGGCCGTAATGTTTGGCCATCACCGCCATCGCGCACACGAAGCGCAACAGCTCGACCACCACTACCGACTGATCGGATCGACGCCCCATCGTCGGACTATCGCCCGACGATGGCTAAGGTGCCGTAAACGGCACGGGGGCTAAGGTGCCGTAAACGGCACGGGGGCTAAGGTGCCGTAAACGGCACGGGGGCTAAGGTGCCGTAGATCGGCCGAGCGGAGGCCTCAGTACACCCGCTTCTTGGGTTTGATGTACTCGGCCTCGTCGGTCATCGTGAAATCGTGGACCGGGCGATAGGCGATCTGGGTGCCGCCGCCGGTGCCGCCCCAACCGGTGAAGGTGGCGATGGTGTGCTTCATCCATTCGCCATCGTTGCGGTCGGGGAAGTCCTCGTTGACGTGGGCGCCGCGCGATTCCTTGCGGTTTGCCGCCGAATCCATCGTCACCACTGCCTGCGCGAGCAGATTGTCGAGCTCCAGCGTCTCGACCAGGTCGGTGTTCCAGATCAGCGACCGGTCCTTGATGCCGACATCGGCCATCTTGCCATAGGTCGCCTTGATCTTGGTCTGGCCCTCGGCAAGCGTGGCCGTGTCGCGGAACACCGCGCAATGCGCCTGCATGGTCCGCTGCATCTCGCCACGGATCTCGGCGGTCGGCGCGCCGCCGTTGGCTTGCCGGAAGTGATCGAGCCGGCCGAGCGCCAGTTCCTCCGAGCCCTTGGGCAGCGGATTGTGCGGCGTGTTGGCCTTCAGCGTGTCCTTGATCCTGAGGCCGGTTGCACGACCGAACACGACAAGGTCGATCAGGCTGTTCGATCCCAGCCGGTTGGCGCCGTGGACCGACACGCACGCCGCTTCGCCGACCGCAAATAGGCCGGGGACGACGCTGTCGGGATCGCCGTCCTTCAGGTTCACCACCTCGCCGTGGAAGTTGGTCGGGATGCCGCCCATGTTGTAGTGCACCGTCGGCGTCACCGGCAGCGGCTGGCGCGTCAGGTCGACGCCGGCGAAGATCTTGCCCGTCTCGGTGATGCCGGGCAGCCGCTCGTGCAGCACCCTGGGATCGATATGATCCAGGTGCAGCCAGATGTGGTCCTTGTGCTGGCCGACACCGCGGCCTTCGCGCATTTCCATCGCCATCGAGCGCGACACGACGTCGCGGCTGGCGAGGTCCTTGGCTGACGGAGCATAGCGCTCCATGAAGCGCTCGCCTTCCGAATTGGTGAGGTAGCCGCCCTCGCCGCGTGCGCCTTCGGTGATCAGCACGCCCGCGCCATAGATGCCGGTCGGGTGGAACTGGACGAATTCCATGTCCTGGAGCGGCAGGCCGGCGCGCAGCACCATCGCATTGCCGTCGCCGGTGCAGGTGTGCGCCGAGGTTGCCGAGAAATAGCAGCGGCCATAGCCGCCGGTCGCCAGCACCGTGCGGTGGCTGCGGAACCGGTGGATCGAGCCGTCCTCCATGCACAGCGCGATGACGCCCCGGCAGACACCGTTTTCCATGATCAGGTCGAGCGCAAAATACTCGACATAGAAGTCCGCATCGTAGCGCAAGCTCTGCTGATACAGCGTGTGGAGCATCGCATGCCCCGTGCGGTCGGCGGCGGCGCAGGTGCGCTGCACCGGCGGACCCTCGCCCATGTTCTGCATGTGACCGCCGAACGGCCGCTGATAGATGGTGCCATTCTCGTTGCGGCTGAACGGCATGCCGGCATGCTCAAGCTCGATCACGGCCTGCGGCGCTTCGCGCACCATGTACTCGATTGCGTCCTGGTCGCCGAGCCAGTCCGACCCCTTGACGGTGTCGTACATGTGCCAGGTCCAGTGATCGGGCGAGTTGTTGCCCAGGCTCGCCGCAATGCCGCCCTGCGCCGCAACCGTGTGGCTGCGGGTCGGGAACACCTTGGTGATGCAGGCGGTCTTGAGGCCCGTCTCGGCGATGCCCATGGTGGCGCGCAGCCCAGAGCCGCCGGCGCCGACCACCACCGCGTCGTAGGTGTGATCGATGATCTTGTAAGCGGCTGGCATCAGACGGCGGCTCCGGTGAAGGCGACCTTCAGGATCGAGAAGATGGCGATGGCGCCCAGCCCATAGGCCCAGACGTTGCGCAGGACGAGCATCACGATGCGGCTTTCGTCATGCTGGTAATCCTCGATTACCGTCTGCAGCCCCATGCGGAAGTGGCTGAACACCGACAGGATCAGCAACACCATCGGCAGCGCGACCCAGCCGGACGACAGCCAGCTGCGCACCGTCACAAAATCGTAAGCGGGGAGCCGCGCGATCGAGATCATGAACCAGGTCATCAGCAGGAAATTCGATCCCGCCGTCATGCGGTGGTGAAGCCACCCATGCGCGCCTTCCTTGGCGCTGCCCAGGCCGCGGACGCGGCCGATGCTGGTGCCAGTACCCATTACTTGAACCCCAGATAAAGCCAGAACAGCACGGTCAGCGTCACCGACACGATCATGGTCGCCAATGCGGCCATCTTGTTGCGCTTCAGTTCAAAGCCGGCGCCGGTGTCCATCACCAGGTGCCGGATACCGCTCGCCATGTGCTGAAAAAAGGTCAGCGTCAGACCGATGCCGATGACATAGCCGAGCGCGCCGCCGGCCCATTCCACAAATACATGGCGGAAGGTGGCATAGGCCCCTTCGCCGCCCGCGATCGCCGCCAGCCACCAGACCAGCACCGTGGCCCCGACCGTGGACATGCCGACGCCGGTAACGCGATGAAGGATCGAGACCAGCATGTGCGGGCCCCATTTATAGACCTGCAAATGCGGGCTGATCGGGCGGGCGGAGTTGCGCAAGGCCAAGGCAAGCGTCCTCGAAACGGCGGAAGGTGTTTGCGACCTATTAGGCCGCCCTTCCTCGGATGCAAGCGCCGGGGGTTTCCCTAACCTCGCCTTAACCACTCCGACAGTACCCCTGCTTTCAAGCGAACCGACCCATCGCCGGAGACCAGTGCCTTGCCCCGTTCCGACCTTCCTGCTCCCGGTTCCATCGCTGCCACCATCGACATGGGGGCGAGGCTGCGCGCTTTCGATACCGACGGCACGTTGCAGGAGCGAGCGCGCGCGGTGTGGGCGATCATCGAGCCCGATGCGGGCGAGGTGGTGGAACAGTATTGGGCACAATGGCTGCTGGCCAACCCGGGGCAGCGGCACTGGGTGCAGCACGAACACGACCAGCGCATCGCACTTGGCAAGGTGTTCCTGCGCAATCGTTTCTGCGACCTGGCAGGTCATGCCTGGGTGGAGTCGATGGAGCGATCGGTCGCCATGGGCTACCGTGCAGGCATTTCTACCATGGAACTGCTGGCCATGACCTCGGCCAGCGACCGCGTGGCACTGGCCATCCTGATGCGCCGTGCGGGGCTTACCGATCCGGCGTTGAAGACGCACATCGACACACTGATGGCGCTGTACGGCATCGAGACGGAGATCACCGTCGAGGTCTACAACGGATTTCTGCGCCATAGCTCCCAGGTCAGCCGGGCGAAGCTGGCGGGTGAATTCCGCGAAAGCATCGGTGGCACCGTCGAGGTCGCCAGCCGCGAGAGCACTTCGTTGCGCCGCCAGGGCGAGCAGGCGTCTTCGCTCGCACGCGGCATGCTCGGCAAGACCAGCGAAGTTGCCGCGGCGGCAGAGGAATCGGCCGTTGCCATGCGGGAAGCGGCACAAACCTCCGCCGGCCTCATCCGCGCAATCGAGGATGCGCGCAGCGAAGTGGAAGCGGCAGCCGAAATCGCCACGCGCGCCTCCGCCCAGGCGACGCAGGCGGTGGGCATGAGCGAAGCGCTGTCCGATCACGCGAAATCGATCGAATCGATCCTGGGCCTGATCCGCGACATCGCCGGTCAGACCAACCTGCTCGCCCTCAACGCCACCATCGAGGCGGCGCGCGCGGGCGACGCAGGCCGCGGCTTCGCGGTGGTCGCACAGGAGGTGAAGAGCCTCGCCAGCCAGACCGCGCGCGCCACCGACGACATTGCCGCCAAGATCGCCGCCATCCAGTCGGCGACGCGGTCCACGGTGGATACCAATGCCTCCATTCGCTCCACCGTCGCGGAGGTGCAGGAAAGCGCCGAACGGATTCGCTTTGCCATGGAAGCGCAGGCGCAGACGGTGACCGCGATCACCGCGGCGGTGGACGAAACCGCGCTTGCCGCCGATTCGATGAGCAACACGATCGCCGCCATTCGCGAGGACACCGAAACGGTGGCGTCGGAGATCGACGTCGTCGGCCGCGGCTTCGACGGCCTCGACGTCCGCCTCGCCAACCTCAAGAGCAGCGCCGGCGATTTTGTCGCCAAGGTCGCTTGATGAGCAGCGCCATGCCCCTTCCAAAGACAGCCGGCTGGAGCGGCGAGCAGCGCTCGTTCGTCGAACGCGTCCGCGACTACGACTGGGACGAGGCGATCCGCCCCACCGGTGCCGAGATCGACGCGGTGCTCACCGATAATGATTACCTCGCCATCTCCAGCGATTTCTGGCGCCATTACCTGTCGCTGGCGTCCACGCGCCACCTCGCCACTCGCTACGTCGGCGAGGCGCTGCAGGCAGCCATTCAGGACAGCGCCCGTTACGCGAAGCTGCGCTATGTCGCTCCTTATGGCGAAGGCTGGAAGGAGATGGCGGTGCGCCACGCGGAACGGTCCCGCACCGTAGGCGTGCCGCTGCCGTCCTTGCTGTCGGCGCTCGCCTTTGCCCACAGCACCACGCTCGCCCGGATCGCCGAGCGCCTCCGCGATCCGGCACGGATGCCGGTGGTTGCAGACGTGGTTCAGCGCCTGGCGCTGATCGAGGCCGATATCATGGCCTCGCACCTCGGCCGCACCGATCTGGAAGAGGTTCGCAACGAACGCGCCGGGCGATCCGTGGCATTCCGCGAGAGCATCGCGCAAGCGATCGACGTCACCGCGCTGCTGGGCAATACCATCCGCGCCCAGGCCGAAAGCGCCTTTGCCTCGACCCGCAGCGTTCAGGGCCGCACCAGCGAAGTCGCCGCCGCGGCCGAGCAGTCGGCGATGTCGATGCGCGAAGCAGCATCGGTTTCGGCGGGCCTGATCCGTGCCATCGAGGATGCCCGCACCGAGGTCGAGGCGGCCGCCGAGATCGCGCAGCGCGCCAGCGTCCAGGCCGGTCAGGCGGTCGGCATGAGCGAAGCCTTGTCCGAGCACGCCCGCTCGATTGAATCGATCCTGGGCCTGATCCGCGACATCGCGGGCCAGACCAATCTCCTCGCCCTCAACGCCACGATCGAGGCAGCCCGCGCGGGTGACGCCGGGCGCGGCTTTGCGGTGGTGGCGCAGGAGGTGAAGAGCCTCGCCAACCAGACCGCACGCGCGACGGACGACATTGCCGCCAAGATCGCCGCCATCCAGTCCGCCACGCAGGGCACCGTGCAGACTAATGCCGGTATCAAGGCGACGGTCGCCGATGTCCAGGATTCGGCCGATCGCATCCGCTTTGCCATGGAAGCGCAGGCGCAGACGGTGACCTCGATCATCGCCGCCGTGGACGAAACCGCGCTGGCCGCCGACTCCATGAGCCACACCATCTCGGCGATCCGCGAGGACGCCTATGGCATGGCCTGCGAGATCGATACGCTCGGCCATGCCTTTGCCGAGATCGACGATCAGCTTGGCGAACTGAAGCAGGCGGCCGACAAGTTCTCGCGCGATCCCGAGTGAGGCTGCCAGTCTGACAAAACGCAGCCCCGCGATCGCCGGGGTGACGGGGGCACGCCAGCCACGCTACAGCGGCAGGCATGACCAGCATCCTTCTCACCGGTTCGTCGCGCGGCATCGGCGCGGCCACCGCCCTTGCCCTTTCCAGCGCCGGCGCGCGCGTCATCGGCCACGGCACGCAAAGCGGCATCGCGGCCGACTTCGACGATCCGGCAGGCCCTGAGGCGCTGTGGCGCACTGCACTTGAGCAGGCGGGCGGCACGATCGACGTGCTCGTCAACAACGCTGGCGTGTTCGAGGCGAACCCGCTCGACGCCGAGGATGACGCCTGGCTCGCGTCATGGGAGCGGACCATGCGCGTCAACCTCACCGCCTCCGCACAGCTCTGCCGGCTTGCCGTGCTCCACTGGCAGCAACGCCGCGTCGGCGGCCGCATCGTCAACATCGCCAGCCGCGCCGCCTATCGCGGCGACAGCCCCGCCCACTGGCATTATGCCGCGTCCAAGGCGGGCATGGTGGCGATGACCAAGACGATCGCGCGGGGCTATGCGCGCGAGGGGATCCTTGCCTTTGCGATCTGCCCCGGCTTCACCATGACCGGCATGGCCGAGGATTATCTCGCCAGCCGTGGCGGCGATGCGCTGCTGGCCGACATTCCGCTCGGCAAGGTCGCCGATCCCGAAGAGGTCGCGTCCGTCGCCCGCTATTGCGCGCTGGAGGCGCCGCCCTCGATGACCGGCGCCGTGATCGACGTGAACGGAGCCAGCTATGTCCGCTAGTGCGTGGAAGGTGACCCTGCCCTGCACGCGGGCGGAAGCGGAAGCGATCGACACGGCCGAGCCGGCGCTCGACGCCGTGCTGATGACCAGCGAGGAAGTGGAGGACGATGTCGAGCGGTGGCGGCTCGATGCCTATCTGGAGGACGAGCCCGATGCGGCGACGATCGCCGCGTTGCGCGCGCTGCTACCGAGCGCGGCGGGCGTCGAACCGCGAATCGAGGCGCTTGGCGATGCCGATTGGGTGGCGATGAGCCAGGCCGGGCTGGAGCCGATCCGTGAAGGGCGCTTCGTGGTCCACACCAGCGCCTTTCCGGCCGAGGCACCGGCGAACGGCCGGGCCTATCTGATCGATGCCGGACAGGCGTTCGGAACGGGCCACCACGCCACGACCTCCGGTTGCCTGGCGATGCTGGACGGGCTGTCGGATCGCACGTTCGGCAATGTCATCGACCTTGGCACGGGCACCGGCCTGCTTGCCTTTGCCGCGCAGCACCTGTGGCCAGCGGCCACGATCACCGCGACCGATATCGACCCGATCGCGGTTCAGGTGACGCGCGAGAACATGGCGGCCAACGACGTCGCGAATCTGCAGCTGATTGTCGCGGACGGCGCGCGCGATCCGGGCATCGCGGCCCGCGCACCATATGATCTGGTGATCGCCAACATCCTCGCCGGCCCGCTGATCGCCATGGCGCCCGAGGTGACGGCGATCGCCGCGCCCGGCGCGAGCGTGGTGCTGGCGGGACTGCTCACCCGGCAGGCGGACGAGGTGATCGCCGCCTATGCCGCGCAGGGCTGCGCGCTGGCCGCCCGCGACGTGCGGGGGGACTGGACGATCCTGCGGCTCACCGCCGGTGCGGCGCACGGGTCGGGAACGGCGGCGACCGGTGACCGCGGGGCATGGGCAACCGACAGCTGAAGCGCCGTCACGCGGCGGGCGGTTGCCACAGCTCGATCGGGTTGCCTTCCGGGTCATGCAGGCGCGCAAAGCGGCCGGCGCCGGGCTGGTTCCATTCAGCCTTGGTGATCACCTCGGTGCCGGCGGCGCGGAGCCGGTCGAGCGTGGCGTCCATTTCGCTGACCCGCAGGTTCAGCATCCAGGCCTTCTCGCGCGCGAAATAGTCGCTGTCCTGGGGGAAGGGGGCAAAGACGACCGGCCCGCCTTGCGTCTTCCACGTCCACTCTTCCGGATCGCCCGTTCCTTCGGCGGCGCAGCCTGGGCCGATGCCCAGATGCTCGGCGTACCAGCTCGCGAGCGCTTCCGGCCCGTTCGAACGAAAGAACAGGCCACCGATCCCAAGCACCGCCATCATCCGTCTCCCCGTGTTATCCCGTGGCGCTCGCCTTCGCCCGTGCATAGCCTTGCGTGCCGCGCGTGATCACCGCGTCGCCCTCGACGATCTCCGCCACCGGGATATCCGGCAGCTGCTTCAGCTCGTCGTACAACGGCGCAAAGTCGGTCTCGACCGTCAGCCGCAGCAGCTCGTCGAAGCTCGGGATCACGAAATAGTTCTGCTGGAAATCGTCGATCCGATAGTCGGTCCGCATCACCCGCGCGAGATCGAGCTTGATGCGGTTGGGGCTGGGATCGTCGAGCGCGAAGCGGCTTTCGGCATAGCTCGACACGATGCCCGAACCATAGATGCGCAAGCCTTGAGGCTCGGCGATCAACCCGAACTCGACCGTGTACCAGTAGAGCCGGCCGAGATACTTCAGCGCATCCATCCCCAGCGCTCGCTGCCCGCCGCGGCCATAGGCCTCCAGATAGTCGGCGAACACCGGGTCGGCGAGCATCGGCACGTGCCCGAACACGTCGTGAAAGACGTCCGGCTCCTCCAGATAGTCGAGCTGGTCGGGGCGCCGGATGAAGTTGCCCGCGACGAACCGGCGGTTGGCCATGTGGTCGAAGAACACATCGTCGGGCACCAGCCCCGGCACCGCCACCACCTGCCAGCCGGTCAGCGCCATCAGCCGATCCGACAATTCGCGGAAATCGGGAATGCCCGGCTTGGACAGCTTGAGCACGTCGAGCCCGCGCAGATACGCGTCGGAGGCACGGCCCGGCAGCAGCTTGGCCTGCCGCGCGAACAGCGTGTCCCAGGTGTGGTGCTCCTCGGGCGTGTAGTGCGCCCAGTCCTGCGGCACCGTCCAGTCGGTGGCGGCGCCCGGCGGGGGCGAGTCGAGCAGCTGCGTATCGTCGGCCATGCGCTTGCCCTATCATGAAGCGGTGCATGTCCGAAACGCTCCCGCCCGCTCCAGAGTTGCCCTCCGCCGTACCGCCGGCATTGTCGCGGCGGCGGTGGCGCTGCTGCTCGGCGGCTATATGGCGGCAGGCCTGATCGGCGGCGCCGTGCCGGCCAACCCGCAATGGCGGGCACCGGCACAAGGCGTCGAGATCGTGGTGGAGAGCAACGGCATCCACACCGGCATCGTCATGCCCAAGGTTGCGGCGGGCGTTGATTGGCGCGGCGTCTTTCCGGCGGCGGACCTTGCCGAACCGCGATTCGGCGGCTGGGATCATGTCGCGGTCGGCTGGGGCGAGCAGGGCTTTTATCTCGGCACGCCGCGCTGGCGCGATGTCCGGCCGGGCGTGGTGCTGCTTGCCGTGATCGGCAGCGACGCCACTTTGCTGCATGTGGAGCACGTACCGATGCCGCGAGCCTCCGCCGACGAGCGGCACGTGATCCTGCGCCCGGAGGAATATCGACGCCTCGCCGCCTTCATTCGGGCGGCGATCGTGCCTGGTGGCCGGCATTACCCCGGCTATGCACAATACGACGTCTTCTACCAGGCACGGGGACGGTACACCGCGCTGCACACCTGCAACGCCTGGACCGGCGACGCGCTGCGCCATGCCGGCGTCCGGGTGGGCGCGTGGACGCCCTTTCCCGCCACCGTCATGAACTGGTTCTAGTTTCTGGCCGCCTGGTAGCCGTCGTACTGCCGGCAATCGGAATCGTCGGGCGTGTGGCGGCAACGCTGCGCCCATTCGCGCCGTTCGCGTCCTTCCTTCGCCTCTTTCTTGCGCATCTTGCGGCCATAGTTGCGATCGGCTTCGGATTGGCTGGTCGTTGTCCAGTCGACTGCCTTGCTCGCGACCTTGACGGGCGCGGTGACGACGCTGGCAACGGTGCGCACGCACCCGCCCAGCGGCATCAGCGCCACCGGCAGCAACAGAATCAACGCTTTACGCATCACGAACGCTCCTCCGCCCACGCATCCCGCGCGGCAACACCCGATGCCGGATAATCGGTGAAGAATCCATCGATGCCAAGGCGCAGCGCCGCCTTTATCTCGCCCAGGAGATCGCCCGCCGAGCCGGCATCGTCGCCGACGCGAAAAGGCGTTGCGAGGAACTGGTTCTCGACACGAAAGGTCCAGGGGTGGACGTGGAGCCCCGCCGCATGGGCTTCGGCGACCAGCGTAGAGGGGCCCGCGTCGGTGGCAAGCTGGCTCTTGTTGGGGCCGATCCCGAAGGCATAGCGGGCGATCTCCCGCAGCCCGGCAGGCGTGGTCATCGTCGCATAGCTCGGCTGCGCACCGTCGGCGGGGCCGCCGCTTTCGTCGGTCAGCTGGATCAGCCGCACCCGCGTCAGCGTCGCCAGCCGGCGCAGGTTGTCCACCTCAAAAGACTGAATGAACACCGGCGCCTCCGCGCTGTCCCATCCCGCCTGTTGCAGCGCGTGGAGAAGCGAATCGTCGGCGGGCAGGCCGATGCCGGCGAAATAGGTCGGGTGCTTGGTTTCGGGGTACACGCCGATGGTGCGCCCCGTCGCAGCGCTGGCGCGGCGGGCGAGCGCGATCACCTCGGCAAAGGTCGGCACCTCGAAACGTCCGTCATAAGCGCTGTTGGCGGGGCGCAACGCGGGGAGCCGTTCGCGCGCGCGCAGCGTCTTCAGCTCGGCCAGGGTGAAATCCTCGGTGAACCAGCCCGTGACGGGGCGACCGTCGATCAGCTTGGTGGTGCGCCGGGCGGCAAAGGTCGGGTGGTCGGCGACGTCGGTTGTCCCCCCGATCTCATTCTCGTGCCGCGCGACCAGCACGCCATCGCTGGTCGGCACCAGGTCGGGCTCGATCACGTCGCAGCCCTGGTCGATCGCGAGCTGATAGCCGGCCAGCGTATGCTCGGGACGCTCGCCGCTGGCGCCGCGGTGCGCGATCACGAGGGGAGTGGACCAAGGCCGGATCACCCCTCCCCTATGCCCCATCGCGGCCCCGGGCGCGAGCATCAACATTCCGGCGGAAACCATCGCCCCTCGGCGCGTTACGGGCCTGTCGGACAAAGGGGCTCCCTGCATGCACTTCACCATCAATGGCCAATCCTACGAGGCGGAGCCCGATATCCGCACCTCCGTGCTCGACCTGTGCCGCGAGCATCTTGGCCTGACCGGCAGCAAGAAGGGCTGCGACCATGGCCAGTGCGGCGCCTGCACCGTGCTGATCAACGGACGGCGGGTGAATTCCTGCCTGACATTGGCGGTGATGCATCAGGATGACGAGATCGTGACCATCGAGGGTCTCGGCAGTCCCGAAGACCTGCACCCGATGCAGGCGGCCTTCGTCGCTCACGACGGCTATCAGTGCGGCTATTGCACCCCCGGCCAGATCTGTTCGGCGGTGGGCATGCTCGATGAGGTCAAGAAGGGCTGGCCCAGCCACGCGTCCGCCGACCTGACGGACGTCAGCTTCGACAACAGCGAAATCTCCGAGCGGATGAGCGGCAACCTGTGCCGCTGCTCGGCCTATCCCAACATCGTCGATGCCATTCGCGAGGTGGCCGACCAATCCGGCGACGAGGCGCTCAAGCCCGCGCGTCAACCGGCGGAGGCGGGCGCATGAAGACCTTTACCTACGAACGTGCCGGCAGCGTCGACGAGGCGGTGCGCGACTCGTCGGCTGGCGGCCGCTACATCGCCGGAGGCACCAACCTTCTCGACCTCATGAAGCTGCAGGTCGAGACGCCCGATAAGCTGGTGGACATAAGCCGTCTGCCGCTGGACCGCATCGAGGAGCGCGAGGACGGCGGCCTGACGATCGGCGCGCTCGTGCCCAACAGCGACCTTGCCGCCGACCCGCGCGTGATCGCCGGCTACGAGGTGCTGAGCCGCGCGCTGCTCGCGGGTGCTTCCGGGCAGCTGCGCAACAAGGCGAGCACCGGTGGCAACCTGCTTCAGCGCACCCGCTGCTATTATTTCTATGACACCGCGATGGCCTGCAACAAGCGCGAACCGGGCAGCGGCTGTTCGGCGATCGGCGGCTTCAACCGCATCCATGCGATCCTCGGCGCGTCCGAACACTGCATCGCGACCCACCCCAGCGACATGGCGGTGGCGATGCGCGCGCTCGATGCGGTGATCATCACGCAGAAGGCCGACGGCGACAAGCGCCGTATCTCGATCCACGATTTCTACCGTCTCCCCGGCGACACGCCGCAGATCGAGAACGTGCTGGAGCCGGGCGAGCTGATCACTCACGTCGAGCTGCCGGCCCCCGTCGAGGGCGCGCGGCACCTGTATCGCAAGGTCCGCGATCGTGCTTCCTATGCCTTTGCGCTGGTCTCGGTCGCCGGCGTGGTGCGGATGGACGGCGGCATGATCGCGTCGGCCGCGCTCGCCTTCGGTGGCGTCGCCCATATGCCGTGGCGAAACCCGGCAGTGGAAGCCGCGCTGGTCGGGAAGGCACCGTCTGCCCAGGCGTTCGAGGCCGCCGCCGACGCGCTGCTCGCCGACGCCAAGGGCTATGGCTCCAACGACTTCAAGATCCCCCTCGCCCGCCGCACGCTGATCGCGTCCTTGCGCGAACTGACCGGAGAATAAGCGATGTTCGGCATGGGCAACACCAACTCGCTGAAAATGGACGAACCGCAGCCGACGAGCTTGCTCGACACGGGCGCGCAACAGGTCATCGGCAAGCCCCTCGACCGCTATGAAGGACCGAAGAAGGTCTCGGGGCGCGCGATGTATTCCGCCGAATACCGGCTGGCCAACATGGCCTACGGTGTTCTGGTCGGCGTCGGCACGGGCGCCGGCAAGGTGCGCCACATCGATGCCGATGCGGTGAAGTCGCTGCCCGGCGTGATCGACGTGGTCACCGACTTCAAGCATTTCATCCGCAACTCCGGTCAGGGCGGCGAGACCAAGGCGCCGACCACCGGCGTCGAGGAGGTCGCCTATTTCGGGCAGGTCGTCGCGATCGTGCTGGGCGAAAGCTATGAGGCCGCGCGCGACGCTGCGCTCCAGCTGCCGGTGGATGTCGAGCCGGCGGAAGGTCGCTGGGACTTCGAGAAGCACAAGCACGAAACCGAAGAGCCGCCCGCCAACAACATCCCCGCCCATCAGAGCAAGGGCGATCTCGACGGCGCGATGGCCGAGGCGCCGGTGACGCTGGACGTCACCTACACCACACCCAGCCAGAACTCGGCGGCGATGGAGCCGCACGCGTCGGTGGCCTATTGGGACGAGGGCAAGCTCACCATCCTCGGCTCGTACCAGATCCCCAGCAAGGATGCGCAGCAGCTGGCTGACGCGCTCGGCGTGCGCTCCAGCCATGTGCGGATCATCTCGGAATATGTCGGCGGTGGCTTCGGGTCCAAGCTCGGCATCTCGCCGGAAAGCGCGGCGGCGGCGATCGCCTCCAAACAGCTCGGTCGGCCGGTCAAGGCGGTAATGCTGCGCCAGCAGGTGTTCGACGCCACCGTGCGCCGCTCCAATACCGAACAGCGCATCCGCTTTGCCGCCGGCAGCGACGGACGCCTGACCGGCATCGGGCACGAGACGCTGTGCGCCAACCTGCCGAACGAGGACTTCTTCGAGCCGACCGGCATCGGCACCCAGTCGCTCTATGCCGGCGAGAACCGGCTGATCACCCATGATCTGGTGCGCATGAACCTGACGTTGTGCGGTTCGATGCGCGCGCCGGGCGAAGCGGTGGGAATGATCGCGCTGGAATGCGCGATGGACGAGTTGGCAGAGAAGCTGGAGATCGATCCGATCGAGCTCCGCCGACGCAACGAGCCCGAGCGCGATCCGATGAAGGACGTGCCGTTCTCGACCCGCCAGCTGATCGGCTGCATGGAAGAAGGCGCCGAACGCTTCGGCTGGAACAAGCGCAACCCAACGCCCGGGCAGGTCCGGGATGGCGAGTGGCTGATCGGCATGGGCATGGCGGCAGCGACGCGCAGCAACCTGATCCAGAACGACAGCGCCAAGGTGACACTCGACGCGGCGGGCCATGCGACGATCGAGACGGCGATGACCGACATCGGCACCGGCACTTACACCGTGCTGGCGCAGGTGGCGGGCGAGCTACTCGGCCTCAACGCCGATCAGATCACGGTGAAGCTCGGCAACAGCGACGCGCCCCCCTCGGCGGGGTCGGGCGGGTCGTGGGGTGCGTGCGGCTCGGGCAGCTCGGTGTACCTCGCCTGCCAGCGCATCCGGGAGGAGCTTGCCAAGAAGCTCGGCGTCGACCCGGACGCAATGACGCTCAAGGACGGCCAGGCCATTGCCGAAAACCGCACCACGCGCATCGCGGAACTCGCCGGCGAGGGCATCGAGGCAATGGGCGAGATCAGCCCCGGCAAGCAGAAGGACGCGGTGACCCAATGCTCCTATGGCGCGCACTTCTGCGAAGTGGGCGTCAACCGGGTGACGGGTGAGGTGCGGGTGCGCCGCTACCTTGGCGTGTTCTCGGCAGGACGCATCCTCAACCTCAAGACCGCGCGATCACAGTGCCTTGGCGCGATCACGTTCGGCATCGGATCGGCACTGACGGAGGAGCTGGTCCACGACACCCGCAACGGCAAGGCGGTGAACCACGACCTTGCCGAATATCATGTGCCGGTGAATGCCGACGTGCCGCAGATCGAGGTGCACTTTCTGGAAGAGCGCGACATCCACACCAACCCGCTCCACGCCAAGGGGATCGGCGAACTCGGCATCTCCGGCGCGCCCGCGGCAGTGGCCAACGCCATCCACAACGCCTGCGGCGTGCGAATCCGGGACTTTCCGCTCACCCTCGACAAGATCCTGGGGGCACTACCCGCCGTGTAGGCCCGTCGCCGGCGGCCCTTTGCCCCGCCGCCGGGCGACACTAGATAGGCGCGGCGTCGCCGGCCGGTGACGATGCTGGCGGATGGGAAACGAATGGCCGACTTCACCATGGATGCGGAGTTCGGCCCGACCGCGCTCGACCGGGGCGTGCAAGGCGTCCTCGGGCGCGGCATCGATCGCATCGACGGCCCGCTGAAGGTCACCGGCCAAGCCCGCTACGGCTATGAACACGACGCGGGCGACGACGTCGCTTACGGCGTGGCGATCACCGCCGCAGGCGTCGCCAAGGCGCGCGTGCTCGGCTTCGACACGGCGGCCGCACGGGCATTGCCGGGCGTGATCGGCATCATCGTCGACGATCCCCGCATCGCCCGTCAGGCAGCGGGCTTCGCGCCGGCGGCACGCGGCAATGACCGGGTCGATCACTGGGACCAGGTGCTCGGCGTGGCCGTCGCCGACAGCTTCGAGGCGGCGCGCGCGGCGGCAATGGCGGTGCGCGTGCGCTACGAGGCCGAAGGGGGCCGCTTTGAGACGCTCGCCCATCAGGACGGCGCCAGCGGTCCGCCGAAGGACTCGCGCCTTCAGGACAGCGATAAGGGCGATCTCGACACTGCCATGGCGTCGGCATCGGCCAGCATCGATCAGGTCTACAGCACCCCCAATCAGGTCCATGCCGCGATGGAGCCGCATGCCTCGGTCGCGCAGTGGGAAGGCGACCGGCTGACGCTTCATTCCAGCCTTCAGCTGCTGAAATGGGCCAAGCCGATCCTGGCCGGGGCGCTCGACATCGCGCCCGAGCAGGTGCGGATCGTCTCGCCCTTCATCGGCGGCGGCTTTGGCGGCAAGGTGCTGGGGCCGGACGCGGTGCTGGCGGCGATCGCGGCGCAGAAGCTCGGGCGCCCGGTGAAGGTGGCCCTCACCCGCCAGCAGCTGTTCCACAACGTCTATCGCCGCACCGATACGCATCAGCGCGTGCGGCTTGCCGCTGATGCGGACGGACAGCTTACGGGGATCGGCCATGAGTCGGTGGTCAGCCAGGGGCCGGACGGCGGCTTCATGGAGCCGGTCGCGCTCGGCACCGTGTCGCTCTACGACGCCCCGGCGCGGCGCATCGGCCACAAAATCGTGACGCTGGACATGGTCATGGCAGGCGCGGTGCGGGCACCGGGCGAGGCGGTCGGCATGCTGGCGCTGGAAAGCGCGATGGACGAGCTGGCGGAAAAGCTGAACCTCGATCCCATCGCCTTTCGCCTGAAGAACGAGCCGCGGGTTGATCCCACCACGGGCAAGCCCTTCTCCACGCGCCGCTTCGTCGACTGCCTGACGCAGGGCGCGGACCGGTTCGGCTGGAACCGCCGCCAGCCCGCCCCGGGCGCGGTGCGGGACGGCGAGTGGCTGGTGGGCATGGGCGTCGCCGGTGCCGTGCGCATCAACCTGCTGATGGAATCGCAAGCGCGCGTGCGCCTCTCCCCCGATGGTCGCGCGACGATCGAAACCGACATGACCGACATCGGCACCGGCACCTACACCATCCTGGCGCAGATCGCGGGCGAGGCGCTGGGCCTGCCGGTCGAGTGCATCGATGTGGTGCTTGGCGACAGCGACCTGCCGCCCGCCGCCGGCTCGGGCGGCTCCTTCGGGGCGGCGAGCGCCGGCTCGTCGGTGGCATTGGCGTGCGAGGACATCGTTGCCACGCTTGCCGAGCGGATGGGGACCGACCCCGCCGACATGACGCTGAAGGACGGCCACGCCATTGCGGCCAACCGCCGCGTGCCGCTCGCGCAACTCGTCGGGGCGGCACCGATCGAGGCGATGGGGAGAATCGCGCAAGGCAGCAACGCGCAGCACTACAGCCAGGCGGCGCACGGCGCGCAATTCGCCGAGGTCGCAGTCAACGCGGTCACCGGCGAGGTGCGCGTGCGGCGGATGCTCGGCGTGTTCGAGGCTGGCCGCATCCTCAACGCCAAGACCGCGCGCAGCCAGGCGATCGGCGGCATGATCTGGGGCATCGGCTATGCGCTGCACGAGGATGCGGTGGTGGACCAGCGCTTTGGCCAGTTCGTCAACCACGACCTCGCGGAATATCACATCCCGGCCCATGCCGACGTGCCGCCGCTCGACGTCCTGTTCATCGAGGAGCCGGATACCAAGGCCAATCCGATCGGCATCAAGGGGCTGGGCGAGCTTTCCATTTCCGGCGCGGGCGCGGCGGTGACCAACGCCATCTACAACGCCTGCGGGGTGCGGGTGCGCGACTTCCCGCTGACGCTCGACAAGATCCTCGGCGCCCTGCCGCCGCTCTGAACCCTCTGAAAGAAGCAACATGGCCGAAAACGACAGCGTCCTCGCCGCCGCCCGGAACTGGAAGGGCCAGCCGATGGCGATCGCCACGGTGGTCTCCACCTGGGGCTCGGCGCCGCGCCCCAAGGGCAGTCACATGCTGGTGCACGCCGATGGCCGCTTCGAGGGATCCGTGTCCGGGGGCTGCGTGGAAAGCGACGTCCTCCAGACCGCAGCCGAAGTGATCGCCGGCGCACCGTTCCAGGTGAAGAGCTACGGCGTCGCCGATGACGCGGCCTGGGAAGTCGGCCTGCCCTGCGGCGGAGAGATCCAGGTGATGGTCCAGCCGGTTTCCGCCGAAGGGTTCGACCCCGAACTGTTCGACCGCATCGCCGACGCGCGCGACACCGGGCGAGCGCTGACCGTCACCACTGACCTTTCCAACGGCCACAGCGACGCCCGGCCGCTGGATACTGGCGCGGTGTTCGTCAACCGCTACGACCCCGCGCGCCGCCTGCTGATCGTCGGCGCGGTGCAGATCGCCCAGTCGCTCGCCGCGCTCGCCCGCACGCTGGGGATTGCGACGGTGGTGATCGACCCGCGTGCGCGGTTCCTGACCGAGGAGCGGTTTCCCGGCGTCACGCTGGACGACCGCTGGCCCGACGAGGCGATCGCCGGCTACTATCCGGGACCCTCGACGGCGGTGGTGACGCTCAGCCACGACATCAAGATCGACGATCCTGCACTGATCGAGGCGCTGAAGGCCCCCACCGGCTATGTCGGCGCGCTCGGCAGCCGCAAGAGTCACGCCGCCCGGCGCCAGCGCCTTCTCGCCGCGGGGCTTAGCGACGCCGACATCGACCGCATCGACGGGCCCGTCGGCATCGACATCGGCGCGATCGGGCCGTCGGAGATCGCGCTGTCCGTCGCCGCGGCGATGGTTGGCGCCTTTCATGCTGAGGCTTGAGAACAGCCTGCTCGTCCTGCTCGCGGCCGGCCGGTCGCGCCGCTTCGGCGGGAACGAAAGCAAGCTGACGCAGGAATGGGAGGATCGCCCGCTCGGCCTCCATGCCGCGGGCGCGCTAGGCGCATTACCGTTTCGCGGACGGCTGGCTGTGGTGGGCGATCTGACCCTCGACTATGCCGCGCTGGGGTTCGACGGGGTGCGCAACGAACACCGCGACGAGGGGATGGCGAGTTCCGTTCGGCTGGGCGTCTGCCACGCGCGCGAAATGGATGCGGAGGCGCTGGTGATCGCACTGGCCGACATGCCGCGCGTCACTGCGGCGCATGTCCGTCGGCTGTTCGATGCCAGCACGGACGAGCAGAGCGTGGTCGCCTCCAGCGACCGCCAAGCCGCCAAGCCCCCCGCCCTGTTCGGCCGCGGGCATTTCGACGCGCTGCTGGCGCTCACCGGCGACAGCGGCGGCAGGGAGCTGTTGAGGAACGCGACGCTGGTCTCCGCCGACGCCGCCGAACTGGTCGATATCGACACGCCGGCCGAACTGGAAGCGCTACGTGCCGCTACTCGTGCCGCAGAGCGTCGATCGGGTTGAGCGCCGCCGCCCGCCGCGCGGGAAAATAGCCGAACACCACCCCGATCACCGCCGAGATCGCGAAGGCGAAGATGTTGATGCCCGGATCGAACGTCCACGGCACCTGCATCAGCGGCGTCAGCAGGGCGATGATGCCCTGCGCGATCACCAGGCCGATGATGCCGCCGAGGCACGACAACGCTACCGCTTCCACCAGGAACTGGAGCAGCACCTCGCGCGCGACCGCGCCGATCGCCAGGCGGATGCCGATCTCGCGCGTCCGCTCGGTGACCGACACCAGCATGATGTTCATGATGCCGATTCCGCCTACCACCAGGCTGATCGCCGCGACGGTCGCGACGATCCGCGTCAACAAGGTCGTGGTGCCGGTCAGCGTGTCGGAGATCTGTTTTGTGTCGAAGATAAAGAAGTCGTCGTCCTTGCCATCGGCGATCCGCCGCCGCTCGCGCAACAGGTCGGTCAGCGATGCTTGCACCGCGCTGGTCGAATAGGCCTGGTCGACGCCGATCAGCATCAGCTTGATGTCGCGGCTGCCGGTGAAGCGGCGCTGCACCGCCTTGATCGGCATCACCACCGTGTCGTCCTGATCGCCCCCGAAGCCCGCCTGCCCACGCGCCGTCAGCACGCCGATGACGTCGCACGAGATGGTGCCGATGCGGAAGCGCTTGCCCACCGGCTCGCCGCGCGGAAACAGGTTCTTCTTCACCGTGTTGCCGATGATGCACACGCCCTTGCCCGCCTGCTCCTCGGCGCTCGTCCAGTACCGGCCGGACGCGAGCGGCCACGGTTGCACGGTGAAGGCGGCATTGGTGGTGCCGTTGATCGTCGTCGACCAGTTGGCGCCGTTGTAGATCGCGGTCGCCGCGGCGGACGCCTGCGGCGCGACGGCGGTGACGCCGGCGACCTGGTTGGCGATCGCATCGACATCCTCGGGCTTGAAGTCCGGCGGGCGCGGACCACCGCCGCCGCGGCCGAAACCCTGGCCCGGGCGGATTTGGAGAATGTTGGTGCCCAGCGCCGAGATCTGCTGCTGCACGGCCGCCGTGGTCGCCTTGCCGAGCGTCACCATGGTCACCACCGCACCGACGCCGATGATGATGCCCAGGATCGTCAGGAACGAACGCAGTTTGTGTCGCGCGATCGAACGCAGCGCAAGGAGCAGCGTGGTGCCGAACATCAATCCATCTCCGGCACGACGCCCTGACGGTGACCCGTCTCGACCCGCTCGACGAGGCCGTCCTTGAAGTGCACCACCGTGCGGGCGAAGGCGGCCATGTCGGGTTCGTGCGTGACCATCAGCACGGTGATGCCGCTGTCCTGGTTGAGGCCGGTGAGCAGCTCCATGATCTCCACCGACCGCTCGGAATCGAGATTGCCGGTCGGCTCGTCGGCAAGCAGCACGTCGGGCTGCGTGACGATCGCGCGGGCGATCGCGACGCGCTGCTGCTGACCGCCTGACAACTCAGCGGGCGTATGATCCCACCAGCGGTCGAGCCCCACTTTCTCCAACGCCGCCATCGCGGTCGCGCGCCGCGCCTTCTTCTCGTCACCGCGGTACAGCAGCGGCAGTTCGACGTTTTCGAGCGCACTGGTCCGCGACAGCAGGTTGAACCCCTGAAACACGAAGCCGAGATACCGGCGCCGCAGCAGCGCGCGCTGATCGCGGCCCAGCGTCTCTATATGGTGGCCGCGGAACAGGAACTCGCCCGCCGACGGCACGTCGAGGCAACCGAGGATGTTCATGGTCGTCGACTTGCCCGAGCCGGACGGCCCCATCACCGCCACGAAATCACCGGCGGCGATGTCGAGGTCGACGCCCTTCAGAGCCTGGAACTGGGTCGCGCCGCTGCCATAAACCTTGGTGACCCCGCGCAAGCGGATCAACGGCGCGGCGTCGGGTGACACAGCCACGGCGAAAGCGTTACTGGCCACCGCCCCCTCCGCGCCGGCTGCCGCCGCTCGACTTCTGCCGGCTGGAGGCGCCCGCACCGTCTGCGTCACTGGCGAGCTGGCCGGTGATGACCTGCGCGCCGGGCTTCAGGTTGCCGCTCAGCACCTCCGTGACGGTGCCGTTGGTATCACCGGTGGTGATCTGCACCGGCTGAGGCGTGCCGTCCGCGCCCTTGACGTACACGGTCTGTGTTGCGCCGCGGCCGACAGTCGCGGTGCGCTCGTTGGTACGTGGCCGGCGGAAGGTCAGCGACCCGGCGATGCCACCGCCGCTATCACCCTTGCCGGTGCTTGGCTTGAAACGAAGCGCCGCATTCGGGACCAGCAGCACGCCGTTGCGTTCGGACGTGACGATGTCCGCCGTCGCCGTCATGCCGGGACGCAGTTGCAGGCTGGGATTCGCGACGGTCAGGTCGGCGGCATAGGACACCACCTGCCCGGTCGTGGATGTCGTTGTGGTCGAGGAACTGGCCGAGCTGACGGTCAGGTTGGAGCCGAGATCGACACGGGTGATCGTCGCCGGAAAGGTCTTTCCGGGGAAGGCGTCGACAGTGAACGTCGCCTTTTGCCCGACCTGGACCTCGCCCACGTCCGCTTCGTCGATCGCCACCTCCAGCTTCATCTGGCTGAGGTCCTCGGCGATCACGAACAGGGTCGGCGTGCTGAACGATGCCGCCACCGTCTGACCGGGATCGACCTGCCGCGCCAGCACCACGCCGTTGACCGGCGAGCGGATGATGGCCCGCGCACGCTGCGTCTGGCTTTGCGACAGCAGCGCGCGGCTGGCGGCGACGGTGGACTGCGCCGCCTTCAGCGCGGCCACGGCGCGTTGGTAATCGGCCTGGCCGGTCTGCAGCTCTGTCTTGGAGGGCACGCGGCCGTTCGACAGACGGTACACCTCCTGCAACCGGGCGAGCTGCGCGCGTGCCTGCGCGACCGTCGCCTGCGCCTGACCGACCTGCGCCTGGTTGGCGTTGATCTGCGCCTGTTGCTGGCGGATCTGGTCCTCGATCTGCTGTGGGTCGATCAGCGCCAGCGGCTGGCCGGCCGTGACGCGGTCGTTGACGTCGACCACCACCTTGGTGACCAGGCCGGACAGCTGCGAGCCGACCGTCACCTGGTTGGTCGGCGCCAGCTTGCCGGTCGCGGAGACCGTCACCGTCAGGTCGCCGCGCGTCGCCGGCTGGGTCGCATAAGCGACCTGCGCGGCGCCACCGAACACGCAGCGCTGGACCAGCAGCGCAAGCAGCACCACGCCGATCGCGACCGCCACCCACTTCAGGTAACGCCGCCACGCAGGCGCCGGCTTCACGCCCAGAAATTCGTCGGTGCTTTGATCGGCCATCAGCGGGTCCCGGAAGGCAGGGGGGCAGCAATCGTCGGGGCGGCGGCGTCGCGCGGGGGCGCCTGCGGAACGACCGTGGCGTCCCAGCCGCCGCCGAGCGCCGCGTACAAGGCGATCAGCGCCGTCGCCTCGTCGCCACGCGCCTGACTGAGGCCGTTCCGCGCGGACAGCAAGGCGATCTCCTGCTGGTTCAGCGTGGTGAAGTCGGTCAGGCCCGCGCGATACTGGCTGCGGCTGAGGATCGCCGAATTGCTGGCGGCGTCAAAGGCGATCCGGAACTGCGCCTCACGCTCGCGCGCGCTGTTGAGCGCGACAATCGCGTTCTCCACGTCCTCAAGGCCGGTCAGCACCGTGCCCTTGTAGGCCGCCAGCGCGACGTCGGCCGCCGCTTCGGCCGACCGTACTTGGGCACGCAACCGGCCGCCGTTGAAGATCGCCTGTGTGAGCCCGGCGAACAGCCCGCCGGTGATCGCGTCGCCAAGGCTGCCGAGGCTGGTGGCGTTGGTCTGGATATTGCCGCTGATCGCCAGCGCCGGATAGAGCTGCGCCTTGGCGACGCCGATCTCGGCGGTCGCGGCGGCGAGGGAGCGCTCGGCAGCGCGCACGTCGGGCCGCTGGCGCAAGGTATCGGCGGGGATGCCCACCCCAACGGTCGCCGGGCCGGTCGGGATCGGCCGCGCCGACGCCATCAGCGGCCGAAGCGCACCCGGTGCCTGGCCGGTCAGCACGCCGAGGCGAGCAACGGCGGCGTCATACTGCTGCTGGAACTGCGGGATGGTGGCGGCGGTCTGCGCCCTTTGCGTCCGCGCCTGCTCGACGTCGAGGCTGGAGACCAAGCCCGCCTGCACGCGGAACCCGGCGATTTCCAGATTGTCGTCCTGGATGGCCAGGCTGGCGTGTGCGTTGGCGAGCTGCGCCTGATAAAGCCGCGCGAGCACGTAGTTGCGCGCCACTTCGCTTTCGACGGAGATCAGCACCGTGGCATAGTCGTACCCCGCCGCCGCTTCCTGCGCGCGGCTCGCCTCGATCGTGCGGCGCACCTCGCCGAACACCCCCACCTGATACTGCGCGTCGAGCCCCAGCGAGAAGCTGTCGCCCGACCCGCGACTGATCGTCGTCACCGTGCCGTCGGGGAGCGTGTAGCTGCTGGTGCCACCGATCAGGTTCTGCGATCGGTTGTATCCCGCCGAGCCGGTAACCGTGGGGAGCAGGCTCGCCCGGCTCTGCACCAGCGCCTCCCGCGCCTGACGCACGCGGCCAACGGCCTGCGCGATGTCGGTATTAGCGGTGCGCGATTGCTCCACCAGCTGGCCGAGCACGGGGTCGTCGAACCTGCGCCACCAGCGCGTCAGGTCTTCGGCCGTCCGCGCGGCGGGCACCGACCAGTTGTCCGGCACGCCCAGCGCCGCGGGCGTCTGCGGCCGGTAGTTCGGCCCGACGGTGCAGCCCGTAAGGCCCGCGGCAAGCAGCAAGGAAGCACGGGTGCGACGCATAGGCGTACTAGATGGCCAGCACACCTGCCGCCGTCCAGCGATATTATGTCGCAATTTGTTGCAAGGGCTATTCCAGCTCCAGGATCACCTGATCGACCGCCAGGCTTTCCCCCGCCTGCGCCTGCACCGCCTTCACCCGGCCGCTTTTCTCCGCGCGCAGCAGATTCTCCATCTTCATCGCTTCCACCACCGCCAGCGCCTGGCCCGCCTCCACCTTGTCGCCGGCTGCGACATCGAGGCGGACCAGCAGGCCCGGCATCGGCGCGAGCAGGAACTTCGACAGATCCGGTGGCACCTTGTCGATCAGGTGGCGGGCGTAGGGCGCGACGCGCGCCGGCAGCACGCGCGCGACATGGGCGGCACCGCGCGCGGTCAGGCGAAAGCCGGTGCGGGTACGGGCGAGCTTCACCGACAGCGTCTCGCCGTCGCCGATCTCCGCATGAACCAGGCGATCGCCGGGCGTGTATTCAAGCGACAGGTCGATCTCCTCGCCACCAACGACCAGCGTGTCCTCCGCCAGCAACACCTGATGCTCCGCGCCCGAGATGCGTACCACCCACTCTCCCGGCGGCGGGAGGCGACGACCAAGCTGGCCTTCCGTCCGCCGCGCGCGGTCCGCCTCGGCGGTCGCAGCGAAGGCGGCAATGGCGGCGAGGTTACGCAGCAGCGCCGCATCGGCCGGCGCCCCGTGGAAACCGTCCGGATATTCCTCCGCGATGAAGCCGGTGGTGAGCGCGCCTTCGCGAAAGCGCGGATGCTGCATCACCGCCGACAGGAAGTCGATGTTGTTGCCTACGCCCTCCAGTTCGAAGGCGTCGAGGGCGGCAACCTGGAGATCGGCCGCCTCTTCGCGGGTCGGCGCCCAGGTGATCAGCTTCGCGATCATGGGATCGTAGAACATGCTGACCTCGCCGCCTTCACGAACGCCGTCGTCGACGCGGACGTAGGCCTCGGATGTGACCGGCTCCCCCTGCCCGTTCGTGCTGAGCGAAGTCGAAGCACGTGCCTCGGACACGCCCTTCGACAAGCTCAGGGCGAACGGCTGTTGGTGAGCTTGCACCTCGGGCGGGCTGTACCGCACCAGCCGGCCCATGCTTGGCAGGAACCCGCGATACGGGTCCTCCGCATAGACGCGGGTCTCGATCGCCCAGCCGTCGAGCTTCACCTCGTCTTGCGCGAACGCGAGCGGTTCGCCCGCAGCGACGCGGATCATTTGTTCGACGAGGTCGAGGCCGGTGATTGCCTCCGTCACCGGATGCTCGACCTGGAGCCGGGTGTTCATTTCGAGGAAGTAGAAACCCTGCCCGGTCGTGTCGGCGCCCGAGACGATCAGCTCGACGGTGCCGGCGGAGTAATAGCCTACCGCGCGTGCCAACGCGACCGCCTGCTCGCCCATCGCGCGGCGCATCTCGGGCGTGACGAATGGCGACGGCGCTTCCTCCACCACCTTCTGGTGGCGGCGCTGGATCGAGCATTCGCGCTCGCCGAGGTAGAGGACGTTGCCGTGCTGATCGCCGAGCACCTGGATCTCGATATGGCGCGGGCTCTCGATGAACTTTTCGATGAACACGCGGTCGTCGCCGAAGCTCGCCAGGCCTTCGCGCTTGGTCGCCTCGAAGCCCTCGCGCACGTCCTGCTCGGAATACGCCAGCCGCATTCCTTTGCCGCCGCCGCCGGCCGAGGCCTTCATCATCACCGGATAGCCGATGTCGGAGGCGATCCGCACCGCCTCGTCGGTGTCGGCGATCTCGCCGAGGAAGCCGGGGACGACGTTGACGCCCGCCGCCTTGGCGAGCTTCTTGGACTCGATCTTGTCGCCCATCGCCGCGATGGCATTGGGCGGCGGCCCGACAAAGGCGATCCCCGCCTCGGCGCAGGCGCGCGCGAAGCTCTCGCGCTCGGACAGGAAGCCGTAGCCGGGATGGATGCAGTCGGCACCCGTCTCCTTGGCGGCGAGCAGGATCAGCTCGGCCTTGAGATAGCTCTCGGCAGCGGGCGCGGGGCCGAGGCGGACGCTCTCGTCAGCCATCAGCACGTGCGGGCTGCGCGCGTCGGCGTCCGAATAGACCGCCACGGTCGCGATCCCCATCCGCTTGGCGGTGCGCATTACGCGGCAGGCGATCTCGCCACGGTTGGCGACCAGGATTTTCTTGAACAAGACCCCGTTCTCCTTTTTATTGAGGGTTACGTGAGTGATCGTTCAGCGATTGGTCCCGCAGCCACTTGGTTGTGCACTCGATCGAACCATTCGAGTTGCCCGGCAGAAGTATCAGACGTTCGTGATCGCCACCTAGTGGTTCGGTGCGGACATGCCGGATCCCACACGTGAAAGCAGCTCCCAAAACTTTTCCCATTTCGGGCCCGGAGCCGTGTGCCAGCTCCGTTTCGCGAGCCGCGCACGATGCAACCAGACCGGCCGCAGAAAGCAGAAAGGTAAACCGAAATGCAGCTTTTCGCATGGATCCTCCTCTTCACCCCCGCCACACCAGCGCCTTGAGCTGCGCCGTCCGCTCGCGCGTCAGCCTCGTCCTGCAGCGGGCCTGCGTCATCGGCTGGATCGAGCCGCTGGCGAACTCACCGCCCTCGATCGTGCACTCGCGGTCGCGAAACTGGATCCAGGCGCGCTGGCTCGCGAGCAGCGCCGCCGCATAGCCGAAGCCGCCGCCGCGCGAGCCGTCCGCCGCGTCGCGGCCCTTCATGTAAGCGTAGGTGGTCCGCCACTGCCGGGTCATCGCGGTGTCGGCGCTCGTGTATTCGAGCCCGGAGCAGCGGTTCATCTCCACCTGGGAGCGCGGGCTGTTGCAGCCCGGCGCCACCGGGGCAGCCGCGGCGAGAAGCAGGATCAGCAGCATGGGGTCTCCTTGACGCGCATCGGTTCCTCTCCCTCCATCGGCCTCAGCCCGAGCTTGGCGAACAATGCGGCGTCGGCGCTGTCGCCGGCATTGCCGGTGGTGAGCAGCTTGTCGCCGGTGAAGATCGAGTTGGCGCCGGCCATGAAGCACAAGGCCTGCGCCGCCTCGCTCATCGACTCGCGCCCGGCCGACAGCCGCACCATCGAGCGCGGCATGGTGATGCGCGCGGCGGCGACGACGCGAACGAACTCAATGTCGTCGATGCGCGCCATCGGCGTGTCGGCGAGCATGTCGCCGAGCGGCGTGCCCCGGATCGGCACCAGCGCGTTGACCGTGACGCTCTCCGGATGGCGCGGCAGTGTCGCCAGCGCATGGACGAAGCCGACGCGGTGGCTGCGCGTCTCGCCCATGCCGACGATGCCGCCGCAGCACACCGACACGCCCGCCTCGCGCACGTTCGCCAGCGTCTCCAGCCGATCGTCGAAGGTCCGCGTCGAGACGATGTTGCCGTAATTCTCCGGCGCGGTGTCGATGTTGTGGTTGTAGTAATCGAGCCCCGCATCGGCGAGCGCCTGCGCCTGTTCGGGCGAGAGCATGCCCAGCGTCATGCATGTCTCCAGCCCCATTGCCTTCACGCCCGCGATCATCTGCGCGACCTTGGGAATGTCGCGCTCCTTGGGGGAACGCCAAGCCGCGCCCATGCAGAAGCGTTGCGACCCCGCCGCCTTCGCCTCGGCAGCGCTCGCCAGCACCGCATCGACGTCCATTAGTTTCTCGGCCTTCAGCCCCGTCTCGACGAACGCGGACTGCGAGCAATAACCGCAATCTTCGGGGCAGCCGCCGGTCTTGATCGAAAGCAGCGTGCACAGTTGCACCTCGTCGGCGGCCTGATGCGCGCGATGGACGGTCTGGGCGCGGAACAGCAGTTCGGTGAACGGCAGGTCGAACAACGCGGTGATCTCCGCGCGCGTCCAGTCGGTGCGGATGGCGGTTTCCGTCCCTTCTCCCGTTCGTGCTGAGCTTGTCGAAGCACGTGTTCCAAGCGTGTCGTCATTGGCACGCCCTTCGACAAGCTCAGGGCGAACGGTTGTTTGCAAAGTCATTCCGCAGCTTCCTGAGTGTCACCCTCCGGCGGCATGTTGTGGCCAAGCAGGCGCAGCACTTCCTCCGCCGCCTCCACCAGGTTGGTGCCGGGCCCGAAGATCGCCTGCACGCCCGCGTCGCGCAACGCCTGGTAATCCTGCGCCGGGATCACCCCGCCGGCGATCACCTTGATGTCGGCGCGCCCGGCCTCGCGCAGGTGGTCGATCAGTTCGGGGATCAGCGTCTTGTGCCCGGCCGCGAGGCTGGAGGCGCCGACCACGTCGACGTCGCGCTCGATCGCCAGTGCCGCCGCTTCGGAGGGGGTCTGGAACAGCGGCCCGGGCACGATGTCGAATCCCAGGTCACCGAACATGCTCGCCACTAGGTTGGCGCCGCGGTCGTGGCCGTCCTGCCCCATCTTGGCGACGAGCATGCGGGGCTTGCGTTCCATCCGCCGTTCGGTCGAAGCGACCCCGTCGATCAGCCGCGACCAGCGCGCATCGCCCTTGTAAGCACCGCCATAGATGCCGCTGACCGGCGTCGGCTGCGTCCCGTAACGGCCGAACGCCGCCTCCAGTGCCGCGGAAATCTCGCCCAGCGTGCACCGCGCCCGCGCGCACTCCACGGCCAGCGCCAGCAGGTTGTCGTCGGCTATTGCGCCCCGCCGCAGGGCACCAAGCGCCGCCATCGCCGTCGCCTCGTCCCGGCCTGCACGGGTGCGCTCGATGCGCGCGATCTGGGCCTCGCGCACCGCGTGGTTGTCGACGTCGAGGATGTCGATCGGATCCTGCGCGGCAAGGCGATACTTGTTGACGCCGACGATGACGTCCTCACCGCGGTCGACCTTGGCCTGCCGTGCCGCCGCGGCTTCCTCGATCATCGCCTTGGGCCAGCCGGCGGCGACCGCGTTGGCCATGCCGCCCTCTGCCTCGACCCGCTCGATGATCGCCCACGCCTTGTCCACCAGCTCCTGGGTCAGTGCCTCGACATAGTAGGAGCCGCCGAGCGGATCGACGACATGCGTGATCCCCGCCTCTTCCTGCAGCACCAGTTGCGTGTTGCGGGCTATCCGCGCGGAAAAGTCGGTGGGGAGCGCGATCGCCTCGTCGAGCGCGTTGGTGTGGAGCGACTGCGTGCCGCCGAGCGCCGCCGCCAGCGCCTCGATCGTGGTGCGGATGACGTTGTTGTAGGGGTCCTGCTCGGCAAGGCTGACGCCCGACGTCTGGCAATGCGTGCGCAGCATCTTGGAGCGCTCGTCCTTGGCCCCGAGCTCGGTCATTACCCGGTGCCACAGGGTGCGCGCCGCGCGCAGCTTGGCGACTTCCATGAAGAAGTTCATGCCGATCGCGAAGAAGAACGACAGCCGGCCGGCGAACTTGTCGATGTCGAGCCCCGCCGCCATCGCTGCGCGGGCGTATTCGCGGCCGTCGGCGATGGTGAAGGCGAGCTCCTGCACCTGCGTCGCCCCGGCTTCCTGCATGTGATAGCCGGAGATCGAGATGGAGTTGAATTTCGGCATCTCGGCGGAGGTATAGGCGATGATGTCCGCGATGATCCGCATCGATGGCTCGGGCGGGTAGATATAGGTGTTGCGGACCATGAACTCCTTGAGGATGTCGTTCTGGATGGTCCCGTCGAGCTGCGCGCGCGCGACCCCCTGTTCCTCGCCGGCAACGATGAAGAAGGCGAGGATCGGGATCACCGCACCGTTCATGGTCATGCTGACGCTCATCTGGTCGAGCGGAATGCCGTCGAACAGGATCTTCATGTCCTCGACGCTGTCGATCGCGACGCCCGCCTTGCCGACGTCGCCGACCACGCGCGGGTGGTCGCTGTCATAGCCGCGATGCGTGGCAAGATCGAAGGCCACGGACAGGCCCTTCTGTCCGGCGGCGAGGTTGCGGCGGTAGAAGGCGTTGCTCTCCTCGGCGGTGGAGAAGCCCGCGTACTGCCGGATCGTCCACGGCCGCCCCGCGTACATCGAGGCGCGCACGCCGCGGGTGAAGGGCGCGAAGCCGGGCAGGCCGGGGTCGGCGGTAACGTCCTCGGCCGTATAGAGCGGCTTCACGTCGATCCCCTCCGGGGTACGCCAGGTGAGGTCCTTGCCCTTGGTCTCCTTCGCGGCAGCGGCCTGCCAGCCGGCGAGGCTGGCGTGGGCCTTTGGCTCGGGCAGGTCGCGTGGACGCGGCGCGGCGCCAGTGTCCTCGCCGGTGTTGATCTCGATCTCGGCCATCAGGCGCCCTTGAACTCCGGTTTGCGCTTGCCGAGGAACGCCATGCCGCCTTCCAACGCATCGGCGGTGCCGCGCACGGCGCGCTGGTTCTCGGCCTCGGCGTTCATCGCGGCGGCGTAGTCGCTCTCGAACGCAGCGTGAAGCTGGCGGCGCATCAGCCCCAGCGCCACCGTCGGCCCTGCCGCCAGCCGCTCGGCCAGCGCGAACGCCTCCCGGTCGAGCGACGCGTCGGCGACGAGGCGGTGGATCATTCCCCAGTCCATCGCCTTGGCGGCCAGCACCCGCTCGCCGAGCATCATCATTTCGGTCGCGCGGGCGCGGCCGATCAGCCGTGGCAGCATCCAGGACGCGCCCCCGTCGGGCACCAGCCCGATATTGACGAACGCCTGCAGGAAATAGGCGGTGTCGGAGGCGACGCAGAAGTCGGCTGCGAGCGCGAGCGAACAGCCGATCCCCGCCGCCGGCCCGCGCACCGCGCTGACTACCGGCACGGGCAGGTCGGCTATCGCCTGGAGCGTCGGGTTATAGCCCTCGCTCAACGCCGCAAAGGTTGCCGCGCCCGGATCGTCGGCGCCGAGCGCGCCGCCCGCCACATCCGCGCCCGAGCAGAAGCCGCGCCCCGCACCCGCGATCAGCACCGCGCGCGCGCCGTCGAGGTGCGCCAATGCGTCGCGCAGTTCGACGAACATGGCCGGCGGCGCGGCGTTGAGCCGGTCGGGGCGGTTGAGCGTCAGGACAAGCACGTCACCGCGCCGTTCGTATAGGATGTGCTGGTACTCAGCCATGACTACCCTTCGGCGTCTCCATCAGTTCGACCAGCAGCCCGCCCATGTCGCGTGGGTGGACGAAGACGATCGGCGTGCCGTGCGCGCCGATGCGCGGCTCGCCCAGGAGCTTGGCGCCCTTGGCCGCCAAGTCAGCGACGGCGGCGTGGATGTCGGGCACCTCGAAGCACAGGTGGTGCTGCCCGCCCGCCGGATTCTTTGCGAGAAAGTTGGCGATCGGCGAGTTGGCGTCGTACGGCTCGATCAGCTCGATCTGCGTGTTGGGCGCGTTAACGAAGCACACCCGCACGCCCTGCGCCGGCAGGTCGAACGGTTCGCCGATCATCTGCGCGCCGAGCAGGTGCCGATACGTCTCGATCGACCGCGCGAACGACGGCGTGGCGATGCCGACATGGTTGAGGCGGCCGAGGGTCATTGGCTTACCAACCCTGCGACGCGGTCAAGCGCTAGCGGTTTATAACCCGTGATCCGTGCAACCGCAGCTCCGGTCCGATCAAACACGAGAGTACGCGGCACCAAAACATCGGCCGAGTTGGTCAGCGCGCCAATCTGCCTAGCATCCATCTTGACGTAGCTGTCTGCAGGGAGGCCCTCTTCGCTCAGCAAGCGGTTGAGATCCTCTCGGCTGGCAGATTCATCTCGTACGTTTAGGTAAATGAGGTTGATCCGATCTCCAAACTGCTCGCGCAATTGCTTGATCGTCGATGCCTCTCGGCGACATGGTCCACACCAACTTGCCCATAAATTAATCACCGTTGGACGGCCTGGTCGAATTAGATCACCTAGGACGGCTGATTGCTCGCTTGGAAGTTTCACCGGTATGCCTGCGCTTGCCGAGACCTGGGGCGGCAAAGCAGCGTCAAAAGAGCGTGCCCGCAAGAACGCGGCGCTGATCAACAGCGCCAAGAACAGCACCGCTCCGCCGAGAAGTCGCCACCGCTTGCCGCGGCCAGGAGCTACGTGCTCCTCAGAGCGGAATATTGTCATGCTTCTTCCACGGGTTCTCCAGCGCCTTGCCGCGCAGCTTTCGCAAGGCCAGCGCGATGCGCCGGCGGGTGGAGTGCGGCTGGATCACCTCGTCGATGAAGCCCTTGCTCGCCGCCACGAACGGGTTGGCGAAGCGCGCCTCGTACTCGGCCGTGCGCTCGGCGATCTCCTCGGGCGTGCGCCCACGGAAGATGATCTCCACCGCGCCCTTGGCGCCCATCACCGCGATCTCGGCGGTCGGCCAGGCGTAGTTGAGGTCGCCGCGCAGGTGCTTGGAGGCCATCACGTCGTAGGCGCCGCCATAGGCCTTGCGGGTGATCACGGTGATCTTGGGGACCGTCGCCTCGGCATAGGCAAACAGCAGCTTGGCACCGTGCTTGATGATGCCGTTATGCTCCTGGGCGGTGCCGGGGAGGAAGCCGGGCACGTCGACGAACGTCACGATCGGGATGTCGAACGCATCGCAGAAGCGCACGAACCGTGCTGCTTTCTTGGATGAATTGATGTCGAGCACGCCGGCCAGCACCATCGGCTGGTTGGCGACGAAACCGACCGTCCGCCCCTCGATCCGCCCGAAGCCGGTGATGATGTTGGCGGCATGGCCGGGCTGCGTTTCGAAGAAGTCGCCCTCGTCGACCACCTTTCGGATCAGCTCGTGCATGTCGTAGGGCTGGTTGGCGCTGGCCGGGATCAGCGTGTCGAGGCTTTCCTCGATGCGGTCCCAATCGTCCGCCGTCGGCCGCTCCGGCGGTGCTTCCCGGTTGGAGGCAGGCAGAAAGTCGATGAAGTCGCGTGCGGCGAGCAGCGCCTCGATATCGTCCTCGAACGCGTTGTCGGCGACGGAGGTCTTGGTGGTGTGCGTCACCGCCCCACCGAGCGCCTCCTGGGTTACCACCTCGTTGGTCACCGTTTTCACCACGTCGGGCCCGGTGACGAACATGTAGCTCGAATCCTTCACCATGAAGATGAAGTCGGTCATCGCCGGCGAATAGACAGCGCCGCCCGCGCATGGCCCCATGATCAGCGACAGCTGCGGCACCACTCCGCTCGCCAGCACGTTGCGCTGGAACACTTCGGCATAGCCGCCGAGGCTCGCGACGCCCTCCTGGATGCGCGCGCCGCCCGAATCGTTAAGACCGATGACGGGTGCGCCGACCTTCATCGCGCTGTCCATCACCTTGCAGATCTTGGCCGCATGGCGCTCCGACAGGGAGCCGCCGAACACGGTGAAGTCCTGGGAAAAGACGAACACCAGCCGGCCGTTGATCGTGCCGGATCCGGTCACGACGCCGTCCCCGGGGATCACTCGGCTCTCCATCCCGAAATCGACGCAGTTATGCTCAACGAACATGTCGAGCTCCTCGAAGCTCCCCTCGTCGAGCAGCACGTCCAGCCGCTCGCGCGCGGTCAGCTTCCCCTTGGCGTGCTGCGCGGCGATGCGCTTTTCACCCCCGCCGAGGCGCGCGGCCTCGCGGCGACGGGCCAGCTCCGCAATCGTCGATGACATCCGCTCTCCTGTGATCGTTGCCGCTTCTTTGCGCCGGGCGGGACAGGCTTGCAAACCTAACTTCTTGGCGAGGGCACAGCGTGCTGGCACAAGCAGCCCCGAGGAGACAGCCGTGACGGAAGAGCGCTACCCCGTACCCGCTTGTTGGCGCGAGCAGGCGAGCGTGGACGACACGCGTTATCAGGCGATGTACCGCCGCGCGCTCGACGACGCCGACGGCTTCTGGCTAGAGCAGGCCGAGCGACTCGATTGGGTGAGCCCGCCGACCCGCGCCGGCGACTGGTCGTTCGACCAGGCGAACTTCCACATCAAGTGGTTCGAGGACGGCGTGCTCAATGTCGCCGCCAACTGCCTCGACCGTCACCTCGCGACCCGCGGCGGCCAGACCGCGATCATCTGGGAACCGGACGAGCCGAGCGAGGAGCCGCGCCACATCAGCTACGCCGAGCTGACGCAGGAAGTGTGCCGCTTCGCCAACGTGCTGAAGGCGCAAGGGGTCGGCAAGGGCGACCGGGTCACCATCTACCTGCCGATGATCCCCGAAGCGGCCTTTGCCGTGCTCGCCTGCGCGCGGATCGGCGCCATTCATTCCGTGGTGTTCGGCGGTTTTTCGCCCGAGGCGATCGCCGGGCGGATCGAGGATTGCGGATCGGCCGTGCTGGTCACCGCCGACGAGGGCCGGCGTGGCGGAAAGAGGATCCCGCTCAAGGCCAATGTCGATGCCGCCGCCAAGAGGGCGCCCAGCTTGCACACGGTGATCGTCGTCCGCGCGACCGGCGGCGACGTGACGATGTCGGAGCGCGACGTGTGGTATCATGACGCCGCGGCCGAAGTCGGGGCGGAGTGCCCGCCCGAGCCGATGGCGGCCGAGGACCCGTTGTTCATCCTCTACACCTCGGGCTCGACCGGCAAGCCCAAGGGTGTGCTGCACAGCTCGGGGGGTTACCTGCTGTGGGCGGCGTGGACGCACGAACTCGCGTTCGATTACCAGCCCGGCCGCGTGTTCTGGTGCGCCGCCGACATCGGCTGGGTGACGGGGCACACCTATGTCCTCTACGGCCCGCTCGCCAACGGCGCGACGACGCTGATGTACGAAGGGCTGCCGAATTGGCCGGACGCCAGCCGCATCTGGCAGGTGGTCGACCGGCATCAGGTCCACACGCTGTTCACCGCCCCCACCGCGCTCCGCGCGCTGATGAAGGAAGGCGACGCGCCCGTGCACGCGACCAGCCGCGCGAGTCTGCGTCTGCTCGGCAGCGTCGGCGAGCCGATCAACCCCGAAGCCTGGCGCTGGTACCATGACGTGGTCGGCGGCGGCCAAAGCCCGATCATCGACGCCTGGTGGCAGACCGAGACCGGCGGCATCATGATCGCTCCCCTACCCGGCGCCACCGAGCTGAAACCTGGCAGCGCGACCCGGCCGCTGCCCGGCGTGGTGCCAGCGCTAGTCGACGAGAACGGCCGCACGCTGGAAGGTGCCGCATCGGGCAACCTCGTCCTCACGCAAAGCTGGCCCGGCCAGATGCGCACCGTCTGGGGCGACGACGACCGTTTTTTCCAGACCTATTTCACCACCTATCCCGGCACCTATTTCACCGGCGATGGCTGCCGGCGGGACGAGGACGGCTATTACTGGATCACCGGCCGGGTGGACGATGTGATCAACGTGTCCGGCCACCGCATGGGCACCGCCGAGGTGGAGTCGGCGCTGGTGCTCCACCCCAAGGTCGCGGAAGCCGCGGTGGTGGGCATGCCGCACGACGTGAAGGGCCAAGGCATCTACGCCTATGTCACGCTCAACGCCGACGAGGAGGCGTCAAGCGCGCTGCATGACGAGCTGCGCGCTCATGTCCGCCGAGAGATCGGCCCGATTGCGACGCCCGACGCGCTGCAATTCGCGCCCGGCCTGCCCAAGACGCGGTCGGGCAAGATCATGCGCCGCATCCTGCGCAAGATCGCCGAAGGGGACGTATCGTCGCTGGGCGACACCTCCACGCTCGCCGATCCTGCGGTGGTGGACGACCTGGTGGCGAACCGGGTGAGCTAGGCCGATGGACAAGACGCTTGCGGGGCCTAAGACGGCGGAAGTGAGCAATCCTTCCCTTGCGGTGCTTGGCGCCGGCTCGTTCGGCACCGCCATCGCCACGGCCCTGGCGCGCGGCGGCAACCCTGTGACGCTGCTGTGCCGCACGCCCGAACAGGCCGGTGAGATCAACGAGGCGCGCGAGAACCCGCGCTTCTTCCCCGGCCACACGCTCGACCCGCTGATCGACGCGACCGCCGACCTCGACGCGGTGATCGGCCGCGACATGCTGTTTCTCGCCTTCCCGTCGAAAGCGATGGACGATTACGCCGCCCGCATCGCCGTCGAGGCGCAGCCGGGCGTCACGGTGGTCAACCTGATCAAGGGGCTCCATCCCGGCCATTTCACCTTCGCCGAGCTGTTCCGGCAGACCGCGCCCGCCGTGCGCTACGTCGCGCTCAAGGGGCCGACCTTTTCGCGGCCGCTGTTTCTCGGCGAATGGTCGGGCATGACCTGCGGCGCCGACGACCCGGCGGACGGCGCGCGGGTGGCGGCCCTGTTCGGCAACGGCGCGCTGGCGATCGACACGGTGCCCTCGGCGCGATCGGTGGACATCGCTAGCGCGCTCAAGAACGTCTACGCCATCGCCCTCGGGCTGGTCGGCTCGACCGGCCCGTCGGAGAACACGACGTTCATGGCCGCCACGTTGGTGATCAAGGAATTGCGAACCGTGCTCAACCGGCTGGGGTGCAACCCGGCGGTGCTTTGGAGCTTCGCCGGGGTGGGCGACATCCTGCTGACAGGGCTGTGCGACACCAGCCGCAATCGCACCATCGGCCTGATGATGGGCAAGGGCATTCCCATCGACCTTGTCCGGTCGGACTTCGTGGCGGAAGGCGTGCGCGCGGTGGACGCACTGGAAGCGCATCTCGGCGAGGTAGAAACCCCGCTGCTCGACGCCGTCGCCGACGTGCTGCACGGGCGCGCCGGCCCGACGCATATCTTCAATGCGTTCGGCGGCTGACCGGCCTACGGACAACGAGCCACGGGCAGCGACCACACGCCGCTGCCCGCTACACGCCTAATCCGTCAAGACGCGACGCTGCCCGTGCGCTGAACCGGCTCGCTGACCTCGTCGTTGGCACTCTTCGCACCCCGCAGGCGCCGGTAGGCGGCCAGTGCCTGACCCACCACCTGGTCCATGTTGTAGTAACGATAGGTTGCGAGGCGACCGACGAAGGTCACGTTCTGCTCGGCCAGCGCCAGTGCTTCGTAGCGCTTGAACAGCCGCTGGTTCTCTTCGCGCGGGATCGGGTAATAGGGATCACCCTCCGCCGCGGGATATTCATAGGTGATGCTCGTTGCCGGGCATTCCTGGCCGGTTAGATACTTGTACTCGGTAATACGGGTGTAAGGCACCGCCTCGTCGGGGTAGTTGACCACGGCCACGTCCTGGAACCGCTCCTGGTCCAGGCTTTCGTGCCGGAAGTGAAGCGAGCGGTACGGCAACTTGCCGTATCGATGCCCGAAATACTCGTCGATCGGACCCGTATACACCAAGCCATCATGCTTGATCCGGCTTTGCACGTCGGCGAAGTCGACGCCCAGCATCACCGTGATGTTGGGATGATCGAGCATGCGCTCGAACATGCGGGTGTAGCCGGCCGCAGGCATCGCCTGGAAGCTGTCGTTGAAATAGCGACCGTCGGTGCTGGTCCGCGTCGGCACGCGGGCGGTCACCGCCTTGTCTAGCTCGGACGGATCGAGGCCCCACTGCTTGCGCGTGTAACCACGGAAGAACAGCTCATAGAGCTCCTGCCCGACCGCGGACACCACCACGTCGGCGGACGTCTTGATCTGTGCCACCGGCTCGGCGCGGGCGGCAAGGAACGCCGCTGCATCCTCGTCGGTCTGGAGGTTCGCGTCGTACAGCGCGTTCAGCGTGGTACGGTTGATGGGGATCGGCACCAGCTTGCCGCGCACTTCCGCCAGCACGCGATGCTCATACGGGCGCCAGTCGGTGAAGCGCGACAGATAGTCGACGATATCCTGGCTGTTGGTGTGGAAGATGTGCGGGCCGTATTGGTGCATCAGCACGCCGGCATCATCGAGCTTGTCGAACGCATTGCCCGCGATGTGCGGCCGGCGGTCCACCACCAGCACCTTGTAGCCGCCGTCCGCGGCCAGCCGCTCGGCCATCACCGAGCCGGCGAACCCGGCACCGACGACGATGAAGTCGTAATGGTCGCCCCGGCTCTCGGCCGCGAGCAGTTCCTTGTTGGTCACCGTTTCTCCAATCGCCGCCAGCATCTCGGCAGCCGTCCTGTCCCATGAGGTCGCCGCCAGCATCGCATCGGCGGAGGCGAGCCAGTCGGTGCCGCCCCGCGCCAGCGCCAGTGCCTCGTCGCAAGCTTCGATGAAGCGGTCTGGCACCGTGGCGATCTTGACCGATTCCAGCGTGCCGTAATGGCGCGCGACGTCGATCACCGGCGTCGACACCACCGGCCGGCCGCCGGCGAGATATTCCGGCGTCTTGGTCGGGCTGATGAAGCGGGTCGCCTCGTTGATCGCGAACGGCATCAGCGCAACGTCCCAGCGCGCCAGCGCGTCGGGCAGCTGATCGTAGCTGAGCGGGCCGGGATAGGAGAGGTTAGGCCGCTGCGGCAGGTCCGCCTGTTCGAGCTTCACCACCGGGCCGACGATCTCGATCTGGTAGTTCGGCCGCGCGTCGGCGAGCGCCGCCAGCAGATCGAGGTCCATGCGCTCGTCGATTACGCCATAGAAGCCTAGGCGCGGCGGCTCTCCCCGCCCCGGCGGCGTCGCGCGCGCCTTGGCGAAATGGGCGATGTCGACACTGGACGGGAACGGCCGCACATCAGGGTGCCGCTCGCGCTTGGCCTCGTACAGGCTGTAGCCGCCGGTGAACACCAGGTCCGCCGTTGCCATCAGTTCGGCTTCCAGTGCCAGCAGTTCGGGCGGCGCGAAACGGAACGCGGACAGCTCGTCCATGCAGTCGTATACGGTGCACGCGGCGGCGACGTTGCGCGAGAAACGCAGCATCATCGGCGTGTAATACCAGCGAATCGCGACCGGCCCCTGATCGGCCAGCACCTTGTCGAGCAAACGCGCGAGCGTCGCGTCCGCCTCTTCGGGTGACAGGTTGTCCGGCAGGTGCGGGGTCGCGACGTGAACGTCGTTCTGCTCGTCGTGAACGAAATCAACAAAGGCCCGCCCATCGGCACTGACCGCGGGTTCTTCCCAGAAGATCACGTGGTGGGTTCGCGCAAACCGTCGCATCAGATGCTGAGGTCGCTGAAACACAAAAGACCAACGAAGGTGCGAAAAGCACAGCAGGGTCGGCTTGCGAGCGACATCAACGGGGCCGGGCGGCGAGAATGCAGTCATAGGGTCTCCGAAGCCGCGACGCCACCGCAGCCATCGGCCAGGTAGCGACGCGCGCAATTTTGCGCGTTAACGCAGGTAAGTGTCCTTAGGCAACCGAACGATGGGACGCAGAGGGAAAACGTCCCAGGTCAAAACACTTCAGCAGCGTTTTGGTGCCATTTGGCAAGTGCTTGTGATGGAAGTAGCTGTCCTGAGGAGGGACGCACCAGCGATCCGCCATGGCGGGCGATGTTTCAGCCCTGGTCCGTGAACAGATGAACCGCCTCGGCGCCGGGCAGGGCTGACTTGATCAAAAGCGATCGGTGGCAGCCGCCAGGCTCGCGCTCGAAACACAGCAGCGCCGTCGGCTGCTCGGCCGCTACCGTCGCCAGTTGCGCAGCCTGCAGCGCCGCTTCAGGCAGTTCCAGTTGCCGGGCATAAACGGTGGCAAGCGTGGCGAGGTCGTGCTTGCGCGCCGCCTCGCGGCCTTCGGGCGGCGTACCCAGCGCCTTCAGGCCGAGGTAGTCGATCCCCGCCTCGCGCAGCCCGGCCGCCAGCACATTTTTCGAAAAGCCGGGCCGGCGCGACAAGGGCACTGCCCGGACGTCGGCGAGCAGGGTGACGCCTGCCGCTTGCAACGCGGCGATCACCGCCGCCTGCGTCGCGCCTTCATAACCGATGGTGTAGATGCGCATGACCGCCAGATAGCCATGCCCGACCGGATTACCATCGCGGCGGCGGGCGGACGATCAGCGCAGCGGGGTCGGTGCCCGCCCCGCGATGCGCTCTACCTCAGCGAACTGGGCCAGCTCGGCATGGGACGGCAGGCCTGGCATGCAGTCCACCCAGAAATCGTCCAGCGCACAACCGGCCAGCGGCCCGGGCGCGGCGAGCATGGCGATGCAGTCGGGCACCGATGGCGCCTCGCGCGGGCCGATGGTGTCGAGCACGTCCTCGATCCGCATGCCCGGCGCGGCCATCGCCTTGGCCGCCGCTGCCGACCACAGCCGCGCAACGTCGTTCACCGCCAGGGTGATGCTGACCCGATATTCCGGCTGCGCGCCGCCGGTGCCTGTGCCTGTGCCTGCCGAGAGGTTGGCGTGGTTGAATTCACGGGGATCCATGATCGCGTCCTTTTCCGCCAGACGGCGTCGCTATGCGCCAATGAATGTGATGGTTAACGGGCCCGAAGCGGTCCGAAAATTACGGAATGTTGCGTAAGGGCTTTTGCGTAACAACGTGAAGCACGGCCGCCCTTCCCCACTCACGCTGCCCGCGCCTCCAGGGGACGTCCCAGCGCGCGCAGATGGGCGGTGACCAGGGACAGTTCGGCGTAGAGCTGGTCCCAGAAGGTCGACGGGATCTCGAACGGCCTTTCCAGATCGGCCTGGATGATCGCAATCGCCGGACGGGGCTCGCGATTGAGTCGCAGCCGCGTCGCGCAGGTGCCGTCGGTGCATTCGTCGGGAAGCGGGTTCGCCCCCGCCAGCCGGGCCGCCATGATGTAGCCCCACAGCACCTCCACGCCATAGCCGTCGAGCGCGGCACGCGGGGTGCCGCGCAGATCGGGCCGCTCCAGAATGGCGACGGGTCCGTGCGGCTGGGGTTCGATACCCACCTTCAGGCGGCTGCCCAGCGCGTCGGTGATTTCCCTCGCCCTCATCAACACGCCGCGTCTCCTTGCCTTATTCATTATAGAGAACTGCGCGCGCGCCCGGTCCCGCGCTGCGGAAAAGGTGAAGAAATTCCTGCAACGCGGCCACGCTCGTCCGACGCAAAAAAGCCGGAAATGGCGTGAACCATTCCGGCTTTCCTGGCGATCGGGCGCCCGCGGTGGGGGGGGAGAACGGGCGCCGGCCCGCTTTTCCTCAGGGAGGTGAACCCCTTAACGGAACAACGACGTGATCGTCTGCGGCGCCTGGTTGGCGATCGACAGCGCCTGCACGCCAAGCTGCTGCTTGACCTGCAGCGCCTGCAGCTTGGCCGACTCCTTGGCGAGATCCGCGTCGACCAGGTTGCCGATGCCGGCAGTGATCGAATCGGAGAGCTTGCTGATGAACGTCGACTGCGTGTCGATCTGACGCGACGCCGCGCCCAGGCTGCTGAGCTTGGTGTTGGTGGTCTGCGTCAGCGTGGTCAGCGTATCGACCATCGCCTTGGCATCCGCCGCCGAACCGAGCTGGCTGTCGACGCTCAGCGCGCCGGCGGTGCCCGCCGCCGCCAGGTCCATGCCCTGGTTGGCGACGTTCAGGCTGTCGGTCTGATAGCCTGCCGTCGTCGAGTCGGAGTCGTTGAGCGACTGCAACGCGGTAACGGTGCCGCCGCCGGTCTTCAGCAGGTTGGTGCCGTTGAACGACGACGAGTTGACGATGGACGTGATCTGATCGCGAAGGGCCATGAAGTCCTTGTTGATCGCCGCACGGCTATCGCTTGTCAGGCCATCGTCCGACGCCTCGACCGCCTTTGCCTTCATCTGGATGATGACATCGGAGATCTGCTCGGCACCGGCCGTGGCGACGTCGGTCACGCTCTTCGCCCGGCTGAGCGAGGAGGTTACCGCCGACAGACCGGCCACATCGCTGCGCAGCGTCTGAGCGATGGTGTACTTGGCCGAATCGTCCTTGGTCGACGACACGTTGAGACCGGTGTTGATGCGGTTCTGCGTGGTCGTCAGGTCCTTGTTGGTCGCATTCAGGCTCTGGAGAGCCGCCATGGCGCCAATGTTGGTGTTCACAGACAGAGTCATGGGTATTTCCTTCTGGAAGAACAATCGCTTCTGCGATGGTGGGCCAGGACGCTGGCCCGCGACCGGCCGCCCCTGCGGCCCGCCCTTTCATTGTGGAAAGAAAATCGCAGTGCCGGTGTCCGCCGGCGGAATTATTGATCGTTACCAGCGCGTTAACGTCCAGGTCCTGTTCAGAACGGAAACAGGGCGTCGTAGATCTGCTGCCCCCAGCGTGCCTGCTGCGCGCTCGACAGCTGGCCGCGGCCGCCGTAGCTGATCCGCGCTTCGGCGATCTGGGTGTGGGGCACCGAATTGTCGCGGGCGATGTCCTGCGGCCGGACGATGCCGGTGACGATCAGCTCGCGCAGCTCGTAGTTGACGCGCACCTCCTGCCGACCACGGATCGCAAGATTGCCGTTGGGCAGCACGTTGGTGACGATCGCCGACATGGTCATGTTGATCGTTTCGCTGCGGCTGATGTTGCCGCCGCCCTTGTTTTCCGAGTCCGAACTGGTGCTGGCGAGGTTGGCGCCCTTGCCCGGCAAGAGCTTCTGGAGGCCGAGCAGCGAGGAGATCGAGCCGCTCTCGGAGCCGGTGCGGGTGCGCGTGGTGGTGTTGTCCACCGCGGCCTTGTCAGCGATGTTGATGCGGATCGTCAGGATGTCGCCGACCCGTGACGCGCGCTGGTCGCCGAGAAACGCACCGGCCCCGGCGCGGAACAGCGACGCGGTGGGGGCCGCGGCCACCGCCGCCGCGGCCGACGGCGTCGCAGCGTCGCGACGCTGGGTACCGCCCGACTGGCCGAGCGAGCGCTCCAGATAGGGCGCTTCGAGCGGCTCAGCCTCGGTCAGCGTCGGCACCTTGCCTACCTGTTTCAGCCGCCCCACCGCGCCGCAGCCGGAGAGGGTGACGGCGGTGACGAGCAGCGCGGGAATGATCTTCTTCATGGCAGAACTCCGCTGGGTTTCAGGGCGCGGTGACGCGCACGGCGCCGGGTCCTTCGACCACGCCGTCGAGGGTGCGGTTGGTGGAGGCGCTGACCACGCGCACGGTCTCGCCCGCACCCGCACTGGCAAGCGCGCGGCCACCGGTGGCGATGGCAAGGCCGCCGGACCGGATGGTGATGGTGACCGCCTCGCCGCGCCGCACCAGCCGGGGGGCGATCACGTCGGGGGCGCGCAACACCGTGCCGGCGGGCAGCGGGCGCGCCGCTTCGCGCCCCACCGCATCCGCCACCGCCAGCGCGTTGCGCGCCTGGGCCGGGCTGCGCGGCTCGGTCGCGAAGTCGTCGGGGCCGACGATCTCGCCACGCGCCACCGCGTGAGCGAGCACCGGCACCTGGACGCTCGCCGGGGCGCCGGTTTGCGCCGGTACGGCCGCCGGCACCACCAGCAGCATCGCGCCGGCGGCAACAAGCGTGCGCATCAGCGCAGCTGGCTGGTGGTGGACAGCATCTCGTCGGCGGTCTTCACCACCCGGCTGTTCATCTCATAAGCGCGCTGGGCGGTGATCAGCGCCGTGATCTCCGACACCGGATTGACGTTGGAGGCTTCGACGAAGCCCTGCTGCAACGTGCCGAGGCCGGGATCGCCCGGCGAAGCGACGGTCGCCTGCCCGGACGACGCGGTTTCCAGGAACAGGTTGCCGCCCTGCGCCTCCAACCCCGCCTCGTTGACGAAGGTGGCGAGCTGAAGCTGGCCCACCGTCTGCATCTGGGCACTGCCCGCGGTCTTCACCTGGACTTCGCCGGTCTTGGAAATCGACACGTCGACCGCGTCCTGCGGGATGGTGATGCCCGGCTGCACCGCATAGCCGTCGGTGGTCACCAGCTCGCCCTGGTCGGACAGCTGGAACGAACCGTCGCGGGTATAGGCGGTCTCGCCGCTCGGCAGCGTCACCTGGAAGTAGCCGCGGCCCTGGATGCCCATGTCATAGCGATTGTCGGTCTGCGTCAGCGTGCCCTGCTCGTGGATGCGGTACACGCCGCCCGTCTTGACGCCGAGGCCGATCTGGATGCCGGTCGGCACCTTGCTGTCGGGGCCCGACGCGGCACCGGGGCGCGCGACATTCTGGTAGAGCAGGTCTTGGAACTCGGCCCGCTGACGCTTGTAGCCCGTCGTGTTCATGTTGGCGATGTTGTGGGAGATCACGTCGACGTTGGTCTGCTGCGCGAGCATGCCGGTGCCGGCGGTGGAGAGACAGCGCATGGCTTACCTTTCGTTGGGAAGAGTTTAGGTCAGGAAATCAGGAGAAGCGGCCGAGCCGGTCGATGGCGCTCTTGCGCATGTCGGCGAGGCTCTGGGACATGGCGGCGCTGGTCTGGTAGGCGCGCAGGATCTCGACCATCGCGGTGGTCTCGACGATCGGCTGGACGTTGGACGCCTCGATGCCGCCGGAGCGCAACCGGGTCTGGGCGGCGGTCAGCTCGCGACCGTTCGCCGCATCGAACAGGCCGTCGCCGCGCGGATCGACGCCGGCCTCATTGTCGAACACGGTGACGGCGATGCGTCCCAGCGGGCCGCTCTTGCCGATCACCGACCCATCGGCGGTGACCGACACATTGCCCTGTTCCTCCAGCGGCACGGTGATCGGCTTGCCGCCTTCGCCGAGGATGCGCTGCCCGCCCGCCGTCGCGAGGTCGCCGCTGTCCAGCACCTTGACGTAGCCGGCGCGCGTGTAGGCGGTGCCGCCTTCCGGCGTCTCGACGGACAGATAGCCCGGCCCGTCGATCATCACGTCGAGCGGATTGCCCGTCGCCTCGAAGCTACCCTGCGCCGTGTCGTGCACCTGGCCCATGTCGAGCACGAAGGAGGTGTTGCGCGCCGGCGGCACCGTCGCATCCTCGCCCCGTTCCACATATTCGCGGAACACCGGCTGTTCGCGCTTGAAGCCCGCCGTGCTCATGTTGGCCATGTTGTTGGCGGCGACGTCCAGCTTGCGGCGCAGCGCCTGTTCGTGGCTCAGCAGCACATAGGAGGAGATGTCCATCGGCAGCCCTTCGAAAATCCGGATCATTTGCCCAGCTAGGCAAAAGTTGCCCGCCTGCCGTCCTATAATAGGAGGGAATGGCGGTGCTGGGTCCGATCCGCATCGCAAATCAACGGCTTGCCGATGGCAGGCGGGTGCCAGGGGACGAGGGCGATGGCTGAAGACAAGCAAGCGGATCCGGAGGCCGCCGAAGGCGCGCCCGCACCGAAGAAGAACAAGCGCAAGCTGATGATCATCGCAGGCGCGGCGGCGGTGACGGTGCTGGGCGGCGGCGGCACTGCCTATGCCTTGATGGGCGGCAAGGCAGACGCTGAGGCAGCCGACAGCCATGCCGAGGCGAGCAAGGACGAGGGCGAGAGCGGCGGCCATGACGAAGGCGCGGCGGACAAGTTCGTCGACGTGCCCGCCATGGTCGTGAACCTGCGCAGCGCCGATGGCGGCAGCCACTTCATCAAGCTGCACTTCATGCTGGTGCCCGGCGCCCATGCGACGCCCGATGGCATCAAGGACAAGCTGCCGCTGCTGCTGGACGCCTATCAGCCGTTCCTGCGCGAGCTGCGCCCGGAGGACCTTGCCGGCTCGGCGGCGGTGTTCCGGATCAAGGAAGAGATGCTGGTGCGCGCCACCGCGACGCTAGGGGCGGGCCAGGTCAAGGACGTGCTGATCCAGGACCTGATCCAGCAATGAGCGACGACTTCGACGACTTCGCCTTGCCCGACCCGCCGGTGGCGGCGGCCGGCGATGCCTTCGACGCCGGCGGCTTCGACCAGGCGGGGATCGATGCGCTGTTCGGCGACATCGGCGCACCCGCGCCGGTCAAGAGCGGCCTCAAGGCGGTTATCGAGTCCGACGTGGTCAGCCACGAGCGGCTGCCGCTGCTGGAAGTCGTCTACGACCGCATGGTGCGCACCTTTGCGACCTCCATGCGCAACCTCACCTCCGATGCCATCGACGTCAGCCTGGAGGAGGTCAGCTCCATCCGCTTCGGCGATTTCATGAACCGGGTGATGCTGCCGGCGATGATCGGCGTGTTCCGGGTGGAGGAATGGGAAAACTACGGGCTGATCACCGTTGAATCGAGCCTGATCTATGCGGTGGTCGACGCGCTGCTCGGCGGGCGCCGGGGCGCGTCGCCGCTGGTGATCGACGGGCGCGGCTTCACCAGCATCGAAACCGGGCTGGTGTCGCGCATGCTGCAACTCGCGCTGGCCGACATGAGCGCGGCGCTGATGCCGATCACCCCCAACACCATGAAGCTGGAACGCATCGAAAGCAGCCCGCGCTTTGCCGCGATCGCAGCGCCCACCAACATCTGCGCGGTGGCGACGTTTCGCGTCGACATGGAAGGGCGCGGCGGCAAGTTCAGCGTGCTGCTGCCCTATGCCACCATCGAACCCGTCCGCCACCAGCTCGGCCAGCGCTTCATGGGCGACAAGGGCGCGGGCGACAATGTCTGGGAAGCGCACATGGCGTCCGAGATCCGCAACACGCAGGTGTCGGTCGACGTGGTGCTCGGCGAACAGACGCTGACGCTGGACCAGGTGCAGAACTTCGCGGTCGGCCAGACCATCGCGCTGCACCGCGGTCCCGACGACGCGCTGGACCTGCAATGCGGCGGCGTCACCGTCGGGCGCGCCCATCTCGGCCAGCGCCGCCACAACATCGCCATCCGTCTGTTGACGGACATTGCCAGGGACCGCGCATGAGCTTTGCCACCTTCAGCAACATCGCCACCACCGTGCTTTGCCTTGCGGTGCTGATCCAGAGCGTGCGCATGATGCGCTCGCTGAAAGCGGTCAAGGAAGGGGCGCTGACTGACGTGGTCGGCGCCCTCGACAAGTCCACCGCCGAAGCGCGCGCCGTGCTGAGCGAGATGAAGGCCGCGCTGGTGCACTGTGCCGGCAATGGTCGGGTGCTCGACAACAGCCGCGCCATCGCCGACGAGTTGCGGCTGATGATCGACATCGCCAACGCCACCGCCGAACGGCTGGTGGAGGCGGCCAGTGGCGCCGGCGAGGCGTGCGCGCCCGCGCTGGCCGACCCTTACGCCGACGACCCGCGCGAGGTGGCGGCATGAGCTGGCGCCCGTCGCTGCTGATGCTCACCGCCGCCGCGGCCGCGGTGGCTGCCGTCGCCAACGGCGTCAGCGCCGCCTCCCCCGATGCCGGTGATGGTGCCGGCGGGCCGACGCGCACCCGGCTCGGTGTCGCCATCGGTCAGGACATGAACGCCCGCGACCAGGCCGCCGCCCGCCGCAACCGCGCGCTGGACCTGCGCGAACAGGCGGCCCGCGCCGCCGAGCAGCGGCTGCAGGCCGACCTCGGCGCGCGCCAGCAACAGGCCGCCGCCGCTGCCGGGCCGCCGACGACGGGCGGCAAGCCGCAGGACACCGCCGACCAGTTCGACGACCTCGCCCGCATCTACCAAGCGATGAAGCCCGCGCAGGCGGCGGTGGTGTTCGAGCAGCTCGATCTCGACGTGCAGATGAAGGTCGCGCAGAAGATGCGGGAGCGCTCCACCGCGCTGATCCTCGGCAACATGACTCCCAAGGCGGCGGCGGCGCTGAGCATGGCGCTGGCCCGCCGCTACGCCGCAACCGGGGCACCGGCCGCCCGGCGGCTGGCCGCCAAGCCGTGACGGAAAGGTGAGCCACCTTTACGTATTTCCCCTGACTTGAAAACCGGAGCGGCAGCGCAGAAGCGACAGGCGTTTGTGGCGGAGAGCGCGGATGGGACTTGGCGAGCGGCGGAGCGCGGAGGCCGCGGACGCAGAGGTGCTGCGCCAGGCGTCGGTATTCGCCTCGGGCGTGCTCGCGATCCGTGACAACGACGCCTTGCTTGCAATCGTGGCGAAGGCCGCGGCCCTGCTGGGCACCGCCATGGCGGCCGTGTCGATCGTCGATCGTGACCGGCAATGGCTGCCCATCGCGATCGGGCTCCCCGGCGAGACGCCGCGAGCGATGTCCTTCTGCGCCTACGCCATCCTTACGCCGGACCAGGTGTTCTGCGTTCCCGACGCTCATGTTGACCCGCGCTTTTCCGGCAATCCGCTGGTCATCGCGCCGCCGTTTATCCGCTTCTATGCCGGTGCGCCGCTGGTGGACGAGGAAGGCTTCGCGCTCGGCGCTCTGTGCGCGATCGACCGACAGCCGCGCCCTCCCCTGTCGATCGCGGAGCAGCGCGCATTGGCCGACCTCGCGCGCGAGGCGGTGAGCGAGATCAAGCGCTCGGCAGTCTGCCGGGGCTATGGCGGCGAAGCGCTGGACCACATCCTGGCACAGGTGCGCGGGGCGGTGCAGAGCGACAACGAACCGCTCGTGCTCGCCCTCGACCGCGTGGTCCAGACGCTGGAGCGCGACCTGGACCTGCCCGCCGCGCCCGAGCGGGACTGATCAGCCGCGCGACGCCGCCACTTCCACCAGCAACACCCGGGCGATGCCCGGCTGCTGCCGTTGCAACGCTGCCGTCATCTCGCTCGCCAGCCGGCGTGCGTCGAGCGGCATCATTGGGGAAGCGTACAGCCGCGCGAACTCTATCCCTGCGCTAATGGATGTGGAACGCAGCAGGGGCAGCGACGCCTTGACCGCCTGCGCCGCCGCCTCGTCCTTCGCCTCCAGCACCAGCTTGAACTGAACCGCGCCGTCCGTGCGGTTGCCGTCGATGATCGGCACGCTGACCTCGTCCATCGGCACCAGGTGAAGCGAATCGGCCCCGGTGCCGCCGCCTTCGGACGCGGACGCGGCGGCACCGGGGACAGCTAGCACCAGCGCCAGTGCGGAAATGGGGTGTCGCATGAGAAGCTCCTGGCGCGACCGTCACCGCGCAGCGGCGCCGAACCGACGACGCTCCCTCTATAATAGAGGAAACGCACAGCTTCGGGACGACGCATGAGCCACGATCAGAAACCGGGCCGGATGCGGGTGGTGGGCAATGCCGCCCCCGCCCCGCAACGGCGGCGCGGCGATGGCGGCGGCAGCGCCGGCGGGGCGCTGGCCACCGGGTCCGCGAGCGCGAGCGCCGCAGCGCCCGTTGCGACCGCCAGGTCGGCGGCGCCGGGGCGACTGTTGGCCCTGCTGTTCGTGGTCGGCTGCGCGGCCGGCGGCGCCGCGTTCCCGCTGCTCGGCTGGTGGTGATGACGGCGGCAACCGCGCTGCTGCTGCTCGCCGCCACAGCTGCGGCGCCCGCTGCACCGGTGCCCACGCCACCCTCCGCCGCGCCCTCGACGCCAGCCGCCTTGGCGCGCGCCGGTCGGTTTCCCGGTTTCGCCGCCCAACTGGCGGAACAGCCGGTGGTTGCGGGACCGGCCGGCTGGCCTGCACTCGACTACCGCCGGGCATGGGCGGCGCTTGCCGCGGCGACGCCCGCCACCCGCCAGGCCTTGCGTTGGGACTACGCGCGCAGCCTGGTCGGCGCGGGTTTCGGCGCGGAGGCGCTCGGGGCGCTCGATGTGATGAAGAGCGACGATCCCGATCTCGCGCTCGTTCCCGCCTGGCAGCTGGCGCGCGGGGCCGCACTGGCTCAGATGGGGCGCAACGCCGAGGCGCTTGCCGCCCTCGGCGGCCCGGTGCTGGAGAACAATCCGGAAGCCGCCCTGTGGCGTATGCGCAGCATGGCAGCGGCCGGCCTCGCGGATCAGGCCTTGGCGCAGGTCGACGGCGCGCTGCCCGCGATCAACGCACGCTCGCCTCGCCAGCGCACCCGCTTCATCGTCGCCGCCGCGCAGGCAGCGGTGGAGGCGGGCCGGCCAGCGCAGGCACTCACCTGGCTGGCGCTGGTGCCGGATGGCGACCCTGCCGCCAACCTTTACCGCGGCCGGGCGCTGCTCGCGTCGGGGCAAGCCGATGCAGGGCGCCTGCGGCTCGACCGGGTCCAGCTCAGCGGCACGGCCGAACAGCGGATGGACGCGCGGCTCTCTTTGCTCGAAGCCGCCGTCGCGCATGGCGGCATCGCTCCCGCCACTGCCCTGAAGCAGCTCGACCAGATCCGCTTCACCTGGCGTGGCGGCGATATCGAGGAGCGGGCGCTGCAACTCACCGTGCGACTCAGTGCGCAGGCGCATGACGCGCGTCGTTCGCTGGCGGCGGGCGCGGCGCTGCTGCGCTATTTCGACCTCGGCGCGCAGGCCGGCCCCGCGATCACCGCGCTGCGTGCGCAGTTCGCCGCCGCGCTAGCGCCCGACAGCGGCATGCCCCTCGACCAGGCGGCAGGGCTGTACTGGGAGTTCCGCGACCTTGCCCCCGGCGGTGCGGAGGGTGACCTGCTGGTCAGCCGCCTTGCCGACCGGCTTCAGGCGGCGAGCCTCTACGGACGCGCCGCCGAACTGCTGCAATATCAGCTCACCGCCCGCGCGCAGGACATCACCCAGGGCCCGCTGTCGGTGCGGGTGGCAAGCCTGTTCATCCTCGCCGGCCGTCCCGATCGTGCGCTGGCGGCGCTGCGCGACACCGCCGGCACTGCTTATCCCGAGGCGATGACATGGGACCGGCACCGGGTGGAGGCGGCGGCGCTGCACCTGCTCGGCCGTACCAGCGAAGCCTTGGCGGTGCTGGCGGACGTGCCCGACGGCAACCGCATCCGGTCGGAGATCTTCTGGCAGAAGCGCGACTGGACCAGCCTGGTCGCGACGGACGAGGCCGACCTGCCGCCCCTCGGATCGCTCAACGACGTCGAGCAGACGATCGTGCTGCGCCATGCCATCGGCCTCGCCATGCTGGGGCGCGAGGATGCGCTGGCGCGGTTGCGGGCGCGGTTCGGCCCGTCATTCGCGCGGCTCCCCACCGCGGCGACGTTCGACGTGCTGACCCGCCGCGTCGGCAGCATCGATCCGGCCGCGCTCAGCAAGGCGATGGGCGCGCTGCCCGCCGCCAGCCCGGCCGGATCGATCGGCGACCTGCTCGACGCCGAACCGTCGCCCCCGGGCGGTTGAGGGAAAGGACCAGCCCCAACGCGAAACGCCGGCGCATCGCACCGGCGTTTCCAGGGGACCGAAGCGGAGAGCGCGGGCGGTCAGCGCAGATAGCTGACCAGGCTCATGCCGGACAGTTGGCTGAATACCGAATAGCTCGCCTGCAGCACTGATTTGTGCTGCGCGAGGTCGATCGCCACCTGGCCCAGATCGGCATCCTCGTTGCGGCTGATCAGGTCCTTGTACACCAGGCTGCGCTGATCGGCGCGCGCCGATAGCGTTTCGAGCTGCGCCTGTTTGCGGCCGTTCTCGCCGCTGATCGCGCGCACGCTGCCGAGCGCAGTGTTGATCTGGCCCAGCGCCGTCTTCAGCGAGGCGAGCTGCGCATCGGTCGGCTTGGCCCCGATCGTGCCCGCTTCCGCCAGCGTTCGGAACGCGGCCAGCATGTCGGTGCCGAGGTCGCTCGCCGTGACGCCATATTGGACGTCGAGATGATCCCCGACGCGTGCCGAAGCCTTGACCTCGTCGTTGGTGAAGGCGCTCGCCGGGTCCAGCCCCGCCGTGTCGGCGAGCGTTTGGGGCGTGAACGGCGGCGTGGTTTGCGAGCCCCCGAACAGCGGCATGCCCCCTTGCGCGGCGTTGAGCGTGGTGCGGAACTGGCCGAATGCAGCGCCGATCGCCTCCTGGAGGCCGGGGGAATCGCCGGTGCCGACCGCCGTCAGGATGCTCTGGCTGAGATCGGTGCCGAGCGTATCCAGCTGCGAGATGTTGGCGTCGTACAGCGACAAGGTGGTGCCGAGCTGCTTGGCGACGGCGCTGTGCGCGTCCTCACGCGCGACAAGCGAATGCGCGGACAGGTTGCGCACCGCCTGCGTGCCGAGCGAAGCATAATCGGGCGCCTTCTTGCCCGTTTCGAGCTGAAGCTGGGCGGTGGCGAGCTTGGCCTGCGATCGCTGGATCGCGTTGGACAAGGTCTGGGCAAGCGGCACGGTGGCGACGCGGGTCATGGCGGAGTCCTTTAATCGATCATCGCGAGCAGGGTGTCGTACATCTGCGAGGCGGTGGTGATCACCCGCGCGGCGGCCGAATAGCTGTTCTGCAGCACCACCATGTTGGCGAGTTCCTCGTCGACGTTGACGCCCGAATAGCTGTCGCGGCGATTGACCGCGTCGTCCCGCCGGGCACTGGCGTCGCTCAGCGCGTCCGCCGCCTGCGCCGCCTGGGTGCCAGCCCCGCCCAGCAGCAGCGCCGAAAAGCGGTCCAGCGTCGAGACGCCGTTCTTGCCGAGGTCGACCGGCGCGCCGAGCGCGTCGACAAAGGCGGTGGCACCGCGATTGTCGGCCGCGCCGAGCGCCTTCGCCCCCACCGCCGTTCCGTCTTGGAAGCGGGCCAGCGGCAGGGTTGACGCATTGGCGAGGATGTCGGGGCGAACGCTCGCGCTGGTCAGCCCGCTCTGCTCGCCAGTGAGGCCGACGATCGCGGAAAAAGATCGGCCAGTGCCATAGCGACTGGTCGAATCCGATGGGATCGACAGCATCGCGCCAGGCACGCTGGCCGCCGGCTGAAACTGGATGCGCCCGCGCGGATCAAGCGCAAAGCTGCCGAACGAACCCAGCGAACTGCCGTTCAGCCGCGCCACGACGTCGCCGAAGGTGTCGCCATCGGCTGCGGTCAGCGAATAGCGCGTCACCGCCCGGCCGGTGGCGTCGCGCAGCACGATCTGCGTGGTCTCGCCCGCGGTGAAGCCGGTCGCGTCGCCGGCGGTGAATCCCGACGGGGTCAGCGTGCTGCCCTCGCTTTTCACCACGTCGTTGAGGCCGAAATATTGCGAAAAGCCGACGCCGCCGCGCGCGCTGGGGCTGGTGGTGCTCTGCGCGACCACCACGCCGTTGCCGCTGCCGCTCGCCTGGATGGAAAGCTTGCCGTTGGCGAAGCTCGCGGTGGCAGCGCCGCCGAGCGCGGCATTGATCGCCGTCACCGCATCGTCAACGGTGGCGTTTGCGCCGAGCGCGTCGAAGTTCACCTCCGTGCCCGCCACCAGCGTGCCGTCCGCCTTGCTCACGGCAAAGGTCGCCGCGCCGGTGAAGCCCAGGCGGTCGCCGCCGGTCAACGCCGTCTGGCCACCGCTCAGCACGGCGGGCGGCGGAACGGTGGTGCCCGCGTTGGACACCGCGTTCAGTGTCTCGGCCATGCCGCCGAACAGCACGCCGAGCTTGTCCGAGAACGCCGGCAGCGTTCGGTCGCGCAGGTCGAGCAGGCCGCCGAGCCTGCCGCCCACCGCCACCGAATCGATCCGATCGCCGGTCGCCGCGCCCGGCTGGCCGTTGGCGTCGGCGAAGCGGATCTCGATGGTCGGATAATCGGGCTGCGACACGCCCTCGCCCGCGGATGGGTAGGACAGCACCCGCGGCATGCGGTCGAGCAGCGTCGTGCCGGTGGCGGTCTCGATGGTGACGCGGCCGTCGGGCTGGTCGCGCACGGTGAGCTTCATCAGGCCGCTCAGTTCCTCGATCGCCGAGGCACGCTGGTCGGCAGGTCCTGCCGAGCTGCGGCCCAGCGCATCGAGGCGCGAGACGCTGTTGTTGAGGTCAGAGATGCGGCCGAGCAGCCCGTTGATCCGGTCGATGCTGCTGCCGACCTCCGCCTCCACGTCCCCGCGGATGCTGGCGACGTCGGCATCGAGCTGTTGCATCGATCCGATCGCGTCCTGAACGTTGTTGGTGAAGCCGGCCACCGCCTGTACCGAACTGGGGTCGGCGGTCATCGCCACGGCGGCGGCGTTGATCGCGTCGAGCCGCGCCGGCAGGCCGCCCTCCGCTCCCGGCGTGCCGAGCAGTGCCTGTAACCGGTCGAGATAGGTGGAAGTGACGTCCGCCTTGCCGACGTCGCCGGCGCGCTTGAACACGGTGTCTTCCAGGAACCGGTCGGCGACGCGCGAGGTCTCGCCGACGGTGACGCCGGTCACCCGGCCAGCGGTGACGGCGGTGGAGATCGCCAGCTTCTCGCGCGCGTAACCGGGCGTGCCGACATTGGCGATGTTGTTGGACACCACCCGCAGCCCTGCCTGCGCGGCGTTGAGGCCGGACAGGGCCGATCCGAAGATTTCGTTCAGGGACACGGGCGGGCCTTTCAAGCGGCGGAGTGTCGCCACCCCGCCGTTTCACATCATCGCTTCAGGTTGCTGACTTCCTGGAGCATGTCGTCCACCGTGGTGATGATCTTGGACGACGCGCTGTAGGCGCGCTGAAACCGGATCATGTTGGTGAACTCGCCCGCCAGGTCGACGGTGGATGCTTCCAGGTTGTTGGCCGACAGCTTGCCGGCACCGCCGGTGTTCGCCGGGTTGATCGCCGCCAGCCCCGACAGGTCGGATGCGGTATACGCATTGCCCGACAGGCGGGTCAGCCCGTTGGGATTGGGAAAGGTCGCGATCGGCAGCTGGAACACGTCGCGCGAGGTGCCGTCGTCGAACAGCGCGGAGACGCGGCCGCCTTCCGACACTTGCACGGTGAACGCGCCCTGCAGGCCGCCATCGACACTCGACGAGATCAGCGCCGATTCGCTCCCGAACTGGGTGAGGCCGTTGAGGCCCGCGTTGTCGCCGAGCTGGAGCTTGATCGGGCTCGACCCCGCGCCATTGGTCCAGCCGATGTTGAGCGAGCCGAACAGCGCCGGCGAGCTGTTGGCGAGGTCAAGGCTGCCGTCGCCGTTGAAGCGCACGGTGCCGCTCGCCACCAGGCCCTTGGCCGCGGTCACGTCGCTGGCCGGAACGGCGTAGATCTCGCCCGCCCATGCGTTGGTGCCGCGCTTGGTCAGGCTGAGGCTCAGTTGGTGCGAGCCGCCCTGCGCGTCATAGACGGTGAAGGGTTTGGTGAACTGCGGCGTCAGGGCTCCTCGCGCCATGTCGCCTGCATTGTAGCCGCCGGTATAGGCCGCCGTGGTCGATTGCAGGTTGATGCGCGCGGCGAGCTTGGTGGTCGGCGTCGCGGTGCCGGTCAGGTCGCTCAATCGCACCGGCTGCAATTCGCCGAGGTCGCCGGTGTTGGTGTAGTTGCCGGCGTTGTCGAGCTTCCACCCCTGAAGGTAGAAACCGCCGGTGTTGCGCAGATAGCCTTCCTTGTCGGCGGTGAACGAGCCGGCGCGGGTGAACGACACCGCACTGTTCGCCGAACTGCCGTCGCGCGTCACAAACAGGCCGTCGCCGTTGATCGCAAGGTCGGTGGCGCTGGTGGAGGCGGACAACAGCCCCTGCTGGGAGATCAGCGAGCGCGGCGCCGCCTGCACGCCGCCCGCCGTATAGGTGGTGCGCGCGCGGCCGTCGGTGACCATGGTGCGGAACTGCGTGTCGACGCCCTTGTAGCCGACCGTGTTGATGTTGGTGATGTTGTCGGCAACGCCGGCCATCGCCGCCGCTTCGGCGCTGAGGCCCGACACGCCGGCATAAAGAGCGGAATAAAGGCTCAAGAACAGTCTCCCTGCAAAGGTGGAAGGCTCGCCAGCGTTCTGCGCCACACGCCCGTCCCGTCATTATAGAGGGCGTGCGGCGGCGCGGGCGCGACTGCCTGCAAAAAGCGGGGCGGCAGAAATTGCCGGGTATTCGCCCCCTGCCCCACCGCTCCTCCTATAAGAACGTAAAAGCAGCAAAGGCTCGGGAAACATGACCCTGCGGATTTCGCTCAAGGACGGCGAAAAGATGATCGTCAACGGTGCGGTGCTGCGTGCCGTCGGCCGCACCGACCTAGTGGTGGAGAACCACGCGGCGCTGATGCGCGGCCGCGAGGTGATGAGCCCGGACGAGGCGACCACGCCCGCCCGCCGGCTCTATTTCACCTGCATGATCGCCTATATCGGCGGCGAGGACGGCCTGGCCGCGCAGCACGATCGGATCGTCGACCTGCTCGGCGATCTGATGGCGGCCTTCGAGGCGGAAGAAGCCAAGGCGATCTGTGCCCGCATCGCCCATCGCCTCGCCACCCGCGACTGCTACCGCGCGCTGACCGAATGCCGCGCCCTGATCGCCTATGAGGCCGAGGCGCTGGCCCGCATCGACGCTGACGCCGCCTGAGCGAGGGCTTTCGTGCAGACGCTTGCATCCGCGGCACGCGCGCTGCGTGAGCTGTCGCCCGACACGCGCTTCGGCAAGGTGGTCGCGGTGCGCGGCGCGCTGATCGAGGTGGAGGGCCTCGCCGGTGCCGCTCGCATCGGTTCGCGCGTGCGGATCGAGGCACGCGGCGAAACCATCGACGCGGAGGTCACCGGCCTCGACGCCGGCGTCGCCCAATGCCTGCCGTTCAGCGATCCGCATGGGCTGTCCTCCGGCACCCACGCGCTGCTCGCGGCGGGCGAGTTCGCGGTGCGGCCCAGCGACGCGTGGCTCGGCCGCACCGTCGACGGGCTCGGCCGCCCGGTCGATGGCAAAGGCTCCCTCGCCTCAGGTGCCGATCCGCGCCCGATCAAGGCAGCCCCGCCCGCCGCCGCGCAGCGCGCGCGGGTCGGCGAACGCATCGACACCGGCGTGCGGGCGCTGGACCTGTTCGTGCCGCTGTGCCGTGGCCAGCGGCTCGGCCTGTTCGCAGGGTCGGGCGTCGGCAAGTCGGTGCTCCTGTCGATGCTCGCGCGCTGGACGAACTGCGACGTGGCGGTGATCGGCCTGATCGGCGAGCGCGGGCGCGAGGTACAGGAGTTCGTGGAGGACGACCTCGGCCCCGAAGGGCTCGCGCGCTCGGTGGTGGTGGTCGCGACCTCCGACGAGCCGGCGCTGATGCGGCGCCAGGCCGCCTGGACCACGCTCGCCATCGCCGAGCACTTCCGCGATCAGGGGCTCCACGTCCTCTGCCTGATGGACTCGGTGACCCGCTTCGCGATGGCGCAACGCGAGATCGGTCTTGCCAATGGCGAGCCGCCCGCCACCAAGGGCTATACCCCGACCGTCTTCGCCGAGCTGCCGCGGCTGCTGGAGCGCGCCGGCCCGGGGCTTCCCGGCCAGGGCTCGATCACCGGCCTGTTCACCGTGCTGGTTGACGGCGACGACCACAACGAACCGGTCGCCGATGCGGTGCGCGGCATCCTTGATGGCCATGTGGTGATCACTCGCCGCATCGCCGAACGGGGGCGGTATCCGGCGATCGACCTGCTGAAATCGGTGTCGCGCACGCTGCCGCATTGCCAGACACCCGAACAGAACCGCATCCGCCTCGCCGCGCGTGGCCTCTTGTCCACCTTTGGCGACATGGAGGAAATGGTGCGGCTCGGCGCGTACAAGGCCGGGTCGAGCGCCGAGGTCGATGCCGCCATCCGCCTCGCGCCCGACATCGAGGGGCTGCTGAAGCAGGGCAAAGGCGACCGGGGCAGCGCGGAAGAAGCCTTTGCGACGCTGGCCGCGATGATGGAGCCGGCAGCATGAAAACGCTCTATGACAGCGCCTTGCGCGCCCAACGCCGCGACATGGACGACCTGCGCGCCGCGATCGGCGATGCCGCTGGACGTGTCGCGGAGGCGGACCTGCAACGGCAGGCGGTGTGCGATGCCATGGCGCGCGAAAGCCGGGTGGCCGCGGGCGACTGGACCTTTTCGCCGGCCCCTTACTTCGCCCTTGCCCGGAGCCGGCGCGAGCAGCTGGACGAGGCACGGCGCCTCGCCGACGCGGAACTGGCGGTGCTGCGGCAAAAGGCCGCCGAGCGCTACGGCGCGTTGCGTGCCCTTGAAAGCGCGGCGGACGGCTACCGCGAGCAGGCCCTGCGCGATGCCGACGACGCCCAGCAGGCGGCGGTGGACGACATCGTCGGGGCACGCTTCGCCCGCGTGCTGGACCGTGCCCGCCGCGCCCGCGCCGTTCCTGGAACCAGCCGATGACCGGCGCGACGGTCGGCGTCGACCGGCGCGAGCTGCAGTCCCTGTCGGCGCCGCAACGCGCCGCGATCATCTACAGCCACGCGCGGAGCGAACTGTCGAATCGCTTGTGGCGCGCGGCGCTGGGCGGCGAGGACACCGCTGCCGATCGCCCGCAGGCGCCCGATGCCGATCCGATGGCGCTGGATTCGCTGCTTGCCCTGTTCGAGCCGGCGAAAGCGGCGTCGGCCCCGCCGCCGCAAACGAACATCGCCACGCCCGCTGCCCCCACCGCAACGGATGACGCCGTCGATGATGACGGCGCCCGGTCCGGCGCGGTGCCGGCAACGGGCCTGGGGGCGAATGCCCGGCACGCGGCGACGCTCGCCAGCGCCGCGGCCCGGACCGGCATCCCGGCGCCGGCACTCGCCGCGATCGTCAACGCCGAAGCCGCCAAGGGGAACGACGGCAGCTGGCTCGCCTATTCGCGCAACCCCCGCTCGAGCGCCGCGGGGATCGGCCAATTCCTGAGCGGCACCTGGGCCAGCATGGCCGAGACGAAGGGAACCTGGCTGAACGAGGTTGCCAAGGCGCACGGCTGGCTCGGCGACAACGGCCGCGTGGTCGCCGGCGCCCGCTCGCCCCTGCTGGCGCTGCGCTATGATGCCGAGGCGGCGATCAACACGGTGGCCGACTACGCTCGGCACAATCTCGACGGGCTGCGCCGCGCCGGCGTGCCGGTCGGCGACGATGCGGCCACGCTCGCGCAGAGCGCCTATCTCGGCCATCATCTCGGGCTCGGCGATGCGATCCGCTTCGCCAAGGGGGGCCTGGACCCCGCCCGTGCCAAGACGCTGCTCTGCGCCCAGATCGGTAGCGCCAGGGCGGATCAGGACATTGCGCAGGCGGGCAATGCCAGCGCCGCGCATCGCGCCTGGTTCCTGGGCTATGTCAGCCGCAACGTCCGTCCGGAGCGGTTCGCCGGCTGACGCACAGACTTATTGGATAGGTGTTTCTACTTATTGGATTGTGATCATCCGATTAAGCGGTGTCCGGCAGAAGGGGTCCAACGAGGCATGGCGGTTCCCCCGTCATGCAGGTTGGGGAACCACATATGTCAAAGACCACTGCCGCGCTGGAAGCTGCCGTTGCCATCGTGATCGACAATTCCGCCGCGGACGGCGTTCGCCAGACCGCGCGCCAGCGTGCCAACGCCGACAAGGCCTTTGCCCACGTCCTGAAGCTTATCGCTCCGCGCATCCGCCACTTCATCCGCCAGTACGGCCTGACCGCCCATTGGGACGACGCCGAACAGTGCTGCGCGATCGGCGTTCACCGTGCCATCCAGGCCTATGAGCCGGAGAAGGCGCAGTTCACCACCTTCGTCAACTGGCAGCTGCGCGGCGAGCTGCAGAGCCTGCGCTTTCGCCTGATGACTGACCAGCGCCCGTCGGCCAAGAAGGTCGAGGCTACCACGGTGTCGCTGCACGCGATCAGCGCCGGCGCGGACGGCGAGGAAGGGTCGCTGGAAGCGATGATCGAGGACGAGGACGCGCTGACCCGCACCGAAGCGGGGGCCTCCGCCTATTTCGCCGACGGCGCCAAGGCCGCGCTGATCGACCGCTATGTGGAGCATCTGCGCAGCGTCGGCGTGGAGCAGCTCAAGCGCCGCGCCCGCACCCGCCGCTCGCTGGTGCAGGTGGTCGACCCCGACCTGCCGCGCTTCCGGGCTCGAGCCCAGGCGATCGATGCGGCCGAGCTTGCCGAGCTGGAGGACAAGATCGCGCAGCACCGCGCCGTCGTGGAGCGCCGCCTGTTCGACGACGCGACGCTCGAGGACGTCGGCAACGACACCGGCATTGCCAAGGAGCGCGTGCGCCAGATCACCAAGAGCGCGGCCAAGGTGATGGTCGAGCTGGCCGGCAGCGATCCGCGCTTCGCGATCATGGCCGATCGGCAGCGTCCGCCTGTCAAGCCGACGCGGACCCGCAAGCCCGCAGCGGCCGCGATCCTCCCCGATGCCCAGGCGGCGCACAATCAGTTCGCCCGCGTGACGGCAATCGATCCGGCCACCCTGGTCGCCGAGGTTCGTGCCGACGAAGCAGAAGCGCCGGACGTCATCGCTGCGGCGCTGCCCACCAGCTTCGCCGTTCGGGAAAAGGTGCTGGCCGACTGATCGCCGGCGGTCCCGGCATCGGGGGTGGGGCGCGGGTGCTGACATATTTCGGCAACAGAACGCGGCCGGACCGGGCACCGCGCTACAATGAACATGACCCGTCGATGAAAGTCGCTGCCGTGCCCCTCCACCCGCCCGTTCCCGCCTACCTTCACCTGTCGGAAACGCCGCTGCCCAACCCCGGGCCGGCATTGGCCGTGTGCGCCCACGACCTGGTGGAGCTGGGTGCCTGGATGTTGGCGGCGAACGGTGCGAGCCTGCTGACGGTCACCTTGTGCGCAGAACAGCGCGATGCCGCGATGCCGATCGTGCTGTGGAATGCCGAGCTGACGCCCGACGCCGCCGCGTCGCGTGCGATCCTTGCCCCCACCTACCGCTTTCGCGCAGTGGCGAAGGCGGTGGAGACGGCGGCGGATGCGCTGTTCGCCGTGTTGCGCCCGCGCTGGCCGGCGGCGGCGCCACCCGCGGGCCTTGGCGTGATGACCGATGGCACCGGCCTCGGCTTCTGCCCGGACGATCCGTCGCCCCTCGCCCCCGGATGGGTAGGCCGCCAGCTTCGCGATCCCGCACGCCTGACCTGTCTTCTGCCTTTTGGGGCCGACGGAGCCTGGCCCATGATGACGAGCATGTCGCGTGTTAACCGCTACGTCCTTCCAGGATGACTGCTCCACGTTAAGGAATAGGTGACCAAAGCTTTATAGGCAGCCGCCATGCATCGGGATCTGCCATGAAGCGCGCCGGAGTCGAAGGAGCGACGATCGTTCGTCGCGACCGCGGCCGTGCCGGTCCTCTGGCCGTTGCGGCTCCGTCGGGACGCAGGGCGGAAGAGGTCGTCACCGATCCGTTCCGGGCGGTGATATTCCCCAACCGCGTGCGCGAACAGCGGCAGCGCGCGGGCTTTCCCAAGCTGATGGCGCTGGCTGGCGCGATTCCGGCCATTCCCTATATCCGCCTGTCCAAGATAGAGCGCGGCGAAGTGGTGGCGCGCGCCGACGAGCTGGTGCGGATTGCGGAGCGCCTGGGCATTGCGCCCAACACGCTGCTGCTCGACGTGGACGCGGCCGGCTTCGACCTCGCTGCATGGGCCGAACCGTTCATGGACGATGCCGTCGACACCGACGAAGAGCGGTTCGCCGTGATGGTCGCCGCGGCGCTGCGCGTGCGGCGTCAGGGCGACCGCAGCCTCACGCTGGCGGTGCTTGACGATCGGTTCGGACTGCCGCCGGTGCTCGTGTCGCGGCTGGAGAATGCGCAAAAGCCGTTCGGCCGGTGGAACACGGCAACCCGCGACGCGGTCTGCCGGCTACTCGGTGCGGCCGACGAAGGCGCATTGCGCCGCGCCGTCGTTGATCAGTATCGCGACGGCAAGCTCGACGCGTTCGTCGACGGCATCGCCGATCCGGCGGCAAGGCTGGCAAGAACCAGGGAACGGATCGCTGCGCTCGCGGCCGAACTCGTCGGCACTCTCTCGCCGCAGCAGGAAGCGCCGGCAATGCCTGAGCAGTCGCCCATCGCCGCAGCGCCGGAGCGAACCGCGCCGCCAGCCGAAAGCACAAGCCGCCGCATGCTCACTGTCTTTGGTGCGCCGCTTCCCGACGGGCTGATCGCCGCCACGCCGACCAGCGAACAGATCGAAGCGCCTGCTGCCGCCGGCAGCCGCGCCTTTGCCTTGCGCGTCTGTCGCGCCACACTCGGCGGTGGCTTGCCCGCCCATGCGACGGTCGTCGTTGATCCGGAGCGTTTTCCTGCTCCGGGCGGGCTAGCCGCCGTGCGCGAAGGTGCAGGTTATCGGCTGCTCGCGATCACCCAGGACCGGCACGGCGTCACCCAAGGCTACAGCGTTTCCCCCGACATGGATGTTTCCATCGACGCGCTTGACCCTGCCGACGTTGCCGCGGTGATTGCCGCCTCGTTCGTCTGATTCCGGCGATATTACAGCTGGGTAACGGCGCGCGGCATGAACAACCATTGTGAACCGAGGATTGCTCCCGACTAAACATAGATCGGTTTTCGATCAAATTGCCCCATCCTCCCTGCCAAACGATCGTTAACGTGGCGTGGACGCCGAGAACGGGTCTGAGGAGGAGGAGCGCGACGCATGCCGGCAGTCCCGATTCCCGCACAGGCAATCCGCTTGATGCACGCCCCACCTGCCGTCGAGCCGTTCCTGTTGCCGTCGAACTGGATCGGGACGTTGCCCACAGCTTCGCTATTGGCGCGAGCGCCCGCCGACACATCGGTCGTGGCCTGATCATGAATGCGCTTGCGGCGATCGCGCCAGAGGCCGCCGCCAAGCCGGCGCTGTACATCATCGATACCGACGACGTCGCGCGCGCCTCTCTCCACGCCTTGCTGTCCGGCCGCTTCGGCTGCGTGGTGCGCGGTTTCCGCTCGGGCAATGCGTTTCTGGAGGAGGCGGTCGACACGCCGCCGGGCGTGGTGCTGATCGACGCGCATGGGACGGCACCCGACAGCATCGACGTCCTCAAGGCGATCGGCTCGCACGAGGGCCGGTTCGTCCCCGTCATGATGGCGGGGCAAGCGAACGTGACGCTGGCGGTGGAGGCAATGAAGGCGAATGCCGCCGACTTCCTCGAAAAGCCGTGTGATCCGACTCGGCTGATGGCGGCGATCGAGTGTGCGCTGGCGAGGCTTGAAGCGGCGCGGACGGCGGTGAACCGCACGCGCAAAGCCCGCGCCAACATCGCCAAGCTCTCCTCACGCGAGCTTGAGGTGCTGAAGGGCCTGATCGATGGCCGCCCGAACAAGCAGATCGCGCACGAATTGAGCCTCAGTCCGCGGACGGTCGAGATCTACCGCGCCAACCTCATGGACAAGCTGGAGGTGCGCAGCCTGTCGGAGGCGCTGCGCATCGCCTTTCTGGCGGGGCTGTTCCCCGACTTCTAGAGCAGACTCTGATCGAGCAGAGCCACCCGGCCGTTCGTGCTGAGCTTGTTCAAGCACGTGCGTTCGGGACACGCCCTTCGACGAGCTCAGGGCCAACGGGTCAAGGTGATCGGAAACCGATCTTGGCGCGGATTCAAAGCGCGGCAGCGATCAGGCTGCCGCCTGTTCGCCGCTCAGACCGTCGATCACCGACCGATTGACGCCGATCAGTTCCTCGATCGACTCGCGCCCTGCCACCACGTCGCTGGTGAAGCGATCCACCCACAGGCCGAGCGAGACGATGCCGGCGCGTAAAGCGTCGGGCAGCTGGTTGCCGGTCGTGCCACAGGCATTGGCAAAGGCGCGCCACACCTCGCGGTTGCGGTGCAGGATCGGCATCAGCGCCGCGCCGTTCACCCCCGCATCACGCGCGACCATCATGTCGCCGGTGATCTGACTCATCAGCCGATGTTCGGTGCTGCGCGGGCTTTCGACCATGGTGCGCGCGCGTTGATAAGCGTCGAGGGACATGAAAGCTCCTTGGATGAACTGCCTTCATCATAGAGGGCGCACCGCCTGCCTGGACCTCTTGCGCAATGTTTCCGGTGCCGCGGCCGATGCAGCAGTAACCATCCTATAAGGTGGGGAGACCGCTTCGCGTCGACAGAAAGTGCACGAACCTCATGCTCAACGGTGTTGGCCTGCTGATCATCCTTGGCTGCGTGTTCGGCAGCTTCCTGATGTCGGGCGGCAAGATGGCCATCATCCTGGAAGCGTTGCCGCACGAGTTGATGGCGATCGCCGGCGCCGCGATCGGCGCCTTCGTGCTGGGCAACTCGATGTCCACCATCAAGCTGGCCGGCAAGGGCCTGGGCCGCGCCTTCAAAGGGGCGCGGTGGAAGGATGCCGACTACCGCGACCTCCTGACCTTGCTGTTCGGCCTGCTCTCCACCTTCAAGAAGGGGGGCGCCACCGCGATCGAACCGCACCTCGACGAGCCGCACGACAGCTCGATCTTCAAACGTTACCCGCGCGTCCTCGCCGACCATCACCTGGTCGAGTTCGTCTGCGACTACCTGCGCATGATGACGGTCAATTTCGAGGACCCGCATCAGCTCGCCGAGGCGATGGACAACGACATGGAGCGCCACCACCACGAGGAGCTGGCGCCGCAACACGCCCTCCAGATGATGGCCGACGGCCTGCCTGCGATCGGCATCGTCGCCGCGGTGCTGGGCGTCATCAAGACGATGGGATCGATCGACCAGCCGACAGAGGTGCTGGGCGCGATGATCGGCGGCGCGCTGGTCGGCACGTTCCTAGGCGTGCTGCTCGCCTACTGCCTGGTCGGCCCGCTCGCCCAGAAGCTGCTCGGCATCGTCGAGGATGACGCCAAGCCCTACGCGATCGCCAAGACCGCGATCATCGCCCACGCGCAAGGTGCGCCCACCCAGGTCGCGATCGAGATCGCCCGGCGCATGACGCCGTCGAACTGCGCGCCGACCTTCCAGCAACTCGAGACAGCGCTCGACGAGGCCAAGAATGAACTCAACACCGTCACCGTTTGACGCCGTGAGCGAGGATGGCGCCATCCGGCTGCCCGCCCACGCGACCACCGTCACCGCCGAGGACCTGCGCATCCACCTGGTGCTCGCCGCCGACTATCGCGACCGCACCGAGGTCGACGCGTCCGGGGTCGAGAGCATCGGCCAAGCGGTGCTCCAGCTGCTCTTCGCCGCGCGCCGCGACGCGATCGAGGCGGGGCAGCCGTTCGCGATCCTCGACCCTAGCCCGGCCTTCGTGGCGCGGGTGACCGCCGCCTGCCTCGCCGACGCGATCGGCCTAACCCCCGGTCTTTTGGCCGACAAGGAACTCGCCCTGTGAGCAAGCTGATCCTCACCGTCGATGACTCGGCGAGCATGCGCATGCTGCTCAAGACGTCGCTGACCGCGCAAGGCTTTCGCATCGAGGGCGCCAATGACGGCGCGCACGGGCTGGAGCGGATGCACGAGGTCGCGCCGGACCTGCTGATCACCGACATCAACATGCCACGCATGGACGGGTTCGAGCTGATCGAGGCGGTGCGTGGCATTCCGCAGTTCCGGGGCCTGCCGATCCTGGTGCTGTCCACCGAATTCTCCGACGAGAAAAAGGCGCGGGCGCGGGTGGCGGGTGCGACCGGCTGGATCACCAAGCCGTTCGAGGCGGCCAAGCTGGGGGCGGCGATCCGCCGCGTGTGCCCGTGAGCCAAGAGCTGGACGAGATCCAGGCGATCTTCTTTGAAGAATGCGCCGAGGGGCTGACCACCGCCGAGCAGGGCCTGTCGGCGATGGCGGCCGGCGACGTGTCGGCTGAGGTCATCGCCGGCGTGTTCCGGGCGGTGCATTCCATCAAGGGCGGCGCCGGTGCCTTCGGCCATGCGGCGCTGACCGCGTTTTCCCACCGGTTCGAGAACGTGCTGGACGAGGTGCGTGCCGGTCGCATCGCGCCGACGCCAGCGGTGACGGCGGTGATGCTGACCGCCTTCGACATCCTCAGCGATCATGTCGCCGCCGCCAAGGGCACCGCGCCCCTGCCCGACGACGCCGCGGCGCTGGCCGCGCTCGACGAGGTACTGACGGGCAAGGCCGCGGTGACGCCCGCTGCACCGCTGCCCGCCCCGGTCGCGGAAGCCGACGAGTTCGGCTTCACGCCGGTCGCCGCGGTGGTGGAGGAGTTCGATCCCTTTGGCTTCGAGCCGGTCGGCGTCGTGCTGGAGGAGCTGGAGCCTGCCGGCAGCGCCGACTGGACCGTGCGCTTCGGCCCCTCGCGCGCGGCGCTCGCCAACGGCGCCGAGCCGCTGCTGGTGGTGCGCGAACTCGAAGGTCTGGGAGGCCAGATCACCGGCGTCGATGCGGATGCGCTGCCCGGCCTGCGCGATCTCGACCCCGAGGACAGCTATTTCATCTGGACGCTGTCGGTGCCCGGCACCGTCGCCCGCGCCGACATCGCCGATTGTTTCGACTTCGTGTCGCCCGACTCGGTGGTGGAGATCGAGCGGGTGGCTACGGAGGCTCCGGCGGTCATCGCCGCCGAGCCTCTCGTCGCCGAAACGCCGCCGACACTCGCCAGCCTGCCCCCGGTCGCCCCGGCTGCCGTCGCGCCAGCGACCAGCCCGGCCGAGTCGGTGCGTCACGTCGAACCGCCGGCGCAGACGATCCGCGTCGAACTCACCAAGCTCGACATGCTGCTCAACCTTGTCGGCGAGCTGGTGATCCGCGGCTCGATCCTCGCCGACCGGCTGAGCCCGGCCGACCAGCAGCGCGTCGAACTGCCCGAACTCGCCCGCCTGACGCGCGAGATCCAGGACAATGTCATGTCCCTGCGCGCACAGCCGATCAAGCAGGCATTCAGCCGCGTGCCCAGGATGCTGCGTGACCTGTCGGCCGAGACCGGCAAGCAGGTGCTGCTGGAAACACTCGGCGAGATGACGGAGGTCGACAAGGGCGTGATCGAGAAGATCGGCGATCCCCTCACCCACATGATCCGCAACGCCGTCGATCACGGCATCGAGAGCCCCGCCGAGCGGGTCGCCGCCGGCAAGTCGCCCGAAGGCACCATCCGCCTCTCCGCCGAGCAGAAGGGGGCGCGCATCTTCGTGCGCGTCGCCGACGACGGCCGCGGCATCGACCGCGCCCGGGTTCGCGCCAAGGCGGTCGAAAAGGGTATCGTCGCCGCCGACGCGGCCTTGAGCAACGAAGAGATCGACCAGCTGATCTGCGCGCCCGGCTTTTCCACCGCCGAAACCATCTCGAACATTTCGGGCCGCGGCGTCGGCATGGACGTGGTGCGCTCCAACGTGGAAGCGCTGGGCGGCCGGGTAGAGATTTCGTCGGTGCCGGGCCAGGGCACCACCTTCACCATGATCCTGCCGCTAACGCTGGCGATCCTCGACGGCATGGTCGTGCGGCTCGCGGGCCAGCGCTACGTGCTGCCGCTCGCGGCCGTGGTGGAATCGGTCAAGCCGGAGCCTGGCCAGGTCCGGCCGATGTCGCCAACCAGCGACGTGATCGAGCTGCGCGGCAACTACCTGCCTGTCCGCCGCCTCACAGACGTGTTCGGCTTTGCGACAAACGGCAGCCGCGCGCCCGAGGATTCGCTCGTCATCATCGTCGAAAGCGAGGCGGGACCGGTCGGCCTGATGGTCGACACCATCGAGGACCGCCGCGAGGTGGTGATCAAGAGCCTCGACCAGAACCTCCACCCTATCCGCGGCCTCGGCGGCGCCACCATCCTTGGCGACGGATCGATCGCGCTGATCCTCGACGTCGAGGCGCTGGTCGGCGGCGCCGCCTCTACCTTCCACCCCCTCAAAGGACTTGCAGCATGAGCGCCATCGACACGCCCGGCGAGCGCAAGATCGTCACTTTTTCGCTTGGGAGCCAGATGTTCGGCATCGACATGAAGGCGCTGATCGAGATCCGCGAATGGGAAGACCCCACGCCGCTGCCCGGCGTGCCCGCCTATATCAAGGGGGTCACGAACCTGCGTGGCACGGTGGTGCCGGTGGTCGGCCTCGCCGAACGGATCGGCTGGGCGCCAAGCGAAGTTCACTCCCGCTCTTGCATCCTGGTGGTCAACATCGGCGGCAACCAGTGCGGTTTCCTGGTCGACGAAGTGACCGACATCGTGCTGATCAAGGCGGAGGACATCCAGCCCGCGCCGGACGTCGAAACGCACGAGAATGTCATCACCGGCCTGGTACAGATCACCGCCCGCGCGCCCGACGGCACGCAGGGGCAGACCGGCGCCATGGTGTCGCTGCTCGATCTCAACACGCTGAGCCTGACGCGCCAGATGGACTTCGCCGCGTGACCACGGCGATGCTCCCCACCAGCACCGACGCCGACGATCTCGGTTCAGCCGAGTTCGCCGCGATTGCCGGCATGGTGCAAAGCGACGCGCGCATCGAGCTGAACGAGGCCAAGAAGACGCTGGTGCATTCGCGTCTCAGCCGGCGGCTGCGCGAGCGCGGCCTCGCCAGCTTCCGCGACTACGTGCGGCTGGTGCAGGCGGATTCGGTGGAGCGCGGCCACATGGTGGTGGCGCTGACCACCAACCACACGCATTTCTTTCGTGAGAACCATCATTTCGACCACCTGCGCGAAACGGTAATACCGTGGCTGCAGGACCGTGCCCGCCGCCAGCCGGTGCGCATCTGGTCGGCCGGCTGCTCCAGCGGCGAAGAGGTGTACACGATCGCCATGTGCCTGCTCGGCCCGAACCGCGCTGGTTCGTCGTGGGTACGCAACGCCGATGTGAAGCTGCTCGCGACCGATCTGTCGCCGCCCGTCGTCGCGGCGGCGCAGCGCGGCGTCTATTCACCGGAAACGGTGGAGCCGATCCCCGCGCCCTATCGCTCCACCTGGATGCAGGCGGCGGGCAAGGATTTCCAGATGGCGGACGACGTGCGCAGCCTGGTCACGGCGCGCGTCCTCAACCTGTTCGATGCCTGGCCGATGCGCCGGCAGTACGACGTGATCTTCTGCCGCAACGTCATGATCTACTTCGACGACACGGCCAAGGCGGAGCTGGAGGCGCGCTTCGTGGATATGCTCGCGCCCGGCGGGTATCTCTACATCGGTCATTCCGAACGGCTGATCGGCACCGCCGCAGCGCGCATGACCGGCGTCGGCCATACCATCTATCACAAGGCGGGGTCGGCGGCATGAGCCCGGTCCGCACCCTAGTGGTCGACGACAGCGCCGCCATGCGCTCGCTGCTGTCGCGCATCCTGTCCGCCGATCCGGCGATCGAGGTGGTCGGCACCGCGCCCGAACCGCATGCCGCGCGCGAGATGATCAAGGAGCTCGACCCCGACGTGGTCACGCTGGACATCGAAATGCCCGGCATGGACGGCTTGTCGTTCCTGGAGCGGATCATGCGGCTGCGGCCGACACCGGTGGTGATGTGCTCCACGCTCACCGCACGCGGGGCGGAGGCGACGATCGAGGCGCTGCGGCTCGGCGCGGTGGATTGCATCGCGAAGCCCGCGGGCAATCCGCTCGACATCGCGCATGATGGCGCGCGGCTGTGCACGGCGGTGAAGGCGGCGGCGCGGGCGCAGGTGCGGGCGAACGCAGCGACCCCGGCGCGCGTTGCTCCGCCCACCTTGGCGGGCCGGTGCCGCGACGTGGTGATCGCCATCGGCGCATCGACCGGCGGCGTGGAAGCACTGTTCCAGGTGATTTCGAAGCTGCCGCTCGACTGCCCACCGGTGCTGGTCGTGCAGCACATGCCGGCGGGCTTCACCGCCAGCTTCGCCGCGCGGCTCGACCGCGAGTGCCCGATCCGGGTCGTGGAAGCGACCCACGGCATGCCGATCAAGAGCGGCACCGTTTACCTCGCCCCCGGCGGGGCCACGCACATGCAGCTGGCCGGTGGCCTTCATGGCCGCATCCGGTTGCGCACCGGCGAGCTTCATGGCGGCCACCGGCCATCGGTGGACGTGCTGTTCGCGTCGGTCGCGGAGCTTGGGGCCGCGGCGATCGGCGTGATCCTCACCGGCATGGGCGCCGATGGCGCGCAAGGGCTGCTTGCCATGCGCCAAGCGGGTGCCCGCACGCTGGGCCAGTCTCGCGAAAGCTGCGTGGTCTACGGCATGCCGCGCGCCGCCTTCGAACTCGGCGCCGTGCAAAACGAACACAGTGTCACCGTCATGGCCGAGGCGATCCTCGGCGCATGCCGACTTTAGGTTTCAGGAGCGTTCAATGCCCGCAGCGTCTGCCATCAAGGTCATGGTCGTCGACGACCAGGCCAGCATGCGCGCCATGATCCGCGTCGCCCTTCAGGACCTGGGCTTCAAGGACGTGCGCGACAAACCCGGCGCCCCCGAAGCGCTGGCCGCGATCCGGTCCGACCGCGTTCACCTGATCATTTCCGATTACAACATGCCCGACATGGACGGGCTGCAGTTCCTGAAGGAAGTGCGCGGCGACGGGGTGATCGGCAAAACCGTGTTCATCATGCTCACCGGCTCGTCCGACCGCGAGATCGTCCAGAAAGCCGCGGCGCTGGGGGTCAACAACTATCTGGTGAAGCCCTTTGCCCCCGCCGCGCTCAAGGAAAAGATCGAGCGCGTGTTCGGCGCGCTGTCGTGACGGCTGGGGACTGAGTCCATGCGCCGCGTGTCGATCATTCAGGGGGAACATGCCGTGGTCGCCGAGCCCGACACCGTGATCACCACGGTGCTCGGGTCATGCGTTGCGGTGTGCCTGCAGGACCCGGTGACGCGGATCGGCGGCATGAACCACTTCCTGCTCGGCGAACCCGCGCCCGGCGAGCGGATCGGCCGGGAGGAGATGCAGCGCTACGGCGTTCACGCCATGGAGCTGCTGATCAACGCGATGATGAAAAAGGGCGCGGACCCTGCCCGCTTTCGCGCGCACCTGTATGGCGGCGCGACGATCATCGCCGGGCTCGGCACGATCGGCAGCAGCAACGCCGCCTTCGCTCGCCGCTTCATGGCCACCGAAGGCATCGCGGTCGGCCATCTCGACCTCGGCGGCAGCCATGCGCGCAAGGTCGAGTTCCTGCCGCATCAGGGCAAGGCCCGCGCCACCGCCGTATCCGACGCGCCGCCAACCGTGGCGGCGGCGCCGCTGCTGCCGGCCGTGGGCGGCGACCTGGAACTCTTCTGATCCCCCTTTCAGCCACGCAACGGTGCCAACAGACTATGACCCTCACCCCTTCCGCCTGCGGCTGCCGCGACGCCGTGCAATCCAGCGGCGACCGCCTCGCCCCCACCCTCCACGCCGCGGTGGCGGAGGAAATGCGGCTGGTCGCCTCGCTGCTCGAACGGCTCGCGGAAACGCTGATCGCCGACGAGGCGTTCGCCGCTCGCCACATCGACGCGCTGCAGACGTTCGACCTCGTGGTCCAGTGCGCCGACGAGAGCGCGGCGGTGCTCGACCGCTTGGCCCAGGGCGCGGGCGCGCATGATGCGGTGGCGCCCGTGCGGCTGACGGCCGTGCAGGACCGGCTGCGCAACGCGCTCGGCAAGGCGGCCTGACGCATGCCAGCGCCCGCCCCCGCCGCCAGCGCAAAGAACGCGCGCCCGATCGTCATCCGCAAGATCAAGAAGACCGCGGCCGGCCACCACGGCGGCGCGTGGAAGGTCGCTTACGCCGACTTCGTCACCGCGATGATGGCGTTCTTCATGCTGCTGTGGCTGATCAGCAATCCCGACAAGCAGCGGCTGAAGGGATTGGCGGAGTATTTCTCGCCGGCCTCGCCCAGCTCGGCGAGCGGCGACACGCCGGGCAACGTACCGGGCATCGGCGGGCGTCCTCAGCGCACCCAGTCCGACAACGCGACCAGCACCGGCCAGCCGACCGCCGAGGTCGCCACCGGCGGCACCGCGCGCGGCGGCAGCGCCAACGTCCCCGATGCCTCACTCCGCGTGCTGGCGCAGGAGATGCGAGTCGCGCTCGACAGCCTGCCGCAGGACGACGCGGCCAAGCAGGGCATCCGCATCGAGCAGAGCCGCGACGGCCTGCGCATCAACCTGACCGATACCGCCAACCGTTCCATGTTCCAGGGCGGCACTGCCCAGCTCAACGACTTCGCCCGCGACCTGCTGGCGCGCGTCGCGGCCAAGCTCGGCAAGTCCGGCGCGCAGATCGCGATCGAGGGGCATACCGATGGCAAGGGCGGCCAGAGCGAGGCGAACTGGCGGCTGTCGGCGGAGCGGGCGCTGTCCGCGCGCGCCGCGATGATCGGCGCGGGCATCACCGCCGACCGCTTCGCCGAGGTGGTCGCAAAGGGCGCGACGCAGCCGGTCTATCCCGATCAGCCGGACCGCCCGGAGAACCGCCGCATCACCATTGTCGCGCTCGGTGCCGCCCCGGCGCTGCCGTCGGACGCCAGCTTCAAGTTCTGAGGGAACCGCCCGTGAAGAAGATCCTGCTTCCCTTCGCCGTACTCCTCGCCGGCACCGCGGTCGGCGGCGGCGCCGCTTATGGTACCGGCATGCTGGTCGGCCCGCGGTCGGCGGGCGCGCGCGCCGCGAAGCCAGAAAAGACCGGCTTCGTCGCCGCCACCACAATCACCGCGCCGCTGGTGCTCGCCGACGGAAGGTTGTCGGGCTACGTCACGTTCGACGTGTCGCTGGAAGTCCCGCTGACCCAGACGGCCAGCGTGACGGAGCGGCTGCCGCTGTTCCTGCACGCGATCAACATGCGCACGTATCGCACACCAATGGCGGCGGGGCCGGACGGGCTGCTGCCCGATCTCGGCACCTTTCGCCGCGTCTGCATGAGCGCCGCCGACGAGGCATTCGGGCCGCACGTCGTGCGCTTCGCCGCGATCACCAAAGCCGTACCGGCCTGACAAACCGACCAGGGAGAGAGCCCCATGCCCGAGTTGCATCACCTCGCGCCGTCCGCGCCCCCCGCCCTCCTCGGCGAGGGCGACGACGCCCTCCCCTCTCGCGAGCAGCGCCACCTGACCATTTTGCTTGTCGCGCGACTGGTTACCGGCACCGGCGACGCGCTGGCGCGCGTCCGCAACGTGTCAGGCAGCGGCATGATGCTGGAGACGAGCGTGCCGCTTTCCCCCGGCGATGCGGTGCGGGTTGAGTTGCGCAGCCTTCAGGCGGTGACAGGCACCGTCGCCTGGGCAACGCCGCCGCGCGCGGGCATCCAGTTCGATGCGCCGGTCGACCTCGCGCAGCTGCTGCACTCGGCGGGCGCCACCCGGCCGAACGCGCCGGTGGCGCGGGCACCACGGCTGGCGACCCGCTGCCCGGTCCAGCTCTGCCATCAAGGCCGCGGCCACCAGGCGCTGTTGCTCGACCTGTCGCAAGGCGGCGGGCACGTACAAGGGCTGGTTGGCGCCCGCACGGGCGACCAGCTCGGGATCGCCATTCCCGGCATGCCGGCGCGCAAGGCGGTGGTGCGCTGGGTGCGCGGCGACGATGCCGGGTTCGTGTTCCTGGAGCCGATCCCCTTTGCCCAGCTCGCTCCTTGGCTTCAGGACGGGGCGCTGCGCTTCGGCGGAGGCGGTCCACCCGCCTGACGCTCAGTGCGCGGCGAAGCTCCTGACCAGTGACCCTGCGACCAGCGCCCAGCCGTCAACCAGCACGAAGAAGATGATCTTCATCGGCAAGGAAATGGTGGTCGGCGGCAGCATCATCATGCCCATCGCCATCAACACCGCCGACACCGCAAGATCGATGATCAGGAACGGCAGCAGCAGCAGAAAGCCGATCTCGAACGAACGCCGCAGCTCGGAGATCATGAAGGCGGGGACGAGCGTCGGCAGCGGCGTTGCGGCGCGCGCCACCGGCGGCTTTCCCGACAGCTTTGTGAACAGCCCAAGGTCGTCGTCGCGCACCTGCCCGAGCATGAACACGCGAAACGGCTCGGCGGTGCGCTCGAACGCCTTGGTCTCGTCGATCCGGCCTTGGGTGTAGGGACTGACGCCGTCGTCCCACGCCTTCTGGAAGGTCGGCGCCATCACGAAGAACGACAGAAACATCGCCAGGCTGATGATCACCGGATTGGGCGGCACGCCTTGCGCACCAAGCCCGGTGCGGAGCAGCGACAAGGCCACCACGATCCGGGTGAACGAGGTGATCGTCATCAGGATGCCAGGCGCGAGGCTCAGCACCGTCAGCATCAGCACCAGGCTGATCGCCTTGCCCGACACCGATCCGTCGCCAAGGTTGACGCTGGCGCTCTGCGCGGCGGCGGCGGCGGGCGTGAGCAGGGCGGTGGCGGCGATCGCTACGGGTAGAAGCTTACGCATGCGGCTGCTCCAGCGCCTCAGCGGCGCGCTCCGCTTCCCCTGACGCGCGCATCCGGCGCGCCCTCTCCTGAATGCGGCTGAGCGCCTCCTGGAAGGGAACGATGTCGTCTTCGGCCGCAGAGGGTGCGGGAACTGGCTCCGACGCGGTGGCCGCAGGAGAAAAGGATTTCGGCTGGACCACCGGCGCATGCGCCTTCAGGGGCTCGTCGAGGGGCATCGCCAGGTCGCGCCCGATGCCCCCTTCGATCACTACCGCGCCGGCCGGATCGAGCAGCACCAGATGCTCGCACCCGTCGCGGCGGATCAGCGCCACGCTGCGCTTGCCGTCAATCGCCAGCCTCTCCACCACGTCCAGCCGCCGCGCCGCGCCGCCGCCCACGCGCCCAGGCAGCTTGATGTCGTAGCGGCGAACGGCCCATAGCGCGCCCGCCAGCAGGCCCAGCACCACGCCAAGCCCGCCCAGCGTCCGGAGCAGCGAAAGCAGGTCCATCAGAGCGCGTCCCTGCGCACCACGTCGGTGATTTCCAGCGACATCTGATCCTCGCGCACCAGCACCTTGCCGCGTGCGACCAGCTTGTTGTTGACGTACACCAGCGTCGGATCCTCGTGCCCGCAGTCGAGCGGGATCATCGCGCCGCGGCTCATCTTCAAGATCTGGCGGATGGGCAGCTGGCACGATCCCAGCACGATCGACATGTCGACCGAGATATCGTCGAGAACGGACATGGAAGCGTTCCTTTCGCCTTCTTTATAGGATTAATTTTGAGTTGGCCCGGCGGCGCTAGGAAAAACTTGCCTACAAGAAAGCGGTGGGCGGCATCGGCTGCCAGCGGGGACGGAAAAACGCATGGACCTCAACACGGCGGTGCAGGTGTCTGCATCGGGACTGCGCGCGCAATCGCTGAGAATGCGCGTGATCGCGGAGAACCTGGCCAATCAGGACTCCGTTGCGACGCAACCGGGCGGTGATCCCTATCGCCGCCGCATCGCGACTTTCCGCGCCGACCTTGATCGCGCGACGGGCGCCAATGGCGTTCGGATCGACGGCATCGACACGGACAAGACGGCCTTCAGCCGCGTGTACCAGCCGGGCAGCCCCGCGGCGGACGCCAAGGGCTATGTGTTGACCCCCAACGTCAATGCCCTGGTGGAAACCGCCGACATGAAGGCGGCGCAGCGTTCCTATGAGGCCAACCTCAACGCCATCGAAGCGGCCAAGAGCCTGACGATGCGCACCATCGATCTTCTGAAATAAGGACAACCATGTCGATTGGAGCATTGGATGCCGCCGCCGCTTATGGTCGCGCGCTGACGGGCAGTTCCGGCCTGGGCAAGAGCGGCGCGCTCGGCGGCGGGCTGGGCGGATTGGGCGATCTCGGCGGCAGCGCCAAGACTGGCGCGCCCGGCGGGTTCGGCGCCTTGGTCGAACAGATGGTCAGCGATGCCGCCGGCTCGATGCGGCAGGCCGAGGCCGCCAGCGCCAAGCAGGTCGCCGGAAAAGGCGACCTCATCGACGTGGTCACCGCGATCGGCGCGGCGGAAACCGCGCTCGACACGGTGGTCGCGGTGCGCGACCGGGTGGTGAACGCCTATTCCGACATCATGCGCATGCAGATCTGAGCCGCGATGACCGGTTTCGATGCCATGGAGCTTGCCCGTGCGGGGCTGGTGCTGGTGCTGACCATCGCCGGGCCGCTGCTCATCACCTCGCTGATCGTCGGCGTCGCGGTGAGCCTGTTCCAGGCGCTAACGCAGGTGCAGGAACAGACGCTGACCTTTGTGCCCAAGGTGATGGCGATGGGCCTGGTGCTGCTGCTCTGCCTGCCGATGATCGGGCATGCGCTGTCCGACTTCACCGCGCAGATCAGCGATCGCATTATTCACGGCTGATGGGGTTCGACTTCGTCCCCGAACAGGCCGCCGCGTTCCTGATCCTGTTCGCGCGGATCGGTTCGGTGCTGATGCTGCTGCCGGTGTTTTCCGAAGACGCGGTGCCCGGGCGCATCCGGCTGATGATCGCGCTGGGCACCACGATCGGCCTGTGGGGCCTGCTGGGGGCGCAGGCCGGGCCCGCGGCGGCGGAGGGCGGCGCGCTGCCCCGCATCCTGGTCACCGAAATGCTGATCGGGCTCGGCATCGGCCTGATGGTCAAGATCATGTTCCAGGCGATCGCCATTGCCGGCTCGATCGTGTCGCTCCAGATCGGCCTGTCGTCCGCCGTCGTCTTCGATCCCTCGCAGGGCGGCCAGGCGCCGCTTCTGTCCAAGTTCGTCAGCGTCGCGGCGGCGGTGACGTGCATGGCGCTCGCCGTGCATCACCTTTGGATCGCCGCCATCGTCCGCTCCTATGCGCTGTTCCCGATCGGCGCGGTGCCGCCCGCCGGGGACTTCGCGACGCTGGCGCTGCACACCGCCACGCGGGCGATGATGCTGGGCATCAGTCTGGCCGCGCCGCTGCTGGTCTATGGCATCGTCTTCAACGTCGGCCTGGGGCTTGCGGCGCGGCTGGCGCCGGCGGTGCAGGTGTTCTTTGTCGTGCAGCCGCTAAACCTACTGCTCGGCATCGCACTGTTCGCGACGGTGCTCGGCGCGATGCTGGCGGGGTTCGCCACCGCGATGGCGGAGTGGATGCAGGCGGGGTGGCACTAAGGCGATGGCCGAGGACGCGGATCAACGGACTCACGACCCTACCGACAAGAAGCTGTCGGACGCGCGCGAAAAGGGCGACATCGCCCACGCGCCGGAGATGCGCCACGCGGCGATGTTCGCCGCCGCGCTGGTGGTCACCGGCGGCATGGGCGTGTGGACCTTTGCCCGGCTCGGCCACCTGCTGCTGCGGCTGTGGGGCCGGGCGGAGGACATCGCCTTTTCGCCGGACAGCGCGCAAGGGCTGGCGACCGGCATCATGGCGCAGCTCTTCGCGACGCTGGCACCGCTGCTCGGCACGCTGCTCGCCTTTGCGCTGCTCGGCGGCGCGTTGCAGGGACGACCGACGATCAGCTGGTCGCGGGTGGCGCCGAAATGGTCCAAGCTGTCGCCGCTTTCCGGCGCCAAGCGCCTCCTCGGCAAGCGCGCGCTGGTGGAATTTGCCAAGACGCTCGCCAAGCTGCTGGCGGTGGTCACGGTCGCGGGCCTGGTGGTGTGGCCAAAGGCGGTGGCGCTCGACACGCTGGTGGGCGCCGACCCGTTGGCGATCGGCGAGGCGGCGGGCGGGCTGATCGCCGCGATGCTCAAGGCGGTGGCGATGCTGGTCGGTGCGATCGCGCTGTTCGACTTCATCTATCAGCGCCGCTCCTGGTTGGGGCGGATGCGCATGTCGCTCCAGGAGATCAAGGACGAGCACAAGCAGTCGGAAGGCGACCCCAAGATCAAGGCCAAGATCCGCAGCATCGGCATGGCCCGATCGCGCAAGCGGATGATGGCGGCGGTGCCCACCGCCAGCGTCATCATCACCAACCCCACCCACTATGCCGTCGCGCTGAAATACGACCATGGCAGGATGGGCGCGCCGTTGGTGGTGGCAAAAGGAGTGGATGCGGTCGCGCTCAAGATCCGCGAGGTCGCCACCGCCGCCAACGTGCCGATCGTCGAGAACCGCCCCCTCGCCCGCGCGCTGCACGCCGCCGCCGAGATCGACCATCCCATTCCGCCCGAGCATTATGCGGCCGTGGCGGAGGTGATCGGCTATGTCATGCGGCTCGCCAAGCGGCTGGGGTAGCAGCCTTCCGGCCTCTGCGGGATCGCCCTTGCGGAACGCCCGCCGGACTGCCATTTACCGGTCATCGAGCTGGTTACCCAGCGTGGCTCGACTGAGAGACCCTAGGCGCTCCCGCTTCGCCGAGGAGACTGCATGTCACGCGCCATCAACGTCAACGCCGCCCAGGCCGATGTGTCAACGCTTTGCCGCAAGAAGGGCGTGGTGATCAGCGCGATTGAAGCGCTGGCTTCCGGGGGCACCCGCGTGGTGCTGAATAACGCCACCGACACCGAAACCATGAGGCAGGCGTTCGGGCGCAAGGTGATGACCGGCGCCGTTACCCGCACACCACTGCGCACCCAGGCACGATAGGCGTTCGACGACCCTGTTACCCACCGACCACTCCAATCACGGACGATCAAGACCATGAACGAGCGCGCACGGTGGACGCAGACCCAGATCACCGACCTTCGCGCCGGCGTGCAGCGCGGCGAGGGCATCGAGGCGATCGCAGCGGCGCTGGATCGCCCCAGCGAGGACGTGCTGTTGATGATGGACCGGCTGCGACTGTCCAAGCAGGTGTACGCCGCCGAATAGACGGTCCGCCGCTTTCTGCGCCCTTCCCGAACGAAACCGGCCCCGTGGCGGCAACCACGGGGCCGGTCAGGATAACGGCGTCGGGCTGAACGTCAGAACTCGTTCCAGTCCTCGTCGCCTCCCGCGCGCACCAGCGCCGGCACCGCGGCGGCGGGCAACGGCCGGGTCGGCGCCGCCAGCCGAGCATCGAGCGCCGACGTGGCGGGAGCGCGCGAGCCACCGCGTCCGGCCTCGTCCACCCGGAAGTGCGACGCCTGTTCGGCGAGGGCGCTCACCTCGCCGCTGAGGTTGCGCGCGGCGGCGGAGGTTTCCTCGACCATCGCAGCATTCTGCTGCGTGGACTGATCCATGGTGCCGATCGCCGCCGAAATCTGCGTGATGGCGGACGACTGTGCCTGGTTGTCGGCGGCCATGGTGCCGAGCAGCTGGTGGACCTGATCGACGTCGCCCGAGATGTCCGACAGCGCGCCGTCCACCTTCTGCACAGCCTCGACGGCGGTGACGATGTCGGCCTGAGTCACCGTCAACTGGTCGCGGGCGCGCTTGGCTTCCTCCTCGGCGCGCATCGCCAGCGCGGAGACGAGATCGGCCACCACCGCAAAGCCGCGGCCGGCATCGCCCGCGCGGCCCGCTTCGACGGCGGCGTTCATCGCCAGCACGCGGGTCTGGAAGGCGATCTTGTCGACGCCCTCGATCACGCTGTCGATGCCGCGCGCGCTGTCGGACACGCGGCCCATCGCCTGCACCGCCTCGTCGGCGATGGCGCGGCCGCCGGCGACGGTGGCGATCGCCTGGTCGGCACGTTGCACCGTGTTGCCCGAGGCCACCGCCGTGGCCTTCAGCCGCCCGTCGATCTGCGCCAGCGCGGCGGAGGTTTGCTCCAGGCTGGCGGCGTTGGATTCGGTGCGGCGGGCGAGGTTCTCCGACGCGTGCGCGATCTCGCCCGAGCCGGTGCGGATCGATGCCGCGCTCTCCGTCACGGCACCGATCAGCGTACGCAGCTCGCCCAGCGCTTCGTTGAAATTGTCCTTGAGCTCGGCATAAGCCGGCGGGAAGTCGGCGGTAATCCGCGCGGTGAGGTCACCCTTGGCCAGCGCCGCCAGGTGATCCTTCAGCGTCGCCACCACCTCGGTCTGCGCAGCCGCGTCGGCCTGCTGGCGGACGGCGGCGTCGCGGAACGTCATCATCGCGCGGGTCAGGCGGCCGACGCAATCCTTGTATTCGACGAACTGGATAGGGCCGGACAGATCACCCGCCGCAACACTTTCCATGCGTTCAACGGTGGCGACATAAGGATCGGCGATAGCCTTTCGGTAAAAAGCGCCTGTCACCATTCCGACCACCACGAAAACGCCGCTGGTCGCCAGCGAGATCGCGCCGTCAAGAAAATAGGATACGAAGCCGAGCGCCGCGATCAAGCCGGTGAACGTGCCGAACGCGACCTTCAACTTCAGCCGGATCGGCGCGATCTCCTTGAACCAATGCATGTGCCTTCTCCTCGACGGGCTGCGGTCTTGACGCGGTCGCCCGATGTTGCTCGTGGTTGTCTTATAGAACGCCGGGTCCGCATCGGGGGGGGACCCGGCAGGTTCCGATCCGGCTACAATCGGGTGTTGAGGGAGATCGGCGTCGCCTGCACCGCCTGGGACAGGGCGCCCTGCGCGCCATAGGTGGCGCTGTTCGTGCCGGTCAGGCGCTGCACCTCGGCCGCGACCGCGATGATCATCTCCGTGGATAGTTCCAGCTGGCGCCCGAGCACCTCGGCATTCACCACCGATGCATCGCGCAACGCGGCGATCGCGGCGACCATCTGTTGACGTCCATCCGGCGGCAGCTTCTCCATCCAACTAGGCTCGGCGCGATCCAGCATGGCGAGGTGCGCCTCCAGCGCGGCGACCAGCGCGACCTTGGCACCGCTGCACTCGCCCAACGCGGGGTGCAGGCCGGGCGAGGCGAGCATGTCGCTTTCCTCCTCCATCAGCGCGGTCAGCGAGAGAACGGTGTCGAGCAGTTTTGCGGTCACGCGAGGCTTCCTCCCTGAAGCTTGATGATCTGGTCGAGCACGGCGGGGGCAAGGCCGATGCCGCCGCGCTTGGCGATGGCGGTGCCGAGCTTTTCGGCGAGCACGCCGCGAAACATCTCCTCGCCGTGGCCGCCGGAAAAGTCGCCTTCGGGCTGGGCGGTTTCCATCATCATCTGGGTCATCTGACCGATGAACACCGCCTCGAAATCGCGCGCCGTCTTGCGCGCGGCGGTGTCGCCCTTGGCAGCGGCGGCGACTGACGGAAGATGCGGCGCTGGAGCAGGCGTGGTGATAAAATCAGCCATCACTGCACCTCGATATCGGCTTGGAGCGCACCGGCGGTCTTGATCGCCTGCAGAATGGTGATCAGGTCGCGTGGGCTGACGCCTAGCGTGTTGAGGCCGCTGACCAGCGACTTCAGCGATGCGCCGCCGCCGATCATCGCCAGCGACCGCCCGCCGCCGTCGTCCACCGCGATACCGGTGCGCGGCACCGTCGTCGTGGTGCCGTTCGACAGCGGCGCGGGCTGCGACACCTGCGGCGTTTCCGACACGCTGATGGTAAGGCCGCCTTGCGCGATCGCGACCGGCGAGATGCGCACATCGGTGCCCATCACCACTGTGCCCGACGCTTCGTTGATGACGATCCGCGCCGGCTGGTCGACGTCGACGGGGAGGTTCTCGACGCTCGACAAGAGGTCGACGACGCTGCCCGAGATCGGCGTCAGCTGCACCGTGGCGGGATCGAGCACCTGCGCGGTGCCGGCGAAACGGCCGTTGATCGCGGCGGCGACATGGCCGGCGGTGGTAAGATCGGGGTTCTTGAGGGCAAGCTTCAGGCTGGCGGCGGAGCGCAAGGCGAACGGCACCTCGCGCTCGACGATCGCCCCTTCGGCGATGCGGGCGGAGGTGGAGACACCGCGGCTGACGGAGGCGGCGGCGCCCTGCGCCTTAAAGCCGGACACGGCCACCTGCCCCTGCGCCACCGCATAGATCTCGCCATCGAGCGCGCGCAAGCTCGACACCAGCAGCGTGCCGCCTTGCAGGCTGGTGGCGTCGCCGATCGCCGACACCTGGACGTCGATGCGCGAGCCATTGCGGGCAAAGGCCGGCATGGTGGCGGTGATCGACACGGCCGCGACGTTCTGCGTGCGCATCTGCGCGCTGCGGATGTTGACGCCCATCCGCTCCAGCATCGCCTGCATAGACTCTTCGGTGAACGGCGCGTTGCGGATGCGGTCGCCGGTGCCGGCGAGGCCGACCACCAGGCCATAGCCGACCAGCTGGTTGGGACGGACGTTCTCGACGTCGACGATGTCCTTGATGCGGTTGGCCGCCCAGGCCGGCGTGGCGAACGCAACCAGGGTCGCGGCAATGGCACAAAGAAGGCTGGAAACGCGCATATTCACGTGGGTTCCGCGGAAATTGCAGTTGCTTTGTTATAGGATGACAAGGAGGACCAACCCGGCAGGCGGAGAGATTAAATGCGCATTCCCGCCCTGCCGCCGCTGATGCAGCAAAGCCTGCTCGCCACGCTTGGTCGCGCCGAAGCCTTCACCGTTGCGAGCGCTGATGCCGATGGCCGCGCAGCCGCGATCCTGCCGCCGCCGGTGCCCTCAACGACGCAGCCCGCCACGTCCGTGCAGATGCTGGTCGCGCTCGCCGCCGCCGAACCCACCGTGGAACGTCGCCGCAAGATGGCCGCGGCCGCCGATCGCGGCTTGACGCTGCTGGAGCGCTTCCATGCCGAACTGATGGTCGGCACGCCGGCACCGGAACGCTTGGCGGAGCTGGTGGAATGGTCGGAGAGCGTCGAGCTGCCAACGGACCCGCATCTCGCCAGCCTGCAACGCGACATTGAGGTGCGCATGCGGGTGGAACTCGCCAAGCACGACCTGCGGGTTTAGATTGGCTCCCACTTATCAATCCGTTCGCCCTGAGCCTGTCTAAGGGCGTGCCCCGGCGGCACGTGCTTCGACAAGCTAAGCACGAACGGCCGGGTGGGGCTGATCGGTCAGATTTTCTGTGGCTGCTTGGCACCTCCGGCAGTAGCCATGCCGCGTTGTCGCCTCCGCGATCAGCCGCCCTTGCCCAGCGCCGTCTTCAGCAGCGACTGCTGCTTGCGATACAGGTTGGTCATCGCGGTGAAGTCCGCCTGCACCTGGCTCATGCGCAGCAACTGGTCTTCCAGCGTGACGTTGTTGCCGTCGGGCTTGGTTTCGCTGATGTCCTTGTCGAGCACGCTGCCCGCCGCGATCGGGCGTGCGCCGAGCGCCGCCATGCCGCTGGTGATCTCCACCCGCGGCCGGGCGACATGCGGCGCGCCCGCCGCACCCTGTTGCGCCAGCAGGTCGCCGAAATCAGGCGCCTCGGCCTCGCGCGACTTGTATCCGGGCGTTTCGCTGTTGGCGATGTTCTGCGCGATCACCCGCTGGCGCTCGGCAAGGTGCTTCATCTCGCGGCCGATGCCGGCCATCAGCGGGGGAACGTTGCTTTGCATGGTCAGAATCCGAACGTGCTGCTGCTGCCGCTCGACAGGCGATCGAGCGCGGCCTGGTAATTGGCGAGCTGCGCCTGCTCGATGCCGGTCGATCCGGTCCCGGTCGAGCCGGCGCCGTTGACCCGCGCCGCCTTGGTCGCGTCCCAGTACAGCGAGCGGTACCCGGTCTGGGTAATGGCGATCGCCTGCTTGACGCGCGACAGCGCGACCGCCGCATCGGCGGCCGTGCCGATGCTCAGCGCCGCCGTCAGGTCCAGTCCGTAGCGGCCGCCGGGCGTCACCGTCGGCGTGGAAGAGGTAGTCGCCGCCGGCGCGGTGATGCGCGTTTCCGGCAGGCCGAGCTTGGCGAGCGCATCCTTGCCGTCCGGGCCGGCGATGAACTCGATCGTGTTGCCGGCCTTTGGCTCGATGCGCAGGACGTTGCCGCCGCCGCTCGCCGGCGTGCTCACCGTCGCCTTGCTGCCGGTGATGCTGCGGACCCGGCCGGCCAGCGTCGTCAGCGTGTCGTCGGCGGTGACCGTGATCTTGCGCACCGTGCCGTCACCCACCCGGATCGAGAACTGGTCGCCTGCGCGCACCGACGTCTGCGCGACCAGCTTGGCGGAGTCGGTTGGGGTGATCGCGCCGCGATGCAGCCCCAGCGCGCCAAGCACGGTGTCGCCGCCCGCCACCGCCGACACGCGCACCGGCTCGGTCCGGAGCGAGGTCTGACCGAACTGGCTGGTGTTCTCCACCGCGCCGCTCGCCGCATTCAGGCGGGCGACGAAGCCGTCGACGCTGCCCGCGCGCGGGGCCGCGAGCGCGCCGGTGGTGCGCCCGCCGGCGTAGATCTCGCCGTTGAGAAAGGCGACGCTGTCGACCTGATCGTCGCCGCCCGTCGCCAGATAGCTGACGCTGGAACCGGTCAGGCCCGCGTCGACCCGCGCCACGAAGCCGTCACGCCCGCCGCCGACCGCGTTGATCTGCTCACCCGGCACGGCGTCGGTCGCCGCACCCGCCACCGCGATGCTGCCGTCGGCGGCAACCGCGATCGCGCGCGCATCCGTGGCGGCGCCGAGGTCGAGGGTGGCAAGGCCGCTGGCCAGGCTGGCCCCGTCGAGCCGGTGCAGCTTAGACCCGGTACCCTCCCGTGTCAGCGCCAGCACCGCGCCGCTGCCGTCGATCGCCAGCGCCGTGACGCGGTCGGTGCCGCCGCTGTCGATGCTGCGCCGTTCCTGCAGGGTGCCGTTCGCCGACAAGCGCGCCACAAAGGCGTCGCCGCCCCCGGTTGCTGACTGGCCGCCGACATAGATCGATCCATGCGCGCCGACCGCAACTGCGCTGGCGCTGTCGGCGCCGGCCGCTCGCACCAGCTTCGAGAATCCCTCGTTGCCGTTGGCATCGAAGCGCGCGACCAGCATGTCGCCATCGCTGGAGGCGCCATCGAAGCTACCGGCAACCGTGCCGGCGACGACGATGCCGCCATCGGGCGCGATCGTCACCGCCGCGCCCTGTGCCGAGCCGGTCGCGCCGAGGCTGCGCTGCCACACGGTGTTGCCTTCGCTGTCGAGCTTGACCAGCATCAGGTCGTCGCCGCCATCGGACAGGTTGCTGCCGAGGTCGCCGCTGGCGGTGCCGACCACATAGCTGAAACCGTTGGCGTCGGTGGCGATCGCGCCTGCCCGGGTGGCAGCGGTGACGTCGGGAGTGGTGGCGTTCTTCGTCGTGCTGCTGCTGGCGTCCGTGCTCGGCGTGGCCGCCAGTTCGGCGCGCTCGGTGCCGATCCGGTCCACCGCCGCGATGGTCGCCAGCGTCTGGCGGGACATGGCACCCGCCGCGTCGTCGATCCGCAGGATGCGCGTCGCCGTCGCCGATCCGCTGGCGGTGGTGCCGGTCGCCACCAACACCGCATCGCGCGCGCCGATCTGGTCCAGCGACACCTGTTCAATGCCATTGGTGGACAGCGTCAGCCCCCATTGGCCGTTGTTCTTGGTGGCCGAGAAGCTCACGCCCGCCCAGCGCGGCTGGGGATTGCCGTCGCTGCCCAACACCACGTTGCCCGCTGCGTCGCGCATCGGCACCGCCGCGATCGCCGCGTTGATCGCGCCTGCGACGCTGTCCAGCGTCGGCGGCTGCGCCGTGCCGGTCAGGTCGACGACGATGCTGTCGCTGCCGCTCGATTTGGAAAGCGTGACGCGAAACTGCTCCGTGCCGGTAAGCCCGGCAAGCGGCGCATCGCGCGCCGTGGAAACGCCCTGCCCCGCCACCGTCGTGGTGACCAGCGCGGCCGGCGCCTTGATCGCGACGCTCTCGGCGCGCCGGGCGGGCTGACCGAAGGCCAGCGTCAGCTTGTCCGACGGTGCCATGCTGAGATAGCCCTGCAGGTCATCCAGGCCCTTAGCGAACGCCGCCTGGAGCTGCCCGCGTTGGGCCGACGAGGCGGTGGCGCGGGCGGCGGCGGTGGCAAGCAGGCTCAGCCGGTCGAGCGCCTTGTAGCTGGTAAAGGCGGTCTGGACGTCGTCTGGCAGCGCATCGGCGCCGGTGCCCGCCTTGTCGATGATCGTCTTCATCGCCTGCACCGCCGACACCTGCGCCGACACCGGGGTCCTGGAGGCGGCGAGTTGCCACGGCGCGGTGGTCGCAGGCGTGGTGAACAGCGCCTTGGCCTGCCGCACCGCGCGCGTCTCGGACGCCGTCGCGGTCGACGATGACGCAAAGGTCGCAAAGCTGTTGCTGCCGGTCAGCATGCTGAGGCCCACCAGGCCGTTGGAAAGATTTGTCATCGCGCTTCGCCCGTTGCGGCCGACTGCCGGCACTTCTCCTATAATAGAGGGCGAGAGCCCGTTGCGGCCTCAGGCCCGATGTTCCTATGCGAAAGAGTTGCCGCCCATGTCGATGATGGCCCCGATCGCTGAGCCGCCCGAACTGAAGCGCTTCTCCGGGCCGCAGCGCGCCGCCGCGCTGATGCTGGCGCTGGGGCGCGAACATGGCGCGCCGATCTGGGAACAGTTGTCGGTGGACGAGATCAAGGAACTCTCCGCCACCATCTCCCAGCTCGGCCGCATCCCTTCCGCGGTGGTGGAGCATCTGCTGGTCCAGTTCTCGGGCGAGGTGGCGAGCATGGCCTCGCTTCACGGCTCCTACGAATCCACCGAACGGCTGCTCGAGGGCATTGTCCCCGAGGATCGGATCAAGGAGATCATGGAGGAGATCCGCGGCCCCTCCGGCCGGACGATGTGGGACAAGCTGTCCAACGTTTCGGAAGCGGTGCTCGCCTCCTACCTCAAGAACGAATATCCGCAGACGGTGGCGGTGGTGCTCTCCAAGCTGCGCTCCGACCACGCCGCCCGTGTGCTTGCCGAACTGCCGCCCGAGCTGTCGGTGGACGTGATCCAGCGGATGCTGCGCATGGACACCGTGCAAAAGGAAGTGCTGTCGCAGATCGAGCAGACGCTGAAGGTCGAATTCATGAGCAACCTGTCGCGCTCGCAGCGCCGCGATCCCCATGAATCGATGGCGGAGGTCTTCAATGCGATGGACCGCGCCACCGAGGAAGCGATGCTGAAGGCGCTGGACGAACGCTCGCCCGAATCGGCCGAACGCATCCGCGCGCTGATGTTCACCTTCGAGGATCTCGGCACGCTGCTGCCGGCGGCGGTCGGCGTGATCGTCAAGCAGGCGGACAAGCGCCAGATGGCGATGGCGCTGAAGGCCGCGCCGGACCAGATGAAGCAGCTGTTCTTCTCCTGCATGACCGAACGCTCTGCCAAGCTGATGCGCGATGACATGACGTCCATGGGTCCCGTGCGCGCCCGCGACTGCGAGGAAGCGCAGAACGTGCTGGTGCGCCTTGCCAAGCAGCTGGCGGATTCCGGCGAGATCATGCTGGTGGACCCGCGCAGCGACGATGCCATGATCATCTGAACCGCACAGTGGACGCCTCCTTTCACATCAAGCCGTTCGGTTTCGACCGCGTCTTTGCCATGCCCGCTGCATCGGTGACGGATGCGGGCGACCTGCACGCCCAGCTCCTCGCGCGCGAAGCCGAGATCGAGCAGATGCGGGCCGACCACGCGGGCGAGTTGGCGCGGGCGCGCGCCGACGGCTTCGACGCCGGCCTGACGCAGGCGCGCGGCGAACGGGGCGCGGCGTTGCTGGCCGCCGTGGACGCGCTCGGTTGCATGCTGGAGATGGCCGACGAACGCGTCGCCGCCCTCACCATCAGCCTGACGCAGGACGCGACGCAGGTGGCGCTCGCCGCCGCCGAGCTGCTCGCCGCGCGGGCCGTCGACGCACGCCCTGCCGCCGCCATCGACGAGGCGATCGGCCGGGTACTGAAACAGGTCGCGCGCGGCCAGGAACTGCTGGTGCGCGTTCACCCCGATCTGGTCGAAGAGGTCGAGCAGCTGGTCGCCGTTCGACAAGCCGCGGACCGTCGCCGCCTTCACCTCCAGGTCGCCCCTGATGCGCAGCTGGCACGCGGCGATGCGCGGATCGACTGGGATCAGGGCGGTCTCTCCCTCGACGCCGCCGCCCGCGCCGCTGCCGTGCGCGCGGAGCTGGATGCGCTGCTGCCCGACGCCTGACCGCGAGCGGCCCGGCAAAAAATGCCTAGCCGGCAAAAACTGCCGGCCCGCCCCGGCCTATAATGAATGGGAGGGGCACCTGGCCCCGGTTTAGGCATGCGGGGTTTCTCTTGAACCAGTTGCGGGCACTTCTCGCCCAGCTCGGGCCCAAGCGGCTGATGGTGATGGGCGGCGTCGCGGCCGCGCTGATGCTGGTCCTTGCCGCGGTGGCGATGCGCAGCGGCGGCTCAGCTGAGATGGGGTTCCTGTATACCGATCTCGATCCATCGGCGGCGCAAGGCATTGCCGAGAAGCTGAAGGCGCAGAACGTGCCGTTTCAGCTTTCCGCCGACGGCACCTCGATCATGGCGCCGCAGGACAAGCTCGCCGCCCTGCGCATGGACCTTGCCGGCGAGAAGCTCGGCGGCAAGATCGGCTATGACGTGCTCGACGAGGAAGAGCCGTTCGGCGTGTCCGCCAGTCGCGCCAAGATGAACGAGACCCGCGCCATCGAAGGCGAACTCGCCAAGTCGATTCAGAGCCTCGACAACGTCCGCAGCGCCCGCGTCAAGATCGTCATGCCGGAGCGCGACATGTTCGCGGCGGAGGCGCGCAAGGCGTCCGCCGCGGTGACGGTGAAGACCAGCGCGCGACTGCCGGCCGAGGCGGTGCAGTCGATCCGCTATCTCGTCTCATCCTCCGTCCCCGACCTCGCGCCCGAAGGCGTGTCGATCGTCGATCAGACCGGCGCTCTGCTCGCCCGCGCCGGGGAAGCGGGGGAAGCCGGCGCCAGCTCCGCCGACGAGCGCCAGGCCGCCGTGGAAGGCAAGATGCGCGACGAAATCGAAGCGCTGCTGGAGCCCATCGTCGGTCAGGGCAAGGTCCGCGCCGAAGTGTCCGCGCAGATCGACCGCGACCAGACGCGCGAGGAATCCAACGTCTTCGATCCCGACAAGCAGGTCATCGCTCACCAGGTGACGGTGGAAAGCCAGGACCAGAACAGCGAAAACCAGGCCGGCGCCCAGGTCGCCTCCGTGTCCGCGCAGTTGCCCGAAAACCAGGGGCAGCCGGCCGGCACCGGCGGCAACACCCGCACCGGCGCCCAGAAGCAGAGTTCCGAAGACACCACCTACGACAACAGTCAGACCCACAGCGTGGTGCTGCGCGCGCCGGGCAAGATCACCCGCCTGTCAGTGGCGGTGATGGTCGACGGCGGCGCCAAGGGCCTGCCCCAGCCGCAAATCCAGCGCATCCAGCGGCTGGTCGAGAATGCCGTCGGCAGCGATGCCGAACGCGGTGACAGCGTGGTGGTCGAAAGCATGGCCTTTGCCGCCGACGACACCCTGAAGGACGGCGCCGACGGTTTCTTTTCGCGCGTCACGTCCGGCCAGATCATCGGCCTGATCGAGGTGCTGGTGATCGGCATTGTCGGGCTGGTGGCGCTCCGCATGCTCAAGCCCAAGCCGCTGCCGGAAGGCGCGATCCTCGAAGGCGAAACGCTGCTGCCCGGCCGCACGCCGGAGATGCTGGCGCTCGCCGAACAGGCGGCGGACGGCGACGAAGAAGCCATGCAGCGGCTGGAGTCGCTGCAACAGACGCACGGCGACGTGCAACTGCTCGACCACGAAATCGCGCTGGCCCAGGTCGACGGCCGCATCAAGGCGTCCGCCCTGAAGCGGATCGGCGACGCCGTTCTCGCCAGCCCCCCCGAAGCCGCGGCCGTGATCCGCCAATGGATGAATGCATGATGGACCAGCAATCAGCTCACGACCTCATCGCCGCGGCCGAAGACGGCACCGACGCACCCTCTGTCGTCCTCGAGGAGTTCGCGGCGGGCGCCGAGGAAGCCGCGGCCGGCAGCCCACGCGGCCTGGAGGCGGTGCACGACGTGCCCGTCACCGTGCAGGCGGTGCTTGGCCGCTCGCGCATGCCGATCGGGCAGTTGCTGCGCCTGAAGAGCGGCATGGTGGTCGAACTCGACCGCCGCGTCGGCGAGCCGGTGGATATCTTCGTCAACAATCGCCTGATCGCGCGCGGTGAGGTGGTGATGATCGACCACTCGCTGGGCGTGACGCTGACCGAAGTCGTGCGGCCGGAGCGTTGAGGCACGCGCCACTCATAAGCTCCTCCGTTCGCCTGCTGCTGATCGGCGCTCCCGGTAGTGAATTCCACGCCGCCGCCGCGATGGCGCGCGACGCAGGGGCGGAGGTAGCGATGGTCGACACGCTGGCAAACGCGATGACCTCGCTGCGCACCGCCCATGCCGGACTGGTGATGGTGGATGTGGCGCTCGACGTGCCCGCGCTGATGCGCCAGCTCCGGGCCGAGCGTTTCGCTGTGCCGGTGCTCGCCTGCGGCATCGATGCGCCGGCGCCCTGCGCGGTTGCCGCGATCCGCGCCGGCGCGCGCGACTACGTGCCCTTGCCGCCGCAGCCGGAGCTGATCGCCGCCGCCATCACCTCCGTCATCCCGCCCGCAACGGGCGTGCTGATCGGCAACGACCCCCGCTTGCGCCAGGCGGTGAACTATGGCCGCGCGATGGCGCCCGGCCGCACGCCCGTGCTGCTGTGCGGCGAAGCGGGCACTGGCCGGGAGACGACCGCAAGGATCATCCATGCCGCGTCCGGACGACCAGGCTCCTTTCTGGCGGTGGAATGCGCCGGCGTCGCCTCCGACATCGTTGAAGCGGAACTGTTCGGCCACGACGCGGGCGCCTTTTCCGGCGCGATCGCCCGCCGCCTGGGCAGCGCCGAGGAAGCCGCGGACGGCACGCTGTTCGTGCGCAACATCGATTGCCTGCCCCCGGCCGCGCAGGGCAAGCTGGTCGCCGCGCTGGAGGACGGTGCCGTGTGCCGGCTGGGCGGCACAATGCCGTTCGCCTTCACCGCCCGGCTGATAGCCAGCACCAGCCGCGACCTCGACGCGCTGGTCCAGGGCGGCGGTTTTCGGGGCGACCTGAGCGCACGGCTGTCGCTGGTCCGCATCGCGCTGCCCCCGTTGCGCGAGCGGCTTGCCGACGTGCCGCTGCTGGCCCACCATTTCGCCGAGCGGCTGGCGGCGAGAGAGGGCACGGCGCTGCTGCCCTTCTCCGATGACGCGATCGCGCTACTGTTTCGCTACAACTGGCCGTGCAACGTCCGCGAGCTGGAGGATGTTGTCCACCGCGCGCTGGTGCTCGCCGATGGCCCCGCGGTCGGCCCGGAGGCGATCGTGCTCAGCGACGGGTCGCGCATCCCCGCCACAGCCGCGAGCAGCACCGCGCCCGACATCGGGGCGCTGGTCGGCCGCACCGTGGAGGAGGTCGAGCGCGAGTTGATCCTTCAGACGCTGCAGCGATGCCAGGGCAACCGCACCTCCGCGTCGGGCATCCTCGGCATCTCGGTCCGCACCATGCGCAACAAGCTCAAGAGCTTCGTCGAGGCGGGCATTCCCGTCGCCCCCGCCCTGTAACGCCCTTCCCGGATCGTCGCCCATGCCGCCGCAACTCGCTTCAATCCTTCAGCGCCTCGGCGCCAATCGCGACATGGCGCTCGCGCTCGGCGTGGTGGCGATCATCGGCATGCTGATCCTGCCGATGCCCGGCTGGATGCTCGATCTCGGCCTTGCGCTGTCGATCACCTTGTCGGTGATGATCCTGATGACGGCGCTGTTTATCGAAAAGCCGCTGCAGCTTTCGGCCTTTCCGACCATCCTGCTGATCGCCACCATGCTGCGGCTCGGCCTTAATCTCGCCTCCACCCGCCTGATCCTCGGCCATGGGCACGAGGGCGCACACGCGGCCGGCGGCGTGATCGCCGCGTTCGGCGAGTTCCTGATCGGCGGCGAGACGGTGATCGGCCTCACCATCTTCGCCATCCTGATCGTGATCAACTTCGTGGTGATCACCAAGGGCGCGGGCCGTATCGCAGAGGTGGCTGCGCGGTTCAGCCTCGACTCCATGCCCGGCAAGCAGATGGCGATCGATGCCGACCTCTCCGCCGGCATGATCAGCGAAGCCCAAGCCAAGGAACGCCGCGCCGAGGTGGAGGCCGAAAGCGGCTTCTATGGCGCGATGGACGGTGCCTCCAAATTCGTAAAGGGCGACGCGGTCGCCGCGCTGCTGATCACCGCGATCAATGTCGGCGTCGGGCTGATCATGGGCGTCGCGGTGCACGGGGTGCCCTTTGGTGAGGCGTTCCACACCTACACGCTGCTGACCATCGGCGATGGCTTGGTCAGCCAGATCCCGGCGCTGATCGTCTCCACCGCCGCCGGCCTGCTCGTCTCCAAGGGCGGCGTCACCGGCAAGACCGGCGCGGCGCTGGGCGAGCAGCTCGGCCGTTACCCCAAGGCGTTCGGGATGGTGGCGTTCCTGATGGGTGCGTTGGCGCTGATGCCGGGGCTCCCCTTTATCCCCTTCGCCGTGTTTGCCGCCGCCAGCGGCTTTGCCGCGTGGAAGATGAGCAAGACGGCCGAGGCACGCGCGGTGCGCGAGCGGCTGGACCAGGCGGCGGCGTCGGCGGCCGAGGCGGAGATGGAGGAGCCGATCTCCAGCACCCTCGCCATCGACGCGATCCGGATCGAGATCGGCTATGCCCTGCTGCCGATCATCAACGATGCCCAGCGCGAGCCGCGGCTCGATGATCAGGTGCGCGCGCTCCGGCGACAGATGGCGACCGAGTTCGGCTTCGTGCTGCCGTCGGTGCGGATCATCGACAACATGGCGCTGAAAGCCAACGAATACGCGGTGTTCATCAAGGAAACCGAAGCGGCGCGCGGCGAGATCCGGCTTGATCGGCTGCTGGTCATCAATCCCGGCGGTGCGGCCGTCGGCATCCCCGGCGAGGAAACGCGCGAGCCGGTGTTCAACCTGCCGGCGCTGTGGGTCGACCGTTCCCTTCGCGACGAAGCGGGGTTCCGCGGCCTGACGGTGGTTGACGCGGGCACCATCATCACCACCCACGTCACCGAACTGGTCAAGGACAACATCGCCGACCTTCTGAGCTACACGGAGACGCAGAAGCTGCTGAACGAGGTTCACAAGGAATCGGAGAAGCTGGTCGGCGACATCGTGCCGTCCAAGATCTCGATCTCGGGCGTGCAGCGCATTCTCCAGAACCTGCTGTCGGAGGGCATCTCCATCCGCGACGTGCCCACGATCCTCGAAGGGATCGCCGAGGCGGCGCCGATCACCGCCAACCTGACGCAGATGACCGAGCATGTCCGCGGCCGCCTTGCCCGTCAGATATCGGCGGCACAGACGCGCGACGGCTCGATCCCGATCGTCACCCTGTCGGGCGACTGGGACACCGCGTTCGCCGAAAGCATCATCGGCCAGGGCGACGACCGGCAGCTCGCGATGGCGCCGTCGAGCCTGCATGCCTTCATCGCTGCCGTGCGCGAGACGCTGGACCGACTGGCGAACGAGGGCGAGATTCCGTGCCTGCTTACCAATCCCTCGATCCGCCCCTTCGTGCGCTCAATCATCGAGAGGGTGCGGCCCGCGACCGTGGTGCTGTCGCAGAACGAGATCCACGCGCGTGCGAGAATCCGTGCGCTTGGCACCATTGGGTGACCCCGCCGCCGCCGCCCGAAGCGAAACCCTTCTATAATGCTCTCAGCAGGGTGTTGCCCGGAGGATCAGACGCCGAATGACGATTTCCGCGACCACCCTTGCGCTTCCCGGCAGTCAGCCGGTGGTTACGGCTCCCGCCGCCGCGCCATCGGCCGGATTCGGGGACGCGGTGGACTGGGCGCTTGCGGCGCCGTCCGCCGGTGCGCCGATCGCCCCTCCTCAACCCGTTGCACCAGCACTGGCTTCCGCGCCGATGATCGCCGCGATGGCCGCGCCAGCGCCAGCGCCAGCGCCTCCGCCTGAGCCGCAGCCCGGCATGACCCCGCCCGCCCCCGTCGCCGAGGCAGCCGCGGGTACGGAGCCGCCCGTCGACTTGGACGCGACGGACCTGACGCCGACCCCGGCGACCTTTCCCAAGGCGCCAACGCCCGGCAGGCCGATGCCGCCGCCTCACCTCCTCACTGCAGCCGCCACTGGCGCGAAACTGCCTGCCGGCGCGGGCGCAACTGACGCCGTTCCGGCGCCAGTGACCTCCCCCAACACCCTGACGCCTGGCACGCCGGCGCCTGCTCCCGTCTCCACGACGGCGATTGGGGCAGAACTGCGGGCGAGCCGGCCAACATCAGATGCGATGCCGACGCCGGTAGCTTATCGACATGCGCCGCTGTCCGGCGATCACGCCGCGGCCAAGCCGCAGGTGGCCTCCCCACCGACAGCAACGGGGGCCGAAACCACGCCGGCTCCCGCGGAGGCTCCGCTGCGGACCGGTGCCGCTCCCACGGCCGCCGCAATCACCGATCCGGCGGCAAAGGCGGACGAGCACGCCGCCGGCGACGATGTCGCCGGGCAGGACGTGCCCGTGCCGGAGGCCCACTCGGCGGTGGCCACGACGGCCCCGCCGTTGCCCGCCGCCATGCTGGTCTTGCCTGCCACTGCGGGCGGGCCAGCCCCGTCTCACGCGGCAAACAGCCCGGAACCGCCAGCCACCGCCACGACGGCGGCGACGGTCGCCGTGCCTCTCTCCGAGCCCCACACCGCGAGGATTGAGCAGGAAGCCGCGCCCGATGGCGCATCGCCTTCACCCGCTCCCCACTTCGCCGAACGGCTCGCGGGCCAGGCGCCGGCAGTATCAGCCGTAGCACGTCAGGACAGCGGCGACGCTGCGGCCGCGCCGGGCTTGATCAGTGGCGTGCAGCCCTCTGCCGCGGCCATCGCTCCCTCTCCGTCCCCAGCGGCACCCGCCGCTGCCACGCACCAGCCCAGCGTCACCGCGCAGCCCGGCCGGATCGGTCACGAGATGGGTGTCGAGATCGCCCGCCGTGTGACCGCCGGCGGCCACGAACTCACCGTCAGGATGAACCCGGCGGACATGGGCCGCATCGAGGTCAGGATGGCGTTCGACGATGGGGGCACGCTGCGCGCGAGTGTCGCCGCCGAACGCCCGGCCGCACTCGACCTGCTCCGCCGCGACAGCGCCGATCTCCACCGCGCGTTGAGCGACGCGGGCGTGCGCGCCGATGCCCAAAGCTTCCGCTTCGACACCCGCGGCGGCAGCGGCGACCAGTTCGGCCAGCGCCAGGGTCAACATCAGCACCAGCAGGACGGCGGCCGGCACAACGGCGCACACCGCTTCTACGCCGGCGACCCCGCCGCCGACCAACCCATCTTCCGCGCGCTTCGCACCAGCGGCCGCGTCGATCTCATGGCCTGAGGACCTCCTGACATGACCAGCATCCCCCCCACCACCACCGACGCATCGCTCGCGGGCGGCATCGGCAATTCCGCGCTCGCCAAGACCTCGGCGGATTACAACATGTTCCTGAAGATGCTCACCACGCAGATGCAGAACCAGGATCCGCTCAATCCGATGGACACCACGCAATACACGCAGCAGCTGGTGCAGTTCAGCCAGGTCGAACAGTCGATTCAGCAGAACACCACCCTCAAGGACATCCTCGGCCGCCTGACCACGCAGGACATGGCGCAGTCCTCCGCTTTCATTGGCCGCGAGGCGCAGTTCGACAGCAACCAGGCGGCGCTGTCGGCCTCGGCGCCGGCGCAATGGGGGTGGAGCGCCGATCGCACGGTCGGCTCGCTGGTGGCCACGATCACCGACGCGAGCGGCGCGGTGGTGGACACGCGGCCCATCGATCCTGCGACCAGTGGCCGCTTCACCTGGGACGGCGCGCTGGCAACGGGCGGCCAGGCACCGGCCGGCAGCTACTCGCTGGCGCTGACGGCCACCGACCTCAGCGGCACCGACGTGCCGGTTGCGATCAGCAGCATCGGCACCGTGAAGCAGGTCACCACCTCCGGCGGCACGGTTCAGCTGGGCGTCAACGGCGCCGACCTGCCCGCATCCAAGCTGATCCGCGTGGCGGCGGGCTGACCGCTACCTCGCCAACGCAACACCTGCACGAAAAAGGGGCGCCGTATCGATACGGCGCCCCTTTTTGCGGTCGTTCTTCGCCGGCAGGTCAAAAGAACAGCACGGCCTCATCGCTCACTGGCTGGTCGCTCACGCCGGCGGGCGCCACGTCGCCGGTCAGCCGGTCATGGACCTGCCGTTCGGGCGCCATCGTGTAGGCGCCGCGCAAGGTGGCGAGGACATCAGCTGCCGGGCCTTCGCCGAACGCCGCCGTCGCGGCCAGCGCCACCGCCGGCTCGTGCGCCAGCTCCTCGGCAGCCAGTGTCATCAGCTGCGACAACGCCAGCGATCCGGCAAAGTCGCCAGCCGCGATCTCCAGCCCGCGCACCGCGTCGGGACCCTGCTTCCCCAGCACCGCCAGCGCGCCGTCGAGCCGCCGCTCGACACCTTCGAGCAGGGTGATCGCCTGCGCGGCCTGCGCCTCCATCTCGCCAACGCGATCGGCACCGGCGGTGGAAGAGCTTTCGATGAACTGCGCCGCCAGCATCGACGCGCGTTCTAGGCCGCCTACCGCCGCATTGGCGCAGCCGACCAGCCTCAAGGTAATCTCGCGTAGCTGCTGGGCAATGACGTCAAAGCCGCCGGTCGCCAGATCCTGCTGGTCGCAGCGTGCCGTCGCATTGAGGCTGAGCAGCCGCATGCTGCGCTCGATCCGCCGCACGGTATCGACCTCCGCGAGCAGGTCGTCGACCGTGGAGCGCACGCCGCCTGCCATGGCATCGAGCAAGCGCCGCCCGCGCTCATAGGTGCGCAGCACCGTGCCCGCCGCCCGCATCTCGGCGCTCAGCTCGGCAAGCACCGATCCGTCGCCGCCGCCCTCACCGGCGTTCCTGCCGGCGATCGAGCGGCCGCGATCGACGATCGCGGCGGCGCGCGACGCCAGCTCGGCCAGCGCGCCCTTCAGCGCACCGTCCTCCGCCTCGAAGCGCGTCGCCGCGTCCTCCAGCTGACGTTGCTGCAGAATCAGCACCTGCCCCGCGACGACTTCGTCGCCTCCCGGACCGGTGCCCAGCAAGCCTTCCGCCACGCCCAACGCCGTCTCGACATGGCTGAGCCGCTGGTGCGTCGCGTCGCCGATCTGCAGCGCCATCACCGCCTGGATCACCCCCTGCGACACCTCGCGCGTCAGCCGCGCTGCGTCGGCCAGGGCGCCGGCCGATTGGTGACGATGCCGGCCGAGATCGTCGAGCTTGCGGCCGATTCCGGCGGCAAGGTCGGTCAGGCTGCGGCGGTGGTTCGCCTCGAACGCCGCCTGCTGCTGCGCTGCCTTGGCCACCGTTTCGGCCAGCCGGCGATACGCCGCGCGAAAGATCTTGATCCGGTCGGCCGCGTGGTCCGACAGCCGGGTGGCCTCATCCGCGATGGTGGTCAGCCCCGTCTCGCGCGAGGATGCGTCCGCGGCGACGACGTGCGCGTTGAGCGCCAGGATGCCGAGCAGCCGCGCCGTCTTGTCGAGGTCACCGACCGGCCCGGCCACCGAGCTAATGACGTCCAGCAGTTCGGCGATGCTGCCACGTTCACGGACGAACGCAGCGGTGATCGCCGCCGCCTGGTCGCCGAGCCCCGACAGGTGGGCGGTGGCACCGGCCATCTCCGCGCCCTCTAGCTCGCGCGGCAGCGCTTCCACGGCGGCGGTGATGTCGTTGAGCATCACCGCGCAGCCTTGGAGCCGCGCGCCGACGCCGGTGAACAGCGCGTCGCTTACCTCGCGCCCGCGAGCCAGCCGCTCGCGCAGCTGCGCCGGAGCGGCGAACACGCCGCCCGCGAATCCCGCCTTGTCATGCATCATCGAATGACACTCCTTTGTTCGATACGCTGGCCGTGCGTGGTGATGTCGCGCGCCATGCGGGCGAGCGGCTGCACCTTGGCAGCGGCGCCGCGGGCGATTGCTTCCTTGGGCAT